>TARA_R110002110_G_scaffold17467_6_pt1 | contig 220605 bp, 191 predicted proteins | sample TARA_R110002110 | Tara Oceans TARA_R110002110 (sample SAMEA4397330) | marine metagenome | biome: Polar Biome; feature: [SRF] surface water layer (ENVO:00010504); material: water (ENVO:00002006), including particulate matter (ENVO:01000060) such as... | depth 5 m | reverse complement strand
CCAATTCCGTCCTTGTTGAATAAAATGTTTATCATACCATTTTTTGTAGCTATTCCTTGAATATCCATGGCTTTGTCTTTTCCTTTAAAAAGTTCCTTAATAGACATTTTTAAATCTATTTCTTCTATTGATGCTAATGTGTCGCCTTCAAACGGCGCTTTGTTAATAATATTCAATCTGTATAAAGTAACATTAGCATTGGGGAAATTTTTAAAGAGACTCAAATCAGCATCTTCAAAACTGACTTTTGCATCTACTTTTTTATTTATCGCTTCTGTAATTTTAGCTTTTATTTGATCCTTGAAAAAATAAGGAACCGCAAATAAAGTTACCGCAAGGAGAATAAGTATACTTCCGATTATTTTTAAAATTTTACTTAGCATATGTTTTTAGATGTTTTGTTTTCAGGTTATATAGCAAATATGTTGCCGTACTTTATTTACAAAAATAACATTTTATGAATTAGTGATACTCTAAAGTTTTCATAAATAATGTATTGCTCCTTTTTCATTATATATGAACTGACAAATTACATGACAATACTAATTTGTAGAAGCATAAAAAAATCCGTTTGAAAAGAGATCAAACGGATTTAGTTTTTAAAGCTATCTTACTTATTGAATGTTTATTTCAAATGGCATTGCCATTTGGACTCCTTTTTGAGATTTTATCTTTTTTATTTCTTGTAATATTTTATAGTTTTCTTCTCCTATTTCCTCTTTTATAAAGGTTTCTTTGGATTGTGAAAAAGGGAAGTCGGCAAAAAGATCATTTAAATCTTTTTTATATTCAGGATAGTTCTGTGTTTTGTAGCTTTTTATTTTTGCTAAAGCTGCTGCTTCATGTATCGCATCATCAAGGCCTCCTATTTTGTCTACAAGACCTAGTTTAATAGCTTCTGAACCTGCCCAAACTCTTCCTTGTCCAATGGAGTCTACTTGAGCAAAAGTCATTTTTCGTCCTTCAGCTACATGAGTTACAAATGTTTTGTAAATATGTTCTACACCTTCTAGAGTTACCGCTTTAAATTTTTCGTCCAATGGAACAAATGGGCTATAGCTAGCAGAATTCTCATGTGTTTTTACCTGCTGTGTATGGATGCCAAGTTTTGTTGTCAACTGACTAAAGTTTGGTAATATACCAAAAACACCTATAGAGCCGGTAATAGTATTGTTTTGTGCAAAAATAGTATTAGCATTACAAGCGATATAATATCCTCCCGAAGCGGCATAATTACCCATAGAAACTACTATAGGTTTTACTTTTTTAGTTAGTTCCACTTCTCTCCAAATTAGATCTGATGTAAGTGCGCTTCCTCCAGGACTGTCAATACGAAGTACAATCGCTTTTACATCTTTGTTTTTTCTTGCTTCCTGCAAAGAGCGACGCATTGAACCTTCTCCTATAGTGTTGACATCGCCTTCACCACTTTGAATTTCTCCCTGTGCATAGATAACGGCAATTTGATTTTTTGAATCTGTACTTATTCCAGTGGTAGTCATCTTTTTTGTGTAGTCAAAGATGCTAACTTTGTTGTAATCTTCGTCTTTTTCCACTTTTAACGCTTTTTTGATAGCATCATGATAGACATCTTCATAGGCTATAATATCGACTAGTTTTTGCTCTTTTGCCATTTCTGGAGTTCGAGCAAGAAGGCCATTTGCAATTTCATTAAGTTTATCAACTGATATGTTTCTACTTTTCGAAATATCGGCAGTAACTGAATTCCAAACGGAATTTAACAGTGCCGTAACTTGTTCTCTGTTGGCGTCACTCATTTCATTTTCAAGAAAAGGTTCTACAGCACTTTTGTATTTTCCGTGGCGTATCACTTCCATTTTTACTCCAGTTTTTTCCTGAAAATCCTTAAAAAACATAAGTTCAGCAGATAATCCTTTGAAATCCATATCTCCTACAGGATTTATATAGATAGGGCTAGCAACTGAATTAAGGTAATATTCTTTTTGGGTGTAGGAATTGGCATAAGCCATTACAAATTTCCCTGATTTTTTAAAACTTTCTAATTCATCCCTCAAGGCTTTGCTTTGTGCCATTCCTAAGGAAGATTGGTTGTTCAAGATGGATATACCTTTAATATCATCATCTGTTTTGGCTTCTTCTATCGCTTTGATAACATCAGTTAGTCCTACGCTTTTTTTATCGGCAAAAATAGTGATCCAAGGATCTTCATATTTCCCGGCGTAATCATACTTGATATCTTCGAGATTTAATTCGATTACAGAATTATTTTTGACTTTTATCGTTTCGGAATCACCACCAAAGACTGCTCCGATAATTAGTATTCCAAAAAAGAACAACATAAAAAAAATAAATAGACCGATAATGGTCGCCAATACATTTCCTAAAAACTTCATAATTATATTTTTATTTATTAGTAGCGAAAAATGTAGAATCGTTACAGATTTACATTTGCAAAAACTGAAATTAGCATATACACTTTGTACAAATATATCGCTAATTCTAAAATTCTTTTAGTTAATTTGTGCCTAATATGAAATCACAACATCAAGTTATTTTATCCATAGGCAGTAATCAAGGGAATAGGCTTGAAAACGTGAAGCATTGTATAGAATTGATACATCAAGAAATTGGTACGGTAATTAAAGTCTCCAGAATATATGAAACTCCATCTTGGGGTTTCGATAGTGACGCGTTTTATAATTGTGCGTTAGTTTTACACACTTTTACTTCGGCACATAAGATTCTTACTCAAGCCTTAAAGATTGAAAAGAAATTGGGGCGTATTCGCACTGATGAAAAAGGATACCAATCTCGACTTATCGATATTGACTTGATTGCTTATGATGAAGAAATAATAGATTCTGAAAAGCTCCAAGTCCCACATCCATTGATGCAAGATAGAAAATTTGTTTTGTTGCCGATTCAAGACTTAAATTTGGATTGGAAGCATCCTGTTTTGAAAAAGAGTATTTCAGAATTGGTGGATATTTCTTCAGATCAGAGTGTGTGTCAAGCGATAGAAACAGTAGAAAGTCCATTGCAAAGTATTGCATTGGAACAATTCAATTATGTTGCATTAGAAGGAAATATTGGAGCAGGAAAAACAACTTTAGCGACTAAAATTGCTGAAGATTTTAATGCTAAAACGGTGCTAGAGCGCTTTGCAGACAATCCCTTTCTACCAAAGTTCTATAAAGATCAAAATCGTTATGCCTTTCCGCTTGAGATGTCTTTTTTGGCCGATAGGTATCAGCAGTTGTCAGATGATCTAGCGCAATTTGATTTGTTTAAAGATTTTATAGTTGCAGATTATCATATTTTTAAATCATTGATTTTTGCTAAAATAACGTTAGCAGAAGATGAATACAGGCTCTATCGCAATCTTTTCGATATTGTTTATAGAGAAATGCCTAAACCGGATTTGTATATTTATTTATATCAAAACTCAGAACGCCTTTTGCAAAATATAAAGAAAAGGGGCAGAAGCTACGAACAAAAAATCCCTGCGGATTATTTGGACAAAATTAATAGCGGCTACTTAGATTATATTAAATCACAGACGGAATTGAATGTTTTGATTATTGATGTTTCCGACAAAGATTTCGTAAAAAATCAAGAAGATTATCTTTATATTTTAGAAGAAATCAGAAAGAAAATTGCGAGTTAACTATCTCTTTAATGTAAAATGGCCTTTTATTCCGGGCTTAGTATTGTCTAGTTTTAAGTGGTACCAATAATCATCTGCAGGTAAATTTTCACTATTGAATTTTCCATCCCAACTATAATTAACAGCGTTTAATTCTATTATTAATTTACCATATCGATCAAAAATTTGAGTGCTTGAATTAGGGTAGTCGCCCATCTCTTTTATTTCCCATACATCGTTGAAACCGTCATTATTTGGTGTAAAAAATTTAGGAATAGTAAAGATGGTGAATTGTTGCGTTACTATATTACAACCGTTATTGTCTCTTACAAAAGCGGTGTATTGACCAGTAGGGATATATGAAAATTGATTTAAAGCTTGGAAATCTACGCCGTTTATCGAGTATTCAAAATAGCTTTCGGGGTTTTCGAGCTGTATGACGATTGAATTTTCGTCTACAGTAATTGAGTTGATGATAGGTTGGGGATGCTCCATTACACTAATATTCGTTTTCGAGTCACAAGAAATAACTGTAGGGGAACTAATTGTCACGCTGAAATTACCTATTGTTGAAACTGCAATAGTTTGAGTAGTTTCTCCTCCTGGTGACCATAAATAGAGCATATTTGGTATTGAAGCATCTAATATTGTGGTTTGACCTTGACATAAAATAATTTTTTCAGTTGAAGCATTTATTGGATATACTGAGGCTGTTACAGGGGTTCTTGAGCCAGCACACCCGTTTAAAATCGCTTCGGCGTAATAGGTGGTTGTGGTGTTGATACTTGGGCTCGAAAATGAATTTCCAGTAAATAATGGCGAGCTACCAGTGGCAACATCATACCAGTTTACATTTCCCGCCGAAGGAGTTGCATCTAGAATTACTGATCCAGAACCACAACGAGATCCCGCAGCTGTTGCTATAATCGTGGGAGCATTATTAACTGTAGCGCTAATTGCAGTTCGTGATGGAGTTGTACAACCATTTGAAATGGCGTCAACGTAATAGGTTGTTGTGGTGGAGATGCTAGGGGTCATGAACGTTGTTCCTGTGGCCAAAGCTGTTCCGCCAGTGGAAACGTTATACCAATTGATCGTTCCCGCGGAGGCTACTGCTCCTAAAGTTGCAGTTCCAGAAATGCAGACTGAACCTGGAGTAGTTGCTGTAATTGTAGGCGATGGTTTTATGGTAGCAATAACTTCTATTCTAGGTGTAGTTGGGCAATTTCCATTTGTAGCATCAACATAATAGGAAGTTGTCGTTGGTAAAATTGGAGTTGTAAAACTGTTAGTTGTTGCTAAAGAAGTCCCTCCACTTGCATTTGCGTACCAATTTATTGCACCGTCTGAAGAAGTTGCCTGGAGAGTGACAGTTCCTGATCCACATCGAGAGTTTGCAGTTGTACTTGTTACTTTGGGAATTGTTATTGTAGTACTAGCTGCTATTTTTAAAATAGGATCTCCAGCCATTCCGCCATATTCAACAATGTAACCTTTTGATTGATAATCGCCTGTTGCATCTCCGTTTAGTTGAAGGTCGTTCCAAGAACCTGGTGTCCCACGAACTCCTGGTGCTTTCACATGAGCATAATGTTCGTTATTATTACTGTTGTTTGGTTCTCCTATATTCCAATTTGCGTAGGTTGGGGTTGAACCGTTTATTCCTCCATTCCAAAATACAGTACCAACTTCTGGGCCTGTCATCCATTTCCATACTCCCTCGCTTTGCTGGTCACTACCACCAATCCAACCATTTCCGGCCGCTTGGGCTCCTGTTAACTGCGCTTCATCTGCAGTTGTGATTGTGGCTAAATAACCTTGTAGCCCATAATAGCTTTTTAAAGCAGCAGCATTTTTTGCATTTGTCCAAGATATTCCGGGACTGGAAACATATTCATAATAATGACCGTTTGATGGCAAATAGTTAGCCTGCCCTATGCTGATGGAGAAATTTCGTATTCCAGATGGAGAAATAGACAAATTGTAATATTCAATATCTTTTATAGCAGCGATAAAATCGGTGTAGGTTACTTGTGTGTTTGTTGGACTGAATAATTTTAGTTTTCCTGCAGTTGCATCCCAACTCCAAGTAATGGTAGGGTGCGATCCCGTAAGTATTATATTGTCCTGTCCGTTTATATAACCAGAAGATATTTGGATATAGATTGCATCGGTGCCGCTGTCGTCTGGATCTGTTATTGTGACATCAGTCACGATTTTAATATTGGTTTGCGGGCAGTAGACTTGATTCCCAGTTGCTACAATTTCAGGTGCGATATTCGCAAATGAAGAGGTTGACTTATTCTTATAGTAGTGATTGGAAAAAGGATAGTCTTTTTTTATGAAACTATATGGAGTTGCCGCATAATTCGTATTTGAAATAAAAATCAACGACACTAAAATTATTTTGGAAAAAAAAGAATTACTCATGCGATAAAAGTATTGATTTTTTAATCAAAAATCACTTCGGCCAATTCATTTTTTGAAATAAATCCCAAACTACAATCCCGGCGCTTACCGAGATATTTAAAGAATGTTTAGTCCCTAATTGTGGAATTTCGATACATCCGTCACATAATGCAACTGCTTCTTGAGAGACACCATGGACTTCATTCCCAAAGACCAAAGCATATTTTTTGTTTTTCTCCACTTCAAAATCCTGAAGAAAAATAGCGCTTTCCACTTGCTCAATGGCGAGTGTAGTAACGGCTTCTTTTTTTAATTTATCAATTACTTCAAGAACACTTTCATTATGTTCCCAGGTTACCGTTTCGGTTGCTCCAAGCGCTGTTTTGTGAATTTCTTTATTTGGAGGTGTTGCGGTGATACCGCACAAATATATTTTTTCAATTAAAAAAGCATCGGCAGTTCTAAATACTGAGCCAATGTTGTGTAAACTGCGGATGTCATCTAAGACAATAATAATAGATGTCTTTTCTGAACTTTTAAAATCTTCAACGGATTTTCTTTCTAATTCGCTGTTTTCTAGCTTTCTCATTATTTTGGGGTTTATTCAAATAAAAAAAGCTTCCGGAACTATGGAAGCTTTTTTATAATATTGTAATTAAAATTTAGCTTTTTGAAGCATCATCACCTAAAACAACACCTTTTATCGTAAGGATCTTAGTTGCTTGTCCGTCAGCATTTGAAGTTACTGTCACTGTTTTAGTGAAGGCTCCAACTCTGTCCGTTGCATATTTTACACCAATAATTCCTTTTGCTCCTGGAGCAATTGGTTCTTTTGGAGACGTAGGAACAGTACAACCACATGAACCTTGAGTATTAGTGATAATTAAAGGTTTAGTACCGTTATTAGTGAAAACAAATTCGCGTTTTCCGTCTGAATTGTGTGCAATTGTTCCGTAATCAATTGTTTCAGAAACAAAAACCATCCCTGCTCCGTCTACTTTGGCAACTTTAGCAGCTGTTGCTTTTATTTTTTTTGTAGTTTCTTGTGCACAAGAAGTAGCTGCTCCAAGAACAGTTAGCATCGCAAGTAAAAATATTTTCTTCATTTTTATTCGTTTTAATGATTAGTAGAACAAATTTAAAGAAAAAATCATGCCAATTGCTTAATTTTTCCTTAAAAATGGTTTTAATTTTTGAAGTGATAGTTATTCACTATAAAATATTTAAATTCGCTGTCACATTTTACATTAATTAAATACAATATAAGTTGGCATCTAAAGATAAAGAGGTTAAGGAAACACCGTTAATGAAGCAATATAACGAAATCAAAAGGAAGTATCCCGATGCTTGTTTATTGTTCAGAGTAGGTGATTTTTACGAGACATTTGGAGACGATGCTGTCAGGGCTTCAAAAATATTGGGAATAACCCTGACAAAGCGTGGTGCAGGTTCTGCAACAGAGACGGCATTAGCAGGTTTTCCGCATCATTCCATAAATACTTATTTACCAAAATTAGTAAAAGCAGGGCTTCGTGTCGCCATTTGTGATCAACTCGAAGATCCTAAAATGACTAAGACGATTGTAAAAAGAGGGGTGACCGAGCTTGTGACTCCGGGAGTCTCTATGAATGATGAGGTTTTACAATCTAAAACAAATAATTTTTTGGCATCCGTTTTTTTTGCTAATAAATCAATCGGAATTTCTTTTTTAGATGTTTCAACCGGGGAGTTTCTTACGGCTCAAGGAAATGCTGAATATATAGACAAACTATTGCAAAACTTCAGCCCTAGCGAGGTTTTGATTCAAAAAAATAATAAAAATGATTTCAAAGAAAACTTTGGACATGACTATCACTGTTTTTATTTAGAGGATTGGATTTATAAAGAAGACTACGCATTCGAAATCCTAACTAAGCATTTTCAAACAGCGTCTTTAAAGGGATTCGGTATTGAGGATTTGAAGGAAGGAATTATAGCATCAGGAGCTATTTTATATTACCTGTCCGAAACACAACACAATAGAGTACAGCATATCACAGCGATTCAAAGAATTGCCGAAGATGCTTATGTGTGGATGGATCGATTTACGATTCGGAATCTGGAATTATACCATAGCTACAACCCAAATGCAGTCACGCTACTTGATGTTATTGACAAAACGCTTTCGCCAATGGGTGGTCGCTTGCTGAAACGTTGGTTGGCACTGCCTTTAAAGGACAGCAATAAAATACGAAGTCGCCATCAGGTTGTTTCTTATTTGCAGGAAAATCAGGAAGTATTGCAAAAAATGCAATATCAAATTAAGCAAATTTCTGACTTAGAGCGTCTCATTTCTAAAATAGCGGCAGGAAAAGTATCACCACGTGAAGTAGTTTATTTGAAAGAATCCTTAGACGCGATTATTCCTATCAAAGGATTGGCTTTAGAGAGTTCGCAAGAAGCAGTTAAAATTATTGGAGATAGTTTGCATAGTTGCGACCTATTAAGGGAAAAAATAAAAACTACCTTAAATCAAGATGCACCGGTCGCTGTTGCTAAAGGGAATGCTATTGCAAAAGGTGTTAATGCCGAATTAGATGAACTGCGTGCTATTTCTACTTCAGGAAAAGAGTTTTTAGAAGGAATCGAAGCAAGAGAGTCGGAGAGAACAGGGATTACCTCGTTGAAAATTTCGTTTAATAATGTTTTTGGTTATTATATAGAAGTTCGAAATACGCATAAAGATAAAGTGCCTACCGAATGGATTAGAAAACAAACTTTAGTGAATGCAGAGCGCTATATTACTGAAGAACTAAAGGAATACGAAGCAAAAATTCTAGGTGCCGAAGAAAAAATCCATAAAATAGAATCAGAGTTGTTTGAGCAATTGGTTGCTTGGATTGCAACGTATATAAAACCAGTTCAACTTAATGCTAATTTAGTAGCTCAGTTGGATTGTTTGTGTTCTTTTACTCAATTGGCAATTGAGAATAGATATGTTTGCCCTGAACTAGATGAAACATTCGAGCTTGAAATTAAGAACGGAAGACATCCTGTTATCGAAAAACAATTAGCAGTGGGTATGCCATATATTGCTAATGATGTCTTTCTTGATAGAGAAACTCAGCAGTTGATCATGATCACTGGTCCTAATATGTCTGGAAAGTCAGCTATTTTACGTCAAACGGCTTTAATTGTGCTCTTAGCTCAAATGGGAAGTTTTGTTCCTGCAGACAGCGTGAGAATGGGAGTAGTCGATAAAATATTCACCAGAGTGGGTGCCAGCGACAATATTTCGATGGGAGAATCTACTTTTATGGTGGAAATGAATGAAACGGCTTCGATCTTGAATAATATTTCAGACAGGAGTTTGGTCTTGCTAGATGAAATAGGAAGGGGGACGAGTACTTATGACGGAATCTCGATTGCTTGGGCAATTGCAGAATTCTTACATGAGCATCCGTCTAAACCTAAAACATTATTCGCCACACATTATCATGAGTTAAATGAGATGAGTGAGTCATTGCCTCGAATTCAAAATTATAATGTGGCAGTAAAAGAGTTAAAAGACACGGTTCTTTTTGTTAGAAAATTGGTAAAAGGAGGAAGTGCCCATAGTTTCGGAATTCATGTAGCAAAAATGGCTGGAATGCCTCAAATCGTAATTTTGAAAGCGCAAAAGCTCTTGAAAAAATTAGAGAAGAACCATTCTAGTGATATGTTGAACGGAATCAAATCTGAAAAGGACGAAATGCAGATGAGTTTCTTTAATTTAGACGATCCTTTATTGGAGGAAATCAAAGAAGAGATTTTAAATCTTGATATAAATACCGTAACTCCTGTTGAAGCTTTGATGAAACTCAATGAAATTAAGAGAATGCTTACTCGAAAATAATTTTTTTTGTTTTTAAAGTTTAGGTTATCAAAACGTTAGCTTTTTTATTGATTTTTTTTCTAAAAAAGGCTTGTTTAATTCAATAAATGTCCTAAATTTGCATCCGCAATACAGAACAAGTATCGTGGTTCTTTTTAAGGATTGAAAATGCGAAAATAGCTCAGTTGGTAGAGCGCGACCTTGCCAAGGTCGAGGTCGCGGGTTCGAGCCCCGTTTTTCGCTCGACACCATATAATGCTCGGATGGTGAAATTGGTAGACACGCTGGACTTAAAATCCAGTGAACAGCAATGTTCGTGCGGGTTCAAGTCCCGCTCTGAGTACTAAGAAAGCTTCAAACTATGTTTGGAGCTTTTTTTTTGTTTAAAACTGAAGCTTTTTTAGGCAGGTGTTAATTTAAGGTTGTATTTTCGGAGGGTTAGTTTTCTATGGTTAGTTTGTTATCGTAAAGGGAAGTTTAGCCTTTGCTTCTGGTGGTATATTTTATTTCAACAATTATTTATGGCGACTATTGTAATTAGTAAAAGATTTAGCGGTGATTATAAGTTTGAATTTACTTCCAGAAAAGGAAAGACAATTTTTACGAGTAATGCATATGAGTTACGCATGGACTGTGAGTCTGCGGCAGAACATATACGTTCAGTTTTAGAGTCCTGTTCTTATGTGAAGTTTAAAACAACTAAGGGAAAGTTTTTCTTTAGGGTAGTGGTTGAAAATGAGGTAGTGGCGACAAGTAGAAAGTATAGTACGGAGTTGATGGTTCAAAAAGGGATCCTTGAAATAACTAAATATGGCTCAAAAGCGGAGATATTAGATTTCTCGAATAATAATTTTGTTTTTGAAGATTGACGCAAGTTGTTTTTAATAGTTCTAAAGGAAAAGGGTCTCTGAAATAATTATTTCAGAGACCCTTTTCCTTTAGGGATTGTTACAAATAAAAAAAGCCATCTCGCTTACGCGGATGGCTTTAATTTTGTGATGTAATTTAAAATTACTCAGCAGCAGGTGCTTCAACAGCAGCAGAATCAACAGCTACAGCAACAGTATCAACAGCTACAGAATCAACAGCTACAACAGTAGTGTCAGCAGCCATAGTTTCTTCAGCAGCAGCGTCAGATTTTTTACAAGATACAACAGTTAAAACAGCAACAACAGCTAAACTTAAAAATACTTTTTTCATCTTAATTTAATATAAAGGTTAATTATTAATTCGACGCAAAGATATAAAATATTTGATATGTAAATTTTTTTTTTGTTTTTTTTTTAAAATATTTTTGTTTTTTTTTATTTGCTCGTTTTTACAGCCACAGTCCCTATTGATGAGGAATGTAGAGGAGAATGTTTTGATGGCTGCCATCAATTTAGTAACGATCCGTTTTTTGTGATTATAAAAGAGACTCTTTTTCGGAAATAGAAGCGCTAGGTTTTTTAATTAATTGAGAGTAAATAAATTAGGGTTTTATAGAAGAAAATACGGGTAAGTCAGTCTAGGTATTTTAACGGTTAGTTTACTTTTTTTTGAAAATGATATTTTGATGATGGTTGACCAAAATTATCTTTGGGATAAATTAGGAACTCATTTTCTATAATTACAAAGAACTATTCGGTCTTTTAAACCAGGAATAGGGACTAAATCTCAATGCTATTTCGCAATGTTTTTCATGATTAGATTTGTCGCCCCTTTATTCATTTGAACAAAAGTGCTACAGATATGACCTTTTTCACTTCGGAAGCTATCGTCTACAATTAAATCTTTAAAAGCAGCAATTAATTCTGTTTCGTCGGAAACAGAGATGCATCCGCCCATATTGACCAAAGCAGTTGCTTCCGCAAAATGAGAATAATTTGGACCAATAACGATTGGAACTCCAAAAGTAGCTGGCTCCAGTAAGTTGTGGACTCCAGGATTTCCAAAACCACCACCTACAAATGCGATGTCGGCATAACTATAGATTTTAGTTAGAATACCAATAGTGTCAATTATAAATACATCAAAATCCTCTAGGTTTTTCTCCTGCATTTCTGAGAACAACACTGTTTTTTTTGTGATGCTATTTTTTAACTGTTCAATTTGGTCTGCTTTGATGTTGTGAGGAGCGATTATGAATTTTACATTCAGTGTATTGGAATTTATAAAATCCAACAATAGGGCTTCGTCTTTAGGCCAAGAGCTGCCTACTACTATTGTCAGGGTGTTGTTTTTGAATTGTGAAATATAATCTAAATCATTGTCTTTTTCTAAAATAGCGGCAACGCGGTCAAAGCGGGTGTCACCTGAAACGACCACATTAGTTTTTCCTAACTGCTGTAGTAATTTTTTTGATCCTTCATTTTGTACAAAAAAGTAGCTGAAAGTATCTAATGCTTTTCTGTAAAAGCCTCCGTACCATTTAAAGAACATTTGTTCTTCTCTGAAAATTCCAGAGATTAGATAGGTAGGCGTATTTAGTTCGTTCAATTCATTTAAATAATTCAGCCAATATTCATATTTGATAAAAAACACCATGTCGGGATGAACGAGATCTAAGAATCGTTGCGCATTTTTTTTGGAGTCTAACGGTAAATACACTGTTGCGTCTGCTACGGTGTTGTTTTTGCGCACTTCGTATCCAGACGGTGAAAAAAAAGTGATTACTATTTTGTGAAGCGGATATTTATCTTTGATTTTTTCTATTACTGGTAGACCTTGCTCGTATTCCCCTAATGAGGCAGCATGAAACCAAATCGTTTTATCTGAAGGCTTTATTTTTTGTTCTAAAGTGGTGAAAACAATTTTTCGGCCATCGACAAAAAGCTTGATTTTTGAATTGAACAGTGCAATGAAGTTGAGTAATGAACCAGTAATTTGAATTACTATGTTATAAAGAAAAAGCATACCGGAATTTTTATTTTGCTAAAATACAGTTTCTTTTGTTTATCATTTAAATCTTAGTGCTTAAATTCATATTTTTGCAAGTAAGAGTTTTAATAAAGTCTAAAAGAATTACTTCAATTTATAAAAGCGATGCAACTGAATCGTAAAATAGCAATCTGCATATTTTAGGGGTTTTGGATCTTTTTTGAACGTAGAGGTTAATTGGTTTAAATTAAATATAAATGAAAAAAATCCAAATGGTTGACCTAAAAAGTCAATACGAAAAAATAAAAGAAACAGTTAATGTTTCAATTCAAGAAGTTTTAGATACCAATACGTATATCAATGGGCCACAGGTTCACCAATTCCAAAAATCTTTAGAAGAGTATCTTGATGTTAAGCATGTAATTCCTTGTGCAAACGGAACAGATGCCTTGCAAATTGCCATGATGGGATTAGATTTAAAACCCGGTGACGAAGTAATTACTGCTGATTTCACTTTTGCCGCAACAGTTGAGGTAATTGCTTTATTGCAATTAACTCCCGTTTTGGTCGATGTAGATTTGTACAACATGAATATTTCTATTGATGCAATTAGAAAAGCAATTACGCCAAAAACAAAAGCAATAGTACCCGTTCACTTATTTGGTCGTGCGGCTAATATGGAAGCGATTATGGCAATTGCCCAAGAGCATAACTTATATGTGATCGAAGATAATGCGCAAGCCATTGGAGCCAATTGTAAATTTTCTGATGGAACCAAGAAGAAAGCCGGAACTATTGGTCATGTAGCTTCAACTTCCTTTTTTCCATCTAAAAATTTAGGATGTTATGGAGATGGTGGAGCCATTTTTACAAATGATGATGCATTAGCTCACAAACTTCGCGGAATTGTAAATCATGGAATGTACGAACGTTACCATCATGATGTGGTAGGTGTAAATTCTCGTTTAGATAGTATTCAAGCGGCAGTTTTGAACGCTAAACTACCTTTGTTGGATCAATATGGCAAAGCCAGACAAGATGCAGCTCGTAAATATTCCGCTGCATTTGAAGGGCATAAAAATATTGTAGCGCCAAATATTTGCGACATCTGCGACTGCCATGTCTTTCATCAATATACCTTACGTATTGTAGATGCAGACAGAGACGGTTTGATGAAACATTTGTTAAGCAAAGATATTCCATGTGCGATTTATTACCCAATTCCATTGCACTCACAAAAAGCATATTTGGATTCAAGATATAAAGAAGAAGACTTTCCGGTAACGAATCAGTTGGTAAAAGAAGTGATTTCGCTTCCAATGCATACTGAATTAGATGACGAACAAATAGAATTCATAACGTGTAGCGTTTTGGAGTTTTTTAAATAATTTTTTCAGGAGCTATTTCCTGCTTTCCACTATATCTTTTTATTCTGAACTTGTTTCAGCATCTTGAAACAAGTTCAGGATAAAAAGGATGTCGTTTCAATCAGGGCTATTAAACCAGCCCAACCCATAAAGAAGTAAAATGAAAATACTAGTAACAGGAGGTTTAGGTTTTATAGGATCTCATACCGTTGTCGAATTGCAAAACGAAGGCTTCGATGTTATAATTGTAGACGATCTTTCTAATACCTCATTAAAAGTATTAGACGGTATCGATGCCATTACAGGAAAAATTCCGGCATTCGAAAAATTGGATTTACGGGATAAGAATAAAGTACAGGATTTTTTCAAAAGGCACCATGATATTTCAGGCGTAATCCATTTTGCAGCTTCTAAAGCGGTAGGTGAAAGCGTCGAGAATCCGTTGTTGTATTATGAAAATAATATCAATGCCTTAGTCTATGTGTTGCAGGAATTGCAGAAAATGAACGAAGCTAACATTATTTTCAGTTCGTCTTGCACTGTTTACGGTCAAGCTGAAACAATGCCAATTAATGAAGATGCATCGATTCAAGCTGCGATGTCTCCTTATGGAAATACCAAGCAAATTGGGGAGGAAATCATCACTGATGTTGCTAAAGTATCTAATATAAACGCGATTTTATTGCGTTATTTCAACCCGATAGGAGCGCATCCTTCATCCGAAATTGGAGAATTACCTATTGGAGTACCGCAAAACTTGGTGCCGTTTATTACGCAAACCGGTTTTGGATTACGTACAGAACTTTCTGTTTACGGAGATGATTATCCAACGCCTGATGGAACAGCTGTACGTGATTATATTCACGTAGTTGATTTGGCGAAAGCCCATGTCATCGCTTTACAAAGATTGTTAAATAAAAAGAATGTCGCTAAAGTAGAAACATTCAACTTAGGCACAGGAACAGGGAGTTCAGTATTAGAAGTGATCAAAGCTTTCGAAAAAGTAAGCGGACAAAAATTACCCTATAAAATTGTAGCCCGCAGAGAAGGAGATATTACTTCGGCTTATGCTAATACAGATAAAGCGAATATGGTTCTAGGCTGGAAAGCGCAATCTACACTTGAAGAAGCTATGGCGAGTGCCTGGAAATGGGAGCAAAAAGTTAGAAAAGCAAAATAATGATAAAGAAAAGTGTGCTGTTTTTGAGTCTGATTTTAATAGTATCGTGTAAAAGTCATGATAGGAATAAAACAATAACTACAACTCAAAAACAGCGTACTTTAAGTGGTGAGCAAGCCCTAATTATTGGACACCGCGGTACACCAGGGTATTTGCCTGAGCATACTATTGAAGGATATACTAACGCCATAAAAATGGGTGCTGATTTCATCGAACCTGATTTGGTGATGACAAAAGATGGTTTTCTAGTAGTAAGACACGAACCTATGTTGTCTGGAACCACTAATGTTTCTGAGATTCCCGAATTTGCGGCAAAAAAAACAACCAAAAATCTAGATGGTAAAGCAGTTACTGATTGGTTTGTGTCTGATTTTACCTTGGCAGAAATAAAGCAGTTGCGAGCCAAACAGGCTTTTGCCGAAAGGCCACAACAATACAACAATCAATACGCAATAGTGACTTTTGGAGAAGTGATTGCTTTGGCAAAACAAAAATCAAAAGAATTAGGACGCACCATTGGAATTTACCCCGAAACAAAGCATCCTTCTTTTCATGAAGCGCAAAATTTACACATTACAGATAAGTTATTAGAGGAATTAACAGCGGCTGGCTGGAATAATCAAGAAGCGCCTGTTTATATACAGTCTTTTGAGGTTACAAATTTGCAACACATCCGGTCTAAATCTACCGTAAAAACCATTCAGTTATTGAGTTGTTATGATGTGTCGCTAAACGGGGATTTGATTTTCACTGTTCCTGAAGGCGAATTTATTTCTGACGGAATGCCTTATGATTGGTACTTAAAAGGCGATAAACGAGACTTTGGTTTTTTTAGAACAGCAGCGGGATTAGATTTTGCTAAAACGTATGCAACGGGAATATCTCCTTGGAAACCCTTTATTATTCCGTATAAAGGTATGGACGCAGATCATGATGGTAAGCCAGACGATATCAATAAGGACGGGAAAGTAGATGATTCAGATAAAACGGCATTGTCACCTACAAACTTAATATCAGAAGCGCATAAAAGAGGATTGCAAGTGCATACCTATACTTTTAGAAACGAAAGTCACCGTTTGCTCCGCGATTACAATAATGACCCAATTTTAGAATACCAAGCTTTTTATAAATTAGGAATCGATGGAGTTTTCTCTGACTTTACTGATACAGCCGTAAAAGCAAGAAATAGAAGCTTTTAGATAAAAAAATAGACTGCCAATTGACAGTCTATTCTAAGAATATTATTTTTTTGCAGCTTCTTTCATTTTCTCGCCTGCAGCATTCATTTTCTCAGCGCCTTTTTCTAGAGATTCGCCCATTTTTACTTTGGTGGAGTCCATTGCTGCATCAACTTTAACGGCTGCTGTGTCTACAGCGTCACCCATTTCTGTACCTATTGCATCAGTAGCTTCACCTACTTGGTCTTTAGTTTCTTGTTTACAAGAAACCATCGCTAAAGTTGCAACAACTGCTAATCCTAAAAGTGTTTTTTTCATGTTTGTGTGTTTTATAAATTATTGAGGGGAGTATATTCATTCCTTGTATAAAGATAAATAAAAAATCCTCACAAATTTTCGTTGTGAGGATTATATGTTTTTACAATTAGTAGCTAATTATGCATTCGCCGTAACTGCTTCTCTATTGATTTTCCCAATCAATCCAGCCAATACTTTTCCTGGACCTACTTCTGTAAATAAAGTAGCGCCATCAGCAATCATTTGTTGCACAGATTGTGTCCATTTTACTGGAGCTGTCAATTGGATGATTAAGTTTTTTTTGATCTCTTCTGGAGAGGATACTGCAGTTGCCGTTACGTTTTGATATACTGGGCAAATGGGAGTAGAGAAAGTAGTCGCTTCAATAGCCGCTGCTAGTTCTTCTCTTGCAGGTTCCATCATTGGTGAGTGGAATGCGCCACCTACTGGTAGTAATAAAGCGCGTTTTGCGCCCGCTTCTTTCATAGCAGTACAAGCTGCTTCAACAGCTGATGTTTCTCCCGAAATCACTAATTGTCCAGGACAGTTATAGTTTGCAGCTACTACAACACCGTCGATAGAAGCACAAACTTCTTCTACAATGTTGTCAGCAAGTCCTAGAACTGCCGCCATAGTGGAAGGGGTTATTTCGCACGCTTTTTGCATTGCAAGAGCACGTTGCGAAACTAATTTTAATCCGTCTTCAAATGACAAAGCGCCATTAGCAACTAATGCCGAAAACTCTCCTAATGAATGCCCCGCTACCATTTCTGGTTTAAAATCAGCACCTAAAGTTTTAGCTAAAATAACCGAATGTAAAAATACCGCTGGTTGCGTTACTTTGGTTTCTTTCAATTCTTCGGCAGTACCTTCAAACATAATGTCTGTGATACGGAAACCTAATATTTCGTTTGCTTTTTCAAATAAGTCCTTTGCTAATGCAGAGCTTTCGTATAAGTCTTTACCCATTCCTGTGAATTGCGCGCCTTGACCTGGAAATACATATGCTTTCATAAAAAGTTGTTTAAAGTTTAAGGTTTCAAGTTTATCTGATGATTGAAATAAAACCGTCTGCAAAAATACTATTTTTTTTAGGAGCACCAACTTTAGTTCCTCTAATCAACAATTCTCCTGCTGTACGCTGCAATCTTTATCGTCTCGTTCGAGGACGAGACGATAAAGGATTTTCACTTCCATCAGGGCTATAGAGAAAGAGCAGTGTTTCAATAAACGAAAAAAAGCGTTGTCTATATAACAACGCTTTTGCAATAAAACAGTAGTAATTACTGAGTGTATGGTTGTAAATTACAATTCGATTGCATTGATGATTTCTAATAACTGATTGTTTAAATCGGCATTAGTGATTCCATTTTTAGTGTCAAAATTTTCATTGAAGCTAGGCAACGAAAAGCTTCCTTTGACAACAGCGCCTTGAAAAGGAAAACGATTTTTCGCAATTTCTAAAACAGAACTTCCTCCTCTTGGCCCAGGTGATGTAGCTAATATGAGGGTTTGTTTTTCTTGGAATGTTTTAGCATGAATTCTTGAAGTCCAGTCAAAAATATTTTTAAAAGCAGTAGAATAAGCACCGTTATGTTCTGCAAAAGAGATGACAAGTAAATCTGCGGTTCCTAGTTTAGCATAAAAATCAGTGGCTAATGCTGGAATTCCAGTTGCGGTTTCTTTGTCGGTTGAGAAAATTGGCATTTCATAATCATTCAAATCTAAAACTTCTACTGATGCGTTTTCAAATTGTCCGGCGGCATAAGTAGCTAGTTGTTTATTGATAGAGTCTTTACTCGATGAAGCACCAAAAGCGATAATTTTTTTCATTTTTATTTATTTTTATAATAGGTTAATGCTCCCGAAGGGCATTTATTTACGGTATCTATAATTTTCTCCGTCGAAGAAGCATCAATTTTTATCCAAGGCTTTTCTCTGGGTTGGAACACTTCAGGATTGTTGCGAACACAGTTTCCTGAATGAATGCATTTGGCAGATTGCCATACCACGGTAACTTCACCATTGGTATATTCCTTTTTAATGTCTTTAGAGTCCATAATTATAGTGTTGTGTTGATTACAATATTGTTTTTTAATAGTTTCGACACCGGACATTTTTCGGCAATAATTAATAATCGATTCTTTATGTCGTCTTCAATCTCTGTTGGAAAACTAATTGATCTCGAAATTGTTGTAGTGAGTTCAGGATCGCTTTCTTGGTAAAAGTTTAACGAAATATTTATTTCAGGAATATCCCATCCTTTTCGATCAATATACATTCTCAAAGTCGATAACGTACATGCGGCTAAAGAGGCTAGGAGTGTAGAAAAAGGATCTGGCCCAAGGTCTTTTCCTTCAATACTCTCGGGTTCATCCATTATAAATTGGCCGTTTCTCCAAGTGATAGTGCACAAATACTTTTGAGTGCTTATATGTCCCGTGATATCTTTTTCTAATACATTTTCCATACTTTAATTTTTAAAATTATGCCTTTGGGGCTAGATTACAAAACATCTCTGAATTCAGGGGTTTTGTCAAAAACGCTTTTGGCAAACGGGCAAAGCGGAAGAATTGTAATGCATTTATCGCGACTAAATTTGACTGCTTCCTGTACTAATTTTTTGCCAAAACCTTTTCCTTTGTTATTGGGGTTTACTTCAGTGTGGTCGATGATGATTTTATTTGCACCGGCAAAGACAAATGTCGTTTTTGCTTCGGTTTTGTCATCTAGTTTAAAATAAAACGTACCCTTTTGATCATTGTGTTCTAATTCTATTATTTCAGTCATAATTGGGTCGTTATTAATGTTTCATTGGAATTTCCATTAATAAAAACTCAGCATCTGAAGTTGCTTCAATGTCCAGAGCAGTAACATCCCAAATTCCGAAGCCGTCTCTGGTTCCTAACTCTTGTCCGTTAATCGTTATGCTGCCAGAAAGTATAAATGCATAAACACCATTGCCCTCTTTTTTTAGATTGTAAGTTGCTGTCATCCCTTTGTCGAATTTACCCAAATGAAACCAAGCATCCTGATGAATCCAAACACCTTCATCTTCTGCATTTGGCGAAAGAATTTGTTGTAGTTTGTTTTTTCTTTCTTCGGGGTTTAAAGTGACTTGTTGGTATCTAGGTTCGACATTTTGTTTGTTTGGAAAAACCCAAATTTGCAACAATTTCGTTCTTTGGTCGTCGTTTGGATTGAATTCGCTATGCTTTACTCCAGTTCCAGCGCTCATGACTTGCACATCGCCATTTTTGATGATCTCCGTATTTCCCATGCTGTCTTTGTGAGCTAAATCTCCTTCAAGCGGAATGGTGATAATTTCCATATTGTCATGTGGATGTGTACCAAAACCCATTCCTGCAGCAATCGTATCGTCATTTAAAACTCGTAAGGCTCCAAACTGCACACGATCTGCATTGTACCAACTTCCAAAACTAAAACTATGGTATGCATTCAGCCATCCGTGATCAGCGTGTCCTCTTGTGTCTGCTTTATGTAATACTGTATTTTCCATGATGAATTAAATTTAGTGATTATTATAATACAAATTTACAACCATTGGATGAAGAGGGCACTTAATGTAGGTTAAGAAAGTACTCAGTGATCAGTTTGCAGTTTTTTAGTAGTCAGTGTAATTTGGGTTATACTATTGAACTTGTAGTTGATTTCGGTATTTTTGAGCGTTAATACAATTCTGATTAGTAATTTAAACTGATTACTACTTCCTAAGTAACTTCGATTTCATCTTACTGAAAAATTCTGGTGTGACACCAATGTAAGAAGCAATCTGTTTTTGAGGTATTTTTTGAAGTAGCGTAGGATATTTTGTTCTAAATTTTTCAAAGCGTTCTTCTGCTGATAAACTTAGATTATCCATGAGGCGTTCTTGGTTGGCAACCAAGGAATTTTCGGTTAGGATTCTGAAAAAGCGTTCCAGTTTAGGAATTTCAGCGTATAGGAATTCTTGGTTTTCTTTCGAAAGTATAACGATTTCGGCATCTTCTAAAACTTCAATGAATAGGTTGCCTGGATTTTGCGAAATTAAGCTGTACATGTCGCCAATCCACCAACCTTCGCAGGCGAAAGTTAAAATATGCTCGACTATGTTATCATTGATATTAAAACTTCTCAGAATCCCCGTATTCACAAAATAGGAATGTTTGCAAACTTGCCCAGAATTCAATAAAATAGTTTTAGCTTTAAAAGTATGCGTTTCAGTTTTAGATAGAAACAATAGTTGTTCTTCTGGAGTAAGTGAAATGTGTTTGCTAATATTTTGAATGATTAGTGACACTATTTCTGCTCTGTTTCCTTTTCTTCAGGAAGTAATTTGAATGATGAAACTACAAAACGATTGTTTTTTATTTCACCTACAACTGCTGCTTTTCTAATAGCGGCGCAAAAACCATCATTAGCATGTGCATCACCATGGGAATCAATGGAAGTACCGTCAACAAAATAAGGTTTCCCGTCAATACGAACAGCTAATTCGCAACCGTATCCTTCCATTTCAAACTGGCATTGTCCACAAGCAGCCTCTACTATTTGAGATTTTGATTGTTCTTTTTTATCTTGTGCATTGACGAGCAAGATTGAAAATAGGAATAGCGCTGTTATGTGTTTTCTCATTTTTTAAAATTTGATAACGACAAGATAGTTATTTTTTTCAACTCACGACATACTTTTTAATTGGAATAATTCTTAAACATATAAATCCATAGTAGTCTTGATAACCTGATGTTGAATGTGGATAACGCTAACATTACAGTCATAATGATTGGGATCATTCTTAAGTCAAAAGTTTGTTCAAAGAAAAAATGTGCGATAACATAAGTGGCAATTCCTTGTGCTACTGATAGTCCGTAATTGACATACATAGCACCAAAAAAGTAACCCGGTTCTTTCTCAAATTTGAAATGACAGTGTTGGCAATATTCATTCATTTTCGGAAAACTGAATTTAAAAAAGATGCTTTTTTCTTTAAAAACCTTGCCTTTTAAACAGTTTGGGCAATCATTGTTAAGGATGTGAACAAGTGAGTTTGACATTTTGTAATTTTTGTCAAAGGTATTCTATCATTCTCAACTAGATGTTTTATATATTCGCTTGTTATAGCACAATAAAGACATTACTGTAATTATGAAAAAATATCCTATTTATGATATCCAACGATTTAATTGTAATTCAGTAAATAGTGATTTGTATATTAATACATTCAGTAATCATTTAATCAATCATAGCTTTGTTGAAGAACCGCACCGTCATAATTTTTATGTTTTGGTATTTTTCACAAACGGATCTGGAACGCATGAAATCGATTTTGACCGGTTTACCATCCAGCCGGGAAGTGTTTTTGTATTGCAGCCGGGACAAATACACCATTGGGATTTGTCAGGCGATATTGAAGGGTTTGTGGTTTTCTATTCCTATGAAATGTACAATCTCTATTTTGGGCAAAAATCAATTGATCAGTATCCGTTTTATTCTTCGGTGACCAATAGTCCTGAGATTTTGTTGGATAGCGCTGAAACAAAAGCAATCTTACCTTATTTCAATAGTTTGATTGAAGAGAATCAGTCAAATAAAATGTTGAAGCAGGATAAAATCATGAATCTGTTAGATTCTATTCATATTGATCTCGCCAGAAAATATATTGAAACTCATACCCATGAAGCGCATTCCTATAATGTGAAAATTAAGAGTTTTGAGCAGTTTCTGGAAAGCAACTTTAAAACGGAAAAAACAGCTTCTTTTTATGCTTCGCATCTCAATATTACATTGAAGCATCTGAATAGAATATGCAATGAGATTTTAAAAAAGACCACAACCGAAGTTATTATTCACCGAGTTATTCTGGAGGCTAAACGGATGTTGATGAACAAAAACCTAACGGTAAACGAAGTCGCAACAAAATTAGGCTATGATGATTACTCTTATTTTGCGCGACTGTTTAAAAAAAATACTGGAATGACTCCGAAAACGTTTCGGGATTCTAAAAAATAATTACGAATGAACGTTTATTAATTTAGCGGCTTCTTTTGCTCTTTCTACAATTTCTTCGATTGGCGTTTCTAAAGTGTCGTTTGTTAAGGCAACTGCCATTCTTCTATAGGGCCGAGAAGAAGGTTTCCCGAATATCCTGAAGTCGGTTTTGGGTAAGGCGGCGATTTTTTCTGAGCCGGTGAATGTTGGGTTGGTACTATTTTCAGAAGCTAAAATTACAGCACTGGCGCCTGCTTTTTCTAAAGTAATTTCAAATATAGGTAAGCTTAAAATAGCGCGCAAATGCAATTCAAACTCGTTGAAGTTTTGTGTTCCTGCCAACGTTACCATTCCGGTATCATGTGGGCGAGGGGAGAGTTCTGAGAAATAAACGCCATCATCAGCAAGGAAAAATTCGACTCCAAAAAGTCCAGCACCACCTAAGGCTTCGGTAACTTTTTCGGACATATCTTGCGCTTCGTATAAGTCTTTGTCTGAAATTCTGGCGGGTTGCCAGCTTTCTTGGTAATCGCCACGTTCTTGACGGTGACCAATAGGAGCACAAAATAAAGTAGGGTTGTTATTTTGAACAACGGTCAATAACGTGATTTCCGAATTGAATTTGACAAAAGCTTCCACAATCACTTCTACTACATCACCTCTTGATCCTTCTACAGCATAGTTCCATGCTTTCTCGATATCGACTTCTGTTTTTATTGTCGACTGTCCTTTTCCGGACGAACTCATTAAGGGTTTTACTACGCAAGGCATTCCTACAGCTTCAACTCCTTTTCGTAATTCGTTGGCAGTGGTGGCGTAACGATAAGCTGCCGTTTTTAATCCCAGTTCTTTGGCGGCCAAATCTCGGATTGCTTTTCTATTCATCGTAAAGTTTGCCGCTTTTGCTGAGGGAACTACGGTAATTCCTTGTTTTTCGTAATCGTAAAAACGTTCGGTGCGAATGGCTTCTATCTCAGGGACAATAAAATCAGGTTTGTGTTTAGCTACGATACGGTCTAAGGCTTCTCCGTCAAGCATGTTGATGACTTCAAAATCATGGGCCACTTGCATCGCTGGAGCATTGTCATAACTGTCTACCGCAATTATGGTTTGCCCGATGCGCTGTGCGGCAATTGTAAATTCTTTTCCTAATTCGCCAGAGCCTAGAAGTAGTATTTTCATTTGTTATGTTTTTCGTAGGGACAAGTTTCGACCTGCCCATAAATTTGATTGTATGTACTTGGTGTTTTTCTCGTGAGGGATTGCTTCGCCAGTTCGCTATCGCTCGTGTGAAGTGGAAATCCTTTTTTCATGTAGCGTTAGCGGAATGAATAAAAGATTGCAACATATAGCCCGACCCTTGTGGTCACACCCTAAAACAAAAATAGTTTAAAATTCAAAGTTATGGAACTCTGAACCTTAAACTATTTTAAAAAACGGAATAGGTTTGTGAATTACGAAACCGCTTCTTTTATTCTTTTTAAAGCTTCTTTCAAGATGTCTTCGCTTGTTGCGTAAGAGAAACGGATGCAATTTGGATTTCCAAAAGCGTCACCAGTTACAGTTGCTACATTTGCTTCTCCTAAAAGATACATTGAGAAATCGTTAGCGTCTTTAATTAAGGTTCCTCTTAGTGTTTTTCCGAAGAAAGAAGATACGTCAGGAAATACATAAAATGCACCTTCTGGAACGTTGATTTTCATTCCTGGAATTTCTTTGATTAATCCTACTACTAAATCTCTACGGCTGTGGAAAGCTTGAACCATTTCGTTTAGTACTGATGGATCAGCATCTACAGCAGTAATAGTAGCGCGTTGTGCAATACTGTTAGCTCCACTAGTTACTTGCCCTTGGATTTTTGTACACGCTTTAGCGATGAATTCTGGTGCTCCGATGTAACCAATTCTCCATCCTGTCATTGCAAATGCTTTTGCAACTCCGTTTACGGTAACTGTTTTTTCTAACATTCCTGGGATAGATGCAATGCTGCAAAAAGTCCCTGAGAAATTGATGTGTTCGTAGATTTCATCTGCAACCACAATTATGTTAGGATATTTTTCTAATACTTTAGCTAATGCTGTTAGTTCTTCTCTGTTGTAAACAGATCCACTTGGGTTACAAGGAGAGCTGAACCACATCATTTTTGTTTTTGGTGTGATTGCTGCTTCTAATTGTGCTGGTGTAATTTTAAAATCAGTGTCAATAGAAGTAGGAACTTCAACTGGAACTCCTCCTGAAAGCTTTACGATTTCAAAATAAGAAACCCAGTATGGTGCTGGTAAAATAACTTCATCACCGTCGTTTAACATTACTTGTGCAATGTTGTATAAAGATTGTTTTGCTCCTGTAGAAACTACAATTTGAGATGGTTTGTAATCTAAATCATTATCTCTTTTGAATTTTCTGCAGATTGCTTCTTTCAATTCAGCGTATCCATCTACTGGAGAGTAGGTGCTGTAATTTTCATCGATCGCTTTTTTAGCCGCTTCTTTGATAAAGTCAGGAGTATTAAAATCAGGTTCTCCTAAACTTAAACTGATAATGTCTTTTCCTTGTGCTTTTAGTTCTCTAGCCAAAGCTGCCATTGCTAATGTTTGTGATGTAGCAAGGTTGTTAATTCTGTCTGAAAGTAAATGATTCATTAAAAAAAGTGTTGATTGCCCTAATTTGTTAATAGAAAATGAGGGAGGTTAATTATTTATTTGATTATGTATTGATGCATCGCATCTGTATAATGTGCTTTGTTACATTGCTGGTTTCATTCCTAATTCTTTCAAATGTTTGAAGTGAGCAATAACGGCACTTCGCATTGTTTTGTATTCGTAATAAGGTAAATTACATTCTGCTGCAGTTTCCTTAACGATTTTTGCAATATTACCATAATGAATATGGCTGATATTTGGAAAAATATGATGTTCAATTTGGTGATTCAAACCACCGGTGTACCAGTTTACTATTTTGTTTTTTGGAGCAAAATTAGTCGTGGTAAATAGTTGGTGAATTGCCCAGGTGTTGCCCATTTCGCCTAGTTCGTTTGGAGATGGGTTATCTGTCTCTTCGACAACGTGTGCCAATTGAAATACGATACTCAGAATCAATCCTGCAGTGTAGTGCATGATAAAGAAACCGATTAATACTTTCCACCAAGCGATACCGATAACTATTGGTAATACAATCCAAATGGAAACGTATATCACTTTTGTGATAATTAAAGTCGTCCAAAGTGTTTTTGGGCTCTTCGCTTCACCATAGGATAATTTTCTTTTTAGGTAGGTTCTCATTTGCTTAAAATCAGTAGTGATAGCCCAATTGAAAGTTAATAAACCATATAAAAATACAGAATAATATTGTTGAAAGCGATGGAAAGAATGCCATTTTGCATCTTTTGTAAATCGTATGATTCGTCCGGCATCTAGATCTTCATCATGACCAGGGATATTTGTGTAGGTGTGGTGCAAAACATTATGTTGTACCTGCCAGTTGTGTACATTTCCGGCAAGGATGTAAATGGTACCGCCCATGAATTTGTTAACCCAGTTTTTGTTAGAATACGAACCGTGATTTCCATCATGCATTACATTCATCCCTACTCCAGCCATACCTATGCCCATAACAATTGTCAGCAAAAGATGAGCCCAGAAAGGCATATCAAGAGTTAGTATTAAAAAGTAAGGTGCAAGAAAAATAGTAATCAGAATAATAGTTTTCAAATGGAGTTTCCAGTTTCCAGTTTTTTTGATATTATTTTCCTTGAAGTAATTGTTTACCCGCGAGTTAAGTGTTCTGAAGAACTTTAATTTATCTTGCTTTGCAAATGTAGGAGGTGTTTTGATCATAGAATAATGTAATAAGTTGTAAAGATAATTATTATAAATTTTAACTATGCCAAATTGAGTTAAATATTTCAGAGTTAAAAACTGTACTTTTGTTAAAAAAATTGAACGATGGACGAGATTCTTAAGTATTTTCCTAATTTAACCGATATCCAAAAGGAGCAATTCGAAAAGTTGGACTTTTTATACCACGATTGGAACGAAAAAATAAATGTTATTTCGAGAAAAGACATTGATGCTTTGTACACAAAGCATATTTTACATTCTTTAGGTATTGCTAAAATTATTGATTTTGTTCCGGGTACTTATGTTCTTGACGTGGGAACTGGTGGTGGATTTCCTGGAATTCCATTAGCTATTCTTTTTCCGGAAACGCGTTTTCATCTGATTGATATTATAGCTAAGAAAATCAAAGTAGTTCAGGCTGTTGTTGATGGATTAGGACTTGAAAATGTTAAGGCAGAGCAATTACGAGCAGAATTAGTTAAAGGTGATTTTGATTTTATCGTGAGTCGTGCCGTAACTAATATGCCAGATTTTGTGTCTTGGATTAAAGACAAAGTCAAAAAGAAAAGCAAGCACGAATTGAAAAATGGAATTCTCTATCTAAAAGGAGGTGATTTGACGGAAGAGTTGAAAGACTTCCCAAAAGCAACACAATATGATTTAGCAGATTTCTTTGAAGATGAATTTTTTGAGACAAAGAAAGTGGTGCATGTACCGTTGAAGTATGTAGTTTAAGGTCATTGCAAGGAAGGAAGCGATTTCATGATGACTGGAATGTAAGATAGTTTGCCGATGTCATTCGGTGTAAAATTTTAAAAACCCACAAAATCTCAAATGAATTTGAATTTTGTGGGTTTTTTATTTTTAGTTCCCTCTTCTGGGGTTAGGGGGATTTATTCTCCCAAAAATGGGTATCTGTAATCTACTGGAGTAACAAACGTTTCTTTGATAGTTCTAGGTGAAGCCCAACGCAATAAGTTCAATGGAGAACCTGCTTTGTCGTTTGTCCCTGAAGCTCTTGCTCCACCAAATGGTTGTTGTCCTACAACAGCACCTGTTGGTTTATCATTGATATAGAAGTTACCTGCAGCGTTTTGTAATTTTACAGTTGCTACTTCAATAGCATAACGATCTTGACTGAAAACAGCTCCTGTTAATGCATATTCAGATGTAGTATCTACTAATTCTAGAGTTTCTTCCCATTTAGCATCTTCGTAAACGAAAATCGTCATTACAGGTCCGAATAATTCGGTTGCCATTGTAGAGTAATGAGGGTTAGTCGTTACAATAACTGTTGGCTCAATAAAGTATCCTACTGATTTGTCGTAGTTTCCACCAACGATAATTTCAGCGTCAGTGTCTTTTTTAGCTTGGTCAATAAAACTAGCTAATTTATCAAATGAACCTTCGTGAATTACTGCAGTAATAAAATTACCAAAGTCTTCGGGAGACCCCATTTTCATTGATTTTACATCAGTGATAATTTGCTCTTTTACAGCTGGCCACATACTTTGTGGTACGTAAGCTCTAGAGGCAGCTGAACATTTTTGACCTTGAAATTCGAAAGCTCCACGAACAATTCCTGTAGAAACTTGTTTTGGGTTCGCACTTGAGTGAGCGATAATGAAATCTTTCCCTCCAGTTTCCCCTACGATTCTTGGGTATGTTTTGTAGTGGTGAATGTTAGTTCCAATTTTAGCCCAGATATCTTTAAATACATGAGTTGATCCTGTAAAGTGCAATCCTGCAAAATCACGACTTGCCAAAACAGTGTCCGTAATCATTTGAGCATCTCCAAAAACTACATTGATAACTCCATCAGGAACTCCTGCTTCTTTGAATACTTCAATAATAATTTGTGCCGAGAATACTTGGCTATCACTTGGTTTCCATACAACAACGTTACCCATCATAGCAGCACTTGCTGGAAGATTAGCAGCAATAGCTGTAAAGTTAAATGGTGTAATCGCATATACAAATCCTTCAAGAGGTCTGTACTCTAGACGATTCCACATATCTGAAGTAGATGTAGGTTGGTCTCCGTATATTTGAGTCATGAATTCTACGTTAAAACGCAAAAAGTCAATTAGCTCGCATGATGCATCAATTTCTGCTTGATGAACATTTTTAGACTGCGCAATCATTGTTGCAGCATTGATTCTAGCTCTGTATGGTCCTGCGATAAGCTCAGCTGCTTTTAAGAAAATAGCTGCACGTTGCTCCCAAGCCATATTTGCCCATGCTGTTCTTGATTCTAATGCATTTGCAATAGCTTTCTCAATATGAGATTTTTCAGCAAGATGATAGGTTCCAACAATATGTTTATGGTCGTGTGGTGCCGACATGTTTTTTGTATTTCCAGTTCTAATTTCTTCGCTTCCGATATATAGAGGTACGTCGATTTTAGAATTCCACATTTTAGTATAAGCTGCTTGAACGGCTGCTTTTTCAGGTGAATTTGGTGCATACCCTTTTACTGGTTCGTTTACCGCTTTTGGTACGTGAAAAAATCCTTTTAGCATGATATTGTAATTTGTTAATCTGTTAATTTACAGATAAGATTAGACAATTGAACAAATAAATTATTCGAAATGTTGCGAATAATTTATTTCATAGCAAAAGTACAAAGGATAAATTAAAAATATGATAAATAAACTATAAGAAAGTGAAATATATTCAGCAGAGTAAAGATTAATTCAATGCAAATGGAGCACATAATTTAAATGTGGGGATAAAAACTTTAAAGTTTTTTGTACTCGTAAAGTTAATCATGTTGAAATAACCTTTCATTGCACCGTATGGCGAGGATAATAAACATCCGGAACTGTAGGTATGAAGTTCACCAGGTTTTAGAACTGGTTTTTTTCCTATAATTCCTTCACCATCTACAATTTCAATGTTATTTAAAGAATCATAAATTTCCCAATGACGAGAAGTCAGTTGGACAGAATCTTTACTATGGTTCTCAATTGTTACTTGATAACTAAAGGCAAAGTGAATCTTGTAGTTCTTGAAGTACGTGCCTTCAAAACTAGTCAATACCGAAATTTTTATGCCTCTTGTGATTTGAGATACCATTGTAAAATAGTAGTTAAGTGTCTAATAGATAACAAATTTACAAAAATTTGATTTTGTATTCAGGCTTTTGTAACTATTTTTTTAATTGATGATATTTAAGGAGTTAGCATTTCCTTTGCCCACGACGCGATCATAGCGATCTGTATTTGCACGATAATATACTAGAATTGTATAATCATTTTCAGTTTGATAAAAATTACCGTCTATTGCATTTTCATTATCGATTGCTCCTTTACGGTCAACATTCACGTATTCAAAATTTGTAAATCCTTGTTTTAATAAAAGGGCTTTTTCATAAATCCCTTTTTTGGGATTATAATCCATCTTGAATTCAGAAGTTAGACTGTAGTTGTTAAACATCCCGTTAATGTAGATTTCGTTGTCGTTATTAAAAGTGGGAGCAGAGAGGCTGAAATAAACCCAGGCATAATCAGCTTCAATTTCACTGTTTGTAGCATTTAAATTGCGAACGACAAAATTACCATTTACATCTTCGTAAACGGTATAGGGGAAATTTGCGCGAGCATTATTCGTGTATAAATAGGAGTTATAGACTTCTGTACTTGCGTCAACGCGAGAGATGTTATTATTGGCGGCTCTAACATCTTTGTTTTCAAAATACAAAAATTCGTTACCGGCCCAATATTGAGTTTCCGTGTCGTATTTGTAGATTAAATCGTTGCCAATGGTATATTGCGGATGAATATTTTTTATTGCGCTATTGAACTTTCCATTTTGCAGCAATACCACTTTTACATTCTTTAAAGGGTTTTGAAAAGTAATGGTATTCGATTTTATCGAAAAATCCAAATTGTGTTTGTATTCTACATTACTTACCGTTCTAGCTCGTTTTACCTGAATAGGAACAGTCACCAAATCTTCATATAGAATGAATTTTCGTGTGAATACAACCTCTTTGTCATTATTTAAAACCTTCAGAATGTAATTCCCGCTGATGCGCAGCTGCTGCGTAAACTGATTTGGAATTGATAATGTATAATGAGAATAAATCTGTAAGGTGTTAAATGAGTTGGTGTAGTTCTGAATTCTTTGGTTGTCGAAACCTTGTAGGTATTCATTTTTAGGAATTTCAGAATGTTTCCAGTTATAGTCACAATGAATAATTTCGTAATAGTAATCTGCTTCATTGCCATATAGATCATCAAATTGTAATTGGAATCCGCTACCTAATTGAAATATCGGAACAACATTTTGATTGTTCTGAATAAAGGAAACGGTCTTGATGTTAAATGGGGGGGCAATTTCATTTTCTACTTGTGCAGAAGCTGAAGTGATGATGAGTAGCAGTATTATTTTTCGAAAAAAGGAATGAAGCATAATTATTAATTTGCTGAAATGTAAATATAACGAATTAAGCAATACCATTATTATGCCAATTATTTGCCGTATGAAATGTGTTCTATTTAAAACAAACAGGTATGATTTCACCTTTTGCTAAACAATACTTTTCTACCAGTTCTGGAGCAATTTTATTAGTATAATCTTCTTCGATTACTTTAAAGCCAATGCTTCTTAGTTTGTCAAAATAATCACGACCATAAATTCTAACATGATCATATTGTCCGAATATTTTCGCGCGTTCTTTTTGGTCTGTAATAGTGTCGTCAGAAAAAGTAGTCGCTCTTGATAGATCTTGAGGAATTTGCAAAATCGCCATTCCGCCGGGTTTTAAAACACGATACAATTCCTGCATTGCTTTAGTGTCATCTGGGATGTGTTCTAAAACATGATTACATAAAATAACGTCGTACTGATTGTCTTCGAAAGGTAAATCGCAAATATCTGCTTTTACATCTGCCAGTGGAGAAAACAAATCGGTAGTTGTGTAATCCAGATTTTTCTGGTTTCTGAATAATTTATAAAATGCCTGTTCAGGGGCAAAGTGAAGTACTTTCTTTTTTACATTAGAAGTGAAAAAATCAGATTCTTCATTTAGAAATAGCCAGAGCAAGCGGTGTCTTTCTAATGAAAGAGTGCTTGGTGATAGGACGTTGTTTCTTTGTGTTCCGTAGCCATAAGGCAAGAACGATTTAAAACTTTTTCCGTCTATAGGATCGGTAAATTTATCTCCTTTCAAAGCTAAAGCTAAAACAGGTCTAGCGACATAACTTAAACGAATAAGTAATGGGCGAGGGATGGTATTGAGTATTAATTTAAACAGTTTTTTCATTACAATACTAAAGGTGTTTTTCTAAATTCATCTTCTTCAGTACTCACAATTCCTAAGGCTTGGTATACATAAGCAAATGTGGATAATATTTCCGGTTTTCCGTCAATAAGAGCGACGTCGTGTTCAAAATGAGCACTTGGTTTATTATCAGCGGTTGTTATTGTCCAGCCGTCTTTATGCTGTTTGATGTTTCTTGTTCCTAGGTTGATCATAGGCTCAATTGCAACTACCATACCTTCGACAAAAAGTTTTCCACGACCACGTTTTCCGTAATTAGGCATTTCTGGATCTTCGTGCATTTTTTGCCCAAGACCATGTCCTACTAATTCGCGAACTACTCCGTATCCGTGTGATTCTGTATATTTTTGAATGGCATTCCCAACATCTTCTACACGATTTCCAGCTTTAAATTCGCGGATACCTACGTACAATGATTCTTTGGTAATTTGTAATAATTTTTTAGTTGCAGGATCTACTTCGCCTATTTCAAATGAATAAGCATGATCTCCATGGTATCCGTTTTTGTAAGCACCACAGTCTACTGATATAACATCACCACTTTTAAGAGGCGTATTGTTTGGGATTCCGTGCACAACTTGAGCATTCGGACTCATACATAATGAGTTTGGGAAACCATATAAACCAAGGAAACTAGGGACAGCACCATGGTCACGAATGAATTCTTCTGCTAATTTATCTAAATGTAATGTAGTAACTCCTTCCTTAATTTCAGAAGCAATCATTCCTAATGTTTTCGATACTATTAAAGCACTTTCGCGCATTAATTCTATTTCTTCACGGGATTTAACTATAATCATATTTGCTATTTTCAGTTGGCAAAAGTACGGTTTTAAAATTATTTAATCAGGATTGGCCATAATTTTATATAATTCTGAGTTTGATATAAAAAACTCATTGCGTAAGGCGATTGCTGTCAACTGGGCTGTTATTAAACTACTTTCGCGACTGTTAATTAGAAAAAGGGAACTTTCTCCAAAAGTAAACAACCGCTCTTCTGATTGTAACATCGTTTTGTAGTTGTTCACTAGATCGCTTGCCATAAGTCGTTGTTTATCCAGAGAAGTGATTACTTCTTTCTGCGCTTTTATTTTATTCGAAAGTTGTAAACGCTCAAGATTTAAGCTATTTGTAGTTTCTTGAATTTTGTACTGCGTTAATTTTAAACCACCTCTTTCTTTTCTTAAAAATATAGGGTAGGAAAAATTAATTCCTACTTTGTAGTTTTCAAATTTGTAACTGTCGATGTACTGTGGTTCTGATAAATAGGAGTAGGATAGATCAATCTTTGGCAATAAGGCATTTGCCTTTAGTTTTCTATCGACCTCTAGCATATCAATTTTGGTTTCCAATGCGCTAATTTTAGGATGATTTTCTATTGAGAAATTATCGGCTAATAGGTCATTTGTTTTTAAGGTTTCTTGAATCGTATTTTCAATTTGCAGTTCCGGAAATAGCGCTTCAGATAGTTCCATAGGAATCGAATTGTCTAACCATAAAAAATTAGATAATTCTAGTTTTGCTTTTAGTAATTTTAGTTTAGAATTTTCTAAGCTTAATTGACGACTTTTGAAACTAATTCCTGCTTCCACACTATCAATAGCTCTTTTGTCACCTTGTTTAATTAATGACTGAACTGCTTTGTAACGTGTCTCCGCATTAGTATTATACTGCGAATACATTTGAAACTCTTCATAATTTTTTTTCCAATTAAAATAAGCAACAGATGCATCATACAAGACTACAATTGCTTGTGATTTTCGTTCGGCTTGACCTAATTGCATTTGCATCTTAGCCTTACGCAAATCGGCCATTCGCTGATTGATAAATAAACCTTGTCCTAAAGGAACTGATATTCCTAACGATGTTAATCCAGCATTAGGTACTGTGTTTTCAGGGTTTAGATAATATCCTTCGTTTTGATCAAAACCAGCTTTGATTTCGATGCCATACCAAGTTGGGATTTTGAAACTGCTGTTTAAAATCGAATAATATTCGGTATCCTTGAATTTTTTTTTATCAAAGTCAACTTCTATTTTTGGATCGAAAGCACCTCTTGCTGCCATTAAAGTTGCCTGCGCTTTATTGATTTCTAAGTTAGCTGTTTTAACCAGCGGATGAAATTTTTTGACATATCCCAAATACTCATTGAATGTAAATTCCATTTTTTGAGGTAATGTCGTTTCACTTACTGTATTTTGAGCTTGAAGACTCAAACTGAATAGCAGTAAAAATAAAATAGAATATCTCATTATTTTTTTTCTTTAGTTTTTCCGCCTTTTTGATTCATTTCATAATAATCTGGTGGGAATCCGTTAAGGGTACGCCATATTTCAAACCAAACAGGAACGGTGTTTAGTAAGGCGATTGTTTGTGCTCCAGAGCCAATACTTAATTGTTTTGGCCAAGGATCTTCTTCAGGGTCAGGGGCAATCAGCACTCTGAATTTCCCATTATCGCTGATGAATTTTTCAACTGCAACAATTCTACCACCAAATGTTCCGTACGACATATCGGGCCAACCTGAAAATACAATGGTAGGCCAACCATCAAACCAGATTCTTATTTTGGCACCTTTGGAAATTAAAGGTAAATCTAATGGGTTTACATAGGTTTCTACGGCAATATCGTACTCTGATGGCATTACAGTAGCAATTGGTGTTCCTTCTTTGATAGTTTCGCCAATTCCAGCTTGCAAAGCACGGTTAATGTATCCATTTTGCGCTGCTTTGATATAATACATGCCATTACGAATGCTGTAATTAGCATATTGATTTTTAAGTTTGTTTACTTGCGCTTCAGTGTCATATTGGTTGCTTAATGCTGTAAATTGGTCGCTTTCTGCCTTCGCGACCTTTTCATTATATTCCGCCTCAATACGGTTAAGCTCGACCTTTGCATTTAGCAACTCATTTTGTGTGGTTAATAATTTGTTTTCTTGAGTGATTATTTTAGCTTCAACTTCTTGCTGTTTTAAACGTTTCTCTTCTACATCAGTCATTGCTTTTAAACCTTCATTGTTCAGTGTTACTACTCGGTTGAACTGAGTGTTGGCTATTTTAAGTTGGGTTTTTACGGCGACTAAATCAATCGAATCACTTTTAATTTTAAAGTTAGCTTGCTTTAGTTTGTTTTTAGCTTGCTCTAATTTCAGATTTTTTTCGCTTTGAATCGATACAATTTGACTAGCTAGCGCTCCGTACTTTGAACTGTACGAGTTTAGGGCTTGACTTTTAGCATTCAATTGGTTTTTAGTGTTTTCTACTAAGTTAGGGTCCATATAATCTTCTTTTATCTCAGAGATAAAAAGTATGGTGTCCCCTTTTTTTACAAAATCACCTTCTTGAACATACCATTTTTCAATTCGACCTGAGATAACACTTTGGATTGATTGTGGTCTTTGGTTTGGTTTTAAAGTAGTTACAGCTCCTTTACCAGATATGTTTTGGGTCCAAGGTAGGAATAAGGTAATAAACGCTAATATCGCAACAAGCGTTATAAGTCGATTTAAAATTTTATAGTGTGGCCTTGTTTCGAGTCCTTTAACCGTTTTGAAACGGTCAAGATGGGCGTCAACATGTTTATTGTGGTCTGATATATTTAACATACAGTTATTTTTTTAAATCTAAGATAATTTGTCCGTTTTCCATGGTGAGATTTCTGCTACACTTGGTTTTCCAGTACTGATTTTTTGACGATACAATAATGGTCCATTGGTGTTCTTTGGCAGTAATGAAATCGATTATTGCATTTGCAACTTTGTCGTCCATGTTGTCTGTAGGGTCTTCATAGAACAAAATCTTAGGCTTACTGATAATACTTCTAGCTAGTAATATTTTTTGAGCATTAGACGATGACAATTGTTTTCCTTCTGGAAAAAGAGGCGTGTCTAATCCTTGTGGTAGAGATTTTATGAATTCTTTTAACTGCATTCCTTCAATAGCCCATTTTAGAGTTTCTTCTGATACTGCGTTGTTTTTAAAGGTGATATTTTCAATCACAGTCCCTTCAAATGGAGTTTCTCCGAATGTGATACTTTCTATTTGAGATCGGAATTGGTTGAGATTGATTTTCTTAAAGCTATTATCGTTGATAGAGATTGAACCATGGCTAGGCTGAATTAATCCTGACAGTATGCGTATCAAGGTTGTTTTTCCAGAACCGTTTGCTCCATCTACAAATATACGTTCGCCCTGATTAATATTTAAGTTGATGTTGTTTAAAATTTTATTTTTTGAATCTGGAAATTTAAAGCTTACATGTTCAACTTCTAAAGCGATAGAAGTATAGCAATTATCATAATCTACGGTGAACTCCTCTTCGAGTTTCATATCTGTTATTAAACCTATTTTCTCAACTGATGTTAAAACATCGTAAAGTGTTTCAAGACCTATTATTATTTTTTCTACTGATGTGATTACTAATAGAATGATGATTTCTGCGGCAACAAATTGGCCAATATTCATTTGTTGTGACAACACTAAATACCCTCCAATAGATAATAAACTAGCAGTTATTATTATTTTGAAAATGATCAGTTGGCTAAATTGAGTTTTAATTACTGAGAAATGTTTCTCTCTATAATTTAGATAATCTGAAACTAACAGGTCATTTTTATTCAGTGCAAAATCATGATGTAAATTATTTCTAAAACTAGAATTATTTCGAGCAATTTCTTGTAGCCATCCAGCAACTTTATACTTGTATTTTGATTCTTTCATACTTGTTTCTAATCCAGTATTGTATGAGAATTTAAATATAAAGTATAGTAATAACAATAATAATATTCCAAAAATGATGAAATAATTGTGGTACAAAGACAATAGTATGATTCCAAAAATAATCTGTAGTATGGCTGCTGAAAAATCGATTAACAATTTGGCTGTTCCTTTTTGAATCATTAAAGTATCAAAAAAGCGATTGGCAAGTTCTGGCGGATAGGTATTGTAATATTCTTCAAATTTTATTTTGGGTAATCGAACTGCAAATTCAAAGGAGGATCGAATAAATATTTTTTGTTGTAAGTTTTCCATTATACGCAACTGCATCAACGAAAGAACCCCAACTAGTGCTACACCAAAAACAACCAAAACAATTAAAACAATCCAAGAAGCACTCGCTCTTCCAGATTGAATAAAATTAGTTATGGCTTGTATTCCTAGAGGTAGCGATAAACTGATTACTCCAGAGAGGATTCCGTAGAAAAACAATTGGTAAACATCTTTCTTATCTAATTCAAGTAAATTATAAAATCGCTTTAATGGTTTCATATATGCTGCTTGTTAATTTTTTTCTTTTGTATAATTTGTATTGGCTACTATTGCATGGTGTACTACGTTCATTTTCTATTTATTCTTTTATTAATATGGTATTGATTAAATCCATAAAAAAGTTTGTAGGGGAAACTTGTTCGTTACAATCGGTAATAGTCGATAGGTGTTCTTTCAAAAAATGTTGGTGCAAAGAACCTTTTACAACGGTCGAAATTAGACTTTTTGCAAAAGGATAATCAGGGTTGATCTCGTTTACTATAGCGACCATTCTATTGATTAGTCTTTTGTAAATTATGAAATAACCAACTTTATTTTCTTCGTCAACCTCTTTAGTATACAAGGTTTTAGTGAATTCTATAATGACAATTCTATTTAAAATCCTTTCGTTGATATGTTCTGTTCTTTCATCATCAACTATTTTTTCAGTGACAATAACAATAGCTCGTTTTAAGCGCTCCATAGGATCGTCAATATTAGTCAATTTGAAAACCATTTTGTATTCAATCCAACTCCAATACCACGAACACAAATATACCAGCAGTTTGTGCTTGTTTTCAAAATACCTGTAAATCGAACTTTCATTGGAGCCAATTCGTTCGCCTAATTTTTTAAAAGTAAAGTTGTCAAACCCTATCTCATCTATTAAAATGATACTTTCTTTAATTATCTTTTTTCCAAGAGCTGATGTTTCAGGATCTTTTACAAAGATTTTATCTGAAATTTGAATTTTTATATTTGTGATTAAATTATGCATTTGAATTTTTTACGTTTAAAAATCGATTTCAAAACCAAAATTAATATTTTTAAGTTCTACGTTGTCAAGGGGTACGCTATTTTCATTCAAATATAAATGCTTTAAGTGAGATAAAGAATTAATGTTTTTCGGGAATTCCTTTAATTCATTTTGACGCAAACTCAAATACTCTAAATTTTGAAGTTTTAACATTTCACTAGGCATATAATTGATTCGATCATTATCGAGATATAACGATTTTAGATTTGGCAACTTTGCTAAAATGTCCAATGATTGAGGTAAGTCTAAGTTTTTCTCATCATTTAGATACAAATTCTCAAGGGTTTTAAGTTTTGAAAAGTCTTTAGGTAGCACCTTAAAATCGTTTCCACTTAAATCTAAGGTTTTTAATTTTTTCAGTAAGAACAATTCTTTAGGTAGCTCTTTTAAATGATCATCCTTTAAACTTAGATATTCTAAATTAACAAACTTAGAGAAGTCTACTTTTTCTAAATCAATTTTGTTGTTACTTAAATCAAGACGAATAATCGTCTCAGGGTTTGAGAGTGAAGTAGTGTTTTGAGCATTACTATTGATATTAAATAGAAGCGTTATAATCAAACATTGAAAGAGTAAATTTTTCACAGTACTTTTTTTTGATGTTAATAATTGCAAATATAATAGTATTACTATTAATAATAATAGTAATACCTAGGTTATTTCTATAAAAAAGGCTATTCAATTTGAATAGCCTTTAAAATGAGGTTGTTATGTAGTTATTCTAAAGCAAAGAATGCTGTGTCATAACCGCTGGTTTTTCGATTCCCATTAATTCTAAAATAGTTGGAGCAATATCACCTAGAACCCCATTGTGAATTTCTTTCAATTCTTTGTCTACTAAAATAATAGGGACAGGGTTAGTAGTGTGCGCCGTATTTGGGCTTCCATCAGGGTTAATCATCGTTTCGCAGTTTCCATGATCGGCAATTACAATCGTGGTATAATCATTAGCTAATGCCGCTGTAATTACTTTTTCGACACATTTGTCAACTGCTTCACATGCTTTGATTGCTGCACTCATAATTCCGGTATGACCTACCATGTCGCCATTAGCAAAATTAAGGCAAACAAAATCGACATCTCCTTTTTCTAGTTCTGGAACTAAGGCATCAGTTAATTCAAATGCACTCATCTCCGGTTGTAAATCGTAAGTAGCCACTTTTGGAGAATTTTTCAATATCCTTTTTTCACCTCTAAATGGAATTTCTCTACCACCTGAAAAGAAAAAAGTAACGTGAGGGTACTTCTCTGTTTCGGCAATTCTAATTTGGGTTTTATTAGCTTTTTCTATAACTTCTCCTAAGGTTTCTGTAATGTTATCCTTGTTGTAAACGACTTTTACATTGTTATATGATTCATCATAATTAGTCAGAGTTACATAATACAAATTCAATTTGTGCATGTTCTCTTCGTGAAAGTCTTGCTGAGAAAGGGCTTCGGTCAATTCTCTACCTCTGTCAGTTCTAAAATTAAAGAAAATAACAACATCATCATCTTCAATAGTAGCCAGTGGTTTGTCAGCAGCATCAGTCATTACAATAGGATGGATAAATTCATCTGTCACATTGTTAGCATAACTTTCTTCGATACTTGCTACTGGATTATGTGAATGTGTTCCTTGTCCGTTTACCAATAGGTCGTAGGCCAATTTTACTCTTTCCCAGCGCTTATCACGATCCATGGCATAATATCTACCAATTATGGAAGCTATTTTCACAGAAGTGTTTGCTATATAATTTTCAAGATCTTGAATGTATTTTTTTCCTGATTTTGGATCAACGTCACGACCATCAGTGAAGGCGTGTACAAAAACTTCGTTCAATCCATAGTCTTGGGTTGCATCAATCAGACCTCTTAAATGTGAGGTATGAGAGTGGACTCCTCCATCTGAAACCAATCCTAAAAAATGCACTTTTTTATTATTGTCTTTAGCATATTGGAAGGCATCTTTAAGTACTTGCTCTTTGGCTAAAGTTTTATTGGCGACAGCCAGGTTTATTTTGGCTAAATCTTGATAAACTATTCGTCCTGCACCAAGATTCATGTGTCCTACTTCACTATTTCCCATTTGACCTTCCGGCAAACCTACGTTTAAACCGTCGGTTCGAAGTTGGGCGCTTGGGAAGTTTTTATAAAGACTATTTATAAACGGAATATTTGCGTTGTCGATTGCAGATACTTTAGGGTCAGGGGATTTTCCCCAACCATCTAATATCATAAGTATTACTTTTTTGTTCATTATAATTTATTTTAAACAAAGATAAAGTATTTCTAAAATCTTAGTAGCGAACAAAATCACTATTATGTATTCAGGAAAGAACGTACCCAAATAATGTTAATTTTGTTACGGAACGGCTCTTTTTTTAAAATTAACGCACCTTAGATTTTGTTTTTTATGCTATTATAATCAATGAAATATTTCACACTTATTGAAAACGTGTGATTCAAGGCCTCATTGTTCAATAAATTTGTAACATTTTTTCCAAAGTCTTTATTGATGGTTCTGTCAAAATCTGCGGCATTATTTCTATATAAAACAGAAACTTGGCTCCCCGGAGCAAACCACCAAGAATAGGAAAGGTCAAAGTTCCAGGAGTAAAAACTGGAATCTTTATTGGTATTGTAATTTTCATAATCAGTTAGTCTACCGTCTTGTTTTAGAGATAAGAAATTCTTATTCTCCGCATAGGACCAATATTGGCGAACAGCCACATTGAAATTCATTTTACTGCTTATGGAGTATTTTCCAGAAATGCTGTTAGCATAAGTAATGACATTCCTGTTTGCAAAAATAATAGTCTCTGGAGTTGATGTGTTTAAATCTTCATCTACGCTGTCTACATAGCCTCTATTGTTGTTTCTTCTCGAGAAGTCAAAGCTATAGTTCAGGGAAAATTTATCGTTAAAACGGTATCTGGGGCCTAATGTGAGTTCATAAGTTCTCCTTTTTGTTTCATTAAAAATAGAATAGCTTGGATTGAAATTAAATGCAAATTTATTATTATAATTTGTAGATATGTACAGCCAGGCACCATAGCTTTCAGGCAGAATTACATATCTATTCTCTGCTCTTGCTTCGTAAAAATCATACGATTCAACGGGAGCTATATTAACACCAAAACCGACGTAGTGATTCTTTTTAGTGTCAATATTTACATTTAGATTAATATTATTTCCTTGAACTTTCCCTGTTTCTTTATGAAACTGGCTGTAGAGATTATAGTTTATTCTAAAACTATTAAAAAATTTCGTCGGATTTAAAATTCTATAATTCACATTACCGTATAGACTATAGTAGTTTGTTTGAAAGTTGATTCCCAAGTCATTATTGTCGAAATCTTTCGTTACTAAATCCCCTCCGATGCTGTAACGGTACTGGCCGCTAGTATCTCCAAAATTTAGAGAAGTATACACTCCTTTTTTATCCGCAATGTCATTTACATAGCTGTATTTAAAGTTTCCAGAAAGGTTGTAAGTGTTCTTCATGGTGTTTAAATCCCAAACTAAAGCAGATACATTTCCATCACGAAAGCTTCCGTTTCTAGTAACATTTGTGTTGATAAATGAAACTGATGAATTTTTGTGAAAGCGCTGGTCTAAAACAAGTACATTGTAATTTGCCAGAGGTTCAACCTCTTCTTTTCTTGTTTCTTTAGTGTCTTTGTTTTCAATTGTCGCAAATGTCCTTTTTGTCACCGCGTTTAGAATACCTATTCCTAGGCCACCTTTTGTTCTTCCAGATACTTTTAATGCATTGATTAGATCTACGCTGGAAGGATTTTCGATAATGGTCTCATTTTCTGCAACTGTTGGTTGATTATTGGGTCTACCGCCAATTCTTCGGGAGTATAGTAAGTCTCCTTTACTGAATAGGTCGGTACCTTCAGTAAAAAACGATCTATTCTCATTAAATTGTTGTTCGAATGGCCCTAAATTAAGTATCTGGTCATCAAATTTTGTTTGCCCGAAATCAGGAATCAAAATCGCATCCAACGTAAATGCATCATTGATTCCGTATTTTATATCCATCCCGCCTTTAAGGGTTCCTATTGTTTTTTGATGACCATTAGCATTTACATAAAAGGAGGAGTAAGGTAAAAGAAATAATCTCGTAGGGGGTTTTATGTTTTCAATTCCTTCAAGAGTTCCTGTTTGTTGGGTGAAAGATCCAATCTTTGAATCAATAAAATTCCAGGTGTATTTTTGTCGGTCTCTTCTAATTTCTCTAAAAAAATTCAAGCCCCAAGTTTGTTTTTTTTCACTCGAAAAACGTAACGCTGCGTAGGGAATTCGCATCTCAACAACCCAGCCGAAATCAGTAATGACGGCTTTGCTTTTCCAAACAGCATCCCAGGAATAATCTTCGCCATTAGAATCTGTTGTGATGCAATCACCTTGCCCATCAGCAGCATTGACAAAAAATTGAAAATCTTGTTGTCCATCATTAAAACCATTTATGAAAACGCCAAAAACGTCTGAGGTTCCAAAATCATCTCTTTGTGAAATTTCTTTTAGAATTTTATTAGGTTCATTATCATACAACACAGCTGCGACATAGATTGCATCATTGTCATATAGAACTTTTACTTCAGTTTTTTTATTTTCTGGAATTGGTTTGCCATTATCAGGTTGAAACATGATAAAATCTGTCGCTATAGAAACGGATTTCCAAATGGGTTCATCTAATTTTCCGTCAATAGTTATAGTCTCTGAAGTGAACTTAGTCTGTAAAACTTTTTTTTGACTGTAGACAAAAGTGTATGCTAAAAAGAACAAGATCAAAAAAAGGTTTTTCATAAAATTATCTGTAAATGAAACTAAAGCAATCGAAAGCCATTTTTTATAGGTTTAGCATGTTATAAAATGCAGAACTAAAAAAAGACTTCAGGTAGTAGACAAGTTTCAAAACAGATTGTTACACTTTAATTGTATAAATTTTAAATTTTATGCTTAATGACATTGTAATCAATGAAATAACGAACGCTTACAGACAGTATGTTAGTCATATTACTTTCAAACACATTTTTAAGGTTTGTGTTTAATCTTTTTTCAACATTATTGCTGCCTTCTTGAGCGTAGTTGCGGTATAAGATAGATAATTCACTTCCGGGCGCAAACCACCATGAGTAAGAGAAGTCTAGATTCCAAGAGTTGAAATTTCTGTTTCTATTTAATATATAAGTGCTATTTGGGGATAATTTACCATTGTCTTGTAAAGTAAAAAAGGCTTTATTATCTGAATAAGACCAGTAGTAACGAGCTGTTAGATTAAGAGTCATCTTATTGTTGATAGCATATTTACCAGTCAGGTCATTTTGCAATATTTCTCTGTTTCTTTTACCAATTATGATATTAGAATTTTCAAAACCCACCCAACCCAAGTCATTTGTTTTGTGCAAATAATCAGCCACAAGATAGATTGAAAACTTGTCGTTAACTCTGTACTTTGGGCCAATTGCAAATCCGTAATTAATTCTTCCTTCTTGGTCGTATTTTGCAATACTTTGAGTAAAATCAAAAGTAAAAGCGTTGTTCCTATTGAATTCTACACCCAGATACTCGCCTATACTTTTCGGTAATTGTAAATAACGGCCGTCAACTCTAGGTTCATAAAAATCATATGCTTCAAATGGTTTTATGTCTAAACCAAACTCAAAATAGTGATTGCGCTTTGAAGTAGCCTTTATTGTAGGTTTGTAATATCCCTCCTGAAGTTTGCCTGTAGTATTGTCATATAGGACACTGAATTCATTTTGAAATTTAAAGGTGTTGAATTTTTTTGTAGGATTTACTATTCTGTAACTTAGGTTGCTATACAGATTATAGAAATTAGTATAAAAATTAATTCCTAAGTCATTGTTGTCATAGCTTTTTGAGGTATACCTTCCTGAAAAGGAATACCGGTATTTACCGCTTGTTTTGGCGAAATTTAGAGATGATTTAAATCCATCATAATCTTCGGTGGTATTTATAGCACTGTATTTGAAATCACCATATAGGTTATAGGAATTTGCTTTGGTACTTAAGTCAAATAATAAGGCGGAAACATTTGCGTCTCTAAAGCTTCCGTTTCGGGTTGTATTGGTATTAACAAATGACACAGACGAATTTTGATTAAAACGTTGGTCTAATACTAATACATTATAATTAGTTAGTGGTTCTATAACCTCTTTGCGTCTTTGTTCAGTAACAGTATTTTCTATTGTTGCATATGTTTTTTCTGTAATAGCATTAAGGAAACCAATACCTAAGCCTTTCTCTGTCCTCCCTGATACTTTTACGGCATTAATTAAATCTACAGAGCTGGTATAGTTAGTCACTTCTTCATCTGCCGCTACATTAGGGTAGGTGCTTGGCGCTCCACCAATTCTTCGGGAATAAAATATGTTACCAATGTTGAATAAATTAGTTCCCTCTGTAAAAAACGGTCTGTTTTCATCCAGTCTTTGTTCGAATGGTTCGAGGTTTAATATGGCATTATCAAATTTAGTTTGCCCAAAATCAGGTATTAAAATAGCGTCTAGCGTAAAAGAATCGTTAATACCATATTTGATATCAAGTCCTCCTTTTAAAGTTCTATCGGCTGTATAATCATCTTCTTGATAATATGCGGATACATAAGGGATAAAGAAAAGTCGTATCGGAGGTTTAATGTTTTCTATGCCTTCGAGTTTTCCTGCTTGAGTAATAACAGCGCCAATTTTAGTGTTGACATGGTTCCACGTATATTTTTGAACGTCACGTTTTATTTCGCGCATAAAGTTCAATCCCCAAGTTTGTTTTGGTGCATTGCTAAAGCGTAAGGCAGCATAAGGAATTTTCATTTCAACTACCCATCCGAAATTTGTGATAGTGGCTTTGCTTTCCCAGATTGCATCCCAGGAGAAATCTTCAGTAGCTTCAGTTGCTAAACAATCCATTTGAACATTAGCTGCGCTGACAAAAAATCTAAAATCTTGCTGACCATCATTAAATCCGTTTATGGAAACAGAAAAGTGATCAGATACACCAAATACATCACGATTCGTTATTTCTTTTTGAATTTTGTCAGGTTCGTTGTCATATAAAATGGCCGAAATGTAAATCGCATCATTGTCGTATAAAACCTTTACTTCTGTCTTCTTGTTTTCATTGATAGGTTTACCGTTGTCAGGCTCAAACATGATGAAGTCAGTGGCGATGTTAGCATTTGTAATCCATGCTTGTTCATTGGCTTTGCCGTCAATAATAATGGTTTCAGTAGTGGATTCTGCAAAAAGAGTCTTTTTCTGACAATAAGTGTCTAGGCTAAATAAAACGGAAAAAAGTAAAATATAACAATAGAACTTTGGCATGAATTGTGATTTGGTTAAAACAAAAGTAGTAAAATTAACATAACTATCAAGTTCTGTGATATATTTTTAAGTGTCATGTATTTGATTAATAATGGTTAAAGATTCCTTAAAAACAGACTTTGGTTTTCTTTTTCAAATAATTTTAATACTTTTGTAATCCTTAATCTATCATTTAACATAATTAAAATCAATGATTTATAAAATATTTCCAGCCCTGTTTTTAATGATTGTTTCTATTTCTACAAGTAATTTATTTTTTTCTGATACTAGTGAGAAAAAAATAGAAGTTGCTAAGGTGATAAAAACCACTTCCGAAAGTAATGAAGAAGCGGTTTATAACAGTCTTCATTCAAATCAATTTGCACTACCTAAATTAGAAAGTTTTACAGAAGCCTTAAAGGGTTTCTACTTATTAAAAGAAAAAGGATTAGTTAATAAAAATATACTGACCTTGATCGATTTTAGTATGTCGTCTAACGCTAAAAGACTTTGGGTTATTGATCTTACTACGAATACAATTTTATATAATTCTTTAGTTGCTCACGGAAGAAATACTGGAGATGAATTTGCTACTAGTTTTTCAAATTCAGCTGAATCTTTCAAAAGTAGTTTAGGATTTTATGCCACCGGTGAAATATACAGTGGGAAACATGGGAAGTCACTTAGATTAGATGGTTTAGAACAAGGTATTAACAGTAATGCCAGAGAAAGAGCAGTTGTTATTCATGGAGCAGATTATGTTTCTAATTCTTTTATACAAAACAATAAACGACTAGGAAGAAGTTTGGGTTGTCCCGCACTTCCAATGAATCTATCGAGTGAGATAATACAAACGATTAAAGATAAGTCTTGTTTGTTTATTTATTATCCTTCAGATAGCTATAAAATAGCTTCTAAGTTAGTTTCATAAATTTAGTCAATACACAAAAAAAAGACGCCGTTTGTAAAGCTACAAACGGCGTCTTTTTTTTATGTGAGATTTGTTAGGCATAATAATTTCCTATGCTTTCCCTGGGCGTCTTTAGAAATAGATCGATCTGTTCTCTTGTATTTTCTATGTCGAAGGTCTTTTTCGAAAGTGCTTATTTCTTGTATTTAAGTTTGACTGGCTTCTTTAAACTATGGGTTGGATTCAATATAGAAGGCAAGTAGGTGTCTTACTATTTCCTTTAAAAATAAGTAAAAAGGGAAGTTTTTTTAAATCGGCAGCATCAAATTGACAATTTATAATGAGTTTACTAAGTAAGACAATAGCTTGTTTTATGAAAAAGACCGCCGTGAATGTTACTTTTTTGAAAAAAGGAACCCTATTGAATAAATAATAAAAGGTGTAACAATTTAATTTTAAAACGGTTATAATTAAACTGTATTTTTTTCATGAAATTTTCATCAAAAAACTTGTTTCAAAGCCAACTTATTATTTATATTTGCACCACAGTAATGCGAAAGTAGCTCAGTTGGTAGAGCTCCAGCCTTCCAAGCTGGTTGTCGCGAGTTCGAGCCTCGTCTTTCGCTCTTCAAAGCCGAAACTTAATTGTTTCGGCTTTTTTATTGATACATTAGAGTTGTTTTTATACATTTCGAAGAGGGTTGAAAATAGTACTTTGATCATTTTTAATTTCGCAAAATAAAGGTTTTTAATTTTTTTTAAATAAAACTTGCGTTGGTTCGAATTAGTTTGTATATTTGCACCCTGTTAATGCGAAAGTAGCTCAGTTGGTAGAGCTCCAGCCTTCCAAGCTGGTTGTCGCGAGTTCGAGCCTCGTCTTTCGCTCTTTAAAGCCGAAACTTAATTGTTTCGGCTTTTTTATTTGACATAACTGATGTCAGTTCCGGTTTCAAGTTCTTCAGGCGTCTGGTTCTGTATAAAAAGTCTCGCGGATAGCTCTCCTTTAACTATTATTTTATCGCCATCTACTTTTAGCCAACTTCCTTCTCGCAATCCTAAAACAGGAATGCTATTATAGGCATGGAATTCTTTTATTCTGGTATCGCGCGTTTCGCCCATATGCTTTGATTGTAAGTCGGCGTCTAGATAATGTGCATTAAGGTCGAAAGGAATTAGTCCTAAGGTTTTAAAACTTGGCGGATAAACAATAGGCATATCATTAGTAGTTTGCATACTTAGTCCGCAAATAACGCTTCCTGCACTTGTTCCTAGGTAAGGAGTTCCTTTTTTTACCGCTTCTGCAAGAGCGATCATGATGTTATTTTTGTACAGTTGGGACACCAATACAAAAGTACTTCCTCCGCCTGTGAAGATCCCTTCCGCGTTTTCAACGGCCGATACAGCATCATCAAATTCATGAATTCCTTTTACTGCTATATTTATTTTGGCGAAAGCCGAAGCAGCCTTTGCTGTGTATTCTTCATGTGAAATGCCACTAGGTCTTGCGTATGGAATAAAAAGTACCGTTGTGCAGTTTTTAAAATGGATTTTTAACTCGGGTAATAGGTATTCTAAGTAGTCACTACCGTGCAGGGTAGATGTGCTTGCAATGATAATATTTTTCATTTTTTGTATTGTTTTATTCTGGCTAAAGGTATAAAATCGGGTTTCTTATTTTTGTGTTTTTCGTTTTTTATTAACTTTTTTTTATCAAGTCCTTAGTAATTAATTTGGAAGGGATTAGGATATATTTACGGCTTGACAATAATTTGGCTACATAAATAAGTGCGATGGTAGGGTTTAGATTTTTTTTTATAATGCTTTTTACGACTGCAGCTTTGGCTCAGGAATCTTTTTCTACTGAACTAAAAGGGAAAATTAATGCAGATGGCTTTAATGTCGATGGAATATATGTGATAAATTTAACCACTGAAAAAGCGGTGATTACAGATGATGAAGGTTACTTTGAGATAGATGGGGTAGCTGGGGATACTTTGCTGTTTTCGGCAGTGCAATATAAAAGTAGGCGAATTGTTTTGACATCTGGAGATTTTGGAAAAGGACTTTTTTTTGTAAAAATGGAACCGATCATGAACCAGTTGGATGAGATTGTAATTCGACGTTACGATAACATTAATGCAGTTTCCTTAGGGATTATTCCGGCGAACCAAAAAGCGTACACTCCTGCGGAAAGAAAATTAAAAACTGCAACTGGGTTGAATGCTTCTGCTAGTGCAGGCGGAATGGCAGGCGGATCAATTTCTGCAGATCCTTTGATTAATTTCCTGACTGGTAGAACAGCCATGCTTAAAAAAGAAGTTAAAATAGAGAAGAAGGAGTTTTACCTGAGACAATTGGACGCCATGTTTGACAGGAGTCATTTCGTAGATAAGCTGAAGATTCCCGCAGACTACGTTAAAGGATTTGAATATTATGCTGTTGATAATGAGAAATTCACTGTAATCTTAGAATCACAAAACAAAGTGACAACTGAATTCTTATTAGGGGAATTAGCTATAAAATATAACGAAATCATTGCCTGTGAAAACGAATAGTACTTTTATCTTGTTTGTAATTTTACTTTTCCAAGTTGTTTCGGGGCAAAGTGTGGATTCTAAAAGAATTCATGGAAAAATAAGTTTTGATTCAGTTTCTGTTGAAGGTGTGAATATTATAAACTTAACGACAGAGCGGTCGACAGCTTCCGATAAAGATGGATTGTTTTTTCTTTTTGCAAAAGAAGGGGATATTTTAGTTTTTTCTGCGGTAAATCTCGTAACTTTACGTAGACGAGTTGATAAAAACGATTTGTCGGCTGATATTGTTTCAATTCAAATGACTTCTGAAAGTATTGATTTAAAGGAGGTTGTTATTGATGAAAATACTCAGATAAGCGCAGAGAATTTAGGAATTATTCCTTTTGGACAAAAGAAATACACTGCTGCCGAAAGGAAGTTTTATACTGCGACCTCCGGTGGAGGTATCGACGGACTTTTGAATGCTATTTCAGGACGAAAAGCCATGCTTAAAAAAGAAGTTGCAGTGGAGTATAAAGAACAAATGTTGATGAGGTTAGACTATCTTTTTTCACCTGAATATTATACGGAAACATTAAGTATTCCTCAAGAGTATGTTCGAGGATTTCAATATTATTGTGTTGAGGACAGCGATTTAGTGGCCTCTTTAAATTCAAGAAACAAAACATTGTCTCAGTTTCTGATTATTACCTTAGCCAAGAAATACAATAAAACTATAGCAAATGAAAATTAAAATATTAGTATTATCGTTGTTTTGTCAGTTATGCTTTGGCCAAATAGAATCTAGACAAGCGTTCAGAGGTCAGGTTAGGAATGATTTGGCGCCAGTTGAAAATGTAATTGTTTTTGATGCTAATTCAAAAACTGGTGCAGTTGTCAATCAATACGGTTTTTTTACTGTTATGGCTAAAGTGAATGATACTTTAGTTTTTTCTAGTTTGACATTTAAATCTAAAAAAATTGTACTGTCTGAAAAAGATTTTATTACCCCTCAATTTGTTGTAACACTTGAAGTGTTTACAAATGAATTGAAGGAAGTGTTAATCGCAGCTAAAAAAGAACTTAATCCAGTTGCCGGAGGCTCTCAAAAATATGTCGATTTGATGTATTTTGGTGATGAGAAATCTGCGCTAAAAAACACAGCGATGCCGCGAGATGGAAGTATTGAGTACGGGACGGACTTTGTTAGGATATACAAAGATGTTGTAAAAATATTGCGAAGAAACAATCCTGAAAAAATCGACTTTTATAAAGATACAAGCTTCTCAGAGCTTGTTTTGAAAAAAGTTAATTATTCATTTTTTGCTAATACGTTGGATTTAAAAGATGATGAGATTAAACTCTTTCTTGTTTTTTGTGAGAACGATCCAAAATCAAGAATGTTAATGCAGCCTAGTGAGGAATTTCAACTTATGGATTTTCTAATCACAAAAAATAAAGAATACAAGAAAATAACCACTTTTTAGATAGATAGTAGAGGTGTACTTTTTTTATGGTTGCTTCCAAAGCGGATTTTGCTTTTAGAACTGGAATTAATTTCAACTTCTTGATTTTCTTGCTACAGTAAACTAAGAGTAAAAAAGAATTGCTATTTTTGCAATATGAAAAAAACAATATTATATCTCTTATTTGGAATCTTCTTCCTGAGCTTAACATCTTTTGGATTTCATAAATTTTATGTAGCGGTGTATCAAATTAATTATGCGCCCGAAAAGGAAATGTTACAAATTACCTCGAGAATTTTTGCGGATGACTTGAACAAAGCTTTAGAAAAAAAATACAATAAGAAGCTTTATTTGGGAACAGACAAAGAATCTCCCGAAGATCTGGTTTTACTTAAAAAATATTTATCGGAACACTTTACAGTAAAAATCAACGGACAATCTAGGCCTATTAATTTCTTAAGCAAAGAATTAGAAGGGGATGTTCTTATTTGTTATTCAAGTATAAAAGATGTTTCTAAATTAAAAACCTTAGAAGTTTATAATGCTGTCTTGGTTGATTGGGATGCAGAGCAGCAAAACATTACTCACTTCACTATTTTAGGGAAGAAACAGAGTTTTCTTTTTACCGCTTCCTCAACTAAACGAATGTTAAAATTCTGATTAAATAACCGTTATTTGGTAAAAAACAGTATTTTCACGCACTTAAATAATTCGAATTCTATCCATGAAAAAAATCACATTATTTTTTATTCTTCCGGCAATGTTATTTGCTCAAGAAAAAGCAGCAACGGTAACTCCAAAGCAATCAGGTAAGTACGATACGAATAAGTTCAGTCAGATGTACGATTTATTGGCAACACCTAATATGTTTCGTAACGCTGCAGGAGCTCCTGGTCCAGCTTATTATCAACAACAAGCAGATTATAAAATCGACATTGAGTTAGATGATAAAAACGCTAAATTAAGTGGTTCTGAAACGGTTACTTACTATAACAATTCGCCAGATAATCTAGATTATTTATGGGTACAATTGGATCAAAATCAAGCGGCTAAAGATTCTGAATCTCCTCTAGCTGAAAGTGAGAGAATTACACAAACTTTTCCGGCTTCTAATTTTGCCGATAAATTTTTAAAGAAAGATTTAGACCGTGGGTTTAATATTGAGTATGTTAAAGATGTCAAAGGCGCTCCAATGACTTATACGATCAATCATACGATGATGAGAATCGACTTGGCTTCTCCATTGAAGCCAGGTACTTCAATTTCATTTTCAGTTAAATGGTGGTATAACATCAATAATTACCAGAAAGAAGGTGGTCGTTCTGGATATGAATTATTCGAAAAAGAAGGAAACAAGATTTATGTAATTGCTCAATTCTATCCTAGGATGGCAGTTTATAATGATGTCGAAGGTTGGCAAAATATGCAGTTTTGGGGAAGTGGTGAATTCGCTGTCCCATTCGGAGATTTTGATGTTAACATAACTGTTCCTGCAGATCACGTTATGGAGGCAACAGGAGAATTGATGAACAGAAGCGAAGTGTTTACGCCTGCTCAAGTAAAGAGATATGAGTTAGCTCAAAAAACATTTGATAAACCTGTAGTAATTGTTACTCAGGCTGAAGCAGAGGCTGCTGAAAAAGGATTTTCTGACAAGAAAAAAACATGGAAATTTAGCGCTAAAAACGTTAGAGATTTTGGTATAGCGACTTCAAGAAAATTCATTCTTGACGCAATGGCTGTTCAATTAAGTACTAAAACGACAATGGCAGTTTCAATCTATCCTAAAGAAGCAAATCCGCTTTGGGGAGAAACGTCAACAATAACAGTAGCGCATACATTAAAAAGTTATTCTTCTCATACTTTTGATTACCCTTATCCTAAGGCGGTCTCCGTTTCTGCAGAAGATCAAGGAATGGAATACCCTATGATTTGTTGGAATTTTGGTCGTCCTGATGAAAATGGAGTGACAAGCGAACAAATTAAAAACGGGATGATGGGTGTTGTGATTCACGAAGTAGGACATAACTTTTTTCCTATGATTGTGAATTCAGATGAACGTCAATGGACATGGATGGATGAAGGATTAAACTCTTTTATGGAATTCATGGCAGAAGATGAGTTGGGGACTAATTTTCCTTCAAGACGAGGTCCTGCAAAAAATATTGTGCCTTATATGAGTGGGGATCAAAATTTCTTGGAACCTATCATGTCAAATTCAGAGAGTATCATACAGTTTGGTAATAATGCATACGGAAAACCTGCGACAGGATTGAACATCCTTAGAGAAGTGATAATGGGTAGAGAATTGTTTGACTATGCTTTTAAAGTTTACGCAAACCGTTGGAAATTCAAGCATCCTACTCCGGAAGACTTTTTTAGAACAATGGAAGATGCATCAGCTGTTGATCTTGATTGGTTTTTTAGAGGGTGGTTTTATTCTACTGATTTTGTAGATATTGGTATTAAAGAAGTGAAACAATATTATGTTTCTGAAACTCCTACAAAAGATTTAAAAGACGCTAAGGTTAGAAAAGGTCGTTTTGGTTTAGATAAAGGGCCATTTGTTTATTTAGTTGCAGAGAACAATGCAGAGTTAAAATCAAATCAAAAGAAAGCACTGAAAATAGAGGATGTTAAATTGCTTTCAGATTATGTAAGTACGCTTACAGCTGAAGAAAAAGGAAGTCTTAAATCTCCGAAATACTTCTATGAAGTAGAGTTCAATAAACCAGGCGGAATGATTATGCCTATACTAGTTGAAATCACATACGAGGATGGTACAATTGAGAATTTCAAATATCCAGCTCAAATTTGGAGAAAAAATAACGAGAGTGCTAAAAAGGTATATGCTACTGAGAAAGCAATCAAAAAAATTCAAATTGACCCTAAATTAGAAACAGCAGATATCGATGTGACTAATAACACTTGGCCAAAAGGAGAAGTGAAAAGTAAATTTGACTAAGTAATAAGTATAAAAAAAAGACTCAATTTTGAGTCTTTTTTTTTATGAAAAATTTAAAAGACAAGGATTCTAAATTTGGTATCTTTGCAGCAATTAAAATTAATAATTATGTTTGGTATAGGAGGAGGAGAGTTAGTTTTTATATTGTTTATAGTACTAATGCTTTTTGGTTCGGATAAGGTACCAGAAATGGCTCGAACTATGGGTAAAGCGATGGCACAATTAAAACATGCGACTAACGACATAAAAAGTGAAATTCAAAAAGGTGTAGAGGCTAATGGTCTTGATGCAAAATCTTTGTCAGATATGACGGGTAACTTTAATACCCAGATTGATAAAGTTAAGAATGACCTTATGGGTGATTCTATTACTCAGGCTACTAAAGTTAAGGAGGATATAGAAGATATTACAGGACCGGTAAAGCGCAGTAAATAATGCTAGATAAAATTCTTTCTTTAGATACTGAATTACTCATATACTTGAATGGGTTAGGATCAGAAAGGTATGATGGCCTTTGGTTAATAATCACCCAACAGCTCTACTGGACTCCTTTCTTTCTGGTGTTGTTATTTTTTATTTATAAAAAATTGGGAGCCAAGCAAACCTTGTATTTTATTTTGGCTATAGCCGTTTTAATTACATTCACTGACCAGGTAACTAACTTGTTTAAAAATGGATTTCAAAGACTGCGCCCCTGCAGTAACCCAGATATCAATACAATAATTCGAGTAGTTCAAAGTCGTACTTCCTTTAGCTTTTTCTCAGGTCACGCTGCAAATAGTATGGCAGTTGCCACATTTATTTATAGCGTTATATACCGTCATTACAAATACGGCTACTTATTATTTTTATGGCCACTAGTCTTCGCTTATAGTAGAATTTACTTGGGCTTACATTATCCAATAGATATTTTATGTGGATATTTATTCGGGATATTTTCAGGATATTCAGTGTTTAAAGTGTATCAAGCAGTCCAAAAAAGGTATTTTCCGCTTTAATTTTCAGGAGCAATTCCAGCTGTTCATTTCAATCTTATGACTGAAAAATGGTTTTTTCAATAACAATAAAGGAGCTTCCGTTGGGCGCTCTTTTTTGTTTAGAAAAAATTCACTTTCATCCACAAGGATTTTTATTTCCATCTGGGCTAAAAATCAAAAGCTACAGTACTCTACTTACCGTTAAGCCATCTCTAATGGGAAGTAAAACGGTTTCAACTCTTGGGTCGTTTTTTAATAATGCATTGTATTCTACCAGTATTTTTGTGCTTATGTCGTTTGGGTGTAACGGTTCTAAAACCTTTCCGCTCCATAAGACATTGTCAGAAAGGATAATTCCTCCTTTATTCATTTTTGGCAAAATGATGTTGAAATAGTTAATGTAGTTTTCCTTATCAGCATCAATAAATACCAAATCAAATTTTACATCCAGTGCTGGTATAATATCTACTGCTTCGCCTAGGTGTTGTATGATTTGTTGTCCCCAAGGCGACTTGTCAAAATGCTTTCTTTGGAAGTCAACCAGTTCTTCTTTAATGTCAATAGTGTGCAGTGTTCCGTTTTCTTGCATTCCTTCACACAAACACAAAGCAGAATAGCCCGTATACGTTCCGATTTCGAGAATGTTCACTGGACGAATCAACTTGGCTAGCATACTCAAAACACGTCCTTGAAAATGCCCACTTAACATGCGAGGCAATAAAATTTTTTGGTAGGTTTCTTTATTTAAAGCCGCTAATAATTGAGGTTCTTTTTCAGAGTGTTGCTCGATATAATCTTCTAACTCTTGGGAAATGAAGTGCATTTGTACGGGTTTTTTCAATTTGGTGTAAAGTTATTAAATTATCAAAACAACAAATCAAGAAATAGTCATTAAATTTGCAGCATGCAAATTGAGAAAAAAGACATACGAGCCGTATCTAAAGAATTATTACGTGAATTTTTTGTTGCCCATGGGGATAAAGCTTTTCGCGGGAATCAAGTATACGAATGGCTATGGAGCAAGGGTGCTCACAGTTTTGAGGATATGACTAATATCTCTAAGGAAACACGTGCGATGTTAGAAAGCAACTTCGTCATCAACCACATTAAAGTGGATACGATTCAACGCTCTGACGATGGAACCATTAAAAATGCAGTTCGTTTGCATGATGGTTTAGTAGTAGAATCTGTTTTGATCCCTACTAATACCAGAACAACAGCCTGTGTTTCTAGCCAGGTGGGTTGTAGCCTAGATTGTAATTTTTGTGCTACTGCACGATTAAAAAGAATGAGAAATTTAGAGCCAGGTGAGATTTACGATCAGGTATTGGCTATAGATAAGGAGAGTCGTTTGTATTTCAATCACCCTTTGTCAAATATTGTTTTTATGGGAATGGGAGAACCGCTCATGAATTATAATAATATGATGAAAGCAATCGAAATGATTACTTCATCAGAAGGTTTAGGAATGTCTCCTAAGCGAATTATGGTTTCGACATCAGGAGTGCCTAAAATGATAAAAAAACTAGCCGATGATGATGTGAAAGTCAAGTTAGCAGTATCGCTTCATTCTGCAATTGATGAGATTCGTTCTAAAATTATGCCTTTCAGTAAAAACTTCCCTTTGGCTGATTTACGAGAATCATTGGAATATTGGTACAGAAAAACGAAAAGCAAAATTTCCTACGAATATGTTGTTTGGAAAGATATCAATGACAATAAAGAGTCTATTGATGCACTAGTGAAATTCTGTAAATATGTTCCTTGTAAAGTAAACCTGATAGAATATAACCCTATTGATGACGGCGAATTCCAGCAAGCTTCAGAGGAAGCGACAAATGCTTATATAAAAGCATTAGAAGCAAGTGGAATTGTGGTAAAAGTAAGGCGAAGTAGAGGAAAGGATATTGATGCGGCCTGCGGGCAACTGGCAAATAAACAAGCTTAGTTTTATCAAATATAGTATGAAAATCGGAATAAAAAAGGGTTTGACTGATCAGTCAAACCCTTTTTCGTAGAAAATAAAATGTGTATTAGTTAACTATCCCCGTAATCTCTTTTGCAATTGGGTGCTCCGCTTCAAAGGTATATCCCATAATTTTTGCCATTGTTTGTGCAAATTGATTTTGGTACAATTGAGATTCTGTTTTCATTTCTCCTTTAGCTTCAATTTTTGGTCCCATAGCTGCAAACCAGAGTTCAGAAGATCCTTCAAACTTATTTCCATGACTCGTCCATTCTGCTTTTACTTTATCACCACGACCATGATCAGTAGTGAATACTAAAGCAGTTTTGTCTTTGTATTGTGGGTCATTTTGAACAAAATTCCAAATTTCTCTTATCCACGCATCCACTTGATGTGCCGCATCTAGATAGGAACGGTAAAAACCGGCATGAGCCCATTCATCAGTTTCTCCATAAGAAATATATAGGACACGTGGTTTGTTTGTTTTTAATTCTTCCAATGCACCATAATGGGTGTAAACATCTAGGCATTCTTCTTCGTGGAAAGGCTTAAAAGAATCGGCGAGCATGGCATTAATTAGTTTTTGTTTCTCTGTTGGATTTTTACCACCTACTTTGTCAAATGCTGAGATTACAGGAAAACCAGCTCTCTTTTCGTTTAAAATATTGTCAAAAGCATCCCAAGCTCCAAATGCAGCTACTTTTCCTTTTATTTTGGGTTGCTTGTTTAAATATTCTAAAATAGTAACGTTAGGATTTACAGGATAGTGATTAGAGTTGATTAATGTGTCGGCATAACCAGTCATTATTTCGTTGTATCCAGGATAGCTAAACCAGTACGGATTGGCGTTATTAACCTTGTTTCCAAGTGTTCTATTGCCATAAACTTGTCCTTTTTTTGCTAATACAGACCACATAAAAGGCATTAATTTTTCCCTGCGTTCATTTATGTTTTCAGCCCAGTATTTTTTATAGATATAACTGCTGTCATTTTGATTAAACTTTTTATCTCTAGCCAATGTTTCATCCATTCCCTTGAAGGCCTCTTGCCATCTAAAACCATCGGTTGTAATGATAATTATGTTTTCAGCTTGTTGTGCTTTTGTAATAATAGCACTAAAAAGAATCAGTATTAAAAATATTTTTTTCATGTTTGTTTTATTTAAATTAAAAATTATCCCACCATACTTTTGCGTTAATATCATCGCCCCCCATTTTTTGTAAAGCCTCACTATTGTTTTCTGCATTTACAGATTGTTCTAAGCTTGGATACATAATGCGTCTTGGAACTTTACCATTGTTTTTTGCTCCAGGACCCGCTTTAATAAAACTAGGTTTTCCAGTCCTTTTCCAGTCAAACCATGATTCTACTCCAGTGTGATATAAAGCTAACCATTTTTGAATATATAAAACTTCAGTAGTAGCGTTATATGGAGCAGTAGTAGTCAAGTAATCTGTAGGCATAAGCACATTCCATTGTTTAAAAGAAGCTTCTACCGCAGTATTGTAATACGCTTGAGCAGATCCCGTTGTAATAAGATTGCGCTGGCTTGCTTCTGCTAACAAGAAATTCAGTTCGCTATACGTCATGAATATTGCCGTTATTTTTGTTTTGGTATAGAAATAATCTTCGGCTCTTCTTGAGTATTTTTTTGGTTCACCTATTTGGTCTAAAGTAAGTCCTGGCTGAAGTCCTAACTGATTTGTAGTTCCTACAATTGGATCAATCCATTCGTCAAGTCTTGGGTCATTATTTGCAAACAATGTGTTTACCAAATTCGTGGTAGGAATAACAATATTATAACCATATAATCTGTTGATTCCATCACTCATAGGAGAAATATTAGGATAGCTTCCTGAATAAAAATAAGTGGCATTATCAGCACTAGATGCAAATAGAGGGTATTGAGAAGGTTTAGAAATGATTTCGGTTAGTTTAGTACTCACATTTATTTTATTAGAAATGCGCATCAAAAGTCTTAGATGTAGCGAATTAGCAAATTTTTTCCATTTCAGCATATCTCCGCCAAACAATAAGTCGCCTTCTACCTTTGTTTTAGTGTCAATGATAGCATTGGCATGATCTAAATTTAATAATAATTGTGTGTAAATAGCTTCTTGTGAATCGTATTTTGGTTTCAAAACCCCCTCTTCTCCTTTGGAGGCTTCAAGATAAGGTGCAGAACCGTAGGAATCAGTGATAACGCTCATCGTGTACGTTTCAAGAACAAGACTAATCGCTTCGTAGTTTTTGTCGTTTAAGGCGATTGCTTGTTTTTTAATGTCATAAATATCGTTAAGCCATTTGTACATTCCCCAAAAACGATTGTCAGCGCCCCAGTTGTAAACGTCTAATTCGTTGTACTCGTAGTTACCGCCATATTGAGCAAGAATATCGCCAAAATTGAACGAATTATTTACGTTGCTGTTCGCTAGATTAAAAATAACATTAGGTAGCAATTGCTTGGGTTGCGAAGCTGTTGGTTGATTTTTATTGGTGTTGATTTCTTCATATCCGTCGGTACAAGAAATACTTAGACCGCTTAAGAGTAGTAGTAATATTAATTTTTTCATGATATTTTTTTTAGAATGAAGCATTTAATTTGATTCCGTAGTTTCTAGAAGAAGGCAGTTGCAAGACTTCAAATCCTGGTAAAAGAGTTCCTCCGCTTATGGCTTGAGTTTCTGGATCAATGTTTGGGACTTTTGTCCAAAGTGCCAGATTATTCCCCACTAGACCAATGCTTACATTTTGCATTTTTACTGATTTAGTCCATTTCTCAGAAAATCTATAATTCAAACTCACTTCTCTTAATTTTACATAAGACGCATCAAATGAATTAGCCTCTATGTTGTCTCTACGAAACGCATTAGAGTAATACCAGTTTTCAGCACTTATTGAAGTTGTATTTGGACTGTAAGATCCATCGGTATTTTTTACAACACCTTCGCCTATTATTCCTGTTTCTCTGCCTGGTAATGAAACGGCAAGGATGCCACTTTCCATACCTATAGCATTTGTCATTGAATAGATTTTTCCGCCATGTCTAACGTCAAACAGCGCATTTAGACTGATATTTTTATATCTTAAATTAGTAGCAAGTCCTAACATCCAATCTGGATTATAGTTTCCTATTTTTTTAATTTTAGTATCTAATATTGGTGACCCTGTATTGTCATACACAATTTGGTTGTCTGGACTTCTTAAATAACCACGACCATATAAATCTCCCATTCGTTCTCCTACACGGGCTTCAATAGTACCTCCATTGGGACCTTGGGCGATAATATAATTATCAATTCCTGGAGTTAGTTCTTTTACAGTACCTCGGTTTTGAGTGAAATTTGCGTTAAGCGACCATTCAAAATTTTTAGTTCTAACTGGAGTAAGTCCTAAGCCTATTTCGATTCCTTTGTTTTGAATTTTACCTGCATTAATCACATTAGAATTAAAACCTGCAGCCTGAGAAATATCTAAACCTACAATTTGGTTTTTAGAGTTGGTGATATAGTAACTTGCATCTAATGATATTCTTTTTTTGAAAAATTGTGCTTCAATTCCCGCTTCGTATGAGGTGGCAATTTCAGGTTTTAGATTACTGTTTAAAATAGTATTAGGATTAGTTAATGTTCCTGGCAAAGAACCGTTATCATAAGTTTTTACTAATCGATACGGATCAGTATCATTCCCTACAGAGGCTGCATTTACTCTTAATTTTAAGAAGTCAATATTCTCATTCATTTCAAATATTGATGTTGGAATAAAACTTAATGAAGCAGAAGGATAAAAGTAAGAGTTGTTGTTTGTAGGTAGGGTAGATGACCAGTCATTTCTAGCTGTTAAGTCTAAATACAAGTAATCGTTGTATCCTATATTCGCCAAACTATACATGCTATTGATGCGCTTTTTGTAAATGTTTCGAGATTGAATCGGCATCACATTGATATTTTGTAAATTGTAGATTCCGGGAATACTAATTCCTTGTCCTTCAATTTTACTTTCAGACGTGTATTGATTCATGCTATTTGCTCCGTAAGAAATTTTAATGGAGAAATCGCCAAAAGTATGATCATAAGAAAGCAACATATCAGCATTGTATTCTGTAAATGCAATGGTTTGCTCGCGGTACATTCCTTGTGTGTATCGTGAAGATCCAATAGGTCTGCGTGACCATCTAAAATCGTTTGAATTATCCATACCTATTCTCGCCATGAATGAGAAATCATTGCTAATTTCATAAGTAGAGGAAATGTTTCCAAAAATGCGCCCTTTTTTAAAGGCATTGATGTTTTCATAAGCAATCTTGAATGGATTATCTCCCCAGCCAAACATGCTATTTTGTTTTACATCTTTTACAATCCAATAATCTTTCAGCCAGTCTAAGTCAACATTGGTATGGTTCCAAAGTAAATTATACATGATACCTTGGCTTCCGTAGCCAGTAACCGGCGTGTTATCACTGGAACTTTTAGTATAGGTGGCAACAGTAGCCAGTTTCCATTTATCTGAAATGGTGTAATTAAGATTCAAACTGATGTTTTCTCTTTTTAAATTAGAGTTAGGAACAATGTCTTCGCTGGTTGTTTTTCCATAACTCAATCTGAAATTCGTTTTTTCATCAGAACCCGAAACCGAAACCGAATTTGAAATAGAACTTCCTTTTCTAAAAAAATCATTGAGGTTGTATCTAAATTCAAAAGGTAATACTTGTCCTTGTCCTACAGAATATCCTGGACTTCCGTTTTGTAATAATGAAATGCCAGAGTCAAAACGAGGGCCTAAATTTGTATCTGCACCTGCGTCGTAAATTTGTTTAGAACCCGCGCCATACACACCTTGAATTTCAGGTAATCTTAATGCTTCGCTTGTCATAAAAGAAGAGGAAATTGAAACTCCTAAACCTTTACTTCTCTTGCCAGATTTAGTTGTGATTACAATAACACCGTTAGCAGCGCGAGAACCATATAAAGCAGATGCTGCTGCCCCTTTTAGTACATTTACACTTTCAATATTTTCTTGGTTAATTTCTGACGCACCATTTCCATAATCTGTAGGTAAATCAGCTTGACTTGTTGAAGAGCCTCCCACACCATAGACGTTATTGTTAATAGGAATTCCGTCTACAATAAATAAGGGGCCATTGTTATTAATGTTTAATGATTTGTCCCCGCGAATCGTAATTCTTGACGAACTCGCGATTCCATTACCAGAGCCAGAAATTTGCACCCCTGATATTTTACCTGTTAGATTTGAAACAAAATTAGCTGAGTTCACTTTATTAATATCATCCGATTTTAATTCTTGTGACGCATATCCTAACGCACGTTTATCTCTTTTAATTCCAAGAGCAGTTACAACAACTTCTCCTAGAGATACTGAATTGTCATCAAGTACTATATTTTGGTTTTCTTCATTGTTAATTAAAACTTCTTTAGAAGTAAAGCCCATAAATGAGAATACTAATGTTTTTCCTTTTTCAGTTTTAATGTTGTAATTACCATTTCCGTCTGCAATGGTCGCATTTTTAGTGCCTTTGACTATAATAGTTGTGCCGGTAAGTGGGAAACCTGACGTATCTGTTACTTTTCCTGATATTGATTTTGTTTGTGCATTCGTTAAATGCACACAGAATAAAAGTAAAAGAAAGAGTAAATTTTTTCTTGAAATCTTCATTTTTTTGTTGTTTTGTTTTATTGGGCAAACTTAAAATTCCGATTGTCGGGTTAGATTAAGTTAAGTTTAACAAAGTATTCATTACAATTAAGAATAGGTTAGCTGTGTAAATTTTCTGATTTGGACTCTTTAGAAGCGGTGAATTATTTAACACAGATTGGATTAAAATTAATAGTAAGGCTATGTATATTTGTTAAAAGGTGTAACTTTGAATTCTAAATGAATGTCACTTCGCAAATAAAACAGCCCATCTTTAAAGAAATGGAACTTTTTGAAAAAAAGTTCTACGAATCGATGACTTCACAAGTGGCTTTGTTGAACAGAATCACGTATTATATAGTGAATCGAAAAGGGAAGCAAATGCGTCCCATGTTCGTTTTTCTGACCGCTAAGATGGTTTCTGCAGGAATTGTGAATGAAAGAACCTATCGTGGAGCCTGTGTTATTGAGCTAATTCATACCGCAACTTTGGTTCATGATGACGTAGTGGATGATAGTAATCGTCGCCGTGGTTTTTTCTCTATCAATGCACTTTGGAAAAATAAAATTGCAGTACTTGTTGGGGATTATTTACTTTCAAAAGGGTTGTTGCTTTCTATCGACAACGGTGATTTTGATTTATTGAAAATAATTTCAATCGCAGTTCGTGAAATGAGCGAAGGTGAATTACTGCAAATAGAAAAAGCGAGAAGGCTTGATATCACAGAAGATATATATTACGAAATCATACGAAAAAAAACGGCAACACTTATTGCTGCCTGTTGCGCTCTTGGCGCAAAATCAGTTATTGAGGATGAGATTCAAGTAGAGAATATGAGAAAGTTTGGAGAGCTGATCGGAATGGCGTTCCAAATTAAAGATGATTTGTTTGATTATACTGATGATGCGATTGGGAAACCAACAGGTATCGATATCAAGGAGCAAAAAATGACTTTACCATTAATTCATGTTCTAAATACCTGCACTTCTAAGGAAAAGTCATGGTTGATCAATTCGATTAAAAATCACAACAAAGACAAAAGGCGTGTTAAAGAAGTCATTGCTTTTGTAAAAAACAATGACGGTTTACTTTATGCCGAAAATAAAATGCTTGAATTTCAACAAGAAGCACTTTTGTTATTAGAAAATTATCCTACTTCAGATTTTAAAGATGCCTTAATCTTGATGGTGAATTACGTAATTGAAAGAAAAAAATAATTCGTTAGCCAGAAAAAAAGACAATTATAAAATTATTTCAAGTACGATCTAAACCCACTGTTTAAGTCTAATACGGTTAAACAAAATAATGTTTCATTAGGTGTTCATTTTGATTTTAATTAAAAACGAATTATAGTTGATTACCAAGTACATTACTCCACTTTAGTAAAATTGAGTAATGTGCTATGGTTTTTGATCTTTTTATATTGCTTCTATTATTTTTGCTTTGTTTACTAGATCTACTACATTTGTAACGTTTAGCTTTATTAATAATCTTAACTTAAAGGCGCTTATCGTTTTTTCGTTTAGGCTTAAAATAGCTGCAATTTCATGATTCTTTTTACCGGCACTTAAATACCGTAAAACTTCTACTTCTCTATTGGAAAGTTTTCGATGTAGTCGTTCCCCTTTATTTTGTTTCGCTATTAGTGATAGATTTGCTTTTATAGTTTCATTCATGATAATCTCTCCCTGATTAACTTTAACGATAACATTTCTTAGATATTCTAGTTTTTCTGTTTGAGAAACATATCCAGAGACTCCTGCTTTAATCGCGTTTGGCGCATAAATTTTCTCAGAAAGGCCAGTGAAAATAATAATTTTTGTTCTTGGATGTTTTTTTAAAATTGTTTTGATTTCAAAAATACTTGTAAGTTCTTCTAATTCTAAATCCAAAATTAAGACATCAATGTCTTTCGTTTTAAGTAACTCGGTAATCATTGAAAATTTGTCAACATTAGCAACGATTCTAATCTCTGGATGGTTTTTGAAATACGATTTTATCCCTTGATGTATGACGGGATAATTATCTGCTAAACAAACTTTTATCATGATGTTTATTTTAGTGTTAATGGAATATTTGTTTTTAATTTCAATTTTGTGTATAGATAATTTACTAGCTATATGTTTAATGGTAGCAGTATTTTTATCGTGGTCCCTTCTTTTTCTTTAGAAGTAATACTAAAAACACCTTTCTGTTTATTTATAATGATTCTGCTAAGGAAAAGACCTAAACCCAATCCTTGTTGTTCTTGGCGCTCCCTATTGAACTGTTGTGTGGCTCCAATTCTAGTTAATTCATTTTCACTAAATCCAATGCCAAAATCTTTAATACCTAATTCGTAGAATTCTTGATTGTATATACCGCCAGAAACCATTACAATTTTATTGTGAGGCGAAAATTTTAAAGCATTGTCAATTAGTTCAAAAGGATGAAACACAAGTTCTTCTGGGAAATTTTCACATCTGCTTTACCAATCGCGTACGTGATTCTTTTTTCTTGATATTGGTAAACTTCAAATATTTTATTTTTTACTTTTAGAAAACTATCAAATATTGCAGCGTATGAATTATTTTCAAATTTTAATATGTTGCTCTTTACGTTTTGTTAAAACATAATGTTTTGCGTAGCCCTATTCAATCGTTCGCCAGATATTTTTATAGTTTCATAAAATTTTAATACGTCTTCCTTCTCAAGGTGTTCATTTTCCATCAAAAGATCTATTGGAAGCAAAATTCCATTAAGGGGAGTATTTATTTGATGTAAAAAGTATGTTTTGTTACCTGTGTAAATGTTACTACATACATTTTTTATTTTATTAAATCGTTCAATTTTGTTTTTAACAATTTCAATTAATTCGTCTACTTTAAAAGGCTTTGGGATAAAATCATCTCCACCATTTGTAAGGTGTTTTCTCATTTGATTTTCTTCATTCATAGCTGTCATGAAAATAAACGGAATCGAGTTTAAGTCGATATTTTCTTTAATTAACTGATGTAACATATTGAACCAGGAAAGGGGTTTATTTCTTATGGATAGGAAGTAAAATGGAAATTTTAGAACCTTCATTTTCTTTCGACACAATACTTATGATTCCATTAGATTTTTTTATGATAGATTTAGTGATAAAAAGTCCTAATCCTAGTCCTTGTTGCTCTCTTTCATCACGATTAAACTGTACTGTAGCGTCAATTAATTTTAGCTCTTCCTCTTTAAATCCAACTCCGTAATCAAATATATTTATTTCATAGTAATCATCGCTAAATACGCTTCCTTCAATAACTACTTTTTTGTTTTTTGGAGAGAATTTTAAGCCATTGTCTAGTAGCTCAAATAAAATAAAACTCAGATTAGCTTTACTAATTGCTAATTCTGCAGTTGTAAGTTCAGATACAACTCTATTTTTTTGTTTTTTATAATGGAACGAAATTTTATTTAAAACATTCTTGAAAACATTCTTAATTTCTGAGCATTCATCTTCTGATACTGTAAATTTATTGTTTTTGATGTTCTCAAAATGAATTATATTTTGCATCGTTCTGTTCAAGCGTTCGCCAGATGTTTTAATTCCTTCCTGAAAAATAATAACATCCTCTTGTGATAAATTAAGGGTGTCGTCCATCAACAAATCAATTGAACCTAAAATACCATTTAGCGGCGTATTGATTTCGTGAGAGAAGTATTTTGATTCTCCGATATATAAATTAGTAGTATCTTTAATTTTTTTAAATCTTTCTATTTTCGATTGTACGGTTGCTAACAACTCTTTCACCTTAAATGGTTTCGTTAAAAAGTCATCTGCTCCTTCGTTAAAACAGTTTCGCATCAAATTTTCTTCGACTTTAGCAGTCAAAAAAATAAAGGGAATCGTACTTAATAGTTTGTTGCTATATACGGTTTTTTGAAAAGCCTGTCCATCCATAACAGGCATCATAATGTCGCATATAATTAAGTCAGGAATCCAGTCGTCTAAAATATCAAGCGCTATTTGTCCATTTTCAGCATTTTTTATTTCATAATTTTGAAGAGTTAACAATTCACTAAGCGTTTCTCTAATAAAGAACTCATCATCAATTACTAGTATTTTATGTTGATTCATTTTGGAAGTATAAGGTTGATTTACTTTTTTTTAATTTGATTAAACCTTTAATTTAATCATGGTTTTTAGAATGTTTTCAACTGTGACTAATTTTATTATTTATAAAAAGAATCGCTGGAGGTTCATCCGTCTCGAGACTCTGTTTTTGTCTAGTTGTTTTGATTTTGGCACGATATATTCATGCTTGTGTAATGTTTTAATTAGTCATAATTGTAATATATTATTGCGCATCCTGTATTTTTTGTTGAAAGTAACCGCGAGTGCATAAGATTTAATTATGTTGTATCGTACTGATTTCTTTAATGACATCTTATTGCGTCGTTATAAAGCATATTGTAAGATTTACTTTTTTTGAAATTATGTCAAATAAAATAAAAAACTCATTCATGTGAATCTCGCTAACTGGCATTTCACTTCACGATTGATGATTATAATCAATTGTTATATTACTAGATATTGTTTTTACTTACTATTAACGGTTAGTTCTTTTACTACTTTCTACGAGAGTAATAATTGATTTTAAAAACTTCTTTTTAGTTTAGCCAATTATTACATTACTCTAAATGTTAAATAATGTTCGCTTCATAATCAATTATTTTTTTAAAAATCACTTGCTGTTATGCGTAAAGCAAAATAAAATGCTTGTAAATATAATTTACTTGTCTTTTTTAATAATGGAAATTATCAATAAGTCAATAAAATTAACTGATGAATTAATATTTTTATGTCTATTTTAGAGGTATGAAAAATGAAAAAAAAAATATAGTATTAGTTGAAGATAATCTTGCTTTAGGAGAGTCTATTCATGACGTACTAGTTTTTAGTGGTTTTAATTTGAAATGGCTAAAAAACGGCTATGAAGCATTTGTGTATCTGAGTGATAATGTTCCGGATGTGATTATTAGTGACTTAATGATGCCTGTTATGGGAGGGGATGAGTTGTTTTTAAAAATTAGAAAAAATAATAAATTCAACGCTGTTCCTTTCATAATAATTACTGCCAATATGGATGATGAAACTAAATTCAAGCAATTGGAGAATGGGGTTAACGATTATATTATGAAGCCATTCAAAACAAGGGAACTACTACTGAAGATTAAAAACATTTTAAATTTAAAAGCTCAAATAGAGAAAAAGAATAGCCCTGACCCTTTTTCAAAGGTTACAATAAAGTTGTCTGAAAAAGATTTTGTTGTGTCCATCAATACAATTTTGGCTAAAAACATAAAACATAAAATAGATATTGACCATTTATCAAGTCAGCTTTATATCAGTAAATCAACATTAGATAAGAAAATAAGAAAACGGACTAATAAAAATATAAGTCAGTATATAAGAGAATTTAAATTGGATTATGCCCTTAAATTAATCTATTTAGGAGAACGGAATATGCAGTTTTTAGTGGACGAGACCGGTTTTAATTCCTTGTCTTATTTTTCAACTAGTTTCAAGAAATATGTAGGTGTGACCCTAAGAGATTATATTAAGTCTACTCATAAGTAGAATTTTCCTTTTTTAAATCATTAGTACTTTTTTTTAACGTAGAGATGATCATTAATGCTTATTGATTGTATAATTAGTAATATAGTAATCAAATATTATTTTTTTGGTTAATTAGAAACACTATTATAATGAAAATTAGGCCTTCAGTTGAAGTTTGGGATAGTTTAGAGATTTCTATAAATTCACACAAGATTAAAAGAATTACCTTTCTTTTATATTTTTGTCTTATCGTTAGCGTATTTACTTTAATAACCGCAGTTATCCTTTTTGTTTAAATCTAGTTTTAGATAATTATGGTTTTAGTAATTTCGTTTTTAAATTAACAGTAATTTGTTTTTAGTTATCACTAGAAACAATCGATTTTGTTACGTGATTATTAAGTTTGCATGTAGGTTTATCTCTTATCATGCAGCTTACTTAATGTTATATTCGGGGGGATATTTCAATAATTACAATTTATTGATGTAAGCTGTTATGATAGGATTTAATATTTTTAAAAATATAAAAGTATCTAGTTTAGAAGACCAATCATAGTGTCTCTGTAAACGTGCGTTTTTAAAAATAAGATATTATTTCTTTATGGTAAAGAGGTCAATATTATAAGTAGTCCTTCTTTATGAAAACCAAAATTCAATTTTAACATCTATAGTCAAAACGGGTCCATTGGAGACGTAGTTTTTTAGTGCTTTTTAAAAAATGTGCAAGCTTTTAAAAATTGTTGTGTTTAAGTTTAAATTAAATAAGGTTAATATTTTAGAAATGGTCGTTCTCATTCACGCTTTATCACTCATGTTTTTTTGTTACTAGAAAATGTATTTTATGCTTTTGGTAACTGTAGCGTTACTTTAGTCCCTTTTCCAAGTGTACTTTCTAATTGTATCTTTCCTGAGTTTTTTTCTATGAATGTTTTAACAATATAAAGCCCTAGACCTGTTCCTTGAATTCCATCAGTATTACTCGCTCTAAAAAAAGTGTTAAATAGTTTCGCTTGATCTTTTTCGGGTATCCCTATACCAAAATCTATTATTTCAAGTTTAATTTCTGATTTATTAGAAATCAATCTCAGTTGTACACTTTCGCAATTTTCAGAATATTTGAAGGCGTTGTGTAATAAGTTAAATATAGAGTACTCTATTAAATTTTTGTCGGCAAAAATTAAAAAATGATTTCCTTCATAATGAAAATCTACTTTTTGACCTCCTTTATTTGTGCTGAAACTATTGTTTATTAAAGTATCACAAAGTTCTTTTAAATCTAATTTATTTGGATTGAAATTAGTCTTTCCTGAGTCATCTTTAGATATTATCAAGACAGCATTCATCAATTCAACTATTCGATCAATTTCGCTTGTGATTCTGTTTATTTGTTTTTTTAAATGCTCGTCGCCTTCGCGATTCTGGCGTTCAAGATACATTTCGATTAATTCTGCACTAGCTCTAATCGTAGTCATTGGAGTTCTAAACTCATGAGAAATAGTCGATACTAGATTAGTTCGTAAGTCATTTAATTCCATTTGCTGTTGGAGTGTCTTTTCAATAGCAAATTCGGCTTCTTTTCTTTTTGAAATATCCCTTGTACTAGTTTGAATTTTTATAGGAACTGCGTTTTCAAAAACGATTTTAGCATCAGTTTCTAGCCAGATGTATCCTCCTGTGGAATTTAAATAACGGGACTCATTTCGAATCGGTTCATGGTTTGAATTGAGATTGTCAAAATCGATTGTCATTCTTTTAATGTCTTCTGGATGCGCAAAATCGATAGGTTTTTTTCCAATCAGGTTTTCTGGGGTAAATCCAACTAATGCTTCTATAGAAGGAGATACATATTGAAAAGTCATGTTTAAATCAAGTAAACATACTAAGTGCATTGTATTATCTGCTAAAAGGCGATATAAGCTTTCAGCTTTATTAAGTTGGATGTTTTTGTTTTTGTTGTTTTCTTCTACTAATAATTTGTTTCGTTGTTCAATTTTTTTGATTTCTGTTATATCAGTTTGCGCACCGATCATTCGCATCCATTTGTCTGATTCGTCGCGGATAATATAGGCTTTGTCTTTTATATAGGCATAAGCACCATCAGATTTTAAAAAACGGAATTCATCATACCAAGTACTCGCTTTGCTTTTAAGTGTTGTTTTCAGGTTTTCTTGAACTCTTTTTAAATCATCAGGATGAATAAGGTTTTCGAAATCTTGAACCTTTAAAAATTTGTTGTCATTATTTAATTTGTGACCAAATAGTTTTGTGTAATTTTCTGACATTATGAAATTTTCAGAAGCTATTTCCCAATCCCAAATTACATCAGAAGTAGCCATGTTGACATATGTAAAACGTTCATTGCTGATTTTTAGCTCTTCTTCTGTTTTTTTCTGTGCTGTGATGTCGTTGAAAGAACAGATTACGTACAGCAGTTGATTTGCGTCTCCAAAAACTGGAATTACATCAACTAATAACCAAATTAAATCATTGGTTATAGGACGACGGACTCCCATTACTATATTGTTGATTGATTTTAATTTCTTTATGGCTTGAGGAACAGGGTGTTCTTCAGCTGTAAAGGAGGAGCCATCCTCATGGATTACCTCCCAGTCTTCGTCAAAAGAGGTTTTTCCTAAAAGTTGATCTTGGGTGAGTCCCAGCATTTTGCAAGCAGCGTTATTATTTTCTATAATTTCTGATTGGGGGCCTTGAACTAAAATACCAACAGCAACGTTTTCAATAACGCTTCTTATAAATTGACGATTTCTAAGAATTTCATTTTGGATTTTTGTGTTTTCGGTGATGTCTACGCTAAAGCCGATCATCATTGCAAGAGCCCCGTCGTCATTAAATACGGGATTAAATTTTCTATTGTGAAAACTTTGCTCTCCTACTGCATTATATAGTTCTTCTTCCCATGATAGCATCTCTTTGGTTTGAACTGCTATGTTGAACTTGGCACGTCTTGCAATTGCAAAGTCAGTTGTTCTGTTAGTATGTTTAGCATATTCAAAATCGTCTTTCCCTATAATATATTCTCTGAGTTCTTTGTTTTTAATAGCAATAGGATTTATATATAGATACTTGTGATTAGGATCAAATACGGCAACATCTGTGGGTAAACGGTCTAATATCGTTTCGTAGAATTCTTTTTGTAGCTTGAGTTCTTGCTGACTTTCAACAAAGTTTGTAATGTCTGTGCAATTTCCTATGTAAAAGAGTTGATTGTTTTTTTCTGTTAATTGAATTTTGGAAGAATACCAAATGTCATGTCCTTCTTTATGTTTTACTCTATAAATAAGATTTTTATTATTTTTTTCATTTAATTTAATAGTATCTATAAAATCAGAATACATTTTAATATCTTCTGGATGAATAAAGGCATCAATGCTTGTGCCAATAATTTCATTCGGGCTTAGTCCTATTGATGATTTAGAATTTGTAGAAACGTATGTTATTATACCATCTAAGGCGCATCCATAAATAATTTCGTTTGAATTATCGATAAAGTATTCAAATTGCAGCTTTACTTCACTGAGCTGCGTTTTTAAATTAGAGTTTTTTAATCTAAGATTTAGTGTAGATTCTATTTGGGAAACACATTGTTCGATGATTTTTAATTCTGTTTTACTTAGTACTTTGTTTTTATTGTTTAACAAACAAAGATTACCTACGATTGATTTATTAGTCAGGTTGATTGGAAACCCTGCAAAAAATGTATAGACTTCCTCAAAGTCATTTATTTTATAGTTGCAATTTTGATTTGCACCAGAAAGAATTAAAATATCATTGCTACTAGTAAGGTCATTAAAATGTACAATTTCATTTGGGGTATTGAAATTCTTCAAGCCTTTTTTAAATAAGATAATGTCTTCTTGCTTCTTTTTTATTGAAATAAATGCGCCTGAAACTTTACAAATCTCAGTTAGAAACTTTAAAATAGTACTAAATTCATTTTTAAGTTCGACTTCTGTTAAGTCTAATATAACTGAATTTGAATCATTGAATTCCTGTGAAGTATGCATTTAATTATTTTAATTACGGGTTAAGATTTGAGCCTTCAATTTGTGGTGCAAATTAGTTTAAAATTTTATTATATCATAAGGTAAATGAGTTGATTAACATGTTTTTAGGGAGATTTTTTGCTTTGTTTTATTTTTAAAAAAATCATTTTTATTTCTGAAATACGTGTGTTTTTTAATCTTTCGGAATAGTTTTTAAGTTAATAATAAAAACTAGATGTAATCAGAGATACAGCGATAATTTCGGCATTTTTAAATTTTTTAATACATTACCGTTTGATGCTTTTGTAAGTATAGCCGTAATGTGGTATTTTGATGAAATGGAATATAGTATAAGATCGAATTTTGATAAACTTTCATATATTGCGCAATATGATAGTAAATACATTATAACTGAAAGTAAGCTTTCTGTAGTATTGAAGGGTAACGTGGTTACTGTTGATATAAGTAATGTTTCAAATGTTAGAATAATAAGAAGGAGAAGTTTAGTATTGAATTATTTGATGATGTTTTTCTTAATTGGTTTATTTATGATGATTAAGAGACTAGTTTTTCTTGATTATTTGAGTACTATTCTGTTGAATATATGTACAGTTATTCTTTGTTTTTCGACTCTTTTTGTTACTAAATATTCATGTAAGTTACTTTTAAATTATAAAGATTTTAGTTATCAAATTTTTAGATTAGAAAGCGATATATCTGTCAATTTTAAAGATATTTTGGCTGCTTAAATCTGTTTTATTTTCAAAGAAGATTTTTATTCGTCAGTCTTCTTTTTCACTTAAAATTTAGATTCTTTAAAACTGATTTTCAAATTACAAACTTTGTATATTTGCCCTTTTACTGCAAAACAACAATGATTACAAAGGCGACTATAGATACTGTTTTTGAAACTGCTCGTGTAGAGGAGGTTATTGGCGATTTCGTCCAATTAAAGAGAGCTGGAAGTAATTTTAAAGGATTGAGCCCTTTCTCTGATGAGCGTTCCCCATCCTTTATGGTATCACCAGCTAAAGGGATTTGGAAAGATTTTAGTTCTGGGAAAGGCGGGAATTCTGTTGCTTTCTTGATGGAACACGAACATTTTACCTATCCTGAAGCCATTCGCTATTTAGCCAGGAAATACAATATAGAAATAGAGGAAACAGAGCAAACAAATGAAGAAAAAGCAAATACAGACATTCGAGAGAGTATGTACTTAGTTTCTGAATTTGCAAAAGATTATTTTCATCGCACACTTTTAAAAACAGAAGAAGGAAAAGCAATAGGTCATTCTTATTTTAAAGAAAGAGGATTTACCACGGAAACCATAGAAAAATTTAGCCTTGGATATTCTCCAGATACTTGGGATGCTTTCACAAAAGAAGCGCTTGGGAAAGGCTATAAATTAGAATTTCTGGAAAGTACAGGTTTAACTATTCCTAGAGAGGATAGGCCATTTGACCGTTTCAAAAGCCGTGTTATGTTCCCGATACAAAGTATGTCAGGAAGGATACTTGGTTTTGGAGGGCGAATACTGACCAATGATAAAAAGGCAGCAAAATATTTAAACTCACCGGAGAGCGAGATCTATCATAAAAGTAAGGTGTTGTACGGGATATTTCAGGCAAAACAGTCTATTGCCAAACTCAATAATTGTTTTTTGGTCGAAGGTTATACGGATGTGATTCAGTTTAATCAATCTGGAATTGAGAACGTAGTTTCGTCTTCAGGGACAGCATTGACGCCAGATCAAATTCGTTTAATCAATAGACTTACAAAAAACATTACTGTTCTTTTTGACGGTGATGCAGCCGGATTGCGTGCTTCCATTCGTGGAATCGATCTGATTCTGGAAGAAGGAATGAACGTAAAGGTTTGTACTTTTCCTGATGGAGAAGATCCAGATAGTTTTGCTAAAAAGACATCTCATGATGATTTACTAGTGTACCTTGAAGATAACGCAAAAGATTTCATTCAATTTAAAGCATCGCTTTTGATGAATGAAGCAAAGAATGACCCTATAAAAAAAGCCGATTTGATTCGGGATATGGTAGTTAGTATTTCTAAAATACCAGATCGAATTCAGCGCGAAATATACATTCAGGAATGTTCGCGAATTATGGATATTTCTGAGCAGGTATTGGTTAGTACTTTGGCGCAGTTAGTTCAGAAAGACACTGCTGAGGTTGGTAAAAAACAAAAGCAAGAATACAAAGCATTAGAAGTTGTTAAAAATGAAAATCCTGCCGACGCGGAAAAAGTAGATATTCTTTATCGTTTAGAACGAAAAATTATTGAGATGTTGCTTTTATACGGTGATAAAACGGAAGAATTTGAAGATGTACTTTTAAAATCAAATGGAGAAGGGGAGATTGAGCATGTAATTGAAAAAAAGGAATACAAAGTATTTCACAGAATCTATTTGAGCTTGCAGGAAGATGAGGTAGAATTAGCAAATCCTCTTTTTAGGGACATATTCAACGATCTGATTAATTGTTTTCTTCAAAATGATGGTTTCAGCTTAGAGCAATATCTGATGCATTTGCAGCCTGAGTTTGCTCAAGAGGTTACTGATATTTTAATGGAAGACGAAAGAGTTATTTTACACAATTGGGAAGGACAAAATATCTTTCCGAAATATAAAAAAGACACTATTGGTCAAAATGTTTCAGAGACTATTTTAACGCTGCGCTGGTATTTAGTAGGTAAAATTATTGAAGAAATAAAAAGCTCCATAACATCTGAATCAGATAATACGGAGCCTATGACAATGATTAGAGACTACCTTGGTCTAACTTTTGCTTTTTCGAAAAAATTAGGACGGGTAATGTCTCGCTTTTAATTAAACTATTTCTAATTTTTGTGCTTTGTTTACTAAATCAACTAGGTTAGTAACATTCAATTTCGTTAATAAACGCAATTTGTAGGTGCTTATCGTTTTCTCGTTAAGGCCTAGAATTTCAGCAATCTCGTGATTTTTTTTACCTCCGCTTAAATAACGCAACACTTCAACCTCACGATTGGAAAGCTTACGATACAAACGTTCGCTTTTGCTTTGTTTTGCAATTAAGGCGAGGTTTTTCTTCACGGTTTCGTTCATAATTATCTTACCTTGACTCACTTTTATAATTGATTGGCCTAATGTCTCCAGTTTTTCTTTCTTGTGAACGAATCCTGAAACACCTGCTTTAATAGCATTTGGCGCATAAATCTGTTCAGAAAGACCACTGAATATAATAATTTTTGTCTTTGGAAAGTTTTTCAAAATTGATTTGACTTCAAAAATACTAGAAAGACCTTCTAATTCTAAGTCTAAAATTAAAACATCAATTTCTTTAGTAAGAAGAATATCACGGATCATTAAAAAATTACCAACATTGGCTACTAGTGATATTTCGGCATGATCTTTAAAATAAGATTTCACTCCAAAATGCACTACAGGGAAGTTATCAGCTAAACAAACTTTTATCATGATTTTTGGTTTTTAGAGTTTTTTTTCACAATTCATTATTAAATATAAGAAAAATTATGTTTATTTTCTAATTATTCGGATAAAAGACAATTAATCCCGATTAAGTAAACAAACAGGTATTTCTTTCATTTTGTGTTGGTTAATTTTGTTTAAGCGTTTGTATATGTCAAATACCGTTTTTTCTCTTCCGGAGAAATCAGCACTAGATTTTCCTGCTTGGTCCTGATTCATAGCCCACTCTAATTCGTCATAGGTGGCGCCTAATTGTGCTTCATCTGTTTTTTCATCACCAAATAGTCCGTCAGATGGAGCCGCGTTTAAAATAGATTCTGGAACTTTTAAATAAGCCGCTAACATAAATACTTCTGATTTCATTAAGTCAGCAATTGGACTAAGGTCTACGCCACCATCTCCGTATTTTGTAAAAAAGCCAACGCCAAAATCTTCCACCTTGTTTCCTGTCCCTGCGACTAATAGTCCATGCACGCCAGCAAAATAATATAAAGTGGTCATTCGTAAACGAGCACGTGTATTTGCAAGAGTCAGATTGAGTTTGTTTTCTTCGAAGTCCGTAGGAACCTCGGTTTTGAAAGTTTCAAAAACAGAAGTCAAATCTGCTAGGGTTTCTGAAACATTAGGGTACCTGCTTTTTAATTGATTAATATGCTCACGTCCACGGCTGACATGACTTTCATGCTGATGAATGGGCATTTCAACACATAAAACCTTTAGTCCTGTTTGGGCGCACAATGTTGAAGTTACTGCTGAGTCTACTCCGCCGGAAATTCCAACCACGAACCCATTTACTTTTGCGTTTTCGGCATAGGTTTTTAACCAATTAACAATCTGAGTATTCACTTTCTCAACTTGAAGCGTATTTTTTTTAATCATAATAGTCTACGTTTTAACGAGCAGGAATGTATATTTGCAAAATCATTCAATGGTACGCTTGTTTTTCTGATTCTATATCGGCAAATTTAATTAAAAAATAATGAAATTATATCACATTCTGCTTCTCATATGTCTCTTTTTTCTATCATGTGGTAAGAAAAGCAAAGTAGAAAAAGCTGTAGAAGAAATTCCTGTGGAAATAAAGGTGGAGCGTTTCGACAAAATCTTTTTTGAGACTAAGCCTGAGGATCTTGACAAAGTAAAAAAGGAGTTCCCTTTTTTCTTTCCTCCCGGTAATGACGATGCGGTTTGGTTGGACAAAATGCAGAATCCACTTTGGAGGGAATTGTATACTGAGGTGCAGAAAAAGTACGCGAACTTTGACGCTGTTAAAGTGAAACTAGAAGAGCTTTTTAAGCATGTGAAGTATTATTTTCCTGAAACGAAGACGCCAAAAGTGATCACTGTAATTTCTGAAATGGATTACAATAACAAAGTGATTTATGCAGATAGTTTGGTCATTATTTCTCTTGAAATGTATTTAGGAAAGGAACATAAGTTTTATCAATTTCCTAATTATATCAAGCAGAATTTCGAGGAAAACCAAATTATGCCTGATGTCGTTTCCAGTTTTTACAAACGAAAAGTAGCATCAGATGGGGATAAAAATTTGTTGTCTAAAATGATTAGTGCTGGAAAGGAATTGTACCTTAAGGATCTATTACTTCCTGATTATAGCGATGAGGATAAGATGGGGTATACAAATGAGCAGATCGAGTGGTGTAATGAAAATGAGAGTTATATGTGGCGTTATTTTATAGAAAAAGAAATGCTCTACAGTGACGATCAAAAGTTGGTTCCACGTTTTATAAGTGCTGCTCCTTTTTCTAAATTTTATTTGGAAATTGATAATGAGACACCTGGTCAAGTTGGTGGTTGGATAGGATGGCAAATTGTTCGCTCGTATATGAAAAACAATGAAGTATCTTTGCAACAGTTATTAGATACAAATGCTAAAGAAATATTTGAAAAATCAAAATACAAACCTAAAAAGTAATGTCAGATAAAAACAGATCGGAAATTAAATTCCTTGTAGAGTTAGATGAAAACCGTGTTCCAGAAAAGTTATTGTGGACCGCAAAAGACGGTGGTGTAGAATTAGAAGAAGCAAAGGCGATTATGCTGTCTGTGTGGGATAGTAAAGCCAAAGAAAGTATGCGTATTGATTTATGGACAAAAGAGATGCCTGTAGATGAAATGAAAATATTCTTTCATCAAACATTGGTAGCGATGTCAGATACTTTTCATCGTGCCACAGGTGATGAGAAGATGGCAGATACCATGAAGGATTTTTGCGAGTATTTTGCAGAGAAATTAGAATTGAAGAAATAAGATTAATTTTTTTTCTAATACAAAACATCCCAAAGCTTAATTTTAAGTTTTGGGATGTTTTTTTATGAAGTACGGAATGTAGTTTGTTTTTAGAACTGACCACCGCCTTTAAAAATTTCTTGATTTACTTCGTCGATATAGCTTAGAACATCTTCTTTTCCTAAAGATTCTGTTGCAGAGGTCACGAAATATTGAGGCATTTCGGCCCAATTGTTAGCAAACATACTTTTCTTGTATGCTGCAATATGAGAATCAATTTTTACTTTACTGATCTTGTCTGCTTTGGTAAAAACAATACAAAAAGGAATTTCACTCTCTCCCATATAGGACATGAATTCAATATCTATTGTTTGAGCGTCATGACGAATATCAATTAAAACAAAAGCACAAACTAGTTGTTCTCTCGTCTCGAAATAATCGGTTATAAACTGTTGGAAAACTGATTTTGTTTTCTTGGATACTTTAGCATAACCATATCCAGGTAAATCAACTAAGAACCAATTGTTGTTTATTAGGAAATGATTAATTAGCTGCGTTTTTCCAGGTCTTCCAGATGTTTTAGCTAATTTTTTTTGGTTGGTCAACATATTGATTAATGAGGACTTTCCAACATTAGACCTGCCTATAAAAGCATATTCTGGCAAACGGTCTTTTGGACATTTGCTTACATCGGAGTTGCTAATTACAAATTCGGCGGTATTAATTTTCATATTTTTTTGTGTAAAACCTCTCCTTAGGAAGTGAGGTGCTTATAAATTGGATTTAGTTAGCCATTCTTCAAGCAAGCGATTGAACTCTTCTGGATGTTCCATCATTGCCGCGTGACCACATTTATCAATCCAATATAAGGTTGAGTTGGGTAATAATTTATTAAATTCTTCAGCAACATCCGGAGGGGTTACTTTGTCGTTTTTACCCCAAATAATACAAGTTCGAACATGCATCTTTGGAAGGTCTTTCGCCATATTATGACGAATGGCACTTTTGGCAATTGTTAATGTTTTGATCAGTTTTATTCTGTCGTTAACTGTAGCATAAACTTCGTCAATCAATTCTGGTGTCGCAATTGCAGGGTCGTAAAATACGTCTTCGGCTTTTTTCTTGATATACTCATAATCGCCTCTTTTTGGATAACTATCACCCATGGCACTTTCGTACAATCCTGAGCTCCCTGTTATCACAAGTCCTGCAACTTTTTCAGGGTACATTTTTGTGTGGTATAAAGCAATATGACCTCCTAGTGAATTTCCTAGAAGAATAACTCTATCAAATCCTTTAAAAGTGATAAAGTCCTTAACGTATTTAGCAAAACTTTTTACGTTTGTTTTTAAAATATTTTGGGTATAGATAGGTAAATCCGGGATTACAATTTTGTATCCTTTCTCAGAAAAATGACTGGCTACGGCATCAAAATTACTTAACCCTCCCATTAGCCCATGTAAGATTACAATTGGCGTTCCTTCTCCAGCTTCATAATAGCTGTATTTACCTTCCTTCTTATAGTTTTTTTCCATGTTCTTGAATACGGATTTTCAATTTTCACAAATATAGGATTTAATAAATTAAAAAGAATTTTTGAAAACGATTTTTGAGCATATTAATGCATTTTGGGCGTATTTATTTTTCAGGAGCTGATTATTGTGTGAAAGCAGTCCTTTTAAAGCGGTTTTCTATTGTAAGTAAAAAGGTATTTTAGTTAAAATGTTGAAAATAAAGAGCTGGGAATTTCGATACTTTAAGCTTTCTTTTGAATAACTTATAAAACAGCTAATAGTCTGACAGTCTGTTAGTCTTGTCTCTGAGGCGTTTTGCTTCATTGTGGTGAAACTTATTAACAAAGTGGTAGATAGTGGTAAATAGTGGTGATATTTTTCATATTTTTGCTCTATATCATTTTAAAACTATTCTTTTGAATACAATTGTTGGGACATATGAATGTAAGGTCGATGCTAAAGGAAGAGTGCTGTTGCCAGCGCCTTTGAAGAAGCAATTGACGCTTTCTCTTCAAAGCGGTTTCGTTTTGAAGCGTTCTGTTTTTCAGCCTTGTCTGGAGTTGTATCCTATGGAAGAATGGAATGTGATGATGGCTAAAATTAATAAGTTAAATCGGTTCGTAAAAAAGAATAATGATTTTATCCGAAGATTTACCGCCGGTGTAAAAGTGGTAGAAATAGATTCTTTAGGGAGGCTATTGATTCCTAAAGACTTAGTGTCTTTTGGGAGTATTACTAAGGAGGTTGTCTTTTCTTCCGCTGTTAACATAGTGGAGATTTGGGATAAAGATTTATATGAGACATCGATAAATGGGGAAGACGTAGATTTTGCAGATTTAGCAGAAGAAGTAATGGGAAATATAAATGACGACGACAATGGAATATCATAATCCGGTTTTGCTTCAAGCATCAGTAGATGGTTTAAATATTAAGCCTGATGGCGTTTATGTAGATGTAACCTTCGGTGGAGGTGGGCATTCGAAAGAAATATTAAGCAGGTTAGGGCCAAACGGGAAATTGTTTGCTTTTGATCAGGACGAGGATGCTTTGGCTAATGCTTTGCCAGATGAGCGATTCACGCTTATTAATGAGAACTTTAGATTTATCAAGCGCTTTTTGCGTTTTTACGGATTGAAAAGTGTAGATGGGGTTTTGGCTGATTTGGGAGTTTCTTCTCATCAATTTGATGTGGCTGAACGTGGTTTTTCTACTCGTTTTGATGCTGGATTGGATATGAGAATGAGTCAAAAAAATGACTTAAATGCATACAGAGTAGTAAATGAGTACGATGAGGCTGATTTAAAACGTGTTTTTTTAGATTACGGAGAATTGAAAAACGCTGCTGTTTTGGCAAGAACCATTGTAGAGGCTAGAGAAGTACAACCTATTAAGACTACCGATGAATTGAAGGAAGTTTTGGCAAAATATTTACCAGAAAGAGTAAGGAATAAAATACTAGCTCAGATCTATCAAGCCATTCGAATTGAAGTAAATCAAGAAATGGATGTTCTAAAAGAATTCTTGGAGCAGTCATTAGAAGTGTTAAAACCGGGAGGACGATTAAGTGTAATTTCATATCATTCGTTAGAAGATAGATTAGTAAAACGATTTGTGAAAAACGGAATGTTTGAAGGGGAGCCTGAGCGTGACTTTTTTGGTAATTTTTCCGTTCCGTTTAAGACAATCGGAAAATTAATAGTGCCAGATAAAGAAGAGATAAAGTTAAATAATAGAGCTCGAAGTGCTAAATTAAGAATAGCAGAAAAGATATAATTCAGAATGAAAAACGGTGTTTATAACATATTAAAAGCGAGATTTCTTATCGACGATGACGCGATGAAAAATTGGCGTTTTATCGTTTTTCTTATTCTTTTAGCTATTGTTATGATTGCTAATACACAACGTTTTGAGCAGAAAGTTTTTCAAATTGCCAAATTAACGACTGAGGTAAAAGAATTGCGCTCAGAATTTGTTGACAGACGTTCTCAGTTGATGAAATTGAAAATGGAATCGACTGTTTCTCAAAAAATGGTGGAAAAACAAATTTTCCCATCGACTGTTCCTCCAATTAAAATAAAAGTAAAAAAAGAAGAAGAGAAAACTTTTCTTAAAAAAATATGGCAGTAGAAGATAAACACATATCATATAGAATCTATCTCGTTGCATTTGCTATCTTTTTGGTAGCGATCGCTATTGCTGTTAAATTAACTAATATTCAGTGGGTTGAAGGGGATTATTATAGAAAATTAGCTAAAGAAAGAACGGTTAAGAATTTTGTTATTCCTTCCAATAAAGGGAATATATATTCATCAGACGGGAGTTTGTTAGCGACTTCGATTCCTAATTATGAAATACGCTTTGATGCTTTAGCACCAAAAATGGAAATATTCGAAAAGAATGTTCAGTCACTATCTGATTCGTTGGCATTTGTTTTGGGTAAGCCAAGTAGTTTTTATCAAAATGAACTTAGAAGGGCTAGAGCTAACAATAACCGATATTACCTAATAGCGCGTGATTTAAGCTACACAGATTATATAAAAATCAAAGGATTTCCTTTGTTTAAGTTAGGTGCTTATAAAGGAGGGATTATTATCGAACAAAAAACGGTTAGAGAACATCCAATCGGTAAAATAGCCGAACGTACTATTGGTTATGAAAGAAAAACACCATCCGGTACTTATGATGGTAAAGGTATCGAATGGGCGTATAGAAAATATTTGAATGGGAAAGACGGTAAAATTCTTAAACAAAAAATAGCAAAAGGGCAGTGGAAACCTATTCGTGATGTGAATGAAGTGGATCCGCAAGATGGATATGATGTTATATCAACTATCGATGTTTACATACAAGATATTGCACATCATGCCTTATTGAAACAATTAGAGGAGTATGAGGCTGATCATGGATGTGTTGTGGTAATGGAAACCGAAACAGGAAAAGTTCGTGCTATTTCTAATTTAGGAAGAGCTAATGACGGAACTTATTATGAAACAACTAATTATGCTGTTGCGGAATCTCATGAGCCGGGATCGACTTTTAAATTAGTGGATTTAATGGCGATACTAGAAGACAAAGTAGCTGACACAAGTACAATTTATGATACTAATGGTGGAGAAATAAGATATTCAGGAAAAGCAGTAAGGGATTCGCATAAAGGGGGCTACGGAAAAATATCATTGGCCAGAGGATTTGAATTATCTTCAAATACGGTTATGGTACGGGCAGTTTACGAGAATTATAAAGACAATCCTTCAAAATTTGTCAATCATGTAAATTCTTATGGATTCAATAAGAAGTTGAATATGGATTTCCAAGGGGAAGGAAGGCCTTTTATTCCTCAGCCAAGCGATAAAAGCTGGTCTAATATTTCGCTGCCTTGGATGGCATTTGGATATGGAGTTTCGGTAACACCAATGCAGACTTTGGCATTCTATAATGCTGTTGCCAATAATGGCGTGATGGTAAAACCACAGTTTGTATCAGAAATTAAAGAGTGGAACAAAACCATTGTAAAAATGGAAAAGGAAGTTATCAATCCGAAAATATGTTCTACCGAGACACTTTTAAAGTTGAAAGCAGTTTTAAAAAATGTAGTAAAAAAAGGTACTGCGTCAAAACTCTACTCAAAAGATTTTTCAATGGCAGGAAAGACAGGTACGGCAGCAGTGAATTATGCTAAAGACGGTGGGTCAGGTAAATATTATGCTTCATCATTTGTGGGTTATTTTCCGGCCGATCATCCTAAATATTCTTGTATTGTCGTAGTGCATAAGCCAAGTACGGTGAATAATAATTATTATGGTGCTGATGTAGCGGGACCTGTTTTTAAAAGAATTGCACAAAAGATTTTTACAGATGTTCCTTCGACAAATGAGATAAAAAATATAAACAGAAAAGTCCCTAAACAGGAGATAAATTATAACAACTACTTTGCTAAGTTGCAAAAACAGCAACACTCAATTCCAAATGTTAAAGGTATGCCAGGAATGGATGCTATTGCTTTATTGGAAAATTTAGGAGTAAAGGTGAAAGCAGTCGGAATGGGGAAAGTTAAGACACAGTCGCTTCAGGCGGGTCAGGATATAATAAAAAACACAACTATAACATTAGAATTATTGTGATTATACTAAAAGACATATTATATAAAGTTGCAATCGAAGCCGTACATGGTTCGACGGAAGTTGCTGTAGGTAAAATCGAATTTGATTCAAGAAAAATTGAAAAAAACGATATTTTTGTAGCTATTCGTGGTTCTGTTTCAGACGGGCATGAATATATTCAAAAAGCAATAGAATTAGGAGCTGTAACTATTGTTTGCGATACGTTTCCTGTGAATTTCGAAAAAGAAATTACTTACATTCAGGTAAAAGACACGAATAAAGCATTGGCTTTCATGTCCGCTAATTATTTTGGAAACCCATCTGAAAAATTAAAGTTGGTTGGTATTACCGGAACAAACGGGAAGACTACCATCGCTTCTTTATTGTATCAATTATTTAAAAAAGCAGGTTTTAAAGTAGGATTGATTTCTACGGTAAAAATTTTAGTTGACGATATCGAATACAAAGCAACACATACAACACCAGATTCAATTACCATTAATCATTACTTAGCAGAAATGAGAGATGCAGGTGTTGAATATTGTTTTATGGAAGTGAGTTCTCATGGTATTCATCAAAAAAGAACAGAAGCATTGCATTTTGTAGGTGGCGTTTTTACCAACTTATCTCATGATCATTTGGATTACCATCCCACTTTTGCAGAGTATAGAGATGTTAAGAAATCTTTTTTTGACAACCTTCCAAAAAATGCTTTTGTACTGACTAATGTTGATGATAAAAATGGTGCTGTAATGTTACAAAATACAGTGGCTAATAAACGCACCTATGCTTTAAAATCATATGCTGATTATAAAGCACAAATTCTCGAGAATCAATTGTCGGGATTATTGTTAAAGATTGAAGGGAATGAAGTTTGGGTAAAGCTAATCGGGACTTTCAATGCTTATAATGTTTTGGCAATATATGGTACTGCAGTTGAATTAGGAATGGATAGCTTAGAAACACTTCGATTGTTATCCGAACTAGAAAGTGTTTCGGGAAGATTCCAGTTCATTGTTTCTACTACAAATATCACCGCTATTGTTGATTATGCTCATACTCCAGACGCATTGGAAAATGTTTTAAAAACAACCAATGACATTCGTACTAAAAATGAACAGTTGATTACTGTTGTAGGCTGCGGTGGAAACAGAGATAAAACGAAACGACCAATTATGGCGAGTATTGCCTCTGAATTGAGTGATAAAGTAGTTCTAACTTCTGATAATCCAAGAAATGAGGACCCTGATACTATTATCCAGGAGATGGAAGTAGGTGTTGCGGCAGAGAATTATAAAAAAGTGCTAGCGATAACAGATAGAAAGCAAGCTATAAAAACAGCTTGTCAATTGGCTCAGCCAAACGATATTATTTTGATTGCAGGAAAAGGGCATGAGACCTATCAAGAAGTCAACGGTGTTCGTCATGATTTTGATGACATGAAAATAGTGAAAGAGATATTAGAACAACTTCATAAATAGTAAATATATGCTGTATTATTTATTTGAATACTTAAACAAGACATTAAACATTTCGGGAACGGGAGTGTTTCAATATATAACATTTAGATCGGCATTAGCCTTTATTCTTTCTTTGTTGTTGTCTACAATTTACGGGAAAAGAATTATTCGTTTTTTGCAAAATCAACAAGTTGGTGAAACGGTTCGTGAGCTTGGGTTAGCAGGCCAAAATGAAAAAGCGGGAACGCCAACCATGGGAGGTTTGATTATCATATTTGCTACGCTAGTTCCTGTTATGTTGTTTGCAAAACTGCACAATATTTACGTGGTGTTGTTGATTGTGACGACTTTATGGATGGGAACAATCGGGTTCGTGGATGACTATATTAAAATATTTAAAAAAGATAAACAAGGGTTAAAAGGGATTTTTAAAGTTTTCGGACAAGTGGGATTAGGTCTTATTGTTGGGACGGTTCTTTATTTTAGTCCAGCAGTAACCGTGAGAACGGATACTGGAAAAGGAGATGTTTTTAGTGTTACAACAGAGAACGTTATTACTCAAAGTCCAGTGGAAGAAAAATCTACAGCAACTACAATTCCTTTTTTTAAAAATAATGAATTCGACTATGCTGAACTATTGGCTTGGACAGGTGAAGGATATGAAAAGTGGGCTTGGGTGATTTTTATTCCAGTTGTTATTTTTATCATCACAGCTGTTTCAAACGGAGCGAACTTAACAGATGGAATCGATGGACTCGCGGCAGGTACCTCGGCGATATCAGTATTAGCATTGGGGATTTTTACCTTCGTTTCTGGAAATATTATTTTCTCTAATTATTTAAATATCATGTATATCCCTAATTCGGGGGAAATGACGGTGTTTATAGCTGCATTTGTGGGGTCATTAATTGGGTTTCTTTGGTACAACTCTTATCCTGCATCTGTTTTTATGGGTGATACTGGAAGTTTGACTATAGGTGGGATCATCGCAGTGCTTGCAATTGCAGTTCGTAAAGAATTATTAATACCGCTATTGTGTGGTGTATTTTTAGTCGAAAATTTATCTGTGGTATTACAGGTTAGTTATTTTAAATATACCAAAAAACGCTTTGGCGAAGGCCGAAGAATTTTCCTGATGGCGCCGTTGCATCATCATTATCAAAAGAAAGGATATCATGAAAGTAAGATTGTAACCCGATTCTGGATTGTAGCGATATTATTAGCGATACTTTCGATTATAACTCTAAAATTAAGATAGTATGAGACTAGTAGTTTTAGGTGGAGGAGAAAGCGGAGTAGGGACTGCCATTTTGGGTAAGAAAAAAGGATATGACGTTTTTGTATCTGATTTCGGAAAAATAAAAAACAATTACAAGGAAGTTCTTACTAATAACGGTATTGATTGGGAAGAGGAAAGACATACAGAAGATTTGATTTTAAATGCTGATGTAGTCATGAAAAGTCCAGGGATTCCAGAAAAAGTTCAGATTGTAAAGAAACTGATTGAAAAGGGAGTGCCGGTGATTTCTGAAATAGAGTTTGCAGCACCTTTCACAAAAGCAGTCACAATAGGAATAACGGGAAGCAACGGAAAGACAACAACAACTATGTTAACCTATCACTTGCTTAAATCAGCAGGATTGAATGTAGGACTGGGAGGAAACATCGGGAAAAGTTTTGCAGAGCAGGTTGCAGATGATACATACGATTCTTACGTGCTTGAACTAAGTAGTTTCCAGTTGGACGGAATTGTAGATTATAAACCGCACATCGCTATCATAACGAATATAAGTCCGGATCATTTAGATAGATATGAATATAATTATCAAAATTATATTAATTCTAAAATGAGAATTACGATGAATCAAACCGAGGATGATTACCTCATTTATGATGCAGATGACGAGGCCATTACAGCATGGTTAGAAAATAATAAAACGAAAGCTAAATTAATCCCTTTTTCCTTGACAAAAACATTCAACGAAGGAGCCTTTATACAAAACAACAAAATGGAAGTAAAAATCAATCAAGATGAATTTTTAATGGAAACAGAATCTATTGCATTAGAAGGAAAACATAATATGAAAAATGCAATGGCAGCAACCTCTGTGGCAAAATTGATGCAAATAAGAAAAGCAACAATCCGTGAAAGTTTATCTAATTTTCAAGGAGTGGAGCACCGTCTTGAGAAAGTATTGAAGATTCAGAATGTACAATATATCAATGATTCCAAAGCGACGAATGTAAATGCTACTTTTTTTGCATTGGATAGTATGAATATGCCAACAGTATGGATTGTTGGAGGTGTTGATAAAGGAAATGATTACAATGAATTGATGTCATTGGTTCGTGAAAAAGTGAAAGCTATTATTTGCCTTGGAGTTGATAATAAAAAAATAATCGATGCTTTTGGTAACGTAGTAGATATGATGGTAGAAGTTGACAATATGAATGATGCTGTTAGAATGGCGCAACGATTAACAGAAAAAGGGGATGCCGTTTTATTGTCACCTGCATGTGCGAGTTTTGATTTGTTTGAAAACTATGAGGATAGAGGGAATCAATTTAAGCAAGCGGTTCACAATCTTTAAGCAGAAGTCTATATTTTTTAAAAATTAAATAATACAAATGAAGGAACTAATAAGCAAGTTAAAAGGAGATAAAGTAATATGGTCATTCGTGGCTTTATTAGCGTTGTTTTCGTTTATGCCTGTTTTTAGCGCCAGTAGTAATTTGGCTTATTTGGGTCATGGAACCGGAAATACGTTGGGTTATTTGGTTAAACATTTAGCGCATATCTGTATTGGGTTTCTAATTATTTATGGCGTACATAGAGTGCCGTATCACTATTTTAGAGCAATATCTAAAGTGGCATTACCGGTAGTTTGGATATTGTTGCTATACACATTAGTTAAAGGTACTGTAATTGCAGGAGCAAATGCCAGTAGGTGGATTCAGGTCCCTTTTATTGGGATATCGTTTCAGACGTCGACATTGGCATCGGTTGTGTTATTCATATTTGTTGCACGTTATTTATCTAAAACTAGAGAAGAACCACTTACTTTTAAGTCTTCACTTTGGGAGCTTTGGCTGCCTGTATTTGTTACTCTGATTCTTATTTTACCTGCCAATTTCTCTACTACAGCATTAATTTTTGCAATGATACTCATGTTAGTGTTTATTGGGAAATACCCATTAAAATACATTGGAGCTATTGTAGGTTCTGGAATTCTATTTCTTGCTTTTTTTGTACTTGTTGCCAAAGCTTTTCCTGATTCCAGGTTTTTTAGTAGGGTAACAACTTGGGAAAGTAGAATCGAAAATTTCAGTACGGACAAACCGGATGAAGATGATTACCAAATTGAGAAGGCTAAAATTGCTATTGCATCTGGAAAAATTTATGGATTAGGACCTGGAAAAAGTGTACAGAAGAACTTTTTACCACAATCCTCCTCTGATTTTATTTATGCAATTATAGTTGAAGAATACGGTCTTATAGGTGGTTTTGGGGTTCTAATTTTATATTTATTGTTGCTGTTTCGATTCGTGGTAGCTTCACATAAGGCCAATACCCTTTTTGGAAAGTTGGTCGTCGTTGGACTCGGTTTCCCAATGATATTTCAAGCGATGGTCAATATGGCTGTAGCAGTAGAATTATTACCGGTAACGGGTCAGACATTACCACTGATCAGTAGTGGAGGTAGTTCGATTTGGATGACTTGTTTTGCACTTGGAATTATTATCAGTGTGACTAAAAAGGACGAAGAAATTGAAGAAGAGCTTAAGACTGCTGCTAAACGTGAGGAAGCGCTTCAAAAACTAATTGACGCTGAACTAGATTCTGAAAAAGAGGTTGATGAGGATTATTCGATTACTGACAAGGCGACAAACCCAATGAACGCAGTTTTTAATAAATAATATTTTTAAGGGTTAAATTAATTTTAAAACTAAAAAATTTCTATATAATGAGGCAATACAAATTCATATTAAGTGGTGGAGGGACAGGTGGACATATCTATCCTGCGATTGCTATTGCAAATGAATTAAAATTACGCTTTCCTGATGCCGAATTTCTTTTTGTAGGTGCCAAAGATAAAATGGAAATGCAAAAAGTACCTCAAGCTGGTTTCCAGATTAAAGGATTGTGGATTGCGGGTTTGCAAAGGAAAATAACTTTGCAGAACATGATGTTTCCATTAAAATTAGCCGATAGTTTATGGAAAGCAAAACAAATCATAAAAGAGTTTAAACCGGATGTCGTGATTGGAACGGGTGGTTTTGCCAGCGGACCATTATTGAAAATGGCCAGCATGATGGGAATCCCTACGGTGATTCAAGAACAGAATTCATTTCCGGGAATTACGAATAAATTATTAAGCAAAAAAGCAGATGCAATCTGTGTGGCATATGAAAATTTAGAACGATTTTTTCCAAAAGATAAAATGGTTTTAACGGGGAATCCGGTGCGTCAGGATTTAATTGACATTGATAGTAAAAGAACAGCAGCTATCGAGTATTTTAATTTAGATGCTGCTAAAAAAACATTATTGGTTCTTGGTGGAAGTCTTGGAGCAAGAAGAGTAAATCAGCTAATCGAAAAAGAATTAGGAAATATTCAAGACCAAGATGTGCAGGTAATCTGGCAATGCGGAAAATTGTATTTTGAGGATTATAAAAAATACAATTCGAATGCTGTTCAGGTTGTTTCTTTTATCGAAAGAATGGACTTTGTGTATGCAGCGGCAGATATTATTATTTCTAGAGCGGGAGCGTCATCAGTGTCAGAGTTATGTATTGTGGGAAAGCCGGTAATTTTCATTCCTTCTCCTAATGTATCTGAAGATCATCAAACTAAAAACGCAAAAGCTATTGTTGATAAAAAAGGTGCGCTTTTATTGAAAGAATCGGAACTTGAATCAGAGTTTAGCTTGGTTTTTGAAGCGTTATTAAAAGATAAAGGAAAACAAAATCAATTAAGTGAAAACATCAAACAATTAGCAATGCCTCTGGCGACAAAACAAATTGCTGACGAAATTGTGAAACTAATTAAAACTAAATAAAAACATACTTAAATCAATATGAACTTAAACCAAATACATAACGTCTACTTCATCGGTATCGGTGGCATCGGAATGAGTGCTTTGGCTCGCTATTTTAAAAATATCGGGAAACAGGTTTCTGGTTATGATAAAACGCCTACAGCTTTGACAAAGGAGTTGATAGAGAGTGGTATTGCAATTCATTTTGAAGATAGTATTGATATGATCCCTAAAGATTATTTCATCGAAAATACCTTAGTTATTATTACACCTGCTGTTCCTAAAACGCATTCTGAATGGAACTATTTTGTAGAGCGGGAATACAATATTAAAAAAAGAGCTGAAGTCTTAGGGATAATAACAAAGGATACGTTTTGTTTTGCAGTTGCGGGAACGCACGGAAAAACGACAACTTCCAGTATTTTAGGTCATATTTTGTATGAAAGTGGGGCTGATGTTACTGCTTTTATAGGAGGGATAGTTGAAAATTATAATTCGAATTTAGTAGGTAACGGAAAAACAGTTACCGTAGTAGAGGCTGATGAATTTGATCGTTCTTTTTTGCATTTACATCCTAATATTGCTTGTATCACATCAATGGATGCCGATCATTTAGATATTTATGGTACGAGTGATGCGATTGAAGAGTCATTTGTTGAATTTGCAAATAAAGTAGAAGATAAAAGCAGATTGTTTATAACGAAGGAGCTGCCTTTAGAAGGTGTGACTGTGGCGGTGAATGAAGATGCTGTATATAGTGCTATAAATGTTAGAATAGATAACGGGAGTTACATTTTTGATGTAAAAACTCCAAATGGAATTTTAAAAGATTTCCGTTTTGGATTACCTGGAAAGCATAATTTGATGAATGCTTTAATGGCTATCGCAATGGCAATAAATTTCGGCACCCCAACCGATGCCATTGCAATAGCCTTAGCTTCATTCAAAGGAATAAGAAGACGATTTTCTTATCAGATAAAAACGGATGATTTAGTGTACATAGATGACTATGCACATCATCCAACTGAGATTAATGCAGTCTATCAGGCGGTTAGGGAATTATATCCTACTAAGAAAGTTCTTGCTTTGTTTCAGCCTCATTTGTTCAGCAGAACAAAAGACTTTGCTGATGATTTTGCCAAAAGTTTATCTCAATTTGACGAGCTATTGTTGATGGATATTTATCCAGCTCGTGAATTACCGATGGAAGGAGTAACGTCGGAATGGCTATTGAATAAAGTGGATAATCGAAATAAGAAATTAGTCTCAAAAGAGAATGTGATAGAAAGTATTCTTGAAAGTGATGCTCAAATAATCGTGACGATAGGAGCAGGAGATATTGGGGAATTAGTAGGGTCAATTAAAAAAGCGCTAAATGAAAATATTTAACTGGACAAATACGAGATTAGTGCTCATGATTGGGGTTGTGATTTTCCTTTTTTCATTTACTTCAAATCGAAATGAAAACAGAAAACTTACTAAATCGGTGGTCGTTTTTGTTGGAGATAATGCTCTTTTTGTGAAAAGAGAAACGGTTAATAAATTGTTAATAGAAAATAAAGAGAATGCTTCAAGCATTGGAAAAGATAAATTAGATTTGAATAAGCTAGAGAGAAGACTGGATTCAAATGAGATGATTGAGAAATCAGATGTGTTTGTGAGTATAGATGGTGTTCTAAAAGCAGTAGTAAAACAAAAGACTCCGGTGGCACGGGTTTTAGATGGGAATGGCTCTTTTTATATTGATTACGAGGGAGGTGTGATGCCATTGTCAACTAATTTTACGGCCAGAGTTCCGCTTGTTTCGGGGATGATTAATAGAAAAAATAGCGAAAAATATGCCCAAGTATTTCGGGTGATTTATGACGATGATTTTTTGAAAAAAAACATCATTGCTGTTCAAATTATGCCCAACGGAAGGTTGAAAATGCTGAATAGGAATTATAATTATGAAATTGATTTTGGAAATGTCACAGATATGGAACAAAAATTCAAAGATTATAAGGCCTTTTTTCAAAAAGCAGTTTTAGATAGTTCGTTGTATAAGTATAAAAAAATAGATCTCAGATTTACAAAACAAGTAGTTTGCACTAAATAAATAGATAATGGAAAAAGAGAATGTTGCAGTGGGTCTAGATATTGGGACTACAAAAATTGTTGCCATGATAGGCAAGAAGAATGAGTATGGTAAGTTGGAAATTCTAGGAGTTGGTAAATCTAAAAGTTTAGGTGTTGCTAGAGGAGTGGTAAACAATATTACACAAACCATTCAATCAATTCAACAAGCAATTCAAGAAGCGGAGAATAACTCAGGCTATAAAATTAAGGACGTTGTTGTAGGAATTGCAGGTCAGCACATACGTAGTATTCAGCATACGGATTATATCAGTAGAAATAATCCTGAAGAAGTAATAGGAGGCGATGACATTCAACTTCTGATTGATCAAGTGAATAAATTGGCCATGTTGCCAGGGGAAGAAATAATTCATGTTTTACCTCAAGAATTTAAAATTGATGGTCAATCTGAAATCAAAGAGCCTATAGGAATGTATGGCGGAAGACTTGAATCTAGTTTTCACGTTGTAGTGGGACAAGCATCATCAATTAGAAATGTGGGACGTTGTATCCAAAGTTCAGGAATTGAATTATCAGGATTGACATTAGAACCATTAGCATCATCTGACGCTGTATTGAGTCAGGAAGAGAAAGAAGCTGGCGTTGCCTTGATTGATATAGGAGGAGGAACAACAGATTTAGCTATTTTTAAAGATGGAATTATACGCCACACTGCCGTAATTCCTTTTGGAGGAAATGTGATTTCTGATGATATAAAAGAAGGATGTTCAATCATTGAAAAACAAGCGGAATTACTGAAAGTAAAATTTGGTTCAGCTTGGCCAGGAGAAAATAGAGATAACGAAATTGTTTCTATTCCAGGATTAAGAGGAAGAGAGCCAAAAGAAATTTCTTTGAAAAACTTGTCAAAAATAATTCACGCACGTGTTGTGGAAATTGTGGAGCAAGTTTTTACGGAAATCAAAGCGTATGGACATGAAGACCCTCGCAAGAAATTAATTGCAGGAATCGTTCTTACAGGTGGAGGTGCACAATTGAAACATATTAAGCAGCTAGTGGAGTACATCACGGGAATGGATACCAGAATAGGATATCCAAACGAGCATTTAGCGGGTGACTCTGATGAAGAATTCTCTAGTCCATTATATGCTACAGCGGTAGGATTAGTAATGAACAGCATTGAGAATAAAACACAAAGTGCGGTGAGAATGGATGAAATAGCTCCGCCAAAAGCAGCGGTTTATCGCGCTCCTGTTGTTGAAAGTTATGATAGAAGAGAGGAAGAAGAGGAAGAGGTTGAGACAAGGACTAAAGCGAATAAAGAAGAATCTACTGGAGACAAGATAAAGAGATCATTTTTTGATCGTTATGTTGACAAGATTAAAGATTTTTTAGATAACGCAGAATAAGGGCATCGACCCAAATTAAAAATACAACAATTAATAATTAATATCAAAAACCAAATAAAATGATGAGCAACTCAGAATTTGGAAGTATTTCATTTGATTTACCAAAAAACCAATCAAATGTAATCAAAGTAATTGGTGTAGGTGGAGGCGGAAGTAACGCAATAAACCACATGTTTAAACAAGGAATTAAAGGAGTAGACTTTATTGTTTGTAATACTGATTCTCAGGCATTGCAAAGCAGTTCAGTTCCTAATAAAATTCAACTTGGTGTGAACTTAACTGAAGGACTTGGTGCAGGAGCAAATCCTGACGTCGGTCAACAATCAGCTATAGAAAGTATCGCTGAAATCGAAAAGATGTTGGATCGCAATACCAAGATGGTTTTTATTACTGCAGGAATGGGTGGTGGTACCGGTACAGGTGCTGCACCAGTAATTGCACAATTAGCTAAAGAAAGAGAAATTCTTACTGTAGGTATTGTAACACTTCCATTCTTATTTGAAGGTAAAGTTCGTCAAGAGCAAGCTAAAATAGGTATCGAAAAACTACGTAAACAGGTAGATTCTTTAATTGTTATTAACAACAATAAATTAAGAGAAGTATATGGAAATCTTGGTTTCAAAGCTGGGTTTTCAAAAGCTGATGAAGTTTTGGCTACTGCGTCTAGAGGAATTGCAGAAGTTATAACGCATCATTATACTCAAAATATAGATTTACGTGATGCTAAGACAGTTTTGTCTAATAGCGGAACTGCGATAATGGGATCGGCTGTTTCCGAAGGTGAAAACAGAGCTAAAGAGGCGATTGTGTCTGCTTTAGATTCTCCTTTACTAAATGATAATAAAATCACAGGTGCCAAAAACGTATTGTTGCTCATCGTTTCAGGTTCTAATGAAATCACTTTAGATGAAATAGGGGAAATTAACGACCATATTCAAAATGAAGCGGGTCACAATGCCAATATTATTATGGGTGTTGGTGAAGACGAAACATTGGGTGATGCCATTGCAGTTACTATTATTGCAACGGGTTTTGATATTGAACAGCAAAATGGAATTGTAAATACAGAGCCAAAAAAAATAATTCATACATTAGAGGATGAGCAAAGAAGTGTTCATAATCTATCACAAAATACAGTAGCAGCATTCGATTTAAATGCTGAGAAAACGGTTTCAAGTTCTGATGAAAGAGTTGTTTTTGATCTAGTAGAAGATGATGAAACTAGAGAAGCTGTAGTTCCTGTTGCAGGAAACGAAGACTTGATGGCAATGTCAGAGTTTATTAAGAACTTAGATGTTACTTTCGAAATTGTTTCCCCTATCAAGGATATTGATTTCACTTTTACTACTCCAAAAGCTGCAGAAGTAAAAGAAGTACAACAGCCTAAAGCGTTAGAAAGACAAGAACAAACTACTTTCTCTTTTGATTTACCAATACACAAACCGGAACCAGTACAAAAAGTGGAAGAAGATAAAGTATTGTTTGAATTAACTAATGAAACACGTGAGATCAAAGTGAATCAACCGGTTCAATTTGTACCAGTAACTGAATTATCAGACAAAGGAATTATTAAATATTCTCTTGAAGAGTATATGGAGGTTGAGGATAATTTTACAACTTCTAAACCAGCTGTAAAAGTTGTGGAAGAAGTTATTCCTGCTGAGTTAAACATTACGATGAAGCAAGTTGATAAGACAACAGAGGCACCTTCAAGGTTTGAGGAAATTTCTCCTATGGAAATGACAATTGAAGAGACTTTGAAGCTTAGAGCTGATGAGAGAAGAAAGAAACTAAAAGAATTCAATTACAAGTTTCATAACAATGTTTCTAAAATTGATGAGTACGAAAGAGAGCCTGCCTATAAAAGATTAGGAATAGACATCTCAAATACACAGTCAAACAATACAAATTCGAGAATATCTGTTGGAACTGATAGTAACAATGATTTACAGTTGCGTTCTAATAACTCTTTTTTACATGACAATGTAGATTAACACTCTCATAAACCAATATGATTTAACCCGAAAATTGAATTTAATTTTCGGGTTATTTTTTTTATCTTCGCACACACAATACGGGGTTATATTTTATGGGCCCATATCCTGCTGTCGTTTCAAGCTTTTTCTCGAAAATGCTTTTTTCAAAGCCCTTAAAAGAGCTTCCTTTGGTCGCTTTTTAAGTTCAAGAAAAAATGCAATTTCTCAAAAAAAAAAGGCTTTTCACTATCATCAGGGGCAAAAAAATAGATGCTTTTGCATAAATCACTTATAAGTAAACTAAGCAGCATTGCTTAATTAAATAAAAACAAAAATGAGTTTATCAATACAAATCATGGACGATATTAAAACGGCCATGAGAGCTAAAGATACAGTAGCTTTAGAAGCTTTAAGAGCAATTAAATCGGAAATCCTTTTAGCTCAAACAGCTTCAGGTTCAAAAGAGGAAATCACTGCAGCAGACGAGATTAAATTACTTCAAAGATTAGTAAAAACCCGTAAGGACAGCGCTAAAATTTTTACGGAGCAAAACCGTATGGATTTAGCTGAGCCAGAATTGGCGCAAATTGCTGTAATTAAAAAATTCTTACCCGCTCAATTAAGCGAAGCAGAAGTAGAAGTGGTAATCGCAAAAATCATCGCAGAAACAGGTGCTTCAGGAATTGCGTCAATGGGTAAAGTGATGGGATTAGCTTCGGCTCAGCTAGGTGGAACTGCAGAGGGGAAAACAATCTCTGCAATTGTAAAAAAACTTTTAGTTTAAAAACACAGTAGTTGATTAACGATTTTAGATCACAAATCTAAAATCGTTAGTCAATAATAATTTTTGGCTGCGTAGTTCAACTGGATAGAATATCAGATTTCGACTCTGAGGGTTGCAGGTTCGAACCCTGTCGCGGCCACATAAATAGAAGCAACAAAATGACAAAATAATTTTGCCGTTTTGTTGTTTTTTTTGTTTTTAAATGTGATAGTTTTGAAGGAACAATACTGCAACGACAATAAAGATGATTACTGCGATTCAATTTTTTCTAATTGTATTACTCGGCATTAGTATAGCCGTAATTATTGTTGAACCTATATATGTGTTTGTTTTTAATAAACCGTTTTATATTCATTGGTATCCATTTAGAAGAAAACTTAGTCATATACAACGAGATATTCTAAGAAAGGAATGTGCTTTTTATCGCAGCTTATCAGATAAGAGGAAATTGTTTTTTGAGCATCGTACGGCCACTTTTATCGCTAGATATAAATTTTTTGGAAAAGGCAATTTTGTTGTTACGGATCAGAGTAAGGTGTTAATTACTGCTACATATGTAATGATGACCTTTGGGATGCGACATTATCTGATTGGGATTTTTAATAAGATAATCATTTATCCACAGCACTATTTATCTACTATAAGTAATGAGTATCATAAGGGCGAGTTCAATCGGGGATTGAAAGCTGTAGTTTTCTCATGGAAAGACTTTCAGGAGGGGTTTCTTTTTGACAATGATAATTTGAATCTAGGCATACATGAATTTAGCCATGCTTTGTACTTTCATGGATTGAAGAGCAGGGACCAAAGTGCTGTCGTTTTTTCGAGTACTTATGTTAAAATACAAGAATATTTAGTGCAACCTAATACACTGGAAAAAATAGTTTTATCTGATTATTTCAGGATTTATGCCTATACAAATCAGGTGGAATTTTTAGCCGTAATTTTAGAACATTTCTTCGAAACACCTCATATTTTTAAGAAGGAGTTTCCGGAACTTTATAATAATGTTAGAGACATGATCAATTTCGATGAAAAAGATTCAAATTTCTAAATTTAGTTTTTAGAAAGGTACTTACGGCGTTATTAATTGTAGCAGTTTGCTATGATCTGCTTTTTTAGTTGTAAATTTAAGTTCAATTAAAAACGATGATGTCATGAAAGAGAATGTACCAGTGTCCGTAATTATGACTAAGAATGTAATTAAGCTTAATCTTTCGGATGATTTAACAAAGGCCGAAGCCTTATTTAAAAAACATAAAATCAGACATATTCCAGTTGTGAATAACCACAAAATAATTGGGTTGCTAAGTTATACTGATTTGTTGAGGGTTTCGTATGCAGATGCAGTCGATGATCAGGCTAAGGATGTTGAATCCATAGTGTTTAATATGTTTACCGTTGGACAGGTAATGGCAAAAGATATAATTGAGATTTCTTCCGAAACCACTATAAAGGAGGCTGCTGAAATTTTAGCTAATAATGAGTTTCATGCTCTTCCCGTTTGCGATAATGAGGTGTTAATAGGTATGGTTACGACAACAGATTTAATGAGATATTTACTGCAGCAATATAACGTCGTGAAATGAAAACTGGAACCTCATAAATAAATCACGACTGGCATAATATGTAGGTTGAATTATGCTGTATTGTTAAAGGATCATCCAGCTAATTTAAATTATAACAGTATTTTTTTTATATATTTGTTTTTCAAATTCTCTAATAAATTTCAGATAACATTGTTAAAAGAAATTTATCTTCAACTTTTTCATATACTTAAATAATCTATCCAAAAAAAAAGCGGACTATTTCTGCACTAACTTAGCATTTGCCGTAGTTGTTAGTATTAGTTGGCTAATGATATACTATAATAAACCAATCAAACCATGAAAAGAAGCACTTTATATATACTGCTTTTAAGTCTCGTTTTAATACAGAGCTCTTGTAATTCACCAAGCAAAGACAAACATAAAATTTCTATAGGATTCTCACAAAGTATTGATCACGATATTTGGCGAAAATCAATGGACCATGCTATGCAGGTGGAGGCCGCAATTCATCCTGAAATTAACCTTACTATATACAATGCAAATAGGAAAGCAAGTAAGCAAATTAGAGACATTCAGAAATTCATTGATAAAAAAGTAGATGTTATTATTGTTTCTCCTTTTGAATCAGATTCTATAATCCCCGTTATTGAAAGAGCAAATGTAATAGGGATTCCCGTAATTATTGTTGATAGAAAAGTAAATACGCTGAATTACACGGCCTATATTGGAGCAGATAATGTTGAAGTAGGACGAATTGCAGGGCGACATATTGTTTCTTTATCAAGGGGGAAAGCAAATGTAATTCAAATTAAAGGGGCTTCCTACGCTTCACCTGGTTTGGAAAGGAGTATGGGGTTTAGCCAAATTATAAGTCAATATCCTAACATCAAAGTAATTTCTATAGATGCTCAAAAAGATGAGTTGCCTGAGGATGCGTTTGTCAAAACTTTAGAAAGGTTTCCCAGTATCAATTATGTATATGCCTATAATGATGTAATTGCGTACCAGGCATGGAAGGTGGCAAAAGAAAAAATAGCAACGAATCAAATAAAATTCATTGGTGTTGATGGAATTAATGGGCCAAATGGAGGTATTCAACTTGTTAAAGACGGAGTTTTAGAATCCACTGTTTTATATCCTACAGGAGGGAGTGAAGCTATTAAATTAGCATTGAAAATAGCTAATAAAGAGATTGTGCCTAAAAATAATAAACTCAATACCATATTAATTGACTCAGTTAATGCGGATATTATGAGCAATCAATTGGATAAGATAACAATTCAACAATCTGACATTGAGCAACAACAGGGTGTTATTAGAAGTCAAGAAGAGAAATATGTTACTCAAAGTAACCTTTTAAAGCTTTTGTTTTTTCTATTTATGTTGGCACTAGGTTTAGTTTTCTTCAGTATTTATTCTCGTATAGCAATAAGCCGTAAAAAGATAGAATTGGAAGAGACAAATAAAAAAATTGTTAGTCAAAGAAATGAAATTGAAAAATTTTCTGAAGAATTAAAACTAAGTAATGAAGCAAGAGTTAATTTTTTTACAGGTTTGTCTCATGAATTTAAAACGCCTTTGACTTTAATTTTAAGTTCTGTCGAATCTTTGAGTATTGAACTTAAGAATAAAGGGATTTCTGTAAATAATGAAATTAGCCTGATGTATAGTAATTCCAAGAGATTACTCCGCTTAATCAATCAATTATTAGATTATAGAAAAGCCGAAGATAAAAAGTTTGTGTTAAGAGCTTCAAAAACTAATATTTTAGACTTTTCAAAGAATATTATTGCAGATTTTGAACGGGAGGCTAAAAAGAGAAATATTGATTTTTCATTGACAACTAACAATCCGGAAGTAGAAGTTTATATGGATCGAAATCTTATGGATAAAGTCTATTTTAATTTATTGTCAAATGCCTTCAAATTCACTGCTGAAAAGGGTAAGATTTCGATCGTAATAAAAGAAGACAAACCCAATAAAATCGTTAAAATTTATTTTAAAGATTCGGGTATTGGGATTCCAGACAAAGAATTTAAAGAAGTTTTTAATGCTTTTTATCAAGGTTCAAATAATTATAGAAATAGTTCCGGAATTGGGCTTCATCTTTCAAAATCTTTTATAGAGTTGCATAAAGGACGTATCGAAATTAATTCAAAAAACGGCGCCGAATTTATAATTACAATTCTATTAGGGAAAGAGCATCTAGAAGATAAAGAAATCATAAAAGATTCTGTATTAGTTTATGATGATCATCCAGATTATATAGATTCTGAGGATATTCAAAAGGTAGAACCCCAAAACACTGAAGATAAATACTCCATTCTTTACATAGAGGACAACAAAGAATTATTGGATTTTGTTTCTCTTAAGCTTTCAATGGAATACTCCATCTATACCTCAGACGGGACCAATGCCTTTGAACGCGCATTAGAGTTAATCCCGGATGTTATTATATGTGATTTAAATTTACCGGATAAAAACGGCTTCGAAATTTGCGAGCTACTTAAGAAAGATTTAAGAACATCCCACATTCCTGTAATTATATTAACGGCTTCTGATGATCTGGAATCTTATTCTAAAGCATTGGGGAGTGGAGCAGATTTATTTCTATCGAAACCTTTTAGTATAAAATCATTATCACAATCCATAAAGAGCTTGCTTTTTAACAGAGAGAAGGTACGCTTTTATTATTCAAATAACATTAAAAATATCGTCACTAATGTAGATGTTAATTTTGGCATTTCTGAACAGGATTTTCTTAGAAAGTTGAATGATTTGATAGAAAAAAACATCGATAAATCTTTATATACTGTTGAGGAATTGGCCAAAGACTTAAATATATCGCGCGTACAATTGTATCGTAAAGTAAAAGCAATTTTGGGAATTAGTGTTAGTGATTATATTAACAATATTCGATTAGAAAAGGCAAAAGAACTTCTTTTAAATTCTAATCAAAATATTTCGGAAATTGCCTATTCATTAGGGTTTTCTTCGCCAAATTATTTTTCAACTTCCTTTAAAAATAAATTTGGAGTTACGCCTAAAGAATATAAAAGTAAAAAGTAAATTACTTTCGACGGAACCATTTTCTTCTTAACAAAAAAATAGCGTAACATAATTGTACTTTATGTAACGTAAGAGCAACTACAATGAAGTAGTTGCTTTTTTTTATACGCATAATATATTGTTAGTCAATATCTTGAGTTTTTTTTAATGATTTAATAAAGCATTGTATGAAACTGCACCATTCTTGGTATAAAAGCTGATTTTTTTTAAATATCTTGTTTGTTGAATTCAAGATCTAAACATAATTAATTTTTTGTTTGATTTGAAATTACAGCTGCGAAAGGTCTTGGAAGTTTTTAATTTCTTTTTTATCGCTTCTTTTTTCTGATAGAAATATTTAATATGAGAGTATAAAGTCTTTTTTATGTACTTAGTAATTCTCGTAAATCATCAAAATATGAAAATAAGCCTTAAGTTTTTGTGCCTTCCATTTTGTTTAGCATCATTTAATAGTTGCACTAAAGAGGATAAACCAACTGAAACCTCTATTGTAGAAAAAAACGCCCCGGCGTGTCAAACTCTTAATGAAGGGGATAATGTGTATCGCACATTCTTTAAGCCTTCTGTGGGTTGGGTTGGTGATCCCATGCCATTTTATGAAAATGGTATTTTCCATCTTTTCTATTTGTACGATGCTAGAAATACATTGCCTACTTTTCACCCATGGCATAAAGTAACTACATCTGATTTTGCAACGTTCACCGATCCTAGTGAAATGATAGCCACAGGAACTGCGAATCAGCAGGATGGTGCATTGGGAACCGGATCTGTTTTTAAAAGGAATGGTGTTTATTACGCTTTCTATACAGGTCATAACGGAAATCTTGATCCTAAAGAAAAAATTCTGCTAGCAACTTCTACGGATTTAAAAAATTGGATCAAAGATCCTTCCTTTTTATTTCAGGCCTCTTGGGGATACGATCGCAATGAATTTAGAGATCCAATCGTCATAGAAGATAAAGGTACAGGAACATATAAAATGTTGATTGCGACACGTTCTGAGGTTGGTTTAGTTTCTAACAGCACTGTGCCATGGCGAGCGGTGATCGCGCAATACAGTTCTGCTAATTTAAGAGATTGGATTTTGGAAAAGCCATTTTATGAGGATACAACTACCTTTATAACTGAATGTCCTGATGTGTTTACGATGGGTGATTATCAGTATTTGATTTATTCAAATATTGATGATCGAATGGTACACTATAAATACCGTTTACTGACAGCCAATACTTGGATTACTCCCGTAAATAGTGCGTTAGATGGAATTGCTTTCTACGCTGGAAAAACAGTTACCGATGGCATGAATCGGTATATAGCAGGATGGTGTCCTACAAAAAACAAAAATAGTGATGCAGGTATTTTTGATTGGGCTGGATCGCTTGTAACGCATCGACTTGTACAGCATCCAAATGGAACATTAGATATTGCGATACCTAATGGTGTCGATAGCAAGTTTAGTGTTAATAGAGCTTTAAATGCGAAAATAGGCTTAGGAACTACAAAGCAAGGAGAGGCCTATACATTGAAGGCTAATGCATCTGAAAAAGCATTTTCAGTGTTTGACAGAGAAACTGGATCATTTAAAATTAAAACACATATAAAAGCGACATCATCTACTCAATTTGGTTTTGAATTTGGAGCCTGTGGAACGCGAAATGAAGTATTTGCCATTGTATTTGATTTAGCCAAAAATCAATTAAGATTAGATAAAGTTATAAAAAATGCGGCCTCGCTAAATCTAACGAAGCTTCCGCTAAATGTTCCGGCTAATAAAGAGTTTGATATTACAATCATTGCTGAAAATTCTGTTTGTGTGATATACATTAATGACGAAATTGCTTTTACAAACCGTATCTATAAAATGAATCAGAATCCGTGGGCTATTTTTGCGGATAATGGTGAAGTCACTTTTTCCGCCTTAAAAATTTTTAAATAATAAGGAGTATAGAAAAGGATAACTTTAGTCTTTTTAATCTTTATTATAACCCCAGTTTTATAAAGGTTCAGGTTTAGTAATTAAAATTAATTCTGTTCGTTTTTTACTTTTTTACCTGCGTAATGTTAAAATCAAAACCATCAAAATCTAATTTTGATGGTTTTTTTATGGCTCTACTTCAATGGAATAAATCTGCTGCTTTCCGTGCTGGATGTAAATTGAGAATCTGGGTTCGAGTGCCTTTTGCATAATAAAACGGAGCAGAAGATACATTGGGAATTCTATAAATATAAGTTGTCTTTCTTGTTGCAATTCCGATAGCCAGATATAAAAACAGCACTGAATCTTGAGCTCACATTGCATTTCATCTGTTTAATTTTTCCTAAAAGCTTTAGAATACTTCATAATATAGAATTGATTAATAGATTCATTTTTTTTATAAATTATTTTTGAACTTCCTGTAAAAATAAATTTAAAATTTTATTAATTAAATAAAATTAATCAAGTGACTTTTTTTATTTCTGAATATCCATTTTCAAGAAATAACATGTGTAACATAATTGTATTCTATGTAACATAATTAGAACTATAACGAGATAGTTGTTTTTGTTGTACGGCTGTTAGCTATTGCTATGTATGAGGTTTTGACTTTTTTATACTTTTTTTAAGAGGTATGAATCTATTTGTAACATCTGTAAAATACCAATCTTTTTTTTGCGCATAAATTAGCAATTCAATATAATAATTATACATAATGAAAAAAATAGTTGTTTGGGCTTTGATTGCCTCATTAGCAGGTTTCTTATTTGGTTTTGATACAGTCGTTATTTCTGGAGCAGATAAAAAACTTCAGGTTCTTTGGAATTCCTCGGATACATTCCACGGTACAGTTGTTATGGGAATGGCATTATGGGGAACCGTTATTGGAGCAATATTTGGTGGGATTCCTACTAATAAGATTGGAAGAAAGAATACTTTATTATGGATAGGAATATTATTCTTGTTTTCCGCAATTGGATCAGCTTTTGCCAACAACCCATTTATATTCGCTGCTTTTAGATTTATTGGAGGTTTGGGTGTTGGTGCATCAACAATTGCAGCACCAGCATATATATCAGAAATTGCTCCTGCAAAAGATAGAGGAAAACTAGTTGCTTTTTATCAATTCAATATTGTTTTAGGGATACTTATGGCTTTTTTGTCTAATTACCTTTTAAATGATGTGGGTGAGAATTCATGGAGGTGGATGATGGGAGTACAAGCAATTCCATCTGTGATTTATCTTTTATTAATGATTTCTATTCCTAAAAGTCCAAGATGGCTCTTGTCTAAGTTCAGGAACGAGGAAGCTAGGAAAGTATTGCGAATAATGGGGCAAGAAGCTGATTATGAAAAAATAAAAGAAGAGATAGATAAAGATAATAACGACGCCTCCCTTGCAAATGACACTATATTTTTGAAGAAATACAGAACACCCCTAGTGTTGGCCTTTTTAATGGCCTTTTTCAATCAATTATCTGGAATTAATGCTTTTTTATATTATTCTAGCAGGATTTTTCAGGAAGCGGGTCTTGGAGAAAGTACAGCTTTACTTAGTAGTATTGGAATTGGTGTGGTGAATTTGATTTTCACTCTATTGGGAGTTTTCTTAATTGACAAATTAGGACGTAAAGTATTAATGTACATTGGTTCTGTAGGATATATTATCTCACTTTCACTTGTAGCAATGGCTTTCTTTTTTCACTGGGGTGGAATAGCTGTTCCCGTTTTCTTATTCCTATTTATTGCCGCACATGCAATAGGACAAGGTGCTGTAATTTGGGTTTTTATTTCCGAAATTTTCCCAAATCATTTAAGGGCATCTGGGCAGTCCTTTGGTAGTACTACACATTGGGTTCTGGCGGCTATTATTCCATCATTAATTCCGTATCTATTTTCTACAGTAGGACCGGGAGTTGTATTTTTGTTTTTTGCAGTGATGATGGTTTTTCAACTTTTATTTGTTGCATTTATGATGCCGGAAACAAAAGGAATCTCTTTAGAAGAACTTAGTAAAAAATTAATTAAATAGAAATTATGAAAACAATAGTTAAAAAGGAATTTTTCAGACTCTTGTGTTGCATTATTGGTACAGTTGTCTCAGTAGGGTGCAAGCAATCTATAGTTAATGAAAAGAAGGATTACACGGAATCAGAATTATACAGACCTAATTTTCATTTTACTCCTAAAAAAGGGTGGATGAATGATCCAAATGGGATGTTTTACTATAATGGTTACTACCACCTTTTTTATCAGTATTACCCAGATTCAAATGTATGGGGACCTATGCATTGGGGACATGCCATAAGTACTGATCTCATAACATGGACAGAGAAGCCTATTGCGCTTTATCCAGATGAAAAAGGCTATATCTTTTCAGGAAGTGCGGTTGTTGATGTGAAAAACACTTCGGGATTTGGGAGCTTAAAAAACCCTCCTATGGTTGCCATGTTTACGTATCATGACATGAAAAAAGAAAAAGCGGGGGAGACTAATTTTCAGTCTCAAGGAATAGCCTATTCCTTAGATGAGGGTTTGACGTGGACTAAATATGAAGCGAATCCAATTATTAAAAACCCAAATATTAAAGATTTTAGAGATCCTAAAATGACTTGGGATGCCATTCATCAACAATGGATAATGGTATTGGCAGCAGGCGACAGAACAATGTTTTATGGTTCTAAAAATTTGAAAGACTGGAAGCTTCTTTCGGACTTTGGAAAGGATATTGGCGCTCATGGTGGCGTTTGGGAGTGTCCAGATTTTTTTCCTATGCTTGTTGAGGGTACTGATGATTACAAATGGGTTATGCTATTAAGTATTAATCCAGGAGGACCTAACGGAGGTTCTGCTACGCAATATTTCGTAGGTGATTTTGATGGAAATACATTCGTTATAGACGAGTCTTTTTCAAAAGATGTACAACAGCAAAAAGGGCTTTGGTTAGACTATGGAAGAGATAATTATGCGGGTGTTACTTGGTCCAACATATCTGAGGTGGATGGAAGAAAGTTATTTATAGGTTGGATGTCAAATTGGGATTATGCGCAAAAAGTACCAACAGAAACATGGAGAAGCAGTATGACGATTCCTAGAGAATTAGTACTCGTAAAAGAGGGTAGTCATTATATTGTTTCTTCTAAGCCTGTGAAAGAATTACAAAATTACATTGCAAAGACTATTAAAAAAGACGCACTTATAATAGATAAGGAAACGATTTTAATTGATAAGGGCTTGGTTGATTTGTCAAAGCTAGATATTCGCTTTTCTTTAAAAAATCTTAAAAAGGATGTTTACAGCTTTTCATTGTCGAATGATGCTAACAATACAATTCAATTTGGAATCAATAAAAAGGAGAATTACTTTTTTATTGATAGATCAAAATCAGGAAAAGTAGGTTTCTCTGATCTTTTTGCAAATACTATTTCAAAAGCTCCTTTTAAGGGAGAGTTTGATCAAATGGATGTAAGGATAATTGTTGATAAAACTTCAATAGAAATTTTTTATAATAATGGAAAAACGGTAATGACCGAAATATTTTTTCCAGATAAACCGCTGGAATACTTTTCGGTTTCTAAAGCAGAAACTAAATATACCATTGAAAACGTAATTATTAACCAACTAAATTTTAACTAAACTAACTAAATTATGAAACACAAAATTATTCTCTACTTAATCCTGATGGGGTCCTTTTTTTCTTTATCGGCTCAAAATATAGGAATTAAAGGAGTAGTAACTTCTTCTGAAGATGGGATGTCTCTTCCTGGAGCATCGGTACTAGTTTCTGGTACAAATATTGGAACTTCTACAGATCTAGATGGGCAGTTTTCAATTAACAACGTAGATAAAAACGCAAGTTTAATATTTAGCTATACAGGTTATGCTACTCAAACTATTAAGCTTAATGGTCAAACTACCTTAAATGTTTCATTGAAATCAGAGTCATTAAAATTAGATGATGTTGTTGTAACAGGTTATTCTAAAGAGAAAAAAGCTGATTTAACGGGCGCTGTTACAGTAGTAGAGTTGAAGCCTATAACGGGTCAGGCTTTGAGTTCTGGAAATGCTATGCAAGCTTTACAAGGAAGGGTTGCTGGTTTGACAATTGAAAAGTCAGGAGATCCGAGTGGCGCAAACAGTAGAATTTTAATTAGGGGGGTAAGTACACTTGGGAATACAGATCCTTTGTATGTTATTGATGGAGTTCCTACGGTAAGACCAGAGGTGTTCGCTAGTTTGAGCCCAAGTGCTATTGCTTCTATCCAAGTCTTAAAAGATGCTTCGGCCTCTTCTATTTATGGATCTAGAGCTGCTAATGGGGTAATCATTGTTACCACTAAAAATGCAGGAAAGAGCGATGTTACGACGGTTTCTTTCAGTACAAATGTTTCTGTTCTTTCTGAGAAAAAACAACGATACAAAATGCTTAATGCTTTAGATAGAGGAAAAGTGTTATGGCAAGCATCTGTTAATGACGGTGCAAGTCCATCTGGTGGATATGGTGAAATCTATAATTTTGATTGGAATAACGATTTTAGTAATCCAATACTGAATAGCGTAAGTGTAAAACCATTTGTAGGAGGAGATACTAATGTTCCTGTAGGGGATACGGATTGGCAAGATGCTGTATATCAAACCGGATTACTTGTAAATAATGACCTATCTGTTTCTGGAGGGTCTGAAAAAGCAAATGCAGTTTTGAATTTGGGATATCTAGATAATTCTGGGATGCTAAAATATACTAATTATGAAAGGTATTCTGCTAGATTGAATGCCAATTTCAAGTTGTTTAATGACAAAGTAAGATTTGGCGTCAACTCTCAATTTACCCAATCGAATGAAAGAAGTGCTGCTGGAGATGTAGGAAATGCTCCTACACCGGGTTTGGCTATATCTTTAGCTCCAACCATTCCCGTTTTTACTAGTACTGGCGAGTATGGTGGGCCTATTGGTTCTGGGTATTCAGATAGAAATAACCCATTGTTAATGCAATACTTGAATAGATGGGATAATACTAGAAAAATGTCGTTGTACGGAAATGTATTTACTGAAATTGACATTGTAAAAGGACTGACTTTTAGAAATAGTATTGGGATGGATTTTAATGATTTTAAGAATAAAAATATTGAACCTACTGTTAATAATGGATTTATTACCAGAAGTGTGAATAGCTTGGCTTTAGATACTAATAAATACTCAAGCTTAACAATCTCTAATACTTTAAATTATAGTTTAAGAATATCAGACCATAAATTTGGTTTCCTTATTGGAACGGAATCAACTAAAACTGATTTTAATTCTTTATACGGCCGTGCTGAAGGTTTTGCTGTTGAATCAGAATCTTATTTTACGCTTGCTGCGGCAACTGGGTCAAGAACGACTAACGGTACATCTACAGGAAGCAGATTACTTTCTCAGTTTGGAAAATTTAATTATGCTTTTTCTGATAGATATTTAGCTTCATTTACTATTCGTAGAGATGGTTCGTCAAGATTTGGTCAAGATAATAGATATGGTATTTTCCCGGCTGTTACAGCAGGTTGGAGGATAAACAATGAAGAATTTCTTAAAAATGTAACGGCAGTTTCAAACCTGAAATTACGTGCTGGTTACGGAGAAGTAGGGAATCAATCTATTGGTGATAATGCTCGTTTTGGACTATATGAAGCTAGATACGGACCGAATCAAAATGTATATTATCCAGATTTTTTCAATATTTATTACAATGTGGGTACTTCATATGATTTGAATGGGAATAATACAGGGAATTTACCTTCTGGATTTGTATCCATACAAGCAGCGAATTCAGGGTTAAAATGGGAAACGACCAAAGAGATTAACGTAGGTTTAGATTTTGGTTTTTTTGGAGATAAACTATCAGGTTCATTTGATTATTTTTCTAGAAATACCGAAGGAATCTTAATTGTTCCACCAGTAGCTTCAGCAGTAGGTGAAGGGCAACAACGATTTGTAAATGGAGCATCTACCGCAAATAAAGGATGGGAGCTTACAGTAGGATATGCAGAAACCTTATCTAATGGTTTGTATTTTAATGTAACCACTAATTTTGGTGCAACTAAAAATAAAATAACTGATTTACCAGAAGAAGTTAGAGCAGCATACCCTGGAACAGCAGCTAATTCGATAATTGGTCATTCTCAATTTGAAATTTTTGGTTATAAAACTGATGGCTTGTTTCAAAGTCAAGAAGACATTGATTCACATGCTACTCAAATCGCTTCTCGTTTGGGAGGTATTAAATATATTGATATCAATTCTGATGGAGTGATTAATTCTGATGATAGAACTTTTATCGGAAGTACTCTTCCAAAACTAGAATATGGTATTAACATTAGCTTAGCGTATAAAAATATTGATTTCTCCGTTTTCGGTTCTGGTGTAGCGGGAAGAATTGGACAGGATCCATATATCTATTGGAATAATTTTGTTCAGGGAAGAGAAAATGCAGGGCCAGGTACTTTAAATGCTTGGACTCCTACTAATACTAATACTGACGTGCCTTCTCTTTCATTAGCAAATAATGACAATAAAGTTTCTGATTATTTATTTAGAAACAATTCCTACTTCAAAGTTAGAAACATGCAAATTGGTTATTCGTTTTCAGATAAGCTAGTTGAAAAATCTGGATTCATTACTAGTTGCAGAGTATATGCTCAAGGAGAAAATTTATTTTGGTTTACACCAAAAGGATATATAGGACAGGACCCAGAGCGAACAGATGTTAACAGAATACCAGTACCAACGACATTGTCATTAGGTCTAAACATTAATTTTTAAGCAATTATCATGAAGAAATACAATAAAATAGTTATTAGCTGCCTGTCAATCTTGTTTTTGGCATCCTGTAGCTCCGATTTTTTAGATTATGAACCAACAGGAGTATTGTCTTCTGGAAATGTGGCAACGGCTGGAAATGCTGATGCCCTTGTTACCGCAGCGTATGCTGCAATTGGTAATGATGAAATGGTAGGGCCAATAACGAACCAATGGGTGTATGGAAGTGTCCGATCTGATGATGCCTACAAAGGTGGAGGTGGTCGTGGCGATGTTGATGTAATTGATACTTATGAACAATACAATACAACTATTGCAGATTATGGTGATTGGATGTTGCCTAGAACTTGGACAAATCATTATAAAGCAATTTCTAGAGCAAACTTTGCTTTGTCTGTGATCAATGAGATTCCAGATGCAGACTACCCATTAAAAAAAGTAAGACAAGCGGAATTGCGTTTTTTAAGAGCACATTCTCATTTTATGCTAAAGTTACTGTTTAACAAAGTTCCTTTTATAACCGAAGATTTAACTCAAGAGGAAATCTTAAAAACGTCAAATGATTTGACAAGTGACGCTTTATGGGACAAAATTGCAGAAGATTTTCAATTTGCATTCGATAATTTACCACAAAAACAGGATCAGGTGGGTAGAGCCAGTAAAAATGCAGCTGCTGCTTATCTTGCAAAATTAAATTTATATCAAGCATATAAGCAAAATGACGCGCATAAAGTAACTAGTATTGATGCAGTAAAATTACAAAAGGTAATAGATTATGCTGATAAAGTTACTGGTGCTTTAGAGGCCGATTATGGAAATAATTTTTTGGATGGTCATGATAATGGTCTTGAATCGATCTGGGCTGTTCAGTTTTCGATTAATGATGGTACAAATACTGGAAGAGTAAGTTTTGTTACAGGCTTAAATTCACCACACGGAACTCCTCTTTATGGATGTTGTGGTTTTCATATGGCTAGCCAAAATATGGTAAACGCTTTTAAAACAGATGCCAATGGATTGCCATTATTGGATACTTTTAATAATTCAGATGTTTTCAATATAATTACTAATGGAAATGCTCCTCTTGCCTCAGGAGTTACAGTTGATCCAAGAATTGACCACACAGTAGGAGTTCCTGGAAGACCATTTAAATATAAAAACACATTAAAAACTTCAGGCGATATGGTTTATAATTTCAGTTGGGCTAGAGATCCAGGTGTTTATGGGTATTTTGGTAATATGAAAGAGCAACAATCTCCAGACTGTTCTTGTTATGTAAAAAACGGACCATTTATAGGTACTTCTAAAAACGTTGATTTTATCAGATATGCAGATGTTTTATTATTCAAAGCAGAGGCATTAATTCAATTAAATAGATATACAGAAGCATTGCCAATAATTAATCAAATTAGAGCTAGAGCAGCTGCAAGTGGGTCTATGCCGTTAGCTGCAGGAGCATCAAATGTATATAAAGTACAGCCTTATGCATCTTTCTCATCAAAAGATTATGCAATCAAAGCGCTTATGTTTGAAAGACGTTTAGAATTTGGTATGGAAGGACCACGATTCTTTGATTTGGTAAGGTGGGGAATTGCTGAGCCTGTTTTGAATGCTTATCTTAATGTAGAGAAGACTAAAAGGGATTTTCTTACTAATGCTAAGTTTACGGCAGGTAGAGATGAGTATTATCCAATACCTCAAAGAGAAATTGATTTTACGGCAGGTTTATACAAGCAAAATCCTGGTTATTAAGGTCAAAATTTGTTTTGGTGTTTGTTTAAATGTGTTAAAGGCAAGATGTATTCTTGCCTTTAACTTTTTAACTGTTTCGTTGAATAGGTCATTTTTTTACTTATTTTTAATTTTTAATTAGTTTTTATTATGAATGCAAAATACAATTTGAGTGCAGTATGTTTTGGGGAAGTCCTATGGGATATTTTTCCAACACATAAAAAAATTGGAGGAGCTCCATTAAATGTGGCTTTACGGATGAACTCTTTAGGGGTTGAAACGACAATGATAAGTCGCGTAGGTGAGGATGAAAATGGAGAAGATATTTTATCCTTTTTAAATGCTCAAGAAGTTACTACTGACTTAATTCAAGTAACTAAGGAATATAAAACGGGTGCCGTTCATGTAATGATAAATGAAAAGGGAAATGCTTCTTATGATATATTATATCCTTCAGCTTGGGATAAAATTGTAGAAACAGAAGTTATGGATAAAGTAATTTCTGAAGCTGATGTTTTTGTTTTTGGAAGTCTAGCATCAAGAGATGAAGTTTCTAGAGAAACTTTGATTTCACTATTGGACAAGGCGAAGTATAAGGTTTTTGATGCGAATCTAAGAGCTCCATACTATACTACAGAAGTGTTAAGCGAGTTAATGCAAAAAGCTGACTTTATTAAGCTGAATGATGAAGAATTACGTGAAATAAGTAGAGAGTTAGGGTCGCCGTACAATTCATTTGAACAAAACATGAAATTTATTTCAGAGAAAACGAATTCAAAACAGCTCTGTGTAACTAAAGGAGAATTTGGAGCAGTTTTATATTGTAATGATAAATTTTATTACAATAGCGGTTATTTTGTGAAGGTAGTCGATACAGTAGGTGCTGGAGATTCATTTTTAGCTTCCCTTCTTATACGGTTGCTTCGAGGGAAATCGCCACAAAAGGCACTAAATTATGCCTGTGCGGTGGGAGCTCTAGTTGCAGGTCAAGAAGGCGCTAATCCTAAGATTAGTGAAAAAGAGATTAAGAAATTTATGATGATTTAATATAGTAAAACTCAATAAACGAAATGAAAAATGCCCCAAATAGTGTCTAACTTTATGGGGCATTTCCATTTAAAGGGCTTTTTTGTTTTTATATTGTTGTCAACTTTTTCAAATCGGCAATAGTTGCGATTGGGTCAGTAGCTTTAAATACATAGCTTCCTGCTACCAGAACATCTGCTCCTGCTTCTACAAGTTGCTTTGCGTTTTTATTAGTAACACCACCATCTACTTCAATTAATGTTGTTGCTCCTTTTCTAGTGATCAAAGATTTTAGTTTTTGAACTTTTGCATAGGTGTTTTCAATAAAAGACTGTCCTCCAAATCCTGGATTCACACTCATGATACAAACCAAGTCGATATCATTGATGACGTCTTCTAACAAGTCAATATTAGTATGTGGGTTGATAGCTACTCCAGCTTTCATTCCTTCCGCTTTGATGGCTTGTAGCGTTCTGTGAAGATGTGTACAGGCTTCATAGTGTACGCTTAGTATATTGGCGCCTAATTCAGCAAAAGTTTTGATATAACGGTCTGGATCAACAATCATTAAATGTACATCGATCGTTTTCTTAGCATGTTTGTTAATCGCTTCCAATACTGGCATTCCGTATGAAATGTTTGGAACAAAAACACCATCCATGATGTCAATATGAAACCAGTCTGCTTCACTATTGTTAATCATTTCGATGTCGCGTTGCAGATTTCCAAAATCGGCGGCCAATACTGATGGTGCAATAAGTGTATTTTTCATTGTGTTGTTGTTTAATCTGAGTTTGTTTCAGATTTTTTAGTTGTAGTTTCTGCAAAATTAGGTTATTTAAAACAAATGCGAAAGTTTTTTTGCTGGGACAACTTCAGGAAGAAGCGGGTTTAGTGCGTAAGGGATTGCAATGGAAATCCTTTTTTATTTATGGAGCGATAGCATAATAAATAAAAAAGATTGTAATGGAAAGCCCGACCCGAAGTTTTCACGAAGGGTAACGCCCATATTATTTCAAATTTCAAAATTTCCGGTTGGATATTCAAACCTAGAGATTGGTAAACAATAGACATAGAATATTCAATTTTGAAGTTTGAGGGACTGAAACAAATTCAGTCTAAAAAAACAAAACTCCGGAAACCCGAGAGCTTCGCTCGAACAGACCGAGAGTTTTTTTTGATAAAAAACAAAACTCCGGTAATCAGCCGGAGTTTCAATCATCAATCAAAAAACGAACAGTCAATCAAACTGTTGTTCATTTTGAATTAAAATGCTTAATAGTTTAACCATTTTAATTGGGGGATATTTTTAACCTAGGTAGGTTTTAAGTATTTTACTTCTAGAAGTATGTTTCAATCTACGGATTGCTTTTTCCTTGATTTGACGTACACGCTCACGAGTTAGGTCGAAAGTTTCTCCAATTTCTTCAAGAGTCATTGGGTGTTGGTCACCAAGTCCAAAGTACAAACGAACTACATCAGCCTCTCTTGGAGTTAATGTTTCTAATGAACGCTCGATTTCAGTACGTAAAGATTCGTGGATTAATTCTCTGTCTGGGTTTGGAGATTCACCTGAACGCAATACATCGTAAAGGTTAGAATCTTCTCCTTCAACAAGAGGTGCATCCATTGACAAGTGACGACCAGAGTTTTTCATAGACTCCTTTACATCATTTACTGTCATATCTAGTTCTTTTGCAATTTCCTCAGCAGATGGTGGACGCTCGTTAGATTGCTCTAATAAGGCATACATTTTGTTGATTTTATTGATAGAACCAATTTTATTTAAAGGCAAACGAACGATACGAGATTGTTCTGCCAAAGCTTGTAGTATTGATTGACGAATCCACCATACAGCGTATGAGATGAATTTAAAACCACGTGTTTCATCAAAACGTTGAGCTGCTTTAATAAGACCTAGATTTCCTTCGTTAATTAAATCAGGAAGTGTTAATCCTTGATTTTGGTATTGTTTTGCTACCGAAACAACGAAACGTAAATTTGCTTTTGTTAATTTTTCAAGGGCTTTTTGATCCCCGGCTTTAATCTTTTGTGCTAATTCTACTTCTTCGTCAGCGGTAATAAGGTCAACTTTTCCAATTTCTTGTAAATATTTGTCTAATGAAGCAGTTTCACGATTAGTTACCTGCTTGGTGATTTTAAGTTGTCTCATGTTTTTGTGTCCTCAGTTTTAAAGTGTACTGGTAGTTATACGTATCAAGTTGTAAAAAAGTTACAATTGAGATAAATAATTTTAATTTTAAATTGTATTTTATATGTAATGTTTTAATTTTTAGGGTTTTAATAAATTTATTTGTAAATTTAGACAGACGTCATTTATAAAAAAGGACTAAAAAATTCAAATCACATATTAATCTACCTGATGAGATTTTGATTTTAGATAATCAAAGGTGCAGTTTGATTATGTGTTTATAATTTTAAAATTCTATTATAAAATAAGTGGCTTTTTTTTAATGTGCTGTGTATAAATAATATAACTTAAAATTATTCATTATGGAACAATCAAAAATTGATGCAGTAGAAAGTAACTTTCACAAACTTGAAGATATTAAAAACTCATGTGAGAGTTTAATTCAAAAAATTGGGCATTTGCAAGTTGATTTATTTAATTTTCCAAATGCTAAATTAGAGAAGTTTTTAGGCAAACTAAATGGAGCATTAAGTGGTTCTCATAGTGAAATTGTCGAAGTGACATCGGCATATGAGAATGAGGTCTATATGCCTGCCAAAGGAATGGAGACATTTAATTCAGCTCAAGATGAAATGGATGAAAAGGCTTGATATAATTAAAAAGAAAAACAATTCGTTTTGTATCGCGAAATTTTAGTACAAGACATATAATAATAAGAAACCCATCTCAAAGTTATTGAAATGGGTTTTTTATTGATAAAAAGGGTGTAATACCAAATGAACACCTTAGTTTTTATGGCATTCCCTTCGGTCGGGCTGTCCGCACTCGCTTTATTGTTCCGTTCCACTCCACAATAAGAGCTCAAACAATTGCTCCCATCCCTAATGCAAGATCCATTGGGCGGCACGAGTCGTTTTATACTGAACAGTTAATTAGTCGTGTAATTCATCGCTAAAAATTAAATTAGTCTATTTTGTTAAGCGGTTTTAAATATTAAGCTTCTTCCATAACTTCTCCTTCATACTCAGATGCGATTAGATCGCTTCGGTCTAACCAATATTCAGAGGTGATCATTTCGTAGTTTTCATTATCAGAAGTATTCAGTTCCCAAAGAATTCCATCAGCATCAGGAAACTCTACTGCAGTAGTCATCGGTTCTTCAAAAAGGCGTTTGATAAGGTTGCCTTCCGTAAGTCCGTTGTTTAGTATTTTTAAGAACTGCTCTTTAGTCAAGATATTATTTTCTTCAGAAGTGATTTTACATTTTAATAGTACTGCTTTTGCATTAGGGAACTTTCCGTTGTATGCATGATGCAATAATTGGTTGCAATGAAACAAAGGAGCATGTAACTTGATTACAGGATATTCTTCGCAAATCTTGTCCAGAAGCATATCGTTAGAAATTTGTTCTATTTGTCCCTCGGTTAATTCTTCAGACAACTTGTAAGATAACAAGATAGCTGCTGCTTCATTAGGCTCATAATCACTTAGAGCCATAGAAAGTAGTGCACGCAACTCTTTATTATCTCTGCTTTTTGCATCTGGAAATCCATATAAGGCAAGAAGGTTTACATAGTCCTCAGTTGACCAGTATGTGCTTAACTCTTCTATTGTTTGAATGTTCTTTATCGTAACTTGATATTTCATTTTTATCTTTTTGTGTAAAAAAATGGAGTATAATCTATATCATACTCCATTTTATCCTATTGCGTACAGGAAGTATTATTTTTTAATAGTTGGCTTGTTTTTGTCCAACAAGGCTTTTTCTAGGACTTCAACTCTTTTTTTGAGTTTTTCGTTTTCAAGAGCGTTATTATAGTTGGTTTTATTCGTTTCCATAACTTTATCTATCAAACTTTCTAACTCTGCTGGTGACAATTTAATATATTCAACAGGAACGTTTTCGGTAGTTTTTACTTTAACTACAGGAACTATAGGAGTAACCACAGTTGTAGTTGTACTGTCGTTCGCCGTTTTGATTGCAGGAGCAGGAGCAGGAGCAATGCTGTCTTTTGCTGTTTTGATTGCAGGAACAGGAGCAATGCTTTCTTTTGCTACCGTTTTAGTCTCTTTGTTAGTAGCGATCGCTTTTAGCTGTTGAGTCTCTTTCTTTTCGATAGCCTTTTTTTCAATTGAGTTTACTTCCTCTAATGAATTTTGAGCTGTCTTCTTTTGTTCAAGAATAACCACAGCTTTGTCAATATCATTGTCGGCCTTCGCTTTTTCTAAGTCTGTTTCCAGTCCTTCAAGTTTGTTTTGGTATTCTTGTTTAAGGACTAAAATTTTCTCGCTGTTATCTGCGTTGTTTTGCGCAATTTTTTCATCAAGATATACTTGAGTTTCCTTGTCTTTGATGTCTAATTGTTCGTTTAACTTTGCATTGTAAACTTCATCAGGATTCGTTTTCTTACCACCAAAGCTTACTTTAATTCCAGCATTATACATGATGTGCGTCTGTAAATTGTCCGGACTCGATAGATCGGCAACATCAGCTGCAGATGTGATCATTCCTCTTGCTCCACCAGTAATTAAAATGTTTTTGCTTAACGGAATGTTCAATCCTAAACCTGCAGATGCAAATTCTTCGCTATCTACAGCCGTATTTGTTCTGCCTAGATAACTGTTTTGGCTATTTAAATAACCACCACCTAATATTAAGTAAGGTGTTACACCGTTACCGTCATTTAATCTAGCTCTCAATTCTAAACCATACATAGATAAGTTGTCAAAAGAAGTCGAAATTTGTTCGTTTTCGGTAGCTTGTAAATAGAATGCACGGATTCCAATATATTGATTAAAGTCAAATCCTGCGTAAAGTCCTAACAAATAGGTGTCTTTAAAAAGAGATTTATCATCAAATTTGATGTAATTAGCACTTGGTTCTAAAATCCATTGAATCCCTTTGAATCCATTGCTGAACTTGCTATAATATGCTTTGTCTAATTCGCTTAAAGTACCTGGTTTTCTTCCGCCTAAGTAAAATTGTAAAGAAGCTTGGGCAGACCAATTAGTTAATGCTTTGGTTTCAAAATCACTGTTGGTAACACCAAAATCAGTTTTGTTCTCTTCGGTAAGCAAATTTTCGCCTGCATTAAAGTTGTAACGGTTGTATTTCCCCTCGATAGTAAATACAATTCGATCGGTTAACTTCGTTTTAAATCCAAGACCTGCGCTAGCGTATATTTGGTCAAAATCATTTCTGTCTTTTATGGCTATATTTTGAACTCCAGAACCTAATGTTAGATAAGGAATGAAACGTCCTCTACCAAGATTGGTCTTAAATTCACCTCCCCAACGCGTCAATTTAATGTCTTGTGACTGAAACATAGCGTCGTTATAGCCAGCTATTCCAAAATCAGAAAAGCTAGTTTTTAATCCTAGCGATTGTAAATAAACCGCGCGGATTTCTACATATTCGCCAAAACCAAAACCAATTTTCCCACCTACAGAGGTTGCGTTTTCTAGTCCGGATTGTTTATCATAAAAAGTATAGTCAACAAAAGGCGAAGCGGTAAAGCTAATGTCTTTGACTTGTGCAAACCCTATCGTTGACAGGGTTAATAGCAGTAAGTTTATCGTTTTTTTCATAATTTTGTTTTTAGTTGATTTCTTGAGCAACCACAATTGGTGATTCGATCACCATAGAATTCATTTTAAGTGTTGCAATTTCGATATTTTTTTTATGAATTGTTATTTCATTTTTTAAATTATCAATCAGTGCTTCATTTTTCATTTGTTTGTTTTTGTCTATGAGGAAAAAGAACAAGCAAAATATCAGTCCAATAGCCATGACTATAATCACAGGGAATGTTGTGAATATCCCAAATCCTAAGTCAATATCTCTACCGGTTTGAAAAAGTTCAAAATTAAGGGTGTATAAAAATACTGAGATAATTATGTACCCCATTAATAGAATATTTCTCATGGTTTAATTATTAAGTTTCTTTAATTTTTTTTCTATAGAAATAAGATTTTTTTGATTCCCTTTATATTCTTCAACCAAAGAAGCAATTTCGGCAGTATTCAAGAAAGGTTTGTGTAAGGTGTCTGTTTTGACGTAATGTGCCAACGATTTTTCACCAAAATCGACTGTAATTTCTTTTTGCCTTTCTAGGATGCTTTTTTCTTCTTTTTGAAGCGACACTTTATCTGTGTATAAATGGATGCGCTGGCTCGCTTCTTCTGCTAATTCTGCGCTTGCTACGTATGCTTTTGCACTACTATCTTTTATTTTGTCAGTAACGACAGTGGTTCCTTCTATTACATTTTCGGTTACATTTTCAATGAAATTTTTTATTGAATCGAAAGCTGAAGTTGATTTTTTATCTGAAGCTTTTTTATTTGCCATGACTATTTAGTTTTGTTTTGTTGTTTTTTTCTTTTACCTATGATATAGAATACTGCAAACAGTACTATTACGGCTCCTACTGCAAAAAACGCATAATATAATCTGTTTTGAGTTTTGTTTGCATCTTCTTGATTTTGTGAATTAATATCATGTTGCTCGGTTTTGACTGCAATGCTGTCATTTAATGAAGCGACAGATGTGTTTATGTTGTTAACATTTCCAGTTAGACTTGATATTTTTGAATCAATTGTGCTGATTTGTTCTGCTATTTTTGATTCTTCTTCTTTTGCGAATTCTCCAAAAATATCTTGAGCGTTGTAATCTTCTCTGATTTTTTTACTCAAAAAATCTCGTTGATCATTAATAGAAATCACTTGTTCTTCTACATCTGAAATGTTTCTGTTCAATGACTTTACTTTTCTTTTTTGCTCATTTATTTTACTGTTTATTGTGCCTAGAAGCGTATCTATTTTTGCAAAATCTTTTGGAGGTGCACCTTTGTCATATAATGCTTTGTGCTGTGCATCATAAACTACTTTTTCTTGATTCAGTAAATCAATTTTTTTAGCAGCTAAGTCCATTTCTTTTTTTTGTAAAGCAACTTGCTCCTCAATGTTTTCTTTTTGGCCTTTAAGTTCATTTAGTTTTAAATTTACTCCTTGAATGCCTTTGTCAATTTTAGAGTCGTTCATTCGGGTCATAGATTCTTTTGTGCTTTTTAGCACGTTTAGTAAAGAATCTTTTTTTCTTGAAAGCGCTACAATTTGTTGCTTGATTTCTTCTTGCTCTACAAGTGTTTTGTTTAGTTCGGAATTGGTTTGAACAATTTCTTTTTGGATAATTGGATTTTCATTATCTTGCTTTTTTACACATGAAGCAAATGTAATTAAGCAAATGGCGAGTAAAGTTATTTTTTTCATCTTGTGATTATTTAAGTGGTTTAATATTTAGACACAAGAATAATCGATAGGTCACATTCTTTTTTTTTTTTTTGAATAAAGTGACTTTTGTATTTATTAGGTGTCTTAACTATAAGTTACTCATAAATAAGGATAGCAAAAGAAAATGAAGTTAGGTAGAATATAAGGCCTAGGTTTTATTTTTATTAAATTCAATAAATAATATATTATGAAAATAAAAATAACATTTATAGTTTTACTTTTCACAGCTGTGGTTGTAGGACAAAATCAGAATGAAGGTGAAATAATTATTTCCAAAACACATTTAATTTCGCTTTTACAAAAATTTAAACAGCAGGATGATATTAAACTTGATAAAGAGGAAGTGACTAAGGAACTATTGTTTATTAATAAAACAGTAAAGAACGATAGTTTGACACAAAGAGTACGAGTCTTAGAAAATCAGATAGTAGTTTTAAATGCTAAGATTGATCCTGGAGCGAGAGATACTGTTGTTGTCTCCTCTTCAAAAACAATTGTAATTAGAGATACTCTATATAGAGCTATTGTAGATTCAAATGGGTATCAAAAATCAACTGTCGTTAGAGAGGACAATGAAAATTATGAAAATCAATTGAATACGTTGAATAGGAAATACGATGCCTTATTACGAAATCAAGAAGCGCTATTAGCGCGTCAAAAACAGAATATCGTTGTCGTTAATCCTGCTGTTGCTTTAAATAAGGAAACAAAACCGGATGAAAGCATTACTGCTGTAACAACGTTTGATCCAGTATCCAGTTTAGTTGTTGTAAAAGATTCTTTACCTAGTAATTCCACTGAGCTTAAAATAAAACCAGAGGTTAGGTCTGTGGTGGTTCCGGATGTAGTGAAAACAAAAATATCTGAAGTGCATACACAAGTATTTTTTGATAATAATTCGGCACAAATAAATAGCGGTGATACAGTACGTTTGCAGCAACTTGTTGAAGTGTTGAATGAGAATGAAAGTTTATCAGTTTTTTTGGAAGGTTATACGAGTAAAAAAGGGAATTCTGATTACAATAACAAATTATCTTTGTTACGTAATGATTCGGTAAAACAGTTTCTAGTAGAACGCGGGGTTTCAGTAAAAAGAATCTTCTCTCAACATCATGGTGTTGATTCAAAAAGTTTAAATGAAGCTGCAGCTCGTAGAGTTGATGTCAGCATCGATGTAAAGGACTAATCAAAATTATTTGATTTATTTTCAATTTAATAGTGACCTTTTGAGATTTTGGGTGTCTAAACTGCATAAAGTATATATAAATTGGAGAAATACAGTAGTGTGACTGATGAAGAATTAGCATCAATAATTGGCAAAACTAATGATACAGTTCTGTTTGGTGTTTTATATGATAGATACGAGCATTTGGTTTATAATAAGTGTTATGGATTTGTTCGGTCTATTGATGAAGCTAAGGATTTGACACAGGATGTTTTTTTACATGTTTATATAAAAATCGCTACTTTTAATGGCAAATCTAAGTTTTCAACTTGGTTGTATTCCGTTACCTATAATTTCTGCGTCAATTACTTAAGTCGCGATAAAGAACGGAAGATTTCATCACATTCTAGTCAAGTAGAAACGCAGTATGATTTAGCAATTGAAGTTAATGACTTTAGTTTATATCAAATGCAAGTCAATAAGCTAGAAAAAGCTTTAACATTAATCCCTCCTGAGGATCGAATGATTCTGCAGATGAAATACCAAGATGATGTTCCTATAAAGGAGCTTCAGGAAGTATTAGAATTATCAGAAAGCGCCGTAAAAATGCGGTTGTCAAGAGCAAAAGTAAGAATAGCCGAAGTGTATAATAAACTAGAGATATAATGGAGAATGAGAACCCTTTTAAAAAGATAGGCCTTCCACCACAAGAAGTACCTAAGGAATTAAAGCAAAAGGTAATGGATGATGTCAATGCAGTAAAATTCATTATGGAAGTAACTAGCTTGTTTTCGTCAAACTATGCTTCAACGATAGAAAGTATGTTTAAGACTAAAAATAAAAACAATAATAACGATACAAATAAATAGAACATGGAAGTTTTAGACCAGTTACGATCAGATACTTTAAATACCGTAAACACGCTTTTCTTTAAAATAGGAGAGGGGTTAATTAGCTTTATTTATGCTCTACTTGTTTTAATAATAGGTTGGGCGATTTCAAAAGGGATTATTTTTATTCTACGTAAAGCCCTTACCGTTTCTAATATTGATAAAATAGGGGATAAAATAAATCAATCAGATTTGTTCGGAAAAACAGATTTTAAAATTAATATATCAGAAGTTATCATAGGATTTGTGCGCTGGATATTGATTTTGGTATTTATGATAATTGCTGCCGATGTTATGCAGTGGACAATTATCTCTGTCGAAATAAGTAATTTGTTGCGTTATTTACCACGTTTATTCAGCGCAATAGCACTGTTCATGATTGGGATTTACATTGCTAATTTTGTTAGAAAAGCAATCCATGGTTTATTTACATCTTTGAATATGAGTGGTGCAAAAATAATTAGTGGCATGGTGTTTTATGGTATCGCAATTCTAGTAACTATCACGGCGCTCAATCAAGCAGGGGTAGATACCACAATAATTACTAATAATATTACGATAATTCTAGGAGCTTTTTTATTGACTTTTGCTTTAGCATTTGGCTTAGGCTCTAAAGATGTAATTACTAATTTATTATTTACTTTTTATGCTAGGAAAAATTATACTGTAGGCGAAAAAATAAAAGTAAACGGAAACGAAGGTGAAATTATCGCAATAGACAATATAAGTTTAACACTCAAAACTGCAACAGGAAAAGTAATAATTCCTATACTCCAAGTTATTGAAAATACTGTTGAAGTAAAGGAATAAGTCTAGAATAAGTAGACTTGAAAATAATTATTAAAAAATAAAAAAAAATGAAGAAAACAATACTAACTCTTTTTGTACTACTGTTTTTATCCTCGTTACAGGCACAAAAAAAAGCAAAGGTAAAAGGAGACAAAAATGTAATCGAAAAAACATATTCTCTAAATGGATTTGATACTATTGAGCTGTATGATGACCTTGAAGTAACTTTTACGACTGGAAACTTAAGTAGTAATTATTTCCTTAAAGCCGACGCAAATTTGCATGATGTAGTAAAGTTTGAAGTTAGAGATAGCGTACTTAGAATATCATCTTCTGAAAAAATCACCTCCAGTAAGCGACTAGAAATCGTATTGAATGTGACCACTATTCATGCCATCAAACTCTATAATGATTCTCAACTAAAACAATTAGGTTCATTAGTAGTAAACGATGATTTTGATATTATGGGTAACGATGATTCAAAAATGAAGCTGAACATCAGCGCCAGAAATATTAACTTTAGCCTAAACAATAATGCGGATGCAGATCTAGATTTACAAGCGCAGTCAATTAAAATGATTTTGAGTGATAAAATTGATGCAAAAGCAGTTATTAAAACAGATCTTCTCGATTTACAAATGTACAAAGATGCGGAGCTAAGTGCAAAAGGTGATACAGAGACTTTAAGATTAAGTCTTGTTGGGAGGCCGATTTTAAGAGCTTCAAAATTAATGACCCGCTATGCTGATGTTATGCAACATGATGGCTCTCAAGCTACCTTAAATTGTTCTAAAGAAATTGCAGTTTTTCTTGAAGGAAAGTCAAAATTGTATTTACACAATACCCCAAATGTGAAAATGAATGGAATTCATGGTACATCCGAGCTGTTAAAACGATAATTTAATATATTCAAAAGCCCGCTTCGTACTAGACTGAAACGGGATTTTTTTTGCAAAATAATTAAATAGTAGTATTCTTAACTAATTAGTTTCTTGTCGTCTTTGCTGTTTAATACGAGCACTCCCTTTATTGTTACTCTTCACAATAAGAGCACGCAGCTGCATATCCCGTATTGCAGTCAAACCCAAACAAAAACCCCATTTCAAATGAATGAAATGGGGTTTTTTATAAATAAACCTTTAGTAAACTAAGATCTGATTACTCTTTTCTTTCCTCACGTGGAGGTCTTGGCATAAGTGCTTTTCTTGACACTTTTTCTTTTCTTGTTTTCGGATCCATACCTAAGTATTTCACTTGGAAAACATCGCCCATGTTCACAACATCAGAAACATTTTCTGTGCGTTCCCATGCTAGCTCAGATACGTGAAGTAACACTTCATTTCCTGGAGCTTCTAGGTATTCGACAACTGCACCAAAGTCAAGCATTTTGATTACTTTAACATCATATGCTTCATTCATTTGTGGTTTGAAAGTGATTGACTTAATTTTAGCCAATACTGCTTCAATTCCAGCAGGATCTGTTCCTAAGATTTCAATAACTCCTTCTTCAGTAGTTGGATCTTCATTGATAACAATTGTTGTTCCAGTTGTTTTTTGTAATTCTTGAATCACTTTTCCACCAGGTCCGATCAATGCTCCAATAAAAGCATTAGGAATTCTTCTTGTAATAATTTTAGGAGCATAAGCTTTAACATCTCCTTTAGGAGCTGCTAAAGTTTCGATTAATTTTCCAAGGATATGTAAACGTCCGTCACGAGCTTGCGCTAGTGCTGCTTCCATAATCTCATATTTTAAACCGTCAATTTTGATGTCCATTTGACAAGCTGTAATTCCTACAGAAGTTCCAGTAACTTTAAAGTCCATATCTCCTAAGTGATCTTCATCACCAAGAATGTCAGACAATACAGCATAACGATCTCCATCAGTAATCAATCCCATTGCAATTCCAGAAACTGGACGAATCATTTGGATACCTGCATCCATCAATGATAATGTTCCAGCACAAACTGTTGCCATAGAAGAAGAACCGTTAGATTCTAATACTTCAGAAACCACACGGATGGTGTAAGGACAATCAGTAGGGATCATGTTTTTTAACGCTCTTTGCGCTAAGTTTCCGTGACCAACTTCTCTTCTTGAAGTTCCTCTTAAAGGACGAGCTTCACCAGTTGAGAAAGGAGGGAAGTTATAATGCAAGTAGAATTTTTCTTCTCCCTGTTGAGATGGAGAGTCAATTTGGTTTGCTTCTCTAGATGTTCCTAAAGTTGCTGTTGCCAATGCTTGAGTTTCTCCACGTGTAAACAATGCAGATCCGTGTACAGATGGTAAGTAATCTACTTCACACCAGATATCTCTAATTTCTGTAGTTTTTCTTCCGTCTAAACGTGTTCCTAAATCTAGGGTTACGTTACGAACTGCTTCTTTGTTTGTTTTTTTGAAATATTTAGAAACTAAATCTCCATCTACTGCCAATTCTTCTTCAGTAAATAAAGTTTTAACTTCTTCTTTCAATTCGTCAAATGCAGCTGTACGTTCTTGTTTAGAAGAACCTTTACTTGCAATTGCATATATTTTATCATAAGATGCTGCTTTTACTTTAGCGTAAATAGCTTCGTCTTCTCTTTCTCCTTCGTAAGTACGAACTTCTTTTTTTCCAAAAGCAGCTACTAATCTTTCTTGTGCAGAAATTTGATTTTTGATATGTTCGTGAGCAAATTTAATTGCTTCAAGCATTTCTGCTTCTGAAATCTCTTTCATTTCACCTTCTACCATCGCGATAGAGTCCATAGAAGCTCCAATCATCATATCAATATCTGATAATTCTAATTGTGCACGGCTTGGATTGATGATGAATTTTCCGTCGATACGACCTACTCTAGCTTCAGAGATTAATGTTTCGAATGGAATGTCAGATAAAGCTAAAGCTGCTGATGCTGCTAAACCTGCTAATGCATCTGGCATTACATCTTCGTCAAAAGACATTAATTGAATCATTACCTGAACTTCAGCATGGTAGTCACTTGGGAAAAGTGGACGTAAAACACGGTCAACAAGACGCATTGTTAATACTTCACTATCACTTGGTCTAGCTTCTCTTTTGAAAAAACCACCTGGAAAACGTCCAGCTGCAGCAAATTTTTCACGATAATCTACCGTAAGTGGTAAAAAGTCGATACCTGGACTTGCTTTTCTTGAAGATACCACTGTTCCTAAAATAACAGTTTTTCCTATTCTGATTACTACAGATCCGTCTGCTTGTTTTGCTAAACGACCTGTCTCGATTGTGATGTTTCTTCCATCACCTAAATCGATAGTTTCTACAAATAATTGTGGAATCATAAATTTATTTTTTTTAGTTAAACATGGGTTCTAGTTGTGTTGTAGTTGTTGTTTTGCGTAGTTAATGCCTAAAACCCAATGAAAAACCAAACTTTTTTTATTCTTATGTAAAAAACAAAAAGAGGCACTCTCGCGCCTCTTTAGTATATTGATTATTTTCTGATACCCAATACTTTGATAATCTCACGATATCTGTTGATTTCTTTCTTTTTCAAGTAATCTAACAAAGATCTTCTTTTTCCTACTAGCAATACTAATGAACGCTCTGTGTTATAATCGTGACGATTTTTTTTCAAATGTTCTGTTAGGTGGCTAATTCTGAAAGTGAACAAAGCAATTTGAGCTTCTGCTTTACCTGTGTTTGTTTTTTCTCCGTGTTGTGCGAAGATGTCTTCTTTAATCTCTTTAGTTAAATACATTCCAATATTTGTTTAATGATTTTTATGTATGTCATACAGCTATTGTAGGACGGGTGCAAAAGTACTATTTATTTTTGAAATAATATTTAAATTTATAAATATTTTAAGTTTAAATCAATTCCCGTTTTTGAGCTGGCTCTTTTATGATTTAATTTCAAAGAGAGTCTTAGTATAGTTTTGCAATCTCCTGATTTACAAATTCTAAAAATTTCTCGTCAGCCTCTGTAAAAGGATCTAAAACATGACTGTCGATGTCAATTTGTCCAATGTTTTCTCCGTTTACAAAAAGAGGAACCACTACTTCAGACTTTACCGTGAAGCTGCAGGCGATGTAATTGTCTTGTGCTGCTACATCAGGGACAACAAAGTTTTCATTTGAAACCGCTACCTGTCCACAAATACCTTTTCCAAAAGGAATAACAGTATGGTCCGTCTCTGCTCCTACATAGGGTCCTAGATGCAAGGTTTTTGTGTCTTGATTTGCAAAATAAAATCCAACCCAATTGTAATAATCTACATTGTCTTGTAATAGTTGGCAAACGGATAGAAGTTTTTCGTCTCTAGAAAGACTATTATTTAATGTAATTGCAGTTACCTTTGGTTGTAATTCCTGAAATGTCATGTTTTCTGATTTTTATACAAAAGTATTTAAAGTCTCTTTCAAAAATTATATAAATTTGTTAAAAAATAGATTTTGAAAAAATATTTTATTCGTTATAAACCTTTTTTACTGTTTTTGACAAAGTTTTTTTTGACTTTTATTATTCTTACGGTACTATATCAAGGTTTTTTGGGTAGGTTCGAAGATAATAAGATTGATTCTATTACCAAATTAGTTGCCAGAAATACAGAACAGTTAGTGGGTTTATTTCATACGGACGTAGCGTTAGAAGAAAATAAAGCAGAAACTTTTATTAAGTTGCTTTATAATCAGAAGTATGTTGCTCGGATGATTGAGGGATGTAACGCTATTAGCATCATCATCTTATTTATTTCATTTGTTGTGTCATTTTCAGGAAAGTTAAAGCCCACCTTGCTTTTTATTTTTGGAGGGAGTGTCGTGATTTATATATTAAATGTGATGCGAATCGCGCTGCTAACTGTCTTGATGTATCATTTTCCAAAGCAAGAGCCTTTGCTGCATGGAGTATTATTTCCTCTATTCATTTATGGAGTAGTTTTCATTTTGTGGGTAATTTGGGTACGTAAATTTTCATTATATGCTAAAAACACTGCTGTCACATAAGTTAAGAATTTTTCTGGGATTAGTGTTTGTAGTATTACTTGCTACGGTACGTGCTTATGAAAATCAATTGTTTTATGACCCTTTTTTGAATTATTTCAAAAGCGACTTTAATGTCTTGCCATTACCTTCTTATAACCCTTTTTGGTTATTCATTGGATTGCTGTTCCGTTATGGACTGAATTCTATGCTGTCATTAGGGTTGATTTATGTGCTTTTTAGAGATGTTACAATGATTAAGTTCGCTTCATTTCTTTATATTTTTTTCTTTCTTATTTTTGTATCCTTATTCTATACTATTATTTATTTGTACGGGGCTAACAATGACATGGTGCTTTTTTATGTACGGCGATTTCTGATTCAACCTATTTTTGTGATTTTGTTTATCCCTGCATTTTATTATCAGAAGCTAAATAATTAGGTTTTCTGATACTATTTTAAATTAACAATCTGCAAATATTTTAAAGAATCTTAAGTTAGATTTTTTAAAATATTTGCAGATTGTAATACAATTAGTGTGCTATGATTGCCTAGTTCTTAGCTTTCCAGTAATGCCTTAAATCTAGAGTATAAGGATATTCAGGATTGATTAACTCTATAGGAGTGTCAGGTTTAAGTTCTGATTTAGATTCTACTAAAAATCGAGAAGTTGCGGCCTGGTTTGATATTGCTTCTGTTCCTATTGCTGCAATAGTCGTAGAAGGAGTGTGACCAAAATCCCAAAAACGGCTCATTTTTCTTGATTCTGCTTCAAAGCTATTTACAGGGTAGGTGTCAAAACTTCTTCCTCCAGGATGATTTACAAAATAAGTACAACCACCAATAACTTTATTGTTCCAAGTATCTACTAAGTCAAAAACTAAAGGTACGTCAATACCAATGTTTGGATGCAATGCGGATGGTGGATTCCAGGCTTTGTAACGAATTCCAGCTACGTATTCTCCTTTTGTTCCTGTGCTTCTTAATGGAATTCTGCATCCTTTGCATAATAATATATGACGGTCTGGAACAATTCCAGAAACTTTTACTTGTAAACGTTCTAATGATGAATCTACAAAACGAGAAGTTCCCGTACTAGAAAGCTCTTCTCCAAGTACGTGCCAAGGCTCTATACCTAATCGGATTTCTAATTGAACGTTATCAATAGTAACGTTACCATGATGTGGAAATCTAAATTCAAAGAATGGATCAAACCAAGAAATATCAAAGTTATATCCAGAATCTTTTAAATCATTAACTACATCGATCATATCTAAATAGGCAAAATGAGGTAGTAAAAATTTATCATGCAACTCAGTTCCCCAACGAATTAGTTTTTTCTCATAAGGTTCTTTCCAGAATTTAGCTACTAAGGCACGAACTAATAAATTTTGAACCAAATTCATATGCTTGTGCGGCGGCATATCAAAAGCACGTAACTCTAAAATACCTAACCTTCCTGTTGAGGAATCTGGCGAATATAATTTATCAATACAAAATTCAGTCCTGTGTGTGTTTCCGGTAATGTCCGTCAATAGGTTTCTAAAAATTCTATCTACCATCCAGAATGGAACTTCTTTGTCTTTTGGAATTTGTTCAAACGCAATTTCCATTTCGTATAATTTCTCATCTCTTCCTTCATCTATTCTCGGCGCTTGACTCGTAGGTCCAATAAAAGGGCCTGCAAATAAATAGCTTAAAACGGGATGATGTTGCCAATAAGTTATTAAGCTTCGCAGTAAATCAGGTCTTCTTAATAGTGGACTGTCTTCTGGTTTTTCAGCTCCTAGAGTTACGTGATTTCCTCCGCCAGTTCCAGTATGACGACCATCAACCATAAATTTATCTGTCCCTAAACGGCATAAAAAGGCTTCTTCATATAATGCAGAAGTGTTATCAACTATTTCTTGCCATGTTTTTGCAGGATGCACATTTACTTCAATCACACCAGGATCTGGGGTAACCATCATTTTCTCAACTCTGTAATCAGTTTTAGGTTGGTAACCTTCAATTCTAACAGGCATTTGTAGTTTTTCTGCCGTAATTTCAATTGAGGTAATTAAGTCGATATAGTCCTCCAGATAGTCTGTAGGAGGTAAAAAGATATATAGCATTCCGTCACGTTCTTCTATACACATTGCTGTAATAAAAGTATCAACTTCAAATAAGGTTTCGTCTTTTTCCTCGTTCTTTTTCTGCTTATCTTCTTTTTTGGATAAAACCCTTTTTGCTGCTTCAAATAGTTTCGAAATAGTTCCGTAACGTTTTTTTACTTTTTCATCATAATCACCTAAAGCAGGTAAATCTTCAAATAAGCTTCTGTCCACAACAATTTCTCTCTTGTTTTTAGAAGTTTTTGGAAGTGAATCCAATGGTAAACGTAATCCGATTGGGGAATTACCAGGAACTAAAAAACAATTTCCTCTTCTAAATTCCCAAGCGCAGCTTTCCCAATTATCAGCAACATGGTCCTTTCGTATTGGGAGAACAAATCCTGCTGGATTGTTCAAGCCTTTTTCTAAAAGCATCGCTAGCTTATGTCTTTCTACAGAATCTTTTAAATTTACTTTTAAAGGATCTAAATTTACAGGAAGCTTTCCTTCTTCTAAAGCCCAATAGATAGGGTCTTCGTAAGTTGGTGTTACGTTTTTAGAATCAATTCCTAAATGTTTGGTAAGTTCAGTTGCAAATTTTTCAGCATCGTGGAAGTTGAATTTTGTTTCTCCTTCTTTGGCTACCAAAGCGTCATTTTTCCATAATGGCAAACCGTCTTTTCTCCAGTATAATGCATATTGCCAACGAGGGAATAATTCGCCAGGATACCATTTACCTTGTCCAAAATGGATAAATCCTCCGTGAGCAAATCGCTGTTTTAAACGAAGTGCTAAATCATAAGCTAATTTTCGTTTCAAAGGACCATCAGCGGCAGTGTTCCATTCAGCACCCTCGAAATCATCAATAGAAACGAAAGTGGGTTCTCCACCCATTGTTAGGCGCACATCGCCTTCAATTAAATCTTTCTCAACATCATTTCCTACCTGCATAATATCTTCCCATTGCTTGTCAGAATAGGGTTTTGTTACGCGTGGATCTTCATGAATTCTGGTTACCGTATTTTCAAAGTCAAAACTAACTTCGCATTTTTCTGTGGCACCAGTTACAGGTGCTGCGCTTTCATAATGTGGTGTGCAACACAATGGGATATGTCCTTCGCTTGCAAAAAGTCCAGAAGTTGGATCAAGTCCAATCCATCCAGCACCTGGTAGGTAAACTTCAACCCAGGCATGTAAATCTGTAAAATCTTTTTCAGGTCCAGAAGGTCCGTCTAGAGATTTAACATCGGGAGCTAATTGTACAATGTATCCAGAAACAAATCGTGCAGCTAATCCAAAGTGGCGTAAAACATGAATCAATAACCAAGCAAAATCTCTGCAAGATCCACTCTTGATACGCAAAGTTTCTTCGGGTGTTTGCACCCCAACTTCCATTCGTAAATTATAACTAAGTTCTTTGTAAACGGCTTGATTGATTGAGACTAAAAAATCATTAGTTGGTACTGATTTGTTTAGCTTTAGACCCTCCATAAATTTCAGGAAAATAGGACTTTCTTCGGTTAAATTTAGGTAAGCGGTTAATTCTTGTTGAAGCATTGGGTCATATGTAAAAGGAAATTCCTCTGCATATTCTTCTACAAAATAATCAAATGGGTTAATAACTTGCAGTTTTGCAATTACTTCCACTTCTACCGTTAGCTCTTTAATTTTTTCAGGAAAAACGATGCGGGCTTGGTAATTTCCAAAAGGATCTTGTTGCCAATTTATGAAATGGTTTTCTGGAGATATTTTAAAAGTATAGCCTTCAATAGCAGTTCTTGAATGTGCAGCAGGACGAAGTCTAAAAACATGTGGAAACAACTTAACACTTCGGTCAAAAGTGTAAGTTGTTTTGTGGGATAGGGCAATTTTAACAGCCATAATAGTAGTATTTTGTTTTTGACAATTTAATAAAAAAATATGTCATTAATATAGGTTCGGATAAGATATAAAAACATATAGGAAAATGAAAGTTTAGACACTATAAAATTATGGATACTATAAATTAAGTCCTTTTTAATAAGAAATAAAAAAGTCATCAGAGGCATACATCGGAATTAAATCTCCATTTAAATTTTCACATTCAATATTCATATATGTACAAGAAGCATTTCCAAAAAGACTTGCAACGGCAACTTCTGAACCGTCTTTTCCATGAGCGATTTTAACTAAACTACTTAAATTTGATAAGCGAGTGGGATCAAAAATGATCCATTGTCCACCTATATAAACCTCAAAACAAGCATGAATATCTGGCGGATTAATATTTGTTGCATAGCATGTAAAATATCTTGCAGGAATGTTTAACGCTCTACATAGAGCAATTCCAAGATGAGCAAAATCTTTACAAACACCTTCTCGCTGGTTCAATGTGTCATAAGCGGATGTGCTTGCGTCAGTTGTCCCTGGTACATAGTCGACATTATTAAATATCCAATCATTTACCGCAACTGCTTTTTCAATATCAGATTGTAGATATCCAAAAAGTTTAAAAGCCAAGTTCATTAATTTATCAGAAGGGCAAAGTCTACTTGGAGATAAATAAGGCACGATTTTATTATCTAAATCAAAAATAGAAGTGTTTTTAAACAATGTTTTTTTGCTTACTGTTTTATATTTAACGTCTATTTCCCCTTGATAACATACTTGAAATGGTACAAATTCATTGGCTTGAACTGTAATGAATCTAATTTTTGAATCCGGTAAAGAGAATTCTTTAAAAGGTAGATTAGGTGCTATTTCAAGAGATTCTGAAATGATCTTTTGGTTGTAAGAATTTCCTAAAGCTTGAATGTTAAAAATGCATGTGCTTGACGTATATACATCGTAGAAAAGGTCTGCTTTGATTCTAAATCTCATTGGACAAAAGTACTGTATATTAGAATATAACATGATGAATTTGTTAAAAAAAACTGTAAATTCGCGCCTTATAAAAATCGTGCATGAATACACCTATATCTTTTTTAGACTCCTATAAAAAAACAATTAATTCCTACGATGAGGTTATTAATAAAAGTGGAGAAGTAAAACCCTATTGGGCGACTATTTTTGCGGCTTTAGAAGCTGTAGGTGTGGAGGAATTAGGGGTCAGAAATAGAGAAATCATTAATAAACTCAAGGAGAATGGAGTTACTTATAATGTGTATGATTCAGAAAATGAATTAGTTCGACCATGGAAATTAGATCCTATTCCTTTTGTAATTCATCAATCTGAATGGGCGGCAATTGAAAAGGGACTTATTCAAAGAGCCAATTTACTCGATTTGATTTACAAGGATATTTATGGGGAGCAGCTATTAATTAAAAATAATATTATTCCAGCGGAGTTAGTTTTTAATAATTCAGGATTTTTAAGACCTTGTTTTGATATACAACAAAAGGAATTTCACCAACTTTCACTTTTAGCATGTGATATAGCTAGGGGGCCAGACGGTAAAATGTGGTTGTTGGATAATCGTGTTCAATCCCCTTCAGGATCAGGATATGCTTTGGAGAATAGAATTGTTATGGCAAATGTTTTTCCGCAACTTAATAAAAATATTCACCGTGGTAAATTAGGTCCGTATTTTAGTGAATTGCAAAAAACAGTTGGGAAACTTAGTACTAACGTTGAAAATCCAAATGTGGTTTTTTTATCGCCTGGAGCAGGAAACGAAACTTATTTTGAACATGTTTATCTTTCTTCGTATTTAGGATTTAAATTAGTAGAAGGAAGCGATTTACTAGTTCGAGAAGGATTTGTTTGGTTAAAAACGATTGACCAATTAGAACGTGTGGATGTAATTATAAAGCGTATTGATGACCAGTGGTGTGATCCTTTAGAACTTAATAAAAATTCACTACTAGGAATTCCAGGACTGTTACAAGTAATGCGTTTAGGAAATGTTACGGTAATTAATCCTCCGGGAATTTCAGTTTTAGAAAATCATGGATTGATGGCATTTATTCAAAATGCTTGTAAATTTTTATTGAAAGAGCCGCTAATCATGAACTCCACGGCTACTTGGTGGTGCGGGCAAACTAAGGAATTAATTTATGTTTTGAATAATTTACCAAAATTAATTATTAAGAAAACTAATAGAGATTTAGGTTTTAAATCTGTTTACGGAAGAAAATTAAATAAAGAACAATTGAAGGATCTCAAAGCTACTATTTTGAGCAATCCAAAAGAATATGTGGCTCAAGAGGAAGTGAGTTTATCAACTACGCCTTCTTTAATTGACGGGAAAATTCTCCCTAGATTAGCTGTAATTCGGGCTTTTTTAATTTCTGATGGTAGCAATTATAAAGTGATGAAAGGTGGGCTTACTCGTAGTTCAGTTGTCGAAGATAAGTTTCAAATTTCGAATCAATTTGGAGGAATTTCAAAAGATACCTGGATTATTTCTGATAATCTAGAAGAATTAGAAGAGCCGCAAGAGCGGCAAGAAGATATTATAGAAATTAAAAAAAATAATCCCATTTCTATTAGTACGGCTTTGACGAGTAGAAATGCTGAAAATTTATTTTGGGTAGGAAGGTTGTCTGAAAGAACATTGGTGTTAACTAGTTTCTTGAAAATAATTTTTAATCGATTAAACGAAAATGTAAGTAGTCATGGAAAAAAACAACCTGAATTTTTAGTCGTTTTGCTTAAAGCGGTTACACATCTTACACAAACTTATCCTGGCTTTGTAGGTGAAGATGGAGAGGAAGATGAGACTGTTTTTGAAAAACCCCTAGCGGAATTGATTCCATTGATTAATGATTCCAAAAAGGAAGGGTCGCTAACTTATAATGTGCAGTCGCTTTTATATACTATCAATCATATCAGTGAAAAATGGAATAACGATACTAAAGGAATTATATATTTAATAGAAGAAAGTTTAGTTAGTTTAAAAGCGTCTAATGAACAAAACATTAGTCAAACTACTCACGGCCTTGATAAATTATATATAAGGCTAATGGCATTTTATGGTAATACTTACGAAACGTTACCAAGAGAAAATGGTTTTTATCTGTTTGAAGCTGGAAAGAATATTGAGCGATTTTTATCGCTTGTTTCAGTCATTCAAACTTTATTTTGTTTTAAAAGAAGTGAAGAGGTAGAACAGCTTTTATTAGAATCTGTTTTAGAAAATCATAACTTATTAGCTCAGTATCGGAGTAATTATAAATCACAATTAAATTTAGTTACAGTTCTAAACATGTTGTTTTTAGAGAAAAATTCGCCTTATACGCTTGCTTATATTTTAGATACGCTTTCATATAATATTTCTAATTTACCAAAAAAATCAGAATTCAACCAATTGAGTATTACTGAAAAGAAGGTATTAGAAGCAAGTACAATAATTAAATTAATTGACCCTGAGGAATTAGAACAAGCTGACGAAAATAATTTTAGAAAGACATTAGATAGCACTATCAACAACGTTTCTGAATTAATTTCATCGGTAACTAGTAGCTTGTCTAGTTTGTATTTTAATCATTCAGTGATGCAACTTTCATTTTTAGCCACAGACAAAGATAATTCTGATGAAATATAAATTAGTACATAAAACGACCTATACCTACATAGATTCAATTCATAACTATCAATGTATTGTTTGTTTACATCCGATAAGTTCAGAAAGGCAAAATTGTGAAGATTTTAAATTGACAATAGAGCCTAATCCTCAAAATTTATATGCTCGAAAAGATTATTTTGGCAACACCCAATATTATTTTTCTATTTTAAAACCACATAAAGTTTTACAAGTTATTTCCACCAGTATTGTTGAGGTTTTTACGCCAAAAATAGTAGTAGCTAATGCAATTACGTGTGCTGAGGCACTAAATTTGTTTGACACTAAGTTGGTATTGAAGAATGAATTGTTACAATTTCAACTTCCAAGTCCTTTCATTTTTTGGGATGAAGAAATAAAACTTTTTGCCCAAACTTGCTTGGCTCCCAATGAATCGCTTTATGAATCAATTGCTAAATTGTCTGAAAAAATATTTACAGAGTTTGAATTTAGCTCAGGAGCAACTACAATAAACACACCATTAAATGAAGTTTTAAAACTCCGAAAAGGAGTTTGCCAAGATTTTACCCATTTAATGATTGCTTGTGTTAGAAGCTTAGGATTTGCCGCTCGCTACGTAAGTGGTTATCTAGAAACTCTTCCTCCAAAAGGTAAAGTGAAGTTGCAAGGTTCTGATGCTTCTCATGCATGGGTTTCTGTTTATGTACCTGAAATGGGCTGGTGTGAATTTGATCCTACAAATAATATAATATCAGGTGAACGCCATATTGTTACTGCCTATGGTCGAGATTACTCCGATATTTCTCCATTAAAAGGAATTATTTTTAGTTCAGGAGAACATAAGATAAAGGTGGAAGTTGATGTGATTCCAATTTTATAATTAAATTATTTATTTTTAATTATCTATCCATGCTTTTGTAATATAAAGCTCAATATTCGATTTGTTTTGCGTACCTTTAAGTAGGCTTAGTTATTTAACAATCAGTATTTTGTATGTATGAAGATAATTAAACATTCCGGTGATATTGTTGATTTTGACCCTGAGAAGCTCAGAAAGTCGCTGATGAAATCTGGTGCAGACGATTTGGTAGTTGAGGATATCTTGCGTAAAATTAGCAAGGAAATCTACGACGGAATTTCAACAAAAAAAATATACAAACGCGCTTTCGTTTTGCTAAAAAAGGAGGCGAACTCACATGCAGCCCGATATAATTTAAGGTCGGGGTTAGAGTTGTTGGGGCCTGCCGGTTTTTTCTTCGAAAAATATATCGCTCGACTTTTTGATGCTGAAGGCTATCACACAACCACCAATTTAACTTTGCCTGGCAAATGTGTTTCTCATGAAATTGATGTATTGATTAAGAAAGGCGATGCGCTAGAAATGGTTGAATGTAAATTTCATTCTGCTAGAGAAACGAAGTCTGACGTCAAAGTTTCCTTGTATGTTTTTTCGAGATTTAATGATTTGAAAGAAAGAAAACAGATCGTCTTCTCAAAAAACGAAACGATTTCAAAATGCTGGATAGTAACTAATAATCGATTTACGTCTGATGCGGTAGATTATGCAAAATGTTCGGGTATGAATTTATTGAGTTGGGATTATCCGAAAGGTAATAATTTGAAAACTAAAAATGATATTGATTGTCTTTATCCTGTGACCTGTCTTACTACATTGTCTTTGGCAGAAAAAGATAAATTGTTAATATTGGATGTAATCTTGGCAAAAGAACTAATAAATAATTCAGAACATTTGGATAAAATTGGTTTGAGCGCTAATAGGATTAAAAATGTTTTAAAAGAAGTAAGAGAGTTAGTCAGATGTATTTAAAATAAATATTGGTTTGATTTTTTAACCTTAATAACTGGGTCATGAAAGTAAAATTTATTGGAGCGGCAGGAACCGTAACAGGTTCAAAAACATTAATTGAAAGCAATGGAGTGCGTATTCTGATAGATTGCGGACTATTTCAGGGGATAAAGCCTTTGCGGGAACTGAATTGGCAGCCTTTGCCGGTTTTAGCTTCTTCTATTGACTTTGTTCTTCTTACGCATGGGCATTTAGATCATTGCGGTTGGTTGCCGAGATTAGTGGATCAAGGTTTTAAAGGTAAAATATATTGTTCAGGACCTACAAAAGAAATTGCTGAGCTTATTCTTTTGGATAGTGGTAAGATTCAGGAAGAAGAAGCTGAAAGAGCAAACAAAGAAAAATATTCTAAACACGAAGTGGCAGAGCCGCTGTATAATGTAGAACAAGCAAGAAAAGTTTTTCCACATTTCAGAGTCATTAATGCAAATGAGTCCGTGCCCTTAGATGCTGAAATTTCGGCTGTTTTTGTCAATGCGGGACATATAATTGGAGCATGTAGTATTGAGTTAACGATCGAAAATAAAACATTAGTTTTTTCAGGTGACATTGGTCGAGATAACGACGTTTTAATGTATCCGCCCACAAAACCAAAAAAAGCAGATTATGTCTTTCTGGAAAGTACCTATGGAGATCGAATTCATCCTGATACTGATCCTAAGTTAGAATTAGAAACGTATATTAATAATACGTTCAAGAAGGGAGGTACGGTCTTTATACCAAGCTTTGCAGTGGAGCGTGCACAAATGATCATGTATTTGCTTTGGCAACTCAAAGAAGAAGGTAAAATCCCTGACATGCCTTATATTGTAGATTCGCCTATGGGAGTGAGTGCTTTCGACATTTTTTTTGAAAATAGAAAGTGGCATAAGGTATCTTTAGAAGATTGTATAGCGATAAATAAAATGTTTACCATGATTACTGATTATAAGGAAACGATTGATACGATCTATAATAAACGACCAAAAGTAGTTATCGCCGCAAGCGGAATGGTAACTGGCGGAAGGATTTTGAGTTATTTAGAACGCTACATCAGTGTACCTGAGACTACCGTAATTATTGTTGGTTATCAAGCAGAAGGAACCAGAGGAAGGAAATTACTAGAAGGAGCTAAAGAGGTCAAGATTTATGGGAAATATTATCCCGTTGAAGCAAATATTCTAGAAATAGAAGGACTGTCAGCTCATGCAGATCAAAAAGGGCTGCTCAACTGGCTTTCAGAATTGGAAAACAAACCTATAAAAGTATTCTTAGTTCATGGTGAAAACCAGCCTGCAGATGAACTTCGAATAAAAATAAAAGAGGTTTACGGATTTGATTGTTCTGTGCCTTTAATGGGACAGGAATTCGAGCTCTAAATTTTGCATTGATGTAATTTAGAACAAAAGCCCATAGAGAAATCTTTGGGCTTTTGTTTTGGAGATAATTCCGAGTGTTTTTTACCTAAAAAAAAGAGAATACGAACGTGTTAATTCCAAACTTCTGTGGCCAAAAATATTTAATTAATAAAAGCGATAACTAATTACAGGACTAAGCCATTTCAAATGGTCGTTTAAGCGTTAATTAAACTTTAAAATTATGCAATAAATTGTGGTTAATATAATTTATACCTACTTTCACGCATTAATAATTTAAGCGTTAAACCCCAAAGAATGAATAGTTTTGATTGGAAGAATTTAATAGACCCGCTTTTTTACATTCACTTTGATGTAAATGGAGTAAAACTAGGTATTTATATTGTGTTATTTATCATCTTTGCTGAAACAGGCCTGTTTGCTGGGTTCTTTTTACCGGGTGATAGTTTGCTTTTTTTGGCGGGAATTTATAATAGAGAGTTAATAGAAAATGTACTTTTTATAAGTAGTGATTTTATTAATGTAGTGATTTTATCAACTTCTGTTGCAATCGCTGGTATTTTAGGTAATATAGTGGGATATTGGTTTGGGTCTAAAAGTGGATATTATCTATATAATAAAAAGGATACTTTTTGGTTTAAGAAAAAATATCTTGTCCAATCCAAAGACTTCTTCGAAAGACATGGAGGTAGAGCTATTATTTTTGCCAGATTCTTACCTATATTCAGAACCTTTGCTCCAATTGTAGCGGGGATTGTAACTATGGATAAAAAGAAGTTCATGTTTTATAATGTCGTAAGTTCATTTCTGTGGTCCTTTACATTGATTTTTGCAGGTCATTACTTATATGGGTTTTTACTCGAGAACTATCAAATAGATTTAAAGAACCATATTGAATTGATAATTATTGGTTTAGTGGTATTAACACTTTCTCCTGTACTGCTTAAATTGGCTAAAAAAAGTACAGTAGCTGAGGAATAAAAAGATATATACAAAACGAAGCGTCAGTAGTGTTCTTCATATAGTGATATAAATAAGAAATCCGTCCCGTTATTAAACAGGGCGGATTTTTTTATGTAAACGTTTTGATATTACATGGTTCTGGTTAATCGATACCTATTTGTAGTCCGTTGCAGTTTTCTTCTTTAATATCAGTTAAAGCACATTCATTGGTTAATATCATTGTAATAACTGAGGTAGGATTTTATAATGCTATACGTATTGCTTTTTTAGAATTAATATTCCGGATTTCAGTATATCAGTATAAATGAAAAATCCGTTCTGTAATTAAACAGAACGGATTTTTATATATAAAATGGTTTGAGATATTACATCATTCCCGGCATACCGCCACCCATTGGCATTCCGCCTCCGTTTTCTTCTTTAATATCAATCAAAGCACATTCAGTAGTCAAAATCATTCCGGCAACTGAAGCAGCGTTTTCAAGCGCTACACGTGTTACTTTTTTAGGATCGATAATTCCAGCTTTCAGCATATCTACATATTCGTCCGTTTTAGCGTTGTAACCAAAATCGCCTTTTCCTTCGGCTACTTTTGCAACAACAACAGAACCTTCAAGACCTGCATTTTCAACAATGGTTCTTAATGGAGATTCAACTGCACGAGATACAATTTGTATTCCTGTTGCCTCATCTGCATTGTCAGCTTTTATAGTGCTTAATACATTTTTAGCTCTTAATAATGCAACACCACCACCAGCAACAATTCCTTCTTCTACAGCTGCGCGCGTTGCGTGAAGTGCATCGTCAACTCTATCTTTTTTCTCTTTCATTTCTACTTCAGAAGCAGCACCAACATAAAGAACAGCAACTCCACCAGCTAATTTAGCTAAACGCTCCTGTAATTTTTCTTTGTCATAATCAGAAGTTGTAGCTTCCATTTGACCTTTAATTTGGTTTACACGGTTTTTAATCATGTCAGCTTCACCAGCACCACTTACAATTGTAGAGTTGTCTTTGTCGATAGTTACTTTTTTAGCAGTACCTAACATTTCTAAAGTAGTATTTTCAAGAGTATATCCTCTTTCTTCAGAGATTACAGTTCCTCCAGTTAAGATAGCGATATCTTCAAGCATCGCTTTTCTTCTGTCTCCAAAACCAGGTGCTTTTACAGCAGCGATTTTTAAGGCTCCACGTAATTTATTTACGACCAATGTTGATAGTGCTTCACCATCTACATCTTCAGCAATAATTAATAATGGTTTCCCAGATTGAGCAACTGGCTCAAGAACTGGTAATAATTCTTTTAGAGAAGAAACCTTTTTGTCGTATAACAAGATATAAGGATTCTCTAACTCTACTTCCATTTTTTCAGAATTGGTAACAAAATAGGGTGAAAGATATCCTCTGTCAAATTGCATTCCTTCAACAACATCTACATAGGTATCTGTTCCTTTTGCTTCTTCAACGGTGATAACACCTTCTTTTCCTACTTTTGCGAAAGCAGTAGCAATTAATTCACCAATTACTTCGTCGTTATTTGCAGAAATAGAAGCGATTTGTTTGATTTTGTCTGAATCAGTACCTACAACTTTTGATTGTTTTGCTAAGTCAGCAACAATAGCTTCTACTGCTTTATCGATACCGCGTTTCAAATCCATTGGATTTGCTCCTGCAGCAACATTTTTTAATCCTTCTTTTACAATTGCTTGCGCTAAAACAGTTGCAGTTGTAGTTCCATCTCCAGCCAAATCATTGGTTTTTGACGCTACTTCTTTTACCATTTGAGCTCCCATGTTTTCTAACGGGTCTTTCAATTCAATTTCTTTAGCTACAGTAACTCCATCTTTTGTTACTGTTGGTCCACCAAATGATTTTCCAATAATTACATTACGACCTTTTGGCCCTAGTGTAACTTTAACTGCATTTGCTAACGCATCAACGCCACGTTTTAGTCCGTCACGTGCTTCTATATCAAATTTTATATCTTTTGCCATTTCTTTTATTTTGTTTAAATTTTTTGAAGAGACAAGTTACTACTTGTCTGTATTATTTTAGATTTATTTCTGCAATTATATTATTGCAAGAATATCATCTTCTCTCATTATCAAATAATCTTTACCTTCTAATTTCAATTCAGTTCCAGCATATTTTCCGTAAAGAACGCTATCTCCAACTTTTACAGTCATTGTATGTTCTTTTGTACCATTCCCAACTGCAACAACAGTTCCTTTTTGTGGTTTCTCTTTAGCAGTATCTGGAATAAAAATCCCTGACGCAGTTTTAGTTTCAGCAGCTACTGGTTCTATAAGAACGCGGTCAGAAAGTGGTTTAATGTTTAAAGCCATGATTTTATTTTTTAATTATATTAGTGTGTATTGAAAGTCAGAAATTATGCCACCCTTATTAAACTGACATAATTTCTTATAAAAAATGCCAGCTTTGACAGGCTGGCATTTTTTATAATATATGTGATGAATTATTTTGTAGCTGGTACGTCTTGTATCGGTGTAGCAGGTGCAACTGGAGCTGCAGTTTCTGTGTTGTCAATAATTTTAGAATCCGTATCGCTTAATGTTCCTGTGAAGCTTAAACTTGATAATAATATTAATGCGATAAGTATTGTAGCCAATGTCCAAGTACTTTTATCTAAAAAGTCAGTTGTTTTTTGTACCCCACCTAACATTTGAGAACCACCTATTGTAGATGATAATCCACCACCTTTAGGGTTTTGAACCATTATTACTACAATCAATAGAAAACAAACTATTGTTATTAAAACTAAAAAAATTGAAAATGTGCTCATTGTTTAATTATTATTTTGTTGTAAAATCTTAATATCCGCTATACGGTCTGCAAAGAAACTACTTTTTTCTGGATATTTCAAAATTAATATTTCATAAGCTTGAATCGCTTTTTGATATTTTTTTTGTTCTAAATATACCCTGGCTAAAGTTTCAGTCATTAGTGAAGAATGATCGTCCTTATTTATATCAATTCGAATCGTAGATGCTACTCCATGTTTAACGGGGGAGATCTTTGGGCTGGTTTCAATAAACTTATCGATTAATGCGGCTTTTTTCTTTTGACCTTCGTTTTGTGGTGTTGGTTTTGGAACGTTTATTTTTTCGTTACCCCTGTCGATAGGCTGTGTTCTGGATAGTTGAAGCCATTCTTGGAAAGAATGTTGCTCGTTCTTAGAAAAATCTAATGGCGTACCGATGGCTAGTTTCTCTTCAGTAGAATTTAAATCAGTGTTTAAGTCAACAGTAGAGGATTCTTTTATAGAGGTTAGAATAGATTGTTCTAATGTATTCTTTTTAGGCTCTATTTTCTCTTCAAAGGTGATTATTTCGCCGTCTATGACATCGATGTCCAAAAGTTCAAGCGCTTTTTTATCATACAATTCTTTTTGAATAGCGATAAAACTGTCTGAAGTTATGAAGTCAAACAATACCGTTCTGTCGGTTGTATGTGCAGCAGTAACTTTTAAAACAAAATTATACTTAAAACTATTTTGGTTGTATAGTCCTTTTAATCGCAAAGCTCTTGCACTTTGAAAAAAAGGAAATTCATCCAATACTTTTTCTAAAGCTAAAGTTTGCACCTCAGAAATAGTGTTTGGTTTATTGATTAAGGTTGTATAAGCAGTTACGTTCATTTTTAGGTTTCAGATTTTTTAAATCGAATAGCAAAGTGTGATTACCATTTTGCGAGAGATTCATTAAATATGTCTTGCGTGATTCTTTCATAAATCACTTTAATGGCACTGTTTAAAGTGGAGCCAGAAAGTTGTTGGGCAGCTGGATAATCGTAAAAGAATTCAAACGTTTTTTCGAAATTATCGACTTCCTTCTTTTTATTAGTAAATCTTACGTTTACTCTAATTTTTAAGCGGTTTTGAGAAGCTTGTTGATCTGCGGTCGCTGTCATTGGACTTATTCTGTAATCGACAATCTCTCCTTCATAAATTAAATCTCCTCCACTTTTTACTAAATTTAGATTAGTTTGATTCATGATGATATCTTGCAAGGCAAGTGTAAATGTCCTGTCAATTCCAGGTTCAATCAACTCTGCATTGTTTTGAAAAAAGTTAACCTGGAATGTTTTTGCATCGATCTTCCCGGTTCCCGTGAAGTTGTACACGGAACAACCGCTTAAAATAAATAACGAAAATAGAGCTAGTAAAGAATATATTTTTTTCATATTTATTATTGAAAATTTCAATTTTACCAAATATACTAATTTGGATTGTAGAATTGATTTTTGACGTTTTATTTGTGTTACAAATCGAATTGTTTGATTTTCCTATACAAGGTCCTTTCCGAAATCCCTAACTCATCAGCTGCTGCTTTTCTTTTTCCTTTGTTTTTTTCTAATGACTTTTTAATCATTTCGATTTCCTTTTGTTCTAATCTCAATACTTCTTCTTCCTCTTCTACAGTTTCTGCGAAGGTATAATTATCGTCATTCTCTTGATAGTTTCCTTCATTGCTTTGGCTGGAGATCAATGCGGTTCTTGGTTCTTCTTCAAAGTCGATTTCGTTATCATTCTCTTTAGATCCGTATATTTTTGTAATCAGGTTTTTATTGGTTTCCTGAACTTTAGAACTACCATTTTCCATCAATTCTAAAGTAAGTTTTTTTAGATCATGCAAATCACTTTTCATGTCAAAAAGTACTTTGTATAAAATTTCTCTTTCGTTGCTAAAATCGCTCTCGTTTTTTTTATCTTTTATAACAGAAGGTAAATTACTGCCTTCAGAAGGTAAATATGATTGTAAAACAGCAGCAGTAATATCACGATTGGTTTCCAGAACAGAAACTTGTTCAGCAACATTTCGCAGCTGACGTATGTTTCCGCTCCAGCGAAATTTTTGTAATACTTGCACTGCACCTTCGTCTAGTTTTAATGGTGGCATTTTGTATTTGAAGGCAAAATCAGCAGCAAATTTTCTGAATAATAAATGAATATCATCTTTTCTGTCTCGTAATGGAGGTAGTAGAATATCAACGGTACTTAAACGATAATATAAGTCTTCTCTAAACTTTCCTTTTTCGATAGCATCAAATAAATTGACATTGGTAGCTGCTACGATTCTTACATCTGTTTTTTGAACCTGAGAAGAACCAACTTTCATAAATTCGCCATTTTCTAGAATACGAAGTAATCGAACTTGGGTTGTTAATGGGAGTTCACCTACTTCATCAAGAAAAATAGTTCCGCCATCTGCTACTTCAAAATAGCCCTCACGAGTACTTGTTGCTCCTGTAAAAGCACCTTTCTCATGACCAAAAAGCTCACTGTCAATTGTTCCTTCTGGTATAGCGCCACAGTTTACAGCTATGTACTTCCCGTGTTTTCTGTGCGAAAGGGAATGTATAATTTTTGGAATGCTTTCTTTTCCAACACCACTTTCACCTACAACCAATACTGAAATGTCAGTAGGCGCAACCTGAATGGCCTTTTCTATTGCACGATTAAGTTTCGGGTCATTACCGATAATCTCAAATCGTTGTTTTATAGCTTGAACTGTATCCATGTTCTATATTGTTTAAAGTTGTTTTTGTTTAAAGTTTAAAGTCGGCCAATTGAGGAAAACTTTAAACCTTAAACTGTACACTTTTTTTAATTCATTTCGCTAAATCCCACAGCTTCCCCTTTCAAAGTTCCGCTAGTACAAGATGTTATTTTTACATTTACAAAGTCACCAATAGCGTACGTTTCTTTCGGGAAAACTACTGTGATACTTTGTGAGTTTCTTCCAGAAAATTCTTCAGTAGATTTTTTCGAAACTTTCTCCACTAAAACCTCTACGGTTTGTCCGATAAATTCCTCAGAGCGAGACCAGGCATGTTTTTGTTGTAAGTCTACAATTTCTTGTAATCTTCTAGCTTTGGTTTCATCGGTAACATCGTCTTCCATTTTTCTTCCTGCCAATGTTCCAGGTCTTTCAGAGTAGGAATACATATAGCCAAAGTTATATCTTACATACTCCATTAAGCTCAAGGTGTCTTGATGGTCTTCTTCTGTTTCCGTTGGGAAACCGGCAATCATATCTTGTGATATGGATCCGTTTGGAATAATAGATCTGATTTTATCAATTAATGTCATGTATTCTTCGCGGGTATGCAAACGGTTCATCTCCTTCAAGATTCTATTACTTCCTGATTGAACGGGTAGATGAATGTGTTTACATATATTTGGATGTTTTGCAATTACGTGCAAAACACTTTCGTGCATGTCTTGTGGATTAGAAGTAGAAAAACGAATTCTCATTTTTGGAAATCCAACAGCCACCATTTCTAATAATTGATCAAAATCAACTGCGGTTGCTTTTTGCATTTCAGAAGCGGTTGCGAAATCTTTTTTTAATCCACCTCCGTACCAAAGATAACTGTCCACATTTTGCCCAAGAAGTGTAATTTCCTTAAAACCTTTGTCCCATAAGTCCTGAATTTCCTTCATTATACTTTGAGGTTCACGACTGCGCTCGCGTCCGCGGGTGAAAGGTACTACACAAAAAGTGCACATATTGTCACAACCGCGAGTGATAGAAACTAAAGCAGTAATGCCATTACTCATCAAGCGAACCGGTGAAATATCACCATAGGTTTCGTCTTTCGACAAAATCACATTGATTGCGTCACGTCCTTCTTCAACTTCTGCTAATAAATTAGGGAGGTCTTTGTAGGCATCAGGCCCCACAACAAGATCCACAATTTTTTCTTCTTCCAGAAACTGACTTTTCAATCGTTCTGCCATACAACCTAGAACCCCAACTTTCATTTTCGGGTTTATGCGTTTCACTGCATTGTATTTCTCTAATCTTTTTCTAACTGTCTGTTCAGCTTTATCACGAATGGAACAAGTATTTACTAGAACTAAATCGGCTTCTTCTAGAACTTGAGTAGTATTGTATCCGTTAACTGATAGTATCGAAGCTACAATTTCGCTGTCCGAAAAATTCATCGCACAACCGTAGCTTTCTATAAATAGTTTTTTAGTATTCTCGGGTTTGTTTTCCAGTACAAGACTTTCGCCTTGTTTGCTTTCTTCAATTATCTTTTCCATCATATTTTTTCAAGGCACAAAGATAAGGCAATTGCAATAGATGTGACAAGATGTCAGATAAAGATTTAACAATGTTTTTGGTTTTTATTTGTAATGCGGTTTAAGATTATAGTATGGAGCTGTTTCCAGCTTTGCGTTACAATCTTTTATCTTGTTTTTTTAACAAAATAAAAGTATTCGCACTTTAAACGAAGTTTGCTGAATCCTTAAAAAAGTAAATGTATTGTGAAGTAGTTCGGGCTAGAGAAATATATTTAGATAGCCTTGAATAAAACAGCCTGTACCTGAATATTTATAACAATTAGCTAAGTCCCATTATTAAAACTAGAATAAAAATCCGATGACTAATTTAAAGTAAAGTGTTTTTCATTGACTTAGATAGGGAGCGTTTTTTAGACTTTACTAGTTATTGATATATTCATGTTTTTAATTAAAAAAATATGAATTATACAACTATTATAGATAATTTTGTAATGTTTTCGTAAAGAATCAGTGTTATATTTGTGATATATAAACGGTTAGCGTTCTGTTATAGCGTTAGTTAAAAAAATAATTCGACATGAAACAGTTATTAAATTTCGGCGGAATTTCAAAAAAGTATTTAGCGATAGGCACATTTTTCTTTTTTCAAAGTATTGTTTGGGCCCAGGAAGATCAAACAATAGATGTGAATTTGAATGTGGATGGTGGTCAGAGTGATTGGTATGCGGAGCCATGGGTTATGGTGGTAGGAGCAGCGGTGTTTATAATAATAATAGTTGCGTTACTAAGGGGTAAGAGTAGCAAGTAACTCCTTGATGCTTTTTTGTAGTAATTAGATTATTCAAGTAAATACAGGTGTAAATAGCTCCTCAAACGCTGCGTTTATGCCTGTTTGTATTTTATGTAGCGATGAATACTAATACATAAAAAGGACAGGATTTCCATCGCGATATTTCATTTCTTATTGATATCCCTTTTACAAAAAGCCATTAGCTAATTTTTTAAAGGAGTCTAATTGACTTTGTTGTCAAGTTGAATCAGGACTTAATTCTTTGATCGATAAATTACATACTTTTTCAGAAGGTAGCCGGCAATTTGCCACGTGATCGTCATGATCTGGATTCATTTTCTTTCTCATTTCGTTTTTTTTACTTTTCATTGTACGTATTTTAAAGATATCAGTTGGATAAAGATGTAAATGATTTTTCCTGCCTATTGTATTTATTGTTTCTATTAAAGGGAATGTTTTTATTTTTCGATCTTTTATCAGGTCATAGCAACAAAATAGGAGCGTGTTCTCTTCGGTAAGGTTTACGACTCGAGAAAGTTTTAGATGAAAAAAGTCCCTTTTATTTCTAAAAGAGAGTTTTGACTACAAAATTAAATACAATAGTAAAGTTTAAAATAGGTTCACATCTAGTTGAATTCTTGCAATTTTATTAGCGGGATTCCACATTGCAGTTGCCGAAACGGGTAGTTGATAATGAAATATTTCAATGTTTTTAGTGACTGTCATACCTGCATTTACGATGTCAAAATCACTTTGCGCTTTGTTGGTATATAAGTGCTTACTTCCATTAATAGGAAAAGCAGCCCCCATAAATACATTTAGATTTACTTTTTGATCTCTAATCAACGGATAACTTAATTCTACATAGGTAGAGTTTCTATTACGATAGTCATTGCTATTATTAAGTTCGCGATCGTTTAAGCCACTATATAATAATACATCAGCTTCAATGCGTAAAGGAAAGGTTTCTGGGAAACGATAGGAAGTTCTTAAATCAATGATGTGTGTGGTAGTAAGTTTGTCGTAGTTAAATACTCTTGGCGTGGTGATTCCTGTTGTGTTAAATAGATCCCATAAACCGATGGAGAAATTATTTTTTTGGTATTGAACGAAATAATTTATTTCAGTGTATTTTCCATCAAATCCTGCTCCTCCCCATAGTCCAACTGTAAAGTTTTGTTCTTTGTCTAAGGCATAATGAATGTATCCAGTAGCGGTCATCCCATCATTAATAACTAGTCCTCTCCATAAATGGCTGGTTCTAAGGTTAACATTAAAGTCTAATCGAGATTTTTTTATTTCTTCTTTAGAGGTAAGTATTGTGTCTGAAACTGTTGTTTTTTGAGCGTATCCAGCTAACCCTGTAAGTGAGATTACAGCGGCAATTATAAATTTCTTCATTTTATTTTAATTTATTAGGAGCGGTTTTAACTAAGCATTAGATAACATAATGCTGCAAGGCTAGATCCTATTATCGGACCTACAATTGGTACCCAGGCGTAGCTCCAGTCGCTATTCCCTTTTAGAAGTATGGAATGTACAATTCTGGGGCCTAAGTCTCTAGCAGGATTGATCGCGTATCCGGTAGTGCCTCCTAAACTTAGTCCAATCGCCCATACTAAAATAGCAACAGGTAAAGCTCCTATTGATCCTAATCCTATTTTGGCGTCAGCCGCAGCTGCAATGTGTACATCTGGTCCTGCGAGGTAAAAAATCACAAAAATAAGAACGAAGGTACCTATGATTTCGCTAATTAAATTAGAAGTGTAGTTTCTAATAGCCGGACCTGTACTAAAACAAGCTAATTTTCCAGCTTCATCTTCGGTTGCTGCAAAATGATCTTTGTGCGAAAGCCAAACTAAGAAAGCGCCTAACATAGCTCCAATCATTTGAGCGACAATGTAAGGGACTACTTGGCTCCAGGCAAATTTGCCTACAAATGCTAGTCCGAGTGTTACTATAGGGTTTAAATGGGCGCCGCTTATAGGGCCTGCCACTGCTACCCCAACAAAAACGGCAAATGCCCATGCTGCGGTAATTACAATCCATCCTGAATTATTTCCTTTGGTGTCTTTAAGAACTACGTTTGCAACTACTCCATTACCTAATAAGATAAGGAGCATTGTGCCTATTATTTCTGCTATAAATGGTGTCATTTTTCAGTGTTTTTTTTATGATTTGCAATTAGTCTTCAATCCAGTTTCCAACACGTCCAACTGCTTTATCCCAGTTTTTTACTAGTTCATCTACTTCCACTTTAGGCATTTCTGGAGAAAATTCTCGATCAATGGACCATTGTTGTTGTAGTTCGTCTACACTTTTCCAGTAGCCTACGGCCAGTCCTGCTAGGTAGGCAGCGCCTAATGCCGTTGTTTCTAGCGTTTTAGGTCTGATTACTTTAAAGCCGAATAAATCTGATTGAAATTGCATCAGTAAATTATTAACAGCGGCTCCGCCATCCACTCTCAGTTCTGTCCCTTTCTTGCCAAAATCTGCTTCCATCGCTTTTACTAAATCATACACTTGATAAGCAATTCCTTCTAGCGTTGCTCGCGCTATATGTGCGTTTGTAGTTCCTCTGGTAATACCTAGAATCGCTCCTCTGGCATATTGGTCCCAATATGGAGCGCCCAATCCTGTCAAAGCAGGCACAAAATAAACACCACCGTTGTCTGGAACACTCGATGCTAGGGCTTCGATGTCCTCGGCTGAATCAATCATCTTTGCACCGTCTCGCAACCATTGTACTGCCGCTCCTCCTACAAAAACACTTCCTTCTAAGGCATAAGTTATTTTGCCGTTAATTTTCCAAGCGATTGTAGTTAGTAAATTATTTTTAGAATAAACAGGTTTGTCGCCAGTATTCATTAGCATAAAGCAACCGGTTCCGTAGGTGTTTTTAACCATTCCGGGTTTAGTGCATAATTGTCCAAAAAGTGCTGCCTGTTGATCTCCTGCGACACCTGCAATTGGGATTTTTGTCGAAAATAGCGTAGTACAGGTTTCTCCATATATTTCACTGCTTTGTTTCACTTCGGGAAGCATAGCTCTTGGTATATTAAATAATTCAAGTAATTCAGTATCCCATTCTAATGTGTGAATGTTTAATAATAAGGTTCTGCTTGCATTAGAGACGTCGGTCATGAACATTTTGCCTCGTGTTAGTTTCCAGATTAACCAAGTGTCTACAGTTCCGAAGCATAGCTTTCCTTGCTCTGCTTTTTCTCTAGCACCTGGGACATTGTCTAAAATCCATTTTACTTTTGTTCCCGAAAAATAAGCGTCTAAAACTAGTCCTGTCTTTTTTTGAATCATCTCTGCATGGCCGGCTGCTTTTAATTCGTCACAATATTTTGCTGTTCGGCGATCTTGCCAAACAATGGCATTGTATAAAGGTTCGCTTGTTTCTCGATCCCAAACTATTGTTGTTTCGCGTTGATTGGTAATTCCAATTGCAGCTATTTCCTTTCCTGAAATTCCTGTTTTTGCGATTACTTCTGCAGCGCAACTAATCTGAGAAGACCAAATCTCATTAGGATCATGTTCTACCCATCCCGGTTTAGGGAATATCTGTTCAAAAGGTTTTTGAGAAATACTTACAATTTCTCCGTCATGGTTAAAGACGATTGCCCTAGAAGATGTTGTTCCTTGGTCTAGGGTCAAGATTAATTTGTTTTTCATGGTTGTTATATAGTGGTTAGTATTATACAGAAGGGGTAATTAATTTGATTTAAATTCGGTTAAAAGAAACCCGTTTGCGAGTGTTTTAAATTGAGCGATTTGCTGTTCGACCCAAGTATCATCGTGTCCCAGTTCTTTTGCAAGTAGTTTTGCAACTTTGTCTGAAGCTTCAATAGCTGCACGAGCATCTAAGAACAAAAGACGCACTCTTCTCGATAGGACATCATCTATGGTTCTAGCCATCTCGTTTCGTATAGCCCATACTACTTCGGCAAGAGTATAGTCGTAATTTGGGTGTAGCTTTTCTTTTAATTTTGGTTCTTGGTTTTGGAGTTCTATTATTTTAGGAATATCAGTTCCGTAAATGTATAAATGGTTTTTACGATCAAGAGTAGTGCTTATTATGTTTCCGTGAATGGGTATATGTTCTGTTTTACATTCTTTTTTAGGTAAATGACGAACTGTGATTGCTTTGTCAATAATGTCTTCGGCAATTTTTCTGTAAGTTGTCCATTTGCCTCCAGTAATTGTGATTAATCCTGTTTCTGAAACAATTATTTTATGGCTTCTAGAAACTTCTTTCGTGCTTTTTCCTTCTTTTTCTGGTGCTGCAAGAGGTCTGAGTCCAGCAAAAACAGATAATACATCTGCGCGAGTAGGTTTTTTCGCCAAGAATCTTTGCGCAGTTTCAAGTACAAATTCAATTTCTTTTTCTAATGCTATAGGTTCTAAACTATGACTTTTTATTAAAGTGTCTGTTGTTCCCACAACAATTTTATCATGCCATGGTACCGCAAATAAAACTCTTCCGTCACTTGTTTTAGGAATCATCAATGCGTGATCACTAGGTAAGAATGATTTGTCAAAAACAAGGTGGATTCCTTGGCTTGGTACAATGTATTTTTTGTAAACAGTATCGTTTAGCTTCATTATTGCATTGGTGAATACACCAGTTGCATTTATAACGGCTTTTCCTTTTAAGTCGAATAATTCTCCTGTTTCTTGATTTTTAACCTGAACTCCAGTAACTTGATTGTTGCTGTCTTTTAGTAAATTAACAACCTTAGTATAGTTTAAAAGGCAAGCGCCGTGTTCTACTGCGGTTTGAGCGATATTAATAGCTAAACGCGAATCGTCAAATTGACCGTCTTGATAGATGACGCCACTAATTAATCCTTTTTGTTCAATTGTAGGAAGTAGTTCAATTGTTTTTTTCTTCGAAATATATTTAGATTTCCCCAAGCTTAATTTACCTGCAAGCATGTCATAGATGGTAAGACCTAAGGTGTAGAAATAACCACCCCACCAGTTGTAGTTAGGAATAACGAAAGATTGATTTTTAACAAGATGCCCAGCGTTTTGTGCCATTAAGCCTCTCTCTTTAAGTGCTTCTCTAACAAGAGATATGTCACCTTGTTCAAGATAACGTACGCCACCATGAACTAATTTAGTACTTCTACTAGAAGTTCCTTTAGCAAAATCTACTGCTTCAACCAAAATAGTTTTGTACCCTCTGCTGGCAGCATCAAGTGCAGTACCAAGTCCGCTAGCGCCTCCACCAATGATGATTACATCCCATTCTGGAGTTTGTTTTAGTTTTGTTAATTGTTCAGATAGTTTCATTGTGTGTAATGTTTATTGTTTTTTAGTTCCGTATGCTTTCGAATTACAAACATAGTGAAATTAAACGAAACCAAATTAAACTAAATGAAATTTATTAATGAAATTTATTTTTGTATCTTTAAATGCTACCAATATTAAATAATTACGAGTTATTATGACTATAATCAATAGAAGACAAGAGGATATACTTAAGGAGTTAGATCAAAAAGGATATGTGAATGTGGTAGATTTGTGTGAAACGCATAATGTTTCAACCGTAACCATACGAAAGGACTTAAATTTTTTGGAAAACGAAAAGCTTTTGCATCGTACGCATGGAGGAGCTAGCAAGCAGCCTATTTATGCTTTTGAAAGAGATGTAAGTGACAAGGAGGCTTTACAGGTAGAGCAGAAAAAGCAAATTGCCTTAGAAGCATTAAAGTATATAAGTAACAACGATTATATCATATTAGGTTCGGGTTCTAATATTCATTATTTGTCTCGAATTATTACAGGGTTTAATAAGCTGACAGTACTTACGCCGTCATTAAAGGTTTCATTGGAACTATGTAAAGAGCCAAGTATTGATACAATTCAGTTAGGCGGAGATATTCGAAACAGTTCCACTTCTGCAGTTGGACCTATTGCTGAGGCTATTTTAGGGCAATTTTCTTGTAATAAATTGTTTTTAGGAACTGATGGGGTTCATTTAGAGTTCGGTCTAAGTACGTCAAATGCACTTGAAGCACATCTAAATCAGGCAATGATAGAAGTCGCTGAAAAAGTTATAGTTCTGGCTGATTCAACAAAAATGAATATTAGGGGTTTTGGTAAAATATGTAATTTAAACAAAATAGACGTCTTGATTACTGATGATGGGATTGATCCCGAAACTAAAACGAAGCTCGAAGAAATAGGTATAAATGTAGTTGTAACAGCTAAGCTGTAATTTTATTTTTTGAATTAAGACCTTTTTAGTAATCTGAATTCCAATGTTTAGGGACTAAATGTTTCGGTTGTATTTGAAGACGTGTTTTGTTGGAAAACAGTATGGGTCTTACCTTTATTTTAGTGCTTATTAATTTTTAATGCCACTTTTAAAATTGTCAAAAGCACTATATTTAAAAAAAACTTCTACTTTTGTCTCAGAAAAATAGAGCAATGGCAAAGAATTTAGTAATAGTGGAGTCCCCTGCAAAGGCGAAAACAATCGAGAAATTTTTAGGTAGTGATTTTCAGGTAGAGTCAAGTTACGGGCATATTGCCGACTTGCCTTCTAAAGAAATTGGGGTAGATGTAGAGAATGGTTTTAAGCCTAAATATGAAGTTTCTGCTGATAAGAAAGCCTTAGTAACTAAGTTGAAAGGATTAGCTAAAAAAGCCGAAATGGTTTGGTTAGCAAGTGATGAGGATCGCGAGGGTGAAGCTATTTCTTGGCATCTTGCCGAAGAATTAAAATTAGACAAATCAAAGACAAAACGAATTGTATTTCATGAAATTACCAAGACCGCTATCCTAAAAGCGATTGATAATCCTCGTGAAATAGATTATAATTTAGTAAATGCACAACAGGCTCGTCGCGTCTTAGACCGATTAGTAGGTTATGAATTATCTCCTGTTTTATGGAGGAAGATTAAAGGAGGACTTTCAGCTGGTCGTGTGCAATCTGTTTCGGTTCGTTTAATTGTGGAGCGTGAAAGAGATATTCAGGAATTTAATGCAGTAGCAAGTTATTCTATTGTTGCAGAGTTTACCAATGAGTCAGGGAAATCATTTAAGGCAAAGCTTCCTAAAAATTTCAATACCAAAAAAGAAGCGGAAGATTTTTTAAACAAAAATATTGGTTCTACTTATAAAGTAGCAGACTTAGAAACAAAACCAACCAAAAAATCACCAACAGGACCTTTTACTACTTCGACATTACAACAAGAAGCGGCAAGAAAATTATATTTACCTGTTGGAATTACAATGCAATTAGCGCAGCGTTTATACGAAGCTGGACTTATAACTTATATGAGAACGGATAGTGTGAATCTATCTAAAGATGCCATGGAAGCTGCTGAGGCAGAAATCATAAAATCGTACGGGAAAGAATTTTCTAAACCTCGAACTTTTGTCAATAAAAGCAAAGGGGCGCAGGAAGCACACGAGGCTATTCGTCCCACAGACATGTCGCGTCATACGGTGAACATTGATAGAGATCAAGCTCGTTTATATGATTTGATTTGGAAAAGAACTTTAGCTTCGCAAATGAGTGATGCAAAGTTGGAACGAACAAACGTAAAAATTGAAGCAAACAATCACGGTGAAATTTTTACGGCTTCTGGTGAGGTTTTGCTTTTTGAAGGTTTCTTGAAAGTGTACTTGGAAGGTCATGATGACGATGAAGAGGAGCAAGAAGGGATGTTGCCAGCAATGAAAGTCAATGAAAAACTACAGAATAATTACATTACAGCAACGGAACGATACTCAAGAGCTCCAGCGCGTTATACAGAAGCTTCTTTGGTTAAAAAACTGGAAGAACTAGGAATTGGTCGTCCGTCAACTTATGCACCTACCATTTCTACTATTATCAACAGAAATTATGTTGAGAAAGGAAATCTGGACGGTCAGGAACGTAATTATACGCAATTGGTTTTGCAATCAGGAAAACTAGAAGAGAAGTTGCTTAAGGAGAATACAGGTTCTGATAAAGGAAAATTAGTTCCAACAGACATAGGAACAATTGTTACTGATTTCTTAGTGAAGAATTTCGGAAATATTTTAGATTATAATTTCACTGCAAAAGTAGAGCAGGATTTTGATGAAATTGCAGAAGGGAATGTGAACTGGACGGAGATGATGCAGGAATTCTATGATAAATTTCATCCAATAGTAAAAGATGTAGAAGCAAATGCTGAAAGAGAAAGCGGTGAAAGAATTCTAGGAAAGGATCCAAAAACTGGAAAACAAGTTTCCGTTCGTTTAGGAAAATTTGGACCAATGGCTCAAATTGGAGAAGCAGATGATGAAGAGAAGAAATTTGCTAGTTTAATGCCTGACCAAAATATTGGAAATATTGGTTTGGAAGAAGCGTTGAATTTGTTTTTGCTTCCGAAAAATTTAGGAGTGTATAAAGAGGAAGAGGTTGAGGTGAGTAATGGTCGTTATGGTCCTTACATTCGTCATGGAGCCGCTTTTGTTTCCTTGCCAAAAGGAGAAAATCCTTTAGATGTAGATTTTGACAGAGCAAAAGAATTGATTGATGAGAAAGCAATCGCTGATGCGCCTATTGCAGTCTATAAAAGTGAGGGTGTTCAGAAAGGTGTTGGTCGTTTTGGTCCTTTTATTAAATGGAACGGTTTGTTTATCAATGTAAGTAAGAAATATAATTTTGATAATTTGTCACAATCAGATATTGAAGCCTTGATTGAAGATAAATTGCAGAAAAATATTGATAAAGTTCTGCATAACTGGGAAGAGGAAGGGATTTTAGTTGAAAAAGCACGTTGGGGGCGCTCTGTTATAACCAAAGGAAAGATAAAAATTGAACTTCCCAAAGAAGTTGATGCTACAAAATTGACATTGGAAGAAGTTCAGGAAATGATAGCTAAGAAGACACCTGCAAAAAAAGTGGCTGCCAAAAAAGCGCCAGCTAAGAAAGCAGCTGCTAAAAAGCTCGCAGTTAAGAAACCTGTAGCAAAAAAGAAATAGAATGGAATTTGATTTTTTAGAACCTATCGATACTGAAATTCTTGAATTAGTTCAGGGGTTGACTTCTCAACAGTTGGGGAGTAAGGTGGTTTTTCATACAAAAGACCAGTTTCCAGATTTAAATAAGATTAATATTGCTGTAATTGGGGTTTTAGAGAGCCGCGGTAGTGGTGAAAAGACAGAAAATGTTGATTTATCAGCAATTCGTAAAGAATTGTATACTATGTTTCCGGGTAACTGGGATGCGTCAATCGCTGATTTAGGGGATATCTTGGCCGGAAATTCTATAGAAGACTCTTATTTTGCTTTGCGAAAAGTAGTTTCAAACTTAATTAAGAAAAAAATCATCCCTATAGTTATCGGTGGTTCCCAAGATTTGACATTTGCACTATATAGAGCTTTTGACGAATTGGAACAGATGGTAAATTTAGTTTCAATAGACAGTAAATTCGATTTTGGAAAAGAAAATGATGAGGTTTCCGCTTCATCTTATTTGACTAAAATAATTATTGATGAGCCGAACAATCTGTTTAATTATTGCAACATAGGGTATCAGACTTATTATAATTCGCAAGAAGAGATTGACCTAGTTGAGAAGCTGTTTTTTGACGGCTATAGATTAGGAGAGATTTCTAATAACATTGCGTTAGCGGAGCCAGTATTTAGAGATGCAGATGTAGTTAGTCTTGATTTGAATTCTGTGAAATCATCAGATTCGGGAAATTTTAATACGTTTGCGCCTAATGGTTTTAACGGAAAAGAGATATGTTCTTTGTCTAGATATTCTGGTATTAGTGATAAAGTGTCTATATTTGGGATATTCAACCATAATAATTCAGCTCAAGAATCTGTTCTGATTGCGCAGATAATTTGGTATTTTATAGAAGGATTTCATTACAGATCTAATGAATACCCTTTTGGAAGCCGAGAAAATTATATAAAATATATCGTTCCTCTTGAAGAAGAAGTTCTTATTTTTCATAAAAGTGACAAAACGGACAGATGGTGGATAGAAATACCATTTATTTCCAATGGGAATAATAAATTAAAGAGAAATACGTTATTACCTTGTTCTTACGATGAATATTTAGGAGCATGTAATCAGGAATTGCCCGAAAGATGGTGGAAGGCACAACGTAAAAACAGCATTTAGAAAGAAGGTTTTATACAACTAAATTAATTTTATAAAAAAGAATGTTTAGTTTAAATTTATTGTTTTTTTAAAAAATAATAAATAGGTTTACAAAGTTTTATAATAATGAATATATAACCCGCATTTATATGAAGAAGTTCATTGCATTTATGGCAATATTGGCACTGTTAGTCGGCTGTGGTAAGTCAGGCGACAAAGGTGAGTTGGTCGGAGCTAAAGGAGGTAAATGGCATCCTGAGAAACCATATGGTATGACTTTAGTACCGGGAGGTGCTTTTACTATGGGTAAATCTGATGATGATGTAGCTTCAATACAAGATGCACCAACAAAGACAGTAACTGTTAGGTCATTCTATATGGATGAAACTGAGATAACAAATAGTGAGTACCGTCAATTTGTGGAATGGGTAAAAGACTCTACAATGAGAGTGCGTTTAGCTATTCTTGCAGACATGAGTGGTATAACCGCCGCAGATGGAAAAGGAAAAGGTAAGAATTCTGGCAGTATAGGGGATTTTGCATTCAATGATTCAGATCCTGAAAAAATGACAGCTTACGACAAGTACATGTACGATAACTATTATAGTATTGGTACAGATGATGATCCTTATGCTGGAAGAAGGCTTAATAAAAATGTAAAGTTAATCAAAGACCCTAAATTATATCCAGATGAATATTATGTAGAAGTTATGGATTCAATGTATTTGCCATTGGAAGCTTCTTATAACGGATTGCGAACTATCGATGTTGATAAATTGAAATTTCGATATTCTTGGATGGATATTCAAGCTGCAGCAAAAGCTAAGGTTGGGAAAAGGAAAGATTTTATAAAAACAGAAGAAGTAAAAGTATATCCAGATACCACAGTTTGGATTAAAGATTTTGCATACTCGTATAATGAGCCAATGCATAATGACTATTTCTGGCATAAAGCGTATGGAGATTATCCTGTCGTTGGAGTAAAATGGACACAAGCAAAAGCTTTTTGTGCTTGGAGAACATTAAATAAAAACAGCTATATTAAATCAAAGAAAAAAGGGCGTGATTTAATTAACTCATTTAGATTGCCAACAGAAGCGGAATGGGAATATTCTGCAAGAGGAGGTTTAGAGTCAGCTACATATCCTTGGGGTGGACCTTATACTAAGAACGATCGCGGTTGTTTTCTTGCAAATTTCAAACCAAACAGGGGAGATTATGCAGCCGATCAAGCATTGTATACAGTGGAGGCGAAATCATATGAGCCAAATGGTTATAATTTATATAATATGGCAGGAAATGTTTCTGAATGGACAGATTCTTCTTATGACCCAAATGCATATGAATATGTTTCCTCAATGAATCCAAATGTATTAGATGCTTCTAATAAACGTAAGGTAGTTCGTGGGGGGTCATGGAAAGATGTTGCTTATTTCCTACAGGTAAGTACAAGGGATTTCGAATATGCTGATTCTGCACGAAGTTTTATCGGATTTAGAACCGTTCAGGATTACATGGGATTGCAAACGACCGGAAACGGTAAAAAAGTTAAAAACAGATAAAAAAAACTCCTTAAATCAAAAAAAATTATGGCATTATTAAGTAAAAAAGCAATGAATTTCTCATATGGAATGGGAGCTGCAGTAGTAATCATAGGTGCGTTATTTAAAATTACGCATATTGAGTTTGGAATTATTACTGGAAATTTAATGTTGACAATTGGATTGGTTGTTGAAGCCTTAATTTTTGCTCTTTCTGCATTTGAGCCCGTTGACGATGAGTTAGATTGGACATTGGTTTATCCAGAATTAGCTAACGGTGTAAAAGGACCGGCTAAAAAAAGAGTAGAAGCGCCTTCAGATTCACAAGGAATGTTATCTCAAAAATTAGATGCTATGTTGAAAGATGCTAAAATTGACGGAGAATTAATGTCAAGTTTAGGAAACAGTATCAAAAATTTTGAATCTGCGGCAAAAAGTATTGCTCCAACTGCTGAATCTATGGCTTCAACACAAAAATACAGTGAAGAGTTAAGTATAGCGGCTGCGCAAATGGAATCTCTAAACAGTTTATATAAAGTACAGTTGCAAAGTGCTTCAAGAAATGCACAAATCAATGAAGAAGTTCTTGATAACAACTTAAAATTAAAAGAACAAATGCAGTCATTGACGACTAACTTATCATCATTGAACAATGTTTATGGTGGAATGCTTTCTGCAATGGGTAACAAAGGGTAATTAGTTTCGAACTATACAAAAAACAACTAACTAATTATTAGAAAATATGGCAGGAGGAAAACTAACCCCAAGACAGAAGATGATAAATCTGATGTACTTAATTTTTATCGCAATGTTAGCTTTGAATATGTCCAAAGAGGTTTTATCAGCTTTTGGGATATTAAATAAAAAAATTGTTGAATCAAACTCAATTACTGATACTAGAAATGAAAGTTCATTTTTGCAATTAGCTCAAAAAGCAGTGGATCAACCAGGGCAGTTTGGAGACAAAAAAGTAAAAGTTGAGAAAATAAGAGCGGTTTCTAAAGAGTTTAACGACTATTTGGAAAACATAAAAACAGCAGTTACCAAGGATTTAGTAAGAGATAAAGAAGGAAATTTGCCTTACGAACAAATGGATAAAGGAGATTTAATTGACAGGATGTTTTTTACTGGAGATAAAGTTTCTAAACAAGGTCAAGAGTTTCTTGATAAAGTGAATAATTACTCTGCTCAAATAAAACAAATTGGAGGAAGTTCAATTGCTGAATCTGAAATGAAAAAAATTGAAGCAAGATTTGCTACAACTCCGGTATACTCAGAAAAAGCAGGTGCTAAATTAGCTTGGATAGATTATAATTACAAAGGATTTCCACTTATTGCTACTATAACTAAATTATCTCAATTACAAGCAGATATAAAAGCGACAGAAAGTGATGTAATGAGCGGAATGTTTCAAACTGACTTAGTTGCTGCAGCTTCATTAACTGCTTATCAACCGATAGTAGTGCTAGATAAATCAGTGTTTTTTCAAGGTGAGGCAGTTACAGGTAAAATTATATTAGGAAAATTTGACCCATCATTAAAGGCTAAATCCGTTATTATTAATGGTTCTAGTGTTCAAGCAGAGGCTGGTCAAGCTAAGTTTTCTTTTGGATCAGGTAATATTGGAGAGCACCCAATAGGAGGTTCTTTCAATTTTGATGAAGGTGGTAAAGTAGTAAGTTTACCTATAAAAGATAAATATGTTGTTGTTGCCAGACCTAAATCAGCTACAATATCAGCTGATAAAATGAATGTTGTATATAGAGGAGTTGTAAATCCTATGACAATATCATTTGCTGGAATTGCAGATAGTGATGTGTCAGCAAGCGCTACTGGTTTGTCTAAAGTGGGTGGTGGAAGATACAACATGAGCCCTGGAGGAGGAACAGAAACAATAATTAATGTTACTGGAACGCTTCCAAATGGTGATAAAGTTTCGGATAGAAAAACATTTAGAATTAAAGGAATTCCGGGTCCAACTGGTACTATTAGAGGAGAAACAGGTGTAGTAAAAGGACCTAAATCAAATTTAGAGATTGCTACAATTGGTGCTAAGCTAGAAGATTTTGATTTTGAAGTTGGTTTAGATGTTGTAGGTTTCAATTTAAAGGTTACAGGTCAAGGAACAGTTGTTGTTCAGGGAGATAAATTGAATGCACAATGCAAAGCTGTTCTTTCTAAAGCAGGAAGAGGAGATCAAGTTACGATTTCAGAAATTAAAACTAAGCTTGTTGGTGCTGGTAGTTATTTATTGCCAAGAACTGCTCCAGTTATTTTTGAAATACAATAATAAGCAAGTGGTCTTAAGGGCTACTTCAATATCTTATAATCATATTATGATGAATGTTAGAAATTTTTTAATAGTTATTATTTCCATTACTGGAGGTTTTGCTTCTTTTGCACAATCTAATTTGCTAAATGCAAAAACACCAGATGAGATAGGTCTTAAAACTGCGGCACAACTCATATCAGACAATGATAAGCCATTGGCTTATGGTTATGTGCATGACAGAGATATTTTGATGGGTAAAACTGTTTGGGAAATTATAGATTTAAGTGAAAAAATAAATTTTCCTTTATATTTTCCAATAGATACTGCAAATATTGGTTCTAACAGACGTTCGTTATATGATGTTCTGATTAAAGCTGTGAAAAGTAAAGAAATTACTGAAGTTTATTCGGATAGTTATTTTAATACAAAAAAATCATACAAGGATATACAGTCAGCATTAAGTTTTACTGAGATGACAGATGCCGGTAGAGAGCAAGTAAACGCAGGTTTACAAGTATCTCCTGAATATATTTTAACCTCTGATATAACAGCGCAAGACGTGGTTCAGTATAAAATTAAAGGATATTGGTATTTCGACAAACGTCAAAGTGAATTAAAATACCGTTTATTGGGTATATGTCCGGTGACACCTGATGTTTATACGTTGAATAATGATGAGAAGGATTATATCGAGTTGTTTTGGGTGTTCTTCCCGTCTGCTAGAGAAGTTTTGCATGATGCAAAAGCTTTTAATGATGCCAATTCTGCAATGCCAATCTCGTTTGACCAAATATTGAACTCCAGACATTTTAACAGTGTTATATACAAAGAAGAAAATGTATATGGAGATAGAGCAATTGACGAGTACATGAAAGATAATGCACAAAATCAATTGTTAGAAGCTGAAAGAGTAAAAGAAAAAATTCGTGATTTTGAATCAGATATGTGGAATTATTAATTTCATATTTTGTTAAATAAAAGGAAACTCTTATCGATTACGATAAGAGTTTTTTTTATAAGTATTTTTTAATTTTGGTACTTTTAATGTTCTTTCTTTGTGTTTTGTTTTAACGGTTAGTTTTATAGTATGATTGATTATTTAATAATAGGTTCAGGACTCGCGGGTATTGGATTTGCTGAAACAGCTTTGCAGAATAATAAGACGATTTTGGTAATGGATAATAATTCCCAAAATTCTTCCAAGATTGCGGGAGGATTGTACAACCCTGTTATTCTTAAGCGTTTCAGTGAAGTTTGGCAGGCACAAGAGCAGTTGCTGGCTATGAATGAGTTCTATAGAGTTTTGGAAGATAAACTAAAGACTAAAGTTGATTTTAAGAAACCTATTCTTAGGAAGTTTTTTTCTATAGAAGAGCAAAACAATTGGTTCGCAGCGTCAGATAAAGCTGCATTGGCACCATTTTTATCTACGGAATTAATCAAAAAAAAATATTCGGGAATCGATTCGCCGTACAATTACGGGGAAGTATTACAGACAGGGTATGTAGATACTGTAGTTCTATTAAAGAAGTATAGGGAGTATCTCGTTAGTAATAATTTGTTCCTAGAGGAGTCATTTGATTATGAATTACTCGAGATTATACCTGGCGGTATTCGGTATAAAGATATTGAAGCCCAACACATTATTTTTGCAGAGGGTTTTGGGATGCATGCTAATCCTTTTTTTAAGCATTTACCTTTAGACGGTACAAAAGGGGAGTTGTTTATAATTAAGGCTCCTGGACTTGATTTGGACGTTATTATGAATACAAGTGTTTTTATCTTGCCTTTGGGTGACGATCTTTTTAAAGTGGGTGCAACTTACAACTGGAAAGATAAAACAGATCTAATTACTGAAGAAGGGAAGCAGGAATTAATTGACAGAATAAAAGAAATTGTTAGCTGTGACTTTACAATTGTCGAACATTTTGCCGGAGTGCGCCCAACAGTAAAAGACAGGCGGCCCTTAGTAGGTACACATCCCATGTACTCTTCAATACACATATTAAATGGATTAGGTACGCGAGGCGTAATGCTTGGGCCTACGATGGCTAAGGCTTTGTATGATGCCGTAGAAAATGAGATTCCTTTGGATTCCTCAATTAATATAAGAAGATTTCTTCCTAAAGGAGAGAGGTAGTCTTGTTATTGCTTAAAATTGGGATCATAGGACACAAACATATTAATATATATATTTCTGGACCATCGTAATACAATTGGAAATAGAACAAGAAGGGAAGCTATTATAGATATAAAAGCCACTTTTAGTGAAGAATTTAATAGCACATACGATATTATAAAGGCTGCGATTCCAATAGCTACATTTAGTCCGTAACTAACATACATAGCTCCATAAAAGAAGGAAGGTTCAATTTGGTATTTCAACCCACAATGGCTGCAATTTTCGTTCATTTTTAAGATATTACCCAAATGAAGTGGATTTGGGTCTAAATACATACTTTCTTTCTGACATTTTGGACAAGTTCCTGTTAAAATGCTATATAATTTGGATCCTTTTTTTAACATTTGCAAAAAATTTAATTTTTCCTTTTTTTGGAGTTACAAATTTACTAATTCGAAAAGGAATAAAATCATAATACATGCTTAATATACACAATTTATCTGTCTCGTTTGGAGGTTCCTATTTATTTGAAGAAGTTACTTTTAGATTAGGTGCCGGAGACCGTGTTGGTCTTGTTGGAAAGAATGGTGCAGGTAAATCGACAATGCTCAAAATGTTGGCTGGGGATTTTCTACCTGATACAGGCGTGATTTCTCAAGAAAAAGAAGTTCGTATGGGCTTTTTACGTCAAGATATTGATTTTGAGCAAGGCCGTACAGTTTTGGAAGAGGCTTATGAAGCTTTTGTCGATATAAAGATAGTAGAAAAGAAATTAGAAGAAATCAATCATCAATTAGTCACTCGTACTGATTATGAAAGCGAGGAATATTCGAAAATAATTGAAGATTTATCTGATTATACGCATCGTTTTGAATTATTAGGTGGTTATAACTATGTGGGTGATACCGAGAAAATTCTTCTTGGATTAGGTTTTAAAAGAGAAGTGTTCAACAATCAAACGGAGACTTTTTCAGGGGGTTGGAGAATGCGTATTGAATTAGCCAAATTATTATTGCAAGCCAATGATGTATTATTGCTGGATGAGCCAACCAACCACCTTGATATTGAAAGTATCATTTGGTTGGAGAGTTTCTTGCGTAATTATATAGGTGTTGTAGTAATTGTTTCGCATGATAAGATGTTTTTAGATAATGTTACCAATAGGACAATTGAAATCTCTCTAGGTAAAGCATATGATTTCAATAAGCCTTATTCTCAATACTTAGAGTTGCGTCACGAAATACGTGAAAAACAATTGGCTACACAAAAGAATCAAGCCAAAAAAATTGAAGAGACAGAAAAATTAATCGAGAAGTTTCGTGCCAAAGCATCCAAAGCTTCTATGGCACAGTCGATGATTAAGAAACTGGATAAAATTGAACGCATCGAGGTCGATGAAGATGACAATTCAGTAATGAACATTTCGTTTCCACTCTCTAAAGTTCCAGGACGAGTGGTAATCGAAGCAGACCATGTTACAAAAAGCTACGGAGATAAAACCATTTTAAAAGACATTTCACTGTTGGTAGAACGTGGAAGCAAGATTGCGTTTGTCGGTCAAAACGGACAAGGTAAATCAACTTTCATTAAGGCGATAGTCAATGAATTTGAATATGAAGGAGATATAAAGTTAGGGCATAACGTACAAGTAGGTTATTTTGCGCAAAACCAAGCAGAATATCTGGATGGTGAGATTACTTTACTTCAAACTATGGAAGATGCCGCATCGGATACTAATCGTATGAAGGTGCGTGATATGTTGGGTTCATTCCTGTTTCGTGGCGACGATGTTGAGAAAAAGGTAAAAGTCCTTTCAGGAGGAGAAAGGAACCGTTTAGCGCTTTGTAAATTGTTATTACAACCTATAAATGTGTTGGTAATGGATGAGCCTACAAATCACTTGGATATTAAATCTAAGAACGTTTTGAAATCAGCATTACAAAAATACGAAGGAACTTTACTTCTGGTTTCTCACGATAGGGATTTTCTTCAGGGTATGTCGAATATTGTTTATGAGTTCAGAGATCAAAAGATAAAAGAGTACTTAGGAGATGTTAACTACTTCTTAGAGCAACGCAATTTAGAGAATATGCGCGAGGTCGAGAAGAAAGATGCACTTAAAGCAGCTGCTCCTAAAGACAGTAATAAAGCTTCCTATGAAGAACAAAAGAAGGGGAAAGCTTTACAAAATCGTTTGAGTAAAATTGAAAGTCAAATTAAGCAATTAGAAAAAGACATTCAGCATGACGATAAAATGTTAGCTTCAAATTACAATAAAAACATTGAAGATGCTTCTTTCTTTAAAGCATACAATAAAAAGAAAGCCGAGTTAGATAAATTACTTTTGGACTGGGAAGTGGTTCAAGAAGAGATTGATAAAGCCTAATTAATAGGTCGTTTTAGAATTTATGAGGAGCTTTTTCCAGCTGTTCATTCCATCCTTTCTGGTCTCGTTTATTTTTTTCTACATACTAAAAGGAGCTTCCGTAGGTCGCTCTTTTAGTCTAATAAAAAATATAACGAGGCTGTAAAAGGATTTCATTGCCATCTGGGCTATTGCATCCTTGCAGTGAATAACTTCTTTTTTAAGAAATTAAACCTGCCTTCTTCGAATGTGAAATCGCTTGGGCACTATTTTTAAAATAGCAAACCGAAATATCCAGCGTTTCTAGATTTTCCAATACTTTCGTTACCTTCTCTTTTTTATATTCCCCCGTTTGTCTTATATATACCGCTTTGACAGTCAATGGAAAAATTTTACTTATAGCTTCATATAAAAAAGGATCATGTTGGGAGTCATCTCCAATCAGTACATACTTCAAACTGGGATAGAATTCTAAAATATGTTTTATTTTTTCAAACTTATGATTATGGCCTCCTCTTCCAGACCATAAAAAATTCAATAGACTTGTTTTAATATCTTTTAACAGTAAAACAGCTTTGGGTAATTTGTGGATTTCGGTAAATAGCACAAGAAATCGGTATAAATTCCACTCACTACTGGAGACGTAAAAAAAAGCATTTAGTTCTCCTACATTCGCTCTTCCTGAAGAGCTTAATGCTTGGAAGTGCGGGACAACATCTTCAAAAACTTTTCTGGAATGGACATTTCTAAATAAGAGGTGGTATAATTTTTTAAATGGATTTAGGGTATACGATACCAGAAATGTATCATCAATATCAGATATGATTCCTAAATTACCTATCCTTGGTCGGAAGTAGCTTTCTTTGGTTACAATAGTCTCGTTCTTATAAATAATACTTACTTTATAGTCAATCCAACCATAATCATCAGTTTGTGCTAACGGGATGCAAAATTTGAAATAACCGTCAATTAACGTTTTTGTATGTATTTTTATATCGTTATGAACTAGGTACACGTCTGCGTTTGCTTGTGTTTTAATTCGAAACATACTGATTACAGATCTTGCATTTCGTAAGTTTTTTGACAGGAAATCGTAATCTTTTTTTGTGGTAGGTTTGAAAACATGCCCCATCACAATTAGTTCTTGCTCATTTGCATAACCACGATATAATTTTAGGATCGGTCTCATTTTGTTTACTACTTTTGAAGTATGTTGAAAATTAATTATTTTTAATCAATAAAAGAAGTAAAACCTTGAAAAAGAATATCATATTGATTGTTAATCCTGTTGCGGGGGGAATTGACAAATCAGAAATTATTGAAGCAACTTCACTTTTTGCAAATAACGAAGGGCTGAATTTTGTGTTGTATACCACTACAGCTATTGATGATATTTCTAAAATAAAGAACTTATATGATGCATTCAAACCGGAAAGGGTAATTGTAGCCGGAGGTGATGGAACCATAAAATTAGTTGCTGAAGCATTGGAAGGCGTAGATGTTATTTTTGGAATAATACCAGCTGGTTCTGCTAATGGATTGGCTACAGATTTAAATATCCCTAAAAAACTGGAGGAAAGCCTGCTAATAGCTTTTCACCATGCATTTATGGAAATGGATATGATCGTTATCAATGATAAGAAAAGTTTGCATCTCAGTGATCTAGGTTTAAATGCAGAACTCATAAAAAACTACGAGAATAGTGCTGTGCATGGAAAGTTAGGGTATGCTTTACAAGTTTATAATACGTTGGCTGATAAAGAAGAGCCATTCACAGCCACAATTACTGCTAATGGTCAAATAATAGAATGTATAGCGCAAATGTTAGTTATAGCCAATTCTAAAAAATACGGAACAGGTGTAGTTATTAATCCCGAGGGCATAATGAATGATGGAAAGTTCGAATTGGTAGTTTTAAAAAATTTGGATTTGAGCATTTTTGCTAAAATTATTACCGGTAATATACCAATCGAATCTGGAGATGTAGAAATTATTTCAACTGATAGAGCGAATATCAAATTGCATTCACCGGTAAGTTTTCAAATTGACGGGGAGTATTGTGGTAGAGAAATAGAACTGAATGTAGCCATTTCTCCTCACAAATTAAAAGTTGCTATTCCTTAATGTTTTTTTTATTTAAAGGGATTTCGTTCCTTCCATTCCATTTTAGGTTCAAAATAGCTAAAAGTTCTTGAAACAAACAAGTTAATAAAAGGATTGCTGTGTTGCATCATCCCGTACATATTCACAGGTTTTGCGCCCACTGAACTTTTAATTTCTAATGCTGTCCTGGCAAAAATAATACGGCTGTATCTTTTGTTAATTGAAAAACCAATCATGTCATAGAGCATATTTAGATATAACATCTTTTCTCTTTGGTAGATTTCGTCATAACCTAGGAAATAGGTGTCAATATCTTTCCCGTTTTTTATCAGTGTGTTGAATCCAATTAATTCGTCTCCGACGAAGTAACCGTAAAAAAGAAATTTATCTTTTAGTAGTGTTTTTAAAGTTGTAAAATGGTTTTCAGATAAATAAAAGGTATTAAACGGAGCGTTCTTAGCCACATTCATATACAATGAATATATTCTTGTATTATAATTTGTGATTTCTTCGAGAGATAACTTTCTTTTCGAAATTGCTTCTGCTTTTTTTCGAGCCCTTTTATACTGGTCTCTGTATTTTTTAGATAAATCTGCAATGTAATCATCAAAATTAGACCAGGAATCCCTAATATTGAAGATCATATTAGGTTGGGTTGTAAACTTAAAAAAGGATTTAAATTCTGGAATTTGGAAATGCTGAACTCCCTCTTCTGAAAAATCTTTAAAGATTGTAAGATGGATTTTTGTGCCGTTTGTACGGAAATTTTTCTTTAACTCATCTGTCGCTTTTTTTAATAATGCGAATCCTTCTGAAGTAGGTAATTTTGCACTGAAACAACATCCATTTTGCCCAGTTAGCATATTGTTACCAAGTACCAATACATTAGAACTGAAATTTTTAAAGACGAAGTCGCGTACGATTGTTTTTAGGCAATGGTCTCTTTCTCCAAAGGAATGTAGTTCACTCAAGTTGATGTACTGCGTCACTGCTATGCCGACCAATTCTTCATTAAGAAACATTCCGATAAAATGGCACTGCACATTTTTTGGAGCTGAAATCGCTAATATTTCTAAATAATCTCTAGAAAGAAATATATTGTTTGTTGCCAAAGAGTCCCAATTTGGAGGAGTATTTGTAACCGAAGAATAAATTTGGAAGGAAAAGGTAGAGCTCAAGGGATCGAAAAGTTAGTATTTGTCTAAATTAATATATAAAGTTAAATAGCAAAGCAATTAGACAAATTTTAACTAATTTTAATAAAAACGGAAATCATGAATATATACAATGAAGTTACAGCTCAGCCAATATTAAAAGATTTGAAAGACTGGAAGTATAATGATAGCGGAATCGAAAAGAAATTTGTATTCAAGAATTTTAGTCAAGCACTCGCTTTTATAGTCCAGGTAGGTATTATAGCTGAGAAACAAGGGCATCATCCCGAACTATTCAATGTGTATAATAAGGTAGATATTCGCTTATCAACTCATGATGCAGACGGTTTGACGGATAAAGATTTTAATTTGGCAAAAGCCATTGAGCAACTATAAAATAAATCTCGCCTCTTTATTCTAAAAAGAGGCGAAACTTTATGATAAAAGGAAATGGTTATTCCCAAGCGCAAATTATACCACCCATTAACATAAGGCAAACAATCCAAAAACCACCGTTTATTAAAGTGTATTTCCAGCTTCTTTTTTCGAATAATGCATTGGTTCCAATAATTGGTAATGCAAGAAACAAACCAGCAATAAAGCCGTGAAGTAGGCCGTGTTTAAAGGTACGGAAAGCGGTTCCGTAATCAGCCATAAAACTCACATAAGATGGTTTTGCCAATGTTGGGTCGCCACCAATCATACCGACTGCACCCCATTGATGAATGACTAAAAATTGAAGAGTCATCGCAATTAGAAAAGCATAAAATACTGCCATTCCAAAAATTAAGAACATGTTTCTAGCTTTCATTATGTCTTCGGTCATACCTGCTTCTTTCATCCACATAGTTCCAAAAACTTTTGGGTGATACCAAACAAATCCTACCAGTAATGTTGTGACTGCTGCAACTAAAAGTGCTAAAAAATTGATTTCCATAGGGTTAGTTTTTTAATTAACAAATCAAATGTAGTATATTTTTTAGTAATATTAAAATGACATTATGTAGGAAAAACACTCTTTAATTTAATAATAAGATGTAGTTCGTCGATTTTATTTGTCGATAATCTGTTTAGTATGTACATTTAATCATTGGAAAACGTATAAATTCAAGATTATGAAAAATATTTTCACTCTACTACTAACAGTTTTGGCATCAGTTGCAATGATGGCAGAAGTTTCAGTTTCTGACAAAACAGTTCTTTTGAAATTGTATAATGCTACAAATGGAGCAAATTGGAATACAAAGTGGGATTTATCTTCCCCTATATCAACTTGGTATGGTGTTGTATTGGAAGGAGATAAAGTAGTGTCGATAAATTTAGCAGATAATAATCTTACTGGTGAAATACCGAGTGAAATAGTGAATCTTACTGATTTAAGAGAGTTGAATTTACATAAAAACGGGATATCTGGTACAATACCATCAGCTTTAGAAAATTTAAAACAATTAGTGGTTTTGGATTTGTCATTTAATAAATTGACAGGGACTATTCCATCTTCAGTAGGGGAGTTGAACAAGTTGGTCGTTCTTGAACTTTATATGAATAGACTTTCTGGTGAATTACCTGCTCAAATTGGAAAATTAAAACACTTAGAAACGTTGGCCGCTTTTAATAATGAATTGGAAGGTCAAATACCAAGTTCGCTTTATGATGTTGCTACGTTAAAGACATTGCTTTTAAGCAGTAACAAGCTAAGAGGTAAATTAAGTGCCGAAATTGCGAAGTTAACAATGTTAGAGAACCTTAGTTTATTTGAAAACCAAATGGAAGGTCAAGTTCCTTTTGATTTAGAGAAATTAAATAACTTAAAAGAAATGAATATTTCTTACAACCAATTTAGTGGATTGATATCAAGAAAATTAGCAGTGTTAGATACTTTAAATATGACAATGGTAAATGATAAAGGTGTTGCTATTTTGTTAGATGTGGCGATGGATATTGAAAGACCTTTAGTGTCTGAAGATTAATAATAATAACTTCATATTAAATATATAGTTTGTTGTTTTGAATAAGTTTAGTTAGTTTTATTAAACCTGTGTGGCTTGAGCTTCATGGGTTTTTTTATTTTAATTATGTAATAACTATTATGGTAAAGCTATTAAGTTATTAGAGCAATGTAATATCAATAATGTCAACGAGTGCAAATAAATAGGTTTAAAAGGATTGAAATAACGAACATAACATTGGTGTTATAAGATTATTATGATGTTTGATGTTAATGCAAAAAAAAGTTTAGAGAGTTTCGTTGCTACAAAAAAAAGCTTCACATTGCTATGAAGCTTTTTTTATTGACTGTGTGTTGACAACTGTAAGTTGTTTTCTCTTGGTGTATGTGAGTCATTGTTAAGATTTAAGAGTAAATGCAATAAAAAAAACCTTTCATTTCTGAAAGGTTTTCTTAGTAGCGGGAACTGGACTCGAACCAGTGACCTTCGGGTTATGAGCCCGACGAGCTGCCTACTGCTCTATCCCGCGTTGTTTCGGGTGCAAAGGTACAACGAATTTTATCATTTGCAACAAAAATTTTAAAAAATGTTTTATTTTATCTATTCACTTGATATAACTACCTTTGTAAAATAAATAATATATTAAATGTCACATAAAGCAGGTTTTGTAAATATCATCGGGAATCCAAACGTTGGGAAGTCCACATTAATGAATGCCTTTGTAGGGGAAAGATTGTCTATCATTACGTCTAAGGCACAAACGACTCGTCACAGAATCCTTGGGATCGTAAACGGAGAAGATTTTCAAATGATCTTGTCTGATACTCCTGGGATTATTAAGCCAGCGTACGAAATGCAAGCATCGATGATGAACTTTGTAAAGTCCGCTTTTGAAGATGCTGACATTTTAATTTACATGGTCGAAATAGGAGAGCAAGATTTAAAAGACGAAGCGTTCTTCAATAAAATCATTCATTCAAAAATACCTGTTTTATTATTGTTGAATAAAATTGACAATTCTAATCAGGAACAATTAGAAAAACAAGTGGCTTTTTGGACAGAGAAAGTGCCTAATGCAGAAATATATCCTATATCAGCTTTGCAGAACTTTAATGTTCCAGAAGTTTTCCAAAGAATAATTTCGCTTTTACCAGAATCACCGGCCTATTATCCAAAAGATCAATTAACAGACAAGCCAGAGCGTTTCTTTGTAAATGAAACGATTCGTGAGAAAATATTGTTGAATTACAGCAAGGAAATTCCATACGCGGTAGAAATTGTAACCGAAGAATTCTTTGAAGATGAAAACATCATTAGAATACGTTCTTTGATTATGGTGGAGCGTGAAACGCAAAAAGGAATTATTATTGGGCATAAAGGAGCTGCACTAAAAGAAGTAGGGATGGACTCTCGTGCCGATTTAGAGAAATTCTTTGGAAAGCAAATCCACATCGAGTTATATGTGAAAGTAAATAAAAACTGGAGAAGCAACGTAAACATGTTGAAACGTTTTGGTTACAACCAATAAGCTTGTAGTTTTATCGTTTTGATGTTATATCAAGAGTAAAGAATCTAGCGTTTAGTTTCGTCAGATCTTAAAAATAAAAAAAAATCAATATTGGAATTTAAATTCCAATATTGATTTTTTTTTGCAAAATTCGCTCGTGACGGGATAAGGTTTGTAATAATTAGGATGCTAGAATCTTTAAGAAGAGCGTTTCTAGTTCATTCATTTGGTCATGGCCATTTTCGCGAATTTGTTTTGCGATAAAATACAATAGAAACCATGAAAATATCATGAGGCCAATAACTATAAAATCGAACGTCATGCTATTTTTTAAAACATAGTCAGAATAGGCTATGCCACTAAAAGTTAAAAATATTCCGGCAATTATAAAATGTAGAAACATAAAAAAGGTCCATAAGGTAGGGTCAGGGCCAAATAAGCCTCTTATATGTGTTTCGTTGTCGTTTTTGGGCTCTAATTCCAAATGTAAATGAGGGGAATAATAGGACTTTTTGTTGTCTTTGATATTTAGCCAAATATGCGTCCCACCCGTTTTTACAGAAAAATCGTCGCAGTTTGATTTTTTGTAGTTTTCAAATTTTTGAAGTACTATGTCTGTGTTTTCTGGAACATCTTTGTAAAATCGTAAACGAAGTCTTAATTCATTATTGGTGTCCATGATAGCAATGTTATATCAGTTAAAAAGGTAAGGATGTGCTAATGTATCAAAAAAATTGATAGTCACGGGATTAAACACTACCTTTGCGGAATATTTGAAAATTAGATTATGAATAACATTGTTGCGATAGTAGGAAGACCTAATGTAGGGAAATCAACCCTTTTTAATAGGCTGATACAAAGAAGAGAAGCTATTGTAGATTCAGTTTCGGGAGTTACCCGAGATAGAAACTATGGTAAAAGCGAGTGGAACGGAAAAGAGTTTTCTGTGATTGATACAGGAGGATATGTTCGTGGTTCTGATGACGTTTTTGAAGGCGAAATCCGTAAGCAAGTAGAATTAGCGATCGACGAAGCCGATGTTATTATATTTGTCGTTGATGTCGAAGAAGGGATCACGCCAATGGATGATGCTGTTGCGAGACTATTACGTAAAGTAACTAAACCGGTTTTACTTGCTGTAAATAAGGTGGATAATGCGATGCGTGAAAAAGATGCAATTGAATTCTATAACTTAGGTTTAGGAGAATATTACACTTTTGCAAGTATTTCAGGAAGTGGAACTGGAGATTTATTGGACGCATTAATTGATGCATTTCCTATAAAGCCAGAACCAACACAGGAAGAAATTGAATTGCCTCGTTTTGCAGTAGTAGGAAGGCCAAATGCTGGAAAATCAAGTTTTATTAATGCATTAATTGGTAAAGACAGGTATATTGTTACTGATATCGCTGGTACTACTCGTGATTCTATTGATACGAAATTTGACCGTTTTGGTTTCGAATTTAACTTAGTTGATACTGCGGGAATTCGTCGTAAGGCTAAAGTAAAAGAAGATTTAGAGTTTTATTCTGTAATGCGTTCGGTGCGTGCCATCGAGCATTCTGATATTTGTATTTTGATAATTGATGCCACTCGTGGATTTGAAGGTCAGGATCAAAGTATTTTTTGGCTAGCTGAAAAGAACAGAAAAGGAGTTGTGATTTTAGTAAACAAATGGGATTTAGTTGAAAAGGAAACGATGTCAACTCGTGATTATGAAGAAAAAATAAGAGAAGAATTAATGCCATTTACTGATGTGCCTATTCTTTTTGTTTCTGCATTAACAAAACAACGTTTATTGAAAGCATTAGAAGCAACTGTAAAAGTTTTCGAAAGTAGACAACAACGTATTGCTACTTCTAAATTCAATGAGTATATGTTGAAAGTGATTGAAGCGTATCCACCACCTGCAACAAAAGGGAAATATGTAAAAATCAAATACTGTATGCAGTTGCCGACTAAAACGCCACAGTTTGTATTTTTTGCTAATATGCCACAATATGTAAAGGAACCGTACAAACGTTACCTTGAAAATAAAATTAGAGACAACTGGGATTTCTCAGGTGTTCCAATCGATATTTACATTAGAGAGAAATAGTTTTTATTTCCATATTTATAGAAGAAAGTTTATCGAGTTAGTCATAACTCGGTAAACTTTTTTACATTTATAATAAAAAATGGCATCTATAAATAACAAGGTAGTTTGGATTACTGGAGCTTCCAGTGGTATTGGGGAGGCTTTAGCGTATGAATTAAGCCAAAGAAACTGCAAGCTCATACTTTCTGCGCGGAATATCGAAAACCTCGAGCGTGTGAAAGCCAAATGCTCAAATGCAGACGTGGCTGTCCTTCCTTTTGATTTAGCAGATTTTAATAATGCTAACAATCATGTTGAAAAAGCCATTTCTTTTTTTGGAAAAATCGATGTCCTAATCAATAATGGAGGAGTGAGTCAACGCTCACTTTTAGTCGATACTGATTTTGAGGTAGACAAAAAACTCATTGAAGTAGATTATTTAGGAACGGTTGCTATCACAAAGGCGTTATTACCGCATTTTATTTCGAAAAGAAAAGGACATTTTGTAACCATCACTAGTTTAATGGGCAAATTCGGTTCTCCATATCGCTCCGGTTATTGTGGGGCAAAACATGCCTTACATGGTTTTTTTGATGTGTTACGAATGGAGCATCAAAAAGACAATATCAATGTCACAATCATTTGCCCGGGATTTATACAGACGAATGTCGCAGTAAACGCACTGACGGGAGATGGATCACTACAAAACAGCAACGACCAAGCTACGCTGAACGGTATGCCGGTAGCAGTCTTCGCTAAAAAATTAGTAAAAGCTGTCGAATCAAATTCGTTTGAATCTTATATAGGAGGAAAAGAAGTGCTTGGCATTTATATAAAACGATTTTTTCCTAAACTGCTACATCGTCTTGTGCTAAAAAGCGAAGTGAGATAATCTACCTTTATTTTTCTTCTATAGATATTATTATAAAAATCACCTTTAGTACTGTTTTACGTTTGTTTTGTGTAAAAAGGGAGCGCTTAAAATTGGATACGATAATAATCGCCGATTCTTTCTTTTTGAAAGTATCATATAATTTTTTTTATCGGTTTTTAATTAAATAGCTGCTGTTTGTTCTATCTCTAGTCATCTAAAGTATCCATAGGATGATCACCGTACCAGTCTTTAAATGTTTTTGTCGTGGTGTATTTATCAGTCAGAACCGTATAAACCATAAAAAGGATTAGTAATTCTCCAAAAATCACTAAACTTAGGAGTATGGGTAATGCTATGTTGGTTTGACATAAACCGACAAAAATAAATACAAATGCAGTAGTAAACCACACTAGTTTTATTGCAAAATTTTTCATGATTTTTTTCTACTAAATTTACAAGTAATAGTTTAAAAAATAAGTTAACTATTTGATAATCAATTATTAAAATAATTAATAATTAAAAATTAAATTGATTTGCCGTAAATGAAGTAGGTTAATACAAAATACTAGAAACTTGGTGTTAGTTAACAAATGAAAGAGTTTATAATCATAAAAAAAGCTGCAAATTGCAGCTTTTTTTTATAATTGAATAAAGTGAATCTTTTTTACCAACTTCCGCTTGATCCCCCTCCAGAAAATCCCCCACCGCCAAATCCCCCACCGAATCCGCCGCCGCCAAATCCTCCACCAGAAGACCCACCGCCAAAACCACCGCCTCCGCCACCACGACCAAGACTGCTTAGGAGAATGACGTCTAATAAGCTTGGGCCACCGCCACCGCGATTACCCGAGTTACCGCCACCACCTTTGTTTTTAGAAATAAGGACAAGGATAATAACGATAATAATAATGAAAGGTAAAACAGGAAAATCTTTTCCTTTGGTCTGTTTTCTTTCGCCTTTGTATTTTCCTTTAAAGACATCAATCAACGCATCTGTTCCTTTGTCAAGTCCGTTGTAATAGCTACCAGATTTAAATTCAGGAGTAATGATATTTCTAATTATCTCACCACCAATTCCCGCAGTTAAACGATCTTCAAGTCCGTAACCAGGATTAATTGCTATTTTTCTTTCGGCTTTAGCCACCAAGATTATAACACCATTGTCTTCTTTTGCTTGGCCGATTCCCCAAGTTTGAGCCCAGCGAGTGGCTAATTGGCTCACGTCTTCGCCTTTCAGGCTTTCAATGGTAATGACTACGATTTGAGTAGTAGTGGAATCAGAATAATGGATTAATTTTTCTTCTAATTGAAGTTTTTCCGTTGAGCTAAGAACGTTGGCATAGTCATAAACTGAAGTTGCTAAACTGGGTTTTTCAGGTATTGTAAATTGTGCGAATCCTATTTGTGTAATAAAAAAACAAATAAGTAGTTTAAAATAAAGAGAGATATTTAATTTAGGTATAATCATATTAGCCTTTTGAGATTTCGTTTGATAATTCATTCGTGTCATCTTCTGACCAGGGGAAATGTTTTTTTAATTGTTCTCCAGCGATAAGAATTCCGTCAACTAGGCCTTGTTTGTAATTGCCGTTTTTAAAATGAGCAACCATAGCCTCTTTTGTAGTGTCCCAAAAATCATTTGTAACAACATCATTAATCCCTTGATCTCCGCAAATTACAAATGTTTTGTCTTCTACTGCAAGGTAAATTAAAACCCCGTTTTTTAGTTCGGTTTCGTCCATTTTCAGTTCGTTAAAAACTTCTAGCGCACGATCAAATGCGTCTAATTCAGTCGTTTTTTCTAAATGAACTCTAATCTCTCCAGAAGTGTTTTTTTCGGCCACGCGAATAGCTTCAACAATTTCTTGTTCTTCTTCTTGGGTTAAAAAATCTTCTACTTTTGACATGGGAAAAATTTTTGAATGAAGATTAACGATTTTTCATTTTAGAAGTATTTACTCTGCAATCAAAAATCGTTAATCAAGAAAATGAAATCGTTTTTTAGAATTGTACTTCAACCGGTTTTTCAGCACCTACAACAGCTTCGAAATATGGTTTTTCCTTAAATCCGAACATACCTGCAAAGATCGAGTTTGGGAAAATTTTGATATGATTGTTGTATGGTTTTACCGCCTCGTTAAAACGCGTTCTGGCTGTAAGAATTTGATTTTCTGTGCTTGCCAATTCATCCTGTAATTTCAAGAAATTTTGGTTTGCTTTTAATTCAGGGTAACGTTCTACACTAACCAATAATCTGGAAAGAGAACTGCTCACGCCACTTTGTGCTTGATTGAATTGTGCTAATTGTTCCGGAGTGATGTTTGTAGGGTCAACTGTTACCGAAGTCGCTTTGGCACGTGCTTCTATAACTGCAGTCAAAGTGCTTTTTTCGAATTCAGCAGCTCCTTTTACAGTATTCACTAAGTTTCCGATTAGGTCATTTCTTCTTTGGTAAGAAGTTTGAACATTACCCCAAGCTTCATTAATACCCTGCTCATATACCACAGCAGTATTGTTGATTCCTTTTACATAACTGTATATACCGATGATAACTACGGCTCCGATAATCCAAGGCAAAAATCTTTTCATGTTTGTTTAATTTAAAGTTGATTTTTAATATTTGTTAATTGTGTTCTTATTGTTTCTAATTTTCGGATAATTTCAAATTTATCCAATGTTTTCTTTTGCCCTTCTTTTAAATGGGTTTTTGCCCCTTCTAATGTGAATCCTCTTTCTTTTACCAAATGATAAATAAGCTGCAGGTTTTTTATGTCTTCCGGAGTAAACATCCTGTTTCCCTTTGCGTTTTTTTTTGGCTTGAGAATGTCAAACTCACTATCCCAAAAACGAATCAGGGAAGCATTTACGTCAAAAGCTTTGGCAATTTCACCAATGCTATAATATCTTTTATCTGGTTGTAGCTCTATGTGCATTAGTCTAATGATTGATTTTCTTGGTTAGCTAATTTTGATATGGCAACATATTCCACTGCTGAAATGTTTCCGTAATAAAAATTAAGCGGATTAACTACTTTGCCGTCTTTGTGTACCTCATAATGTAAATGAGGGGCTTCAGATCTACCTGTGCTTCCCACATATCCTATGATGTCTCCACGTTTTACTCTTTGTCCTGCTTTACAATTGTATTTACTCAAATGCCCATACAGGGTTTCGTATCCATAACCATGCCTAAGGACAATATGATTCCCATAACCAGAAGCGTTGCTGTTTGCTTGTGCCACAACTCCGTCGCCAGTTGCAAAAATCGGGGTGCCTACTTTAGCTGTAAAGTCCATTCCTTCATGCATTTTACGCGCTTTAGTAAATGGGTCTGTACGATATCCAAAGCCTGAAGCCATGCGTTTTAAATTTTCGTTCCTGACAGGCTGAATGGCAGGAATGGCAGATAATAATTTGTTTTTGGCTTTTGCCAATTTTAAAATATAGTCAAGCGATTTCGATTGGATGGCTAATTCTTTTGTAAGAACATCTACTCTTTTGGTGGTATTAAGGACCAATTGTGTGTTGTCATATCCCTTTAAAGCAGCATAGCGATCTTCGCCACTAAATCCTGATTTTCGTTCTTCCTCCGGTATTGGCGATGTATTAAAATACGTTCTGTATAAATTGTTATCCCGGTCTTCAATAGCACCAATTACATTGTCAAGCTGATCCATTCTTTTGTCTAAAACGGCATAATTCAATTTTAAATTGTCATTTTCACGAATTAGTAGCCGGTCTTTAGGCGTATCAAAGTAAGGAGTGTTTAATAAAAGCACAAATATAAGCGAGCCAAATAATGCCGAGGCCACTAAAAACAAGATGACAAAACCAAATTTCTTTCTTTTTTTTGTTTTTATTTTTCGATACGCCAGATTTTCCGAATCGTAATAATATTTTACTTTCGCCATATTTTAAAATACCCTATTTTTGCACATTGTAAAATGTAAGATGAACAAATTTAATAAATGTTTCATTTGTTCCCGCGTTTTTTCAATAATAAATAAAATAATGTGCCTATTCCAGCTATTCGTTGCAAGTTCTCGTTTAGTTCTCGTTTTTTCTAATGATGCAGCAGGGGCTTCCGCTGGTTGTTCTGCCTTTTTAAGAAAAAATCGACTACTCAATCTCGAAGCTTTACACTGCAAACAAGAAGTGTTCAGTGAATTCCGATGAAAATAGGAGCGTGTGAGATAATCTGGTGCATAAAATGCTTTCGAGCAAAATATAAATTAAAAAACTTTGTGCCTTAGCGCCTTAGTGGCAAAAATAAATAAATAATGAAATCACAAGACGTACGTAAACAATTTTTAGACTTTTTTGAAAGCAAGGGACATTTAATTGTTCCGTCAGCACCCATAGTTCTTAAAGATGATCCCACTCTGATGTTTAATAACTCAGGAATGGCACAGTTTAAAGAATATTTTCTGGGTAATGCCACACCAAAAAGCAATAGAATTGCCGACACTCAAAAATGTCTTCGTGTTTCAGGAAAACATAATGACTTAGAAGATGTAGGTTTTGATACTTATCACCATACTATGTTCGAAATGCTAGGAAACTGGTCTTTTGGCGATTATTTCAAGAAAGAAGCCTTGCCTTGGGCTTGGGAATTTTTAACCGAAGTGTTGAAATTAGAGAAAGACCGTTTGTATGTTTCCGTTTTTGAAGGAAACGAAGCAGAGAATGTGCCTTTTGATCAGGATGCTTTTGATATCTGGAAACAATTCGTTCCTGAAGATCGAATTATCCTTGGAAACAAAAAAGACAATTTCTGGGAAATGGGAGATCAAGGACCTTGCGGACCATGTTCTGAAATTCATATCGATTTACGTACTGATGAAGAAAGAGCTGCAGTTTCAGGTAGAAGCTTAGTTAATGCCGATCATCCGCAGGTAGTTGAAATATGGAACAACGTATTTATGGAATTCAACCGTAAAGCCGATGGTTCTCTTGAAAAGTTACCAGCACAGCACGTAGATACTGGAATGGGATTTGAGCGTTTGTGTATGGCAATGCAAAACACTACTTCAAATTATGATACCGATGTGTTTACACCGCTTATTGAAAAAGTGGAGGAAATTACAGGGTTAAAATACACTTCAAACGAGGTGAAAGATATCAGTGAAGAGCAAAATAAAACCAATATTGCGATTCGTGTAATTGTAGATCACGTACGTGCGGTAGCCTTTGCTATTGCCGACGGACAATTGCCTTCTAATACCGGAGCAGGATATGTAATTCGTCGTATTTTGCGTCGTGCAATACGTTACGGATTTACTTTTTTGAATACCAAAGAACCTTTTATATTTAAGTTGGTTGCTGTTTTAGCAGATCAAATGGGTGAGTTTTTTCCTGAAATTAAAAAACAACAAGGCTTAGTTACTAATGTAATCAGAGAAGAAGAAACGTCTTTTTTGCGTACACTAGATCAAGGATTGCAGTTGTTAGATAACGTGATAGCTACAAATCAAGGGAAAGAAGTACCGGGAGCAAAAGCATTTGAATTGTACGATACTTTTGGGTTTCCAATCGATTTGACGGCATTGATTCTTAGAGAAAGAGGATTCAGTCTGGACGAAGCTGGTTTTGATAAAGCCATGCAAGAACAAAAAACACGTTCTCGCGCTGCCTCTGAAGTTTCAACAGACGACTGGAAAATTTTAGTAGAGGGAAATACAGAATCTTTCGTAGGCTATGACCAAACAGAAAGTGAAGCAAAAATCACCCGTATTCGTAAAGTCGACTCGAAAAAAGATGGTGTTATGTACCAAATCGTTTTAGATAGCACGCCGTTTTATCCAGAAGGTGGAGGACAAGTGGGAGACAAAGGGGTTTTGGTTTCGGCAAATGAAACAATTCAAATTACAGATACTAAGAAAGAGAATAATTTAATTCTGCATTTCACTAAAAAATTACCGGAGAATGTAAACGGTGTTTTTGTGGCTAAAGTGGATAGTAAATTAAGATCAGATACTACAAAAAATCACTCTGCAACACACTTGATGCATCAGGCATTGAGAAGCATATTAGGAACACATGTGGAACAAAAGGGATCGTTAGTAAGTCCAAACCATTTGCGTTTTGACTTTTCTCATTTTGCAAAAGTGACAGATGAAGAATTACAGCAAGTAGAAGACTTTGTTAATGCTAGAATTCAAGAACAATTACCATTAATAGAGCGCAGAGATATTCCTTTCGCGCAAGCGGTAGAAGAAGGTGCTATGGCTTTGTTTGGTGAGAAATATGGAGATCATGTTCGCGCAATTAAATTTGGCGAAAGCATGGAGCTTTGTGGAGGAATTCACGTTAAGAATACTGGCGAAATCTGGTATTTTAAAATCGTTTCAGAAGGAGCCGTTGCCGCAGGAATTCGACGAATCGAAGCGATTACTGGTGATGCTGTTAAAGTTTTCTTTGCTTCTCAGGAAAATGCATTGAATGAGATTAAACTCGCGCTAAAAAATCCTCAAGATGTAATTAAAGCGGTAGTGTCTGTGCAAGAAGAGAATGCGAAATTAAAAAAACAGGTTGAGCAATTAATTAGAGATAAAGCAAAAGGTTTAAAAACAGAATTGGCACAGCAAATCCAAGAAATAAACGGAATACAGTTTCTAGCTGTTCAAGTGGATCTTAACGCAGAAGGAGCTAAAGATTTGGCATATGACTTAGGGAATTTAGGAACTAATATGTTTTTAGTTTTGGCTACAGCCGAAGAAGGAAAGCCAATGCTAAGTTGTTATATTTCTAAAGAACTGGTTGCTGATAAAAAATTAAATGCAGGACAAGTAGTTCGTGAATTAGGGAAGTACATACAAGGTGGAGGAGGAGGTCAGCCTTTCTTTGCAACAGCAGGAGGAAAAAACGCAGACGGTATTCAGGAAGCTTTAAATAAAGCAGTTGATTTCGTGAAGTAGTTCACATTTATATTAAAACAACAACCCTTTCCCTTTGCATGGCAAATCGAAAGGGTTTTTGATGATGTGAAAGCGACTTTCAGAGGTTAATTTAAACAATTTTGTATTGAACAAGAGATATAAATCGAGACTTTGGGGATAAAAAAATAGTTCAGTTGAATATTGCGTCGTTCAAGTATTTGAAATAGATAACAGGGGGTTTTTAATTTCCCATTTCAATAAATCACCATTTAAACGAGTTTTTAGGTCGTTGGGCTTGTTTAGTTTGCTTAATTCAATTTATTTTCTACATTTATTCGCCCTAAATATAGCCAGCCCCTATAACCTACTATCATGAAAGACTTAAATAAAATATTTTTTTTCGTATCTATTGTTGCCGTTTTATTGACTTCGTGCTCGGATGATAAAAGCGGTAAAAGTAAATTCCTTACAAAGTTAGTTGAAGTTTCAGAGGATGGGACGTCAGTTACAACTTTATTCAAGTACAATGACAAGGAAATCGTCAATATAGATGGTGTTCAATTGCATACAGATTTTACTTATACAAACGGTCTGATTACAAAAATAAGTACACTAGATAAAGCTACTAAGCTTAGTAGTACGGTTGAATATTCATATGATACTGATAAGTTAATACAGGTACTCTCTCCAGGAAATTACGTGATAAATTACATTCACAATACAGACGAAACTATTTCCTACGAGAAAAAGAGTTTGAATTCAGGGAATCAAGACGCAAAGCTTTATCACGGAGTATTGTATTTTAAAAATAAAAATTTAGTAAAAGACGAAAGGATTTTAGATGATACTGCAGCAGGTGTTGTTTCAAAATATACTGTAAATTTTCAATATGATTCTAAAAACAATCCTTTTTATTCTATTTTGGGATATAGTAAATTATTGGACCACAATGAGGTAATTTCATTGAATAATATGGTTAGTAATGTTGCTGAAAGTAGTATTGCCAATTCAGCAGATCAAATCACATCTTCAGCTAAATTTTACAAAGGGACGTTTAAATACGACACGGAAGATTACCCAACGGAACAGCTTACCGAAACAGCTAAATCTGGATATTTGAAATCACAATATTTTTACTAATATTATTTGGTTTACATCTTGGAGTAAAGTGTAATTTTAAGTTAATGATTCTAGGTTGTTAAATCTTGTCGGATTATTTTTTTTGCTTTATCTGAAATAAAAGCGTTGGAGAAAAATTAGGATAATTTTACTTGTAATCTTGTTTTTTCTTGTTCTTTAAGTAATGAAGAATGCCCAATGTAAGTTACTCCAGATGCCGTTTTAGTAAAGAAGATCGTTAAATGTTTTCGACTGATACACGAAGTGCTATCTAAAACCTAGTTTGGGAGGGTAAATTTGTTTTTGATTCTAATAAGAATCATATTAAAACGGAATCATCAGATTCTCCGTTAATTTATAAGTTTTCAACACTCTTCTTAATTCTTTTGGACTTCAAATTCTGAAAGGATTTTAGATTTACTACCATTTATTTCATTAAAATTATTCAAATTTGTATAAAATAAATTGTTGATGCATTTCAGAACTCAAATACCCATTCCGAAAAACACCCAGCCGATAGATTATAATTCGAAGATCATATCTTTGGGTTCTTGTTTTGCGGTAAATATGTCAGAGATACTAGATTATTTTAAATTTCAGAATTCCTGTAATCCATTTGGTATTTTGTTTCATCCGCCGGCAATCGAAAGGCTAATTGCCTTCGCTGTTTCACAAAAAGTCTTTACGGAAGCTGATATTTTTTTTTACAATGAACGCTGGCATTGTTATGATGCCCATTCTGATTTAAGTAATCCTGATCCAATTGCGCTGATAAATGATTTGAATACAATCATCCAATCAACATGGAAACAACTAAGTGAAGCCACAGATATCATCATAACGTATGGGACGGCCTGGGTTTATCGAAATAATGAAAATAGCGCAATCGTTGCTAATTGTCATAAAGTGCCTCAAAAGCAGTTTGAAAAGCAATTGTTGTCAATCGAAGTGATTCAAAAAAGTATTCAAAATACAATCCATTTAATTCAATCTATAAATCCAGAAGTAAAAATCATTGTTACGGTTTCGCCGGTGCGACACATCAAAGATGGTTTTGTCGAAAATCAATTAAGCAAGTCCCATCTGATAAGTGCTATTCATGGAGCTTTTTCCTTGCAAGTTTCGGCTTTTAACTATTTCCCCAGTTACGAAATCATGATGGATGAACTTCGTGATTATCGGTTTTATGCTGACGACATGTTGCATCCCAGTCAACTTGCAATTGACTATATTTGGAAGCGTTTCAAGGAAACTAATATTTCAGAAACTGCATTGTCAATAATGGAGGAAGTAGAAACGATTCAAAAAAGTTTGTCTCATAAACCTTTCAATCCTGATTCAGAAAGTCATCAAAAATTTGAAGCTAAACTGAAGGATAAAATCGCTACATTGGTTTCTCAATATTCATTTATGAAATTTTAATTATGCTTAGAAGATTACTTGTTTTTATGGGATTGATAGTTACAGTTGTGCTATTATTTAAATATTGTGAATTCAAGAAAGAGGACGACTCTGCAATGGATTACAATACGAACCTGATACAGCAACAAATTGTTAACGTAGGTAAGCTTGTTGTAACAGAAGGGCATTTCTCTGAAGTGGTTACGTATAAGAATAAGGCAGAATACTTGATGGGTATAGTTTCATTCGATAAAAAAGCGTTGATTGTCGTTAATGCTGATGTTACTGTTGCTTATGATTTGCATAAAATGAAATATGACATCGATGAAAAAAATAAAACGATTTCAATTTTAAGTATTCCAAAAGAAGAAATTAAAATTAGTACCGACATTCAGTTTTATGATGTGGAACAAAGTAAGCTAAATCCTTTTACTGGGGATGATTACAATAAAATTAATAAATCAGTAAAAGCAAATCTTGCCAAAAAGATAGAAAAGTCGACACTTAAGACCAATGCTCAAAACAGGTTGGTTAGTGAGTTGTCGAAGTTTTTAATTCTTACCAATAGTTTAGGATGGACCTTGAAATACGAAGGAGTCGTAATTGAAAACGAAAAAGATTTTGGACAGAAAATAAAATTATAGCAGGTTTACAATTTGTTTTAAATAATAAGGGTTTGAATAGTAGTAATCTGATTCAAACCCTTTTTTATTATTTTGATAGTCCTAATTCTGCTCTCATGGATTCTCTCATCTCCGCTTTTCGAATTTTACCTGTAACGACCATTGGGAATTCATGTACAAATTTCACGTAATAGGGAATCGTATAGTGTGATATTTTTCCGCGGCAATATTCTTTAACTTCAGCCTCAGTGAGTTTATAATTGTCGTGCATTTGAATCCAAACGCAAACCTGTTCTCCCATTTTTTCGTCTGGAATAACGAAAAACAGAGACTTCTTTTATGTTTTCATGGGTGTATAGAAACTCTTCAATCACTTTTCGGTAAATGTTTTCCCCGCCACGCATAATCATATCCTTGATTCTTCGAACAATGTTGATATAGCCTTAGTCATCCATATTGGCTAGATCGCCACTGTGCATCCAACCGGCAGTATCGATCGATTCTTTCGTTTTTTTCGGATCATTCCAATAGCCCAGAATTACGCAATTGCCACGGGTGGATAATTCTCTTGTTTCCCCTAGAGAAACCACTTGATGGGTTTCCGGATGGATGATTTTTATTTCGGTATGCAGTAATATTTTACCCACTGTACTCTCTCTTTTACCGAAGGAGGTGACATGCCTTGTTTGTGTGCTCAACGGACTTGTTTCGGTCATGCCATAACCAATTCCCATTTCGGTTAAATTCATTTCAGACAGGACTTTTTTCATCAGTTCGGTAAGGCAAAGGGAGCCAGCCATAATTCCTGTTTACAAACTGCGCAAGTCATATAGTTTTCGGTTGAAATGGTCTAATTCAGCAAAAAAAACATCGTTGAAACCCCATAGAGGGCCGTTGCTTTTTCTTCAGAAATCGCTTTAAGGGTTTGTCACTTGTTCCGCTACTATAACTGTATTTTTCATGATTCTGAATTTAAAAAAGACTGAATTGTTGTTGCAATATGGGAAGGGTTTTCTTTGTGCGGAAAATGTCCGCAATCATCAATCAGATTGGCCTTGGCTTTTTTGCCTATTAGTTGTGCAATGCTTGTGCAATGTGTGTTGGTTGCATATTCGTCTTGTTTCCCCTGAATAATTAGGCTTGAACATTGAATTTTTGGTAGCTCAGTTTCGATATTCCAATTCTTAAAATCGTGTGAAAGCCAGCATTCTTGCCAATTCTGAAAAAGCAAGCCTGTTTTGTCGCCATGGTATTTCTTTAATTGGTGAATGATTTTTTCCGAGTATTGCATCGTATTTCGTATCCCTCCCGTAGTCACTTCTTCCACTTTCGAATGGCCGGCAATACTTACGATTGCAGCGCAGTCTTTATATTTTGCAGCATAGAGAAGTGCAATGCTTCCTCCGTCGCTGGAGCCAATTAAAACAATTTTTTTAAGGTTTTGTGTCGTGATTATTTTTTTTAGAAAGTCAGCTTCCGCTTCTAAATAGCCTTTAGACCATTTAGCGGTGGTTGCGGCTGATTTTCCATGACCCAATCGATCGTATGTAAATCCGACTGAACCCATTTCTTCACATAGTGTTGAAGGGAAGCCTTTCCAGCTTTCAGAGCAGCCTAAAGCATCATGGAGAAAAAGGAGTAGGGTGTTATTTGTGCAATTTGCAGGAGTTATGTAGTTGCAGGAAATTGTTTTACCTTCTATTTTAACCGTTATCGTCTCGCTGCTGCACATATTTATTTCTCGTTTTGAGATTTAAATGTAACCATTTTTTATAGCATAGAAAGCCTTTTTTAGCATATGATAATTTAAAAACAAGCGAAATTACTTTTAGGAGTCTATAAGATAGTTTAAGACTGTATTTTTTAGTGCATTTCGCTTTTAAAAATAAAAAACCGCCAATTCGCAAATTAAATAATTGCAAATTGGCGGTTTAGTTTTTTATACGAGGTTAATATGTGAATCCGCGACTATTAATTTATACGTTTTCTTTATCAAAAATCAAATCCAAACCTCCACTAATTAAATGTGCTATTTCTGGTCTCTTTAGTTTTAACTCTTCAAGATAATTCAAAACTTTATCCAGTTGCTGAGTTTCGTTTCTATCTTTTAGAAGTTCTGCAATTTCAACAGCAAGCAACCAGTCTTTGGGATGATCCTTTTTTAGTTTATGAAAAATAGGGTCAAAGGAAGCATGTATGTCTTTGGACTCTCTAATGATGCGGACCGTTTGGTATAAAACCTCTAAATCATCACGTTCAGCGGTGTGTTTTGCTTTAATGGTGGTGCTGGTGGGCATATGCGTAATTAAATCAAAACTATTCACATCAGCAGGGCCAGAAAATGCCGAAACTACTTTTTTACCCACGGCCATATCATAAACGCCCCACTCTGGTTGGAATAGAATCGTTTTGCCATGCGTTACGGTACAGTTCTTAAAACGGATAAGGATAATTTCTCCTTGTAAATTTCTGGATCCAGTAATGATTTCTCCTTCGACAGTAATGTTTCCCTCAAATTCCAGTTTTACCGTTTTTGACTCTAAGATATCATATGCATTTAAATCTTTCGGGCTCATATCTTCTATAGCAAGATTGATTCCCTCTAATTTTCCAATTGGGCTACCAAAACCTTCGGCGTGAGTTGCAGTTCCATGGCCTACTAATTCTTTTTCGCGGGAAGCGAGTGCTGTTTTTCCTGTCGTTTGTATGTATATCGGTTTACCTTCGTGCTCAATTACATTGGTAAAAACTCCCGAAATTTGTAAGCCAGTGCTTAATTCGATTGTTCCTAAAGCATTGGAATTAACCAGTTTCTCTATTCCGGATAAACCGCCAGTTCTCAATGCCATTTTATTAGCAAACTCTTCCAAAACTAAATTCAGATAAGCAAAAGTGGGTGTTACATAAAGCTGAGGTTGCAGCTTTGTGATATCAAAACTTTTATGGGCGGCAGTAATATCATACGGGAATTTCTCCACTTGATCCGTCATGCAATGGGCGCTTTCTCCAATTGAAGACAAAAGTCCAGCTCCATAAATTTTAGGGTTTTCAACAGTTCCAATTAATCCGTATTCCACAGTCCACCAATGCAGGTTTCGTATTTGAGCCATCTCAGATAGTTCGCCCATATTGTTTTGTAAATCTTCAACTGCTTTTTCGGCTGCGTCAATCGTAGCTTGTGGCGTGTCTTCTGCTTCTTTCACAATCGAAAGCAAGCGGATGGCTTCATACATTTGGTAATCCTTATCAGAGGATATAGCTTTGCAGCCTATTTCTCCAAAACGACGCAAATATTCTGCATATTCCGGATTAGCGATAATCGGGGCGTGACCCGCGCCTTCGTGGATAATATCTGGCGCTGGCGTGTATTCTATATGTTCGAGTTGACGAATGTCTGATGCAATAACCAGCACATTATATGCCTGAAATTCCATAAAGGCGTTAGGCGGAATAAATCCGTCTACGGCTACGGCGGCCCAACCAATTTCGGTCAGGATACGGTTCATGCCGTACATACTGGGTATATTGTCGATTTCTATTCCTGTTTTTTTCAATCCTTCCAGATACGAGCTATGGGCCACTTTAGACAGGTAATCCACATTTTTACGCATAACATAGCGCCACACCGCTTGATTAATAGGCGTATAATCGCTATAATCCTGAGGTTTAATAAATTGCTTCAAGTGCTTTGGCAATCGGTCTAATAATGGATTACTTTCAATATTTGTGTTCATGTCGAAAACGTTGTAGTTATAGTACAAAAGTACGAATTCTGGGAGCTATATCCCGCTTTTCATTGCAAGTTTTTATTTCGTCATTTGTTTTTCTAAAGTTGATAAAAGAGCTTCCTTCGGTCGCTTTTTATAAACAAGAAAAATAAAAACGACTTTCATAAAAAGCTTTCCATTGCAATCGGGGCTAAGGGAATTGTGGTAAAATGTAAGATTAGATGTTTTTAATAATGTCATTGCGAGGAACGACGCAATCAAGCGAGACGACATCTACAATAAAACAAAAAACTATTGGAGCGGAAATACTGGTTGAGATTGCCTCATTCTTCGCAATGATAAAGCACATCAATCTTATACTATTTAAAATAAAAACAATTTATTTTAATCCACTTCAAAAAGTAGTACTTGCGTTTTCTGCTTATCAGAGAAATTATTATCCGATACAAAAAGTAAAGACTGCTTGCCATTAGCCAGTTTTGGGCCAAAAGTCAACCCTTCGATATTATCTATAAAAATACCTAAGTCATCCATGTTTAGGATTAGTTTTTTGGAGGCTGGTGTGAATTCTTGGTTTTGCAAAGAAGCAATGTTTTTTACATCAGTCGCTTTTGAGAAATCACATAAGTAAACTTTTATGGTACAGGCTTGTTTTCCCACGGAGTAGGAACGTTCTACCACTAGCAATTGATCTTTACTATAATACTGAATAGCAGACACTCCATTCACCGCAAAACCATCTTTCGGGTTGGGTTCGTGTGCGATAGGATCTAATTCATAACTATATTGAGCTGTATTTTTTTTTGATTTTACATCAAACTCATACAGCCGTATGAAGCCACCTTTAGTTATGGAAGCTTCGGTACCGTCTTCGTATAAAGGTTCCTCAATGTTGGTGTATAGCGTCTTATAGTTTTTGTTAAAAGTGATTCCTTCTAGAACGCCATTGCTACGAGGTCCTTTTTCTTCTTTTTGCATGTTGAGGTTCGCCGGTAGATCAAAGGCATTTACAAAGTTTCCATTAATACTGGCTGTTTGGATTGTTGGATTCTGCAGTACCGAAAAATCTTTGGCTATAACGCGAGCGCCTTCACTACTCCAAACTACGGTGTTGGTCATGGGGTTGTAACGTAATTCTTCGGGATCAATAGAGGAATCGGGTTGTTTCTCCCAGTTGCTGTATTTTTCTCCTGCAGCATTTTTTAAAGAAACTACATTTTGAAAGGCTAGACTATCTATTTTATTAACGCCCAAATGTATTTTGGCAGTATAAAAACGAGCATCATTATATACCGCTCTATCGTCACAAATAAAATAGTAAAGATCGTTTTTCGAATCATAATCGATACTAGATAATCCGCCAACGACTGTGTTTTTAAATTCTTTATTGAAAGGGATTTCAATACTGTTTAACAACGTAAGACTGGGATTGCTGATTGTGGTTTCATACGTTTTTGCAGTAGAGCAAGAGAGGAAACTAAAGGGTAAAAAAGCAAGTAATAATAATTTGCGCATCGATTTTTATTTCAAATTTAAAAGATCTCCGTTTTGAGCAGCATTTCTAAAATAGTCAATTTTATAATTGAACATTTCTGCCATATTCTTCGCGCGTAGTTTTGCTTCTTCGGCAATAGCGCCAACAAATAACTCATCTGTTGTGGTGGTGAATATTTCCATCCAGCGGTCAAAATGCTCTTTAGTAACCGGTAATTGTTTATGTGGAGGAAAAGGACTGCCTGAATAAGTATGTATTTCGAGTAAGATTGTTTGCCAAAAGCGGTACATCTTTTCCAAATGTTCTGGCCAGCGATTACCTATTTTTTCATTAAATATAGGACCGATGAAGTCGTCTTTTTGTACTTTAGAATAGAAAGTGTCAACAAGTAGTTTGATGTCTTCGAGGGTTGTAATGTCGTTAAGATTTGTCATAATTGGGTATAAAAAAAGCCTACGCAAAGGTAGGCCATTTCTATAATATATTGTCTTAAACTACTTAGAGTTTGGGGGGAACTGCGCTAAAATTTTGGCGACAAACTCATTAATTTGTTTTTCTTTTTGACTACGGTTTTCGGTTAAGTAGCCCACGCCTTCGCCTTCCCAAACTAGTTCTTTTTTCTTGGCATCGATCAGGTCAATGTATAAAGTTCCTTCTGTAGAAGAGCTTACGTAATTACGTCCTCCCCACATGTAAGGATTCCATCCATATCCCCATCCGTAACCCCATCCAGCATTGAATTGGTTTACTTCCAGTTTTTCTCTTTCTTTAGTAAAAATATTAACTAACAGATCGGGAGTGTTGCTTTTAGTCATTCCCATTTTGCCTAGTTCGTTATCAATGGCGTGAAGGATTCGTTTTTTGTCAAATTCAGATATTTGCACTTTGTCGATGCCGCTTTTATGAAAGGCATAGGTTTTATATTGAGTAAAATCTACATTTTTGTCATAATCTGCGTTTACTCTAATAGAGCTACAAGCACTTAATATGAAAAGGAAAAGTACGGGAAGGAGTTTAATTGCTTTCATGGCTAATTGTTTGATTACTAAAGATACATTCAAATTTTTAAAAATCCAATAAATTATCCGCAACAATATTAGGGATGGTGACCTTTAGTAAAGGTTCTGCTTCCATTGCTCTTTTTATTGCAAATAAAGCTCCTTCGTTACGAGCCCAACTTCTTCTTGAAATACCATTGTTAACATCCCAGAAAAGCATTGATTGTAAGCGTCTTGAAGCTTCTTTAGAACCATCAAGAACCATGCCGAATCCACCGTTTATAACCTCGCCCCAGCCAACTCCACCACCATTGTGGATAGATACCCATGTAGCTCCTCTAAAACTGTCTCCTATCACGTTTTGTATGGCCATATCAGCTGTAAAACGAGAGCCGTCGTAGATGTTAGAAGTTTCTCTGTAAGGGGAGTCGGTTCCTGATACATCATGATGATCTCTCCCAAGAACTACTGTTGTAATTTCGCCTTTGGCAATAGCCTGATTAAAAGCTTCAGCAATTTTTACACGACCTTCAGCATCAGCATATAAAATACGAGCTTGTGATCCCACGACTAATTTATTTTCTTGTGCGCCTTTTATCCATTGAATGTTATCTTGCATTTGTTGCTGAATTTCAATAGGAGCTGTTTTTGCCATTTCTTCCAGTACCTCGCAGGCAATAGTATCTGTTTTTAGTAAATCTTCTGGTTTTCCTGAAGCACAAACCCAACGGAAAGGCCCAAATCCGTAATCAAAACACATAGGTCCCATGATGTCTTGAACGTAACTTGGATACCTGAAATCGATGTTGTTTTCTGCCATAATATCCGCTCCCGCGCGGGAAGCTTCCAGTAAAAAAGCATTTCCGTAATCAAAGAAATAGGTTCCTTTGGCGGTATGTTTATTAATAGCGTTAGTGTGTTTTCGTAATGTTTCTTGTACTTTCTCCTTGAATAAAGAAGGGTTTTCGGCCATCATCGTATTCGCTTCTTCAAATGAAATTCCTACTGGGTAATATCCTCCTGCCCACGGATTATGTAAAGAAGTTTGGTCACTTCCTAAATCGATATGAATGTTTTGTTCGTCAAATTTTTCCCAAACGTCAACCACATTTCCTAGATAACCAATAGACACGGTTTCTTTGTTGGCTTTCGCTAAAGCGACTCTTTTTACCAATTCATTGATATCTTCTACCACTTCGTTGATCCAGCCTTGACTGTGACGAATGTGGGTGATTTTTGGGTTTACCTCGGCGCAAACGGTGATGCATCCTGCAATGTTACCTGCTTTGGGTTGGGCGCCACTCATGCCGCCTAATCCTGAGGTAACGAATAAACCGCCTTTAGGACTGACTTTTATTTTACGGAAACCATTAAGTACCGTAATTGTTGTTCCGTGTACAATTCCTTGCGGACCAATGTACATATAACTTCCTGCAGTCATTTGGCCATATTGGGATACGCCAAGCGCATTCATTTTCTCCCAATCGTCCGGTTGAGAATAATTAGGAATTACCATTCCATTAGTTACAACTACTCTTGGAGCTTCTTTATGGGAAGGGAACAATCCCATCGGGTGACCAGAATACATGGTTAAGGTTTGGTCTTCGGTCATTTCTGACAGGTATTTCATGGTCAACAGGTACTGTGCCCAGTTCTGGAAAACGGCTCCGTTTCCGCCATAAGTGATTAACTCATGAGGATGTTGTGCCACGGCATAATCCAGATTATTTTGAATCATCAACATAATGGCTTTCGCCTGCTCACATTTACCTGGATATTCATTAATAGGACGCGCACGCATTTCGTAATCTGGACGAAAGCGATACATATAAATGCGACCGTAAGTTTCCAATTCTTGTCGGAATTCTTGAATTAATTCGGCATGATGTTCCGCCTCAAAGTAGCGCAAAGCATTACGAAGGGCTAGTTTTTTCTCCTCTGTCGATAGAATTTCTTTTCGTTTTGGAGCATGATTGATGTCAACTTCATACGGTTTAGGTTGAGGCAGTATAGTTGGAATTCCTTGTTGGATTTGTTCTTGGAAAGTCATTTTAATGTTGATTCGTTAATTTGGTAAAGTGTTGATTCGTTAGAAAACACCTTTGGAACTTCCTTTGGGTGTTTTTTGGTAGCGAAACGACTATGGATACCGGATATCCGACCTATGGTAGGATTTATATATTTTAACCCTATACTTTAATGATTGATTATCCATTTTTATTGCGGAGTTGATTTTGTGACTGAATACGATTTGTTGATTTCTATTTTTTTATACTTCCCGTTTTCTTGTCATAACCATAAGGACAATGGCGACAGCCACTTTTGCAACAATAGCCTCTTTTTAAGTGGTGTTTTTCGGTAAAGCATTTGTAGCCTTCTGGGGTATAATAGAAATCTTCGCCTTCGATTAATTTATTTTCATTATTCTCGTCAATCATATTTTGGGGTATTCTATTGTGAAAATTATTTAGAATACTTCAATTTAGGTGGTTTGCTCAAACGATTGAGTTTTTCACTAAATAGAACTATTGTAGTAGTACAAATTTATAAATTTTATAGTTAATGTGTCTTGTTGTTGCTAAATATTTAATTTGCAAGCATATTGGGTATATAGGAATTCAAAAGTTAAATTGCCAATTCAGTTTGAGTAAAAAAAAAACATCCGCCACTGCGGATGCTTTTTAGAACTAAAATATTCAACCTAATAAATTATTTTTTTGCTGAGCACCGTGTCATTCTCCAGTGTAATTTTCAGAATTAAACCAACAGTATTTTTGTTCAGATGATTCAGAGTAAATTGTGCTGTATTTATCGCTTTGTAGCTATCTATTTTTCTGCCCGCCAAATCAAAAACGTCAATATTTTTGATTTGTTCGTTTGAAGATTTAACCGTTACCTTTTGATTGACAATTACCAAGACATCATTTGTTGTTTCAACTGAATTTGTTCCTAATGTTTTGTCTTTATTAGTGTAACGAAGTACAAAACGCTTGTCAAAATCACCTATTTCTGTCGTGAAAACATAAGGAGCTTTCTTTAAATCATGAATAATATCCAGTTCTTTGTCTTCTAAATAGATGTTTTGAGTGTCGAAAAGACCATCGATATGATCAATTCGGATGGAAAGTGAAGATGCTATGGCTGCATTATAACCCAAATTCACTTGGTCGTTTTCATCAAAAGGCAAAGCACGTCCTTGGATTGTTAGATTAGCTTCTGGAATGATTGAGTAGAAAGTCACATCGTTACCTCCTAAATTCTCACCATCAAATCCTCTGTCTAGACCTTGAGTAGCACCTGCTAGATAACCCACTAAAAGTTGACTAAAAGCATCTGAATTATTGGCAAGATTTAACCAAATCCTGTTTTTCTCTGTTTCTTTAGTAGTTTTTATCTTCGAGAAAGAGTTGTTTTTCCCAGTTTCACGCATACTATTAGTGAATGTTGCATTTGCTGTTGTGCCGTTTGCCATTGATGTAGCTGCTTTTATAAAAAACGACTGCCCACTAGCAATAAATTCAGATGGTGCTCCTCCGCCAGTTGCAGCAGCTGTTGTGGTAACAGTAGCTCCCGTTTTATTAACAGTAGCATAATCTTCAGAGGTGTAATTAAATACAAAATCTCCGTAAAATGGATTCGGAGCTGCGGTGCTAGGTTGGGAATTATGTGTCCAGAGATAAACAGTTCCATCTACTACTGGTACATTTGAAGGAAGGTCTATGAATTTCGCGATACTTAATCCTGAAGGATATGGATTTCCTATTAGGTTCCATTCGTCATCTTCGGCATTAACATCTACAACACCTATTAAAGTTCCTTTTGAAATAGGAGTCGTAATGGCTCCATTATTTGGAGTTCCGTTGAAAGCAGCTGTGTAGATTGTGTTCTCTGTATGTCCCCAAGGCGTTCTTATGATGTACCCTTTTCCTGGTATCATCGCCGTAGTATTACTCTCTGGCTGCCAGTTTCCACTACTCATTGCAACTGTAGGAATCCAAGAGTACATATAGGAATTAGCAGTAGAAAATTGTCCTAAGGTAAACGGCGTAACCGGTGAACTCCAGTAGGTGTAATCCAATTTTTTAATAGCTGTACTATTTCTTGCCACATTAACAATTCCGGTATTAATAGTGTTGTTAATTTGTACTAAACTGGCGCTGTTTCTTACGTTGAAAACCCCATTAGTATTTACATTTACCCAGTCAGCAACAGTAATGTTGTTGCTGGACTGTAAGTCTAAGTTCCCAGTTGATTTTACTGTTAGATTTTTTGCGTAAGCATTATAATTACTTCCTGAAATGATAGTATTGTTTGGTACAATCACACAGTTGTCAATAGTTGGAATTCCTGCAGGAAGCCAATTGCTTGTTGTGTTCCAATCGTTATTAGTGGTTCCTTTCCAAACTTTTGTTGTGTTAGTTACATTTATGATTGCACTTGTTGAACAGCCATTTGCTAAATTAGCTTTTGCAGTAAATGAATACGTAGTCTGTTCTAATTGTGCTAATGTAGGTTTTACATAAACGATTGTTGCTGGTGTTCCAGAGGTATATGATGTGGTACAAGCAGCATTGGTGTATGCGTCTATAGGTAGTGCACTTGTCCATTGAAATGAAGGAGATAGTGGTTTGTCACCAAATAATTTAATGTCATCTATTGCAACACCGTCATTCCATCCTGCTTTATATCTAATTCTGATTTTTAGAGATGTAATTCCTATATAAGCATTCAAGTTAAAATTCGGCGGTGTTACAAATTGGGTTCCAATTCCTACATCCCCAAGATATTGAACAATTGGTGTGGCCACCCAAGTGGTTCCACCGTTTGTTGAAATTTCTACATTAACAAATTCTACTGAAGCACTATTTGCATCACTATAACTCGAAAAGTATATTTTAAAGCTAAGTGATAAATTAAGAAAACCTGTAGTATTAACCGTTGCTGATTCTAATGCACTTTCCACTTTCCCGAAAGTTATTCCACCTGCAACTACATCAGAAGTTGACATTGCAAATTTATTAGTTCCAAATCCAGAAGAAATTGCTGGATACCAAACGGGAAATGTGGGGTAGGCTGGGACGTATGTGCTTGATTGTGTTTGCCAGTTAGTTTTGGTAGCATCAGGAGATGCAATGTTTTTGTTGGTGAAACTTCCCAATCCATTCTCGAAGTTTTCGTCAATCAAGTAAACTTGCTCATTACTTGCTGATGCTTGTAAATCGATGATGCTATTTTCGCCACATACTAATGGATTTGCATTTGCAAATGTTAAAGTTGGCACCGGTTTGATAGTGGCTATAACTGCAGTTCTAAACAATGACTCGCATATTCCGTTATAAGCTGTTACGTAATAAGTTGTTGTTATGGGTATAGATGGTGTTGTCCATGTTCTGGAAGTAGAAGCGACGTAGGAACCTCCAGTTTGTGAGGTGTACCACCGATATTCAGTTGTCCCAGCTGTACCTATTGCTCCAAGTATTACACTTCCGGTACCACAATTAAAACCATTGGTTATTGAAGTGATTTTGGCAGCACAATTAGCTACTACTGTAAATAGATAATCTTCTGTTTCGCCATAATTAACAATATTCCCACAAGCGCCAAAAGTGTTGTCAGATGCAGAATTTGATTTGTTAATTCGGAGTCTGATTTTATAATTTCCAGGAATTGCCGTTTCGGGTACTTTAAAACCAAAAGTTGTATTTATGAAAGCATTTGTGCACTGGTAGACAACTTCGGTCGGCTCATTAAAGATTCCATTTTTGTCCCAATCCACCCAAGCTTTCATATAATTAGCACCCCCAGTTGTGTTTGTAAAAATATTAATCCCTTCTCCTTGTGCTTGTGAAGCTCGGCTTCCTAAAGTTGTAAGATCTTGGTAACCTAGAGGAGAAGAACTGTATGTTGAGGAATTATTGGAATTTATTATGTTACCTATGAAATTCACCTCTTTTATGTAGTTTGAAGCTTGACCTCCGTTACTTACAGACGGTGTACAGTAATTTTCTGGTTGTACGGTGTCATATTCTACGATGGATAAATCGTCTAGAAACATTTGAGCTCCACTTTCACTAGAATACAATCGGAAACCAACATATTTTGTTTCATCTGAGTTAACAGTGAAACCCGCCGTATATTTTACATAAGAAGTTGCTGTGACATTATAAGTAGATGAGTTTAAAATTACTTGAGCATCTGACTCATTTATCATATAATTATTTGCAGTAACGCTTTTTACTATTTGAAGAAATCCAGAAGCACCTGATTGTTTTGCATAAGCGGTTACCACATAATATTTTCCAGCTTTAAATGGCAGGGTGTTTTTTGTTATCACGGAGCCATCGTAGAATTTATTGGGACCAGTTGATGGTGCGGTAATTTGTACGGATTTAGAGTTAGAGATGCCCCCTGTTACTTGATAAGCAAAAGTTGCACTAAAAAAATTTGACAAAGTAGAAACAGTTGAAGGAGTCGACTCCTCAAATCCTGTACTCCACAAAGTTGTTTGCCCATTCATCTCATTCACCAAAAACAACATCAGGAATAAGCTTAAAAAGACTATTAAAGATTGTTTATTCTTTTTTAACTTGATGGAAGAAATAGTATTAGGTTTTGCAGTAAAATTTTGAGAATTTGTATTTTCAAAAAAGTAATTTTCTTCCATAGATTTTTATCAGATTTTGGTCGTAAAACTAATTTATTTTCTTTTACAAATAACAAATAGGTTAAAAAACGTTAAATTTTTTTGTATTTAATCTGTTTTTTATGGTTTTAATCGGTGCTTTTGCACTAAATTAGGGTTTATAGTGTGGAATAGTCTAACACTTTGATTTGTTAAAAATAGTTTCATCCCGTTGTTGTAAAAGCGAAAAAAATGATTCAGAATTAGTTTTATTGTAGTTTTGTCCTTTTTTAAAATGACCACAAATTAATTATTCAAGCATCTATTTATTTTATTACTTTGCTACATTCACTTGTTAATACAAAATCTAAGCAACCAATGTTTCTAATTGTCACTAAATATTTAATTCCCAAAGGATATCGAGGCTTGACGGCATTTCCTTTTGTATTTGTAAAATATAGGAGCGATAAAGAAAATGCGATTTTTTTAAATCATGAAAAAATTCACTTGCGGCAGCAGTTAGAACTATTAATACTCCCTTTTTTTATATGGTACTTCCTGGAGTATCTTGTTCGATTAGTTCAATATAGAAATAGACATTTGGCCTACCGGAATATTAGTTTTGAGCGTGAAGCCTATGATAATGAATTGAATTTAGCCTATTTGAAAAGTAGGTCAATTCTAAGATTTACTAAATATTTATCTCTACATAAATAGTATTCTTTTTGTTAAAAGCTGCTTCTATCTTAAATTTCGAGTCGATGCCTTACGATTCGTTGTGAGGAGAATTATACTCGTTCGCTGAGTTGTTCCCTTTTTGTAATCCTATAACGTATATGTTTCTTTTTTATGTACAGTTTTTGAAATTAATTTAAGCTCATTAAATATGGTGTTTTTGATGTAAGATAATATTTTCTTTTTGGTTAAAAAGATGTATTTGGTCGGTTATTAATGCTTATTGTCGAGATAATTTCTTGTTTCTCATTTACTTTTGCCTAACTTTAAAAAAGTAATTTGCTGGTGGTTAGGATATGAGAAGGACAGGTTTTTTTTAGTTGTTTTTATTGTCTTTTTTCACTGGAGTTTGCAATTTAAAAAGCACAAAACATTTAAAATAACTTAATACTTATGAATACAAAACTACTTAATCGATTTTTTTTATTTGTTGTGGGCTTTTTATTTTCGATCCATGCAAATGCTCAAATGTTTATAAGTCCAAATAGTTACGTTTATTCTGAGAATGTACCTGTTTATATAGAAAAAGAACTTGAATTGAATGCTTCAAGTAGTAATTTTTATCTGAGAGGTGATGCTCAATTGTTGCAAGGTACTGTAAGTGCAAGTTCTAATAAGGGAGTGGGTAATTTATCCGTTTTTCAAGAAGGGACCACAAATAATTTTCAATACAACTATTGGTGTTCTCCAGTAGGAGGTAATATCGCTACTGCAGGAAATTCCCCATTTGGGATTACTCAACTTAAAGATATTATTGATTTAACCACAAGCGCAACCCCTACAATTTTGCCGTCAAATAATTATGATGGTTCCTCATCTCCTTTATCAATAGCTCCTTATTGGGTTTGGAAATTACCATCAACTTCATTGACAAATTGGGTTTATGTAGGCTCCACATCTAATTTAAATGCTGGAGAAGGTTTTACTATGAAAGGTACCTCGGGAACAAATGCAACAACTGTTAAAGGGGTGCAAAATAATCCTGGAAATAAACAACGCTATGATTTTAGGGGTAAGCCTAATGATGGGACAATTACAATACCAGTAGTTTTAGGAGAACTAATCCTAACAGGTAATCCATATCCATCTGCTATTGATCTATCCGCTTTTTTAACTGGGGCTACAAATTCAACTGGTATTGCGTATTTCTGGGAGCAGGATAAAACAGTAAGCTCACATTATATTGCAAATTATAAAGGAGGTTATGGTGCTTATTCCCCTTTAGGAGGTTCAGGTAATGGAGTGTATACTCCAGCGACTTTTTATTCCTATGATGGTTCTGGAAATGAGGTTGCTGCAACTGGCACAGGAGGAACCTATGGGAGAAGATTTTCACCAATTGGACAAGGTTTCATGATTGAGGGTAGTGCTACGGGAAATGTAGTGATGAAAAATAATTATAGAGTTTTTGTAAAAGAAGGGGCAGCTAATTTATCGCAGTTTGAAAAAAACGCAGCTAATAATAAGACCAATAAAAGTTCTGGTTTTCTTGAAAAAATTGAATCGGTATCAGGATTTGATTATACCACCGTTAGTACTGCACCCACTCCTCAAATTCGTTTTAACACATTATTGAATAATCAAGGCGTTCGTCAATTAGTTTTAGCATTTGTCCCAGAAGCTACTGACGGTGTTGATCGTGCTATGGATGCTTTGTCTACAAGTGACGATTCTCCTGCAGATATTTATTTTGTAATTGATGATAGTGAATACGTAATAGATGCTGTTAAATTTGAAGCTGACAAGAAAATTCCAATTGGATTTAGAAATACAAATAAAGCTAATTTTAAAATTTCTGTTAAAGAAGTTTTAAATTTCACCGAATCAGAAAGTATTTTTTTACACGATAAAATTTCAGATGTATATTATGATATTAAGAATAGTTTTCATGATTTAACGTTAGCCGCAGGAGTTAATAATACTCAATTCGAAATTACTTTTAAGAAAGGCGCATCATTAGGGATTGACGAGGTGGTAAAAGAAGATTTTGTATTGTACCAAAATAATACCACCAAGAATTTGACTATTAATAATCCAAAACAAAAAGAACTGGTTTCCTGTAGTTTATATGATATTGTTGGTAAGTTGATTTTCACTAAAAAAGAATTGGGTTCCAATGCTGATTATAGTTTTTCAACAGCTGGATTAAGTGATGGAATCTATATAGTTAAGTTAAGTACTACAGAGAATACTGACATCGGTCAGAAAATAATCATCAAAAACTAATTTATTAAGCGGTGAAATTGAATTGCGATTGCTACAGATTGCGTTTTAATTATATTAAATTTTACCTTTGTGAAAAATTATTTGGTTTGAATCAAAAACTCATTATAAAATTCCCAAATGCGATTTCGGTGACAATCAAACGTGAAGATTTGATTCATCCTTTTGTTTCAGGGAATAAGTTTAGAAAGCTAAAGTATAATTTGCTTCAGGCAAAAGAGGAAAATCAGGAAACGCTGCTCACTTTTGGTGGAGCCTATTCAAATCATATTGCCGCAGTTGCGTTTGCAGGAAAAGAGAATAGATTTAAAACCATCGGGATTATTCGAGGGGATGAATTACGCGACAAAATAGCAACTAATCCAACCTTGCAATTTGCCCAAGATTGTGGTATGCAATTCGAATTTATATCAAGAGAAGAATACCGATTAAAAAACCAAATTCCATTTTTGGAAAACTTAAAACAGCAACACGGTGATTTTTACCTTATCCCAGAGGGCGGTACTAATGAACTTGCCATAAAAGGTTGCCAGGAAATTCTAACCAAAGAAGACGCGCAGTTTAATTATATCTGTTGTGCAGTGGGAACTGGGGGGACTATTTCTGGAATTATTAATAGTGTTTTGCCTCATCAAAAAGTTTTAGGATTTCCTGCTTTAAAAGGTGATTTTTTAAAAGATGAAATTCGTAGTTTTGTAACCGACGTTCCAGATGAAAATTGGGAACTGATAACGGAGTACCATTTTGGCGGATACGGTAAAGTGAATCAAGATTTAATTAGCTTTATCAATCAGTTTTTTAAAAATAATAATATTCCATTAGATCCCATTTATACTGGAAAGATGGTTTTTGGCGTTATAGATATGATAGACACCAATTATTTTCTGTCTGAATCAAAAATTTTACTAATTCATACTGGTGGAATTCAGGGAATCGAAGGAATGAATTCAAAATTAAGAAGTAAACAATTACCATTAATAGATACTTATGTTTAAAAAAATCCTACTTATACTCACGCTATTTACTTTATTGAGTTGTAATGTAACAAAGCCAGTAATAGTAACAAAAAAAGCGACGCCTACAAGTTCAAAAAAAGTGGTAGCTCGTTCTGGCAAGAAAACAAATGTAGTCAAACCAGCGCTGAAAAAATCGTCAACACAAGAACAAGTTGAAGAAGAGAATGAAGTAATTGAATCAACCTCAGTAACCTATGTTGGAACTGATGTAATCGGCAAGTATATTTCTCAGTATAAAGATATTGCCATGAGTAATATGAGAATTTACGGAATTCCAGCGAGTATTATTTTAGCTCAAGGAATATTAGAGTCAGGCGCGGGAAGAGGTGAGTTATGCATTAGAGCAAACAATCATTTTGGAATAAAATGCCATGAGGGTTGGACTGGAGAATCTGTCAGACACGATGATGATTCGAGTCAGGAATGTTTTAGAAAATACTATGAACCGGCAGAGTCGTTTAATGATCACGCTTTGTTTTTGACGGGCAGAAGTAGATATGCTAGTTTATTCAATTTGGCAAAAGAAGATTATAAAGGCTGGGCAAGAGGACTCAGAAGAGCAGGTTACGCCACAGACCCTAAATACCCAGACAAATTAATATCGTATATCGAGCGTTACAATTTAGGACAATATGATGCACTTGTTATGGGTAAAGAGTATACTCCAATTGAAAGACAAGATACAAGAATAGCAGCTTTAGACAGCCAGAACAGGTCTCTATATGAAGTGCAAAAAGGAGATACTTTATATTCGATCTCAAAAAAATATAATTTATTGGTGACTGATTTAAAGCAAATCAATAACCTATCAGCAAACACCATTTCTATTGGGCAAAAACTGATAGTGAAATAGTAGAAGTTTAGAATAGAAAATAGCATATCGTAAATAAAACATCCAAAATATACATGTTATATAAAAGAAGTAGTCAGCTTTTTGCTGAAGCAGAAAAGGTAATTCCAGGAGGAGTAAATTCGCCAGTAAGAGCGTTCAAAGCAGTAGGGGGAACTCCAATTTTTGTTAAAAGTGCCAAGGGTGCATATATGTACGACGAAGATGGAAATCGTTTAATTGATTATATTAATTCTTGGGGACCTATGATTTTAGGTCATGCTTTTGAACCGGTGGTTCAAGCCGTAATCGAGAAAGCTAAGTTGGGAACCTCGTTTGGTATGCCCACGGAACTAGAAACACAAATTGCCGCTTTGGCCGTGTCTATGGTGCCTAATATTGATAAAATCAGGTTTGTAAATTCAGGGACAGAAGCCTGTATGAGTGCGGTGCGTTTAGCTCGTGGATTTACTAAAAGAGATAAAATTATAAAATTTGCAGGTTGCTACCACGGTCATTCTGATTCTTTTTTGATTCAGGCAGGAAGTGGAGCCGTAACCTTCGGTTCGCCTAATAGTCCTGGAGTAACTGCCGGAACAGCTAAAGATACTTTATTGGCTAAATTCAATGATTTAGAAAATGTAAAGACTTTAATCGAAGCTAATAAAAACGAAATTGGCGCTATAATAGTGGAGCCAGTTGCAGGAAACATGGGTTGTATTCCGCCAAATAAAGGTTTTTTAGAAGGTTTACGCCAACTTTGTACTGACAATGGTATACTGCTTATTTTTGACGAGGTCATGACCGGGTTTCGATTGGCACGCGGTGGAGTTCAAGAACTATTGAATGTTGATGCAGATATTGTTTGTTTCGGAAAAGTAATTGGTGGTGGACTACCGGTAGGTGCTTTCGCTGCTCGTGAAGAAATTATGAATTATCTAGCACCACTTGGTCCTGTTTACCAAGCAGGAACTTTATCAGGGAATCCATTGGCTATGGCCGCAGGATTAGCGATGTTGCAAACGCTAAATAATGATGCTGCTATTTTTGATAGATTAGCGGAGAAAACAGCCTATTTACATGCTGGAATCGAAAAAGTATTAAAAGCAAATAATGTTGTATTTACCATCAATAGAATAGGATCGATGATTTCAGTTCATTTTGATGCGACTCCCGTAGTTGATTTTAAAACTGCAGCAAATGGAGACAATGAAACGTTTAAAAAATTCTTTCATGGATTATTGCAAGAAGGAATTTATATTGCGCCATCAGCTTATGAAACTTGGTTTATTACTGATGCGCTTACTTACGAAGATCTGGATTTCACGATTCAGGCCATTGATAAAGTATCCAAAACTTTTTAATCAAAAAAAAACTTCCGGCTTTCACCGGAAGTTTTTTTATTTTTGCATTTCTTTTTTGCCATCTATTTTATCACCCATTTTTTTGTGCATTCTGTGTGCACCTCGTTTGTGGTGCTTTCCTTTCATAGCATCCCATTTTGCAAATTGATCAGCAGATAAAATACTTTTCATTTTGGCTTTCATAGCAATCTGCTCGTCTAGCATTTTGTTTTTTCTAGCAAAACGCTCGTCTGTTGTTGGTTTTGTTTTGTTATCTTTTCTGTCTTTCATCATCGCTTCTCGTTTCGCACTTTTTTCAGCAATGATGCTTTTCATTTGGTCTTGCTGTTTTGCGTTTAAGTCTAGCTCTAATGTCATTTTCTTTAACATCAATTCATTTTGTTGTTTTGGAGTGAATTTTTCCACTTCAGCTCTCTTAGGCATATCTTTTTTGTCTTGTGCAAAATTCGCTATGCTAACTGCTAATAAAGCAGCGATAAATAATTTTTTCATTGTACTTGTTTTAAAGTTATAAGGATAAGACCCTAATGTTTCCTTAAGGTTTAATCGTTAACAAAAGTTTAGTAATAAGGTGATATTTGTCACATAAAATTGAAAAGCGAAGGCTATCTTTACAAAGTGAAAAAATATGCAGTCATAATTCTTTTAGTTTTGTTTCTAAAACCAATTCTTCCGGTTATAGACTACGCTGTGAATTATGAGTATATCTCAAAAGTACTTTGTATCAATAAGGCTAAGCCAGAATTGAAGTGTAATGGAAAATGTCATTTGATGCAAGAATTAGCAAAAGCTTCAGATGATGACAAACCCCTTTCTTCTGATAAAAAGCAAAGCTCAAACTCCTTTGTAGATCTTTTTGTTACCGAGGCAGATTCTTTTAACTTTCTATTTTTTCAAAAGCCCACTACTCAAGAATTAAATTCTAGTTATGCTAATTTGTATTCACATTTAGATAGCTATGTTATTTTTCATCCCCCTATTTTTATTTCTTAATATACCGTTTTTTTGTGTCTGATTCCCTTTGGCGAAAGCCAATAAGGAAGTCCGTTGACGCATCTTATAGAACAAAATATAAAAAGAAATTACAATTATAAAAATGAAAAATATACTATACAAAGCCTTAGCTGTTTTAGCTTTGAGCGCTACACTTACTGCATGTTCTAATGATGAAGAAACAATTTCAGGAACAGGAATGGTGGCTTTAGAATTTGATAACTCTTTCAATGGAAACGATCTGATTCTTGAAACACAAACAAACACAACTGCTAGTAATGAAGTGCTTAAAATCACGTCCATAAAATACATTATTAGTAATATTGTTTTGACTAAGGAAGACGGAACTACATATACTTACCCAAAAAGCGAAAGCTATTTTATTGTGGATGAAGCAACGGCAGCAAGTCATGTTATTGACTTAAAAAATGTGCCAGCCGCTAACTATACTAAAGTAACTTTTGGTGTTGGAGTAGATAAAGACCAATGGAGTGCCGGAGCAGATGGTCAAGGAGATTTCTTAGCTACGGCACAAGCGGCAGGAATGATGTGGAGTTGGTCAGCAGGATATAAATTTGTGGCTTTTGAAGGTACTTTTACATCGGCTACCGTGACAACTGCAGTACCGTTTAAAGTGCATACTGGACAAACAGGAACAGACTATAACTACACAACAGTTAGTCTTGATTTACAGACAAAAGCTTTAGTGAGAACTACTATCACACCTCAAATTCACATTATTACTGATTTATCTAAAGTATTAAATAGTACAAATGTGATCAAGCTTTCTGATAACAATGCTAGTGGAACTGGAGCAAATATTATGGGTGGAAGTAATTTGCCTTTAATCACTCAAAACGTATCGACTATGTTTTCTGTAGACCACGTTCACAACGATTAATTTCATTTTTAGTAGCACAAGAGTAGTGTTTTAAACAAGTTCAGTCCCGTTTTTCGCTGTATCTTTTTTTAAAAATAAAAAAAGAATGCCGCTACAACCGGGGCTAGTCTACAGCTTTTGTGCTTCTTTCAAAAATCCAAACCATGAAAATAAAACATTTTCTTTGGCTACTTCTTCCCGTATTAATTAGTTGCTCAGATAAGGATGATGACTATGTGAATCTACCATTAGATTTTGCAGTGCCTTCAAATTTTCCAGATTTAGCATATGATATCACTGCAAATCCTCCAACAGAAAAAGGATTTGAACTGGGTAAAAAACTATTTTATGATGGTCGTTTAGCTTCTGACGGACTGGTATCTTGTGGGTTTTGTCACTTACAGGAAAATGCCTTCACCCATCACGGACACACCGTAAGTCATGGTGTGAATGATGCTCAAGGAACAAGAAATGCACCTGCTATTCAGAACATGGCTTTTCAACGTGTTTTTATGTATGATGGAGCTTCCTCTCATTTAGATCTGCAACCGATCATTCCTTTGACAAGCGAAATAGAAATGAATGGCGATTTAAATACTATTCTGGCTATGATGAAAGGGGATAAAACCTATCGTGAATTGTTTAAAGCTTCTTTTACTGATGGAACTGTTTCTGTCGAGAACATGCTCAAAGCACTTTCGCAATTTATGGTTATGCTGACTTCTTCTAATTCAAAATTCGATCACTATAGACGTAATGAAGCGGGAGGTACCCTTACGAGTGATGAAACAGCTGGTTATGCCGTTTTTAAAACTAAATGCGCTTCTTGTCACGCTACTGATCTAATGACTGATGATGCTTTTAGAAACAACGGATTAGCCATAAACCCATTAATAAATGATGTTGGACGTTACCGCGTTACTGAGCTTGCACAAGATTATTACAAATTCAAAGTATCCAGTTTGCGTAATGTAGAAGTAACTGCGCCGTACATGCACGATGGTCGTTTTGGCACACTCGAGGCAGTGCTTAATCACTACAGTTCTGGAATTGTTGATTCTCCGACATTAGACCCTATTTTAAAACAAAATACAAAACTCGGAATCACACTTTCCGAAACCGAAAAAACACAGCTAATCGCATTTCTAAAAACATTAACCGACAATCAATATCTTACTGATAAACGATTTTCCGAATTTTAAATACCATGAAAAAAACAATAATAATAAGTCTGCTTACTTTTTTATCCATTCAGTTGGTGAGCGCTATTCCTATAAAAGACAGTATTTCCAGTTTTACGTTCCAAAAAATGCAACTCGCGGCGGCAATGGATTTTGACTGCGACGCCTGTGGCTGTTCTGCCAGTGGAGGAAGTATGGGGTGTAGCTCTATGCTGAATAGTAATTTTGTAGGTATTCGTTATTTTAACCAAAGTTATTCCAGTAGAGATGGGATTTTTGCCAACTCTCCTTGGATTGATGAAAATTTCAATACGGCTCAAATTTGGACTAAAATCCCACTTACTGATAAAATCCAAATTGCAGCCTTGATTCCGTATCATTTTCACAATCGAGAATTGACTACCGGAACGGAAAACATCAGCGGTCTGGGGGATATTACGCTTATGGCAACGTATTCTGTGTATCAGACACAAAAAGACAGCACCGTTTTTACACACAATATACAAATAGGAGGGGGTGTAAAAATACCCACAGGTAAGTTTGAAGAAGCGAATAATTTAGGGACTGTAAATCAAAGTTTCCAACTGGGAACCGGAAGTTGGGATTACCTTTTTCTTACCGAATATATGATTAAGAAGAAAAACTTGGGATTGAATAGTATGCTGAATTATAACATCAAGACCGAGAATTCTAAGAAATATCAGTTTGGTAATCAACTGAATTATGGGAGTACACTGTTCTATCTTTTAGATTTGAAGACCGTACAGCTGGTTCCGCAAATAGGAATAGCGGGTGAAGTGTATGAAAGTAATAAGCAACACGGCGAAAAAGTAGTTAATACAGCTGGGGATATTCTGTTTAGTAAGTTTGGTCTTGAAGTAGGTAAAGACAAATTTTCAGTAGGGATTAATGCGATGCTTCCTGTCAACCAGAATTTATCAAGCGGGAATATAGAGGCTAATTATAGATGGAGTGTAAATTTAAATTATACTTTATAGAAATTAGTGAGATTACAGTTTTTCTTAAACCAAAAAGCAATAATAGTTCTATAGAATTAGTATTGCTTTTTGGTTTATAAGTATCTTTGAATTAGTATTCTAGTACTCCTGTTTTTACTCAACCTCTTTTTTAAGAAGAAGTATTATTTTCAATATTATGACAGCAAACCAAAAGCTAATGGCACAAAAAATTTCTTTCTTTTCAACGCAATCGTACGATAAATCTTTTTTTGAAAAGTACAACGCCAGTTTTGGTTTTGAATTAGAGTTTTTTGAGGTTCAATTGAATTCTCGTACAGTAAGTTTAATTGAAAACACAGCTATTGTTTGTGTTTTTGTAAATGATGTTGTAGATGCTGAAGTAATTGAAAAACTCGCAGAAAAGGGAGTGAAAATTATTGCTTTGCGTTGTGCAGGTTTTAATAATGTTGATCTTATCGCTGCTAAAAAGTTGGGTATACGAGTTTGTCGTGTTCCATCTTATTCTCCCGAAGCGGTTGCTGAGCATGCCATGGCAATGATTTTAACTTTAAATCGTAAAACACATAAAGCCTATAATCGAGTACGGGAACAAAATTTCTCATTAAACGGGCTTTTGGGTTTTGATTTGCATGGTAAAACAGTAGGAATCATTGGTACGGGAAACATAGGCAAAGCATTTGCTAAAATTGTATTAGGCTTTGGTTGTAAAGTTCTAGCCTTCGATATAATTAAAGATCAAGAAATAGAGAAATTAGGAGTGCGATACGAAACCTTAGAGACTATTTTTAAATTGGCTGATATCATTTCTTTGCATTGTCCATTAAGTGATACAACAAAGCATATGATTAATAAAAGTTCGCTCTCGCAAATGAAAGATAACATTATGCTAATTAATACCAGTAGAGGTGCTTTGATCAATACATCAGATATTATCGAAGCGTTAAAAAGTGCTAAAGTTGGTTATCTAGGAATTGATGTATACGAACAAGAAGAAAAATTATTCTTTAAAGATTTGTCTGAAAACATTATTCAAGATGATGATATACAACGATTAATGAGTTTTCCAAATGTTTTGGTAACTGCGCACCAAGCCTTTTTTACTAATGAAGCGCTTACACAAATAGCTACAACTACTTTTGAAAATGTATCCAATCTAATCAGTAAAAATGATGTTGATAATAAAGCAGCGCTATTAAATTAAATAAATAGTGTTTTTATACTAAGTACAAAGAGCATCTTCAGGATAATCAAGTAATGGATTCGTAATTGCTTTAGTAGCTACTTTAGTTTTCATAAAACCTCCACGATTATCGGTTCTTTCGATGGAATGCTGCACTATTAAATAACCCACAGTAATCATGTTTTGCAGTTCCCTTAGTTTAGTATTGATTTGATGGGTTTTAGATAGTGCTTCAAGTTCGTTTTTCCATAGCAGCAGTTGTGTCTTTGCACTAATTAAATCGGTGTCATTACGGACGATTCCGGCATTTTTACGCATTAAAAGTTGTAATTCGGTTTTCATATTAGTCATAAAACCGGAACTGATTTCGGGCTGGTTTAGTGCAGTCCAATCCGAAATTATGTTTTTAGAATCTTGTTTTTTTAAGGAGGCTTTCGCCAAATAACGATAGATTTTATCTGAATATACTAAGGCTTCCAGTAGGGAGTTGGAGGCCAATCGGTTGGCGCCATGCAATCCTGTTTGGGAACATTCGCCGCAGGCAAATAAATTTTCAATAGATGTTTTTCCGTCTTTATCCACCACAATGCCACCGCAAAGATAATGCTGGGCAGGAACTACTGGAATCCAATCTTTGGCAATGTCTATACCGATGCTTTTGCAACGCTCATAAATCATGGGGAAATGTTTTGTAAAAGCTTCCATATCTAAATGGGTGCAATCTAAATAAACACATTCTTCCCTAGATTTTTTAAGTTCCATATCAATACTTTGCGAAACAATATCTCGGGAAGCCAATTCTTCTCTTTCGTCGTAATCAAGCATGAATCGCTGTCCGTTTTTAGTACGTAAATAAGCGCCAAATCCACGAACGGCCTCCGAAATCAAAAACGCTGAGCCAGAAGATCCTTCATATAATGCAGTGGGGTGAAATTGTATAAATTCCATATCCTTGATGACCGCATTTGCACGGCTAGCCATAGCAATGCCATCTCCTGTAGCAATCACAGGATTAGTCGTGTGTCCATAAAGATGCCCAATTCCGCCAGCGGCGAGCAATGTAAAATCAGATTGGAAGGTGATGATTTTATTCGTCTTTTGATTTAAAGCATAAGCACCGAGACACCGATTATTTTCGGTAATTAAATCAAGGGCAAAATGATGGTCTAAGACGATAATATTTTCTTTTTTACGCACCTGCTCTAGTATGGTACGCTCAATTTCAAAACCAGTCTGATCTTTATGATGTACAACTCTGTTTTGAGAATGGCCACCTTCTTTTCCTAGGTCAAAACTTCCCAGAGCATTGGTGTCAAACTTAGCGCCCCAAGCGATGAGTTCATTCAATCTGTCGGGGCCTTCGGTAACCACCATCTTTACTACAGCGACATCACAGAGTCCATCACCACAAATCAAGGTGTCATCAATGTGTTTTTGATAGGAATCTTCAGTTTCATTAGTGACAATGGCAATTCCGCCTTGGGCATATTTAGTGTTTGATTCGTCTACCGAAGCCTTAGTGATAATGGTAATTTTTCTATTGGGGAATCGATCTGCGATTTTTATGGCAAAGGTCAATCCCGCCACTCCAGAACCTATTATTAAGTAATTTGTTAGTGTCATTATTTTGATAATTCTAGCATGCGTTCAATAGGCAGTAATGCTTTTTTACGAATATTTTCGGGAACAACGATTTCTGGAGTTTCATTCAGTAAACAGTTGTAGACTTTTTGTAAGCTGTTCATTTTCATATATGCACATTCACTGCAAGCGCAAGTGTTATCGTCTTTAGCTGGCGCCGGAATCAATATTTTTCCTGGTACTTCCTGTTGCATTTTATGAAGAATTCCTGCTTCGGTTGCGACAATAAATTTGTTGTTAGAATTTGTTTTTACATATTCAATCATTCCCGCTGTTGAACCAATGTAACTTGCCGTTTTTAAAATGTGTGTTTCTGATTCAGGATGAGCAATGATGGTCGCATCAGGATGTAGTTTGTGAACTTCTATTAATTTGTCTAGTGAAAAAGCTTCGTGAACCACACAGGATCCATCCCAAAGCAGCATATCACGACCCGTTTTTTCAATAATATATTTCCCTAAGTTCTTGTCTGGCGCAAAAATAATTGGTCTGTCTTTTGGTACTGATTCTACTATTTTTACCGCATTTGATGACGTACAAACAATGTCGCTTAATGCTTTGATTTCGGCAGAGCAGTTCACATAGGTGATGACAATATGGTCTGGATGCTGGTCTATGAATTGTTTGAACAAATCTGGCGGGCAGGATTCTGCTAACGAACAGCCTGCTTTTAAATCGGGTAAAATTACTTTCTTGGTCGGGTTTAATATTTTGGCGGTTTCAGCCATAAAATGAACTCCTGCAAAAAGGATAATAGCAGCATCCGCTTTCATAGCTTCCTGCGATAAACCCAAACTGTCGCCCACATAATCAGCTATATCCTGAATATCGGCTTCTTGATAATAATGGGCTAGAATAACCGCATTTTTCTCCTTTTTTAATTCCAATATTCTCTCCTTAAGATTTTTCATTCTACACTCTGATTTTTGTTATTTTTTATTTAAAAAAGAAGGTAACTTGCTTAAAATAAAATTGTTAATAACGAATTTATTTTAATTGATGTAAAAAGAATAAGTCAAATTCTCTTGTATTTTTTTATTCTTTTTTAGACGTAAAAGTAGGTTGATATAGGGTGGTTTAGTATGATAATTATCAGGTTTTAAACAGTTTGCTTTATCGAAATTTGTAATCTATTTGAACAAATAAATTTTACAGATGACAACAACAAAACCGTTACATACTTTCCATATCCCTGTAATGGGACTTGCCTACACGATAGACAGTCCTATTCGAGTGGCAAAGTATGGCATATCCTCTGTGATTTCGATCATAGACGATGATTTAATTGAAAAAATGAATGCCTTTTACAGCACTAAATTCAATTTGCCTTATCAAGAAATAACCCAAAAAATACACGATTATCGTGCAGAACGTGTTACTTCTTATTTGAATTTAGTAGACAAAATTGTAAAAGATAAATTCGAGAGCTTCAAAAACGAACTAACCGATAGTAAATTGGCTTTGGAGAACTACATTGCGATGTTGCCAAACAAGTCTGAGATAAAACTTGGCTTACAGCATCTAATTGATGAGGGTGTTGCTTTTAAAGATAACATTAAAAGTTTTCTTGAAAGCAATCTGACTGCTGGCGATATCGATGTCAATATCATGACTAAAGTAGACAAGGATAATTTCATTAAAGACGAGCAATTGCCAACGGAATTTAATGATGCTCATGCTTCTCTTCGTGGTTTTGCTAACAGTACTTTGACTTCATCAGTGGTACTTTCTGCAGGGATGAACCCGAGATTGTACAGCTATTTTGAAAATTTCGATGTCTTTTTTCCAGACGAAAACAATCAGCTCAACAAGAAAATTATCCTTAAAGTAAGCGATTTCAGATCGGCTATGATACAAGGTAATTTCTTGGCAAAAAAAGGACTTTGGGTTTCTGAATACAGAATCGAGTCGGGTTTGAATTGTGGAGGTCATGCCTTTGCAACTGACGGCTATTTGCTAGGTCCTATTTTAGAAGAATTCAAAGCAAAAAAAGAGCAATTGATCGCTTCGGCTCACGATTTAATGGTGAAAGCTTTAACTATTAAAGGAAAGCATATTCCTGAGCAACCATTGGAATTAAAAATCACCGTACAAGGCGGAGTGGGAACTGCTGAAGAGCATGACTTTTTATTAGACCATTACGCAGTGGATTCTGTGGGTTGGGGTTCCCCATTTTTATTAGTTCCAGAAGCGACTTCTGTGGATGAAGGAACACGTAAATTATTGGCCAACGCCAAAGAAGACGATTTGTATTTGAGTCATATTTCCCCATTAGGAATTCCTTTCAACACGTTGAGAGGTACGACAAACGAGATGCTCAAGCAAAAACGTATCCTAGAAAATAATGCAGGTAGTTCGTGTCCTAAAAAGTTTTTGGCGTTAAGCAAAGAATTTGGAGCAAAAGGAATTTGCTCCGCTTCCAAGAAATTCCAAGACTTAAAATTGGAAGAATTGGATGCTAAGAAAGAAACTTTGTCAACTGTAATGTTCGAAAACGCTAAAAACAAAATCACGGAGAAATCTTGTCTTTGTGTAGGTTTGGCAAACGCCTCTTATTTAGAGAATGATATGAAAATCAAAGGACAGGCTCAGGGTGTCGTGATATGTCCCGGACCTAATATGGCCTATTTCGATCAGGAAGTTTCCTTATCTAACATGGTGCAACACATTTACGGAAATGCTTCAGTGCTGACCGACACAAACCGTCCCAATATGTTTATCAAGGAATTAAAAATGTATGTAGATTATTTGAAGAATGAAATCGCCACAGTTTCCGAAGAGATTACTGCTGGCCAAATTAAAAAATGGAACTTATTCAAACACAATTTGGAAGAAGGAATCGGGTATTATCAAAATTTGTTTGTATCCACAACCGCTTCAATGGCTGATAATGCCAAGGCGCAATACTTACTTCATTTTTATAAAGAGGAATTATTTGGGATTAAAATTCCGCAATTGGCATAAATGAAAAAGTCGGCTTGAAATTTTTCAAGTCGACTTTTTTTAATCTTATTTTGTGTTAATACCTCAAGAAAGTATCACCCGATTTAATTCCCAGTGCAAGTTCCTCTAGATTGGTATTTTCGAGCATGAAAGTCAATTCATTTCTAATGATTTTAAATTTGTCATGAACAGGACAAGGATGTTCTTCAGAGCAGTGACTTAAGCCTAATCCGCAACCGGTAAAAACACGGTCACCATCAATCGCTGATACGATTTGTATGAGCTTGATTTGGCTCATACTTTTTTTAGGAATTTCAAAACCACCACCAACTCCTTTTATAGAATGGATAATATTATTTTTGGAAAGTATTTGTAAAATTTTGGCTGTAAAAGCTTCAGGAGAATCTATTTTTTGCGCAATGTCTTTCAATCCCACTCGGTTGTCTTGATACGATTGAGAAGCGATAAAAATAGTGGCACGAATGCCGTATTCACAGGTTTTTGAAAACATAATTTGTTTTTTTCAAAATTACGAAATAAGTTTTATTATAGGTATTAAATAGGATAGTTTTGGATACTAACTTGTTTTCTTTTTATATGACTCAATAAATTTCCCGTTATCATCAAAAGTCCCGTTGCTAATGGTACACTACCAATAAATAAACTTAGATAATAATTTGGAAGTATTCCCATGTCAAAATACAAATACAAACCTTGTAGAAATAACAAGATCTCGGTAGCTACAAAACCGATCAAGAAAATCTGGATTCCCCCTTTATGAAATGCGTTTTGAATATTTAAAAATTTATTTTGCAAAGCAAAGCCAAAAAGAAATCCAGTTATAATGCCAAGCATTGTAAGGTGAATATATCCAATAACAAAATTCCTAATTTGGTGTGACATCTGAGCCAATTCAGGTACTAAAACAACCAACTGTATACCGATTTTTAATACCAACGAAAACAATGCAAAACCATAAACTGTTTTTTCTAAAGAAGATAAAGCACCAAAAAACACTTGTAATTGTGATCTAGCGTTTTGAATAAAAAGTACAGCAGCAACCAATTGTAGCACTACACCAACAACATTTATCCAATAAAAAACAGGATTGGGGAGAAACCAACTTACAGGCAAAGCCAAAGTCATTATCGTTGCAATAACGAATAAGGTATAGAACAAACGAAATTTTTTCTCGTCAATTTTTAATTTTATTTGTTTGAAGAACAAGGCTAAAACAGCGAATAAAAACCAACCATTAAACTGAAAATGTAGAAAATACTGAATGCATATTTGATAAAAAGCACTCGATTTACCCAATAATCCAACTGCGGGCCCCAGACACCAAACTCCGAAAGTAGAGAAAACCATAAAAAGCAAAGCAGTACGCAACATTTTTTTTTCGGGGAAAGTAGCGGGTTTTGCGTCTTTCCAAATCAGCCGAACGAAATAGTAACTGCAAAAAATATGTAAAGTAGAAAAAAGGATAGAAATAAAAGCATAACCATGAGCGGGAAAATCGAGCATCATGCCAACCACAGCCAGTTCGGTAATCCAAAATAAGCGATTGAAAATCCGTTTTTCTTGTGTTGCTTTTGGAACAAAATTATAAACGATTAAACAGTACAACATCATATAAACCCAACCCAACATGGCCACGTGAGAATGGCCATGCATTAAAAACTGAAAATTCACGCCTTCAATAGGAGATACATACATCCAACGAAGGAGTAATCCCATCAACGAAGCAATGAAAAAGTTTGCAAAACAAATTACTATCCAATGTTTTTTCATAATCAATTTATAAAAGGAGCTCTGATTTTTTAAAGAAGTTTAAAATAAAAGCATTAAGATATTAAGGGTGTTAAGCCTTAACTTTTCTTAATTTCTTAATGGTAAAAATATAATTTTTATAACCAAAAAGTAGCTTCATCATTTTCGATAAAAGGCAATTTGGAATGGATTTCTTCAATTTTTGCCAATTGCTCAACGCTTGCTTTTAACTGAATTTCACCAAACAATACACGCTCTTCAAAACGAATGTGTGCGTCCAATTCTTTCTCAATAAAACTTAGGTTTTCTTTCAAATCTGTAGTTGCCGTAAATAAATCTGTAAGACGGCTATGTTCTGATAAAGCTTGTTGAATTAAGGGATTGTCATTCCCTAAAATCGTGAAAATATATTTTTCTTCTAATTCAAAATGAGGTTTTAAATGATTGTCAAAAAACCAATCGGTATACGATTTAATGCGTTCTAGGGGAACTTCTTTTTTTAAACCAGTGCGTATTTTCCAGCATAGTAATAAACCTTGATGATGGTCGTGGCTTAATGGTTGTAATTCAATTGCTCTTTTTAATGGTTTAGTATCGCTCATGACATGTTTTAATTAATGGTTTATAAATACAATGGAATAATCACCCTCTAAAATGTATTTTTATTTTTTCTGTCGAAAGGTTTTCTTTTTCTAATTCTTTAAAAGAATAGCCTAATTTTTCAATCGTAGTCGTTCCGTTTACGAAATGCTGAATGTAATAATTTCCAGTATATCCTGCTTTTTCCAAATAAAGTATCATTCGATGAATATCCTCTTTCTTTAATAAATCGGAATGTACCGTGGTACGAACTTCAAATGGCATTTTGCTTTCCAGCAATAAATGTAGTGACTTTTCGAAAGGGACAAAAAGATTCGATTGTGTTATTTTTTCGAAATTCTCTGGCATGGCCTTAAAATCAAGAGCTACATAGTCAATCAACTCTTTTTCGATTAATTCCTCAAGTACTTTCGGTTGCGAACCATTGGTGTCTATTTTGACCAAGAAACCCATTTTTTTGACATCTTCAATAAATAAAACACTTTTTTTGTGAAGTAAACATTCGCCTCCGCTAAAGACGACAGCATCTAGTAATTGTTTCCTGCTGTTCAAAAATTCTAAAGTTTTTTCGAAAGAAATACTGCCTTTCCCAAAAACAATTTCGGGATTATAGCAATATAAACACCGCATATTACAGCCTGCAAACCAAAGTATGCAAGCTGATTTATGTGGGTAATCTAGTAGGGTAAATGGAGTGATGCTATAAATGGGTTTAGCAACATTTTCCTTCTGTAAAATGGGTACGTTGTTTGTGTTCACCTTTTTTTCCTATGTTAAAACTTTCTACAGGTCTGTGATACCCCATTACGCGAGTATATACCAGGCATTTTGTTCTCAATTTTTGATTCTCTTCTAAAATCTGATTTGCTGATGTTTTCATAGCTATTTAGTTTAAAATTGTTTAATTTATTTGAGATTAATTATTTAAAGTTTTTAGATTATTGATGTAATAAAATTTCAGGTTAGTAGTTCAGCCTTAAACCTTAAACCTTAAACCTTAAACCTTAAACCTTAAACTTTTCCCCTTCTCTTCAATCAAAATTTCATCACATTTCGGGCAATATTCATGTTCGCCATTCAAATATCCATGTAGAGGACAAACGCTAAATACAGGAGTCACCGTGATATAAGGTAATTTGAAGTTGGAGATTACTTTTTTTACAAACTGCTTACACGCTTCAGGAGAACTGATTTTTTCACTCATATAAAGATGAAGCACGGTTCCACCAGTGTATTTGCATTGCAGTTGATCTTGCAACAGCAAAGCTTCAAAAGGATCTTGTGTAAAATCTACTGGAATTTGAGAGCTGTTGGTGTAATAAATATTCTCCTCCTGACCCGCCTGAATGATGTCGGCATAGCGCTTTTTGTCTTCCTTGGCAAAACGGTAGGTTGTCCCTTCGGCAGGAGTTGCTTCTAGATTATACAGATTTCCTGTTTCTTCTTGGAACTCTTTCATTCGGTTGCGAATGTGGTCCAAAATACCAGCTGCAAATTCAATCCCAGTGTCAGAAGCAATAGTATCTTCATTATTAGTAAAGTTCTGAATCATTTCGTTCATTCCGTTTACACCAATGGTCGAAAAGTGATTTCTAAAATGTTGCAAATAGCGCTTGGTGTAAGGGTACAATCCACGGTCATACATTTCTTGAACAAATACTCTTTTTTTCTCCAAAGTCGCTTTAGCAATAAATAAAAGATGATCTAGTTGTTGGTATAATGTTGCTTTGTCGCCTTTGTACAAATAACCTAAACGCGCCATGTTTACAGTTACAACACCAATACTTCCGGTCATTTCGGCACTTCCAAACAATCCATTGCCACGTTTCAATAATTCCCGTAAATCCAGTTGCAAACGACAACACATACTACGAACCGCATTGGGTTTATAGGCGTTTTCGTTTTCAATTTGGTTGCCATTTTCATCTAGAACATATTGACTTCCAATGAAATTTTGAAAATAAGATGAACCAATTTTGGCTGTATTTTCAAAAAGCAATTCGGTATTTTCACCATCCCAATCAAATTCTTCCGTAATATTTACTGTTGGAATAGGGAAGGTAAAGGGTTGTCCGTTGGCATCACCTTCGGTCATCACGGTGTAATAGGCTTTGTTGATAAGGTTCATTTCTTTTTGGAAATGTTCGTAGCGCAAGTCTGTTAGTTTGTTAACACCTCTTTCTTTGGCTCTAGCCAAAACAGTTTCACGATTATTATTTTCGAAAAAATGCAAATCATTTTTGGTCGGAATCTGGGTTTTCAAATCTTCGGGAACGACCCAGTCCAGAGTAATATTCGTAAAAGGCGATTGTCCCCAGCGAGCAGGAACATTCAAATTATACACAAAACTTCTAACAGCCTTCAGTACATCATCAAAATCCAAATCATCTGCAAAAACGTAAGGAGCTAAATAGGTGTCAAACGAACTAAAAGCTTGCGCACCTGCCCATTCGCTTTGCAAAATCCCAAGAAAATTGGCCATTTGCCCCAAAGCTTCTCTAAAATGAGAAGGAGCTTTGCTCTCGACACGTCCTCGAACTCCGTTGAAACCGTCGTTTAGTAAAACACGCAAACTCCAGCCAGCGCAATAACCCGTTAGGCAATCCAAGTCGTGAATATGAATGTCTCCATTTCGGTGTGCATAACCTTCTTCTTTGGTGTATACCTTATCTAACCAATAATTAGCAATCACTTTTCCAGCAACATTATTAACCAGTCCTGCGTTGGAATAGGAGGTGTTGGCATTGGCATTGATGCGCCAATCGGTTTGTTCGATATATTCTTCAATGGTTTGTGTACTATCTACATAAGTAGTGTCGTCGTTCAAACCGTTTACATGTTCTCTTTGTAGTTTTCGAGTGTGCCGAAACAACATAAACGAACGCATCACTTCAAAATAATTATTCTCAAAGAAAGCTTTTTCGATTAAATCCTGGATTTCCTCAACAGCCGAAAGTTCTTTGGTTTCGAGTATTTCACTAACACTATCAAAAACACTTTCATCAACAACTACAGAGACACTTTTGAAACTCTTTTCAATAGCATCTTTAATTTTAAAAGATTCAAACGGTTCGTATTTTCCATTTCTTTTGATAACGTAATTCTCCATAGTTGTTGTTGTTTAAGTTGCTAAGTGACTAAGTTTCTGAGTGAATGAGTTTTTTATGTTACTGACATAAAAATCAGAGTCTTATTAGCTTAATGTTTTGCTTTTTTTGAGTTTATTTTACTTAAAAGTGAGCAGCTTAGAAATTTAGAATCTTTTTTTACTGTTCTGCAAATGCTTTTTCTAAAGCAACTGCTTTTGGGAACAAAATGTTGTTTTCCAAATGGATGTGTTTGTGTAAATCTTGTTCAAATTCTTGTAGCATCGCAAAAGTTACTTTGTAGGTGTTACAAGCATCTGCTGGCGGAGTGTAATTGTTTGTTAATTCTACAATTTTAGCAAAACGATCTCCTTCTGCTTCGTGCTCAGCCATCATCATCGCAATCGGATTTTTAACGGTTCCAAAATGAGGTTGTGCAATTAATTCATCAGAAATTGATGCGGTAACCATTTTTTTAATGAAAGGAAACAACATCAATTCTTCTTTTTTCATGTGTTGTGCTAGTTCTCCTGCGCAACCTTTAAAAAGTTCATTGATTTCAAACAATTCAGGATGACTCGCTCCGTGAACTTTACATAATTTATCCAAAAATTGAAGTAGGGTAGGTGTTTTTTCCTCTACATAACGATGGTGTGTTTTTTCGATGTAATCAGCTAAAAGATCTAATGGCCATGCATTAAAATCGATTCCAGAATCACTTTTCGTATTCAAAATAGCATCAATTTCGATTTGTAAATCTGCGGGCTGTACTGCTTTTTTTTCGCAAACTTCATCTACAGTTCTATTTCCTTTGCAGCAAAAGTCAATGCCGTATTTTGAGAATAAAGCGGCTGTTCTAAAATCTTTTGCTACATATTCTCCAATTGTTATTTTTTCTAAAGTTTCCATATTGTTGTTTTTTATATTTATTTGATTAAGCAAATTTAGTAATTATTTTAAATAAAAGACAATTTTATCCGTAATTAAAATTAATTTTATAATTATCTAGTTAATAGGTGTATGTGTTATTATTAATGTTTTTAATTGAAGTAGTAATAGTAGTAGGCTCATAACGGATATAGCGTTCGAATGAAATTCAATTTGTAAAATGATATTTGAAAAAAGGATAAAATAAACTCAAAATAACAATAAAAGATAAAGTTATCTTTTATATCTTTGCGAAATAATAAAAGACAAAACTGTCCTTTATTTAAAATCAAATTATTTAATAACTAAAAACAGATTATTATGCTTTCAAAATCACAAGCACGAGCATTTTTTCTGGGAGGAACATTAGTCACCTTTTTAATCTTTATAGGATTGACTATTTATTCGTTTATGCCCAGAAATGATCAAACGCATTATGGCGAGATTACCAAAGAGGTAGTGAGGGGAAAAGAAATTTGGGAATCCAACAATTGTATGGGATGCCATAGTATTATGGGAGAAGGTGGTTATTACGCCCCTGAATTGACAAAAGTTTTAGATCGTCGAGGTGAAGGTTACGTCAAGGCCGTTTTAATGTCGCCAGTTCCATGGGCGCCAAGAGGACGAAAAATGGTGGCTTATAAAATGAGTGAAGCCGATGCCAATGCAATGGTCGCTTATTTTAAATGGATTGGAAAACTAGATTTGAATGGGTTTGAGCATGTGGTTTCGCCTTTAGCCAAACAAGAATAATTTAATAATAAAGGATATGAACTCGCCACTAACAAGAAGTTTGTTGAAAACAAACACCATTAAATAGAAGGCGATAGCATATTTGACCAGTAACAAATAAATTTTACTAATATGAACTCGCCACTAACAATAAGTTTGTTGCAAACAAACACAATCAAAAAAAAGGCGATAACATTTTTGA
>TARA_R110002110_G_scaffold85816_2_pt1 | contig 221021 bp, 209 predicted proteins | sample TARA_R110002110 | Tara Oceans TARA_R110002110 (sample SAMEA4397330) | marine metagenome | biome: Polar Biome; feature: [SRF] surface water layer (ENVO:00010504); material: water (ENVO:00002006), including particulate matter (ENVO:01000060) such as... | depth 5 m | reverse complement strand
CCCGCCCGTCTAATCTTTGTTCGCGTGGGGTGCCTGGGAGCCGAAGCTGCCGATCTGGGCCCGGTGGCGCAGCAGGTGGTCGGCGATGACGCAGGCCATCATGGCCTCGCCCACCGGCACGGCGCGGATACCGACACAGGGATCGTGGCGACCCTTGGTCGTGATGTCCGTGTCGTCGCCGTCGCGGCTGACCGTGTCGCGCGGTGTGAGGATCGAGCTGGTCGGCTTCACCGCGAAACGCACCACGAGGTCCTGTCCGGTAGAGATGCCGCCGAGCACGCCACCGGCGTGGTTGGACCCGAACGTGACCTTGTCGCCATCCATGCGCATCTCGTCGGCGTTTTCTTCGCCGGTGAGTGCCGCAGCACCCATCCCGGCGCCGATCTCCACACCTTTCACGGCGTTGATGGTCAGCATGGCCGCGGCGAGGTCGGAATCGATCTTGCCGTAGATCGGCTCGCCCAGGCCCACGGGCACACCTTCGGCGACCAGTTCGATGACCGCGCCGACCGATGAACCCGCCTTGCGGATGTCGTCGAGATAGGCTTCCCACGGGCCGGCCATCTTGGGGTCGGGGCACCAGAATGGGTTGTCGCCGATCACGTCCCAGTCCCAGTTGGCCCGGTCGATCGCCATCGTGCCGACCTGCACCAGCGCGCCGCGCAGGGTGACGCCGCCGGGGATGAGGCTCTCGATGACCTTGCGGGCGAGTGCGCCCGCGGCCACCCGGCTCGCGGTCTCACGTGCGGACGAGCGCCCGCCGCCGCGATAGTCGCGGATGCCGTATTTGGCGTCATAGGTGTAGTCGGCGTGGCCCGGCCGGTATTTCTGGGCGATCTCGGAATAGTCCTTCGAGCGCGCGTCCACATTCTCGATCATCATCGAGACTGGCGCGCCGGTCGTCTGCCCCTCGAACACGCCCGACAGGATCTTCACTGCGTCCGGTTCCTTGCGCTGGGTCGTGAAGCGCGACTGGCCGGGGCGGCGTTTGTCGAGCCAGCCCTGAATGTCGCTCTCGGCGAAGGGCACGCGCGGCGGTACCCCATCGACGACGACGCCGATGGCGGGCCCGTGGCTCTCGCCCCAGGTTGTGAACCGGAAAATCTGGCCGAAGCTGTTGCCGGCCATGGCCGCTACTCCTGGTTGGGTGTTTACGCGTCGTCGGGCTTCAGGCCCGAGAGCAGATCGGCGACTTCGGCCGCGGCATCCACCGCGACCATGCCGACGACGTTATAGCCGCTGTCCACGTGATGGGTCTCGCCCGTCACGCCCGAACCGAGGTCGCTCAGCAGATACAGCCCGGCACCGCCGACCTGGTCGATGGTGACGTTGCGTTTGAGCGGCGCGTTCAGCTCGTTCCATTTCAGAATGTAGCGGAAGTCGCCGATGCCGCTCGCGGCCAGGGTCTTGATCGGCCCGGCCGAGATCGCGTTGACCCGGATGCCGCTGCCGCCGAGATCGACCGCCAGATAACGCACGCTGGCCTCGAGTGCGGCCTTGGCGACGCCCATGACGTTGTAGTGGGGCATCACCCGCTCGGCGCCGTAATAGGTCAGGGTCAGCAGGCTGCCGCCGTCGGGCATGATGGCCGAGGCGCGCTTGCAGACGTCGGTGAAGGAGAAGCAGGAAATATCGAGCGAGCGCTGGAAGTTCGCGCGGCTGGTGTCGACATATTGTCCCTTGAGTTCTTCCTTGTCGGAGTAGGCGATCGCATGGACGACGAAGTCGAGCTTGCCCCAGGTCGCTTCGATCTCGGCGAAAACCGCGTCCATGCTCGCCTCGTCGGTGACGTCGCAGGGCAGCACCATCGATCCGCCGACGGATTCGGCAAGCGGGCGCACGCGTTTCTCCAGCGCTTCGCCCTGAAAGGTGAAGGCCAGTTCCGCGCCATGGTCGGCCGCCATCTTGGCGATACCCCAGGCGATGGACCGGTCGTTTGCGACCCCCATTATGAGGCCGCGCTTGCCGGCCATTAGTTGCGTTGCAGCGCTCATGAATTCCCCGTTGATCGTGCCTGTGCCGCGTTTGGCGGCATCCTACACCAAAGGGGTGGTGCGGCAAGGCCGCGGCGGTGCGTTCGGGTGGATAGCATTTCTCGTTTGTTCTGATAGGCTTAGCCGTATTCAACGAGGATGGTCATGGACGAAAAACGACTCAAGCGGCTGGCAGACGAGCTTCAGTTCGCGCGGACGGTGGTTCGGCGGTTTTCCCAGGATCGCGTGCTCGTGGCCGCGGCGTCCCTGAGCTATACCTCGTTGCTGGCGATTGTGCCCCTGTTTGCCATCGCATTCTCGGTGATGATGGCCTTCCCGGTCTTCGACGGCATGACCCAGCAGCTGCTGAGTATCGTGCTGAGCTACACCGCGCCGCATATCGGCGGCGAGCTCGAGACTTATGTCGACCGGTTCGTCTCAAACACCAGCGAATTGACGACTCTGGGTGTCGTCTGGCTGGCCGTGACGGCGGTCATGCTGCTGTCCACAATCGAGACGGCCTTTAACGCCATCTGGCGGATCGAGAAATCCCGGCCACTCGGCATGCGCCTGATCGCCTACTGGACGACCCTCACGCTGGGCCCGTTGCTCCTGGGTGCGGGTCTGTCGGTCAGCACCGCCTTCGCAGTGAACAACTTCATGACTCTTGGGTTCGATTTCGGTTTTGTCCGCAATATTGGTTTGCGCCTGCTCCCGTTCCTCTTCGGGGTGGGCGGGTTCGCGATTTTATATCTGGCCCTGCCCAACCGGCGCGTCGGGGTGGGCTACGCTTTTCTGGGCGCGCTGGTCGCGGGATTGTTGTTCGAGGTGCTGAAGGCCGTCTTCGGCCTGTATCTGCAAAATGCGGGCACCTTCGAGAGCGTCTATGGCTCGCTTGCCGCGCTGCCGGTGTTCCTGATCTGGATGTATCTGGTCTGGGCGGTGGTGCTGTTCGGCGCCATCGTCGCCGCGACGCGCCCGGAGTGGCTGGCCGCCCGCCGGGCCGAGGATTTCGGGCCGCTAACGCCATCGCGCGCGTTATTGCGGGCATTGCAGACGATTGGTTGCCTGCTGGATGCGTCCCGCGCCAACCATCCGGTCGATGAGGACAGGCTTCTCGATGTGACCGGCGGCGACGGCGCGGGACTGAGTCTGGTTCTCGCCCGGTTGCAGGAGGCCGGATATCTCGCCCGTACCGACGAGGATCAGCCGGTGCTGGTCCGCGATCTGGACGGCGTCACCGTGGCCGATCTGTATATCGCGCTCGGCTATGGACCCGGTGCCCCATATCAGGATGACGATGAAGATCCGCGCTGGACCGAACCCCTGGCCGGATTGATCGATGCTTATAACGCGGCGCGCGACCAGACCATGGGCGCCCTGGTGAAGGACCTGATTACCGACGCCAGCGCGGGGGGCGATGGCCCGCGGGTCGTCAGCGACCGCAGTTGAACCCGGACAACCCAATGCCCAACGAACATTATGGCGGCGAGGATGTCGCGGGGCGCGTGCTGTCGTCGCTCGACCCGGCAGGGATCGAGCGGCTCGCGGCACTCGACCAGTTTCACGTCGGCGGTGCCGCCGCGTCCCGCAGGCTGGCGGAACGCGCAGGAATAGGTGACGGCCTCGAAGTCCTCGATCTGGGGGCCGGCCTCGGCGGCCCGGCGCGCTTGCTTGCGGGAGAGTTTGGCGCTGACGTCACCGGCATCGACCTGACGCCGGGGTTCTGCCGGATTGCCCAGGAATTGTCCGTGCATGCGGGACATGCAGGGTCCACGCGGTTCTGCGCCGCCAATGCCTTGGTCCTGCCGTTCGCCGACGATCGTTTTGACGCGATCTGGACCGAGCATGTGGCGATGAACATCGGCGCGCGAGACGCGCTCTATCGCGAACTCTTGCGTGTGACGCGGCCGGGCGGCGTGTTGGCGTTGTATGACGTCGTGGCCGGCCCGAATGTGGCATCGCTCGTCTATCCGGTGCCCTGGGCCAGCGATCCGGCCAACAGCCATCTCATCGATGCGAAGGATCTGCGCGGGGTCGTTACCGAGGCTGGCTGGGTGGTGCGCCATTTCCACGACGAGAGTGAAGCCGCGCAAGGCTGGCTCGACGGTGCCCGCCCGCCCAAAGGCATCGACGGCCCGACATTGCGCGATGTGATGGGGCCTGACTTCCCGAAGATGATCGCCAACCTCCGCGAGAATTTCGCCGCCGGCCGGCTGGAAGCTGTGCAGGCCGTTTTCGAAAAGCAAGCGGCATCGATATGATGCACGGCTTGATCGCAACCCGTTCAGAGGAAAGTGTGCGTTATGTCCACGACCGACCCATTCGCCCAGTTCGATGCCTGGTTCCAGGAGGCCGTCGCAGCTGAGCCGACTTTGCCCGAGGCGATGACCCTGGCGACCGTGTCGGCGGACGGGCGCCCCTCCACGCGTATGGTGTTGCTTAAGAGCCATGATCCGCACGGTTTCGTCTTCTACACCAACTTCAACAGCACCAAGGGTCACGAGCTGCTCGGCAACCCCAACGCGTCGCTATGCTTTCACTGGAAGACCTTGGGCCGGCAGCTCCGGATTGACGGGCAGGCGCTGCCGGTGAGTGACGGTGAAGCCGACGCCTACTTCGAGAGCCGTCCACGCGGCAGCCAGATCGGCGCCTGGGCGTCCGAGCAATCTAAACCCGTCGAGAGTCGCGCAATTCTTGAGGCGCGCGTGCAGCAATTCGAGGCCGAGTATGACGGCCGCGACGTGCCACGCCCGCCCCATTGGTCGGGCTTCCGGCTGGTGCCGTCCCGGATCGAGTTTTGGACCAATCAGCGTGACCGCTTGCATGATCGCCAGGTTTTCGACCGCGATGGTGAGGGCTGGCGCGAAACTCGGCTGCAGCCGTAGCGGGATTTGAGGCGGTATTCCGCCCGGCAATTGATCCAGGCCAATTCCCGCACGTCGCATTCCTGTCATCCTCTTGATTGACGCCACTCATTGGTGGGCGCTGCCCGGAGGATGAAATGCTGACGCGTGAAGATTGCCTGGCCCTGTGTGAGCTGACCGAGGAAGAGGTCGCGGCGATCGCCGAGCACGAGCATGTGCCCGAGATGATTGCCATGGAGATGGGTCAGTATCTGTGCCACACGCCGGACGGCGAGGCGCGGATCAGGCGGATGATCGTCGACGACATCCGGACGTCGCGCTCCAGCGGCAATATCGAGCATACGGCCAAGCTGGTGGGTGTATTGCGGCACTTCATCGAGCATCACCCCAACTCATAAATCCACATTGTCGGCTTTCCATCGCAGCCCCGGTGGATTACCTAGAAGGGCATGACCGACAGCCGCCGCAGCCTGATCCTGACCGGTGCCAGCCGTGGCATCGGCCACGCCACCGTGAAACGCTTCTCCGACGAGGGCTGGCAGATCATCACCTGCTCGCGCGATCCGGTGCCGGCCCATTGTGAGCGCGACCCCAACTGGACGTCGCATATTTCCACTGACCTGAGTGATCCGGCCGACGTGGAGCGCTTCATTGCCGAGGCGTTGGCGTTGCTGGGTGATACACCGCTGAACGCGCTGGTGAACAACGCCGCCGTCTCGCCCAAGACCGATTTTCAGGAACGGCTCGGCTGCCTGAACGGCCCGCTGGAAGACTGGCGTGAGGTTTTTCAGCTCAATTTCTTTACACCGCTGGTCCTCGCGCGCGGCTTCGCGCCGGCGCTGGCGCGTGCCGGGAAGGGGGATGATGACGAAGGTTCATCCCCGCAGACCGACGGCGGTGCCTCGATCGTCAACATCACCTCGATCGCCGGGCATGCGATCCACCCCTTCGCCGGGTCTGCCTATTCCACGTCGAAAGCCGCACTTTCCGCACTGACCCGCGAGATGGCGGTCGAGTTCGCCGAACTTGGCGTGCGGGTGAATGCCGTGGCGCCGGGCGAGATCGAGACCGAGATGGTGGGTGACGAGTATGAGCCCCTGGTGAACCGGATCCCCATGCACCGGATGGGCACAGCCGGCGAAGTGGCGTCGACGGTCTTTCAGCTCTGCAATCCGGACTTTTCCTATGTGACCGGGACCGAGATTTTCGTCACGGGTGGCCAGCATTTATATTGACTGAAGCTAAACGGAGGAGGCACGAGCCATGTCGATTGAGGTACATCGTCCCAAGAAGGATGACATTCTGAAATGCGTCGCGCGTTTCGATGATCTGAATGCGACCGACAAGGGGCTACCCGACCAGGCGGTTGAAGGCTGCTACCGCACATTTCGCAACGTGATCGGATTCCAGCAACCCGAGGGCGAGGAGAGCTTCTCGCCGATCGGCGACGACGCCAAGCCGGTCATCTCCCATATGAAGCCTGGTTTCGGGATGGCCTACGTCTCGGCGCGGCCGGGTCAGGGCGTGATGATGCACACCCATGACACCAACGAGACCTTCGTCGTGATGGAAGGGACGTGGATGTTCGAATGGGAGGGCGACGAAGGCGACGACCACGTCATTCTCACAGAACAGGATGTGGTGTCGTTTCCGCCGGGGATGCAGCGGCGTTTTGAATGCCAATCCGCACGCGATGGCAAGGACGAGGGCATGATTCTCGGGGTCATCGGCGGCGATACGCCGTCGGCCGAGTTCTCGCCGGAATCCATTGAACGCCTGAAAGAGGCTGGTGCCTGGCCGGAAGCAGCCGAGTAGCGCGTTCCGGGATCGCTTCGAAGGCATTGATCCAAAGCAATTCCGCCAACGTTGGCTGGTCTACGGTCCTGTGGGTTCAATCCGCAGGAGACCAGTGAATGACAATCGAAGTTTTCCGTCCCAAGAAAGAGGACGTCCTGAAATGCATCGCGCGTTTCGATGAGATCCTCGCCGTTAACGGCGGGCTGCCGGACCAGAAGGTCGAGGGCTACTACCGTACCTTCCGCAATGCCATCGGCTTCGCGCAGCCCGAGGGCGGTGCAGAGGTCTATTCCCCCATCGGCGACGAGGCCAAGCCGAAGATTTCCCATCTCAATGCGGGCTTTGGCATCGGTTGGGTGACAGCCGACCCGGGCCAGGGCGTGATGATGCATGTCCACGATACAAACGAGACCTTCGTGGTGGTCGAGGGCACGTGGAAGTTTGAATGGGAAGGCGACCAGGGCAACGATCACGTGATCCTCGGTGAAAAGGATATCGCCTCGTTTCCACCGGGCATGCAGCGCCGCTTCGAGTGCGTGCGTGCACGTGAGGGAGAAGCGCGCGGCACGATCATGGCCGTGGTCGGCGGTGATACGCCGGGTGTCGAATGGTCGCCGGAATCCGTCGAGGAACTGAAGGCAGCGGGTGCCTGGCCCGACGCGGCGGAATAGGCGGGGTTAGCCGGCCGGCTTGACGGTCGCCAGCCAGTCGAGGCGATCCTCGACCTGGGTCAGTTCCAGGTCGAGCCAGGCATCGAACTGTCCCGGCTCGGCGCCGTAGCGCTGCTTGAGATCGACCAGCCGCGCATGCTCGGTTTCACTGATTTCGCGCATCCGCTCGATCTGATCCTGTGCGTCGCTGTCGGTGAGCAGATGCAGGAAACGCAGCTTCAGCGCGAAGATGAGCTGGGAATTGCCATCCACAGGGCTGCGCAGGTTCGAGATCATCAGGTCGCGCAATTCCGCGCGGCCGGTGTTGGTGAGTTCGAGTGTTTCGTCGGCCGGTTCGGGCTGATCGGCGACGGGCTGTACCAGCCCCTCGGCCCGCAGGACCTCGATCGACAATCCCATCACATCGAGCGACGGGCCGACGATGCGGCTCGCGAACGCGCGCACTTCGCGCGCCAGCTCGGCATAGGTGTGGGGCTGGACCGCAAGGGTGCCCAGCATGCAAAGGCGCAGCGCCTCGGTCGGGATGAGTGTCTTGTCGCGATACATGCTCAGGCCGCCGAACGCAGATTCAGGCGTGTCCACACGTCCTCGAATGCCGCCACCAACGCGTCCATCATGTCGTCGTCATGCAGCGGCGTCGGCGCGATGCGCAGCCGCTCGGTGCCGCGCGGTACGGTCGGGAAGTTGATGGGCTGCACATAGATGCCGTGGCGGTCGAGCAGTTCGTCGCTGGCCACCTTGCACAGGGCCGCATCGCCGACGAAGACCGGCACGATATGGCTGACGGAAGGCATGACTTCCATACCGGCGGCGCTCAGGCGTTTCTTGAGGGTCGCGGCCCGCTCCTGGTGGCGTTCGCGGAGCGAATTGTCGGCCTTGAGGATTTGAATCGCTGTGCGTGCACCTGCGGCCACATGGGGTGGCAGCGATGTTGAGAAGATGAAACCCGCCCCATTCGAGCGCACGAAATCGACGAGGTTTGCCGACGCGGCGATATAGCCGCCGACATTGCCGAATGCCTTGCCCAACGTGCCCTGCACGATGTCGATCCGGTCCATCAGGCCGTCGCGCTCGGCGACGCCGCCGCCGCGTTCGCCATACATGCCTACGGCGTGGACCTCATCGAGATAGGTCAGCGCGTTGTGCTTTTCGGCGACGTCGACGATGTCCGCGATCGGCGCGATGTCGCCGTCCATGGAATAGACGGATTCGAATGCCACCAGCTTGGCCCGGTCCGGGTTGACGCCCGACAGAATCTCGTCCAGATGGGCGGCGTCATTGTGCCGGAAGATGGCCTTCTCCGAGCGACCGTGGCGGATGCCCTCGATCATCGAATTGTGGTTCAGTGCGTCGGACACGACCAGGCATTCCGGCAGCATCGAGGCGAGGGTGGACAGCGCCGTCCAGTTGGCCACATAGCCCGAGGTGAACAGCAGGGCGGCTTCCTTGCCATGCAGGTCGGCCAGCTCCTCTTCCAGAAGCACATGATAATGGTTGGTGCCCGAGATGTTGCGCGTGCCACCGGCACCCGCGCCGCATTTCTCCAGCGCCTCGTGCATCGCCGCCAGCACATCGGGGTGCTGGCCCATGCCCAGATAGTCGTTGGCGCACCAGACCGTGATGTCCTGAGTGCTGCCGTCGACATAGCGGACCGCGCGGGGGAAGTCGCCCGACGTGCGTTCCAGCTCCGCGAACTCGCGATAGCGGCCTTCGGCCCGCAGGCCGTTCAGATTGTTTGAAAAATGCTTCTCGTAGTCCATCAGCCGGGATCCATCAGCCGGTCTCGACGGTGGGGCAAGCCGCCGACGCTCGAATAACACCCCAAATATAGCATTCGGGCCGGATTTTTCCATCGCGGCGGCTCGCCGCAGTCAAAAAAGGCGGCGGCACGCCGCAGCTAAAAATGCTGCGGCGCGGCGCGATATCGAGATGGGAAAATGCGGTCAGGCGGGCATCCCTGCCGGCGGATCGCAGGGCTCGGTGTCCATCTTGGCCGGAATAGAGATTTCAAGCAGGTCGAATGTGTCCGAGGTGCCCGTCTCGTTGTGGGCCACGCCGCCGGGGATGTAGATGGAATCGCCGGGTTCGAGGCGCACCGTGCCGTCGGCAAAGGCGAGATCGAGCCATCCCTCGAGCATATAGACGAACTGACCCTCACAGATATGCTTGTGCCAGCCGGTCGGCTCCACGAGGCCCTGCTTGGCCTTGGTTCCCTGGATCCGGATCTTGCCGTTGCTGGCTTCCTGGGTGCCGAGATCGGTGTATTCGAAGAAACTGCGGCGGCCTTCGACGACTTTCGGCGTCGCCTTGCGCGAGACCACGTAACCCGGCGCTTCCGCGCCGTCGTCCATTACGACTGCTTCACTCATTGTTGTTGCTCCTTCTATTCAGAATTTGCCTTGTGGCGAACGCTCGCCGAGTTGGCCTGTTTTAGGCTCTTAATATAGTGCGGTTAGACGAGCCCTTCAGCTTGGACATGAGCCCAGGTCTCGTCGAGGGCCACTGAAAAGCGTTCCATGCAGACGCCGATCTCATCTTCCGTGATGATCAGCGGCGGGCACAGCGCGATGCCGTCGGACGGCAGGGCGCGCGAGATCAGGCCATGGGCCTGGGTCCGCGCCATCATGCCCGGCGCCACCTTCGCGGCGGGATCGAACAGGCCCTTGTTTTCCTTGTCCGGCGTCAGTTCTAACGCCGCAAACAGGCCGACGCCGCGCACCTCGCCGACGAGCGGATGGTCGGCAAACGCCTGCATCTGCTCCTGGAAGGTGCCCATGACCGAACGCACATGGCTCAGCAGGTCGCGCTCCTCGTAGATCCGCAGCGTCTCAAGGGCCACGGCGGCGGCCACGGGGTGGCCAGAATAGGTGTAGCCGGTGTTCCACATGCCGAATTGGTCGCTGCCGTCGCGCAGCACCTGATAGACCTCGTCGGTCATCATCACCGCGCCGATGGGCAGGTATGCCGAGGACAGCGCCTTGGCGATCGACATCAGGTCCGGTTTGATGTTGTAGGTCTCACACGCAAACATGTTGCCCGTGCGCATAAAGCCGGTGATCACTTCGTCGGCGATCATCAAAACGTCATGCTTTTTCAGCACCGCCTGAACCTTCTCGAAATAAGTCGCGGGGGGTGGGATCAACCCGCCCGCACCCATCACCGGTTCGGCGATAAACGCGGCGACCGTGTCGGGCCCTTCGCTGACGATCAGGTCGTCGATCTCCTGGGCCATCCGGCCCGCGAAATCCTCTTCGCTCTCGCCGTCCTGGCCCTCGCGCCAGTAATGCGGTGCGGTGACGTGCAGGAAGCGCTCAAGCGGGACGTCGAAACCCTTATGGGCATACTCGACCCCGGTCAGGCTCGCGGCGGCCAGGGTGATGCCGTGATAGGCCTTGTGGCGGCCGATGATCTTCTTCTTCTCGGGCTTGCCGCGGGCGTTGTTGTAGTACCAGACGATCTTCACCTGGGTGTCGTTGGCCTCCGAACCGGAGTTGGTGAAGAACACCTTGCCCATGTTGTTGGGCGCCATATGGATCAGCTTCTCGGCGAGATCGATGGCCACTTCGTTGGAGCGATGGGTGAAGCCCTGGATGTAGGGCAGGCGCAGCATCTGCTGATAGGCGACCTTGGCGAGGCGCTCTTCCCCGAAACCCAGTGAGGTGCACCACAGGCCAGCCATGCCCTCGATATATTCTTTGCCCTGATCGTCATAGACATAGATGCCCTTGCCCTCGTTGACGATGAACGGGCCGTTTTCCTCATGCATCTTGGGGTTGGTGAAGGGATGCAGGTAGTACGCGATGTCGCGTGCGGCCGCGGAGTTGGGCGCAAATCGGGTCCGGTCGGACGGTGCCATGGTTTTTGCCTTATTGGTTTGCCGTGAGTTTCTGACAGAACGTTAGGCGCACAGGGCGATCCCGGCAAGTATCTGGCGGTTGGCTCCGGAATTCAGGCGGTTTCCAGCCGCTCGAACTCGTCCTTGCCGGCATTCGGGCCGGCCTGCACCTCGATGAGGGTCAGGGCACGGTTGTCTGCGGTGGCCAGGGCGTGTGCCGCGCCGGCCGGGATCGAGATCGATTCCCCCGGTTCGCGCAGATGGGTCTCGCCCTCCAGGGTCACATCGGCGGTGCCGTCCACGATCATCCAATGCTGGGCGGCATGCCGGTGGCGGCGCAGGTTCACGCGCCCGCCGGGATGCAGGGAGATTCGGTTGACGTTGAAGCCCGGCCCGGAATTGAGCGTCTTGTACCAACCCCAGGGCCGGTAGACCTCGGGGAAGGTCACGGCTTCCGAACGCCCCGATTTGCCGAGCGCCTCGACGATATCGCGAACCTGCTGCACTTCGTCCTTGGGCGCCACCAGCACGGCGTCGGCCGAGGCCACGACGACGAAATCCTCCAGCCCGATGGCCGCGACCAGCGTGCCGTCGCTGCGCAGATAGCAATCCCGAGAGCCGACCTGCAGCACGTCGCCCACGACGACGTTGCCGGCATTGTCCTTCGCACCGATTTCCCAAAGCGCACGCCAGGAGCCGACATCGGACCAGCCCATGTCGACCGGCACCACGGCCGCGCGCGCGGTCTTTTCCATGACGGCATAGTCGATGGATGTCGCGGGGGCCACGCCGAACGCATCGGCGTCCATGCGGAAGAAATCGAGATCCTCGGTGCCGTTTTCGAGTGCTGCGCGGCAGGCGATCCCGGTATCGGGTGTCAGCCGGTCGATTTCCGAGACCAATGTGTCGGCGCGAAACACGAACATGCCGCTGTTCCAGAAATGGTTGCCGCCGGAAACGAAACCCTGTGCGGTGGCGAGGTCGGGTTTCTCGACGAAACCGGCCACATCGCGAACACCTTCGATGCCTTCAGAGGGGGCGCCGGCGGCGATGTAGCCGAACCCTGTTTCTGGCGCACGCGGCGTGATGCCGAAGGTCACGAGCCGACCGGTCTGGGCGGCCTCGGCAGCAATGTAGGCGGCTTCGCGGAAGGCCGGGACATTCTGCACCACGTGATCAGACGGCAGCACCAGCATGATCGCGTCCGGGTCGCGCGCGAGCAGCCACAGGGCGGCCGCGGTCAGGGCGGGGGCCGTGTTGCGGCCGACGGGTTCCAGCAGGATGCCCTGTGCCTCCTGCTCCTGGCGGCGCAGTTGTTCGGCGACCATGAACCGGTGTTCTTCGTTGCACACCACGAGCACCGGGGCGAAGCGTTCGGGCACACAGACGCGCAGCGCGGTTTCCTGAAGCATCGTCTGGTCGCCCGCGAGCGGCAGAAATTGCTTCGGATAGTCTCTGCGGCTCATGGGCCACAGGCGCGTGCCGGAGCCTCCGGACAGGATTACTGGGGTTATGAGGTGTGACAAGGTCGTACTACACTTTTCATTTGGTCAATTTGGAACGATCTCATGAGGAGCCGGAATTATGACTAGAGCATATGTGATTATTGGTGGCCCTGATGCGAGAAAATCTTCGGTGATTAGGGCTCTCACTGGAGAGGGCCGTTTTAGTCCAGACTGTCATCAAGGAAACGTCAGGCAAGTGGCTCTTACGAATGACCGGATCATCGATGTGTTCGTATTACTCAGTTCAATGCAGGAAGGAGCGGACGGAAAAGAAGAAGGAAAAATAGGGGGAGGTTGTTTGGTGCGTCCGGCTGACCTTATTCGCATGTGCGGCGAGTTCCCATATGTGTTGCTTCCTCTATGGGTAAAAAAAAGGAAAAGCCCTGACCTTCCCGACTTCAAAGGATATCTCGAGGCAATGGTTGAGGAGGGGTGGTGCATCGAAAACATCGCGTTGTTTGGCCACCGGAAATATGAGGCCCCTAAAAAGGGCTCGTTCGATGACTACAATATGCCCGCACCGACCATTTATTTGCCCCACTCAGCTGTTACTCCCACGAACCTGACGGCATCCAAGATTAGGAATGCGTGGGGCTGGATGTAATGATTTTCCTCGTCGGTTGAAAAGCATGAAGATAACGACGCTTCAGATGAACACCCGCAGCGACAAACCCGCCAATCTCGAACAGGCGCGCGCGCTGGCACAGCATGCCGTCGAAGCCGACGCACCGGACATGCTGGTGCTGCCCGAGGTGTTCGCCTTCATGGGGAGTTCGGTCGCCGATAAGCGCGCCGCCGCCGAAGAGCTGCCGGAGGCCGGGAGCTCAGGAGGAGATGCTTACGAGACCTTGCGCGGGATGGCACGCGAACACGATGTATTTGTGCACGGCGGTAGCTTTGTCGAGCGCGCCGGTGATGAATTCTTCAACACGACCATCGCCTTTGACCGGTCGGGTGCAGAGTTGGCGCGCTATCGCAAGATCCATCTGTTCGATGTTTCGACACCCGATGGCCGGGAGTACCGGGAATCGGCCACGTTCGGCGCGGGGTGTGAGATCGTGACCTACAAGGCCGATCACATCACGGTCGGCTGCAGCATCTGCTACGACCTGCGCTTTGCCGAGCTGTATCGCGCGCTGGCCGAAGCCGGGGCGAATGTCGTCATGGTGCCGGCGGCCTTTACACTGCAGACCGGCAAGGATCATTGGGAAGTCCTGCTGCGCGCCCGGGCGATCGAAACCCAGACCTATGTGGTGGCCGCCGCTCAGACCGGGACCTATCGCGAAGGCAATGACGAGCGTAGCAGTTGGGGACATTCGATGATCGTCGATCCCTGGGGCCATATCCTGGCCCAGGCGAAAGAGGGTGCGGGGCACGCGACGGCGACGGTCGAACTGGAATATCTCGACCAGGTGCGCCAACGTATCCCCGTCGCGCAGCACCGCGTGCTTTGAAGCACGCACTTAAAAGCAAGTGCTTTGAAGTACGCACTTAAAAGCAAGTGCTTTGAAGTACGCACTTAAAATCATGTGCTTTGAATCGAACGAATTGAGGCCGAGATGAATATCAAGGACGAGATCACCCGCGACCACGAGATGCTGACGGAATGGCGTCGTGACTTTCATGCCCATCCCGAGCTGGCATTCGAAGAAGAGCGCACGTCTGCGCTCGTGGCCGAGCGTCTGGAGAGCTTCGGCGTTGAGGTGCATCGCGGCCTGGCCAAAACCGGCGTCGTCGGCCAGCTGAAGGTCGGCACCGGCAATCGTGCCATTGCACTGCGCGCCGATATGGACGCGCTGCCGATGCAGGAAGGCAATGATTTCGCGCATGCCTCCAAGACGCCCGGTCTGATGCATGGCTGTGGCCATGACGGCCACACGACGATGTTGCTGGGCGCTGCGAAGTACCTCGCCGAGACCAAGCAGTTCGATGGCACGGTCTATTTTGTCTTTCAGCCTGCCGAGGAGGCGGAAGGCGGTGCCGAGGTCATGGTCAAGGACGGCCTGTTCGAGAAGTTCCCGGTGGAATCGATTTACGGCATGCACAACTGGCCGGGCATGCCGGTGGGTGAGTTCGCGGTCGCACCGGGCCCGATGATGGCCGCGTTCGATATTTTTGATCTGGTGATCAAGGGGAAGGGAAGCCATGCCGCGATGCCCCATCAGGGGATCGACAGCATCGTCATGGCGGCCAAGGTGGTGGATGCATTGCAAAGCATCGCGAGCCGGAACATCGATCCGATCGATTCGCTCGTTGTGTCGGTCACACAGATACACGGTGGCGATGCCTACAACGTCATTCCCGATGAGGTCGTGCTGCGCGGCACGGTGCGGTCGTTCAGCGAGGCCGTTCGCGACGGGGTCGAGCCGGCGATGCGCCGGATCGCTGAGGGCGTCTGCGCGGCATTTGGCGGCACGGCGGAGCTGCATTACGAGCGACGCTATCCGGCCACGGTCAACAGCGTGGAAGAAACCGAACATGCCGAGGCCGCGGCGGTGGCGATTGTCGGCGACGAGAATATCGAGCGCAGCCCGGTGCCGAGCATGGGGTCGGAGGATTTCGCCTACATGCTGCGTGAGAAGCCGGGCAGCTATGTGTGGGTGGGCAACGGCGCGGGTGAAGGCGGCTGCATGCTTCACAACCCGGGTTACGACTTCAACGACGAGATCATCCCGATCGGCGTGACCTACTGGTCGACGCTGGTGGAACAGATCCTTCCGACCGAACGGGAGGAATAGGGCTGCAACAGCCTTAATTTGCATTAACCATATGGCAAGTCTTCGCGGGCATTCTGTGCCTCGAAGCTATGTCACTGATTCTACATATCATAATCATCGCGTCCTATTTTGTGTTCGCCAGCGCGGTTGCACTGGTCGCGCCGCGCGTCGTGCCGTCGCTGTCGACGGACGTCGCACCGCTCGCTGCGGGCATGGTGTTTCTTGCCTGTGCGATCGGGCATCTGGTGTATGCCCAGGCGGATCGGAACCGGCGGCTCCTGCAGGACCTGATGGTTGTGCGCCGCCAGACCCGGGAAATCGCCGAAGACTTGCTCAGCACGCAGACCCAGGCACTGCAAATGCGCCAGACGGTCGACCAGGCCGGCCGGGCCGGCGAACAACGCGTTTCCGAAATGGTCGCCGAAGTTAAGGTGTTGCAGGGCCTGATCGAGGTTTTCTCCCGCAAGCAGGAGGCAAGTGCTCTTGTCGCTGGTGAGGTGCAACTCGCCGAGCGGCCGAAACTGGTCGCCGTCGAAGGGGGCAAGGCGGTCAGTGCACCGACGGGCGAAGATTTTGGGGACGTCGACGACCCCGAGGTTATCGACATCGTGCGTGAAGCGCTCCGCCTCGACCGGATCGATGTGTATCTGCAACCGATCGTCAGCCTGCCCCAACGCAAGAGCCGCTACTACGAATGCTATACCCGCATTCGCAGCGAAGACGGCACGGTGATTGGCCCGGGCCAGTATATCGGCGTCGCCGAACGCGAAGGCCTGGTCAGCGCGATCGACAACTTGCTTCTGTTTCGGTGCGTGCAGCTGATCCGGCGCACCCAGAAGCGTAACTACGACACGGCATTCTTCTGCAATATCTCCCGTGAAAGCCTCAGCGATACGGCCTTCATCGGAGACTTCGTCGATTTCGTTTCCGAGAATCCTGACCTGGCGCCGAAGCTGTTCTTCGAGTTTGGCCAGAGCGATATCGAAACTGCGCCCCCGGCCACGATCGGAAACCTGGCGCGGCTCGCTGATCTCGGCTTCCGCTTTTCGCTGGATCAGGTGACCCACCTCAATCTCGACATTCAGGGGCTCTCGGCCAAGAATTTCCGGTTCGTGAAGGTCGATGCGTCGTTCCTGCTCGACAGAAACGATGAGCTCGTTGGTGACATCGCGCGCGAGGACATCAAGAAGATGCTCGATCGCGACGGTCTCGACCTGATCGTCGAGAAAATCGAGGACGAGCGACAGGTGGTCGAGCTGCTCGATTTCGAGATCGATTTTGGGCAGGGCTATCTGTTTGGCGAGCCACGGCTGAGCCGGACCGACTGACGTTCACCTGCGCGCCTCGCGCGCGCAGATATCGCCTTCGATCACACCGCCGTTCATCAAAATGCAGAATTCGGGGCCCTTCCTTCGGGCCGCAGGGCATGGCATACGCCTGTCACATCGCGTTGCTACGATCCGGCATCCTCATGAAAACAGAACTGCTTCCAGGCTTTGAAAGCCTCTCGGGCCAATATGATCACCTGATCGTTGATCTGTGGGGGACCCTGCACAACGGTATCGATCCCTTGCCGGGTGCGGTCGAGTGCCTGGAGAGGCTCGGTGATGCGGGCGCGCGGATTGTTTTGCTTTCAAACGCGCCGTTTCGTGTGTCTGCCGTCCATGACGTGCTGGGGCAGATCGGTATTCCCGACACGATCTATGAGAATATTTTCTGTTCCGGCGAAATTGCATGGCACGCCATCCGCGACCGGACCGACCCGTGGCATGCAAAGCTCGGACGCCGCGCTGCATTCATCGGGCCGGATCGTCACCGGCCCATGCTCGACAATCCGGGCATCGATGCCGCAGCCGAAATTGAGGACGCGGATTTCGTGATCTGCACAGGCCCACGTGAGCAGGGCGATGTGCTGGAGGATTATATTCCGGAGCTGGAACGGGCCGCAGCAGCACAACTGCCGATGGTCTGCACCAATCCCGACCGTGAAGTGTTGCGAGGGGCCGTGCGCGAAATTTGTGCGGGTGCGATGGCGGAGGCTTACGAGGCCCGGTATGGCGGCGATGTGGCCTGGCACGGCAAGCCCTATCGGCCTGTCTATGACGCGGTGCTGCGCCACCTTGGCGACCCCGACCGTGGGCGCGTGCTGATGATCGGGGACGGTGTGTTGACCGATGTTGCGGGTGCTGCGGCGGCGGGAATAGACGCAGCATTCATCGTCGGCGGCATTGCGGCCGAACGTTTGGGCGCCGCGCCCGGAACGCTGCCGGCGCCTGAAAAGCTTGCGGCCATGCTTGAAGAGGTGGGGCAGGCGCCTCGATATGCGATGCCGGGTTTGATCTGGTAACGGTTCCCCGCCGTAGAGTGTACTGATAGTTCGTGGTGTGACGTTGCCGGGCCACGGGCTGGCTGCCGGACGGCTGCGAAAATAGGGGAGGATGGGTTTGCGCGTGCATCGTCATGAATGGGAATGGTCCTTAGACGTCGCCCCTGAAACGATCTGGCCGATTCTGTCCGATACGGCACGGTTCAACGAGGCCGCGGGCCTTCCAAAGCACGACATCACCGAAACCCCCCAGGATGACGGGTCGATACTTTTCACCGCCGTTGCTAAGCAGGGCCTATTCACGCTCGCCTGGCGCGAAGAGCCGGTGAATTGGATCGCCAACCGCTGGTTCGAGCATTGTCGCCATTTCAGCAAAGGGCCGTTCAAGATGCTCTGCGCGACACTTGAAATTGAGCCAGTGGGTGCGGACGGCCAGCAATGCCACGTGCGCTATGTGCTGGAGGTGGAGGCGGCGAACCTGATCGGCGAGTTGATACTCCGGACCGCCTTCTTCAAGTCGACGGAGAAACTTCTCACCACGTTTATCAATGCGGCAGTCGAGTTCGTGCGCGGTGAGCGCGACGCGCCCTTCGATGCCACGCCACCCAAGTTTGATGATGCGACGCGCCAGCGGATTGCGCGGTCCCTCGAGGCGATCAACGCCACGCCCCACGCGCATGGGCTCGCCGAACAACTGGCCCGACATGCGACCATGGGTTCGGAGGTGGATGTCGTGAAAATCCGACCTCTCGCGCTGGCGCGGCGCTGGCGGGCGCCGCCGCGTGACGTGATCGAGGTGTGTCTCGAGGCGACCCGCGCCGGATTGCTCGATTTGCGCTGGGATATTCTGTGTCCGCGCTGTCGGGTCGCGAAATCGGTCTCTCCGGGCCTGGATGAACTGCCGACCGGTGCCCATTGCGGCACCTGCAACATCGACTATGACCGTGATTTCTCCCGCAATGTGGAGCTGAGTTTTCAGCCCGCTGCCGGCATACGCCCCGTTGCCTTTGGCGAATATTGCCTGTTCGGCCCGATGAGTACGCCGCATATCGTCGCGCAGCTCCGTGTTGCGGCTGGGGCCACGCGCGAGCTCGATGCGTCGTTCGCCACGGGGCACTATGTGGCGCGGACACTTGAGGCGGGGCCGGAGGCGGACTTCGATTACGAGGGTGCCGGGATTCCCGACATTCTGATCGGCGACGGCACCGTGGCCGTCGGCGAACCCGCCGGGCCGGGTGTTCTGCGACTGGTGAATACATCCGCGCATGCCCGAAATGTGGTCATCGAGGAGCGCGCCTGGGAGCATGACGCGTTGACGGCGGATCGCGTGACGGCGATGCAGGCGTTCCGCGATCTGTTTTCCGATCAGTTGCTGCGACCGGGCGACGAGGTCGCGATCCAGCGGGTGACGTTGATGTTCACCGATCTGCGGGGATCGACCGCGCTCTATGAGGCCATTGGCGACGCGCGCGCCTATGGTCTTGTGCGTGATCATTTCGCTTTTCTCACGGGGATAGTGCGCGAGCATGATGGTGCGGTGGTCAAGACCATCGGTGACGCGGTGATGGCGGCCTTCGTCGAGCCGGGACAGGCGCTCGCCGCGGCGCTGGAGATCCAGCAGGCCGTGGCGGAATTCAACCGCAGCCATGCGCAGGCCGCAGGCGGGGACGACGTTGTCTCGATCAAGGTCGGCATTCATGAGGGCGCCTGTATCGCGGTCACGCTGAATGACCGGCTCGACTATTTCGGGACCACGGTGAACATGGCCGCGCGACTGGAGGGGCAAAGCCGCGGCGGCGATATCATCGTGTCGACGAGCCTGGCCAAGGACCCGGCGGTTGCAGCGTTGCTCGCACAGCGCAAAGTTAGCGAAGAATCGGCCGAATTTCGGGGATTCGACGCGCGCGTGGCGTTCCTGCGCATCGACGAAGCCATACACAAGGCGGCATCCGGCGATCAATAGACCGGCCCTCGGCCACGCACTATACTTTCCGGCTAATGTGAACGAGCACAACGAGCCGGAAAATGGCCGAATTCCCGAAACACACGCTTGGCGACTGGACCGCCCGTGCCGCAGAGGAGTTGCGCGGGCGCGATCCGGCTGAACTTGTTGGCGAGACGCCCGAGGGAATCGCGATCAAGCCGATCTATTCTGCGGCCGATCTCGAGAACATCGCGTGGCTGGACAGCGTGCCCGGCTTTGCGCCGTTCGTCGGCGGCCCCAAGGCGACAATGTATGCCGGGCGCCCCTGGACCGTGCGCCAATATGCTGGGTTCTCCACGGCCGAAGAATCCAACGCCTTCTATCGCAAGGCGCTCGAGGGCGGGCAGCGTGGCCTTTCGGTCGCTTTCGATCTGGCGACCCATCGCGGCTATGACAGTGATCATCCGCGCGTGGTGGGCGACGTCGGCAAGGCCGGCGTCGCGATCGACAGTGTCGAGGATATGAAGATCCTGTTCGATGGTATCCCGCTCGATGAGATGAGCGTGTCGATGACCATGAACGGGGCCGTGTTGCCGGTGCTGGCCAGCTATATCGTGGCCGCCGAAGAACAGGGTGTCGGGCCGGAGAAGCTCTCGGGGACCATCCAGAACGACATTCTCAAAGAGTTCATGGTCCGTAACACCTATATCTACCCGCCGACCCCGTCGATGCGGATCGTCGCCGACATCATCGCCTACACCGCCGAGAATATGCCGCGGTACAACTCGATCTCGATTTCCGGCTATCACATGCAGGAAGCCGGCGCGACGGCGGTCCAGGAGCTCGCCTTCACGGTGGCCGACGGGGTCGAATATGTGCGTGTGGCCAGCGCGACCGGCCTCGATGTTGATCGGTTTGCGCCGCGTCTGTCCTTCTTCTTCGGCATCGGCATGAACTTCTTCATGGAGATCGCCAAGCTGCGTGCGGCCCGCTATCTGTGGTCCCACGCCATGCGCGACCTGTTCGATGCGCGCGACGAACGCTCGCTGATGCTGCGCACCCATTGCCAGACGTCGGGCGTCTCCCTGACCGAGCAGGACCCCTACAACAATGTTGTGCGCACGACCATCGAGGCGCTGGCCGCAACGCTGGGCGGGACCCAGTCGCTGCACACCAACTCGTTTGACGAGGCGGTGGCATTGCCCACGCCGGCCTCCTCGCGGGTCGCCCGCAACACCCAGCTGATTCTGCAGCACGAGGCCGGCATCACCCAGGTGGTTGATCCGTTGGCCGGTTCTTACTATGTCGAGAGCCTGACCCACGCGCTGGTCGTCGAGGCGCGCAAGCTCATCGACGAGGTCGAGGAACTTGGTGGCATGACGAAGGCGGTCGAGTCCGGCATGCCGAAACTGCGCATCGAAGAGGCCGCCGCACGCCGGCAGGCACGGATCGATCGGGGCGAGGATGTGATTGTCGGGGTCAACCGTTATCAGCCGGACACGACCGAAGAGATGGACGTGCTCGACATTGACAACACCCGGGTCCGCGACGCACAGATCGCCCACCTCAAGACCGTGCGCGAGGGCCGGGATGCCGCCCGGTGCAAGGCAACACTCGATGCGATTGTCCAAATCGCGCAATCTGGTGAGGGTAACCTGCTTGCGGCATGTGTCGATGCCGCGCGTGCGCGTGCCACCGTGGGGGAGATGTCGGATGCTATGGAAGAGGCCTTTGGCCGGCACAGGGCGACCGTGAAGTCGATTTCGGGCGTCTATGCCGCGGCCTATGAAGGCGATGAAGGTTTTCGCGAGGTCCTCGCCGATGTCTCGGCGTTCGCCGAGGAAGAGGGTCGGCGGCCACGCATGCTGGTCGTCAAGCTTGGTCAGGATGGTCATGACCGCGGCGCCAAGGTGATTGCCACCGCCTTCGCGGACCTCGGCTTCGATGTGGATGTCGGGCCGCTGTTTGCAACGCCGGAAGAGGCGGCACAGCAGGCGGTTGAGAATGATGTTCATATCATCGGTATCTCGACCCAGGCGGCGGGCCACAAAACCCTGGTGCCTCAGCTGGTTGCGGCGTTAAGGGCGGCACATGCCGAGGATGTCGTCGTGATTTGTGGTGGTGTGATCCCAGCCAAGGATTATGAGTTTCTGACTGCCAACGGTGTCTCGGCGATCTATGGACCAGGCACGAACATTCCGGCTGCTGCGCGCGAGGTCCTCGAATTGGTCCGGACACGCCGGCGCGAAGCGGCCTGATGTCGGACACCCAGGATAACTGGCAGGCAGACGAGGACGCGTACCGGGTTGACGAGGAGCCGGGCGCAGGCGCCCCTGCGCGCCGCCGGCGCGTGAACTATGTCGGCTGGCTGATGAGCTTGGCCGGCTTTGGCTGGCTCATCTATTTCCTGTTGTTTATCGGGCGCAGCATCGGCTGGTCCGTGGTGCCGCAACTCCTGCCCCATGAGTTGGGCGGCCTTTTGGCCGGGTTGCTGGTGCCGCCGGCCATTCTGTTTGCCCTGGCGGTCATGACATCGCGGCGCCAGCGCCTGGGGGACATGCTGACGGCGCTCGAGGGCCAGGTTGCGCGGCTGGAGGCCCCGGTCTCCAATGCCAATTCCGAACTGTCGGAGCTCGGGGAAATGCTGGTCCTATATGGGCAGGCCCTGGAGGAGGCGGTCGCCAACGCGCGCGTCCAGATGTCGGAGATGCGTGGCGGTTTCGGTCGTGAGACGGCCGAGCTGGAGTTGGTCGCCGAAGCGGTTCGTGCGCTCATGATCAAGACCAATGAGACGGCAAGCGATCAGACCAGGCAGCTGGCGCAAATGACATCGCAGGTTGCCGCCAATCTTGAGGAAATTCGCGGGATCGGCCGGGGCGAGGCTGAGGTCGTCGACGGTGCTTCGCATCGTGCGGCCGAAGTCGTGCGCGAACTCGTGACCACGTTGCACGATCAGATCGAAGCCATCGAGGCCGGCTTCCATGACGCTGTGACGAATACGGTCGGGCGCGTCGCTGGGGCCGGAGACACAGCGGCGGATGAAATTCGCGCCGCCGCCGAACAGGTTGTCGACCGAACCCAGGCTGTCGTCGACGCCGTCACCGAGCAGGTGGGCAGTGCGAGCGTGGCGATCGGCGATGCGGGCAACCAGGCCGCCGGTGCCATCGCGCAGGCATCTGATGATGCGCTGACCAAGAGCCAGGTCCTCGGTGAGGAGCTGGAGCAGCGCGCCACGGATGCGGGTGCTGCTTTCGAGGCGGCCATCGCGCGCGCGTCCGACAAGCTGGCCGTGATGTCGGAAGACGCCGCGGGCCGGGCGGATCGGTTGATGCAGGAAATTTCCGGCCAGATGGATCAGACAGGCGCAGCACTGGACCGCGTGGCCGCGGCGATGGCGGGTCAGATGGCGCAAGTGACCGCAGGCGCGGGCCAGCAGGCCCGTGAAATGACCGAGGCGGCGGCGTCGGAAATGGCCCAAACGGCGCAAGCGTTCGGGGCGAGTGTCACGACGATTCAGCAGCAGGCCGAACGCATGACAGGCGATTTGCGCGAGCAGGCGGATGCATTTGCGGCCATCTCGCGGGCCAGCATCGAACAGGTGGATGCGGCAAGTCAGCGTTTGCATGGCTTCGCCGACGAGCTCACGGCGGCGGGTGAAAGCGCGGATGAAAGAGGGCGCGCACTGGGTGACACATTCCGTACAGAGGCGGGCGCACTTGAGAATGTGGCTCGGAATGCGTCCGTCGAAGCCGAGCGGCTGTCTTCGGAACTGCGTGACGCGGCGGCGGCTTTGTCGGTTTCGACCAGCCAGGTGAGCGCCAGCGCCCTGGAGGCGCGCGAGACGCTGGGCGAACATGCACAGATTGCCGATACGGCATTCGCGCAGTCGATGGACCGGGCGCAGCAGACGCGCGATGAGATCGTGACCCAGCGCGAGGTCCTGGAATCGGCTGCGGATGCCGCGTTGGCGCGCGTCACGGCCATTCGCGACACGCTCGGTGACAGCACCCAGTCGCTCGACCAGGCCGCCGAGCGGGCAAGCACACATCTGCGAAGCCTGCGCGAGCAGCTCGGGAACGATCAGCACTTCATGTCGGAGATTGTCAGCGGGGCCGAGACCCGGCTGACGGCCTTGGGTGAGGCCCTGCGCGTGGGGGCCGGCGAGATCACGGAAGCATCGGAGACAGCCGAAGGCGCAGCGAAGAACGCGCATGAGGCCCTGCGTCGCCAATCCCAGGAATTGACGAATGCCAGTGTGACGGCCGGGGCGCGGGCCGAAGCGCTGGGCGAATCCCTGACCCAGCACACCGAAGCCCTGCATCAGTCGGCCGCCGAATCATTGGCCCGACTGTCTGAAGTCCGCGACCTTATCCAGCGCGAGAGCGAAGCCGTCGAGGCCAACGCCCGCGTCGCGACGGAGGGGCTCTCGGATGTGGCCGGTGCCCTGCGACAGCGCCGTGAGGAGCTGACGACGAGCACGGAGGAAATGCGCCGTGCCGCGAACGACACCGAGGAATCGCTGGCTGCGCGAAGCCGCGATGTGCGCGAGACGGTGGAGTCGATTCTGGAGCGCTGGCGCGAACTGGGTGATGTTTTGGTGGGGCGCGCCGAGACCTTGCGCGAAACCGGGGAGAGCGCCGTCGCCAGAGCAGAGGTGACAATGCAATCCCTCGACAGGCACACCGGCGAGCTGTCGACCAATGCCGATCGGCTGGAGGGTCGTGTCGACGGATTGCGTGACCAGCTGCGCGAGCAGACGCGGGATATGCAGTCTGCGATCGAGCAGGTGGCCGAGCGCTCGGAGACCGTAGCATCGACATTCCGGATGCAGGAGCGCGCGCTGATCGAGGCGGCCGACGAAGCGGGCCGAAAGGCCGACGAGGTGCGCGCGGCGTATATCGATTCGAACCGCGGTGTGTTCCTGCACACGGTCAACAGAGTGCTCGACACTCTGGGCTCATTGGGTGTGGAGCTGGACGGCATCCTCGAGGGCGATGTTGCGCCGGAAATCATGCGCCGGTTCGCGAAAGGTGATCGCGGTGTGGCCTTGCGCCGGATCTCCGCGCGCGTGAAGGAGCCCCTCGCGTTGAACCGCGTGCGCGAGCTGTATGAGGATGATGATGCTTTCCGGACATTGGCGAGCCGTTATCTGCGCGAGTTCGAGCGTTTGTTGACCCAGGCCGGCGAAGCCGACCCGGATGAACTGCTCAGCGCGAGCCTGCTGACCGCAGATGTGGGCAAGGCCTACCTGCTCCTGTCGCGGGCCGTCGAACGTCACAAATAGCCTGTTCCCCTCTGGACATGGGAGCATCGACTGGCATTCGTCAGGCGAATGAGGCTGCCTGTTTCCAAATGTACGGAAAGGGGATAAAAAATATGCCAAATGATAAAAATATATGGCATAGAATATATTAATGTTAATAATTATGTGTATATAATAACCATATGGAATGTTTGGGAGTACAGGGCCTGCCAAATGGAAGGTGAGCTAGACAATATCGATCGTGCATTGCTGGATGTCGTCCAGGGGGATGCGCGCTTGTCGTTTCGCGAGATCGCTCGGCGGATCGGGATGTCGACTCCTGCCGTGGCCGACCGCATTCGCCGTCTCGAGGCCGCCGGCGTCATCATGGGTTACGCGGCCCGGGTGGATCGGGCCGCGCTGGGCAGAGACATCGGCGCATTCATTCGCCTGACAGTGTCGGACAATGATTTCCAGCGTGTGTCCGGCCTCTGCTGTTCGCTGGAGGCCGTTGTGGAGTGTCATCACATCACCGGCGAAGACAGTTTCGTCATCCGCGTGGCGGTCGGGTCGATCGCCGAACTCGAGGACGTCATCTCCAGATTTCGCAAGATTGGCTCGGCGCAGAGTTCGGTCATTCTTTCATCCCCGGTCGACGGCAAGCCCGCGCGCGCAGACAGCGCATTGTTGCCCCCGGCTCCCGCACGCTAGATTGACGCCATGGCGGGCAACGAGAAAAACCTATCGGGCGACGATCCTGCACAGCTGGCGGAAGCCGTCTGTAGCGGCAATCGCCGGGCGTTGGCGCGCGCGATCACGCTGATCGAATCCACCCGTGAGGACCATCGCGCCCAGGCTGAGAAGTTGCTCGAATATTTGTTACCGCACACGGGGCATGCGGCGCGGATCGGAATATCCGGTGTGCCCGGTGTCGGTAAATCGACCTTCATCGAGGCCTTCGGCCAGAACTGGATTGCCAGGGGACACAAGGTGGCTGTCCTCGCGGTTGACCCGTCCTCGCAACGCAGCGGGGGGTCGATTCTGGGTGACAAGACGCGCATGGAACAGCTCTCGCGCGCGCCCGAAGCATTCATCCGCCCGTCGCCAACCGCGGGGACCCTGGGCGGCGTTGCGCGCCGGACCCGTGAAGTGTTGCTCGCATGTGAAGCCGCCGGGTTCGATGTGGTGTTGATCGAAACGGTTGGGGTGGGCCAATCCGAGACCGCGGTTGCGGACCTGGTCGATATGTTCTTGCTGTTGCTGCTGCCGGGTGGCGGTGATGAGCTCCAGGGGATCAAGCGCGGGATCATGGAGCTGGCCGACCTCCTCGTCGTCAACAAGGCGGATGGAGATATGGCGGCTGCCGCCCAGCGATCTGCTGGGGAATATGCCAATGCGATTCGTCTGTTGCATCCGACAACGTCTGACTGGATCCCGCCGGTACTGACCTGCTCGTCGCTGGAGAATATCGGCATCGATGATATTCGCGAGATGACGGAGACGTACCGAAAACAGGTTGAGGCCAGCGGGATGCTCGAAGAGAGGCGGTCCGCGCAGGCCCGGCGGTGGATGTGGGGAGAGGTCGATGAGCATCTGCTGGCTGCATTTCAGCGCCATCCCGCGGTCCAGGCGAAGCTGGATTCCCTCGAACGTCAGGTCTCCCGGGCGGAGATCACGCCGTCCGCAGCGGCCCGGGCCCTGCTCGAGGCTTTTCGTAGTGCCTAATTCGATGCCTGACGGGCTTGACCGGGCCCCCGCCATCGCCTAGAAACAGCGCCGGTCGCGCCGATTTCGGCGCGTTAGCTGTTCATGGAGCGAGTACTATGTCGCGTCGCTGCGCCATTACAGGCAAAGGCGTGCTGACTGGAAACAACGTCAGTCACGCCCACAATAAGACACGCCGCCGGTTCCTGCCGAACCTGCAGACGACGACGCTGTACAGCGAGACGCTCTCGCGCGGTGTCCGCCTGAGTTTGTCGGCTCGTGCCATCCGCACCATCGAGCACAAGGGTGGCGTCGATGCGTTCCTGCGCGGTACGTCGGCTTCCAAGCTGCCGCGTGAGTTGCGCAGCATGAAGCGCGATCTTGAAAAGAGGGCGGCCGCCGAGGCTGCCTGATCGCGACGCGATCAGATCACGCCGAAAGCCCGCGTTTCGCGGGCTTTTTTGCGCCTATAGCCTATCTGCTGCGTATATGATCACGCGCCCGATATGATCATGTCTCGACAACCCGGTTTGTACCGACAATGACTGACTTTCCCGGTTTCGCATTCGAAGTGACCCGCACTGTGACGGGGGAGGCCGATTGGCCTGGTGCTGCCCGGCGCGGCCGTATCACCACGCCCCATGGGGTCATCGAGACGCCGGCCTTTGTTTTCTGTGCGACCCGTGGCGCGTTGCGTGGCGTGCTGCCGAGCCAGGCGCGGGCCGAGGCGACCCAGATCATTCTCGGCAACACCTATCATCTGATGCTCCAGCCCGGCGCCGAGCGTGTGGCTGCACTCGGCGGGCTGCACAAGATGATGGGATGGGACGGCCCGATGCTGACGGATTCGGGCGGCTTCCAGATTTTTTCCCTGGGCCGGGGCGGTGGCGAAAAAGAAATCAAGGGCAGTCGCACGGATGTCCGTGATCCGTCCCTGTTGGCGATCGACGAGGCCGGTGCGTCGTTCCGTTCCTATGTCGATGGTTCCAAGGTGACGCTCACGCCGGAAGACTCGATACGCATCCAGCGCCAGATTGGCGCCGATATCATTCTCGTCCTCGACGAATGCACCCCCTATCACGTTGACCGCGAGTACACGGCCCAGTCGATGGGGCTGACCCACCGTTGGGCGCTACGCTCGATCGCGGCCTTCGGGGAGGCCGAGGAGGGCTCTGCCGGCCCTCAGGGTCTCTATGGGATCATCCAGGGCGGCGTCTATGACGACCTCCGCAAGGAGAGCGCCGAATTCACCGCGGCCCAGCCCTATTTCGGATATGCGGTCGGCGGCTGTCTCGGCGGCACGCCGGAAGAAATGGATGATGTTGTGGCGCTGGCCATGGCGCCGCTGAACGCGGCCACCCCGACGCCGCGCCCGATCCATCTGTTGGGGGTTGGCAGTGTCCGGGACATCTGGAATGGGGTGGCCAAGGGCATCGATACGTTCGACTGCGTCAACCCGACCCGGCTGGCCCGCCATGGCAGCGCCTACATCAGGCCGGGTCTGGGCGAGACCGACAACGGTCGCGAGTTCATCAACATCAAGAATGCGCGATTCCGTGAAGATGCGACGCCACTCGATCCCGAATGTGATTGCGCGACCTGCACCAGCGTGTCGCGCGCATATCTGCACCACCTCGTGAAGGCGGGCGAGCTGAACGCGGTGTCACTGCTGGCGGTACATAATGTGCGGTTCATGAATCGTTTGCTCGAAGACGTCCGGGCCGCGATCGAGAATGACGACTACGCCGCGCGGCGCGCCTGCTGGATCGACGGGTAAGCGCGCACGCGCTCTAGGGCAACAGCTCGAACATCAGCAGCAGGTTGCGCTGGTCGTTCGAGAAATTATTGTCGCTCGCGAGATAGATCAGGGTCTGGCCGCGCCCGGCGGTACGCGTGGCCACCGCTTCGAAATTTTCGGTCACGAATGGCGTCTCGAGCCGGGCGATTTCCGTTGTCTGAATGGGCGCGCCCGGACGCAGGCTTCGGCGTGCAATTCTCGCGATCCGCGAGCCGACGTCGCCCGGCCGCGTGAATCGGCGCTCGATCACCACGATGTCGCCATTGGGCAGCAGCGCCGCGCCGGTCGGCTTATAGGGCGGAAACAGGGTGTAGGCCATCGGCGTCCATTCCGCGCCGTTGCCGAGCCACGCGAAGGTGAATGCCCGGCTGGTCGGGAGATCCTCTGCGATCAGGAGAATTTTCTTGTCGTGGGTCTCGGTCGCCGCTTCGATGCCGCGGTTCGATCGCGCGCGTTCCAGCCCGGGTGGGGTGGCGAGAAGGCGGGGGGAGGCGCGCAGCGGGGCGAAGGAGGCCGGGAAGTGTAACAAGCGGTGATTGCGTTCGAAGGCGACGAGCCAGCCGCCGTTGGGCATCCGCGCGATCGCTTCGATATCGGAATTCCGGTCGTCCTCGATCGAGCGTCCGACGGCACCGGTCACGGGCTCCAGATCGACGAGCTTGGCCGCCGACAGGTCACCGGCCAGATCATATTCCAGGAACAATTCCGCCCTGTGTCCGCGGTCGGTGAGCACGGTCAGGGTGCGTCCGCCGGGATCGATCTCCATCGCCGAGATTCCGCCGAACCGGGGATCGGCGAAGTTCATCTCGATTCCGCCGCGCCAGACCAGGCGTCCAACGCGATCCTGATCGCGCAAGCCCTCATGCAGTTGTATGGGTGTGCTGTCGGCCCAGGCGGGCAGAGCAACAAAGGCGCTGAGCAACAGCAGACTGGAGAAAAATCGGATCATGGATCGTTTATAACCGCATTCTGCGGCGCAATCATGACCGAAGTGGCTGACCCGCAGTGTCAGGCGACGCGACGCGAGCCACGCCGGCCGCGTGACGAATTGTCTTCTTCGTCGAAGAGCTCGGCCAGCTGATCCATAACCGTGCCACCAAGCTGTTCGGCGTCGACGATCGTCACCGCGCGTCGGTAGTAGCGGGTCACGTCATGGCCGATGCCGATGGCGAGCAGTTCAACGGGGGAAACTGTCTCGATCCATTCGATGATCTGGCGCAGATGACGTTCCAGATAGTTGCCAGCATTCACCGAGAGGGTGGAATCGTCAACGGGCGCGCCGTCGGAGACGATCATCAGAATCCGCCGCTGTTCTGTGCGCGCGAGCAGGCGATTGTGCGCCCACAGCAGCGCCTCGCCGTCGATGTTCTCCTTGAGCAGTCCCTCGCGCAGCATCAGGCCAAGATTCTTGCGGGCGCGGCGCCAGGGGGCATCAGCGGATTTGTAGATAATATGGCGCAGGTCGTTCAGGCGGCCCGGATTGGCGGGTTTGCCGGCCGCGAGCCAGCTCTCGCGCGATTGTCCGCCCTTCCAGGCACGGGTGGTGAAGCCCAGAATCTCAACCTTCACGCCGCAGCGTTCGAGCGTGCGCGCCAGGATGTCGGCGCTCATGGCGGCCACGGAGATCGGCCGGCCGCGCATGGAGCCCGAATTGTCGATCAGCAGGGTCACAACCGTGTCGCGGAAGTTCGTATCTTCTTCCATCTTGAAGGACAGAGGATGCGCCGGATTGGTCACGACGCGGGTCAGGCGCGCGGTATCGAGCATCCCTTCTTCCAGGTCGAATTCCCAGTTTCGCGTCTGTTTCGCCATCAAGCGGCGTTGCAGCCGGTTGGCGAGCCGCGAAATGACGCTTTGCAGATGGCCGAGTTGTTGGTCGAGTTGCTGCCGAAGGCGCGAGAGTTCGTCGGGGTCGCAAAGGTCGGCGGCCTCGACGATTTCATCGAACTCTGTGGTGTAGGCGCCATAGACGAATTGTTCGCCCTGGTTGTGACCATATTCGGGCGGGCGCCAGGGCTGACCCGGGGCATCGGGGTCTTCCTCGCCCGCACCCGGTTCCGTGTCACCATCGCCGTCCTCGAACGGCATGTCTGCTTCTTCGCTCTCGGCACCGCCTGCGTCGTCTTCGCCTTCGCCGTCCATGGCGCGCGCTTCGCCGTCACTTTCGCCCTCACCGGTGCTCTCGCCGTCCGCGTCGTCCTGATCCTCGCTAGTGCTGTCGTCACCGTCCGGTTCGGCCGTCATGTCTTCGTCGGCCAGGCCAAGATCGGAGATCATTTGGCGGACAACGTTCTGGAAGGCAATCTGATCCTCCAGGCTGTCGCCCAGATTCGAAAAAGTGGTGCCAACTTTGGATTCAATGAACGGTCGCCACACATCGACCATCTGGCGGGCCGACGGCGGCGGCGGTGCACCGGTCAGCGCTTCGCGCACCAAAAGCGCAACGGCTTCGGAAACCGGTGTCTGTTCGCGCTGGGTCACCCGTGCAAAACCCTTGTCGCGACAACGCATCTCCAGCGCCGCACTCAGATTGTCGGCGACACCGGACATGCGGTTGGCGCCGATCGCCTCGACCCGGGCCTGCTCAACTGCGTCATACAGCGCGCGGGCGGCCGGTGCGGAGGGAACCCTGGTCTGATGCAGCTCGCTACTGTGATGGCGCAGACGCAATGCCATGGCGTCGGCTTCTCCGCGCACGATGCTGACCTCTTCGGCCGGCAGGTCGCGGGCTGGCAGCGGCAGGCGTGCTTCTTCACCGCTGATACCCGGTGGGTCAGGCGTAAATGAAACCGTCAATTCCGGTTCATGGGCCATGGCGCGCATGGCCGCAGCAGTGACGCGCCGAAACTCTTCGACCGGCCCGTCGTTGCCGCCTCTGTTTGATCCCGCCATCGGCGTCTTACTGAGTTGGGGCCGGCGCGACCACGCCGTCTTCGAGTTCGGTCCCGAAGCAGCGCTGGTAATATTCGGCGACGGTCGAACGCTCGACCTCATCGCACTTGTTCAGGAAGGTGACCCGGAAGCCGAGCGGGATCGACCCGAAGATCTCGGCATTGTCGGCCCAGGTGATCACGGTCCGTGGGGACATGACCGTCGAGATGTCGCCGGCAACGAAGCCTGAGCGCGTCAGGTCGGCGGTCGCGACCATGGCCGAAATCTTCTCACGGCCTTCCTTGTTGTCATAGGTCGGGCTTTTCGCCGTTACAATGTCGACCTCCTGCTCATGGGGCAGGTAGTTCAGCGTCGTGACGATGTTCCAGCGATCCATCTGTGCTTGGTTGATCTGTTGCGTGCCGTGATACAGGCCCGTCGTGTCGCCCAGGCCAACAGTGTTCGCCGTGGAGAACAGCCGGAAGCTCGGATGCGGACGGATGACCTTGTTCTGATCGAGCAGGGTCAGCTTGCTGTCGGCCTCCAGCACGCGCTGGATCACGAACATGACGTCGGGTCGACCCGCGTCATACTCGTCAAAGACGAGGGCGCAGGGATGTTGCAGGGTCCACGGCAGGATGCCTTCGCGGAACTCGGTGACCTGCACGCCGTCGCGCAGCACGATCGCGTCCTTGCCGATCAGGTCGATGCGGCTGATATGGCTGTCCAGGTTGACCCGGACAGTCGGCCAGTTGAGGCGCGCGGCGACCTGTTCGATATGGGTTGATTTCCCGGTGCCGTGATAGCCCTGGATCATCACCCGGCGATTGTGTTTGAAGCCGGCGAGGATCGCGAGCGTGGTGTCGTGGTCGAACCGGTAGCTCGCGTCGAGCTCCGGCACATGCACGGTTCCCTCAGAGAAGGCCGGGACCTCCATATCGGAATCGATCCCGAAAACCTCACGCGCCGACAGCATGATGTCGGGCTCCGGGTTGACGGGCATATCGGCACTTGTAATCGATTCAGTCGCTTCCATAATCCGGTCCACTTTCGTCAAATTTTCTTCGTCCGGCGCGGCTCCCTCAGGGGCCGACCGATTGCATTAATGTTGCGTAGGCTTGGTTGATCGCCTTGAGACGTTCTTCCGCCAGCTTGTCGCCGCCATTCGCGTCAGGATGATGCTGTTTGACCAGCTCCTTATAGCGCCGCTTTATAGCGTCTGCTGTCAGCGGTGGCGACAATTTCATTATAGCAAGGGCGTCAACAGTTTCGGAGTCCATGCCCGCGGTATTTGCACCGGCCGCTGTCTCGGTCTCAGACTCGAAAAAACCGAAGTCATCCCGGATGCCCTCGCCGGGGCGTTTGCCGCTAAATGGCCAGGTCGGTCGGTGCCAGAATGTGGTGCCGTGCCGGTCGGTCTCGATTTCGTCCTCCGACATTCCGGCATAGTAATTCCACGAACTGTTGTATGCGCGCACATGATCGAGGCAGAACCAGATATATTCACGAACATTGTCACGTGACTTCGGTGCCCTGAATTCCCCCGGGAGTTCGCAGCCGGCCTGCTCGCAGACGCGCAAGCCCCTCGCGCTGCCACCGCCTTCGGTGAGCAGGTCGTCCAGGTCGATGGAATTGCGCCGCCGTGTCATGGGCGGAATATGTCTGGTGGGCCTGCCCGAGGCAATAACAGGGCGCAATTACGTTAGAGAGTTCAAACGTCGGAGAATTCGATGAATCGCGCAGAACGCATCCAAGCCGCCCTTGAGAGTGGACTAGATGTCCAGCAGATCGAGGTGCGGGACGACTCGCACAAACATGCCGGTCATGCGGGCGCCTCGCCCGAGGGAGAAACACATTTCGATATTGTGATCGTGAGCCCGGATTTTGCCGGGCAATCGCGCGTGAATCGCCAGCGGGCGGTTAACGCCCTGCTTTCTGCGGAATTCGAGGGTGGTCTGCACGCACTTTCGATGCGCGTGGTGACTCCCGAGGAGGCCTTGAAAGAAACAAATTGATACAATAATTATCTATGTGTTGCAAAAGCACCCTCCTGCGTTCTACCGTGCTGCCAGACGTAATTCGCAAGGCCCCCATGGGGTCGAAAGGGCAGCCATAATGCTTGTAAATCGCAACATCACAGTGGGTACGTTGCGCACCAGCGTCCGGTTGGAACCCCAGTTCTGGGAAGCCTTGTCCGACATCGCGGTGCGCGAACGGTTAACGGTCGATCGCCTTTGCACCGTCATCGACGCCAATGCCGGTGACTTGGGGCGCACAGCGGCCATCCGCGTCTTCATCGCCAGCTATTTTGCGGAAATTCGTACGCGCGAGAGCGTTGCGGCGACTGCGACCGCGACGATCGAACGGCCTGCGCCTTTTCGCGCACCTTACATCCCGGCGACACGCGCCGCCGGATAGACGCAAGCGGCGGAGGACCCGTCGGCGAAGGCCGGCGAGGCTAGTCCTGCGCGGGTCCGTCGTAATGATCGGGCCAGAATTCCTTCACCTTCGGACCGTCGCTGCGAAACGCGTGACAGGTGTTCAGTAGACGCGGCGGGCGCGTGGAAACACGTTCGCCTTCCGGCTGCTCCTTGTTCCGGAGCGGGTAGATGGTCTGAAACGCCGTGGTGGCGACCGGCCCGAGCATTTCCACGATATGAGTGCAGCCCTCGACGCCGCCGACGCGGTCGCGAACCCGCCTGCGCCAACCCGGACCGATGCTGACGCCGACGAGGCGCTCGAAGTTTGGCGCAACCTGTTTGCAGACGGAGAAGGGGCTGTACTCGGTCGTGGCCTCGACGCCGTGAATTTTGAGATCGTCATCGACGGTCAGACGGATCCACATCTCGTGCACCGGCTCGCCCGGCGGCACATCGCCACGTTCGTTGTTGTGGAAGGTGTAGGTTTTCACATCGACGAGGCGACCCTCAATGTCCCACAGCCCGTCCTTGCGCCGGTAGCCGTTGCACTCGACCGTCCGGTTGTGAATGTGCTCGCGCTCCGCCGGGCTCGACAGTGGCATAGGATCAATCCTCACAGATAATGGGTTCGGGCGGGACTATAGGTTTACGCCCGGCCCGGTCAAGAAAGGGTCACCCCTGTGGCGTGGCGTCGGGCGAGCGCCGTGTAATGCGCAGGGAGCGCAGCTGGTTGCCGGTGCGCCGCAGAATATCGATCTTCAGGCCCTCGATATCGAAGCTCTGACCCTCTTCGGGGATGAAACGCGCTTCGTGCAGCACGAGACCCGCGATGGTCGAGGCTTCTTCGTCGGGTAGATCCCAGTCGAACTCCCGGTTCAGATCCCGGATGGTCACGCGTCCATCAACGATGAAGGTATCGTCGGCCTGGCGGCGCATGCCGGGGACGGGAATATCGTGCTCATCGTCGATCTCGCCGACGATCTCCTCGATGATGTCCTCCAGGGAGACGACACCCTGGAGCGCCCCATACTCGTCGACCACGAGTGCGAAATGTTCGCGCCGGTCGCGAAACTCGTGCAGCTGGCGCAGGCAGTCGGTCGATTCCGGGACGAACCAGGGCTCGGAGGCAACCGCGCGGACATCGATTTCATCGATATGACCGTCATGGCTCTGGACTTCGCGCAGCAGCGCCTTGGCGTGGAGGACGCCGACGATGTTGTCCGGGTCGTCCTCATACAGCGGGATACGCGTGAACGGACAATCCAGAACCTTGCCTACGATCTCGCTGGCCGACAGCCCGGCATCGACCATCTGCACATCGGTGCGGTGGGTCATGATCTCGCCGACCTCGACATCGTCGAGGTCCATCACACCGCCGAGCATCTGCCCTTCATGGGCCGACACGGTGTTTTTATCGGCGTGCAGGCGGATGGCACCGCGCAGCTCCTGCTCGCGCACAGCATCGCCTTCGGAGGAAACCTTTTCGCCCATCAGTCGCAGGAGCAGCCCGACGACCCCCTCAATCGCACGTGACAGTGGCGACAACGCGATGACGATGACCCGGATCGGGCGTGCGACGGTAATCGCGACGTCATCGGCGTGCCGGATGGCATAGGTTTTCGGCAGGACTTCCGAAAAAATCACGACAAGCGTCGTCATGGCGATTGTCGCATAGGCAACGCCGGCATCGCCGAACAGTGTGATCATCATGCTGGTCGCGAGTGCGGATGCGAGGATGTTGACGATGTTATTGCCGATGAGGATGCCGCCGATCAGGCGCTCCTGGCGGGCGTGCAACAGATTGACCGTACCGGCGCGCCGGTTGCCCTCGCTTTCAAGCTGGTGCATGCGCGGCCGCGAGGCGCCGGTCAGCGCCGTTTCCGACCCTGAAAAGAACGCCGAAAGCGCCAACAGAATAACAATTCCGATGACGGTAAGGGTGAGGGGATCACTCATGGTTTTCTGGCCTGTTTGAGAAGTGTCAGGCGGCGGCCGCCATCTCTGAAAGGAGGCGTGACACCTCGTCGACGGCCACCTCGTTGGTTACAAACGTATCGCCAATACCGTTCGCCAGGATGAAGGTGAGACGCCCCTCCTGGACTTTTTTGTCACGTCCCATATGCGCAAGCAGCACGTCCGCGTCCCAGCCGGTGCCGGGATGGGCGGGGAAGCCGGTGGGCAAGCCTGCGGCGTCGAGATGGGCGCGGGCCCGTGCCGCGTCGGCGGGCGTGCACAGGCCCATCCGTGCCGAGAGTTCGAACGCGAGCACCATGCCGATAGATACCGCTTCACCATGCAGCAAGCCGGTGCCATATCCGGTTTCGGCTTCCAGCGCGTGGGCGAATGTATGGCCGAGGTTCAACAGCGCCCGGCGGCCCGTCTCGCGCTCGTCCTGGTTGACGATTTCCGCCTTCATTTCGCACGCCCGCTCGACGGCGTGGATCTGCGCCATGGCGTCGCCGCTGAGGATCGCGGCCGCGTTGACCTCCAGCCATTCGAAGAAGGCCGCATCACCGAGCAAGCCGTATTTGGCGACTTCCGCGTAGCCCGCACGCATTTCCTGGCCGGGCAGGGTGATGAGGCTGTCGGTGTCGGCGATGACCAGGCGGGGCTGATAAAACGTGCCGACCAGATTCTTGCCCTGCCGGGAGTTGATGGCAGTCTTGCCGCCGACGGAGCTGTCGACCTGCGCCAGCAGCGAGGTCGGAATTTGCACAAATTCCACACCACGCAGCGCGATGCTCGCGGCAAACCCTGTGAGATCACCGATCACCCCGCCGCCGAGCGCGATCAGAACGCTGCCGCGCTCGAGACCACCGCCGATCAGATCCTCCAGCAGGTCTTCGAGATGGGCGTAGGATTTCGACGCTTCGCCGGCCGCGATCGTGATGGTGCGCGACTGATGTCCTGCCTGTTCCAGTGCGGCAGCAAGCCGTGCCGCATAAATCGGGCCGACATTGGTGTCGGTGATGATGATGGTCCGGCGTTCGCCAAGCCGTTCGGCGAGAAGCGTGCCGGCGTCGTCGATCAGTCCGGGACCGATCGCGATGTCGTAGGAGCGCACGCCCAGATCAACGCGGATGGTTCGCGTGTTTTCAGCCGAAACATTCATTGTGTGGGCAATGCCTCTGTCCTGTCCCTGAATGCCGCGAGCGCGTCCACCACGCGCTCGACAGTTTCGTCGGGCGGGCCGTCGTCGCTCTCGACGACAATGTCAGCCTGCGCATAGACCGGATGACGGGTCCCCATCAAGCTTTCCAGCGTACCGGCTGGGTCACCTATGTTGAGCAGCGGGCGATCGCTGCGCCGTGCTGTGCGCCGGACCAGCGTGTCGAGATCGGCGCGCAGCCAGACCGAAATGCCGGCATGGGCGATCGCGGCGCGTGTCTCATCGTCCATGAATGCACCCCCGCCAGTCGCCAAAACTTTGGGTTCGTCCTCCAGCAGCCGCGCAATGACCCGGCGCTCACCGTCACGGAATTCCGCCTCACCATGGCGTTCGAAAAACTCTGCAATGGTGCATCCTGCGGCGGCCTCGATTTCGGTGTCGGCATCGACAAAGGGCAGGTTCAAGCGCGTCGCCAGGCGACGGCCGATGGATGACTTGCCGGCCCCCATCAGGCCGACCATCACGATGGATCGGTCTATGCTGCCAACCGTCGGTCGAAGATCTGCCGGTTCGCGTTCGTCTTCGGCTTGTTCAGAATCGCTCATGCGCTGCTATCTTGATGCGATTCGGTCCGGCAAACGATTCGCCGCGTTATCGCCATGGTTCGGATGCATAATAATCATTCACGTGATGCCCTGCGAGACCGGAAATTGTCATGATAGGGCCCATGTGTCTCAAACTCGTCTGTCAGATTCGCTAGGAGGATCGCTTGGCTAAATACATCTTTGTCCTGTTTCTTGCCGTGATCGTCGCCGGCGGTGTGTTTCTCGCGACATGGGACATACCCGCGCCGTCGGAAAGCGTCGAGAAAACGATCCCCAACGATCGCTTCCCGCGCTAGCACCATGCGCCAATTCGCCGTCACATTTGCGTCGATTTTTGCACTTTCACTCGGTGCACTGACCAGCAATGCGCTGAGCGCCAATGCACAACAGTCCGGACCGATCCGCCTGGCGCCGCTGCCACCGCCCGCAAGCGCGCCTGAAGGCGCCGGTGCGCAACCCGCCGCCACTTCGGCCGGTAGCGCCCTCCGGCCAGGGGGCGTGATGGTTCGCGGTCTCGACGCCGTGACCGAGGATGCGGTTGGCGTGCTGGACGCATCCAATGGTGGCCTTGGCGATGATATGTGGGCCGGGACCGATCTCAACACCGCGGTCCGCCTCCTGACGACGCTGCCGTCGCGCTACCCGGTCGGGGAAGCGCGGGATTTGACCCGCCGCCTCCTGCTCTCCAGCGCCACGCCACCGGATGGTGGGGGACCCGTTGCTGACAGCGGGACGTCCCGTTTGCTGGCCGCCCGCGTGGCGGGCCTGGTCGCGATCGGCGCGCCGGGCGATGCGATTGAGCTGGCGCGGGCGGCGAATTCACGCCAGGTGCCTGATCATCTTGCACAATCAATTGTCAGCGCAAATTTCCTGCGCAGTGATCTGGCGACCGGTTGCGATGTGCTGGATCAATACAAGGGCGGCTATGTGGAGCCCTTCTGGCAGAAGGCACTCATCCTGTGTCAGATCGTTGGCGGGAAGGGCGCTGAAGCGTCCCTGGGGCTCGATCTTCTGCGCGAGGAACGCGGCGACACGGACGGGGTCTTCCAGAATATCGCCTATGCGACAGCCGTGGGCGCCCAACTCGCAACGCAACAGCTCGAGACGCCCGGCACGGCAGACATTCTGACTTTCGCGATGCTGACCGTTGCCAAGGCCGCGCTGCCGGATTGGATGCTCGCGAGCAACGATCCTGCGCTGGTGCGGGCCATGCTGGCGTCGCCGCAGGTCGAGCCGGCGCGGAAGCTTGCCCTGGCGCATCGCGCATTGCGGCGTGGCCTGGTCGACGCCGGCGACGTTGTGGCGGTTTATGACGGATTGGGCGCAAACGAAGAAGCCATCGCCGCGGCGCTGCTTGATCCGGATTCTGTCGACCATGATGTCTGGCTCGCCTACCTGTATCTCGCGGCGCGCAACCAGAGCGTCGCGATCGCCCGGTCCGAAGCCTTGTGGGAAGCCTGGACATTGGCCGAGGCGGCGGAGGTTGACGATATCGTCTTGGCCACCACCGCAGCACTGCTTGGGGATGTTCCCGCGACGTCGAGTTTCGGTTGGCTCGCCGCCGCCGCGACGCGTGCGGCGCTGATCGCGGGTGAGGATGATCTGGCGATCGAGTGGTATCAGCTCGTCGTTCGTCAGGCGCGATCGGTGGCGGATATGGCGCGGGCAACGGCGCTCATGTGGCCCGAGATGCGCATCATCGGGCGCAATCTATCTGCCGCACCCCAAGGCGAACCTGTCGGGACAGAGGCGCAAACCGCAGCCTCGCCAACTGGCCTGCCGACCCGTATCGCGGCCCCGACGACGGACCCGACCGGACGCATTCCCGCGACCGGCACTCGCGCGCAGCTGGTGGTCACGCAGCCGCCGCGAGCGCCTGTCCCCTGGAGCCCCACGCGCCTGGCCCGCTGGATCGACCTGGCCGGCAACAATGCGGGGACGGCCGATATCGGCATGGCGCTGTATCTGCTGCAGATCCTTGGCGACCCGGTGTCGGAAGAAAATTGGCGCAGCGCGCCGGTGAATGCCGAAGACTCCACGCAAGCGGGTGCTCCGATTCCAAGTGCAGCCGCGCTTGCCGGCCTGGCCCGCGCGGCGATTGCGAAGCGGCGTGCGGAAGTCGCGCTCTACGCGATGATCGTCCTCGGGCAGGCGGGTGAGACACCCCATGCCGGCGTGGTCGCCAACGTGGTGCGCAGCCTGCAAAGCGTTGGGCTGGAAACCGATGCACAGGCGATCGCCCGCGCTGCGCTGGTCGCAGGGGTGCAATGAGCCGGCGGCGCACGCCCATCTCACCGGCGATCGTCAGCCGGTATTTCGAAGCATTTCTGGAACTGCTGCTGGCCGAACGCGGCGCGTCGGCCAACACCATCGCGGCCTACCGGCACGATTTGGGGAATGCGGCGGAATTTCTCTGTGGCACGGACAAAAGCCGCAAGGCGGTGCTCGACGACGCGTCGACCGACGATCTGCGGCGTTATCTGAAGCATCTGGAAAGCCGGGGCATGGCTGCGGGGACATCGGCCCGGCGCCTGTCCACGCTGCGCCAATTCTATCGCTTCCTCTATGCCGATGGGCTGCGCGCCGACGACCCGAGCGCGATCCTCGAGAGCCCCCGACAGGGCCGTTCCCTGCCGAAGATCCTGTCCGAGGCCGATGTGGGCGCGCTGCTCGATACCGCGACCGCGCGCGACGGCCCGGAGGGCAAGCGTATCTGCGCCCTGGTTGAGCTTTGCTATGCCACGGGGATGCGGGTGAGCGAACTCGTCGGCTTGCCCCTCACGACCGTGCAGCGTGACCCCGAAGTCCTGATCGTGCGCGGGAAGGGCGACAAGGAACGTATGGTCCCGTTGAGCGCGCCCGCCCGCCAGGCCGTGCGGGACTATCTTGAGGTGCGCGACAGCTTCGTGCCCGAGGGAACCACGAACCCGTTCCTGTTTGCCGGGCGCGGCGGCAAACATCTGACCCGTCAGCGGTTTTTCCAGCTCCTGAAAGAATTGGCTGAGAAGGCGGGCCTCGACCCGCGCAAGGTCAGCCCGCATGTGCTGCGGCATGCCTTTGCAACGCATTTGTTACATCACGATGCCGACCTGCGCAGCGTCCAGCAGATGCTGGGGCACGCTGACATTTCCACCACCCAGATCTATACACATGTGCTCGATGAGCGGATGCGAAAGCTTGTTGCCGATCATCATCCGCTTGCCAGCCGCACGAACGCCAATTAGTAGAACGCCATGCCGCATTTTCTGGATTTCGAAAAACCGCTCGCCGCCCTTGAAGGTCAGATCGAAGAGCTTCGCAGGCTGTCCGACGATGGCAATCTCAACATCGCCGACGAGGTCGGAAAGCTCGAAGACAAGGTCGACCGTCAGCTGCGTCAGACTTATGGCAAGCTCTCGGCTTGGCAGAAGGTCCTGGTCGCCCGTCATCCGGCGCGGCCGAAATGCGGCGACTATGTCTCGGGCCTGATCACCGAATTTGTGCCCCTGGCCGGCGACCGGCTCTACGCCGAGGACAACGCCCTGGTGGCCGGCATGGGCCGCTACCATGGCCGTCCCGTCATCGTGCTCGGTCAGGAAAAAGGCAACGATACGGAAAGCCGTATCCACCATAATTTCGGCATGGCGCGGCCCGAGGGCTACCGCAAGGCCCAACGTCTCATGGACCTCGCGAACCGCTTCGACATGCCGATCCTGTCCTTTGTGGACACATCGGGCGCCTATCCCGGGGTGGGTGCGGAGGAACGCGGCCAGTCCGAGGCGATCGCGCGCGCCATCCAGGTCTCGATGAGCCTGCAGGTGCCGTTCGTGTCGGTGATCATCGGCGAGGGGGGATCGGGCGGCGCCGTCGCGATCGCCACGGCCAACACGGTCCTGATGATGGAGCACGCGGTCTATTCGGTGATCTCGCCGGAAGGCTGCGCGTCGATCCTGTGGCGCGACGGCGAGCGGGCGCAGGACGCCGCCGAGGCACTCAAGATCACCGCACAGGATCTCGCCGAACTGAAACTGATCGACGGCATCGTGCCCGAGCCGCTGGGCGGCGCACATCGCGAACCCGATGTGGCGATTGCGGCTGTCGATACGGCGATGAATGAGGCGCTGCAGGCGATGGATGGGCTGGACGGTCCGGCCTTGCAGGCGCAGCGGCGCGAGAAATTCCTGAACCTGGGCAGCGCCGGGTTGGCCTGATCAACCTGTTAGGCGAAGCGGGGCATGACCTCGTGTGCGAAGCGCTCGAATGATCCCGAGGCCTCCTCGAAGCTCAGGTCACCATAGGCAAACCGGCAGACGAAGTAATTGAGCCCGGCCGCCTCGATCTGGCGCTCGATCTCCGACGCCACCATGTCCGGCGTGCCGGCGATGATTGCATCGCGCGCGCGCGCGGTCTCCAGCGTCGAGGCATAGGCCGGGTCTTCGACGCCGAATTTGCGCCAGAGGTTGATGAAGTTCTCATACCAGGCCGCATAGGCGCGGCCCGCAACCCGGTCGGCCTCGGCCTGGGTGTCGGCCACAAAGACGTGCCGCGCCACGCCGAGCTTCGCGGTCACAGCGCCGCCATGTTCACTGTCCCAGGTCTTGCGATACTGATCCGTTGCAGAGCGGGCGATCTCGCAGGGCGAGTTGCTGATCACGTTGATCTTCTGGGAGGCGGGCCAGGCCGCGTCGTTGGGCGTCGCCACGCCGTACCACATCGGCGGCTGGCGCTTGCCGACAGGAGTCACCACCATCGGCACGTCGTCATAGTTGAAATGTTCGCCCGCGAAGCTGAGCACATCGGATGACAGGCCGCGTATGAGAACCTCGAAGGCCTCCAGATAGATCGGCCCGGCATTGTCCTTGTCGATCCCGAAATAGGCGACCTCGAAGGGCGAGATGCCGCGGCCGATGCCGAACTCGAATCGCCCGCCACTCATCTGATCGAGCATGCAGATCTCTTCGATCAACCGGAGCGGTTCATAAAGCGGCAGGCAATAGACCATCGGTCCGAAATGCATGTTTGTGGTCCGCTGGGCGACGGCGGACAGGAAAACGCTGGGCGAGGGGGCCAGGCCGAGCGGCGTCGCGTGATGCTCGGCCAGATGATACATCGCGATCCCGGCCTGATCGTAGGCCGCGATCAGGCGGAGCCGGTCTTCATAGATTGTCTGATCGGGCACGCCGGCCCGGCGGTCGAGGTGATCGAAGACACCGAATTCGACCATTTTGCGATCCCCGCCCTAGGCGCTCCGGCCGTGGCAGTGCTTGTACTTCTTGCCGGTGCCACACGGGCAGGGCGCGTTGCGTGGAACCTTGCCCCAGGTCGAAGGATCCTCGGGGTCGATCGTCGCGACGGCCTGGCCACGCGCCGATGGCGCGCCGGCACCTGAATTATCCGGGCGCGGGGTGGCATCGCCGAACTGTCCGACCGACGCATGCTGGGTTTGCACGTCCTGGGGTGTCTGCGGCGCAGGCACCGCCTCGGGTGTGTTGACCTGAATCTCGATATGGCTGAGCAGCTGGGTCACGCCCTCGCGCAGGCGCCCGAGCATGTCCTGGAACATATCAAACGCTTCGCGCTTGTATTCGTTCAGCGGGTTCTTCTGACCGAAGGCGCGCAGGCCGATGCCCTGGCGCAGATGGTCGAGACGCAGCAGATGGTCTTTCCAGTGCTGGTCGAGAATCTGCAAAAGCAGGTTCTTCTCGGCCATGCGCATGATCTCTTCGCCATAATTGGCGACCTTGGCGGCCATGTGCTGGTCGGAAAGCTTCTCGATCCGGTCGTGGATTTCCTCGTCCGCGATGCCCTCTTCGGCAGCCCACTCGTCGGCGGGAATGTCGAGGCCGAAGATGCGCAACGCCTCCTCGTGGAGCAAATCCGTGTCCCACTGTTCGGCGAACGCCTTTTCGGGGATGGTCCGTGAGATCACGTCCTCGAGCGCTTCGGCCCGCATCGCCTTGATCGTGTCGGAGACATCGTCGGTCCGCATCAGATCCTTGCGCTGCTCATAGATGACCTTGCGCTGGTCATTCATGACGTCGTCATATTGCAGCAGCTGCTTGCGGATCTCGAAGTTGCGGGCCTCAACCTTCTGCTGGGCCTTTTCGAGCGCCTTGTTGATCCACGGATGGACGATCGCCTCGCCCTCTTCAATGCCCAGCTTGGTCAGCATGCCGTCCATGCGCTCGGACCCGAAGATGCGCATCAAATCATCCTGCAGCGACAGGAAGAAACGCGATGTGCCCGGGTCGCCCTGGCGGCCCGATCGGCCGCGAAGCTGGTTGTCGATCCGTCGGCTTTCATGGCGTTCGGTGCCGATCACCATCAGGCCGCCCGCCGCGATGACCTCGTCATGGAGTTTTTCGACTTCGGCGCGAATGCTGGCTTCTTTTTCGTCGCGCGCCGGCCCGTCTTCCATATCGGCGAGTTCGGCCTCCAGGCGCATCTCCAGATTGCCGCCGAGCTGAATATCGGTGCCGCGGCCGGCCATGTTGGTCGCGATTGTGACCGCGCCCGGCGCACCCGCCTGGCCGATGATCTGGGCCTCGCGCTCGTGATGGCGCGCGTTCAGAATTTCATGGGGAATCTTGCGCGACTTCAGCGCTGCGGCGACCTCTTCGGATTTCTCGATCGAGACCGTGCCGACCAGCACCGGCTGGTTGCGCTTGTTGGCCTCCTCGATGAGGTCGTTGATGGCGTTGTATTTCTCTTCGAGCGTCCGATAGACCTCGTCATTCTGGTCGTCACGTACCATCGGCCGGTGGGTCGGGATATCGACCACTTCGAGCTTGTAGATCTCCGCGAATTCGGCGGATTCCGTCATCGCCGTGCCGGTCATGCCGGCGAGCTTGGGGTAGAGGCGGAAGTAATTCTGGAACGTGATCGAGGCGAGCGTCTGGTTTTCGTTCTGGACCTCGACGCCTTCCTTGGCCTCGAGCGCCTGGTGAAGTCCGTCGGAGAAGCGCCGGCCTTCCATCATGCGGCCGGTGAACTCGTCGATGATGACGATCCGGCCTTCATGGGCGATGTAGTCCTTGTCTCGCTGGAACAGCTTGTGGGCCCGCAGCGCCTGATTGATGTGATGCAAGATCGTGACGCTGGTGATGTCGTAGAGGCTGGCGCCTTCCTCAAGCAGGCCGGCCTCGGCGAGCAGCGTCTCGGTATGTTCCACGCCTTCGTCGGTGAGAGTTGCGGCGCGGGCCTTTTCGTCGACCTCGAAATCTTCGTCGACCAGCATCGGGATGATCTTGTCGGCCTCGGCATAGGCGGCGGACGAATCCTCGACCTGGCCCGAGATGATCAGCGGTGTGCGGGCCTCGTCGATCAGGATCGAGTCGACTTCATCGACGATGGCGTAGTTGAATTCGCGCTGCACCATCTCTTCGAGATGGAACTTCATATTGTCGCGCAGATAGTCGAAGCCGAACTCGTTGTTCGTGCCATAGGTCACGTCGGCGGCATAGGCCGCGCGCCGTTCCTCATCTGACATGGAATTGACGATGCAACCGGTGGTCAGGCCCAGGAAGTTGTAGACCTGCCCCATCCAGCCGGAGTCACGCTGTGCGAGATAGTCATTGACCGTGACCACATGCACGCCCTTGCCTTCGAGCGCATTCAGATAGACCGCCAATGTCGCGACGAGGGTCTTGCCTTCGCCGGTCTTCATCTCAGAGATCATGCCCTTGTTCAGGATCATCGCGCCGAGGAGCTGGACATCGAAATGTCGTTGGCCGAGCGTCCGCTTGGCCGCTTCGCGCACGGTGGCGAAAGCCTCGACCAGAAGGTCGTCGACCTTCTCTCCCGCAGCCAGCCGCGCACGGAATGCCTCGGTGCGCGCGCGCAGTGCCGCATCGTCGAGCGCTTCCATGTCAGGCTCAAGCGCGTTGACCGCCTCGACGTCTTTTTGAAGCTTCTTCAGGTAACGGTCGTTCGCCGTTCCGAAGGCCCGTGTGACCAGACTGAGGACCATACCTCTACCTCGAACCCGTTTGTGCTGACATCTGCGGTAGGAGCCTGCCCGCGAGACGACGCTTGTTCCGGGGCCTGTGACTGCTCCCGGATAGATGGGGATTATCGGCGCATTGTCTAGGGCGCGCCCGAACATGTGTCAACGTTGCTGCCGTTCCTGGGTCGGTCTTGGGCCTGCCTTGGATTTGCGTTGGCACCGGAGCATCATCGAAATGCCGTTTTGTCGCCGGAATTCCGATTCACATTGCCGTGTGGCACATAGCGTCGTCTCCGGGTTCATCTTGCGCCCTTTTCGAGAACACGGCAGTCTGGTCTGCATATGAAATGACCGTCCGGGACCTCGTCCCCAGGTCCGGTCGACTATCAGGAGTTTTCAAACATGTTCCGCACGCTCGCCACGTTATTCGTGCTCATTTTCATGACCGTTGGACTGGCGCCGGCCGTCGCCCAGCAAAGTGATGGCAAGGCTGCAGACGCGCCGGAAAACCCGATCGTGGCCGTGGTCGACGGGTTCGAGATACGCCAGTCCGATGTGGCCGTCGCGTTCCAGCGGTTGCCCGAGCAGTTTCGTCAGGCACCGATCGGGCAGGTGTTTACCCAGATCGTGCAGCAATTGGTGGATGGTCAGCTGATCGTCAAAGCGGGCCGCGAGGACGATCTCCAGAACGATCCCGAAGTGTTGGCCCAGATCGAGGAATTCGCGCGGGTCGCCATGCAGCAGACTTACATGAACCGTTTGATCACCGAGGGCCTCAAGGAAGAGCAGTTGCGGGCCGTCTATGACGAGACCATCGCCAACACCGAGGGTCCGATCGAGGTGCGTGCGCAGCATATCCTGCTTGAGAGTGAGGAGGACGGCTACGACATCATCAAGGCGCTCGATGGCGGGGCCGACTTCGGCGATCTCGCGCGCGAGCGCTCCCAGGGCCCCAGCGCGACGCGCGGCGGCGATCTGGGCTACTTCACCCGCAGCGCGATGGTGGGGCCGTTCTCCAGCGCCGCGTTCGCGATCGAGCCGGGCTCCGTCGGTCCCGATCCGGTGCAGACGGACTTCGGTTGGCACGTCATCAAGGTTCTCGACAAGCGCCGCCAGCCGGCACCCAGTTTCGAGGAATCGTTGCCCACACTCGAACAGCAGTTGACGCGCGAGTTGATCGCCACGCATATGGCGGAGTTGCGGAGCAAGGCCGAGATTACGATGTTCAATCTCGACGGCTCGCCGGTCGAGGGCACCCCACCACAGTGACGCCACGCGTCCCGGTGATGTCCCCCGGCTGAGGATCATCCGGGGATATTTGCCATGGCCAAGTCTGTGAAATCGAAATCCAAAGCTAAGCCCAAGGCGCCGGCACTGGCGCGTTCGCCGCTGGCCCCCGCGCGCTTTCCTGATCTGGCGAATGTTCGCGGTGTCCGGCTTGCAGGCCTTTCTGTCGGTTTGAAGAAGCAGCGCGGCGTCAAGGACCTGATGATCGCCGCGTTTGCACCGGGGACCACCGCGGCCGGCGTCCTCACGAAATCCAGATGCCCCTCCGCACCCGTCGAATGGTGCCGGGCCATCCTGCCGCGCGGCAAGGCGCGGGTGTTGGTGGTCAATTCCGGGAATGCCAACGCGTTCACCGGTCTGGCCGGCGATCTACAGGTCGCGCAGACCGCGGGGCAGGCGGCCCATCTGTTCGGCTGCCGCGCCCAGGACGTTTATGTCGCCTCGACGGGCGTCATCGGCGAGCCGCGTGAGCCCGACTATGTCGCGAGTAAGCTGCCCGACATGAAACGGGCGCTGGGTGCGGGCAACTGGCGCGACGCTGCCGACGCGATCATGACCACCGATACCTTTGCCAAGGGCGCGAGCCGCAAGGTGCGAATCGGCAAGACGCTGGTCACCATTTCCGGCTTCGCCAAGGGCTCGGGCATGATTGCGCCCGACATGGCCACGATGCTTGGCTTCGTGTTCACCGATGCGAAGATCCCTGCGCCGGTGCTGCAGCGCCTCGTGCGCTGGGCGTCGGATGAGTCTTTCAATGCGATCACCGTCGACAGCGACACGTCCACCTCCGACACGGTCCTGATGTTTGCCACCGGCCAGGCCAAGGGCCAGCCCCGAATCACGGGCGCGGGCGACCAGCAACTCGTCGACTTCAAGGCCACGCTGCGTGAGCTGTTTGTCGACCTCGCCCAGCAGGTCGTGCGCGACGGCGAGGGGGCGCAGAAATTCGTCACCATCAATGTCAAAGGTGCGGAATCCAAACGCGCGGCCCGCGCCGTTGGCCTCGCGGTGGCGAACTCGCCGTTGGTCAAGACGGCCATCGCCGGCGAGGACGCGAATTGGGGCCGGATTGTCATGGCGGTCGGCAAGGCCGGCGAGAAAGCCGATCGTGACCGGCTGTCGATTGCCGTCGGCAGCGTGCCCATCACGCGGCTGGGCCAGCTCGTTGCGGACTATGACGAGACCCCCGTGGCGGCCCATATGAAGGATCAGGACATCGTTATCGACATCGACCTGGGCATCGGCCGGGGCCGCGGGACCGTGTGGACCTGCGACCTGACCCACGGCTACATCTCGATCAACGCCGACTATCGGAGCTAGGCGACTTGTCTGGTTTGCCGCTGCTTCTGGTCAGCGCCGTGGCGCTGATCGATGCCGATGACCGGGTGCTGCTGGCGCGCCGACCCGAGGGCAAGTCCATGGCCGGCCTGTGGGAGTTCCCCGGCGGCAAGGTGCAGGACGGCGAGACGCCGGAGGCCGCACTGATCCGCGAGCTCGACGAGGAGCTCGGCATTGACACCTATGAGAGCTGTCTGGCGCCCATCGGGTTCGCCAGCCACGCCTATGACGACTTCCACCTGCTGATGCCGCTGTTCGTGTGCCGGGTCTGGCAGGGCACGCCGCAGCCCCGCGAGGGCCAGAAACTGGCCTGGGTGCGCCCCAACGCGCTGCGCGAGTATCCGATGCCCCCCGCCGACGTGCCGCTGGTCGCCCAGCTTCAGGATCTGCTTTAGGCAGGATCGGGCGACGGGTCAGCCGGTTTCTTCGGCAGCGTCACATTCTCGCTGAGTTGCTTGTAGATCATCGACAGCATCACAGCGGTGACCGCGAGCCAGACCAGGCCGGATGCCAGTTGGGCCAGGGTGATGAAGGTTCCAATGGTTTCAGCTTTCGCCTGGATGGCCGGGTCTGTCCCCATATCAAGCGCGCCGCCTTCGATGGCGACCCAGCCGAGGATCAAATCGAATGCGGTGAAGGGTATGGCGTCGCCCAACAGGAAAATGCCGGCGATCCGCAAACGGTTACCCGCAACCCAGTCGGAGATTCTATCGATCGTTTCGGTAGGGGCATCTATGGCGTAGAGCGGGAATCGCAGCAGCGCCGAACAGATGATAACCAGCACGATTGCCCATATGACGAGGCTGACCGCGGACCAAGCGAGTTGTGCGAACCAGAAATTTGTCCCTGGCGTCAGGAAGGCGAACAACCCGCCACCGCCGCCGAGAGTTGTTCCTGTATAGACGAAGAGGATAAACGGGAGCGCAACGGCGATCGACAGCAGCGATGCGCCGAACCCGATGGCGATGGCTCAACCGAGAAACCGCCATTCTCGCGATCCCCAGGTGATGGTCGTCAAAACGCCGCGGGCAGACGGGCCAATCAGGTAATGGCGATGCATCGCGACTGCGAAACTTATTGCCAGCGCCACGCCTGCAATCCAGACCGCAATGAAGGCAAAAATGGTCAAGCCGGAGAAGTTTTCAGGCCGCCGCATAAGGTCGGAAACACCGAAGACTACGATGACGGCGAGCACTATGAGTGGTGCCGCGTATTTCAGGACAGCCGCCCACTGCGAGAAAGTAAAGCGGTAGGCGTCCGCGACCGTCTTCGCGACTGGCAAATCATACATGCGCCCATCCCCCCAGAATTGCGGTACCGGGATAAGGCTAACACAACCTCAGATGGCGCCGTCCAGCGCCAATACGGGTTTGGTCTAACGCTCCGGGACGTCTGCGCGCAGGGTCCTGTTGTCGCGCAGGCGGCGGTAGATCACCGACAGCAGCACGATCAGCACCGTGAATCCGACGAAGTTGATGACGATCGGGGTCACCAGGTCGGAAAGCCCGCCGTCGCTTATTGATCGTTTGATCAATAAGCCGACACCCTTCTCGATCAGCCAGAATGGCAACAGTCCGCCTAGCGCGAAGATGATCGTCATGCGCCACAGGTTTCCCTTTGCTTGATTGGAGGCCTCGGACAGGCTGACGGCATGGTCGTCGATGGCTGCCGCGGGCAGAGCCGGCAACACCATGCAGGTGAGCAGCGCAATCGGGACGGCGAACAGGATGAGAATGATGACCGTCAGGGTGACTTGCCCGGCGGCGGATTCGAGGATCCCGGCGGTGCCCGCGACGGTGCCGATGGCCGGCACGAAGGTGGCCGTCACGATGAGGCCGAGCCCGATGATGGCGATGACCACCACGCCCTGTCCGATATAGCGCCAGTGTCGTGACCGCCAGGCCAGCCAGGCCAGGGGTCCTGAACGAACATTGGCCCCGAGGACCAGCCGGTGAAGTTCGACGGCATAGAGGAGTAGCGACGCCGCCATGATCACATAGGCGAGGATGAAGGGGGCATTGAGCAGCGTGTAGGCGATGCCCGCATCATCGCTGCCGATCCCGAGGTTCCAGCCCGCCCGCCAGCCATTCGCGATGGCGATGGTCAGGATTATCCAGATGACCAGGGGCAGGATGGCCAGCTGGAACCAGGCGGTGAATTGCGCGACCAGGAACCGGTAGCCGTCGACGATTGTCGCGAGGATGGGCAGCTTGTAGGTCACGACGCGGCTCCCCTCAGACCGTGATGTTGACCGAAGGCGGAGCGAGCTGCCGGAACGCCTCGGCCAGCGCGGTCACCTGGGAGGCGATGGCGACGAACATGATCGCCTGCTGCACCAGCAACACGACAAACAGGAAGGACAGGGACGGCCCGGTCAGCGAATCCGCCAGCCCGGCGAGGAGCTGGGCGACGATGATCAGCGCGAACAACGCGGGCAGCAGGGAGAACAGATAGATGCCCAGCATGTACCAGCTCTTCCCCTGAGTGACGGTCCCGGCATCGCGGAAGCCGAATTTCCGGTCGAGCGCCGCGGCCGGCAGGACGAGCAGCAACCGCGAGGTAATCAGGAGTGTCCCGACGATGATCGCCGCCCGCCCGAAGATCCCGAGCGTCGGGTTGACCGAGGAGAGAAGATTGACCGGCACGGTGATCAGGAAGCCCAGCAGCAGCACCAGGCCGACGAGCATGAAAAAGCGCGAGATGAACTGCCATTGGCGCGGTCCCCAGCGCATGGCCGCACCGATGGTCATGCCCTCGGGCCCGATCAGGTAGCGCCGGAACCAGGCGACCGAAAACATCACATAGGCGACGAAGGACGCCACGCCGTTGGCGATGGTCGCGGCCCCTTGGACAGAGAATATGTTGCCGAGATTGATGACGATCTGCGGCTCGCCCGGCGTGGGCGGCGGGGTTGGCACTGGCGGCTGGAAGTGGAGCTGCCAGTCGCCGGTGGCCCAGAGGCCGGCGATCTGGACGAAGGAGACCAGAAGGACGGGGAGGAACGCATAGGCGAACAGGTCCCGGCGTTCGTTCCAGAGGAAGCGGTAGGCGGTGCCCAACGAGGCAAACAATGTGAGCGGCATCAGCCCTGATCCTTGCTGGGGTGCGGGTTGGCGGCATCCCCGGTCGCCTGTTCGAATGTCTCGAGCGCGTCAGCCAGGCGGGCATCCGCGCTGCCGGGACGCAGCGGCTTGGGTTGGCTGGCATCGGGTGCCCAGCCGGTGAGGAAAAAGAGCTCGAACGTGGCGGGGATTCGGTTGTCGGGCCCGGCGAACCGTTCGGCATAGATTTCCACCGTCCGGAACAAGGTGTCGCGCCGGGTCGGGGTGCGTCGTCGGTCCCGGCGGATGTTGGTCTCGCCCATGCCGCGCAGTTCATGCATCAGCTTGAGGGGGTGCTCATAGGTCACGCAAATGGGGTCGAGGTCGGCGACTGGCAGGGCAAATCCGGCCCTTTGCAGCAGGGCGGCCGCGTCCGACAGCTCTGCGAAGGGGGCGACCCGGGGGCTGGCGCCACCTTCGATCTCGGCCTCGGCGGCCAGCCAGGCCGTGCGCAGCTCGTGCAGGGTCTCACCGCCGAGAAGCGCCCCGAGAAACAACCCGTCGGGCTTAAGTGCGCGCTGGATCTGCGCCAGCGCGCCGGGCACATCGTTTACGGCGTGGAGTGTCCCGGTGCTGACCACCAGATCGAAACTATGATCGGCAAAGGGTAGCGCTTCTTCGTCCGCCACGACGGTGGGGTTTCCATGGTCCCGGCGGCCATCCAGGGCCAAATCGAACGAGATTTCACTGTGTACGAGCTGGCCGATTTTTCCCGGTGCGAGGCGTTGCGCGGCGTCGGCAAACAGCCCGGTGCGGCCGCCCCAGTCGAGCGCGGTATCGAAATCACGCCGCACATCGGCGGTGCGTTCGGCGAGCCGCTCGGCGATTTCGCGGAACAGGAAGTCGTGGGCGGCAAAATCCGGCGCGACCCGAGACCTGCGCTGGCGCAGGAGGTTTCGGTCGAAGATGTCCACGGGTCCGGTCATGAAATCTATATGGCATGGCCCCGGCCAAGGGCAAAGCACCCGCTGCCCGATTGCGCGCAAGCGTGAACGTGAAAGCGAGGGATTGGGCCGAACGGGCCAATATTGACTCCGAATACGCGTTTCCGGCCAGATTGCACATCATGTCGGATCATCTGGAACACCCGGACCGTCACCGGGATCATCATGAGGGCCGCGCGTTGGCCGCGGTGTGCCCGGGACTGCGGGTCGCGCGCGTGGCGCTCGACATGCTGTTGCCGCCGCAATGCCTGGCCTGCGATGCGCTGGTCTCCGAGCCCGGGACCCTGTGTCATGTTTGTTGGGATGGTGCGGTGTTTGTGTCCGCACCTCTGTGTGCGGCCTGCGGCACGCCATTCGAATTTGATCACGGGCCCGATGCGTTGTGTGGCGCTTGCCTGCGTGACCGGCCGCGGATCGACCGGGCCCGCGCCGTATTCATTTATAACGACGTCAGCCGCAACCTGGCGACCGGCCTGAAGTATCGAGATCGCACACATGCGGCACCAGCGATGGGTGACTGGCTGGCGCGGACCGGCCGCGAGCTCCTCGCGAATGCAGACCTGATTGCCCCCGTGCCTCTGCATCGCGCGCGGCTCTGGCGACGGCGCTTCAATCAGTCCGCGTTGCTGGCTCAGGCGGTCGCGAAGAACACGGCGCGGGCGCCGGGGCTGCGCCTGGATCTGCTGACCCGCGTGCGCGCCACGCCAAGCCAGGGCGGGCTGAATGCCGCCGCGCGACGGCGCAATGTCCGCGGCGCATTTTCGGTCGCCACCCGCCATCGAAAGGCGGTTGCGGGCGCCCGGATATTGCTCGTCGACGATGTGTTCACAACCGGTGCGACACTGGGGGCCTGCGCGGCAGCCTTGCTGGATTCCGGTGCTGCGGCCGTGGATGCGCTGGTGCTCGCGCGGGTCGAACGCCCGCGCTAGGCGGCCGATCTGATGACATCGTTGTGAACCATATGGGGTGTCACCCACTGGTCAATCGGGCTCATCTTCCCTAGATATTGGGGCGTAACGCTGAAGAGGAATGGACAGCATGGCGAAGATCGAAATCTACACGGGCATGATGTGCGGCTATTGCTCCGCGGCCAAACGGCTGCTTAAGCAAAAGGGTGTCGATTTCGAGGAAACCGATGTCAGCTTCTCCAGCGGCAAGCGCAACGAGATGATGGCGCGCGCAAATGGCAAACACTCGGTGCCGCAAATCTTCATCGATGACGCGCATATCGGCGGTTGTGATGACCTCTATGCGCTCGAATCCGCCGGCAAACTCGATGCCATGCTCGGCATTTCCTGACCCGGATTCGCAGCTAGTCTTCTCGCGAAGCCCTTAACGCGCAAATACGCTGGATCACCGACGGGTGCGGCGCGCTGACCTCGCCATGTTCGTAGGCGAGGACGTCCATCTTTCCCGCGACGGCGTTCTTGAGTTCATCGGGCACCAGCAGGAAGTCGGGGTTCGACGGCTTTCCGAACTGCTCGTTCCCCACAGCGAAGGTCTCGTAGAGCAGCATGCCGCCCGGCGCGACAGCGTCGATAAGTGCCGGCAACAGGGGTCGCCAGAGATAGTTGGTCACCACCACCGTCCCATATGTCGCCGCAGCTGGGCGCCATGGATCGACCGCCTGTTCAAGGTCGGCCTCAATCAGCGTGAGACGAGGCCGGCCTGCGAACGCCGTCATTCGCGACAAGTCCCGGTCCACTGCCGTGACGTCGTGGCCCCGTTGCAGAAATAGCTGCGTGTGGCGCCCCGAACCGCAGGCGAGATCGAGCACGGGTCCGATGGCCTGCGCGGAAAACCGGGTGACCCAGGGGGACGGTGGATTGTCGGATGGCATTGCCGTGCTCTTTAGAGGCTTGTAGTTTCTCTGAAATAGCACCAATTCTTTGGCGTTTCGCGTACTTTGGGTCGGCGTCCGCCGATAAGCTGCATCAGGAACGGTTTGGGATGATTAGCTTCAATCTGATCTGCCAGAACGACCACGAGTTCGAGGGTTGGTTCCGCAATTCGGCTGACTTTGAACGTCAGACGAAAAAGAAGCTGGTCGCCTGCCCGGCGTGCGGTGATGTGAAGATCGGGAAAGCCCTGATGGCGCCGGTCGTGGGCGCGAAGGATACGGTTCGGGCCCGTCGCACCGAAAAGGCTGAAGAGGCCCGGAATGTGCGCAAGATGCTCGGCGAGGTTCGTGACTATGTCGAAAAGAACTTCGATGATGTCGGCGACGATTTCACCGACGAAGCGCGGAAAATCTACTACGGCGAATCCGATGAGCGTCCGATCTACGGCAACGCAACGGATGACGATGCAAAAGAGCTGGCCGAAGAGGGTGTTCCCGTCGGTAAGTTGCCCTGGGTGAAGCCCGCCGACAGTTAGAGTGCTGCCGCCTTATGCGTGACGGCAGCCCACCCCCATATAGTTCACATCCATATCCGACCGGTTGCGTGACCAGCTGCCCGTCAGCGGATTGAACACCACGCCCGTCAGCTCGAGCATTTCGATGCCGCCGGCCTCCAGGCCGTTGACCAGCTCCGATGGTTTGACGAATTTGCGCCAGTTGTGGGTGCCACGCGGGAGCCACCGCATGACGTACTCGGCGCCGACAATGGCCAGCGCGAATGCCTTGGGGGTCCGATTGAGGGTCGCTGCGAAGGTCAGCCCGCCGGGTGCCACCAGCCGGGCGCAGTCGCCGAGGAATGCAGCCGGGTCGGCCACATGTTCGACGACCTCCATGCTCAGCACGATATCGAATTGTTCGCCGGCGTTGAGAACATCCTCGGCGGTCGTCGCCCGGTAATCGATGTCGAGACCGGACTTGGCGGCGTGCAGAGACGCGATTTCGACATTCCGGGCGACGGCGTCGATCCCGATCACCTTTGCGCCGAGCCTCGCCATCGGCTCGCACAGTAGTCCGCCGCCGCAGCCCACATCGACAAGGCTGAGTCCCTGGAGCGGGCGGGTCGAATGCCTGTCGCGGCCGAAATGTTCGCAGGCGCGATCGCGGATATATTCCAGGCGCACCGGGTTGAACCGATGCAGCGGCTTGAACTTGCCGGTCGGGTCCCACCATTCGTCGGCCATGCGCCGGAACTTCTCCAACTCGGCCGGATCGCGGGAATCGGGTGCGCTGGTCTGGTCGGTCATTCGGTCGTCACTTCCGTCATCGCTTCTGCCATGTTCTCGTCGTCATCGGGGCCTACGGTGCTTGCAAGCCGGGTTTGGGCTGAGTATGGATACGCCGCCTTTGCATCACAAGCTGGCGCCGCAGGTGCCGAACGCGGCAAAGCCGCATGTTCCGCGCGCCTATATGTGTGCTCGTGACCGGCGTAATGGAAGAGACCATGGCACGTATTGTTGCAAAATTCGGCGGGACCTCCGTCGCTGATCTGGACCGAATCCGCGCCGTTGCGGAGCGGGTCAAGCGCGAGCATGACGCGGGGCATCAGGTTGCCGTCGTGGTGTCGGCCATGGCCGGGGTCACGAACGACCTCGTCGCGCTGACCCGCGAGGCCCACGCCATGCACGATGCGCGCGAATATGATGTCGTGGTGTCGACCGGTGAGCAGGTCACCGCCGGCCTGCTCGCCATCTGCCTGCAGGAGCAAGGTGTCCCGGCCCGATCCTGGCTGGGCTGGCAGATCCCGATCCGCACCTCGGGTGCCCATGCGCGTGCGCGCATCGAGGGGATCGAGATCGAGGAAATGGAGCGGCGCTTCTCCGACGGCCAGGTCTGCGTGCTTGCCGGGTTCCAAGGCATCGGCCCGGACAATCGGATCACCACCCTGGGGCGCGGCGGGTCGGATACGACCGCCGTGGCGCTGGCCGCTGCACTCAAGGCGGACCGATGTGACATCTATACCGACGTGGATGGGGTTTATACCTCCGATCCGCGGATCGTGACGCGCGCCCGCAAGCTGAGTAAAGTCACCTATGAGGAGATGCTCGAAATGGCATCCCTCGGTGCGAAGGTCCTGCAGACCCGCTCGGTTGAGCTGGCGATGAACCACAGGGTTCCGGTTCAGGTTCTCTCATCATTCGACGAAGCCGTCGGCAGCGAGCGACCCGGGACCCTGGTCGTGGACGAGGAAGATATTGTGGAGCACGAAGTTGTAAGCGGCGTTACCTACAGCCGCGACGAAGCCAAAATCACTCTGGTTCAGGTCTCGGACCGACCGGGGGTGGCGGCCGCCATCTTCGGGCCGCTCGCCGATGCGAACGTCAATGTGGACATGATCGTGCAGAACGTCTCGGAAGACGGCGCGAGCACGGACATGACGTTCACCGTGACCCGCGGCGATCTGGACCGTGCGATCGAGATACTCAACGCCCGCAAGGATGAACTTGGCTTCACATCGCTGGTGCCGGACGCCGACGTGGTGAAGGTCTCGGTCGTCGGCGTGGGGATGCGCAGCCATGCCGGTGTCGCCCAACGGATGTTCTCCGCCCTCGCCGAGCGCGGGATCAACATTCAGGTGATCTCCACATCGGAGATCAAGATCAGTGTGCTGATCGCCGAGGAGTTCACGGAGCTCGCCCTGCGGGCGCTTCACACCGCCTACGGGCTCGACGCCGCATAGAGATCGAGATGTTCCCCAGCTTCGCCCCATCCGAGCACGGTCGAAGCCGCGCTTCGGCGACGGTGGGACGGGCGGTGCGGCTATGAAGCCGCCTATGACGCCCGGCGACAAACCGGTCAATGCCCCATCTGTTGCCGCAGGGTGGGCCGGCTCACGCCGCCTGTTGCGCCAGCTGCGCGATATCATGGCGGGCCCGGATTCAGCCCAGGCGCAGCTCGACCAGATCGCGACCCTGATCGCCCGCGAACTCGTCGCCGAAGTCTGCTCGATCTATGTGCGCCGCGCCGGCGATGTGCTGGAGTTGTTTGCGACCGAGGGCCTGCGCCCCGACGCCGTTCGCAACACCCGCCTGATGGTCGGCGAGGGCCTGGTGGGGTTTGTGGCCGCGCAGGCGATGCCGGTCGCGCTTGCCGATGCCCAATCCCATCCGCTGTTCGCCTACCGGCCCGAAACCGGTGAGGAGCTCTATTCCTCGCTGATGGGCGTGCCGGTGCTGCGGGGCGGTCACGTGCTCGGGGTTCTGGTCGTGCAGAACAGAACCCAGCGCGGCTACACCGACGAAGAGGTGGAGACCCTCGAGACCACCGCCATGGTCCTCGCAGAGCTGATCTCCGGTGCCGACATACTGAGCCTTGATGAGGCGCGTTACGACGCCGTCACCGAGGCCTTGCCGCAGCGCCTCGAAGGCTTGGCGCTGAGCCCGGGGCTGACGATTGGAACCGCCGTGGTGCAACGCCAGAGGGTCACCATCGAGCGGATGCTCAGCGATGACCCTGTGGCCGAGGAACGGCGCGTTCGAGACGCGCTCGCCGGCATGCATGGACAATTGGATGCGGCGCTGGAGCGCCCCGAGTTCGCGGGAACAGGTGAGCATCGGGACGTCCTGGAAACCTTCCGGATGTTCGCCGAGGACCAGGGATGGTTGCGCCGGATCGATGAAGCAATCCGATCCGGCCTGACCGCCGAGGCCGCCGTGCAGCGCGTGCAGGACGAAACGCGGGTGCGGATGGGAAAGGTCACTGATAGCTTTCTGCGTGAACGGTTGCTCGATTTCGAAGAGCTGACCGACCGCTTGCTGCGCCAGCTCGTCGATGGCGGGCCGGATGTCGAGTTTGCGCTGCCCGCGGATGCGGTCCTGGTTGCACGCACGCTGGGGCCTGCCGAATTGCTGAACTATGAGCCGGAAAATCTGAAGGCGGTCCTCCTCGAGGAAGGTTCGGCCAACGCCCATGCGACGATCGTCGCACGCGCGCTGGGAGTGCCTTTGGTTGGCCGGCTGGAAGGCCTGCTCTCGCGCATTGAAACCGGCGATGCGGTCCTCGTCGACGGCGAGAACGGGGTGGCCTATCTGCGGCCGGGCGATGAGGTACGGTCGAATTTCGAGATGGCGGTGGAAGCGCGCAGCGCGCGTCTGCAGTCCTATCGCGTGCTGCGCGACATGCCATCGGAGACGCGCGATGGGGTGCCTGTGTCGCTTCTGCTGAACGCCGGGCTGCTCGCCGACATGAATCACCTGGAGGAGACAGGTGCAGAGGGGGTCGGGCTCTATCGCACGGAAATTCCGTTCATGACGCGCGCGACCTATCCGGATGTCGCGGCGCAGACCGATTTCTATACCCGCGTACTCGATGAGGCGGACGGCCGGCCCGTCACATTTCGGACGCTCGATATCGGCGGTGACAAGGCCTTGCCCTATTTGCACAACGCCGCCGAGGAAAATCCCGCGATGGGCTGGCGGGCGACGCGGATCGCGCTCGACCGACCCGCCATGTTGCGCCACCAGCTGCGGGCCCTTATCGCGGCCAGCGCCGGGCGCGACCTGGCCGTGATGTTCCCGATGATCGCGCAGGTCTCCGAGTTCGTGGCCGCCAAACGGTTGCTGGATATTGAGCTTGCCCGCGCGGTCAAACAGGGTGAGCTGGTTCCTGCAAACATCCGTTCGGGCGTCATGCTCGAAGTCCCCGCGCTGGCGATGCAGTTCGAGAATTTGTTGCCCATGGTCGATTTCCTGTCCGTCGGCAGCAACGATCTGGTGCAGTTTTTATTCGCTTCGGATCGCGGAAATCCGCGGATGGAAGGCCGCTACGACGCGTTGTCCCCGGCGGTGCTGAACTTCCTCAAGGGGATTGTCGAGGCCTGCGACGCACGCGCAGTCGACCTGACGGTTTGCGGCGAAATGGCGGGCGACCCCGTCGCGGCGATGGCGTTGATCGCGATCGGGTATCGGCGGCTTTCCATGTCACCGGCGAACATCGGGCCTGTCAAGGCGATGATCCGTTCGATGGCCGTGGACGGCATGCTGGACTATCTCGAGGGCCTGCTGCACGCACCACACCCAAGTATTCGCTCACATCTGCGCGGGTTCGCGCGAGATCACGGGGTTGAAGTCTAAATCGTTGCGGCTGGGACTCGCATTTGATACTAAGTCGTTACACAGACGTAAATTGCGTTTGATTATGGTGACTTAGGTTGCTGTCCGCGTTTGGGAAACTTGAACCTGACATCTAACGGGGACTGGTTTTTGCGGCTGGCGGAATACACCGAACGTCGTTGTCTGGGGACTCGATGGTACGTTTAAATCCACGCTCGTTCCGCGTCCTGAATCAGGATGGCGCGTCGAATATGATGCACCCGGTTGAGGGTGGGGATCATGTCGGTGCGTTCCTGCGCGAGGCGCGTGAGACGACCGGCCGGACGGTGGCTGACGTTGCAGAGAATCTACGCATCCGCCGGGTCTATCTCGAAGCCATCGAAGACGGCCGGTTCGATGAGCTGCCGGGTGCGACCTATGCCGTCGGTTTCGTGCGGTCCTACGCGGCCTATCTGCGACTCGATGCCCCCACCCTGGTGGCGCGCTTCAAGGAAGAGGCAAGCGGCATTCAGGCCCACCAGGAGCTTGAATTTCCCACACCGGTACCCGAGGGCCGTTTCCCCGGGGGGGTGCTGGTCACGGTTTGTCTGCTCCTTGGCGCCGCCGCATTCGGCGGCTGGTACTGGTTTCAAAACCAAAACAGTGTCCAGGTTGCACGGGTGCCCGCGCCACCTGGAGATACACAGACAAATCCGGTCGCGAATGTGTCGCCGGAGTCGATTACTTCAAGCGCGGCGCCGGCAACTGTCGCAGCCGCTTCTCTGCCCGCCGCAGCTCCTGCTGAGTCTCCCGCAGCGCCAGAAGCCGCGCCCGGCGATATAGAATCCCCGACCGTGGCCGCGGTTCCGGCAATATCGGCACCCGATGATGCCGCGCTTGTCCCCGCTGAGCCCGAGGTTCCGCTGGTCCCGCCATCCTATCTGCGGCCGCAGACGGACCCGCTCGCATCCATGGCCGATGTGCCGTCACGCGACCAAGCATCTGCAGATTCATCGCAGGTCGCCGAAACACCGGCTCCCGATGTGTCCAACGAAACGGCAGCCAGGGAACCAGTGTTGTCCGAGACGGTACTTGTCGAGACAGCGCCTGCCCAGACAACGCCCGCCCAGACAACGCCCCCTGAGATATCAGCAGCCGAGACGCCTTTAGTGGATACGCCGGCTGCGGCACCCACGGCGGCGCCCGTGCCGGTCACGGAGGTCGCGACGGCCACGCCACCGCCCGCAGTGTTCTCCACCGAGCCGGCCATTATCGCACTCCCTGAAATCGCTGAAACGGATGCGCCAACGACCGCGCCGGATCGGACGGGTCGGACCTTCGGCGCGCGGAATGCCGCGGCCCGAATTATTCTGCGCGCCGCGGAAAACACCTGGGTTCAGGTGCGCGACGCGGAAGAGAATGTGGTGCTGACCCAGATGCTGCAGGTCGGCGACAGGTATCTCGTGCCCAACCGCGATGGGCTGCGGCTGATGACGGGAAATGCGGGCGGTCTCGATATTTCCGTTGATGGTGATACGGTTCCGGCAATCGGCGAACGCGGTGAAAGCCGTCGCGATGTCCGCCTGGATGCCAGTCTCCTCAAGGCCGGGACTGCCGTCGTCCGGTAACCTCCGAGGTACCTGAGCGCGGTTGATATTTGACCCCACGGCGCGCATGTTACGGCAGATTTTCACGGTCGTATTTTGGCGTCAAATTCGAAGGTTGAAACAAGTATGAGCGTCCGTCCTTATCGCGACATCGAACGGCGTAAAAGCCGTCAGATCATGGTCGGCGACGTCCCCGTGGGCGGCGATGCGCCGATCACGGTTCAGTCGATGACCAACACCCTGACCACCGATGTGGCGGCCACGATCGACCAGATTCGTGCGCTCGAAGTGGCGGGTGCGGATATCGTGCGGGTGTCCTGTCCCGATGAAGAAAGTACCGCGGCGCTGCGCCAGATCATCCCGGAAGTAACGGTCCCGATCGTCGCGGACATCCATTTTCATTATCGCCGTGCCATCGAGGCGGCCGAGGCGGGCGCTGCCTGCCTGCGTCTGAACCCCGGCAATATCGGCTCGCCCGAGCGCGTGCGCGAGGTGGTTCATGCGGCGCGCGACAACAATTGCTCCATGCGCATCGGCGTCAACGGCGGCAGTCTCGAGAAAGAGTTGCTCGAGAAATATGGCGAGCCTTGCCCGGAGGCGCTGATTGAGAGCGCATTGAATTCCGTCCGCATGCTGGAAGACGAGAATTTCCAAGAGTTCAAGATTTCGGTGAAGGCGTCGGACGTTTTCCTCGCGGTCGCGGCCTATATGGGCCTCGCCGAGGCCTGTGATTATCCGCTGCATATCGGCATCACCGAGGCGGGTGGATTGCGCTCGGGCACGGTCAAATCCTCGGTCGGGCTCGGCATGCTGCTCTGGTCGGGGATCGGCGACACCGTGCGGGTGTCCCTGTCGGCCGACCCTGTCGAAGAGGTAAAGGTCGGGTTCGATCTGCTCAAGTCTCTGGGGTTGCGCCACCGCGGCGTGAACGTGATTTCCTGTCCGTCCTGCGCGCGCCAGCAATATGACGTGATTGAGACGGTGAAGGTGCTCGAAGAACGCCTTTCGCACATCACCACGCCGATGACGGTGTCTGTGATCGGCTGCGTTGTGAACGGGCCCGGCGAGGCGACGATGACCGATATCGGTTTCACCGGCGGCGGTCGTGGGACCCACCAGGTGTATATCGGCGGCCAGCCCCATCATCGTCTGCAGGACGAGGACATCGTCGATCATCTGGTTGGCCTCGTGGAAGCCAAGGCGGCCGAGATCGATGCGGCAGAGGCCGAAGAAACCGAGGGCGCCGGTAGCCTGTCGTCCGCGGCCGAATAGCCCGTTACGCACCGAGAAGATTGTGGCCAAACTCCAGCCAGTTCGTGGAACCCATGACCTCATCGGCGATGATGCGCGCGCGCATCTCGCCATCGTCGCGGCCGCGCGTGAGATCGCCGACCGGTACGGCTATGGCCCGATGTCGACGCCGATCTTCGAGTTCACCGATGTTTTCCAGCGCACCCTTGGTGACACGTCCGACATCGTCACCAAGGAGATGTACACCTTCGAGGACAAGGGCGGCGACAGCCTGACCCTGCGGCCGGAAGGCACGGCGGGAATCGCGCGGGCGGTGATCTCGGGCGGGTTGCGCGACAAGCTGCCGCTGAAGTGTTTCTACACCGGTCCGATGTTTCGCCATGAGCGCCCGCAGAAGGGCCGCCTGCGTCAATTCCATCAGATTGGCGTCGAGCTGATCGGGGTTGCCGAGCCGTCGGGTGACGTCGAGGCCATTGCGCTGGGCGCCGACATCCTGGATGCGCTCGGCATTCTGTCTGAGACGACCTTGGAGCTGAACACGTTGGGCGATGGCGAGAGCCGCGCGGCGTATCGTGACGCCCTGGTGGCGTATTTTACCGGCCATACCGACAAGCTGTCCGACGACAGCCGCGAGCGCCTGCAGCGCAACCCGCTGCGGATCCTCGATTCCAAAAATGCCGATGATCGCGCGGTGATCACCGATGCGCCGGTGTTTGACGATTATCTGAGTGACGATGCACGTGTATTTTTCGACGCCGTCCGGTCGGGTCTCGACACAATCGGGATCGCCTACACGCTCAACCCCAGGCTCGTGCGTGGCCTCGACTATTACAGCCACACCGCCTTCGAATTCACGACCGAGGCCCTCGGGGCCCAGGGGACCGTGCTCGCGGGCGGGCGGTATGACGGCCTGATCGAGACCATGGGCGGCCCCGCCACCCCGGGTGTCGGCTGGGCCGCGGGTGTCGAGCGGTTGGCGATGATGCTCGGTGAACCCGCCGCCGCCACCCGTCCCATCGCGCTGGTCGGGATGGGCGAAGATGGCGAGCGCGAGACTGTCCGGCTCGCACGCGAACTGCGCCGCGCCGGCCTTACGATCGAGCTGCTCTATAAGGGTGGTGTGAAACGCGGGTTGAAACGCGCGGACCGGACCCACGCTGCGGCGGCCGTACTCATCGGTGACGATGAGCTGGCCAAGGGGTCCGTGACCGTGCGCAATCTCGACAGCGGTGAGCAGGCCGACGTGGCCATCGCCGATCTGACCGACCACCTCGCCGCCTACCGCTAGCGACGCATAGATATGGCCCACCGTCCCGAAGATCGGGCGGCGCCGGCCGACTATGTCGTCGTTGGCGCCAGCCACAAGACCAGCAGTGCCGCCTTGCGGGATCGATTGTTTATCGAGGACGCAGACGTGCCCGCGGTGCTCGTCGCGCTGCAGCTGGGTGGGTTCGACCAAGCTCTGGTGATCTCGACCTGCGATCGGGTCGAGTTCCATGGTGCTGCCGTCGACCCCGACCGTGCCGTTGCCACGGCACGACAGATATTGCGCCAGCGCGCCGGGTCTGCGGATGACGGGTTTTTCGACCTGCGGGGGGCGGATGCGACCCGGCATGTGTTTGCGGTGGCGGCGAGCCTCGAAAGCGTCGTCGTGGGTGAATCCGATGTTCTCGGGCAGCTCAAATCCGCCCACGCCCTGGCACGCGACGCGGGTGGCGTGGGCAGCGAACTCGAAAGCTTGCTGCAACACGCCTATGGCGCGGCCAAGGATGTCCGCGCGAACACGGCTATCGCCGAGGGGCCGGTGTCCCTGGCGACGGCGGCGGTACAGGCGGCGCGCAACCTGTTCGGCAGCCTGGATGATGTCTCCGCACTGCTCATCGGTCCGGCCGAAATGGGGATGCTCATGCTCGACCAGTTTCGGAACGGCGGTCTGCGGCGGGTCACGGTCGCGGCGGGCAATGCGTCGCGCGGGCAGGCGATGGCCCGCATCGTCGAAGGCCACAGCGTGACCTATGACGATCTTCCGGCGGCACTTGTCGGCGCGGACCTGGTGATCTGCGCGGCGGGGCTCGGGCGTCCGATGATCACGGCCGCCATGCTCCAGGACGCGCTGCGGGCGCGGCGGCGCAAGCCGATTTTCGTGCTCGACGTGGCCATCCCCAATGATGCCGATCCGGAGATTGCCGGGCTCGAAGACGCATTCCTGTTCGACCTCGACAATCTGGAATCGATCTCGCGGTCCAATCGCGAATCACGCGATGCAGCGATGGCCGATGCGGGGCAGACCATCGAGCGTCACATCACGGCGTTTCAGGCCGCGCGGGCCGAACGTGATGCCGTGCCGGTCGTTGCGGATCTGCGCGCACATTTTGAAGCCGTTCGCACGGAGGTTCTGGCAGACAATTCCCACGACGATGCCGACGAGATCACGCGGCGGCTTATCAATCGGCTGTTGCATGTGCCATCCCGGACATTGCGTGCTGCGGCGCGCGACGCGGGCGCGGACAATCCGATGTCCGATGCGGCCCGAAACATGTTCGGGCTCGGCCCGGACACAGAAACGAAACAAGACCAACCGAAAGCGGACGGCAATGCGCCGGCCGGGAGTGAAGACGAATGAGCATGGATGACAAACTCGATCGGGTGGTTGAACGCCACAGCCAACTCTCCCACCTGCTGGCGGCTACCGACGGCAGCGATCCGCAGGAATATGTCCGGCTCTCGAAGGAGTATTCGGAGTTGGGCCAGGTGGTGGAGAAGGTGCTGGCACTGCGCGGGGCGCAGGAGGAGATCACGGGCCTCGAGGAGATCGTCGCGGATGGCGAGGCGGATGCGGAGATGAAGGAACTCGCCCAGCTCGAAATTGACGAGCTGCGTGAGCGCGTGCCCGCGCTCGAACAATCGCTCAAGCTCATGCTGCTGCCGAAGGACGAAGCGGACACGAAGAACGCGATCCTCGAGATTCGCGCCGGGACCGGCGGCGATGAGGCCGCCCTGTTCGCCGGAAGTCTGTTCCGGATGTATCAGCGCTACGCCGAGACCAAGGGTTGGAAGGTCGAGGTGATGGATTCCAGCGCCACGGGCATCGGCGGCTATAAGGAAGTCGTTGCCAGCATCAGCGGCCAGGATGTGTTCGCGCGCCTGAAATATGAATCTGGTGTACACCGTGTGCAACGCGTGCCCGAAACCGAGAGCAGCGGACGTATCCACACATCGGCGGCAACGGTCGCGGTGCTGCCGGAAGCCGAGGAAGTCGATATCGACATCGCCGAGAATGAATTGCGGGTGGACACCTACCGCGCCTCGGGCCCGGGCGGACAGTCGGTCAACACAACCGACAGCGCGGTGCGCATCACCCATATCCCGACCGGGATCGTGGTGACCCAGCAGGATGAAAAATCCCAGCACAAGAACCGCGCCAAGGCGATGCGCGTTCTGCGCGCGCGCCTTTACGAGCATGAGCGCCAGTTGATCGATTCAGAGCGCGCCGCGGCACGGCGCAGCCAGGTGGGTTCGGGCGATCGATCCGAGCGCATCCGCACATATAATTTCCCCCAGGGCCGGGTGACCGATCACCGGATCAACCTGACCCTTCATAAGCTCGACCGCATTCTCGACGGGGAGGCGCTGGACGAATTGGTCGATGCGCTGACCACCGAGGACCAGGCCGCCCAACTCGCCGAGGATGACAGCCCAGATGCCTGAGATGATATCGAACACGATTGCCACGACCCTGGCTGACGCCGTCGGGCGATTGCGCGATGTCGGCGCCGACAGCCCCGAACTCGATGCGCGGGTGCTGCTGCGCCAGGTAACGGGGCGCGATGATGCTTGGCTGATCGCCAACCCCGATGCCGAGATCGATGAGACGGCCATGGGCGGTTTTGCGGGATTGCTTGAGCGCCGCGAACGCCGGGAGCCCGTCTCCCAGATCCTTGGCGAGCGCGAATTCTGGTCGCGGACATTTCGTGTGACGCCGGATGTCCTGACGCCACGCCCCGACACCGAGACCCTGATCGAAACTGTTCTGTCGCGGATCGAGGATCGCGATGCGCCGCTGCGCATTCTCGATCTGGGCACCGGCAGCGGATGCATCCTGCTGACCCTGCTCGCGGAATGCCCCAATGCGACAGGCCTGGGTGTCGATTCATCCCCGGCTGCGATCGAGGTTGCTGCGGTCAACGCCGAGGCGCTGGGCTTGTCCGCGCGTGCCGAATGGCAGGAGGGTGACTGGTGTGACGGGGTCGAGGGACCGTTCGACGTGATCGTTTCCAACCCGCCTTACATTGCGAGCTATGAGATGCGGCATCTGGAGCCTGAGGTCCGCGATTTCGAGCCGAAGCTCGCGCTGATTGGCGGCGCCGATGGGCTGGCGGCCTACCGGCGCATCATCCCGTCCCTGAAACGTCTTGGGACCGGGCGTTCGGTGATCGCGATGGAAGTCGGGCAGGGGCAGGCGCGTGGCGTTGCTGCACTGGGTCGCGTGGCAGGCCTTCGGATTGCCGAGACCGATCAGGATATCGCGCGCCGGGTGCGGGTCATCACCCTCGAGCCGGCGTCGGAGAGTTAACGGCGCGCAGAAAGTTCTTGGAAAACAAAACCGAGCCGCCTAGGGTGCCCCGGTCAGATACGCCTTACACGCCTCTTGCGATCACAATCCCATAGGCTTGGCGATAATCTGAACTCCCGGATCCGAACTTGAAATGACCTCTCGCGGCCGAGCGGTCGTTTTCGGAAAGCGTGCGATCCATTTGGACTGCGCCAGATTGGTCGGGAGTTGGGCCGTAATCAGTAACTCTGATCGACGGAAGCAATGCGACCAAATACGAATAACAACAACAGGCGGGCACGGGGCCGCGGCGGACGCAAGTCCGGCAATTCCCGAAACCAGACATATGACAGCAACGGTCCCGGCGCACGCGTGCGCGGGAATCCGGCGCAGATCTATGAGAAATATCAGCAACTGGCCCGCGATGCGGGGTCTGCCGGTGATCGCGTGGGGGCTGAGAACTATCTTCAGCACGCCGAGCATTATTATCGGTTGATGAGTGCTGCCGCCGCCAAGAACGAACAGCGTGGCGGTTCGGAAGAGGGTTCCCGCGACGAGGGGTCTCGTGATGAGAGTTCCCGGGACGAGGGATCTCGTGATGAAGGTGCTCGCGACGAAGGATCTCGCGACGAGGGGGCTCGGAACGAGCGATCTCGGAACGAGGCCTCGCGCGATTCGGGAAACGGTCATGGTTCCTTCGTCGAGAATCTGCAGGCTGACGATACCGCCGATGCGGACGACAATGCCGCGGACGACGAGACCCGGGCCGCACCGGCCGATGATGGCGGCGCAAAAGAAAACGTTCGCAAGCGCCGTTCACGGCGTTCCAACGGACGCACGGCCGATGGCGGCAAGGACGCCAAGGCCTCGGACAAGACCGGCGACGATACCGCGAACGCGGATGATGATCGTGATGATGACGGTGAGGCCGTGACGGCCTAACCTTTCGTGTCGGCCTTGCGCCGGTCGATCGTCAAATCGGAATGATCTGATCCCCCGGGCGAATTTCGCCCGGGGCAACGACCCGCGCATACACGCCCAAATCGGTATGACCAAACCCCTTCTGCAGGGCGCGGGGCAGGTTCAGGTCGCGCGTCGCGGTCTCCGGGTTGACGTTCGTCGCCGCGCATCGTCGGGTGCGCTTGATCACCTCAACGACGGCCCCACCGATCCGGAGCCTTTGATCCAGCCAGTCGAACTCGCTCCAGGCCGGCGCATCCTTGAAATAGATATTCCCGCGAAACCGCCGCGCATCGACGTCGGCGCCGATCTCCAGCCCCAGGGCGGCGACGCTCTCGAGATTGATCAGCGAAACGACCTTGGCGTCGAGGTCTGAAAAGCTGTGGTCGCCTGCTTCCAGCAGTGTTGGTGGCCCGTCGATCTCATCAGCGAGAAATTCGGCAAAATAGGCTTCCACTCTGTCACGACCGTCGCTGCTTGAGAGGTTGGCGGTGAGGACGGTCTGGGCATCCTGCTGCAAGGTGAGCGTGTCGGTGGCCTCGTCAAAAACGGCATCCAGTTCCGCCAGTCTTTCGTCGCGGACAAGCGCCAGAAAGTTGGTTTTCGGCATCCAGACGGGATTCTCGATGTCGAAGGCAAACCCGGGCCGTCCGAGCGCAAACCGCCGGTCTCCCGGGATTGTTTGCCCCTCTTCGAGCGATGCGAGGGGCAAAACCTGGCCGGACAGGCCCTTAACCGGGTAGCTACGAATTTCTGAGATACTGGCGTTCATAGGTTTGCGTTTCCTGCGAAAAAAGGCGTCCGGCAATCGGGACGTAGGTCTTGTGTTGCGTCGTAGCAACACCATATTCCAAAGACGCGGATTGGCTTGTGCATGGAGATGGCGGGCCGCCAGCGTGTCCTTGTGGCGAATGCCGAAACCGGGTTCGCCGTCCATGCCTGCCTCATACGAGGGGGTCGTTCGAGGAGAAGAACATGAATTTCGAGAAATATACCGAACGTGCGCGCGGATTCGTCCAGGTCGCTCAGGATCTGGCGCAACGCAGTGCGCATCAGCAACTGGTGCCCGAGCATCTGTTGAAGGCCCTGCTCGATGACGAGGAGGGACTCTGTGCGAACCTTATCCGGGCCGCAGGTGGTGATCCTGCGGGTGCGGAACAAGCTGTCGAACTGGCGCTCGGCAAACTCCCCAAGGTTGAAGGCGGCGGTGCTGGGCAGCTTTACCTGTCTCAGGAGACCAGCCGGCTCCTAAACTCTGCCGAGGATGTCGCCGACAAGGCCGGCGACAGCTTCGTGACCGTCGAGCGATTGCTGCTGGCGATCGCGCTCGCGACCGGGACCGGTGCGGCAAAAATTCTTGCCGACGCGAACATCACACCCCAGTCGTTGAACGCGGCAATTAATGATCTGCGTAAGGGCCGGACTGCAGACAGTGCCACGGCGGAGAATGCCTATGAGGCGCTTGCGAAGTATACGCGCGACCTGACCGAGGCGGCCCGCGACGGAAAGCTCGATCCGGTGATCGGGCGGGACGAGGAAATCCGCAGGACGATTCAGGTCCTGGCACGGCGCACGAAGAACAACCCTGTCCTGATCGGTGAGCCTGGTGTTGGCAAGACGGCCATCGTCGAGGGGCTCGCCTTGCGTATCATCAATGGCGACGTGCCGGAGAGCCTGCGCGAGAAGCGCCTCCTGTCCCTCGACATGGGGGCGCTCATCGCCGGGGCGAAGTTCCGTGGCGAGTTTGAGGAACGCCTGAAGTCTGTCCTCGAAGAAGTCAGCTCGGCGGCCGGCGAGATCGTGCTGTTCATCGACGAGATGCACACCATCGTCGGGGCGGGCGCGGCCGAGGGGTCGATGGACGCTTCCAACATGCTCAAGCCGGCGCTGGCGCGCGGCGAGCTGCATTGTGTGGGTGCGACCACGCTCGATGAGTATCGCAAGCATGTGGAGAAGGATGCCGCTCTGGCGCGGCGTTTCCAGCCTGTCTTCGTCTCCGAGCCCACCGTGACCGATACGATCTCGATTTTGCGCGGGCTCAAGGAGAAGTACGAGCTGCATCACGGTGTGCGGATCACCGATTCCGCCCTGGTGTCGGCGGCGACACTCTCCAACCGTTACATCACCAATCGGTTCCTGCCCGACAAGGCGATCGACCTGGTCGATGAGGCCGCATCGCGGCTGCGCATGGAGGTCGATTCCAAGCCCGAGGAGATCGACGAGCTCGATCGGCGCATCATCCAGCTGAAGATCGAGCGGGAGGCGCTGAAGAAGGAAAGCGACAGCGCGTCTGCGGATCGGCTCTTGGTGCTCGAAGAGGAGCTCGTTGGCCTCGAGTCCAGATCCGCCGACCTGACCTCCATCTGGCAGGCGGGGAAAGAAAAGCTCGCCGGGACCCAGAAGATCAAGGAACGGCTCGATGCTGCGCGGCTTGAGCTCGAACAGGCCCAGCGCATGGGCAATCTCGAGCGCGCCGGCGAGCTGGCCTATGGGCTGATCCCGGATCTTGAGAAGGCGATCACCGATGCCGACGAGGCACCAGACGGAAATATGCTTGATGAGGAGGTCACGGATTCCCACATCGCCGGCGTCGTCTCGCGCTGGACGGGCGTGCCGGTGGACAAGATGCTCGAGGGTGAGCGCGAGAAGCTTTTGGAAATGGAATCGGCGCTCGGAGGTCGCGTGATTGGCCAGAGCGAGGCGATCGGCACCATCTCGAACGCGGTGCGGCGCGCGCGCGCCGGACTGCAGGACCCGAACCGGCCGATCGGTTCATTCCTGTTCCTCGGGCCGACAGGTGTTGGCAAGACCGAACTGACCAAGGCGCTCGCCGAGTTCATGTTCGACGACGACCAGGCGATGGTCCGCGTGGACATGTCCGAATATATGGAAAAACATGCGGTGGCGCGCCTGATCGGAGCGCCGCCGGGCTATGTCGGATATGAAGAGGGTGGTGCGCTGACCGAAGCGGTGCGGCGCCGGCCATATCAGGTTATCCTGTTCGATGAAATCGAGAAGGCCCATCCGGATGTCTTCAACGTGCTCTTGCAGGTGCTGGACGATGGCCGGCTGACCGATGGACAGGGCCGGACGGTTGATTTCACGAACACCCTGATCATCCTGACGTCGAACCTGGGCAGCGAGCATCTCGCAAATCAGCCCGACGGCGAAGACACGGACGTCGTTCGCGATGCGGTGATGGATGTCGTTCGGGGCGCGTTCCGGCCCGAATTCCTCAACCGTCTCGATGAGGTGCTCTTGTTCCACCGCCTCACGCGCGAGCAGATGTCCGGGATCGTGGACATCCAGCTGGCGCATCTGCGACGGCTGCTCGAGGACCGCAAGGTCGTGCTGGACCTGGACGATGCTGCGACCGCTTGGCTGGCGAATGCCGGATACGATCCGGTATACGGTGCGCGGCCGCTCAAGCGTGTGATTCAGCGACATCTGCAGAATCCGCTGGCGACAATGCTGCTTGAAGGCACGATCGTCGACGGCGACACGATTAGTGTCGGAGCGGGACCGGAAGGCTTGATCATCAATGGCGAGACGGTTCACGCCGCCGCAGCCGAGTAACCCAAAGTTTTTTTGGGGAATAAACGCGCAACTCACCTGTTGATGATGTGCCTAGGCAAGTAGGCGGTCGGGTGACCGTGTGCAGGGCTGCTCCGGGAGACCGGAAACGCCCCGCGTGCGCGGTCATCCGGCGATTCTTGCGATCCAGCTCTTGGGCCGGCCGGGAACCTGATCCCCACGTTCCTTGCCACATGGCGCAATAGCTTGCCGAACTTGCTGGTGAATACCCCCGAAAGGTGGCGGACGGTGATATCCCTCAACTTCACCGCCCGCTGCCGCTTTCGTGTGCGAGTGATGTATAAAAGGGGTGGAGATTAGGTATGCAGCGCCGTTCGTTCGAGCTCGTGGAGACGCATATTCCCAGCCTGCGCCGCTATGCGCTGGTGCTGCTGCGTCATGATGAGCCACGTGCGGACGATCTGGTGCAGGATTGCCTCGAACGGGCGATGAGCCGCTGGCATCTGTGGCGCCGGCCCGGAAATTTACGGGGCTGGTTGTTCACCATCCTGCACAATATCTACGTCAACGATGTGGCGCGGGCCGTGGCGCGGCCGGATGTTGTTGAAATTCAGGACTATTTCCCGGCGATGGCCGTGCCGCCGAACCAGACGGACCGCATTCAACTGCGCGAGGTCACCACGGCGATCCAGGAGTTGCCCGACACCCAGCGCCAGACCCTGCTGCTGGTGACGATGGAGGGCTTCAGCTACGACGAAACGGCGGATATCACGGGGGTTCCGATCGGAACGGTGATGTCCCGCCTGTCGCGCGCGCGCGAAAAGGTGCGGGCGGCGAGTTGGGGGGAAACACGAGAGAGTGGACGGAGAATAACGTGAGTGATCTTCCTGAAATTCCCACCGAGGACGAGATTCAGGCGCTGGTCGACGGCCGCCTCGATCCCGGTCGTCGTATCGAAGTCGAGGCCTGGCTCTCGGACAATCCCGACGAGGCGGCGCGGGTCGCCGAATTGCGTGACATCTCCGGCGTCGTTGAAAGGGCCTATGACCATCTGCTGGAACGGCCGATCCCGGCACGGTTTCAGAACACAAGCGCACCCTCGATGGCCCGCAGTCCGGTCTGGCGTGTGGCTGCCATGATCGTGCTTGTCGCTCTGGGGGCGGCCGGCGGCTGGTTTGCCAATGAAGCGGTTGACCCCGGAAAGGACCCGAGCGTCAGTCTGGCGCGCGGCGCGTTGAAAGCGCATCAGATGTACGCACGTGAAGTACGCCATGCCGTCGAAGTGCCAGCGAACGAAGAGACGCATCTGGTCGCCTGGTTGTCAAACCGCCTGGATGCACCCTTGCGCGCGCCCAATCTGGATGATCAGGGCTATCGTCTGATGGGTGGCCGCCTGTTGCCGGCGGAGGATGCGGGCCCGGCGGCCCAGTTCATGTATGAAGCGGAATCCGGCGAACGGCTGACGCTCTATGTCGAGCAAAACCTGACGGGCGGTGAGACGGCCTTCCGCTTCACCGAATATGACGATGTCTCGGCGTTCTGGTGGAAAGACGGGCCGCTGGCCTATGTGCTCATCGGGCAGGGCAAGCGTGATCGTTTGCTGACCCTGGCCCGCGCGACCTATCAGGAACTCAATCCGTAAGCTGTTTTTCGCTTCCGCTGGCGACCCGTTCGGGGCCCGCGAGCGATGCGAAGCGGGTGTTCACCGATTCACGCAGCCTCTGGAACACCGCGAGGCGATCGCCCGTGAGCTTCTCGCCACTCGGGAGCTTGATCCCAAGCGGGTTGATCTGCTTGCCATCGCGATGGATTTCATAATGCAGATGGGGGCCCGTGGAACGGCCAGTGGAGCCGACATAAGCGATCACCTGACCCTGGCGCACGCGTTTGCCCGCGACGACCCCACGCGCAAAACCATTGAGATGGGCGTAGGCGGTCGAATAGGTGCCGTTGTGGCGGACGCGGACGTACTTGCCAAAGCTTCCATTGGTCCTGGCCATTTCGACAGTGCCATCGCCGGCGGCATAGACCGGGGTGCCCCTGGGTGCGGCGAAATCAACACCGGTATGACGCACCGTATAGCCGAGGATGGGATGTTTGCGTGAACCGAAGCCTGAGGACAGGCGCGCACCGTCGATCGGTGTCTTCATCAGGGCCTTGCGGATGCTTTCGCCCTTCTCATTGAAATAGTCGATCGTCCCCTCCGGTGTCTCGAACCGGTAGAAGGGTAATCCGGTCCCGCGTAGCGTGAGCTTGGCGTAGTGAATGTCACCATTGTTGACGATGACATCGTCGCCATTGCGCTGGCGTTCGAACATGATTTCGAAGGCGTCGCCATTCCGGATGTCGCGCTGGAAATCGACATCGAAGCTGAAGATACGGATCAGTTCGATCAGGACAGGGCTCGGAATGCCGGCATTGCGTCCGTTCACGAACAGGCTCGAATCGATCACGCCGGACGCCCGGACGAACTCCGTCGTGAGCGGCAACTCGATTTCCCGGGCGATGAAATCTTCGCCATCCGGGCGCGCGACCTCGATCTTCCGGTCATAGGCCACGGGCAGGCGCAGGGACGAAAGCTCATAATCCAGGGGTTCGGCGGCGCCCACATCGGCCGCGTCCGTCACCGGCCCGAGCGTGATTTGAAGTTCATCGCCGACCCGCAAATCGCGGCGTGGATCGTAGACGCCCTTCAGCGACTCGATCGCCGTGTACGCGTCGGTGCGTTCCGCACCGGCTTTGACGAGCACGTCCATCAGGTTATCGCCGTTCTCTATTTCCACGGTGCGGATGAGCGGTGCGGGAGGTTCCGGTTCTTTGACGACAGTTGGAATGGCCGGAGGCGTCGCGGCGGAAGCGCGTGTCGAAACCTGCGGCGTGCCTTCCGTTCTGACGAAGGAACTGGCAACGAAGGCAACGATCGGGATTACAATTGCGGCGCCCGCGATCAACATCAGGGGACGTCTTTTACGCAGGTCGAACTTCACGCGTCTAATCCTTAATGCCCGAATCAAATGTCGGCGAATCACTGAAACGTCGCGCCGACGTCGGGGCAAGATGGCGAACCGCCACGGTTCGTGTCAACAATCGATCGATCAGTTTCGATAAAATTTTTGTAACAGTATCAGCAGTTTGCCACTATTCCGCCACCATTCTCTCGATTCTTGGATAGAACAGCGCGAGCGTCGCTGCGCGCATCACCATGAACAGCATCACGGAAGCCCACAGGCCGTGATTCCCCATGATTGATGGCAATGTGAAGACGGCGACGGTGTAGAGCGCCACCGAAACGAGCATGGCGTTGCGCATCTCGGCCGCGCGCGTGGCGCCGATGAAGATGCCGTCGAGCTGATACGACCACACGGACAATAAGGGAGACAGTGCCATCCAGGGGAGGAAGCTGCCGGCAAAATCGCGCAGGGGCTCGATATCGGTCAGGAGTGCGAGCAGTTGCGCGCCGAATACCGCATAGACCAGTGCATAGCCGATCGCCACGCAGCCGGCCATGAACGTGGCGGCGACGACCGTGTTGCGCAGCAGGCGGCGGTTTTTTGCCCCGACCGCCTCTCCGACGAGCGCCGATGTCGCATGCGCGAAGCCATCGAGACCATGAGCCAGGAACGACTGAAAGTTCATCAGCAGGGCGTTGGCTGCGAGAACGTTGGTGCCCATTCGCGCGCCCGACCAGGTCAGGAGCGACCAGGCGAAGATCATCGCCAGGGTGCGTATGAAGATGTCGCGGCTGACCTGGAACAAGCTGCCGAGCTCCGCGAGATTGAATATACGCACCCGATCCCAGACGCCGTCGATACGCCGCAGGCGAAACGCGATCAACACCAGACCGAGGATCGCGCCTGTGTACTGAGCGAGTGCGGTTGCCAGCGCCACACCCTCGATCCCCCAGCCCAGCTCGACCACGAACCAGATATCGAGCGCGGCGTTCAGGCCGTTGATCACGATCTGGATCAGAAGTGCGGCCCGCGCGAACTGCATGCCCAGCATCCAGCCGAGGATCGCGTAGTTGGCGAGCGTGGCCGGGGCGCCCCAGATGCGGGTGTCGAAGTAGCCCTGCGCGAGACGTTCCACATCGGGTGCGGCATCGAGCAGCTGCAATGCGCCGAGGCGCAGGGGCTGCTGCAGGATCAGGAGGGCCAGGGCAGCGACGGCGCCGATCAGCAGCGCGCGGGCCAGGATGGCACGGATTTCGGTGCCGTCGGCGCGGCCATGGGCCTGGGCGACAAACCCGGTTGTGCCCATCCGCAGGAAGCCGAACCCCCAATAGAGGAAGGAGAAGATCATGGCGCCAATCGCCACCCCGCCGATATAGGCCGGGTCCGGCAGATGTCCCATGACGGCGGTGTCGACAGCGCCCAGCATGGGCACAGTCAGGTTCGACAGGATGGTTGGCCAGGAAAGCTGCCAGATGCGCCCGTATTGGCCTTGGCGCAGGCGATCGGCAAGCCCGGTCGGGGAGGGCTCGAACGCCGTCATCGCGCAGGCCTGGCGGCCCGACTATCGGCCCTCTTAGCGACCAACGGCGTAGGCTTCCTGGAACCGCGGATGGGCCGCACCTTTCAGGAACCAGCCATGTTCGCCGCGGGATCGGCCGACGGCCGTCATGCGGCCAGAGGCCCAGTCGCCGACCACCGTCATGCGATGGCCGCGTTCGCGCATGGCCGCGATGACGTCGTCTGCGTAGCGACCCTCGGCCTTGACCTCGCCGGGCTGGAAGGTGCGCGGATAGAAGCTCGAGGGGAGATGGTCGGTGTGGAAGTTGGGGGCATCGATGGCCGCCTGCAGGTCATAACCATGGTGGATATGGCGCAGGAACATGCTGAGCGCCCACTGATCCTGGGCGTCGCCGCCCGGGGTGCCGAATGCCAGTGACGGTGCGCCGTCGCACATCGCCAATGTCGGACTGAGCGTGGTGCGGGGGCGTATGCCCGGCTGCAGGGTTGTCGCATAGCCCTCCTGCAACCAGAACATCTGGGCGCGTGTGCCGAGGCAGAAGCCGAGGGACGGGATGGTCGGGGAGGATTGCAGCCAGCCGCCGCTGGGCATGCAGGCCACCATGTTCCCCTCGCGGTCGACTGTGTCGCAATGGACGGTGTCCCCATTCGAACTGCTGGGTGCGGCGTTGGGCTCCCCGACGCCGGCCTGCGCGGCATTGGGCTCGCCCGCACCCGGCGCGGATGCTGCGGCGGCATGGGGGTCGAAAATCGTGAACTCGGCCAGCGCCGGGTTGCGGCCATCGGGTGCGCCCGGCTGGAATTCCAGCGAGGCCTCGTCACCGACCATCGCGCGGCGCGCATCATTGTAGGCGGCCGACAGCAGCGTCTCGATCGGCACGTCGTTGACCACGGGGTCGCCGTACCAGGCCTCGCGGTCGGCAAGCGCCAGCTTCGCGCACTCGACCTGGGTGTGCATGAATTCGGTCCCCAGCGGGTCCATGGATGCGATGTCGAAGCCCTTCAGCAGGGCCAGCTGCTGGAGGAAGACGGGGCCCTGGCTCCACACGCCGGGCTTGCACACGGTGTAGCCCTCATAGTCATAGGTGGCCGGCGCCTCGACGGTGGCGCGCCAGTGCGCCATATCGTCGCCGGTTAGCAGGCCGCCATGGGCCTCGCCGGTCGAATCCAGCCACTCGGTGGTGCGGCAGAAATCATCGATTTCCTTGGCGATGAAGCCTTCGTAGAAGACGCGTCGCGCGGCCTCGATCGTATCCTCGCGGTCGCCGCCGCCGGACTCGGCCTCGTCGAGCAGCCGCTGGTAGGTCTCGCCGACCACCGGTGTGCGATGCATGCTGCCGACCTTCGGGGCTTCGCCATTGACCAGCCAGGTCTCGGCCGAGGTGGGCCAGGCGGTGCGGAACAGCTCTTCGACGCCGCCGATGATCGAGTTCATCATCGGGACGACGGCGTAGCCGTCGCGGGCATAGCCGATCGCAGGTTCGATCACGTCGCGCAGGGACAGGCGGCCATAGTCGCGCAGCATCAGCATCCAGGCGCCGAAGGCGCCGGGGACGCAGGGTGCGAGCAGGCCGGTGCCGGGCACCAGGTCCAGGCCGAGGTTGCGGTAGGTGTCGATGCTGGCCGCAGCCGGTGAGACGCCCTGACCGCAGATCACCTCGACCTTGCCGGTGCGCGCGTCGTGCAGGACGATGGGCAGGTCGCCGCCCGGCCCGTTTTGATACGGGTGGACGATCTGAAGCGCGAGACCTGTGGCCACGGCGGCATCGAAGGCATTCCCGCCGATTTCGAACATGCGCCAGCCTGCCATCGTGGCCAAATAATGGGTCGATGCGACCATGCCATAGGTGCCACGGATTTCAGGTCGTGTGGTAAACATGAGGGGAGTTCTCCGCGCCGGGTCCAGCGCGGACAATAACGCTCCGCCGGCGCGTGCAGCAACCGCACGCCCGAGATCAATGGGCGGATCAAAGGGGAGACACGGGTTTTGCAGATCGAACACCCATATCTGATGTTTCTTGGCGATGCGGCCGACCAGCTGGCCGCGAAAACCGCTCAGGGGATTGTGCATTGGCGCCGCGACTGGTGCGTCGGCCAGTTGCGCCTCGAGAATTGTAACGCCGACCTTGGCCTGCCCGACATGGCGATCGAGGAAGCAGCCGCGGCCGGGGTGCGGACCCTGGTGATCGGGGTCGCCAACCGGGGCGGCGTCATGGGGGCGAGCTGGGTTTCGACCATTCTCGCCGCGATCGAGGCCGGCATGGATGTCGCCTCGGGCCTGCATGTGCGGATTTCCGATAGCCCCGAGATCGCGGCCGCAGCCAAATCGAACGGTGCGCAATTATTCGATGTGCGTCACCCGACACAGACCTTTGATGTGGGGACGGGCGCGCGGCGGCCAGGCAAACGGTTGCTCGCGGTCGGCACGGATTGTTCGGTCGGCAAGATGTACACAGCCCTGGCGGTGGACGCGGAGCTGCGCCAGCGGGGCGTTGATTGCGATTTCCGCGCGACAGGCCAGACGGGAATCTTCATTGCCGGGTCGGGCGTCTCGGTGGACGCCGTGGTCTCGGATTTCATTTCGGGCGCGACCGAGTGGCTGGCACCGGCCAATACTGATGATCACTGGGACCTGGTCGAGGGGCAGGGCTCCCTGTTTCATCCCTCCTATGCCGGGGTGACCATGGGTTTGGTGCATGGTGCCCAACCCGACGCGCTGGTGCTGTGCCACGAGCCGAGCCGGACCCACATGCGCGGTCTGCCGCACCAGGCGTTGCCGGACATCGGCGCGTGCATCGACGGGCATCTGGCGGCGGCGCGCCTGACCAGCCCCGATGTGTCCTGCGTGGGGATTGCGGTCAACACGTCGGCCATGGACAGCGATGACGCGCGGGCCGATCTGCTGTCCAGCCTGTCTGATCAATTCGAAATCCCCGCGCTCGACCCGGTCCGTGACGGCGTCGCGCCGATCGCGGATCGCCTGATGCAGCTCTAGGGCCATGCTCGAACTGGACGCGCAGATCGAGACGTTTGCGTTGCGGCGGCATTTCACCATCTCGCGTGGCACCAAGACCGAAACGATCGTGGTTGTCGCCACGGTGTCGGGCGACGGGGTGACGGGACGCGGTGAATGCGGGCCGAACGCGCGCTATGACGAGACACCGGAAAGCGTCGTCGGGGATATCCTGGCAATGGCGCCTGCGCTGCGCGTGGGCATGACGCGGGCTGCGTTGCAGGATGCGATGGCACCCGGCGCGGCACGCAATGCAATCGATTGCGCGCTTTGGGACCATGAAGCGAGGTCCGCAGGGTCGCCGGCATGGGCACTCGCGGGCGCGGCCGTGCTCAACCCGGTCGTCACCGCATTTACACTGAGCGCCGATGGACCCGATGAGATGTCACGCGAAGCGGCATCCAATGCCGCCCGCCCGCTGCTCAAGCTGAAGTTGACCGGCGCGGATGATCTCGCGCGGGTCCGGGCCGTGCGATCCGCAGCACCCGACGCGCGTCTGATCGTGGATGCCAACGAGGCCTGGGATGTCGAGTCCTACCGGTCTTCCGTATCCGAGTTTGTGGCTCTCGGTGTTGAGTTGATCGAACAGCCGTTTCCCGCTGGCGACGACGGGGCCCTCGCCGCGTTGGAGCGTCCGATCCCCGTCTGCGCGGATGAGGCCTTTCGCGACCGCTCAAGCCTCCCCGGTCTGCGGGGGAAGTATGATGTCGTGAACATCAAGTTGGACAAGACGGGCGGGCTGACCGAGGCGCTGGCCACCTCTGCGGCCGCGCGCGCGGCGGGATTCGGCGTCATGGTCGGGTGCATGGTGGGCACCAGCTTGGGCATGGCGCCGGCCATGCTCGTGGCGCAGGGCGCAGATTTCGTGGATCTCGACGGCCCGCTGCTCTTGGCCCAGGATCGTATGCCGGGACTGATGATCGACGGCAGCACGCTTGTCTTGCCACCCGCGGGATTGTGGGGCTGACTTGCCCAAGTCATTGTTCTTCAATAACTTGTGCCCTGTCGGCGCTCACGCCCGCATCGACTGACGAGCTCATATGTCAGTAACGCAACACCGGGATTCACAAACACCGAATCCGGATACGGAACATCCGTACGCCGTGCGTCTGACGCGTGCGCAAATGATCGCGCTGACGCGGCAATCCCGGGTCAGCAATATTGTGCCGCCGATCAACAGCGTCATCCTCGGTATCCTGTTGTGGGGAAATGTGCCAACCACGGCGCTGATCGTCTGGGTGGCCCTGGTCTGGGCTTCGTCGGCGCTGCGGTGGCCGATTTATCGGCGGTTCGATGCGACTGTGGCCCTTGGGCACGGATTTGAACCTCATTGGTGGAAGATCTGGGTCGCTGTGCATTTCGCTGCCGGTGTGGCCTGGGGTATCGGCTCGATCATCCTGTTCACCGAAGGCGATTTCCTGATCCAGGCCTATCTCGTGATCTTCGTCCTCGGCATGGGTGCCGGGGCCACGGCGAGCTTTGCGCCCTTTTTTCCGGCGCTCGTGGCCTACCTGGTCCCGCTGACGATTCCGATTGCCGCAATACTGGTGATGCAGGAAAGCACGGAGAGCACGGTTTTGGGCGTGTCGGGCTTCGTATTCCTGGTCGCCCTTGTGTTCCTCGGGCGCACCGCCAACCGGGGCTTCTCCGAAAGCTTTCGGTTGGGTGTCGAGAACGAGAGTTTGACCCGCGGGCTCAAGCTGACCCAATTCCGGTTGGAAGGGGCGCTCGACAGCATGTCGGACGCGTTCGGATTGTTCGATTCCGAAGACAATCTGATCGAAATGAATGACAAGTTTCGTCAGCTCATTTCCCCGGAGGGATCCGAGCCTGCACAATCGATGACATACGACCTTTTCATCCGAAACCTGGCGGAAAGTGGTCGGATCCAGGACCTGGCCGGGCGCGCGGAGTCTTGGGTCGAGGAGATTGCGCAGCTGCGCCGAGCGGGCAACATGCCCATCGAAATTGCCATGGTGGACGGGACCTGGCTGCTGCTGAGCAACGAGCCGACCGACGATGGCGGCACCGTGACGACCCTGTCCGACATAACGGACATGAAACGCCATCAGGTCGATCTGTCCGAAAGCGAGCAGCGTTTTCGCGATTTCACGAGTGCTGCCTCGGACTGGGTCTGGGAGCTGGATGCAGATAGCCGATTTGCCCATGTAAGCGGTCGGTTCACCGAAGTTTCGGGACGCCCGTCGGATTTCCTGCTCGGTCGAAAGATCCACGATTTACCCTCGGAGGGGGCGCAGGATGAGTGGAACCGACTGGTTGCGGCGATGGATGCGCGACAGCCGTTCCGAAATATTCCGATGCGGCGCCCGCGCGAAAACGGCGAGCATTATCACTTTCTCATCAATGGCCGCCCCATCTTCGGAGAGTCCGGTCAGTTTCTGGGCTATCGCGGCACCGGCACGGACATTACGGCCACGGTGCTGGCGGAAGAGCGAGCCCGGAAAGCACAATCTCGTCTGTTCGATGCCATCGAATCAATTCCCGCCGGGTTCGTTCTGTTCGATGAGATGGGTCGTTTGACCCTATGGAACTCGCGGGCGCCGGAATATTTCCCCGGTGCGAGTTCACGCATCGTTGCCGGCAGTACATTCGAGACCCTGATGCGCGGCTCTGCGGAGAATGGCGCGGTCGCGGACATCAGCGATCGGGTCGAGGAATGGATCGCGAGCCAGGCCGCCTGGTTCGAAAACCCCAACGAGCGCCGCGAAGTACGATTCTCGGATGGTCGCCATGTTCAGCTGCTCGGCCGCGGGACAACCGATGGCGGCACCGTTTGTGTCATGACCGACATCACCGATATCCGGTTGGGCCAGGAAGAGTTGGCGGAAAAGACGACGCTGCTGCAAGCCACACTCGAGGGTATGGGCGAGGGGTTGATCGTGCTTGATGCCGATCTTTGCGCGGTCCTGTCGAACACGCGTCTGGACCGCCTGGCGGTGTTCGGGGGAGACCAGGATCTGGTCGGGCGGCCCTTCCGCGAAATTCTTGAGTCGATTGGTGCGGACATTGGCCAGATCACCGATGCGCCGGGCAACCTGGAGCCGGACAAACCTCTGGATGAGCGGCTCGCGGATGGGCTCCCGTTTCAATTCGAAATCACCCGAACAGGACGCCAGATCATGTTGGTGCGCGCCGACCCGCTGACGAATGGCGGGTGGGTGTGCGTGTTCACCGACATTACCGCCGAACGGCGTGCGGTCGCAGCGCTGGAGGAAAGCGAAGATCGCTATCGCCGGTTGATCGAGGCTTCACCGGATATGATTGCCGTCCAGGCGCAGGGCCGGTTTGCTTTCGTGAATGCCGCAGGTGCCCATCTGCTGGGCGCGGCGAGCCCTGACGAGCTGGTCGGCCGCAGGGTGCTCGACTTCGTCCACCCCGACAATCATGAGGCGGTTCGTAGCTCGAAGCCTGTGTCGGGTTTCCACAACGACATGGAAATTCATGAGTTCCGGGGACTGCGTGTTGATGGCTCGACCTTTGAGGGCGAAGCGACCGGGATCGAGTTCGCCTATCAGGGCGAGCCGGCGGTGCTTGTTATCATTCGAGACATCAGTGACCGCAAGTTTGCGCAAGCTCAGCTGATCCAGACGTCGAAACTGGCCCTGCTCGGTGAGATGGCGGCCAGCATGGCCCATGAGCTCAACCAACCCCTGAACATCATCCGCATGGCGGCGGATGCCAGTCTCATTCTCATGGAAGAAAACAAGGCGGACATGGAGAGTCATCGCGAGGAGTTTGACCGCATCTCCAAGCAGAGCGAGCGCATGGCCGACATCATCAACCACATGCGGGTGTTCAGCCGTCAGGAAGATGGGTCCGAAGACAACTTCAATCCGATTGAATGCGTGGATGCGGCCGCCTCGATGGTCCGCGAACAGTATCGCCTCGACGGCGTCGAAGTTCGCACCGCCCTGCCCAAGGTTGCGCCCCGGGTCTCCGGTCAGCCCATCCGCCTGGAACAGGTCGTGCTGAACCTTCTCGCCAATGCGCGTGACGCTGTCTTCAGCCACAAGGAGATGCTTGCGGATGGCGCGGGCGATCGGCCGCGAATCGAAGGTGGATTGATTGAGGTCTCAGCATTTGTTGCCAATGGCCAGAATGATCCCGGAACCCGTGAACGCCTTGAGGAATTGGTCATCAACGTCTCCGATAATGGCGGGGGCATTCCCGAGGAAGACTTGAATCAGGTCTTCGAACCCTTCTTCACAACCAAGCGTGCCGGCCAGGGAACCGGTCTTGGTCTGGCGATTGGGTTCAGCATTATTTCGGGTATGGGAGGAACGATCTCCGTTGCCAATGGCGCGCGGGGTGCGGTTTTCGAGATTCGGTTGCCGGTCGCCGAGCCGGCCGCGACGGCGGTGCCGGAGATTGCGCAAGATTCAGCGGCTGACCGATAACGCGTGGCGGGAATTGAGATGGCAAGCATTCTAATTGTCGATGATGAACCCGAAGCGACCGCCACATTGTCGAAGTTTCTCGAAACACGCGGCTATCAAACAGAGACCGCAGCGAATGGGTCGGAAGCGCTCGAGCGGGTGCGCGCCATCCAATACGATGTGGTGATGACGGATCTGCGCATGCCGGGTATGGATGGCGCAGATTTTCTTGCGCGCGTGCGCCTGGAGCAGCCCGAGCTTCCGGTCGTGGTGATGACGGGGCACACCAACCTCGAGGGACAGGACGACGTCTGGGCCCGCGCCGGCGTCCAGGCGGTGCTGCAGAAGCCTCTGAATTTACGGGAAGTTTCTGAAATAATTCATGAACTTCTGGTCTGAAACGCTCAATTGCTGAAAATTTTGCTCAAGTATGATACTTATGCATGCTGCAGAATGGCTGGCATATGCTAACTAGCTTGCGGTACGACCGCGTGTATTTGAAGGATTAGATACCAGGAAATGGCAGGTATTGCAGCCACAACCCCCTCGGGTGACAGTCGCCAGCGGCCGCTGGTGGTGATCGTCGACGACGATCGTGAACAGGCCGAGCAGATCGCGACTTTTCTTTCGCGGTTCGGGATTTCTGTCGCCCAGGAAGACAACGGTTTCGCCGCCGTGAACACGATGCGCCGGGATAAACCCGCAGTGGTGATCATGGATGTGCGCATGCCGGGCCTGGATGGCATTAAGGCTGCGCAGCTCGCGGCCAACCTTGATTACAAGCCGAAGATCATTCTGATGTCGGGGTATGCGGATCAGGTGAAGCGCGCGACCGAAGAAGGTCTTGATGTCTTCGCAGTTGTCGACAAGCCCCTGCCGCTCCGTGTTCTGGTGCGATTTGTTCAGAACGCCCTGAACGACCAGGAATAGGTCTAGCCGCGTGCTGCCTGCCCGGACTTGAGTGTCCAGGTCACCAACTCCTTTAAAACCTTACCCAACGCATCGTCGAACGCCGCGACGATATCCTCGAGTGTGTCTGCTCTCGCCGTGATCTTGCGGGTGAATCGCTGGGACCCGATGATGGTTCGCTGGGGCATCTGGACGAGTTTGGCGTTGAGACGCACACGGGCATCCGGCGGGCCGTCTCCCGAATACTCGGTCTGGAATTCCCGCAGATCCAGTTTCAGGATGAAATCCGACCGCAGGCCGAGGGATTCCCGCCCGACGGCAATGATGCGGTTGGAGTTCTCAAATGATTCCACGGCGAGGGTGTGGACCATCGCCGGTGCCCGATCCGTCCAATTGGCGCGCGCGTAATATTCGAGCTCTACGGCGCGACGCTGGAGCGGGATACGTGTCGTGCTCAGCCCCGTCGGCGAGATCGGTTCCTCGATCACCAGCTGCCAGTCGACTGTCGGCAGGTCCGCGTCGAACGTGCTTTTGGGCGAGAGGCGAAAGAGGCGCGGCGGTGGGCCCTGGCCGGGCAGGAGTTCTCCCACACCGCAGCCTGAGAGTGCGGATGCGAGCGAAAGGGCGCCGATGCCTCGAAGGAAGACACGCCGGGGCGCGCGAATTGGAGCGTCGCGCATGGGGTCCAGTTTATCTAACTGTTTCATAGCCCTGCTGCTGGTTGCCGAACAGGAAGCGGGCGGGGTCCCGCTCGACCTGCGTCGTCACACGGTCGAGACCGTCAATCAAGGCCCGGGCCTCGGTCAGGAAACTCGTCAATTCATAGAGACCGTCACCCGTGAAATCACGCAACGATGGCCGGTTCTCTTCGATCACCGCGTTCATTTCGCCGGTCATCGCGGTGATCGAATTCGATGTTCGCCGCAGATCCAAGATCAATGCGGCCAGGTCAAGCTGACTGGCGTCCACTGTGCTGGTCACGCTGTCGGCGGCGGAGCCGACCGACGCGAGTGTTGCGTCCGCGCGATCCGATAGGGCCACCATCGTGTTGCTGGCTTCGCGCAGGTTTGACATCGTTCCCGACGCTTCGCTCAGCAACAGCTCGATGTCGCCAGTGCGTGCGGCGAGTGCGCCGGTGAGGGCTGCGGCGTTGGCCAAGGTCTGGGTGAAGGCATCCTGATTTTCTGCATTCAGCAGCGACGCCGCGCGTCCAACGAGGGTCTGCAGGCCCGTCAACAATTCCGGTGCGCCTTCGAGGAATTGCTCCAGTGCAGAGGCCTGGGATGCGATCACGGCGTTCTTGGCGCCCGGTTTGGGCAACAATGGCGCAGCACTTTGGGTGCCACCGGACATCTGGATTGAGACGCCGCCGGTGATCCCCTGGAGCTGCATGCTGGCAACCGTGTCCTCGCGGATCGGTGTTTTCGCGGGCACCTCGACTGTGACTTTCACCTGTTCCACATTGTTGGGATCGATCTTGATTCCTATCACTTCCCCAACGGGGATGCCGTTCAGTTCGACCGTCGCCCCGGTCTTCAATCCGCTGACCGAGCCGGGGAAATCAATGTCGTAACGGGCGAATTGCTGGTCGAACTGAAATTTCGCCAACCACAGGATGAACACGACCGTGCCGGCGACAATAAGCAGCACAAAGCTTCCGACCAGAAGGTAATTTGCACGGGTTTCCATCGCTTAACCTTGCTCTGCTTGATTGGCTGCGGCCATCGCCGCGCGGGCGCGCGGCCCGTGGAAATAATCTTGCAGCCAGGGATGATCGTCGGCCATCAAATTCTGCATTGTGCCGACGCGAATGCGTTTGTCGAGAAGCACGGCAATGCGATCGCAGATCGCGTTCAGACTGTCGAGGTCATGGGTGATCATAACCACCGTAAGCCCCAGCGCGTCTCTTAGCTCGCCGATCAATTCGTCGAAGCGTGTAGCGCCGATGGGGTCGAGGCCCGCCGTCGGCTCATCGAGGAATAGAATTTCCGGATCGAGTGCAAGTGCCCGGGCTAACCCGGCGCGTTTGCGCATCCCGCCCGACAATTCCGAGGGGTATTTGTTGGCCGCATCGAGCGGCAGACCAACCAGATTGATCTTCACGTCGGCAATCTCACTGCGCAGCTCGGGCGACAGGGTGGTGTGCTCGGCGAGCGGGACCATGATGTTCTGCGCCACCGTCAGTGAACTGAACAACGCGCCGTCCTGAAACAGAACGCCCACACGGCGCTGGACGGCACGCCGTTCTTCGTCCGTGGCGTTTGTGACCTCCTGGTCGAATATTTCGATGTGCCCGACCGCGGGTGCATTCAGGCCGATAATGGTGCGCAGGAGTACCGACTTGCCGGTGCCCGAACCGCCGACAATACCCATGACCTCGCCGCGCATGACCTCGAGGTCGAGCCCGTCATGGATCACGTTGGTGCCGAACTGTGTGCGCAGGCCGTGGATGGCAATGATCGCTTCGGGATCGAGGATCGGAGCTGCGGACACGCGCTAGACCCCCAGAATGGCGAAGAGGATTGAGAACATGGCGTCGAGTACAATCACCAGGAAGATCGCCTCGACGACGGCGCGCGTGGTCATGCGACCGACGGACTCGGCACTACCGGTCACACGCATGCCCTCATAACAGCCAACCAGACCGATGATGAAGCCGAACACCGGCGCCTTGATCAGGCCGATCCAGAATGTCCAAAGCGTGACCGCGCTGCTTAACTGCCGCACGAACTGAAAGAACGTCATGTCGAGGACGACAGTCGCCATGATGGCACCGCCGAGCAGGCCCATGAGGTTGGCGTAGAAAGTCAGAAGTGGCAGGCAGATGACCAGCGCCCAAAGGCGCGGCAGGACCAGGACCTGCATCGGATCGAGGCCGATCGTGCGCATGGCATCGACCTCCTCGCGGACTTTCATCGTCCCGATCTGCGCGGTAAACGCGCTGCCCGACCGGCCCGCCAGAATGATGGCCGTCAGGAGGACGCCCATCTCGCGCAACACGCCCTGGGCAACGATGTTCACAGTGAAAATTTCGGCGCCGAATTTGGTGAGCTGTTCGGCCCCCTGGAACGCCAGGACGATGCCGATCAGGAAAGAGATCAGTCCGACGATCGGGAGTGCGTTGAGGCCCGCCTGTTCGATGTGGTGGACCAGGGATGTGAATCGAATGCGGCCCGGGCGGACGATGGAATCCCCGAGTACGATGACGGAATGGCCGAGAAAGTTTATCAGGTCGCGCGCTTCTACGGCCGCATCGACTGTTGCCTTTCCCACCCGCTCGGTCATGGCGATGAAGGCATTGTTCGGCTCCGGGGGTTCCGGGCAGTGGGCATCATTGGCGCGAACTGTTGTCAGCAGGCGTGCATAGGCGGGGATGGGCGCCCGGCATTCAACCGCAACGTCGCGGGCCAGGAGTGCGAGCTCGGTACGGTGGATCAGCCAGGCACCGGCAGTATCAAGGCCGGATACATCACCAACTTCGATAATCGCGTTACCCTGAGAGGGGAGTTCGAGGGCGCGGAGTTTTCCATCCACGGCGCTGATCTGTTGCGTGATCCAGGCGCCGTCGAGCGTCAGCACCCAGGCGTCTCGGGTGGATGCGATCGCGATATCAGCTTCACTGAATGTGTCGTCGGCGAGCGCGGTCATCGTGCCGTTCTGTTCCTCGATGGACAGCGCAGCATGCCATGCGGCGCGCGCGCCGTCCAAGACAGCACCTAACCGAGATGCATGGTGTCAGTCAGCCCGCTTAACGCGCGGCGGCGAGCTGGGCCTGTCGTTTCGCCCGCCAGACCTCACGTTGGGCCAGATGGGCGGCGATCACGGCTTGTCGATGGGCTTCGGCCGAATCCTGTCGGGCCGCGATCCAGGCCCGCGCCACCTTCTCGTGATAAGGGCGGTTGAATTTGGCGTTGCTGGAGTGATAGCGCCGGATCGCCTCGCCCCAGGAACTATATGCCTTGAACAGACTGCTCAGAAACTTTGCTGCATAGGCGGCGTTTGCCGCCGGATCGAATGCGGTCTCCAGATCACTGAATGCGTCGGGGTGATAGAGCAGATTGATCTGCATGCAGCCTACGTCGATGTTTCGGATGCCGCGCGCCTGCAGGGCCCGGACATGGTCGATGGCCTCGGACTTGGTCGGAAAGAATCGCCCGTCTGAACCGTTCGTAACGGTCCATGGCCAGGCAGAAATTGCCTCCCGGCCGGAGTCCCATCGGCCGGATTCGGTATAGGAAATCGCTGTCAGGAGCGCCGTCGGCAGGCGGTGTGTTTGTTCGGCATCGCGAATGGCGCTGGCGCAAATATCATTTATTTCCAGTGCGTTAGCCGGTGGTGGCGCGAGAATTGATCCCGGGCCGAAGAGAAGCCAGGCGAGCGTTGCTGGAAGGAAACCGCGTCGGAGGAGGTGAAATGGGTTTTGCATCGTGCAAGATACATCGCAAACGCCGTGCCAGATGTGACGGAACGATAGAGTCGTGCACATCTATTGTGCAGCGCATGATTTATGCGAAATAATATTTCAATACCTTTTATGAGATGGAAAATTATCTTTTAATTTCCGCGTGATGCTCTTGTTCGTCTTGTTTTTGCGACCGCGAAAACAATATATTGCAGTGCGGCATCGTTCTGTGGTGCCGCTTTATAGCGTTTCCTCCCTATGACTTCGGGCCGTGGTTTCCACGGCCCTTTTTTTTGCCCGCCGCGTCGGTGATGTTCAGCGGTCGAATGGCTTGTCTTCGGGAATGAGGGTGCCGGCCGGGATTTCATCCAGATCGCGGACCGCGTCATAGATTGGTGCGAAATCCGGCAGGGTCGCGGCGACCAGAGAATCAAAAGAGTCGATGACGAAGTAGGTCTCCTGGAAATCATCAATCCGGTAGCGTGAGCGGAGAATCCGTTTCAGATCGAAGTGAATGCGATGGGGTGCGGGATCGTCCAGGCAATATAGGCTTTCGCCCTTTGAAGATGCGATGCCGGCGCCATAGATGCGCAACCCGACCGGTGTTGCGATCAGCCCGAATTCCACGGTGTACCAGTAAAGACGCGCCAGCATGTCCAACGTCCCGAGACCCATCGCCTTGAGACCGCCGCGGCCATATGCGGCCATATAATCTGCGAAGAACGGGTTGGTGAGCAGGGGCACGTGACCGAATAAGTCATGGAAGACGTCGGGTTCCTGGAGATAGTCCATGCTCTCGCGCTTGCGGATCCAGTTGGTCACCGGAAATCGGCGGGCGGCAAGATGGGCAAAGAAAATCTCGTCCTGGATCAGACCCGGGACCGCGACGATCCGCCAACCGGTGAGCTGTTCCAGCGCATCCGACAGGCGTGAGAATTCCGGGATGCCGTCCTCGGCGATCGCCAGGGTCTTGAGTCCGGCAAGAAATTCGGGGCAAACCCGGCCCGGCAGCAGCGCGGTCTGGCGATTGTACAGCGCCTGCCAGACGGCGTGGTCCTCGTCGGTATAGCTGTCGTAGGCCTGGTCGATAACGCTGTCGGATTCCATGAGTCTCGATCCGTCTCCGGTTTCGCGCGCTTCCAGTATAGCCCGCCGCGTCTAGTCCTGGTCTCCACGGTCATCATGGGGCGGTGTGGTGGTGCCGGGCCCAAGGGCACGCTGCATGCGCACGCTGTCGACCCAACGGCCGAACTTGAACCCGACGGCGGGCATGGTTCCGACCGTTTCAAATCCGAGATGTGTGTGCAGGCCGACCGAGCCCTGGTTTGCGCTATCCCCGATTACCGCGATCATCTGCCGGTATCCCGCCGCTGTGCACCGTGCGATGACTTCGCTCAGCAAGGCCCGGCCCAACCCGCAGCGCAGCGCGTCCTGCGCGATGTAGACCGAATCCTCGACGGTGTAGCGATAGGCGGAACGTTCGCGAAACGGACTGGCATAGGCGTAACCGCCAATCCGGCCATCACATTCGGCAACGATATAGGGCAGGTTTCGCGCCTGAATGACAGCCATGCGCTGAGCCATCTCCGTGGCGTCCGGCGGCACTTCCTCGAACGAGGCGAGCCCGGTCAGGACATGCGTGGCGTAGATTTCTTGAATGGCGGATGCGTCATTCGCGCACGCGTCGCGCAGCTTGAATGCGCCTGCCTGATCGGGGGCCGTTTCCACTGTTCGTCTCAGGCGGCGAGGGCTGCGGGTTCAAGTGCGGCCAGGCGTCCCGCCAAAAGGCTCATATTTTCGGCGACTTTTGCGAGCCCTTTGGTGCGCTCGATCGTTGTCTCGTCCATGTAGAGCGCGCGATTGATTTCGATCTGGAGGGCATGCACGCCGATTTCGGGGCGGCCATAATTGCGAGTGATAAAGCCGCCCGAATAGGGTGCGTTGCGCACGACCGAGTAGCCCATCTCACGCAGGGTGTCCTCGACCAGGCCTGTCAGGGATCGGTTGCAGGCCCGGCCATGCGCGTCGCCGAGGATGAAATCCACTTGGCGGCGGCGTCCGGCATCATTCTCCATGGGCCCGCCGATCGACGGCATCGAATGGCAGTCGATGAGTATGCAGGTGCCGAATGTCGTGCGGGTCTGGGTGATCAGGTCTTCCAGGGCCTCATGATAAGGCTGGTAGCACCTCTCGATACGTTCGCGCGCTTCGGCGAAGGAGAGCTTGCAAGAGTAAATTTCCGCGCTGTTGGCAACCACGCGTGCGATCGTGCCGAGCCCCGCCGCCACGCGTGGCGAGCGCTTGTTGACGAATGCCGGGAGCGCCTCGATGAACATCGCGGGGTCGAGCTCGTAGGGTTCGCGATTGGGGTCCACGAAGGCGCGTGGGAACAAGGCCTTCAACAGCGGTGCGCCATGATGCGGCGCCTGGGCAAATAGCTCGTCGACAAACGAATCTTCCGAACGTCGGATGGCATGCGCATCGAGTTTGGAGGCGGCAAGAAATGCTTCGGGATAGGCCCGTCCACTATGGGGCGATGAGAAGACCAGCGGCACACGCTGCTCAGCGGGCGCGAGAATCTCAATCGCGGCGTCGGAATCGTTGACGGTTTCGCGGTCCATAACATGTTTGATGTAGCGAAATGCGGCCTGACTGTCACCCTTGACACGAAGACCTGTTTCGACGTGAACGCCGGGATCGGGGTGGCGCCGGTGTTTTCAATTTTGTTCACCCTTTTGAAACCCGTTGAGGGTAGCCTCGGGCACCCCTCGCGGACTGCGCGGGACTTGCGTGATATGCCCGAAGGACATGAGTTAGATGGCGCGAATTCTGCTCGCCGAAGACGATCAATCGATGCGTGAGTTTCTGACCCGTGCGCTCGAACGCAGCGGTCACGAGGTCACAGCTGTACCGGATGGCTTGTCGGCCCTCGACGCCGTCTCGGAGCGTGCCTACGATCTTCTGATCGCAGACATTGTGATGCCGGGGATCGACGGGATCGAGGTCTCGCGCCAGGCCAGCAAGGTGAATGCCGATCTGAAGGTCCTGTTCATTACCGGTTTTGCGGCCGTGGCCATGAGTGCGCGCGAGGAGATGGGCGATACCAAGGTTCTGTCAAAGCCGTTTCACCTGCGCGAGCTCGTCGACAATGTGGATGCGATCCTCGAAGAAGAGGTCGCCTGACAGAGATTTTTGTCCGTATAGTGGCCGGCACCTACAGACAGCAGATTTGGGGCTCCCGTGTCGAACACCGCAGAAACGACCACCGAAATTGCCTACACACCTGACGCCGAAGACCGCACAGCGCAACTGAGCGAAGTCGTGCATGAGGATGATCGTTCCCGTGTCATCAAATACACGATCAAGCCTGGTGAACAGACCGGATGGCACACCCATGAGCTCGATTATGTGGTGATCTACCTCACCGCTGGCGAGCTCACATCGCACTTTGCCGACGGCACCACGAAAGTGTTCAGCTATGAACCCGGCAAGGCCGGATCCTATTCCGCCCCGGTGGAGCACAACGCGGTCAACACCGGCGACACCGACGTCGTCGGGTACGAGATCGAGTACAAACGGTAACGCTTGTGATTTTGGCGGGCGCACCTCTTGCCATTGGCGGGGGTGCGGTGTATCACCCGCCCCTGTCGTGGACGGAAGACCGGAAACGGAACGCCGCCGACGCCGAAACCCGTACCAGGTGGGGCGCGTAGCTCAGCGGGAGAGCACTGTGTTGACATCGCAGGGGTCGCTGGTTCAATCCCAGCCGTGCCCACCATTTCCGTCCCCACATCACTAAACAAGGCAGCGTATTGGCCCCTTGTTTAGCTGTTTATAGACTCTGTCATGTCAGCCGCTCTAGAGTTCGTTGTTCATCGGAACGGACTTCAGAGGGGCTTAGCCATGTCCAGCCATGCGGATGATGTTCTGACGGTGCCCGAGGTCCACGCGGCTCTCAACTATCTGGTCGACACAAGCGAGACGCCGGTCTTCCGGCAGACCACGACAGCCACCGGCACAGTCAGTGTGAGCGGCGCGCGCCAGGCGCGGACGGTCGCCATTCGAAACGCCCGCCCGTTGGCTGCGGATTTGTCTCTGGATATCGAGGGGTTCGCCTTCGCCGAGCAGGTTACGCAAGTGACTGACTTCAATGACGATGCGCAGCTGGCAGCCGTCTATACCCCGGAAATCGAAAAGTTGGTGGCCACGATCGCCGGGACCAGCGAAGCCGTGGTGTTCGACCACACCCGGCGTTCGACCGACGCATCGCACCGGGAGAAATATGGCTCGCGCGATCCCGTTCCCGCGCCCCATAGCGATTACGACGATTCCTCCGCCAGGCAACGTATGCGTGACAAGTTCGGCGACGGGGCAGACGAACGCCTGCAGGGCCGGTTCGCTATCGTGAATGTCTGGCGCTCGATGTCCGGGCCGGTCGAGCAGTGGCCGCTGACCGTGTGCGATTCGCGCAGCATCGATGATGATTTTCTTATTTCGACCCAACGTGAGGCGCCGATCCGCCCGGAGCCGTCCTTCGAATATGCGCGCCCGAGTGCAACACGGCACGCGGCCTATGACGCCAATCATCGCTGGTATTATTTTCCGCGCATGACGCGAAACGAAGTTTTGCTGTTCAAAAATTACGACACGCTTACCGATGGCACGGCGCGCTTTGCGCTGCACTCGGCGTTCGAGGATCCTGACACACCATCAGACCCCGCACCGCGCGAGACGATCGAGACGCGTGCCTTCCTGTTCTACGACTAGAACTGCCCGCGACCAGGAGAACAGAAATGTCCGACCCCGTCGTAACCGTCGAGGAGGCCGGCGGTGACACGCTGATCGTGCGCCTTAATCGGCCGCACAAACGCAACGCGCTGTCGTCGGAGCTGAAGCGAGAGCTCGCCGCAACCGCGCGGGTGCTGGCCGAACGAACCGATATCGGCGCGATCATCCTGACCGGGGCTGGCGGTGCCTTTTGTGCGGGCAACGATCTCTCCGAACCCGATTCGTTCGCGCAGGAAATGCCTCTGGCCGAGGCGCGCCGCCACATCCGCCTCGGCCTGGAGATGTGCCGGGCCTGGGAGGCGCTGCCCCAGCTGACGATCGCAGCGGTGGACCGGTTCGCGATCGGTGGCGGTATTTCGCTCGCCCTGTCGTGCGACTTCCGCATCCTCCAGACGGACGCCTGGCTGCGCGCGCCCGAGGTCGAGCTCGGCATCACCTATTCCTGGGGCACCCTGCCGCGACTGGCGCGTCTCGTCGGACCGGCGCGCGCGAAGCTGATCGCGGGGCTGTGTCGGCGGGTGGATGCCGGAACGGCGCTCGACTGGGGCCTGTGTGAAGAGATCTCCGACGACACGATGGCGGCGGCGCTCGCCATGGCGGCGGAAATCACGGCCAAGCCGCGGGTGGCCCAGCAGATGGTCAAGGAGTCCGTGAACCGGCTGTTCGCCGGCCCCGACACCGCAACTCTTGAACAGGACCAGCTGTTGCTCAACATGACGAGCGAAGAAGCCCGGGCGGCACAGGCTGAGATCTTGGATCGCTTGCGTGGTGATTAAGTCCGTTCGCCAGCCCGCCCACACGCGCGGTGGCCTTATGTGGAATACCGTCCGTGGCGTCTCAATTCTGCTTGCCGGTTTCCTGGTGGCCGCTCTCGCGGTGACGTCGGCTTGGGCCCAGGCGGGGACACCCCGCTACGTCATCTACTACAACTCCAATGCGAGCCCGCCGGAGACTCTGATCGGGACGCCCTATACCCATGTGATCCTGTCGTTCATCACCGTCGCGCCCGGTGTGTCGGACCCCGGTGCGCCAGACCCAGGTGTGTCAGAGAAGGGGCCTGTATCCCTGGTCGTGCCCGGCAAGATTGCAGCCGCGCTGGCGGTGATCGGGCGCTTGCAGGCGGAAGGCAAGCGCGTGCTGATTTCGTTCGGCGGCGGGGACATGCAACGCGACGACTACTCAGGGCTCGTCGGTCGCGAGGAATCGCTCGCCGATGCGATCACGGCCTTCGTGGCCGAGCACGGGTTCGATGGCGTCGACATCGATTTCGAAGTGAGTGCCGCGCTTCACAGTCGACGGCGCCCGGGTGTGCTCGACGGTCGGCGTTTTCTCATCGACCTGACCACGGCCCTGCGCAATCGGCTGCCGGCCGATGCGCTCATCAGTCACGCACCGCAGGCGCCGTATCTGGACCCTGCCTGGCATGGTGGCCCGTATCTCGATGTGTTGCGCGCCGTTGGCGATGCGATCGATTGGATCATGGTCCAGTACTACAACAATCCGGACTACGAGACCCCGGTGGCGCGCCGGATCGTGGGGCAGCCGCCACGTCAGTTCTCGACGTCCTATGCCGGTATCGTGAATTCATCCTGGCCATCCGAGAAGACACTTGTCGGCCTTCCTGTCTATCGGGACGACGCATCGAGCGGGCATCTGTCGCCGCAAAGGGTCGTGTCCGAAGTCGTTTGTCCAATGCGGGCGCGATACGGCCGGAAGTTTGGCGGGCTGACCGGCTGGCAGTTCTCGACTCTTACGTCGGATCATCGTTTCTGGAATAATCGATTGTCGGGTGCTGTGAAAGGTTCGAGCTGCGAGGAATAAATTCGGGATAAGTCCGGACAACATCCGCTTCCCTCCGGCTCACAAATCCGTTACACAAAAAGAAAAAAACACCAGTTTCTTAATTTATAGGGAGAGGAATTCGATGAAATTCCAAAGCAAAACAATGTGGGCGGGTGCCGTATCGGTGATCGCTCTTCTCGCAGCCGGTTCGGTTGCTCAGGCCGATGGCCACCTCAACGCCACCGAGAAGGCGCTTATCGCCGGTGCGAAGGCTGAGGGTGCTGTCACCATCATTAACCCGCTGTTCAGCGATCGCACGTCCCAGCGCATGGGTGCGGCATTCAAGAAGCGTTATGGCCTCGGCGACGATTTCAAATTCGCCAGCCTGCGTAAGGGCACGGGCGCCACGGTGGCCCAGGTCCGTCAGGAAATTCAGGCGGGCAAGTTCACCGTCGACATGATCCTGGTGTCGGCTCCGGGTTTCTTCGACCAGGCCGCCAAGCGCGGTGCGTTCGTCGAGCTCGATTCGGGCTACTGGGGTGATTTCGCCAAGACCATGGAGAGCGCGGGTCAGTATTCCAACTATCCGCTCGTCGTGACGCCGCTGGCCTACACCTTCCAGCCAGTCTGGAACGCATCCTGCCCCGGCATGGAGAACTTCAATGTCACGTCCTATGCAGACGCGGTCGAAGCCAGCCTGAAGGGCAAGACCATCTCGTCCGATATCACCAAGTCGTTCACCTATTCGAACACTGTGGTGGCGCTGGGTGAGGCGGGTGCCGTCAACTTCGATGATTTCTGGCCGGCTCTGAAGAAGACCGACCCGATCGTCGAGTTTCGCACCGAGCCGAAGATGCAGATGCTGATCTCGTGCCAGCGTCCGTTCGACATGTGGAACCTCTCGGGCCGCGTGTATCAGAACGTGCTGAAGTCGCCGGATCTCGCTTCCAAGATCAAGATTGGTTCCTACTCCGAAGGCCAGGTGCTTCTGGGCAACCAGATGGCCGTTCTGAAGGGTGCCCCGAACCCGAACGCCGGCAAGCTGCTCGCCGAGTTCCTGATGTCCAAGGAAGGCTCCGACATCTTCGTCGAGGGCGAGGCGATCTACTCGCTGCGTGATGGCTACACGCCGCCGGCAGCAACGGCGCCGTATCTTCTTGATCTGAGCACTGTGAAGCTGATTGGTCTGAAAGACTGGGTCGGCGCGCAGGGCGAATTCAAGAAGGTTCGTGGCCTGTGGCAGGAGAACTTCCGCTAGACCCTATGGTCTGACGGGTATTGCGGGGTCCGGATTAATCCGGACCCCGCGATCACTTTTCCCCTGATACGCAGCCTAACTCTGTCACCCGACGGATTCCGTCCGGTGACGCCATCATAACTTTCTGATCCGGTGGATATGCCATGACCACGGAAACTTTCTCACCGACACTTGAGCGTTCGCGGCTCAACAATCGCCTTCGCGCGATGGTGACGCAGGAAAATCTGATCACGTTTGTCGTGGCGATTATCGTCGCCGGCGCCGTGATCGTGCCGCTGGCGGTTTTGTTCGTCTCCAGTTTCAAGGTACTCGACCCGTTGGGTTGGGATACGACCTGGGGCTTCGGCAACTATGTCGAGATGTTCACCGACCGGATCATTCCGAAGGCGTTCCTCAACACGCTGATTATTTCCTCGGGCTCGACGATCCTGGCCACCTTCCTGGGTGTGTCACTGGCCTGGATCAACGCGCGGACCAACTGTCCGGGTCGTGATTATCTTGAGCCCTACAATTTGATCCCGTTCTTTCTCTCGCCGTTCATTGGCGCGATTGCCTGGCATAATCTGGGCGAGCCCCAGACCGGGCTGCTCAACAACTGGGCGCGCGACATCTTCGGGATCGAGGGGGCGTTGATCAATGTCAACAATATATGGGGCGTGATCTGGGTCACCGGTATCTTCTTTGCACCTCTTGTCTATCTCTTCGTGGTCGGCTCGCTGCGGCGCATGGATCCCTCGCTGGAAGACAGCGCCCGGACGACCGGCGCCGGCCTCGTGCGCACAACCATGACCGTGACCCTGCCGCTGGTGATGCCCGGCATTCTGTCCGGTGCGATCATCGTGTTCGTGACCAGTGCGGGTGAGTTCGGCGTGCCGTTCAAGCTGTCGGCGCCCTATGGCTGGGAAACCCTGACGACCCAGATCTTCTCGAAGGCGGTCGGCGATGACGCCAACCACTTCCTGGGTGCGGCCATGAGCATGGCGCTGGGTATCATCACCGTATTCCTGATCTGGGTGCAGCAGCGCTACATCGCGCCGCGCTCCTTCACGACCGTGACCGGCAAGGGCTTCCGCCCGAACGTGCTCGACCTCGGACCCTGGAAGTGGGTGGCCTTCGGCTACAACCTGATGTTCATCGCGGTCGCGGTGGTCCTGCCGATCGTTTGCCTGATCATCGTCAGCCTGCATCCGGTGTGGACCGGCAAGATTGTGTGGGCGGACATCACGACGATCAACTATGTGAAGACCCTGTTCTGGTGGCGTCCTGACGCCATCGCGGCGGCGACCAACGGCATCATCAACTCGTTGATCCTGGCCTTCGGTGGCGCGTCGATCGCCATGGTCATGGCTCTGGTGATCTCCTACATGATCCACCGCACCAAGGGCTTTGGTGTACGGATGCTCGACTTCCTGTCGGTCGTGCCGATCGGCTTCCCGGGTATCGTGTTGGCGATGGGCGTGCTGGTGACCTACATCCAGACGCCGATCTACGCGACCTTGTGGATCTTGATGCTGGCCTACATCACGCGATTCTTCCCCTATGGGCAGCGCAACATCTCGTCGATCATGCTGGCGATCTCCGAAGAGCTCGATCAGTCGTCGCGGATGGCCGGCGCGTCCTGGTTTACGACCTTGCGGCGGATCACCATCCCGCTGCTCAAGCCGGGGCTGTTTGCGGGCTGGATCTTGCTGTTCATCATCTTCCTGCGCGAATTGTCGATCTCGATCATCCTGTTCACGACGGGGACGGAGACCCTTTCGGTCGGCGTCTACTATCTGACGAACTTCGAGAACGAGCCGCTGACTGCGGCCCTGTCGATGGCGCAGACGGTGCTTCTGCTGATCGCAATTTATGCATTCCGCCGGTTCGCCGGGCGCGAAGCTCTGACGGCCTAGGCGAGAGGAGCAAGACATGACCAGCGAAAACGCCGACTCCTATCTGGAAGTCGACAACCTCGTTAAGTATTTCGGCGATGACAAGGCCGTGGATGGCATCTCGTTCGGCATTCCGAAGGGCGCCTTCCTGACCCTGCTCGGTCCGTCGGGTTGCGGCAAGACGACGACCCTGATGAGCATCGCCGGCCTGCACACCATTGATGGCGGGCGCATCCGGGTCGGTGAAACGGTCTTCACCTCGCCCAAGGAAGGCTTGTTCCTGCCGCCCGAGAAACGTGACATTGGCATGGTGTTCCAGAGCTACGCCATCTGGCCGCATATGACGGTGGCCCAGAACGTCGCTTACCCGCTCGAGATTCGCGAGTGGCAACGCTCGGACATCGACGACCGGGTCGCCGAGGTGCTCAAGCTGGTCGGTCTCACCGACTGGGCCGACAGCCTCGCGACCAACCTGTCGGGCGGCCAGCAGCAACGCGCCTCACTGGCCCGCGCGATCGTCTCGAATCCAAGCCTGCTGCTCTTCGATGAGCCGCTGTCGAACCTCGACCTCAAATTGCGCGAGCAAATGCGTGTCGAGCTCAAGCGGATTCAGAACGAGGTGGGTATCACCTCGATCTACGTGACCCATGACCAGTCCGAAGCGCTGGTCATGAGCGACGAAATCATCGTCATGAGCAAGGGCAAGATCGAGCAGCGCGGTGGGCCGGTCGAAATCTACTCAAGCCCGGTCAACGAATATGTCTCGAACTTCATCGGCATTGCCAACCTCATGAAGGCCAAGGTGGTCGAGGTGAGTGAGCCGGGCCTTGGCAAGGTTGAGGTAGCGCAGGATGGACAGACCGTCCGGTTACCCTGCCGCCTGACCCCCGGAATCGCAGCCGGCGAGGATGCGGTGCTGTCGGTGCGGCCCGAGAATGTTCACGCCGTCGACGAGAGCGGCGAGGGAACGTTGACGGGTGAATGCACCCAGGCGATTTTCCTCGGCAGCTATGTCGACTGCCGCGTGCGCTGGGGCGACTTCGAATGGAAGGTGATTTCTCACCCCCGCAATCATCCGCGAACTGGCGATAAAGTGCATCTGCGCTTCGATGCCGAACACACTCTGGCGGTGCAGCCATGACCACGAATACCGATATCAAAGTCTCGATCGAGCATCTCTTCAAGAGCTACGGCCCGGAGACGGCCGTCAAGGATTTCAACCTGGACATCACCCAGGGCGAGTTCGTGACCCTGCTGGGGCCGTCGGGCTGCGGCAAGACCACGACCCTGCGCTGCGTCGCCGGCCTCGAGCGGCCGGAAGCGGGCGAGATCCGGATTGGCAACGAGACGGTGGTGGCGCCGGAGAAGGACATCTACCTGTTCCCGGAGCATCGCAACATCGGCATGGTCTTCCAGAGCTATGCGGTCTGGCCGCATATGACCGTGTTCGACAATGTCGCCTACGGGCTGCGGGTGCGCCGTGCCTCGGGTGCGGAGATCAAGTCCAAGACCATGAACGCGCTGGAGCTTGTCGGCCTCGATCAGCAGGCCGACCGGTTCGCCACGAAGCTTTCAGGCGGTCAGCGCCAGCGCGTCGCGCTCGCGCGCGCGATCGTCTACGAGCCGGATGTTATCCTTTTCGACGAACCTCTCTCGAACCTGGACGCCAAGCTGCGTGAACAGATGCGGGATGAGATCGTGCGTCTGCAGAAAGAAGTCGGGATTACCTCGATTTTCGTCACCCATGATCAGTCTGAGGCGCTCGTGATGAGCGACCGCGTGGTGGTCATGGACAAGGCGGTCATCCAGCAGATCGGCGATCCCGAGGACATTTACGCCAACCCGGTCAATTCCTTCGTCGCGAACTTCATTGGCGTGACCAGCCTGCTCAAGGGCAAGCTGACCGCACGCAACGGCGAAGCCTGCGAGGTCGAGGTGCCGGCGATGAACGGTGGCGCGCCGCTGCAGTTACGCGGTGCCGGCGCAACGGGTGCCCGGCCGGGCGACCCGATTTTCCTCAACCTGCGTCCCGAGGATGTGCAGCTTCATCTCGAGGCCCCTGACGGATCAGACGGTCTGAACGTCATCGAGGGACAGGTGATCGACACGATCTATCTCGGGAGTTTCCTCGAGGGACGCGTGCGGGCCGGCGGACACGAGATCGGCATTCAGATCGACCATTACGAGAATCTGAAACCGGACCAAACGGTCTGGCTGACGTTCCAGCCCGAACATGGGCTCTGTCTGACCGACTAGGAAACCATTGCCATGAGTATGCGTATTCTTGTGTTCGGTGCCGGCGGTGTCGGCGCCTATTTCGGTGGCCGTCTGGCTGAAGCCGGCTGTGACGTGACCTTCCTCGTGCGCCCCCATCGTCAGGCCCAGTTCGCCGAACGTGGTTTGGTTGTGCACAGTGACTTCTTCGATGATTTCACGGTCCCGGTGAACACCGTGACCGCCGAGCAGCTGTCGGGGGAATACGATCTGATCCTGCTGGCCTGCAAGGCCTATGATCTCGGCGCGGCGATGGATGTCATCGCACCTGCCGTAGGGGCCCAGACCACGATCCTGCCGCTGCTGAACGGCATGAAGCAGGTCGATCTGCTGCAGGCCAAGTTCGGTGACGAAAAAGTGCTGGGCGGGACCTGTTACATCGGTGCCAAACGCGACCCGGAAACGGGCGACATCACACATTTCGGAGATTTTCACCGCATCGCCTATGGCGAGATGGCGGGCGGCATGTCGGCGCGTGTCGAGGCCTTCGCTGCACTTAACGACACGGTCAAGTTCGACATCGATGCGAGCGAGAATGTCTCGCAGGTGATGTGGGACAAGTTCGCCATGCTGTGCGCCATGTCGTCGGTCAATACGCTGACCCGCGGCCTGGTGGGCGAGATCCTCGACACCCCGTCCGGCCACGAATTCCTGACGGCGGCGCTGACGGAATGCCGGGTCACGGCCGATGCGCTGGGTCACACGGTGTCCGACAAGGTCATTGCGACCTATGAGAAAATGTTCTCGACCCAGGGCTCGAAGTTTGCGTCCTCGATGCTGCGCGATGTGTTGGCCGGTAACCGCACTGAGGGCGATCATATTATTGGCGACATGGTGGATCGCGCCGCGGCCGCCGGGCTGCACACGCCGATCCTGCTGGCGGCACGCGCCGGCCTGGCCGTGCATGAAAAGAAGGTAGCCGAGGCCGCTTCCTAGACACCGCCACCCACATCAGGAGACACCCGATGGACATCAACAATCTTTCGGTTACGGAAATGGAAGCCTTCGTGGCGCGCTTTTCCGATCTCACAGGTTCCGACGAGGCGTTCGTCGACAGCCGTCTCCCGGGTCATAAGCGCTTCAAGATCAACATCGTCGGCATGGGCGTGGTCGAGACCACGGACAAGCCCGAACTCGCCCCGAACATCCCGCTGCCGGCCAAGGGGTTCAACCTCGGCATGATTCAGGCCGAGACCGGCAATGGCGCGGCCCTGCATTCCCATGAGACCGAGGAGCTGTTTATGCCGCTGATCGGGCCGTGGGAGGTCTATTGGGCGACCGACGACGGGGAACAGTCGATCACCCTGGAGCCGTTTGATTCCATCAGCGTGCCCATGGGTGTCTATCGCGGCTTCCGCCATGTCGGCGAGGGCAAAGGAACCCTGCTCACGATCATCGGCGGCCCCGAGGCCGGGAAGGTCGAATGGCACCCCACCATCACCGACGCCGCGTCCGAGACCGGGCTGGCGCGCGATGCGGCGGGTGAACTGAAGGTCTCGGCATGAGCAAGGCGCTGGTCACTGGTGCTTCCACCGGCCTGGGGCGCGAGATCGCGCTCACCCTGGCGCGCGCGGGCTATGACGTGGCCCTGGCCGATCGCGAACTCGGACTCCTCGACGAGGTGATGACCCACCCGGACCTGTCCGGCGTCACGGCCATGCCCGTGGAACTCGAATTGCTGTCCGAAGCCAGCATCCGCGACGGTGTCGCCGCGGCGATCGACGGCCTCGGCGGGCTCGATACGTTGGTCAACAACGCCGGTCGTACGTTGCTTGCGAAAGTGGTGGATGTCACCTGGGACGAGTGGGACTCGGTCATCGGCATCAATCTCAAAGGCGCCTATTTCGCGGCCGCGCGGTTGGCCGAACACTGCATTGCCGAGGGCAAACCCGGATCGGTGACCAATATCGCGTCGACCCATGGCCTGACGGGTCTGGCAGGGCGTTCGGTCTACGGGATCTCGAAGGGCGGCCTGATTCAGATGGCGCGCATGCTGGCCATCGAATGGGCCGATGCCGGTATCCGGGTGAATGCCGTCGCACCGGGAACCGTGTTGACGGAATCCCGCCAGGTCCTCCTGGAAGACCCCGATTTGCGTGCGCGCATGCAAGCCCGCATCCCGACCGGGAAATTCCCGCAGGCACAGGAAATCGCCGACGCCGTGCTGTTTCTCGCGAGCGCCGGCCCCTCGCTGACGGGCCAGGTTATTGCCGTCGATGGCGGGTTGACCGCCGAATAGGGCGACACGCCCCTTACCGCACCGTTATTTTTCGCCAAGCACGGCGACGGCGCGGATGGGGCTGCCCGTCCCGCCGCGAATCTTCAGCGGGAATCCGATAAACCGGAAACGGCCCTTGCCGACGACCTTGTCGAGGTTGGTGAGGCCTTCCATATGGGTGAAGCCCATATCGCGGCAGACCAGATGGACCTCGAAATTGTCCTTGCCCGGGCGGCCGGGGCTCACGGCCTCGACGCCGAACATGACGATGCCCTTGGCGCCCAGCCATTCGGCGGATTCTTTTGTCAGGCCCGGGAAGTCCGTGAGGAATTCCGGGGTGCCGAAGGTGCGGTCGTAATGGGCCATGTACAGGAACACCGTGTCGCGCGGCTGGATTTCCACCCCGGCTGCCTTCTCGGCGGCTTCGAGCTCTTCCACGGTAATCCGGCTCTTGAGCTCCTTATGCGACAGGTCGAGGCAGACGGCCTCGGTGTAGAAGTCCTCAAGCGGCATCTGGTCGACCGACAGCGCGTTCGGGTCCGCGTCGAAATGCACCGGCGCGTCCACATGGCTACCGGTATGTTCGCCGAAGGACATGAATTTGGACGCGATCGAGAATTTGACCCCCTCGGCCTCGCGGTGGGTGTCATGGGTGTTCCAGTCGGTGATCACCGCGGGCGGATGGTTGGCCAGCGTCGGGCATTTGTGGAAAATCTCGCCGCTCAGGTCGATCAGTTGCATGTGTAATTACTCCCCCAGATAGCCCGCTTCCGGGCGTTATCAATTTTCGTTTTCGTAGGATTCGACGCCGCCGAGATCGGACAGATCCTCCTCGCGGCCGCGCAGTTCGATGGTGTTGCGATCGGGATCGCGCAGGAAGACGGAGACATGGCCGCCGCGCCCGAATTTGACGGGCCCTTGCGTGATCTCGATGTTGTTCTCGTTCAGCAGCCGAATGCATCCGGCGATGGTGTCGACGCGGAACGCCACATGGGTGAAGCCGGGATACTTCGTGTCCACATCCATCAGGATATTGTCGCCGCCATTGTCGTCGCTGGCGTTGAACACGAGGTTCAGTTCAACCCCCTCGGCATTCTCGACCACGGCTACGGGGTCGTTGTCCGCCTTGTGGATCACCTGGAACCCGAACAGTTCGTAGAACCTCATGGCCCGGTCCAAATCCGCCACACGGATGCCGATATGGTCGATGGTCTCGATTTTCATGATGAGGCAGCCTCCGGGGTGATTAGGGGGGCCAGTTTAGTCCTGTAACCCCTCGGGGCCAATGGGGCCGGGCCGGTCGCATCATTGGGAGAGACGCGGACCGGCCCGACATCTGCAGCGAACCCCTTGGGGGATGGGGTGTGAGCTGCTGCAGATTGTTTGGGGAACTAGTTCGGCAAAATTACCTGGTCGATGACATGGATGACGCCGTTGTCCGTCACGATATCGGCCGCTGTGACATTTGCCCCGTTGACGGTTACGCCGTCGGTCGCGTCGATGTCGACCATCGTGCCCTGAACCGTTGTTGCCTTGAGCTGTTTACCCGCAAGATCACTGGACATCACTTTCCCGGGGACAACATGGTAGGTCAGGATGGCGACGAGCTGATCCTTGTTTTCAGGCTTCAGGAGGTTCTCGATCGTCCCGGCGGGAAGCTTGGCGAAGGCATCGTTGGTGGGCGCGAAAACCGTAAACGGACCGTCGCCCTTCAACGTTTCAACAAGACCAGCTGCTGTGACTGCGGCGACCAGCGTCGAGAACGCATCGTTGGCTGCGGCCGTATCGACGATGTCCTGCGCGAACGCAGTTGAGGACGACAAGATGAGCGTTCCAGCGACTGCGATGGTTGACAGGAATCGGGTTGCGGTTTTCATGAATGGCTCCATTGCAAAAGGGTTGATGTGCAATGGTTACGGTCATGGTTCGAGAATGGATCACGAGAATCGATAGGGGCAGTTTGCCCCTGTGAACCACTTCGTTGCTGTGTTCGTATTGATCTATGACAGCCAAAAAACGAGGTCAGAGTTCTGATGATGAAAAGCTATCTTGCTGCGTCCGCAGGGACATTCGTAATTTTTGTCGTGATCGATTTCATCTGGCTCAGCGTCATGGCCCGCCTGCTGTACCGTCCGGAGCTCGGCGACCTGTTGGCCGGTCGCCCGGCGCTTGCGCCGGCTGTTGTTTTCTACTTTCTCTACGTTGTCGGGCTGGCCTTGCTCGTCGTCCGCCCGGCGATCGACGCCGGTTCCGTCATCACGGCGCTTTGGATGGGCAGTCTGTTCGGTCTCGTTGCCTATGGAACATACGACCTGACCAACGCCGCCACGTTGAGCGGGTGGAGTTGGAAGGTGACTGTTGTCGACATGGCTTGGGGGAGCATTCTGACCGGATTTTCCGCAGCAGCCGGGGTGTGGCTGGCCGGGCGGCTCGCCTAGGGGATCGCGGATATGCCGGACCTGCGCAGAAATTCGCCAGGTGTCGCATGGGTCACCGGCGCCAGCCGGGGCATCGGGTATGCTCTCGCGCTTCGGCTTGCACAGGATGGTTGGCGGGTCGCCGCAAGCGCACGCACGGCAAAGGACCTGAATGCATTGGCGGCCGCTGCGGCATCTTTGGCCGGCGAGATATTGCCGTTCGTGGTCGACATCTCGGAAAAGGCGGGACCGGCGGTCGTGCTGGCGGAGATCGAGCAGACGCTGGGGCCGGTAGACTGGGCCATCCTGAATGCGGGAACCCATGAGCCTGTCGATGGAACCGCGTTCGATGCGCAGACAGTCCGTCATTTGGTTGAAACGAACCTCATGGGAACGGTGCACTGTCTGGAGCCGGTGATTGACCGGTTTGTTGCACGCGGTCGCGGTCGCATCGCCGTGATCGCATCCCTGGCCGGCTATCGCGGGTTGCCGACGGCGAGCGGTTATGGCGCCACCAAGGCTGCGCTTATCAACATGTGTGAGGCCCTGCGCCCGGAGCTATTGTCAAAAGACGTTGTTCTGTCCGTCGTCACGCCCGGTTTCGTTAAAACACCACTTACCGAGCGCAATTCGTTTCCGATGCCGTTTCTGATGGACGCCGAGAATGCGGCGCAACGTATTGTGAACGGGTTGGCGACAGACCAATTTGAAATTACGTTTCCGCGCCGGTTTTCGTATCTGATGAAGCTGGTGAGAATTCTGCCCTACTGGATGTTCTTCGCACTCTCGCGTCGCCTGTTAGGATCGTAACCGAATGCGCAGGTTGCAGCGGTTGTGCAAAAACAGGGGTCCGCTTCAGCCACAGTTTGAGCGCTTCCCAATGTATTCCCGCAATCACTTTTAGGGTGAGAAGTGGATACTTTATCAGGGTAGACGCAAGGAACCTGTCGTCGAAATTTCTTCGAACTCCATGAAAGGTTGCTGCCAGCAACGGCCCCTGAGCATCGGTTTCCCGGATGATGACGCTTGTGTCGGGACCGGGGGGGCGCAGTGAAATGTCGTAGCGACAATTCATGGGGATGAAGGGCGAGACATGGAGTTTCTTGTCGAATCCATGATGTAGAACACGGCCAGCTTCATCATCTGCAGGCACCAGATAAGTGTGCGATTCTCCGAAGGTGTTTGATACCTGGTATAGGACCGCGACCAGTATTCCGTCACGGTCGTAGCAATAGTAGATGCTCAATGGGTTGAACACGTAACCCAGAATGCGGGGCATGCAGAGCAACTCAACGCGGCCGTCGTCAATTGGAATGCCGGCGTCGCGGAGTTGAAGTTTCGCCCAGTCGAGTGGGTTGCCGCCGTCATGCGCACCATGATCCGTGTCGTGGAACGAGAAGACACCGGGACGGTTGTAGGCAAACAGCCTGAATCCTCGATCCAATGCCGGCAGTTCGCCGAGGTCGAGCAACAGGTAGAACACCCGGTACTTCAGGCGATGCGAAGCAGGTCGCTGGCGCGCATGCACGACTGTTCCCGTATATGCGGCGGACCGATGGTTCATTCCGCAGCTATGACCAGTTCGGGTTCATCGATATTCAGATCTGGCTTGGTGCTGGTGTGAATTCTTGAGGACTTGTTGTCGATCCGCCAGGGGCGGGATACGCCGCCGAGTGCCTCGCCAACCGCAAGCCCGGATTGCAAGGCGTCTTCATGGAAGCCGTATCCGAAATAGCTGCCGCAGAACCAGGTGTTTCGTTCGCCCTGCAGGGACCAGAGCTCGGGTTGTGCCGCCAGCGCATCGGAATTGAACAGCGGATGGTCGTACTCGAAGCGCGCGAGCGTGTCGGTGGTCCGAGGTGTCGAGGCTGGATTGAGCGTGACAAAAATATTCTCGGGGCAATTCAGTCGCTGGAGGCGGTTCATCCAGTAACTGACTTCCGGAAGGTTCGGCCCGGTTTCGTTGTCCGCTGCGCCGGTGCCTGTTCGATAGTTCCAACTGGCCCAGACGGAACGCCGCCGGGGCATCTGTGACTTGTCGGTGTGCAGAAAGGCCTTGTTGCGGGTGTAGGGAAACCTCCCGAGGAGATCGCGTTCTTGCCCGGAAGGATCGCGTAAAAGTCGCAACGCGTCATCTGCATGCGTGGCCACGACCACATGATCGTAGCGATGGCGCGCGCCCGACATATCCTCGATCTCTACATCGTGGCCCGTGCGCGCAATATGGCGGATGGGGTTTCGGCAACGAATTTGCCCGGTGAATTCTGCCGTCAGCTTCTCGACATACGCGCGGCTTCCGCCGCGCACCGTTCGCCAGGCCTGCCGGCCGCCAAGGTCTAACAACTCATGACTGACGAAAAACCTGACAAAAGCTTCTGCCGGATACGCGCGCATGTCTTCTGGGCGCGTGGACCAGATTGCCGCACCCATTGGCAGCAGATGGTCCTGCACAAACGGTTCGCGATAGCCGCCCGCCTGCAGATAGTCGCCGAGGGTTCGACCGGCGAGGCGGCCTGCTTCTAAATCTATCCGTGCGGCGCCATAGAAACGGCGAACGTCTTGGAGCATTGACCAGAAGCGAGGCCGAAGAATGTTCGATGGTTGTCCGAATAACCCCGATGGCGCGTCGCTCGAATATTCGAGGCGACCGCCTCGCAACGACACGGAAAACGACATTTCGCTCTCGTCTGTCGGCACATCGAGAAAGCGGAAGAGTTCGACGAGATTCGGATAGTTGACCTCGTTGTAGACGATAAACCCGGTGTCCACGGCGGCGCGCCGTCCCGCGACCATCACATCAACCGTATTCGCATGCCCGCCGACATGCGTCCCGCGTTCGAATATGTCGACGTTGTGACGCTGCGAGAGAAGCCAGGCGGCCGACAGGCCGGAAATGCCGGTTCCGACTACTGCGATTTTCAGTTTTTGTGAGGGCATCTAACACGCTTGCATAGGAATGGCTTGTTTACGCGCGATATGTGGGCCTGGATCAGTTTGGTCTCACTTTTCTTGAATTGGGGGTGATCTGCGCGATGCCTGAAGCCGTAACAGCTCTAGAACAACAGATCGATGGAATGGGCCATGCAAGCGTTAGGTGTATACCGTGATTCACGAATCTCGATTGTTCCCTTGGGCAAACGCACAAGGGCCCGTAACCCACAGCCAGGTAGCGTTAAGAATCTTCCAATGAACAGCGCGGGACATACGCCCCAGGATTTGAATGCCTTGCTTTGCGCCGTGGGCGCGAAGGACCGCGCCGCGTTCGAGCAGCTGTTCAAACATTTCGCGCCCCGGGTGAAATCCTACATCCTCCGCCTTGGCTCAACCGACGCGGCGGCGGAAGAGATCGCGCAGGAAGTTCTCGTGAATGTTTGGCGCAAGGCTGAGCTGTATGATCCGAGCCGGGCTGCGGCCTCGACGTGGATTTTTACGATCGCGCGCAATCTGCGCATCGATACGTTTCGGAAGGAGAACCGCCCGGCACTCGATCCCAATGATCCGGCCCTGGTTCCCGATGCCCCGACACCGGCGGACATCCTGGTCGAACAGAATCAGATTTCTGAACGGATTCGCCAGGCTTTGATGGAAATGCCCGATGAACAGCGTGAAGTTGTTCATATGTCATTCTTTGAAGACCGGACTCACGCGGAAATATCGAAGCTCCTCGCGATCCCGCTGGGCACCGTGAAGTCGCGAATTCGCCTGGCATTCATCCGTTTGAAAACCTCGCTTGATGACAGCAAGAAAGAATCCGAGCAATGAGTATTCACCATCATCCTGATGACGAACTTCTTATGTCTTACGCAGCCGGAAATCTGCCGGAAGCATGGTCACTTCTGGTCGCGACACATGCTGCGTTGTGTCCGCAGTGCCGTTCGGGAGTGGGCGCAGCCGAATGCGTGGGGGGGGCACTTCTCGACAGCGAGGCGCAGGCCCCGGTGTCCAATTCCGCCTTGGCCGCAACTCTGGAGCGTATCGATGTCCTCAGTGATCGGGCGCCGGCACCTGGGGCGGTTGTGGAAACGGGAAATCCGGTCTTTCCGCAACCGTTACGCGGCTATGCGGGTGGTGATATCGATACTTTGCGGTGGCGTCCGCTCGGTCGCAACGCCCGGCACATACCGCTCGTAAAAGGCCCTGACGGTATTTCCGCCCGTTTGCTCAAGATTTCCGCAGGAAAGCCTGTGCCGGTGCACGGACATAATGGGTTGGAGCTCACCATGGTCCTGTCGGGAAGTTTCGTGGACGGGGACCAACGCTTTGCGCGCGGGGACGTAGAGACGGCGGACGAAACGCTCGAACATCGGCCCGAAGCCGAGCCTGGGGCAGACTGTATTTGTCTGGCGGTCACCGATGCGCCGTTGCGTTTTCGCGGTGTGGTGGCGCGGCTGGTCCAGCCATGGGTCGGAATCTAGTCTGAGCGGGCGCCGGGTTGATGGGGCGTCAGGCAAACACCGCCAGCATCGCCGGGACTGTGAACACCGCGAGCAATGTTTGAGTCGTCAGGATGCCCGCCATCAGCTCATGATCGCCGCCCATCTGGCGGGCCAGTACATAGGACGTAATCGCAGTGGGCTGGCTGTGGAACAGCACCAGCATGGCCAGCACCGAGGCCTCGAGGCCGAGCAGCGTCCCGAGCCCGACGGCCACCGCCGGCAGGATCAGCAGCTTGCCGAGACTGGCCACGAAGATCCCCGGCAGATGCACGCCGACCGAGGCGAGCCGCAGCCCGGCACCTGCAGTCAGCAGCGCCAGCGGGAGCCCGGCGGCGGCCAACAGGGCGAAGGTGGAATCCACGATCCGCGGCACCGGCAGCGTGGACAGGTTTACGGCGATCCCGATCAACGTGGCGACGATGAACGGGTTGGTCGCCAGGCGTTTGAACAGGGCGCCGAGATCGGCCTGGCCATCGCGGCCCCAGCGGGCCAGCACCAGCACCGCGAAGATGTTCACCATTACCGTGAAGAAGGCCACGGCGATGATCACCAGGGCGGCGCCGTCCGCCGGCAAAAGTACCGGTGCGGCGGCCAGGGTGATGAAGAAGTTGGCCCGGATCGAACCCTGGAACACGGAGGTGAAGCCCGCGTCTCCCTCGACCAGGATCCGGGACAGCAACGGGCGTAATGCCAGCAGGGCCAGGGCGACGATGACCACTGCGCCCAGCAGCGCGATGACCATGCGCGAGAAGGGCAGGGAGGCGAGGTCGGCATTGTACAAATCATGGATGACCAGCGCCGGGATCAGCACGAAATAGGCGAGCTTCTCGGCCGGCCGCCACATCGCCTCGTCACGCAGCCAGAGCGCCTTGAGGGCCCAGCCGATGGCGATGAGCAGGAAAACGGGCGCGAGTGCGAGAAAGGTTTCAAACATGGATCAGCCGATGGTGCCGGGTCGGGCTGACGACGGGCGTCAGTGGCTCAGAATCTGACTGAGGAACAATTTTGTCCGTTCCGACTGCGGGTTGTTGAAGAATTCGTCGGGGTTGTTCTGCTCCACGATCTGACCTTCGTCCATGAAAATCACCCGGTCGGCGACCTGGGAGGCAAAGCCCATCTCATGGGTAACCACCATCATGGTCATGCCGGTTTCGGCAAGGTCGACCATCACGTCGAGTACTTCCTTGATCATCTCAGGGTCGAGCGCGGAGGTCGGCTCGTCGAACAGCATGATCTTGGGTTTCATGCACAGCGAGCGTGCTATGGCGACGCGCTGCTGCTGGCCGCCCGACAGCTGGCCGGGAAACTTCAACGCCTGCTCGGGAATCTTGACCCGTTCGAGATATTCCATCGCCACCGCCTCGGCCTCCGCCTTGGGGGTCTTGCGGACCCAGATCGGCGCCAATGTGCAGTTTTCCAGCACCGTCAGATGGGGGAAGAGGTTGAAAGACTGGAACACCATCCCGACTTCGCGGCGCACGGCGTCGATCTGCTTGAGGTCATTGGTCAGGCGGGTGCCGTCGACGACGATCCGTCCTTCCTGATGTTCTTCGAGGCGGTTGATACAGCGGATCAGGGTCGACTTGCCGCTGCCCGATGGGCCGCAGATGACGATGCGCTCGCGCTCGGCGACATCGAGATTGATGTCACGCAGGACATGGAACGCGCCATACCATTTGTTGAGCCCCTCGATTTCGATCGCGGGCGTTTCAGACGATGCTGGTGCGTGATCTTCGGTTGCGGACATGGGCGTCCTCCGGTCAGCGTTTGTCAGTGTCGAGCCGCCGCTCCAGGCGAATGGAATATCGCGACATGGAGAAGCAGACGGCGAAGAAGAAAAGGGCGACGACGACATAGGTTTCGGTCGAAAGTCCCAGCCAGTCGGGGTTGGAGACCATGGCGTTGGCGATGCCGAGGATATCGAACAGGCCGATCACGATTACCAGGGTCGTGTCCTTGAACAGGCCGATGAAGGTGTTGACGATGCCCGGGATCGAGATCTTGAGCGCCTGGGGCAGGATGATCAGGCGCATGGACTTCCAGTAATTCAGTCCCATGGCCTGGGCGGCTTCATATTGTCCCTTGGGAATCGCCTGCAGGCCGCCGCGGATGACCTCGGCCATGTAAGCGGACGCAAAGGCGGTCACCATCACGATCACGCGGATCACGGAATCCAGCGCCACGTCGGGCGGCAGGAAAATAGGCAGGATGATGTTCGAGACGAACAGCAGCGTGATCAGCGGCACGCCGCGCACCGCCTCGATGAAGATGATCGAGAACCAGCGGATCAGCGGCAGGCGGGACTGGCGGCCAAGTGCAAGGACCACGCCGATGGGAAGGGAAAGCACGATCCCGGCGAGCCCGACCACGAGATTGAGGCTGAAACCGCCCAGTTTGTCCGTTGTGACCGGCTCCAGCCCCAGGCCGCCGGCGATGAGAATCGCCGCGATCAGGGGGTAGGCGATCGAGAACCAGCGCAGGTAGCGTTCACCCGGGACATTCTCCATCATCCAGGGGGCGAGCGCGGGAAACAGCAGCACGAAGGCGATGTTGATCCGCCAGGTCTGGTCCGACGGGTAGAAGCCGTACAGGAACTGGCCCATCCGCTGGTCCAACCAGGCCCAGCACGCGCCATGTCCGGTGCAGGCAAATCGGTCGTCGCCCACGATCTGGGCGTCGATAAACGCCCATTCGATAAAGGACGGAATGGCCAGCCAGAGGATGTAGAACGTCACGAGCGTCAGCGCCGTATTCAGCCATCCGGCAAACAGGTTTGTCCGCAACCAGCCGAGAATACCCACCGTCGCAAGGGGCGCGGGCCGTTCGGCGAGCATGTCATCGGAGGTTCTGTGGAACGGTTCGTACATGACCTACCGTTCCACCAGCGCAATGCGCTTGTTGTACCAGTTCATGTAGGCCGACGTGAGCAGGCTCAGGGAAAGGTAGACTGCCATCCAGATGCCCACCACCTCGAGCGCCTGGCCGGACTGGTTCAGGATCGTACCGCCGATCGAGACCAGGTCCTGATAGCCGATGGCGATGGCCAGCGACGAGTTCTTGGTCAAATTCAGATACTGGCTTGTGAGGGGCGGGATGATCACGCGCAGCGCCTGCGGGATGATAACCATCCGCATCGTCTGGTTCGGCCGCAGGCCCAGCGCGAACGCCGCCTCTGTCTGGCCGCGGCTGACCGACAGGATGCCCGAGCGCACGATCTCGGAGATGAAGGCGCCGGTATAGGTCGACAGCGCCAGCCAGAGCGCGATCAACTCGGGTGTGACGTTGAACCCGCCCTGGAAGTTGAACCGTTTGCGGACCGGCACGTCCCATTCGAGCGGCTGACCGAGGATGTAATAGACGATCAGCGGAAGGCCGATGATCAGGCCGAGTCCGGCCCAGCCGGACGGGAATGTCTGGCCGGTTTGCTCCTGCCGCTTGCGCGCCCATCGGCCCAGGATGATCGCGGCGACAATCCCGATAATGGCGGCCCCGAAGACCCATTCCATGCCGGCTTCCAGGATCGGCGCGGGCAGGCGCACGCCCCGGTTGTTGAGATAGGCCGCATCCCCGATCGAAAGGCTGTCACGGACCTTGGGGAGCGCGGTGAGCGTTGCCCACCAGAAGATTATCTGCAGCAGGACGGGCACGTTGCGGGTGAATTCCACATAGGCGGTAACCGCCCGGCTGATGATCCAGTTCCGGGATAGCCGCAGAACACCGGCCGTGAACCCGATCAGCGTGGCGGTAATGATTCCCATCACGGAGACGAGGATCGTGTTCAGGAAGCCGACGATCAGCGCCCGTCCGAAGGTCGATTGGGACGAATAGTCGATCAGCTTCTGATTGATGTCGAAGAAGGCGGTGTCGGTGAGAAACCCGAAGCCCGATGCCAGCCCGGCGCGTTGCAGGTTTGCCAGCGTGTTCACGGTGATGAAGGCGATGACAAGTGCAACCGCGAGCAACACGGCCAGCTGGAGCACGATTCCACGGCTGCGCTCGTCTGTCAGCAGCCGGCGAATGTGAAATTGGCTGCCTTCGTCGTTCAGGGTTGGGTTCGACAAGGGGTTATGCTTTTGGCGCTAGGGAAAAGCAGAAGGCCCGCGAACATCTGCTCGCGGGCCTTCCTGAATTCCTAGCGCATCGGCGGCGCGTAAAGGATGCCGCCGTCTTTCCACAGCGCATTCAGGCCGCGGGAGATACCCAGCGAGGTGTTGGTTCCGAGATAACGCTCGAAAATCTCGCTGTAGTTGCCCTCGGCCTTGATGGCGTTAACCGCCCAGTCCTTGGACAGGCCCAGCTGTTCGGCGAGTGAGCCTTCGGAGCCGAGAATCCGGTTGATTTCCGGATTGTCGGAACCCTTGGCCAGTTCATCGACGTTGGCCGCCGTGATCCCGAGTTCTTCGGCATTGATCAGCGCGTTCAGGGTCCAGCGCGCGACGTCGGCCCACTGGTCGTCACCCTGGCGCACGAGAGGGCCGAGCGGCTCTTTCGAGATGATTTCCGGGAAAACCATATGTGCGTTGGCGTCCGGGAATGTCGACCGCGTGGCCGCCAGGCCCGAGGCATCCGTCGTGTAGACGTCGCAACGCTCGGCCTCATAGGCCTTGCGGGCTTCCTCGTTGGTTTCGATCGGCACCGGCTCATAACTGATCTTGTTGACCCGGAAGAAGTCCGCGAGGTTCAGCTCGGTGGTCGTGCCGGTCTGGATGCAGACAGACGCGCCATCCAGTTCCTTGGCGCTCTTTGCACCCAGCGCCGTGCGGCCGATGAAACCCTGGCCGTCATAATAATTGACGCCGACAAAGGTGAAGCCGAGATCGACATCGCGCGAGAAGGTCCATGTCGTGTTGCGCGACAGGACATCGATCTCGCCCGAGGTCAGGGCCGGGAAACGGTTTTTGCCCGTGAGGTTTACCCATTTGACCTTGTCGGGGTCGCCCAGCACAGCACCGGCGAGCGCGCGGCAGTAGGCCACGTCGAAGCCGGTCCAGTTGCCCTTGTCGTCGGTAAACGCAAAGCCGGGAAGGCCGGTGTTGATGCCGCATTTGAGCTCGCCGGCGGCGCGGACATCGTCCAGCGTGGCCGCGTGCGCGGTATTTGCATTGCTGCCCATCGCCATCAGGCCGGCGACGGCAATAACGCCTGTCAGTAGTTTCGCTTTCATCTCTCGATACTCCCTGGTTGGTATCCGCTGTTGGATTTCCCCCAATTGCGCGGTTCGTTCTTATTTTTTATCTGCATTGATCTTGCCTTCATCCGAAGGCCCCCGACAACAGGATTATCAAAAAAATTGATCTCGTCCATTCGTTGGAGGCACACTCCAGAAATGCCTGTTTTTCAAATTTTTGCACGTATTTGGTCGGGTTGGCGGAAGGGCGTGGTCATGATCTGCTTCGGATTGGCCGCCTGTGCGTCACCCGTTCAGAAATCCACGCCCCCGGTCGCGAATACCGCAGACATGAAAGATCCCGTCACGATCGTCGCGTTTGGTGACATGCCGTACCGCACGGTGGATTTCCCCGCCTATGAGGCGCTGCTCCGTGCCATCAGCGCCGAGGCGCCGGATGTCACCATCAATGTGGGTGACATCAAGGGGGGGCGGGCCGTGCGACGAGGCGGTCTATCTGCGCCACCGGAACCAGATGAACAGCGTGGACGGACCGCTGGTCTACACCCCGGGAGACAATGAGTGGACGGATTGCCATCGCGCGGGCTGGGGCGAATACGACCCGCGCGAACGCCTGGCGGTGCTCCGCGAGATGTTTTTTGCCCGGCCGGTCAGTCTTGGTCGCGACCCGATCACCCTCGAGCGTCAGTCCGACGTATCGCCGGCACATGCGGCGCTGGTCGAGAATGCCCGCTGGCAGATCGACGGTGTGATGTTCGCGACCGCCCATGTGGTGGGCTCGAACAATGGGCGCCGGTCGGGTGACGCCGCGGCGATCGCGGAGTATGAGGGCCGCGATGCAGCCAACCTCGAGTGGATTGCCGGGCTTTTCGATGCGGCGCGCGCCGCGCGTTCATCCGCAGTGGTGTTGGCCTTCCAGGCCGACCCCTACCTGCTCCTCGGGGTGGGCGGGGGCTTCCGCGCGACCGTGGCCGCGATCTCCGAAGGTGCGATCGCATATGGTGGCCCGGTGCTCGTGATCCATGGCGACGGCCACGTGTTCACCGTCGATACCCCGTTCCAGGATCCGTTCGGCAATACGTTGGAAAATGTGCTGCGGGTCGAGGTCCCCGGCGCGCTCGATATACGCGCGGTGCGAATCCGGATCGATCCGGGGGCGTCGCGAATATTCGACGTTGGGACTTTTTAGATCCCTGGCGGCTAGTTGACCTGCGGCTTCTTGAGGAAGTCCGCCCGTGCCGCGCTTTCAACCAATACAGACATAACCTGACTGTCGCGGTGCAGGGTCAGCGGCACCATCACCCCGGCATCACCCAGCGACCAGATCTTGCGGAATAGGGTCGAGAGGCCCGAAATCTCCTCGCCATCGACGCCGAGCACCATGTCGCCCGGCTCGACGCCGGCGCGCATGGCGGGGCCGCCTTCGGCGATGCCCGCGACGACAAGATGGTTCTCGGCCTCTGCGGTCGTCATGCCCAGCCACGGCCGTGCGGCCCGGCGTCGACCGCCCGAATCTTTGATTTCCTGGAGAATGGGCTTCAGCAGGTCGATGGGCACGATCATGTTGCCGTCGATCTCGTCATCGTCGCCCGCAGCCTGCTGGATATAGAGCGATCCGATCCCGGCGAGATGGCCGAGCTGATTGATCACGGCCGCACCGCTCCAGCGCGGATGCGCGGGCACCGTGAAAATGGCGCTGTCGAGCACATATTCCCAGGAACCGGCGAACTCGCGGACCGAGATCACCTGGGTGTTGATGGCCGCCTCGCGGCCGCCCTGTCCGGCCACAATCAGTGAATCGCCGGTGGAAATTTCTGCGGATTCGCCCAGCGGCATCGCCGGCAGGTTCAGCACGCCCAGCGCCTGCACCAGCCCGAAGCCGGTTTCCTGATCGTAGCCGACGACATGGGCAGCATGGGCGCCGCCATGGTTGTCGATGAGCCAGACATCCTCGGCCTCTGTCACCAGATAACCGATCGTCAGGACCATGCCGTCGTCACTGATGACCACGCCCTGGCCCTCGCGTTCGGTGCCGAGGATCGGCGCCGTGAAGGCGTCTTCGGGTACGCGCGACTGAAGAGACACGACCGACGAGAGCGTGCGCTCGAGGTCGAACGACACTTCGTCGGGGCTCGGATGTCGTCCGAGGTTCAGGTTCCAAGGGTGTGATTCACTCACGCCTTGCGCTCCGATTGCTGATGTTTGCGCGATATAGCGCAGGGGCCGGCTGCCGGTGTTAGTGACCTTCGACCCCTGCCGTCAAGTATCGGGGGTCGGGCAGCGATTCGAAACGTGGCGTGTTTCTGGTTTCCGGACATCTAAAGCCAGTATTGCATAAACCGGGGTGTTGAGCCGAGGCGCCGGGATCTCTGACCGCCCGACCGTATTCAGGACCCGCTAGGTCACGTCGTTCGTCGGTCGCACTTTTTCGTGGCGGGGCTCTATACTCGGCGGCATCCCTAACGATGGAATTGCCGCCATGAGCGCCCAGCCCAACCATATCCACGCCCTCGACCTGCGCATTCCCGGCGCCGAAGATCTCGATGAGGATCTGCGGAAATACTTCGCCGTGTGCCAGGACAAGCTCGGCATGGTGCCCAACGTCCTGCAGAGCTACGCGGTCGTGCCCGAGCGGCTGCGCGCCTTCATCGCCATGTACAACGAGCTGATGCTGTCGGAGATGGGCCTGAGCCGGCTGGAGCGCGAGATGATCGCGACTGTCGTATCCTCGGAGAACAAATGCTTCTACTGCGTGGTGGCCCATGGTGCCGGCGTGCGGGAGCTGTCGGGCGATCCCATGCTGGGGGAGCTGATGGCGATCAATTATCGCGCGGCCGAAATCTCACCCCGCCAGCGCGCGATGCTGGATTTCGCGGTGAAGATGACCCGCGCCCCGGCCGAGGTCGAGGAAACCGACCGCCAGGCCTTGCGCGACGCGGGTTTCGAGGATCGTGATATCCTCGATATCGCCAACATCGCGGCCTTCTTTAACATGACCAACCGGGTCTCGACCGCGCTCGATCGGATGCCCAATCCCGAATATCACGCCAAGGCGCGCTGAATAGGCTCTCGGGGCGTTGACATGACGGGGCCGCGCGGTTATTTTCCGCGCGTTTCCGCCATTTGGGGCGGGTTTTTTTAATATTTGGGAGCGGTCCTATGAAGGTCGCAAGTTCGCTGAAGACACTCAAGAAGCGCGGTCGTGGCTGCCAGGTCGTACGCCGGCGTGGACGCATCTATGTGATCAACAAGCAGAACCCCCGCTTCAAGGCGCGCCAGGGCTGAGTTCCTCCTGTTCGATGAAGTGTTGAAAAAGCCGCGCGTGATGCGCGGTTTTTTGTTGCCCGCGGCCCGCTATACTCCCGACAGCGTTTTGGAGATGCCCCCATGTTGATATCCCCATGAAGATGCCTGAGCCCGATGCCCAGATTCTCGCGCGCCGCGATGAAATCGTCGCCGCCATGCGCGCATTCGTGCCGGGCGAGGGGGTGATCGCCGACGAGACCGGTATGGCGGTCTATGAATCCGACGGCCTGACGGCCTATCGCCAAATGCCGATGATCGTCGTCCTGCCCGAGACGGTCGAACAGGTCTCGGCGATCATGCGCTACTGCGACGAGAACAGCGTCAAGATCGTCCCGCGCGGTGCCGGCACCTCCCTGTCGGGCGGTGCACTGCCGGCGGCCGATGCGATCACGCTGGGGCTTGGCAAGTTCAACCGGGTGCTCGAGGTCGATTACGAGAATCGCTGCGCTGTGGTTCAGCCCGGCGTCACCAATCTGGGGATCACCCATGCGGTCGAGGCCGACGGCTTCTATTACGCGCCCGATCCCTCAAGCCAGATCGCCTGCACCATCGGCGGCAATGTGGCGGAGAATTCCGGCGGCGTGCATTGCCTGAAATACGGCCTGACCACCAACAACATCCTGGGCATCGAGATGGTGCTGCCTGGGGGCGAGATCATGCGCCTGGGCGGCAAGCATATGGATTCCGAGGGTTATGACCTGCTCGGCCTGATGACCGGCTCGGAGGGCCTGCTCGGTGTGATCACCGAGGTCACGGTGCGCATCCTGCCCAAGCCGACGGCGGCGCGCGCGCTGATGATCGGGTTCGAGTCCAGTACGGCCGGCGGCCAGTGTGTCGCCGACATCATCGGCGCCGGCATCATTCCCGGCGGCATGGAGATGATGGACCGGCCCGCGATCAAGGCCGCCGAGGCCTTCGTCCAGGTCGGCTATCCGCTGAATGTCGAAGCACTGCTACTGGTCGAGCTCGACGGCCCGCCCGTCGAGGTCGATTACCTGATCGGTCGGGTGCGCGAGATCGCCGACGGGCTGGGCGCGGTCTCGATCCGGGTCTCCGAGAGCGAGGACGAACGCAACCAGTTCTGGGCCGGCCGCAAGGCGGCATTCCCCGCGATCGGCCGGCTGACACCCGATTACTACTGCATGGATGGCACCATCCCGCGCCACCGCCTGCCCGAGGTGCTCGAGCGCATGTCCGGCCTGTCGGAGAAGTACGGCCTCGGCGTGGCCAACGTGTTCCACGCCGGCGACGGCAATCTGCATCCCCTGATCATGTATGACGCCAACAAGCCCGGCGAGCTGGACCGGGCGGAGAATTTCGGCTCCGACATCTTGCGCCTCTGCGTCGAGGTGGGCGGCGTCCTGACCGGCGAACACGGTGTGGGGGTCGAGAAGCGCGACCTGATGACCGAGGTCTTCACCGACGATGATCTGAAGCAGCAGCAGCGGCTCAAATGCGCGTTCGATCCGAACCAGCTGCTCAACCCGGGCAAGGTCTTCCCGACCCTGCATCGCTGTGCCGAGCTCGGCCGGATGCATATTCATCGCGGCCAGATGCCGTTCCCCGATATCCCCCGTTTCTAGTGGTTATTGTGAAAGTACTTGGGTCCAACCAATTATATTCGTCGTTCCCGCGAAGGCGGGAACCCATAAACTCGGGCGGTCGCCCGGGTTTGCATCGGTGTTTATGGATGCCCGCCTTCGCGGGCATGACGATCAAGGGTGGCTTGAAAATATGACCGAAACACTCAAACCCGAGACCACGGAGCAGGTCGTCGAGGCGATTGGCTGGGCGACCGGCGAGGAAACCCCGGTCGAGATCCTCGGCACCGGCACCAAGCGCGGCTTCGGCCGCCCCATGGGCGACGGCAACCGCACCATCGCGCATGCGCTGGACCTGTCGGGGCTGACCGGCATCACCCTGTATGAGCCCGAGGAATTGGTCCTGTCGGCCTGGGCCGGCACGCCGCTGGCCGAGATCGAAGCTGCCGTCGCGGCAAAACGCCAAATGCTGGCCTTCGAGCCGCCTTGTTTCGCCAAGCTCTACGGTGGGGACGGCGGCACGCTGGGCGGCATGATCGCCTGCAACCTCGCGGGCCCGCGGCGGCCCAAGGCGGGCTCTGCGCGCGACCATATCCTGGGGATTGAGGCCGTCACGGGACGGGGTGATCTGGTGAAGAGCGGCGGCCGGGTGGTCAAGAATGTCACTGGCTACGACCTGTCGAAGCTGATGACCGGCTCGTTCGGCACGCTCGCCGCGCTCACCCAGATCACCATCAAGGTCCTGCCGGCGGCAGAGACCGAAGAAACGATCCTGGTGTCGGGTAGCGATGATGGCGTCGCGGTAGGGCTCATGTCCGCCGCGCTCAACTCCAGCAACGAAGTATCGGCTTCGGCGCACCTGCCCGTCGGGTCAGGTGCGGGTCCGGTAACGGCATTCCGGATCGAAGGCTTCGCGCCTTCGGTTGCAGCCCGCGGCGACACCCTGCGTGCGCTTGTTGGCGGCCAGGGCAGTGTCACGACCCTCGATCGCGAAGGCTCCCAGGCCTTCTGGGCCTCGGTACGCGATGTCGACGGGTTGGCAGCCGGAGATGCGCCGCTCTGGCGTCTCTCGGTCACGCCGAACCGCGCGGCGGACATCGTCGCTGCTCTCTCGGCGGCAGTCCCGGGCACGGCCCAATATGATTGGGCCGGCGGACTGATCTGGTTCCAGGCGGAAAGCGATGCGGACGGTGCGGGACACGCCGCCATTCGTTCGGTCCTCGCGGGTCATGGCAGCGGTCACGCCACCCTGGTGCGCGCTGCCGATGAGGTGCGCCGCACGGTCGATGTGTTTGAACCGCAGCCAGCACCGCTGGCAGCGTTGTCGGCCCGGGTGAAAGAAAGCTTCGACCCGCGCCATATTCTCAACCCCGGCCGCATGTATAGCGGGGTCTAGCCGATGCAAACCCACTTCTCACTGGCCCAGCTCGCCGATCCCGATATTGCGGTCGCCAACGACATTCTGCGTGCCTGCGTCCATTGTGGCTTCTGCACCGCGACCTGCCCGACCTATGTGCTGCTGGGTGACGAGCTCGACAGCCCGCGCGGGCGCATCTACCTGATGAAGCAGATGCTCGAGGCCGATCTCCCGGCCGACGAAGAAACGGTCCGCCATGTCGATCGCTGCCTGTCCTGCCTGTCCTGCATGACGACCTGCCCGTCGGGCGTGCATTACCAGCATCTGGTCGATCACGGCCGCAAACACATCGAAGAGACGTATACCCGGCCGATGTTCGATCGGATGATCCGCTGGACGCTGGCCTGGTCGATCCCCCATCCGCTGCGCTTTCGCGCCTTGCTGGCCGCGGCGTCCCTGGCTCGCCCGCTGCGCGGGCTTTTCCGGGGCCGCACCCGCGCCATGCTGGATCTCGCGCCGACCGATCTCGGGCCGCCGTCGCCGGTGGACGTGCCCCAGATCATTCCCGCGGAAGGCACACGCAAGGGCCGCGTGGCGCTCCTGAATGGCTGCGCCCAGACGGTCATCGCCCCCCAGATCAACGAGGCGACCGTGCGTCTGCTGACCCGGCTCGGGATCGAGGTCGTGGTGGCCGACGGTGCGGGCTGTTGCGGATCGCTCGTCCACCATCTGGGCAAGGTCGATGCGTCCCACGCCCAAGCGGCCGCAAACATCGACGCCTGGATCGCCGAGGCCGATGGTGCGGGCCTGGATGCGATCATCATCAACACCAGCGGCTGCGGCACCCAGGTCAAGGATTACGGCTTCATGTTCCGCGAGGATGCGGCCTATGCCGACAAGGCCGCGCGGGTCTCCGAACTGGCCCAGGATGTCAGCGAGTATCTGGCCGCCCTTGAGCCCGAGCTGACGCCGGTCGCGGATATCCCCGAACTGCGCGTGACCTACCATTCGGCCTGTTCCATGCAGCATGGCCAGCAGATCCGCACACCGCCCAAGGCGCTGCTCGCGGCGGCAGGCTTTGCGGTTAGCGAGCCGGGCGAGGGGCATCTGTGCTGCGGGTCGGCCGGGACTTACAACATCCTGCAGCCGGAGATTGCCGGGCGCCTGCGCGACCGCAAGGCCGCGAACATCGCCCGCACCACCCCCGAAGTGGTCGCGACCGGGAATATCGGCTGTATTACGCAGCTGGCCGGCGCGCTGGACGTGCCGGTGGTCCACACGGTCGAGCTACTTGACTGGGCCACAGGTGGCCCGAAGCCGAAAAAGCTTGGATAGGGATCAACCGCCGGTCGGTTTGGCGCGTTCCCAGATGATCGTTGCTGTCGACGTCCCGTCACCCCCTTCGCCCTTCAGCACCATGCGGTCGCCCTGATGGTCGATAACCCGCTTGCGGTCCTTCCCGACGAAGTTTTCGTTAACGGCGTGTTCGATATGGTGGGTGACGGTGTCGCCGTCGAGCGACCAGCGACCCGCATAGTTGAGATAGGTATCGAACATGCGCGCCTTGTCCGCGTCCGTGGCATCAGTGGTGGCGGGGAAATCGCGTGTGCCCCAGCGGGTGATCGCGCTCATATGCCCGTCGGCTGTGTACATGATGATGCCCATGGGTTCGGGGCCCTGATGCTTGACGCGGCTCCCGTCGGCGTCGTCCCTGTAGGTGTCGACCAGATTCCAGGCGCCGATAATGTCTTCGGGTTTGAGGGGCATGAGTTGTGTGTCCTGAATGGGAATGAAACGGACATCATTATAGGCCAACCGGGTGGCGCACGAAGCTGTGACTGGCCGGTCGCGTGCTAGCTCCCGAACGATGCGCGATAGTTTGTGGCGCTCAGTATCACGGACGATTCAAGAGGCGGAGTAATTTTGAAAGCTTTTGGTTCACGCGCAAAATCGTATAGACGCACAATTCGAAAAGCATCCGGACGCTCGGTTGATAATGAACGCTCGTTCTCCGTCAGGTAGAATGGTGTTTTCTTGTGGCCAGAAGTTGTTTTGACCTCAAGGAGACGCTCCTGACCCGATGCTGCGAATGATAGGATATCGTAGCCAGCACCATCCCCACGCTCTTTGGAGGTCCATTCGACCTTTCGGGCAAGATCGTCTCTTCCTTCGGCGTTCAGTCGTGCGCGCTCCGATACCAGTACTTTCCTTTCACCTTGCTCACCAAGTTTGCGGTTGCGACTGTCGCTCTCGGCGGGATTGAACTTGCGAACGAGGTGTATGATGTCCTCGTTGGTCGGGGTTTTGGGTTCACCCAAAACTGGTGGAGGCTCGAAAAACAATGCTCCGGGTTCGGCGAGGTTTGCCAGTGAGCTTGCAATCAGAAATTCTAGCTCAGGTCCTCGGTTAGTCAGATAACGTTCAATCCCGTCGATAAGGGATTTTTGAAAATTTACAGCAGGCTTGTAGCCAAGAATCCAAGGTCGTCCGAGCTGATCTAGCACCGCACTGATGTTTTGGTGCTTGTACTCAATTGAGCCCTTTGATCTGCCTGTTAGCCTTTGGAGTTCTGCGTTCCTATGAGATTTTGTGTACGTTTCGCCTGATAGTTCATTTCCAAGCATCTCGAAATAATCTGCGACGATTAAATCGATCTCCGCAGCAGACCACGGTTTTCCAGACGGGCTCGCCTCAATCATTATTCAACAAGAACATGGAATAAGGGCGAGCGACAAGATTCTGTCTTTATTCACGCAGAATCCGTTCGCACGAAGCTGTGACTGGCCGGTCGCGCGGCGGTCGGGGACACTCCACACCATGCTACGTAGATTCCTGCTCTCGCTGTTCCTGTTTGTGTTCGTGGCCGTCCCGGCTTCGGCCGAAGATTGGCCCGCGTTCCGGCTCGATCCGGCCCATCGGGCGTGGGACGGCGCGGGCGATATCGCCGCCACGCCGAAGCTCGACTGGCAGTTCGACACCGGCGGCATCGTGGAATCCTCGCCGGCCGTCGTCGATGGGGTCGTCTATGTGGGCAGTTTCGCCCAGGCGCTGTTCGCGATCGACGGGGCGACCGGCGAGGAAAAATGGCGTTTTCCTGTTGGCGGGTTATTGCGCGCGTCGCCGGCGGTGGTCGCGGGGACGGTGTATTTCGGGGCCGACGACAACAAATTCTATGCCGTGGATGCGGCGACCGGCGCGGCCAAATGGACGTTCGAACTCGGTCCGGGCGGCCAACAATCCTCACCCGCGGTCGTCGATGACGTCGTCTATTTCGGGGCCTTCGACAAATATGTCTACGCCCTGAACGCCGGCACCGGCAGCCTGCGGTGGAAATTTCGTGTCGGCGGGGGCGTGCTGGCATCACCGGCCGTCTTGGACGGCGTCGTCTACATCAGCTCCATCGGCGGCATTCTCTACGCGATCGATGCGGCAACAGGCACGCGTATCTGGCAGATGCGCGCGCGAGGCGGGATCTTCTCCTCGCCTGCCGTCGCCGAGGGCATCGTCGTGGTCGGATCGGACGATGGCAACATCTACGCGCGTGACGCGCTGACCGGTGACAAGCTCTGGACGGTTCGCGTGGGGCGCGAGGTGTTTTCGTCACCCGCGATCGTCGGCGGGACGGTCTATGTCGGCGCGCATACGGGTTTCCTATACGCGCTGGATACGGCGAGCGGGGCGGAACGCTGGAAGACCCAGATCAACGGACCGGTCTTCTCGTCCCCTGCGGTGACCAACGAACATATCTATATCGGCTCCAGCGACGGCCATCTGTATGCCCTGCGGCGCAGTGACGGCGGTGTTGCGTGGCGTTTCGAGGCAGGGGAACGGGTTTGGACGTCCCCCGCCGTGGTCGGTGGGCGTATCTATTTCGGGAGCCACACCGGCTTCGTCTATGCGCTGGCGCCGCAATAAAATCACATCTTTGTGGTCGCAGACATGCCCACTTGAGCGTCTTGCCTCGGTCGTCGCATAATTCACCCATGCGTATGCTGTGCCTCGCCATCCTGATCGTATTCGCCGTTGCCGGATCGCGACCCGTGTTTGCGGATCAGACGGACCCACGCCTCGACAATCTCTTTCTGATCCTGCAGTCGAGCGAAGTGCAGCTTGAAGTCAGGGCAGCAGAGAATCTGATCTGGACGACCTGGATCCAGCACGAAGACAGCGACAATGCGCGGTTGATGAATATCGGCATCAAGGCCATGGCCGACCGTCGTTTCGACGATGCGGTGGAGGTTTACACCGCGCTGATCGACCAGGCGCCCGATTATGCCGAGGCCTGGAACAAGCGCGCGACCGTCTATTTCATCCAGGGCAAACTCGCGCTGGCGACTGCGGACGTGGAACGGACGCTGGCGCTCGAGCCCCGGCATTTCGGTGCGCTCAGCGGCCTGGGGCAAATCGAGATGCTGCGCGGCAACGGCGATGCGGCCATCAAGGCGTTTGAAAGCGCGGTGAAGGTCCATCCCCGGATGGCGGGTGTGCCTGCCCTCATCCGTGATCTGAAGCAGCGGGTGCGCGGACAGGAGCTCTAGGCGCGGGTCTGATAAGCGGCGTGCGGGGCTCGACTTTTGTGATCGCGCAGCCGATGTTCCCTGCATCACATAATCATGTGTGCCGAGTGCTTTGGGTTTCGGCGCATATTTTGAATCCCTATCGCCGGAAGGTCCCCTATGTCTCAGGCACTTGGCCGAAAACAGCTAATCGTCATGGGCGCGGGCGCGGGCTTGCTCGCGGTGGCGCTGGGCGTGCGCCAGGGCATGGGTTTCTTCCTGGTCCCGATGACCGTCGACCTGGAGTGGAGCCGCGAATTGTTCGGCCTCGCCATGGCCGTTCAGAACCTGGTCTGGGGGGCGTTCCAGCCGATCGCGGGCGGGCTTGCCGACCGATATGGGTCCGGCAAAGTGATCATGGGCGGCGGTCTGCTCTACGCCCTGGGTATCGTCGGCATGGCGAGCGCCATCACGCCAACCGAATTGTTGATCTCCGGCGGTGTGCTGATCGGTCTTGGCATGAGCGGTGCCGGCATCTCCGTTGTGTATGGCGCGGTCGCGCGTCTCGTGGTGCCCGAGAAGCGCACCTATGCGCTGGCCATCGTCAGCACCATCGGCGCGCTCGGGCCGTTCGTGCTGCCCAAGGTCACCCAACTGCTGATTGGCGGCTTCGGCTGGGAATGGTCGCTCCTGGCGACGGCGGCCGTTGTGGCGCTGTTGATCCCGCTGGGCAGCATGATGCGCGGCAAGGCGACAGATGATGCGGGCGTCGCGCCCCAGAGCTGGACCGCGGCGCTCACCGAAGCACGCAAGAATCGCGGTTATCTGCTGTTGGTCGCCGGCTTCTTCGTCTGTGGATTTCACGTCACCTTCATTGGGACCCATCTGCCCGGCTTCGTCGCCTGGAGCGGACTCGCGGTCGGCGTGGGCGGTACGGCGCTGACGGTGATTGGCGCTGGTAATATCGTCGGCACCTATATGGCCGGTGTGCTGAGCAACCGCTTCAAGCAGAAAAACCTCCTGAGTCTGATCTACCTGGCGCGTGCGGTGTTGATTGCCTGGCTCATGCTGATGCCTAAGACCGAAATGACGATCTACATCTTCTCCGGTGTGTTCGGGCTTCTGTGGCTCTCGACGGTCCCGCTGACCAGCGGTGTGGTGGCCAAGATGTTCGGCGCGCGCCATCTGGGCATGTTGTTCGGCCTGGTGTTCTTCAGCCATCAGGTCGGCGCGTTCCTGGGCGCCTGGCTCGGCGGCCTGAACTTCGATGTGACCGGCAATTACAACGCGGTCTGGTACACTTCGATCCTGCTCGGCCTGCTCGCCGCAGCACTGCACTGGCCGATCCGTGATGAGCCCGCCGCGCGGCTTTCGGCGCCACAAACGGCTTGATTTTCCCCTGTTTTCTGGCCCGTAACACCGAAATAACTAGTTTATTCCGTTTGGCTGTTTTCAAGCAGGCGTGACTTGTTTTCGGGCGTGCGCATCCCCATCGTATGGTCACGCGGCGTATGGCTGCGCAGGCACGAACGGAGATTGAAATGCTGGTCAAGGTGAAGCGGGGCTGGGAACTGCCCGAGAGTGCGGTCACACCCGAGGACATCTATCTCAACCGGCGCCAGATCGTGAAGGCGCTGGGCATCGCCCCCGCCATTGCGGCGACCGCGAGCGTTTTGCCAGCCGGTCTGGCGATGGCGGCGACGGATCCCGATCCGTCGGCCGGCCTCTACCCGGTGCCGCGCAACGAGAAATACACCGTCGACCGTGCGCTGACGGCAGAGAAAGAGGCGACGACCTATAACAATTTCTATGAGTTCGGCTCTCACAAGCAGATCTCCCGCGCCGCACAGCGGCTCGAGACCCGCCCCTGGAACATCGTCATCGACGGCATGGTCGAGAAGGAGTTCGAGATCGGGATCGATGATCTGCTCAAGCAGGTCCAGCTTGAGGAGCGTGTTTATCGCCTTCGCTGCGTCGAGGCCTGGGCGATGACCGTGCCCTGGTCCGGATTTCCGATGAAACAGCTGATCGATCTGGCAAAGCCCACGTCTGGCGCCAAATACGTGATGATGCAGACGATCGCCGAGAGCAAGGCGGAGATGCCGGGCCTGCGTCAGTTCTGGTACCCGTGGCCGTATCAGGAAGGCCTGACGATGGAGGAGGCCACCAATGATCTCGCCTTCATGGTCACGGGGATGTACGGCAAGCCCGTGCGGCCGCAGAACGGCGCGCCGATCCGATTGGCGGTGCCCTGGAAATACGGTTTTAAATCGATCAAGTCGGTGATCCGCTTCTCCTTCACCGATCAGCAGCCCAAGACATTCTGGGAGTCGCTCCAGGACAAGGAGTATGGCTTCTGGGCGAACGTCAATCCGGAGATCGACCATCCGCGCTGGAGCCAGGCGAGCGAATGGCTCTTGGGTGGCAGCCAGCGCGATCGGGTGCCGACCAAGCTCTACAACGGCTATGCCGAGTTTGTTGCGGGCATGTACCCGCCCGACGCGGGCGATCAGTACTTCCGATAGATGCGGAAACGTGCCGCGCGCCTCACAGGGCGCCTGCTGCGTGTTTTGCGCCTGTGGCACCGTGCCCTGTCCGCCGATCCAAGCTAAGGCTTGAGCCAAACCTTCTGAATCCCCCAAAAATAAAGCCGGGCCCCGAAGGGCCCGGCAGTTGAACAGGGAGGCGTTACGTCTTAGGGAGACGCCGAGGCCGTGTTCAGTGGCCTCGCAGTTCCGCTGGTTTACTGGGAGGGACAAACCAGCAGCGTGGTGCGTGTCGCACCGTGTGTATTCAATAGATAGTGCGCCGATGCCCCGAGGAGCAGGCCGCTAAACCGTTAACCAGATATGCGTATATTGCATACCGCAAATTGTTTGTTTTCAAAGGCTTGGGGGTTTTCCGCGTACTAGAAGCGGGTTTCTGAGACCTTCCGCAGCAGAAAATCCCGGAAAACCGCGATCCGCTGCGAACTCCGCATCTCTTCAGGATACACGAAAAACGCATCATTCCCGGGTCCCTCGAGCTCGGGCAGGATTCGCACCAGGTTCTTCGCCTCGCGGGCCAGGAAGTCCGGCAACCCGGCCACGCCGACCCCGGCCTCGACCGCACGGAACATGCCGTAGAGGTTGTTCAGGGTCAGAACCTTGCGGGGTTCTTCATTCGTGGCGTCACGCACCGCGTTCAGCAGCCAGTTGGCGTTCGCCACCGGCATCGCTTGATCCTCGCCGTAGACGATGAGGTCATGGTTCGCGAGATCGCGGGCTTTTTCCGGCATGCCACGGTTCTGCAGATATTCTGGTGACGCGAACACATGGGTGTGGACCCGGGTGAGGCGGCGCTGGATCAGGTCGCCCTGGGTCGGCGGTGTCAGCCGGATGGCGCAATCGGCTTCGCGCATTGAGACGTCGAGTTCTTCATCGGTGGTGATCAGGTTCACCTCGATATCCGGGTACATCTCGATGAATTCGGTGATACGTGGGGTGAGCCAAAGCGAGCCAAGGCCGACGGTCGTGGCGATCTTCAAGGGCCCCTGCGGGCGTTCCTGGGAATCCGTCAGCCGGGCCTCGACCATGGTCAGCTTGGCGAACACGTCATGCACAGTCCGGTAAAGCAGCTCACCCTGTTCAGTCAGGATCAGTCCGCGTGCATGGCGGTGAAACAACCGCGAGCCGAGGCTGTCCTCAAGCGAGCTGATTTGCCGGCTAACCGCAGACTGGCTCAGATGCAGGGTTTCACCCGCATGGGTGAAGCTGCCCGCATCCGCGACAGCATGAAATATCCGCAGTTTGTCCCAATCCATGGCCATATGGCCGTTCCCCCCGGGGACGTGCGCGAAGCGCATTGCGTGTGTGGCTGATTACTCGGCTGCGTCCTGTGCTGCCGCGTCTTCATGTGCCGCGATGTATTTTTCGGCTTCGAGTGCCGCCATGCAGCCCATACCCGCTGCGGTCACGGCCTGACGGTAGATCTTGTCCTTGACGTCGCCCGCGGCGAACACGCCGGGAATGTTGGTCGCCGTGCTGTCCGGCGCGGTGATCAGGTAACCCTCATTGTCCATGTCGAGCTTGTCCTGGAACACCTTGGTGTTCGGGTCATGGCCGATGGCAATGAAAACGCCGTCCACTTCCAGGTCCTGGCTCTCGCCGGTCTTGATGTTCTTGAGTTTGGCCCCGGTCACGCCTGGCGGATCCTGGGTGCCCACGACCTCTTCCAGGACGGTGTCCCAGGCGACGTCGATCTTCTCGTGGCGCATCAGGCGGTCCTGCATGATCTTTTCGGCGCGGAGCTCGTCGCGCCGGTGAATCAGGGTCACCTTGGAGGCGAAATTGGTCAGGAACAGCGCTTCCTCGACAGCCGTGTTGCCGCCGCCGATCACGGCGACCGGCTTGTCGCGGTAGAAGAAGCCGTCGCAGGTCGCACAGGCCGATACACCGAAGCCGGAGAATTTCTGTTCGCTTTCCAGGCCCAGCCACTTGGCCGATGCGCCGGTCGCCACGATGACCGTGTCGCCGGTGTAGACATCACCGGAATCGCCGGTGCAGGTGAAGGGCCGGGTGCTGAAGTCCACGTCGACGATCAGATCGTCGAAGATCTTCGTGCCCACCTTTTCGGCCTGCTCGACCATCTGCTCCATCAGCCAGGGGCCCTGGATCACGTCGGCAAAGCCCGGATAGTTCTCGACCTCGGTGGTGATGGTCAGCTGTCCGCCGGGCTGCATGCCGTGCACCATGATCGGTTGCAGGTTGGCGCGGGCGGCATAGATGGCCGCGGTGCAGCCGGCGGCGCCGGAACCAAGGATCAGAACCTTGGAATGGTGGGTCTCGGACATATTGCGAGCATCCTCTGGTTTGTTCGTTGTCGCGGTTCGCGCCGACGCGCGCGCCTGCCGCGCTGTTGATAGTTAGATAGTCGGGGCGCTGGCGGGTGGCAAGCCACCTGCGGGAAACTCACCCGTGAAGTCAGGTTCAGAATGCCACGTCAGAACGTCACGCTAGAATGTGACGACGCCGCGGATCGATTCACCCTTGTGCATCAGGTCGAAACCATCGTTGATCTTGTCCAGCGGCATGACATGGGTGATCAGGTCGTCGATGTTGATCTTGCCGTCCATGTACCAGTCGACGATCTTCGGCACGTCCGTGCGGCCCTTGGCCCCGCCGAAGGCCGTGCCCTGCCAGACCCGGCCCGTGACCAGCTGGAACGGCCGCGTGGCGATCTCCGCGCCGGCGGGCGCGACACCGATGATGGTCGATTTGCCCCAGCCCTTGTGACAGCATTCCAGCGCCTGGCGCATCACCTCGACATTGCCGATGCATTCAAAAGAATGATCCGCACCGCCGTCGGTCAAATCGACCAGATAGGGAACCAGGTCGCCCTCGACCTCTGACGGGTTCACGAAATGGGTCATGCCGAAGGCCTCGGCGATGGCCTGGCGGGCGGGGTTCAGATCCACGCCGACGATCTTGTTGGCGCCGACCAGACGCGCGCCCTGGATCACGTTGAGGCCGATGCCGCCCAGCCCGAACACGACCACATTGTCGCCGGGCTGGACCTTGGCGGTGTTGATCACAGCACCAATGCCCGTGGTCACGCCGCAGCCGATGTAGCAGATCTTCTCGAAGGGGGCGTCTTCGCGCACCTTGGCGACCGCGATTTCCGGCAGCACGGTGTGATTCGAAAAGGTCGAGGTGCCCATATAGTGGAACAGCCGGTCCTTGCCGATGGAGAAGCGGGACGTGCCGTCGGGCATCAGGCCCTGGCCCTGGGTCTCGCGGATCGCCTGGCACAGGTTGGTGCGGCCGGAGGTGCAGTAGTCGCATTCACGGCATTCCGGCGTGTAGAGCGGGATCACGTGATCCCCCTTCTTCACCGACGTCACGCCCTTGCCGATATCCACGACCACGCCCGCCCCCTCATGGCCGAGGATCGCGGGAAACAGCCCCTCGGGATCGGCGCCCGACAGGGTGAATGAGTCCGTGTGGCAGATCCCGGTCGCCTTGATCTCGACGAGCACTTCGCCCTCGCGCGGGCCGTCCAGGTTGACGGTTTCGATACTCAGGGGCTTGCCGGCCTCGAGGGCGACGGCGGCGCGGGTTTCCATGGCGAATTCTCCGGGATACGCGGTTGTTTTCGTTGCCGTTGAGTGTCCCAAGGCGGACCGCCGAGTGCAAGCCTGACGGTGGGGTGCGCGGCGCTTAGCCCAGAACCCGGGCGTAGAGGTCGAACATCTTGCCCCAGACGATCTCGGCCGAGGCCTCGTGATAGATGTCGCGCTGGGGAAAGGCAAAGCCGTGATCGGTGTCGGGGAAGGTCTCGATCTCGTGGGGCACGCCGGCTGCATCCAGCGCCGCGGTCAGGTCGGGGATCACGCTATCGGGAACCCAGTGATCGCGCTCGGCGAAGGCATAGTACATCTCGCCCTCGATCCGCGGTGCGAGCAGGTGCGGGGAATCGTCGTGTTCGGTGACGATCCAGACTCCGTAGAGCGACACATTCGCGGCGAAGCGGTCGGGGTAACGCCCCGCGACCGTGGTGATGAATGCGCCGCTCATGCAGTAGCCGACACAGCCCATGGGCCCGTCCGACGCCGCGGCATCGTCACCCAGGGCCGACAGGATCGCCCCGGTGTCGCTGGCCACGCCCGCATTGGTCAGGCTGTGCCAGGCGGCGAAAATCATCTCGCCCATCTTCTCTGTGCGTTCGGCCAGGTTAAAGCGCAGCAATCCGAGGCGGTAATACAGGTCCGGCAGTACCGCGTAATAGCCCTGGGCGGCGATGCGTCGCGCGAAGTCCCGCAGCTCCTCGCGGATGCCCGGCGCGTCCATATACATGACGATCACCGGGTAGGGGCCCTCGCCATGCGCGCCGCCCGGATCGGGCCACGCTGCGAAGCTGGGCATGACCCCGTCGGGGGTCGTGATGTCGAATTCTTTCTCGGCCATGGTCGCTCTCAACTATTTCGCAGGCAGGGTACGCAGATAGGCGACGATCGCCCGGAGGTCGTCCTCCGTGAGGTTGGCGTAAAACGCATACGCCATCGGCGGCGCCATCCGCGCGCCATCAGGCCGGGTGCCGGTCGTGATCAGCTTCTTGATGTCGGTGTAGCTGCGGTCGGCCAGGTTCGTGGGCGTGATGTTCGTCGACGTACTGACACCCCAGGGCCCGTGGAACTCGGCCCCGCCCGCGCCCAGCATATTCTCGAAGTCACGCATGCCGGGCTTGGCGAAGGGCGTGTGGCATTCCATGCAATGCCCGGCCGGCCCCGCGAGGTAGGCGCCATAGGCGACCGGGTCGTCGGTCGACACACTGGGCACGGACCCGACCGGCGGGCCGTAGGCCGGGGGCAGCGGAAATTCGTATTTGGATTTCGCGACCACGTTGTGAACCGGCTTGACCGCGCGCAGATAGGCGACGATCGCCTGCACGTCCCAGTCGGACAGGCCGCGATACATCTCGATCGGCATCGGCGGGCCGATGGTCGAGCCGTCGGGCCGCTTGCCCTCGCGAATCGAGGCGATGATCTGCGCGTCGGTCCAGTTGCCGATCCCGGTCTCCCTGTTAGGGGTAATATTGCTCGAAACCGCCACGAATCCGGGCTCTTCGAAGACCAAGCCGCCGGCCAGATCCTTGCCGGCGATCGGGCCGTTCGGGCCCTGGGGCGTGTGGCAATTGCCGCAGGCGACGATGGATTCCATCAGATAGGTGCCGCGTTCCAGCAGGGTTTCTGCCGATGCGTGCGACGTGCCCAGCCCGACAGCGACAAGCAACGCGGACGGCATAACGGTCAAAATGCTGCGAATTTTCATGTGACTCCCCCAAGTCAGAATGCAAGATTTCTGCGGGTGGGATAATTTATCATCTGATAAATAACGCCACACGGTACCCGGCGATTCGTCCGGCTCAGAATCCGAACATGTGATCGAGCGAAAAGGCACTGCCGTCGCGCGCGATCAGGCCATGATAGCCGAAAAGGCGACATGTAGTGTCGCGGATCAGCACATAGCCGGTGCCGGCCGCACCGGGTTCGGCCGCCGCCGCGCGGGCCTTGGCATCGAAAGTGTCGCTGAGCCGAAAATGCACCGACCCGCCACAGGCGATGCGCAGGGTTTCCTCGGCCACGACATGGCCTGCGCCGTCATGCAGCTGCAGCAGGGTCTCGGACGTCGCGTGCCAGGGGGTCGAGGCGGGATAGATCAGGTGACAGAAGGTGTCGAGGTCGCCATCGTCGACCGCCATCGCCGGGTCGGTGCGCAGGAACAGCCGCGTCGACAGGCCCGGTGGTGCACCGGAATAGGATTGCGGCTCGTTGTTCCAGGTCAGGACCGTGTTGAATATATGGGCGCCGAAGCTGGTCTCCGCGGCATGGCCCGAACCGCGGGCCTCATAACGGAACAGCCCGTGCAGCCAGCCGTCGACGCCGCGCGTCGCGGCCCCGAAATCATAGATCAGTTCCATGTGGCCAGCGTCACCACGGAGCGCGTCCGACCCATTCAGGGCGTCGTCGATGTCCAGTGCGACGCTGTCCGATCGGGTGAGCTCACCGAATTCATGCCGGCCAACTTCCTGTCCGGCGGCGTCGAAGAACAGCGCGCGCAGGGGCAGGGTTTCCTGGGTCCGCGCCATCGGTGTGGGCAAGGTGATCGAGCGGAAGTCATCGCGCGGCAGGATTGGGGCGGGCAGGATGAAGCCCTTGCCCATCAAGTTGCCGATCTCGGCGATGCGGGGATCGGGTTCGAGGTCCGTTCGCTCGACATTCACATGGGCGGTGCGCCGACGTTCGACCGCGTCGTCGGAACGGCTTTCGATCTCGTAGCGCGGTCGCACGAAATGCTTGCCCGCATGGACTTCGATCTGCGCCGGCCAGTGGGCATCGGGGAGCAGATCGGCGGCGTCGAGGGCATAGGTGCCGAAGGGCGCGATCTCGCGGTCGAGCCAGGCGGTCTTGTCGTCACCCATGAGGTTGAGGCCGACCACCCCGGCCGGGATCGGGCGGGGGTGACTGTTTTGAATCCACAGCAGCACCCGTTCGCCGGGGGCCGGTGCCGGCAGGCCGGCGTAGAAATCGGCGGGCCACGCATTGGCATCATGGGTGCAGGAGAGATCGCGCGGGTCATCGCCATAGGTGTCGAGCGCATATTTGACGATGTCGTGCCCGGTCGCGCCGATCGCGTGGATGAACAGCTGTCCGGTGAAATCTTCGAACCCGAACCGGGCACAGACTTCGGCGCTGTCGATCGTCACGCCGCCGGGGGAATCGGGCAACGCCAGGTCCCATTCCGCGCGGGTCGTGCCCTGCGCATCGATCAGTGTCAGCCACAGGGTGACATTCGCGCTGCCATAGCGATGCCAGTAGTTGGCCGTGGCCACACGGGTGTGCAAGCGCCCGCCGCGCCCGTCCGGGACGTCGCGGAAGAAGGCGAAGTTCGTGGCGAAGTTGAGCGGATCGAGATAGCGGTGCTTGTTGGTCAGCCGGTCCTTGGGCAGGCGCAGTTCGTCGAGGGTGACGATCTCCATGCCGTCGGGCACGAGATGGGCGATGTCGCCGACCGCTTTCCCGGCATCGAACGCGACGACCAGAAGATGGGAGGCGGTGGACGATGCGAGATCGGTCACGGGTTGTGTCGTTTTGCCCAACACGGGCTGACCCAACGCCGCCAAATCCTGGACCAGGACCTCTGCGATCGGCAGCGCGGCGAGCGGGAACAATTCCGCGAGCGCCGGCGCGAAGCCCGAGGGGTCGTAGATGGCCACGGCGCGGGCCGCAGCCAGGCGCGCGATCATGGCCTTTGCCAGGGGCTCTGCCGCCGGGTGGCCCGCGGCCTTGAAGAACGGGAAGCCGCCTTTGACGTTCGAGAAAGTGTCGATGTTGAGCGTCATGGCGGTTCGCTATCCGGCGATCTTTTTGAAGAATGCGGAGATTGAGTGCCGCACCTGCTCGCGCAGCTTGTAGCGGCGGCTGTTGACCCAGTTCAGCTGGATCGTCCGCCGCTCACCGTCGAACGGGTGATGCCCGTGCCAGGCATTCGGGATGCACGGGAAGGCAACAAACGTGCCCTCGTCCGGCGGCACTTCGACCGCATGATCATCAAGATCGTCGGGGCTGCGCAGCAACCGCAACTGGCCGCCGGGCTCCTCCCAGGACGGGTTCATGTAGAGCAGGACCGTGACCAGCTTGCCGGATGAATCGGTATGTATTTTTCCGTCGGTCGGCCGGGCGCGGCCACGGACCGTGACCATGGTCGGCTTGCCGGTCAGGTCGATCCCCAATTTTTCGCCCAGAGCCGCCGCCAATTCGGGGCCTTCGAGCGCTTCCAGCAGTGCTGCGAAACCGGGCCCGTAGCGCAGCTGGCCCGTGGGGAAGCTGCCCGCGCGTTCGATGGTCGGGAAATCCTCGTTGGCCGCGCGCAGGGCATCCTGCGAGATCAGGCCCGGCACGAGGACATGATCGAACGGGTCATGTCCAACGGGGGCTGATCCCAAGGCTTCGAAATCAATGACTGACATACTCGTCTCTTAAATCGCGACTCGCGTGAATGCAAACGATGCGGCTTCAGCCCCGGTGCGCCATCCGCTTTCTGACTTCGTCCACCACCACGACCATGTCGTCGGGCGGGTCGTAGGTCCACTGTTCAAGCGCCCCCGAGAATGCGCGCGTGATGCCGCGCGCCGCCATGGCGTCATGGAAGCGTGTGAATTTCTTTGACCCGCCCTCGAGATGGACCACATGCACCGGCTTGCCCGTGGCCGCCGCCTCGCTGACCATGTTTACGGAATCTCCCGTCACGATGAGCGAGTCTGCGTGGGCGAGGATGCCCAGATAGGGGTTCGGGCCGGTCTCGTCCCAGATGTCGACATCCAGCCCGGCGAGCGCGGTCCCGATCGTATCGAGCACGAATTTTGGTGTGCGCCGTGACGGCGTGATGGCCAGCCCCCAGCCGTGATCGGCCGCGAGCGCGCGCAATTGCATCGCCAGCGTTTCGCCCATCTCCGGCGTCATGCGGTACACCGCGTTGTCACCCCCCAGGAGGACGCCCGCGAGCGGGCGGGGAAGGCGTGACACCCGCTCGGCGAATGCCGCCCGTGCCGCTTCGAGCGCAGCGGGATCAACCCCCTGCATCGCGCCAAGCGTCGAGACGACATTGTCGCCATGCAGCCGGTCATGGGCCGGCGCGACGACGAGGTCGAACGATCCGACCGGGATTCCGGGATCCTGGATCTGGATGCAGAAGGTTTGGCCGCCGCTGGCCTTGCGGATCGCGCGCGCCGGGGCCACCGATTTGCGGCCCGACGCGATCAACAGGTCGGGCCAGGGCGGCGTGAGTGGCGTGGAGCCCGCCGTGATCACACCCATACTCGCTGGGATCAGCGTCGGGGGCAGCCATGCCCAGGGGCGGCGCAGATCAACGGTCTTGATGTCGGGATCGTGGCCCAGTGCGCGGGCAAGACCGAGGCACTGGTTCACCATGCCGATCTTGCCATCGGTGAGTATCCAGCAGGATTGGATGTTGGGCGGTACGGTCATCGACACTGGTTGTATCGCCGGGAATTCGGCGCAATTTGAGCAAGCTTGCGTTTGAAATATAATTTCAATCTGCTAGCATCCGGTTCGGCTGTAACGGTGACTATAAGCGGGGCAATGGGTGATTCCCATTGCGGGTCCTGCGAAAACGAAAGCCGGGCCATCCTGGAGAGTGAACAGAATGCCGGACAGTGATCGGGGGGGCGAAGGCGCCCTGAACCGCAAAGTGAAACTCGATGCGATCGACCGGCGAATCCTGCGCAATCTTCGTGATGAGGGCCGTATCACAAATGTCGAGCTTGCGCGGCGTGCGGGAATTTCCGCGCCGCCATGTTTGCGTCGCGTCCGTGCGCTGGAATCGGCCGGCTACATCAAGGGCTATCACGCCGAACTCGAGGCCGAGCAGCTCGGCTACGAAGTCGCGTTTCACGCGCTGGTCGGGCTCGACGGCCAATCCGACGCGGTGTTGACCGAATTTGAACGTGTCGTGGCTGATTGGCCCGAAGTGCGCCGCTGCGACATGATTCGCGGTGGCGGCGACTTCATGCTGCGTTTCGTGGCGCGCAACACCGCCCATGAGAACGAACTGACCACCCGCCTGACGGGCGTGCCCCACGTCTCGACGGTGCAGACATTCCAGGTGATCCGGAGTTCGAAATACGCCTCGGGCGTCCCGGTGGACGACCCGACGGACTAGGCCGCGGTCTTTCTTAGCGGACGATGCCTAGCGGAAGCGGACGGACACGACCTCGAAATACCGCACGCCGTTGGGCGTGGTGACCTCGACGCTATCGCCGATCTCGCGGCCAATCAGGGCCTTGCCGAGCGGCGACATGATCGAGATCTTGCGCTGCTCGATATCGGCTTCGAATTCGCCGACCAGCTGATAGGTGTTTTCCTCGTCGGTCTCTTCATCGGCAAGCTTCACCTTGGCGCCAAACCGCACGATCTTGCCCTTGAGCTTCGTTGTGTCGATGATCTCGGCGCGCTTGGTGGTGTCTTCAAGCTCGCCGATCCGGCCCTCAACAAAGCTCTGCCGTTCGCGCGCAGCATGATATTCAGCGTTCTCGGAGAGATCGCCGTGTTCACGCGCTGCCGCGATGGCCTTCACGATCGCCGGACGTTCGACGGTCTTGAGGTTTTTCAACTCTTCTTGAAGGGCCTCGTGGCCCTCCGGAGTCATTGGGATTTTATCCATGATTCGACCGCTTTTCGATCGTTGTTACGAACGATTGATTGTTACGAACGACAGACTAAAACACCCGCCTCGGGCCGCACCAGCCATTTTGGCGTAATGCGGACATCCAGCGGGCTTAAGCCGTTCAAAAGTCGATGCTAAAATACGACTGAAGTGGCGCAACTTCAAGTGCACCGCTGCGCATTGCACCAATTGATGCCACGGCGGCCCGCGCACCGGCGACTGTCGTGTAGTAGGGAATGCGTTGATTCAGGGCTGTGCGACGCAGGCTGTAGCTGTCGGCAATCGAGCGGACACCCTCGGTGGTGTTGAAGACCAGCTGGATTTCGCCGTTCTGCATCGCATCCACGATGTGCGGGCGCCCCTCGAGAACCTTGTTGATCGTGTCGACCGGAATGCCGTTGTCGGCCAGATGGCGTGCTGTGCCGCTGGTGGCGACGATCTCGAAGCCCATCTCCACGAGCCCGCGCGACATTTCGACCATGGCCGCCTTGTCGCGCTCGCGCACGGAGATAAAGACCCGGCCTTCGACCGGCACCACGGTGCCGCTGCCGAGCTGGGATTTCGCGAAGGCGTGCCCGAAATCACGATCGAGCCCCATCACCTCGCCGGTGGATTTCATCTCCGGGCCCAGGAGCGTATCGACCCCCGGGAAGCGGGCGAAGGGGAATACGGCTTCCTTCACCGCGACATGCCCCGGCGGGATTGAATGATCCTGCAGGTCGAAGTCGGCGAGCATCTCGCCGGCCATCAGACGCGCCGCGACCTTGGCGATGGGCACGCCCGTCGCCTTGGCCACGAAGGGCACCGTGCGACTGGCGCGCGGGTTTACCTCGATCAGGTAGACCTCTTCATCCTTCACCGCATACTGGACATTCATCAGGCCCAACACTTTCAGGGCCCGCGCCAGCACTTCGGTCTGGCGGCGGATCTCGGCGAGCACGGGTTCGCTGAGGGAATAGGGGGGCAGGGAACAGGCGCTGTCGCCGGAATGAATCCCCGCTTCTTCGATATGCTCCATGATGCCGGCGACATGGACATTGCCCTCGCGATCGCAAAGCGCGTCGACATCGACCTCGATGGCGTCCTGCAGATAACGGTCGAGCAGCACCGGACTGGTGCCCGACACGCGCACGGCCTCGTTGATGTAACGGGTCAGCGCTTCCATTTCATGGACCAGCTCCATGGCTCGGCCGCCAAGTACATAAGAGGGCCGGATCAGGATCGGGAAGCCGAGCTCCTCGGCGGCGGCCAGCGCCTCCTCCGCACTTGTGGCGATCGCGTTTTCGGGCTGGCGCAGCCCCAGATCCTGGATCAGCTTCTGGAAGCGCTTGCGGTCTTCGGCCAGGTCAATCGCGTCCGGCGAGGTGCCGAGTATCGGGATGCCGGCCGCTTCGAGCGCGTGGGCCAGCTTGAGCGGAGTCTGGCCGCCGAATTGTACGATCACGCCCTTGAGGGTGCCCTTCGTCTGCTCGAGCTTGCAGATCTCGATCACGTCTTCTGCCGTCAGCGGTTCGAAGTAGAGCCGGTCCGACGTGTCGTAGTCGGTCGAGACGGTTTCCGGGTTGCAGTTGACCATGATCGTTTCATAGCCGGCTTCCTCGAGTGCGAAGACGGCGTGGACACAGCAATAGTCGAACTCGATCCCCTGGCCGATACGGTTCGGCCCGCCACCGAGGATCATGATCTTTTCGCGATCGCTCGGCTCGGCCTCGCACTCGCCCAGCTGGGAAGAATCCCCCTCATAGGCGGAATACATATAGGGCGTCTGGCTCGGGAACTCGGCCGCGCAGGTGTCGATCCGCTTGAACACGGGGTGCAGGTCGAGCTTGTCGCGCAGCGCGGCCACGTCGGCCTCGGTCCGGTCGGACAGCTCGGCCAGCCGGGCATCAGAAAAGCCCATCCGCTTGAGGCGCATCAGGCTGTCGAAATTCTCGGGCAGGCCGGCCTCAATTACATGTGTTTCCGCCTGCACGATGGCCGAGATCTGGTTCAGGAACCAGGGGTCGAAATGGGTCACACGCTGAATGTCGTCGGCGGAGATGCCGAGGCGAAAGGCCTGGGCGATATTCAGCAGCCGATCGGGCGTGGGTTGGCCGAGTGCGGCGAACACCGCGTCCTCGTCGATGCCCTTGGCGCTGTGCGCGCCGGGGATCGTCACTTCGTTCAGGCCGGTCAGCCCGGTTTCCATCGAGCGGTAGGCTTTTTGCAGGCTCTCGGCGAAGGTGCGGCCGATCGACATCACCTCGCCGACGGACTTCATCGACGTGGTCAGGGTCGCGTCGGTGCCCGGGAATTTCTCGAAGGTGAAGCGGGGCATCTTGGTGACGACGTAATCAATCGTCGGTTCGAAGCTGGCCGGGGTCGTGCCGGTGATCTCGTTGGTCAGCTCGTCGAGGGTATAGCCGACGGCGAGTTTCGCCGCGATCTTGGCGATCGGGAAGCCGGTGGCCTTCGAGGCCAGCGCTGAGGAGCGGCTGACCCGCGGGTTCATCTCGATCACCACCATCCGCCCGTCTTTCGGGTTGATGGCGAACTGTACGTTTGAGCCGCCGGTCTCGACCCCGATCTCGCGCAGGCACGCGATCGAGGCGTCGCGCATGATCTGGTATTCCTTGTCGGTCAGGGTCAGCGCCGGGGCGACCGTGATGGAATCACCGGTGTGCACGCCCATCGGGTCGATATTCTCGATCGCGCAGATGATGATGCAGTTGTCCGCCTTGTCGCGGACGACCTCCATCTCATACTCCTTCCAGCCGAGCACCGATTCCTCGACCAGCACCTCGCTGACGGGCGAGGCGTCGATCCCGCCCATGACGATCTCGAAGAATTCCTCGCGGTTGTAGGCGATGCCGCCGCCCTGGCCGCCCAGGGTGAAGCTCGGACGGATGATCGCGGGCAGGCGCACCATGTCGAGCGCCGTCGCGGCGTCCTCGCGGTTGTTGACCTGCATGGAGCGCGGCGACTCCAGCCCGATCTTGCTCATCGCCTCGCGGAACTGCAGCCGGTCTTCGGCCTTGTCGATGACGTCGGCGCGCGCACCGATCATCTCGATGCCCAGCCGCTCGAACGTGCCGTCACGGTCCAGGGTCAGGCAGGTGTTGAGCGCGGTCTGGCCGCCCATGGTCGGCAGGATCGCGTCGGGCCGCTCGGCCTCGAGAATCTTGGTCACCATCTCGGGCGTGATCGGCTCGATATAGGTGGCGTCGGCGAATTCCGGATCGGTCATGATCGTCGCCGGGTTGGAATTCACCAGCACGACGCGGTAGCCCTCGTCCTTGAGCGCCTTCACGGCCTGGGTGCCCGAATAGTCGAACTCGCAGGCCTGGCCGATGATGATCGGCCCGGCGCCGACGATCATGATGGTTTTGATGTCTGTGCGTTTGGGCATGTCAGACTTGTCCGTCAATCATTTCGACGAACCGCTCGAACAAATAGTGGCTGTCATGGGGGCCGGGGGATGCCTCGGGGTGGTACTGCACGGAGAAGACCGGCGCGTTTTTCACCCGAATGCCTTCGAGCGAGCCGTCGAACAGTGACTGGTGGCTCATCTCGACATTTGCGGGCAGGGAAGCCTCGATCACCACGAAGCCGTGGTTCTGGCTCGTGATCTCCACCTTGCTGGTCGCCAGGTCCTTGACCGGGTGGTTCGCACCGCGATGGCCGTGATGCATTTTTTCAGTCTTGGCACCGAGCGCCAGGCAGAGCATCTGATGGCCGAGGCAGATCCCGAATGTCGGCACGCCGGCGTCGAGCACGCCCTTGATCATCGGCACGGCATATTTGCCGGTCGCGGCCGGGTCGCCGGGGCCGTTCGACAGGAACACCCCATCGGGCTTGTGGCGCAGGACATCACTCGCGCTGGCGCTGGCCGGGACGACCGTGACCTTGCAACCGAGGCCGGCGAGCGAACGCAGGATGTTGCGCTTGGCACCGAAATCGACCGCCACCACGTGACGGGTGGGCCTGGCCATTTCGCCATGACCCTTGCCGAGCGCCCAGGGTGTCTCGGTCCATTCATGGGTCTGGGTGCAGGAGACATCTTTCGCCAGATCCGCACCTTCGAGCCCGGGCCAGTCGCTTGCCGCGGCGCGCAGGGTGGCCGCGTTGATCGGCGTGTCGGGCTGGTGCGCAATGGCGCCGTTGGGGGCGCCGGCGTCGCGGATATGCCGGGTCAGACGGCGCGTGTCGATGCCCGCCAGGCCGACCATGTTGTTCGATTTGAGCCAGGCGTCGAGATGCTCGACGGCGCGCCAGTTGGACGGGTCGGTGATGTTCGCGCGTAACACGCAGCCGCGCGCGGCCGGTGTGGTCGTCTCGATGTCTTCCGGGTTCGCCCCGACATTGCCGATATGAGGGAAGGTGAAGGTGATGATCTGCCCGGCATAGGAGGGGTCGGTCAGGATTTCCTGATAGCCGGTCAGCGAGGTGTTGAAACAGACCTCGGCGACGGCGACACCCGTGGCGCCGATGCCGCGGCCCCAATACACCGACCCGTCGGGCAGGACCAATGCGCCGGTCGCCCATTCGGGTTGGCTCCGGTCTTGTGGCGCGTTCACGGCCATGTCTTCCGATCCTTAGGGTTGGCGGGCACGCATGGTTTGCGGGGCCGCCGGGGCAATTCATTCCTGAGAGCCGACCGCCACGCGGCCGGAGGCACCTGTATGAGGCGCAAATTGCCGGGTTGTTTACGGCACCCCGCGGGAGTCGTCAAGCAAAGGGCGAGAAAGAAAAAACCAATAAAAAACAACGACTTAGACGTCTTCTGATCCGATTGCCTTCGCAATCCAAATCCTTTACCTTCTGCGGCTTCTGGAAAAGGCCAAAAAATTCATGTTTCGCGATCAACTTCCCGAGGCGCTGCGCACGGCGTTGAAAGAAAAAGACCAGCGTGCGGTCTCGACCCTGCGCCTCATCATGGCTGCGCTGAAGGACCGTGATATCGCGGCCCGCGGCAAGGGCAACGATGAGGGGATCGGCGAAGACGAGATCCTCCAGATGCTCCAGACCATGGTCAAGCAGCGCCGTGATTCCATCACCATGTACGAAAAGGGTGGGCGTCTGGAACTGGCGCAGCAGGAAGCCGAAGAGATCACCATCATCGAGCGCTACCTGCCCAAGCAACTCGGCGACGCCGAAATAGAGACCGCTGTCGACACGGTGATCGCCGATGTCGGCGCGGCCGGGCTCAAGGATATGGGGGCCGTCATGGGCGCCCTGCGCGAGGGCTATGCCGGTCAGATGGACTTCGGTAAGGCCAGCGCCATCGTCAAGGCGCGCCTCGGCGCCTGACATCTTCATCAGATGCCCCGGCAAAAAAAGCCGCCCGGGTAAACAGTCCCCGTCTTTAATTTTATCCTCAGCACGTAATTCCGGTCATACCCGCGACTCCGGCGGTATATTGATGGGTGCGTGCTGGCCTGTGCCCGCACCCGATTGCACATGAGGATCGAACTTGGCCTTTCCGCCGCAATTTCTTGATGAGTTGCGCACGCGGCTTCCGGTGTCGGAAGTCGTGGGCAGGAAAGTGCGCCTGGTCCGCAAAGGCCGTGAGTTCGCCGGCCTGTGCCCGTTCCACAATGAAAAAACCCCGTCCTTCACGGTGAATGACGACAAGGCGTTCTATCATTGCTTCGGTTGCGGCCAGCATGGCGACGTCATCACCTTCGTGATGGAGACCGATGGGCTGAGCTTCCCCGAGGCGATCGAGCGGCTCGCAGGCCAGGCCGGGTTGGAGGTGCCGCAATCCTCACCCCAGGAGCGCGAGCGCGCCAAGGTCCGCTCGACTCTCTATGACGTCGTCGAGCAGGTCTGTAGCTGGTACCAGGAACATCTCACGCAGCCCGGTGGGCAGGCGGCCTATGACTATCTGCGCGGGCGCGGCTTCACCGACGAGACGATCGAGCGGTTTCGCCTCGGCTATGCGCCGGACGGACGCGGGCGTCTGCTGCAGGCGATGGAGGCGCGCGGCGTGCGCCAGGACCAGCTGGTCGAGGCCGGGCTCATCAAGCTGCCCGAAGGTGGCGGCAATCCGCGCGACTATTTCTTCGACCGGGTGATCTTTCCGATCAACGACAGCCGCGGCCGGGTGATCGCGTTTGGCGGGCGTATCCTGGGGGACGGCCAGCCGAAATATCTCAACTCCCCCGAGACGCCGCTCTTCCATAAGGGGCGCAGCCTCTACAATTTCACCATGGCGCGCGAGGCCTCACGCGAGGCCGGCACCGTCATCGTCGCCGAGGGCTATACAGACGTGATCGCGCTGGCCCAGGCCGGTTTGCCGAACGCCGTCGCCCCGCTGGGGACCGCGCTGACCGAAGATCAGATCCGCCTCATCTGGCGTGTCGCCGACGAGCCGGTGCTGTGCTTCGACGGCGACACCGCCGGCGAGCGCGCCGCCCTGCGCGCGGCCGAGCGCGCCCTGCCGCTGCTGCAGCCGGGCAAGACATTGCGCTTCATGGCGCTGCCGTCTGGCGAGGACCCCGATACGCTGATCAAGGCGCGGGGTGCGGAAGGCTTCCGGACCCTGCTGTCGGGCGCCCACCAGCTCGTCGATGTGCTCTGGCAGTCCGAGGTGTCCGCGGCCAGCCACGACACCCCCGAACGCCGTGCCGACCTGGAACGCCGCGTCAATGCGCGCCTGGCGCAGATCGAGGATCCGGGCGTCAAATATCACTATCAACAAAGCATGCGGCAGCGCCTGCGCGACCTGTTCTTCATTGCGCGGCCTGCAAAGAGTGGAAATCAGCGGGGCAAGGGCCGGTATGATGGCCCGAAACGGCCGGAATTGGCTCCTGGATTGGGCGCGCGTGGTGATATCGGTGCGATGAAAGCCCAGCAGGAGCGGATGATCCTGGCCACATTGGTCAATCACCCGGACCTTTTGCATGACTCTCTCGAGGCGCTGAATGAAATTTCCCTGCAAAGCACGGAACTTGACACCCTGCTCCGGGTGATCTTAAACCTCGCGGTCACGACGCCGGTCCTTGACTCCAAGGACCTGCAACGCCATTTGATCCAGAGCGGCTATGAAGTGCCGCTGGGACAGGTTTTGCATCCGCAAGTGTATCGTCAGGCGTCGTTCGCGGCTCCGGATGCAACGATTGCGGATGCGCGTGCTGCGCTGGATGAGATTCTGGGGCAGTATCGATACCGGCGAGAACGGCTGGCCCCGGACCGGGTGGATGCAAAAGAGGATCTTGCGGACGACAACAACGAGGCGAGTAGTAACAAATTTCTCGAGTTGGTCCGCGAAGAATCCGGTGCGGGCGGTCTGTATGAATAATTTGGCAAGTGCGCGATAGCGCGGCATAGCCGCCGCCGCTGCGAGGGAAAATATGGCACGAAACGAAGCCCAGGAAGAAAACACCGAAGAGCGTGAGGACACGCCCGACGGTCCGTTGATGGATGGCTCGGTTCAGGGCGTCAAGAAGATGATCGCGCGCGGCAAAGAACGCGGGTTCATCACCTATGACGAGCTGAACGAAACGCTGCCCCAGGACCAGGTGTCTTCGGAGCAGATCGAGGACGTCCTCGCGCAGCTTTCGGAAATGGGCATCAACGTCGTCGAGGAAGAAGAAAAGGACGACACGAGCGCGAAGGCGACCGGAGACGGCGACAAGCCGGCCACGGCGGCCGAAGACGCCAAGGCCGACGTCCCCGCTGTGGCGGCCAAGACCCGCACGGGCGCCGAGGATCTGGGCCGCACGGATGACCCGGTCCGCATGTATCTGCGTGAGATGGGTTCGGTCGAACTGCTGTCGCGCGAGGGCGAGATCGCCATTGCCAAGCGGATCGAGGCCGGCCGCGAGAAGATGATCGGCGCGATCTGTGAATCGCCGCTGACGATCCGGGCCATCATCGCCTGGCGCGCCGCGCTCGAGAAGGAACAGATCCTGCTGCGCGACGTCATCGACCTGGATGCCACCCATAGCGGCGGCCCGGGCGAGGACAATTCCGCAAATGGTGGCGCGCAGGCCAATGCCGCCAACCGCCTGAAAGCGGCCACCGCCGCGCGCGCCGCAAATGGCGGCGACGACAAGAAGGCCGACAACGACAATGACGATGACGACGACGAGGATGAGGGCGCAAACCTCTCTCTCGCCGCGATGGAAGCCAAGCTGAAGCCTGAAGTGCTCGGCCTGTTCGACACCATCGAGAAGACCTACAAGAAGCTGCGCAAGCTGCAGGAGCAGCGGCTCGCGGGCATGAAGAACAAGTCCGATCAACTCTCCAATCCGCAGGAAAAGCGTTACGCCAAGCTGCAGGTTGAGCTGGTCGAGTATATGGAGAAGGTGCGGCTCAACAACGGCCGGATCGAGGCCCTTGTCGACGAGCTGTACGGCCTCAACCGCCGGCTCACCAGCTTCGAGGGCAAGCTCCTGCGTATGGCGCTCGACAGTGGTGTCTCGCGCGAGGATTTCCTCGAAGAGTATATGGGCAACGAGCTCGACCCGCGCTGGGTCAGCCGGATCGGGCGCCTGAAGCGCAAGGGCTGGAAGAAATACGCCGAGAAAAACGCCGACGAGATCCGCGCCATCCGCAAGGAGATCATCGAGATCGCCGCGCGCGTCGGCCTGCAAATCTCCGAGCTGCGCCGCATCGTCCAGACCGTCCAGCAGGGCGAGAAGGAAGCCGGTCGGGCGAAGAAGGAAATGGTCGAGGCAAACCTGCGCCTCGTGATTTCGATCGCCAAAAAATACACCAACCGCGGCCTGCAGTTCCTCGACCTGATCCAGGAAGGCAATATCGGCCTGATGAAGGCGGTCGATAAGTTCGAATATCGCCGCGGCTATAAATTCTCGACCTACGCCACCTGGTGGATCCGCCAGGCGATCACGCGTTCCATTGCCGATCAGGCGCGCACGATCCGTATCCCGGTCCACATGATCGAGACGATCAACAAGCTCGTCCGCACCTCGCGCCAAATGCTCCACGAGATCGGCCGCGAACCGACGCCGGAAGAGCTGGCCGGGCGCCTGCATATGCCGCTCGAGAAGGTGCGCAAGGTGCTCAAGATCGCCAAGGAGCCGATCTCGCTCGAAACACCGATCGGCGACGAGGAAGACAGCCATCTCGGCGACTTCATCGAAGACAAGAATGCGGTGCTGCCGGTCGATGCCGCGATCCAGTCGAACCTGCGCGAGACCACGACCCGCGTGCTGGCGTCCCTGACGCCGCGCGAGGAGCGCGTGCTGCGCATGCGCTTTGGCATCGGTATGAACACCGACCACACGCTCGAGGAGGTCGGCCAGCAATTCTCGGTCACCCGCGAGCGCATTCGCCAGATCGAGGCCAAGGCGCTCCGGAAGCTCAAGCACCCGTCGCGCTCGCGCAAGCTACGCAGCTTCCTCGACCATTAGGTCGCGCGAAGTCTGAAATAGAAAAGGCCGGCATTTCGCCGGCCTTTTTCGTGGGGTGTGGGAGGGGGGAAGCCCCGGTTCAATCGGCCCTGAACAGCAGCTCGACGAAATCCCGGTAGAGACCGATCTGCGCGGCGACGAGCTTCGGCTCTTTCAGGGTCTTCGACATGATGAAGGCCCCCTCGAGGGTCACGGTGAACATGTCCGCCAGATCGTCTGAGTTGACCGGCGGGTTCGGCGTGTGGGTTTCCGCGACTTTGTCGATCATGGTGCCGAGGGTCGCGCGCCAGTCGCGATAGGTGTCCTCGATGATCTGCATTGTCCGGTCGTCGAACAGGTTTGCCTCATAGAGGTAGGAGGCGAACAGGCAGCCCGGAAAGGGTTCCTCGAAACCCTCCATCAGCTCCTCATAGAGCCCGATGAAAATCAGCAGTTGCTGCAGCGGGTCACGGGAGAGCTTTTCCGCCCGGGCGCGAAATCCATCGCGCAGTTCCAGATCCGCGTGGGCAAAGCGCTCGACCAGCATGTGGGCCAACGCCGCCTTACTCTCGAAGTGATAGAAGAACGCGCCCTTGGTCACGCCCACCGCGGCGATCAGCTTGTCGATCGAGGTGAACGAGCTCTCCCACGACGTGCAGAACTGCTACTACGTTTGCCGTCCGTAGACCCAAATATCCATGATCTTTGAGGGGGCGCCGCGCAACGGTGCCCCTCCTCGTATCTCCTGAGCCTGTGCTATAGGAGTCCTGCATCACGCGTGCGTGGGCCCGTAGTTCAGTTGGTTAGAACGGACCGCTCATAACGGTCATGTCGCAGGTTCGAGTCCTGCCGGGCCCACCATTTTTTCAAGGACTTAGCAGCACACTGCATTGGTTTCCCAATATTGTAAGTGAGCTGTAAGTGAGCGCTTAGGGTATTTGCATCGGTAGTTTTAGATACTGAGCGCACTGTTCTCGCGAATCTCTTCTGCAAAATCGGGCTGTCTGAGGGCGTATGCGTCAAGGCAGGGCACTCGAAGAAGCAACTCAACAGGCACGTCATCGTTCCGTTCAGGATGGGCCGCTGCAATTGCCGCCGCAGCTCTGGAAGCCGAACGAAGACGCATCGGTCGCTTGCAAGGTCCGAGCACGCTACAGAGCGATCCAATTGAGCCCTGGTACACGGGACAGGCAGACGGCGACAAACCAGCCGGGCGTCGCACATTGTGGTAGAAGAAAATCTCCGACGTCTGATGACCTAAACGATGACAACCATACTTTTGTCTTTCTCGCGGAGTGCGACGAACTGCTGTTTCAACTGATCTGAAAAGCGATTCTGTTCGATACAGATCATCTGAAGACCGGCGGCCGAATTCACCCATTCGAGCAAGGCTGCTCCGCCGGCATCACCCAGGTCACAGCCGACAAGACCGAGGTCTCGGATATTCCGAGGCATGGATTGCGCAAGGGCAATCGCCCCCTCGTCTTCAATATCGGGATTATAACTGACGCTGAAGGACTGGAGTAACGCGGCTTCCGGCGTGGTCAGAGAGTGCAAGGCGCGCGCAATAACAAGGGTATCGGATTTATTGAGACCGGCACGCCGCAAGTGCAAGTCGAACTTTCGCCATGCCCCTTGTGAGTTTTCCAGTTTGTAAGCAGCGGTCATACAGACCTCACCGCCTACCAATCGAAGCGCGTTGGCCAGTTTGTTTGATAAACCTCTGCGGGCATCTACCTCAAGCGTATCGGCCAGAACTGGCAACGCCACTGTCCCGCCAACCGACACAAAAGCCGCGCCTGCAATACCCCTTAGAATGTCACGTCGTCGCATTCGAAACTCCCCTCCAATAAGTTTTCTACGTTTGAAGCTTCGGTTTGGGTCAGCTGACGCACTCACTTACTGGAGTTTCCTCTCTGTTCAACGGATGCGCCAGATATCTAAGGCAAGCGCTTCATACCCGTCGCCGTCTGCAGCTTGAAGCACCTCTGCTGCGCATTTCGAATGACCTTGCCCCCGTTATTCCCCCACTTATGAGTAGAGTCTGTTCTGGTTGTGGTCCTGGTTGGATCGAACTGGGAGTTGGCGGAAGGGAGATCAAACAACCCATGAGCACCCTCTAACAGGGTGGCGTGGCTCACGGAATCAACTAGCTTCCCGGCGATAGGTCTCGACAACAACCAATAATCACGACATTGATGACCGGTCCGTCGAAGCAGACGTTTGTACGGCCACGCTCTCCGTCAATTATGTTCAGTTTTTCGAATCGGCGCCCTGTCTATAGGCCGGGCGGAAGAGATCGTTACTGGCGATGTCGGTGGCGATGCGGTTCAAGGTCTTGAGTTTTGCGCCGGCATCCGTTCCCTGCCCAACGGCGTGCAGCAGGTCGACGTAGCTTTTGAACCTTAGAAATTCTTCTTCAGCTCTGTGACTGATCAGAGGTTGATCATCGAAAGCGTTGACAAAATTTTCTGCTGCAACGGTGAGAAGGAAATATGCGGCTGATTGGTCTGGGTAGGTTTTTAGCCGATCACGGCAAACTCGCGCACTTTCACCATAGGCACGCACAGCTTTGCCGTTTTTCTCTATGATTTCGATAAGTTCACTCATGCTCATTGGGCTAACCCTTCCTGATTGGTGCTGATACTTCGGTGGCATCGCCACAACCGCCTGACTGTTCGACGAAGCTCTCGTTCTGCAAATCGCTGTTCCGCAAATCGCTGACGAGCATCGCGCCGGCCGCATGCGTGATGAACAGGGGCAACCCTGAATGTTCCAGCGCGGTGAGCGCAGTGAGGCCACAACCCCAGTAGACCGGCGTTTCGCCGGGTTCAGGCACCAGTAGTTCGCCGAAGTCCGGCTTGCCGATATCCGAGATGCCCAGTTCTGCGGGATCGCCGATATGCAGCGGCGCGCCGTGCACCTTCTCGAACCGGCCGGTCACGTCCACGACCGTCTCCACGTCCCGTTCGGCGAAGGGGCGCATGGAGGCGACCATCGGACCGCCGAACGGGCCCACGGAAACCGTGTCGCGGTCGGTGCGGAACAGCGAGCCCTGAATACCGAGTTCGAGATGGCGCAGCCGCACGCCAGCCTGGAGTAGCGCGTCTTCGACGGAAAACCAGCAACCGATGGCCAGCGCCACATGGTCATCCTGCCACAGTGCCAAGATATCGCCAGTGCTTTCGGTCCGCCGGCCGTCACGATAGACCCAGTATTCGGGCAGGTCCGTCCGAACGTCGATGTCCGGGCCCAGCTCGGGCATGGCGGGGTCGCCCGGTTCGCTGACCGCGAGGACCGGGCACGAACGCGCGTTTGCGCCGCAGAAATCGACGAACTGCGCGGCATATTCAGCGGGCAGGATGGCGAGATTGGCCTGCACGAACCCGGGTACATGGCCGGTCGTGAGTCCCGTGAAAGCGCCGTGTCTGGCTGCGGTGCGCAGCGCGCGCGGCGATGAATATCTGGGCTCTATGTCCACGACTGCCTACCCGGGTCGTTTCTCATGGCTGCGGCGGGTTCCGGCGTGCCGCATTCGAGAAACTGACCGTGATCGGTGCCCGAGAGCAGCTCGCCGTCCTCGCAGATAACCCTTCCGCGCGACAATGTGGTGATCGGCCATCCTTGGACATGCATGCCTTCAAAGGGCGTGTAGTCGACATTGTGATGGAGCATGTCGTTCGTGATCGTGACGCGCTTCTCCGGGTCCCAGATCGCGATGTCGGCGTCAGCGCCGACGGCAATCGTGCCCTTGCGCGGGTAGAGACCATATATGCGGGCTGCGTTGGTTGAATTGAGTTCGACGAACCGCTCGAGGCTGAACCGGCCGGCGATCACCCCTTCGGAAAACAGGATCGGCGCGCGGGTTTCCAGACCCGGCATGCCGTTTGCCACCTTGCGGAAGGGCGCGTCTGTTCCGAAACGTTTCTTGCCGTCATCGTCGAAGCGGTAGGGCGCGTGATCAGACGACAGGATATCAAACAACCCGTCCCTGAGGCCCTGCCACAGCACCTTCTGACTGGCTTCGTCGCGCGGCGGTGGTGAACACATGGCCTTTGCACCCTCGAAGTCGGGCATGTCCAGATCGGCCTCTGTGAGCATCAGATATTGCGGGCAGGTCTCCGCCAGAATGTTGACGCCCTTCGCACGCGCCCGGCGGATTTCCGCCGCCGCTTCCTGCCCGGACACATGCACGATGAGGATCGGCACGTCGGCAATTTCGGCCAGGGAAATTGCACGGTGGGTCGCCTCGCGCTCGACCACGCCCGGCCGGGAGGTTGCGTGATATTTCGGTTGTGTCTTTCCGGCGGCCTCCAGCCGTTCGGTTAGCCAGGTCAGGCATTCAAAATTCTCGGCGTGGATCATGACCAGCGCATCCAGGTCGCGTGCGCGCGCGAGAACGTCGAGAATTTGCCGGTCCGACAGTACCATCGCCGCATAGGTCATATAGACCTTGATCGATGTGTGCCCTGCCGCCACAAGGGCCGGCAGTTCCTGGCCGAGCACCGCCTCCGTGGGATCGGAGACGATCAGGTGGAACGCGTAGTCGATATGGGATTGACCCGCGGCGCGGCGATGATAGTCGGCCACGGCCGCGCGCAGGGATTGTCCGCGATGCTGAACGGCAAAGGGGATGATGGTGGTGGTGCCACCGAACGCGGCGGAGCGCGAGCCGGATTCGAACCCGTCCGCCATCACGGCCCCCCCCGAGGCGAGGCCCTCGGCCTGGGGTTGATCGAGATGGCAATGGGCGTCGATGCCGCCGGGCAGGACGAGCTTTCCGCCGGCGTCGATGGTGCGAGCGCCGCCGGTCAATCTCTCTGCCAGGGCGACGATGCGGCCATCCGTGATGCCGACGTCACACCGGCTGATACCGCCGGGGGCGGCGACCGTACCGTCACTAATAACGAGGTCGAAGGAACTCACTTCCTTGCCCGCTACTGAACGCGATAGACGGCCATGACGATGGCTTCGACGACGAGCAGAATTGCGAACAGCATGATGCCCACGCCCAGCAGCAGCAGGATCGAGGACAGCAACAGCGCGGTCTCGAAATTCTCTGCGGCGAACATAATGAGATAACCCAGGCCGCGTTCGGCCGACATGAATTCACCGAGGATGACGCCGATGATGCCGAAGGTGACGCCGAGACGCAGGCCCGAGAAAATGAACGGTAATGCGAAGGGGAACTTGATGCGCATGAATATTTGCGCGCGGCTCGCCATCAGTGAGTTGCCCATGCGCTCGTAAGTCGGGTTCGTCGCATTGAGTCCGGAGATGGTGGCAACGAGGACGGGAAAAAACGCGATGAACACGGAGAACAGGATCGTGGCTTCGATGTCTTTCCCGAACCAGAGGACGAAGACCGGCGCCAGCGCGACCTTCGGGATGAGCTGGAAGAACACGATGGTGGGGTAGATCATGTCCATGATGGTTTTCGAGTAGGACACGAGTGTCCCGAGAAAGATGCCGAGGACGGCGGAGGCCAGGATTCCCCAGGCCGCAGCCCAGAATGTGGGGCTGGCCTGCTGCGACATCAGCGAAAAGAACTCATACGATGTCTGTGCGACGGCGCTCGGTGCGGGAAGGATGACCGCGCTCACGCCGGTGAGGTGCACCCCGAGCTCCCACAACCCGATCAAGACGGCCGCCGCGAGAATCGGTTGTGCAAGCTTCAGGGCCCAGTCGGTCGCGTTGGCAAGAATCATTTCCTGCAGGCGCACGCCGGGACGCAGGCTTTTCGTCGGGTCAGGCGCAACGGTCATCGGGACATCCACCGGTTTGTGAGTGCATCCGCGGCATGGACGAGGCCATAGAAGGCCAGGCCCATGAGGCAAAGCACCGTGATCGAGGCGAGGATCAGGTCGGTTTCGAAATTCGAAGCGCCGAGGAGAATGAGGAAGCCGAGCCCTTCGGATGAGGATATGAACTCGGCGACGATGACGCCGATGACCGCCAGGGTGATGGCGATCTTGCAGCCACTGAAAAAGTAGGGAACGGACGCCGGCAGGCGCACCATCCAGAAGGTCTGCCAGTTGCTGGCATTCAGCGAGGTGCAAAGCCGCACGAGGGATTTGTCCGTGCTCTGCAGGCCTGCGACCATCGAGATCAGGATCGGAAAGAACGCGATAAAGGTCGCGATCGACATCCGGGACTCCCAGCCAATGCCCGCCCAGACAATGAACAACGGAGTCCAGGCGACCTTGGGGACCAGTTGGATCGTCACCAGCAAGGGGTAAACGGAGTCGCGCACATATTTGTTGATAGTGATCGCCGCCGCGAACCCGACACCGAGCAGCGTGGCGACGAAGAACCCGGCTATCGAGTCCCGCATCGTCGGGACCGTGTGGAACCAGATCAGATCGAACCGTTCGATCAGCGCGATCCAGATCAGGCTGGGCGCCGGCAGGATGACGGCCGGGTATTCGAAATATGTGACCAGGAATTCCCAGAGCAACAATATTCCCGCAGCAAAAAGCGTTGGATAGGCGAAGCTGCGAACGGTGCCGAGGTCGATGCCGAGATCATCCAGTCGTGCGCGCACGGGTTGGAGAGCCTTGCGAACTCCGAGTGTTGCGTCAGTCATCCTGTTTCTCGTGTCCAGTCAGTGGGGGATCAGCTGTCCGCTGTCCCGGGCAAGCTCTGATGCTCGATGCGTCCGCGCAGATACCCGCAGATTTCGTTGAATTCGGTGGTCTCACCGATCTCGAGGGTGCGCGGCCGTGGGAACGGGATCGTAATATCCTCGATGATCCGGCCTGGCCGGCTGCTCATGACGAGCACGCGGTCGGACAGAAACACGGCTTCGCGGATCGAGTGGGTCACGAAGAGCGCGGTCTTGTGATAGCTCTCCCACATGCGCATCAGAACCGCGTTCATCTCGTCACGGGTGATCGCGTCGAGCGCGCTGAAGGGTTCGTCCATGAGCAGGAGTTCGGGCTCATAGATCAGGGCGCGGCAGATCGCGACACGCTGGCGCATGCCGCCCGACAGCTGCCCGGGCTTGTGGTCGTAGAACCCATGGAGGCCGACCTGGTCGAGCAGCGCCTCGGCGCGGACGCGAAGATCGTCGGGCGGGCGTTTGAATACGCGATAGGGGAACATGACGTTCTCGATCGCGCTCTTCCATGGGAGCAGCGTCGGATCCTGGAACATGATCCCGATGTCTTCTCGCGGGCCGGCCATGGGAGTGCCGCCAATCGAGATGTTGCCCTCGGTGATGGCTTCCAGCCCACCTGCCATCATCAGCAAAGTGCTCTTGCCGCAACCACTCGGCCCGAGGAGGGACACGAACTGGCCGGACTCGATGGTGCAATTTGTCGGCGCGACGGCGTGGACGGCGCGTCTTGATTTGGGGTTGTATATCTTGCTGACGCCGTCGATCGCCAGGTAGGCATCCGGCGTTCCCGAAGGAACGCCGGATGTCTCGATATTCACCTCTTCCAGCAATGCCATCAATCAGTCCTAGCTGACGATTGCGGCATACGTGCCGAAGGTTTCCCGGACCTGTGCCCATTCGGCCGGGGTCAGCTTGACGCCGCCGATGAACTCGTTGGTCAGGAGGGTAGAGGCGTCCGGCTTGATCTCGCCGGGCTTCGATGACGATGCAAAGATGGTGTCCGTCATCGCGGCATAGGTTTCCGGAGAGCAGTAACCGATGGCGTTGTCCATGGCCTCGGGGACCAGAGACAAGGCGGCCCAGATTCCCAGACCCACATTCGACTGTTCGCGTGCGGAGCTCGAAAGCTTGAACTCGGGCACCTCGTCGAACATCTTGTCGATGGCCTTCTCCGGGTTCAGGAGGGTCGATTTCACACCCTCGCAGAGACCGATCGTGACGGCCTCGCAGAGCGCCTTCTCCTTGGCGAAGAACTCCGGAGACGTGGTCAGCGAGTTGCCATAGAAGGGCAGGCCGGCCTTGCTGTAGAGGAAGACGCGGGGCGTCTTGCCCGCGGCGAGCACCTTCGGCACGGCGCTGGTGCCGAAGGCCGAGATGGCATCGACCTGACCGTCGATCAGCGCGCGTTCGCGAACCTTGTTGTCGAGCGCGATGGCTTTGATCGAGTTCGGGTCAACACCGACATTCTTGTAGAAGGCCGGCAGGAACGGGAATTCGCCCGACGTCAGCGTGGAGCCGACGGTTGCGCCGTTCAGATCGCCCGGAGTCTTGATGGGTGAATCGGAAAGCACCAGCACGCCCATCGAGGTGTCGTAGCTCAGCGTGGCGAGGTTGATGAGGGGCAGCCCCTTGATCGCCTGCTGGATGGCATTCGGTGCGGCCGGAACGCCAAACTCGTACTGGCCCTGCGCGATCTGCTGAACGGCAAGCGCCGAGCCGGAACCCTTTTCGACGCTGACCTCGATGCCTTCCTTCTCCCAGAAAGGCAGCGCGGCAAAGGACCAGGCGGTCGTGCCCTGGGGCAGCCAGCCGAGGGTCAGTTTCACTTTGGTTTTCTTCGCCGCGTACACGGTCTTGGGAACGAATGCCGTACCGGCTGCGAGCGCCGCGCCGGTGCCGGCGAGGGCAACGAACTTGCGGCGCGAAACGCCGGACTTCGTTGCTGTGGTGTCTGGTGCTTTCTTTTTAGCCATTTTAACCCTGATCCTTCTTCAGTTTGCAGCGTCGGCTTATCCCGCGCGGCCTTGGTGTCTGATCGAAAGCGCCGCTCATGGCGGGAAGTTGCTCGCGTCGGTGCGAGCCTGCATCGATCAACTACCCCTTGGCTTTGCAACCGCTATGCCACACGAGATGTCCGGAAAACCGGGCTTCCGCGCGCGCTTCGAATGCTGCGGATGTTCAACTGGTGTGCAGTTCGCTTGCGGATTGTGCAGCGCAACGTGATTCAAGCCGCATGTGTTAATGCTTTGCCGTTGCCGTCACGGTTGCAGCATCAGGGCCACGCCGTAGCGGGACCGGAGATCGCAATCCTGATGGTCGACGATATTGGTGTCGGCCAGCTCGAGATTGAAGAAACTGACTTCTTCGGGAGTAAAGAACGGCCCCACATGCCATGTCCCGAGATGCAGCTTGATCGCCATGTCGCCGGGAATGCGGAAGGCCTGTATCTCGTCGGGTGCGGGCTCGTTGCCGGGCGGGTCGGACGGAGCCGCGACCGCGATGTACCAGTCGGCGCCCCCGACCGACGCCAGGCACTGGGTTACCCGGGCATGCCGCGTGATGCGATCGAAGCGCATGCCCCGGTTGGGTAGTCGCATGATGTAGAAGCGCGGTGTCCCGCCGCTCAAATCCAGTTGGGCGTCATGGTCGCCAAAGGGGACCCCGTCTTCTGTCGTCTCAATGACGTCGCCATAGGGGGCAAATGCCTCTGCGGTGATCGGGGCGGGGATGAGTGTTCGCGTATCGGTCATGTCTGTCGGATCTCCCTGCACTGGAAAGTGCAAGCCATGTGCCAGCGGAACGCCGGGGAACCGCCGCAGGTTCGTCCCCGGATCGCGAGCAAGCGCCCACGCTTTGGGCAAACTGATCTGAAAGCGACCAATCGGCGGGCGGTCGGGATGATGTCTTGCCGGATATGCGGGCGTTCCGGGCTGGTATGTCGATTGCACTTGTTGCGGGTAAACACCGCAACAGAAAGACACCGCCATGCCGAAACCGATTGGCCTCGAAGCACTTGAAGCGCTGATCCGCCACGATCTCGATCGAATGGCGTTCCCCTCTCAGGACTGGGTCCTGCCCCGCCCGGAAATCGGGGAAGAAGGCATCCTGAACTGCGCGATCATCGGCGGCGGCCAGTATGGCCTGGCGGCGGCCTTCGCCCTGTCGCGCGAATGTGTGCCGGATGTTCGGGTTTTCGATTCCAACCCGGCCGGCAGGGAGGGGCCCTGGGTCACGTTCGCGCGGATGGAGATGCTGCGGACGCCGAAACACATGACACATCTGGATATCGGGTTTCCCAATCTGACCTTCCGGGCCTGGTACGAGGCGCAGTTCGGCAACGAGGCATGGGACGATTTGTTCCGGATTCCCCGGGTCATGTGGATGGAGTATCTCGTCTGGTATCGCGAGCTTCTGGATGTCCCCATACAGAACGACACGCGCGTCGAGGATATCGCGCCAGCCGGCAACGATCTGCTGCGGCTCACGCTGAACCGATCGGGTGAGACAGAAACGCTGTACGCGCGCACGGCCATTGTGGCGACCGGCACCGAAGGTTGCGGTGACCGGAGCATTCCACCGCAAATGCGGGCGTTGCCCAAATCTTTCTGGGCGCACACGAACGAAATCATCGACATGAGCGATATCTCCGGCAAGCGCGTCGGTGTTCTGGGCAGCGGCGCGTCAGCCTATGACGCCGCGATCGCGGTCGCCGATGCCGGGGCGGCCAGCGCCAAAATTTGCTTCCGGCGTCGCGAAATGCCGACTCAGAATCCGCGCCGGCGCATGGAGAACGCCGGCTATCTGGCCCATTTCCCGGAACTGCCGGATGCGCATCGCTGGGCCTATGTGCACCATCTTTACTCGATCGGTCAGGGCCCCCCGGAGCCGACCTACAGCAAGGCCATGTCCTGTGAGGCCATCTCCCTGCATCCCGGCACACCGTGGGAGCGAATGGCGATCACGCCCGCAAACACCATCCGGGTGGAGAGCGGGGCACAGACGCTTGAGTTCGATTATCTGATCGCGGCGACCGGCAATATGGCGGATCTGACGACCCGCCCGGAGTTCGGATCGCTGATGGCAGATATCGCGCTTTGGAAGGATCGCTTTGCGCCGCCGCCCGACCGGCAGGATCCGCGCCTGCACGGGTATCCCTATCTCGGCCGCTTCGGCGAGTTTACCGAGAAGGTGCCGGGCACGGCGCCCTGGTTGTCGCGGGTGTTCAACATTTCGCGCGGGTCGGACCTGAGCCTCGGGCCCCTGTCGTCGTCCAGCAGCAACATGAAATATACCCTCCCGCGCATCGTGAAGGGGGTCACCCGGGCGCTCTTCCTGGACGGGGCGGATGCGATGCTGGAGGACGTCGTGGGCCGGACCCATGACGAGCTGACGCCCGAAATTCTGAAGCGCAACGCCGCCTAGGCGGCGCCCCGGGGTGATCGGTCACGGGACCGTGCCGTCGGGCAGGGTCTCTATATGGGCCGTGATCGCGCCCGCGTGGGTGAGCCAGATTTCGTTCCGGAACGTCGCGATATGTTCCAGCACGCGGCGGATATGCCGGAGGCGGTATGGCCAGCCGACGAGAAAGGGATGCAGGGACAGGTTGAACACCAGCGGCATGGCGCGGGCCTGGTCGCGCATCTCGTCGAACTGGTCGATCAGGATATCGGCATAATCGCGCGGCGTGTGACCGGCACCATGCAGCTCCGGTATATCGTTTGAGGGGCGCGGATAGGGGATGGACAGGATGCGCCCGCCGTTGCGGGTGGTCATCCAGATCGGCTGGTCGTCCGCCGCCCATTCCATCATGTAGCTATAGCCGGCCTCGGCCAGTAGGTCCGGGGTCACCCGGCTCTGGGAGACCCACGGACCCATCCAGCCGCGCGGGGATTTTCCTTCCTTTTCGCTCAACCTGGCTGTTGTGCGGGCGATGAGGTCGCGTTCCGCCGCCTCCGACATGGTGCCCTGCCGTTCGGCGTTGGTGATGCCGTGCCCGACGAACTCGTCGCCGCGCACGCGGAACGCGTCCATCACCGCGGGCGCATGGTCATACATTGCCGTATTGGCGAGGACCGTGGCGGGCAGGGCCAGCCGGTCGAACTCGGCGAGCAGCCGCCAGACGGCGACCCGGTTGCCGTAATCACGCCAGGAATAGTTGACCACGTCGGGTTCGGGCTGGGCGTTCGCCAGCGGGATTCCCATGCCCTCGGCGAACGGGAAGTGCTCGATGTTCAGCGCCAGGTAAACGGCCAGACCCTGGCCCTCGGGCCAATCGTAACGCGGTCGCGAGACGATCGGGCTGTAGGCATAGCGCCCGTGGGTGGTCAGGCCGACCATCCGGTTCCTGTCCTTTTGCTTCCTGTCGCCTCGTCCTCGCCATGGGCGATAAGCAGCTGCAGGAGTTGTCGTCGCATTTCCAGCCCCGGCGCGTCGGAGGGGATGCTGACTTCGCCGCCACGTGCCGCGCGCAAGGGGACATCCGGATCGCAGATTTCGAGAATGGCCATGTCTTCCTGGGTGACCTGGCGGTCGAAGGCGATGATGCCGGCGGCAGGCGCGTCCGCTTCGCCGTCGTTGCGCAGAGCAAACTGGGTGACCATGGATCGGCTGTCGTCGATTGGTGCGGTAAGGGTGTAGATGATGTGGATCAGCCCGTCCGGATAGGTGATCTTCATCTTGCGCGAAAACGGCGCGTACCAGGTCTTCTCGTAGTTGCGGACCGTGCGGTCCGTATCCTGTTTCAGATTCTTCTTCTGAATGTCCGGGTTCTTCACCGGCACGATCGCGCGCATGACGAAGCCGTCGTCGGTGGGCTCGATCGAGAGCGGTGCAGGTTCCGGTTCCTCGTTGATCCCGAAGCTGTCGGCATGGACGTAGGAGAAGTGGGCGTTGTCGAAGCTGTTCTCCATGATCCGCAGCCCCGGCGCGTCCCAGACCTCATGGAATTCATCGATCCGGCGATAATCGGCGTCGGCCGTCTCCGGGATGTCCGGGATCTCGTAGAGGGGTGGCTCCAGTGCGACCCAGAGGACACCGTGTTTCTCTTCCGTCCGATAGGCGTCCGTCCCCAACCCTTTCGGGATGCCGCTGTCGGGGCGCTGGGGAATATCGACCACCTTTCCCGACCTGTCATAGGCCCAGCCGTGATAACCGCAGACGAGGCAGCCCTTGTCGGTCCAGCCGCGGCTCAGCTTCGCGGTGCGGTGACAGCAGCGGTCACGCAAGGCCGCCGGTGAACCGTCGCCAGTCCGCCACAGGACGATCTCCTCTCCCAGGAGCGTGAACGGCATGGGCTTCTCGTCCAGCGCGGTGGCGGGGGCCACGGGGTGCCAGAAGCGTCGCAGCAGGGGTTGGCGCGTGACCAGCATCGATATCTCCTGAATCCGTATGCCAGATAAGGCTGCAATTACCGTGCCGTGGCGGGATCGGGCGGTGGGCTGATCTGCAGGCGCGGCGCAGGCCGCGATTTGCTTAAAAATTGGTCAGGATGCCTGCCTGGGAAGCGTGGCGGCGGGGCGCTCGCTGGTCTCGGCTGCGGATCTCCGAGATCGTCGACTGGCCGCGAACTTGCAACGCCGTTAGCATGAGATACCCGTTCGAATATGTCGTGCTGCCCCATGAGAAAGTCACGCGCCATGTGCTCGTGCTGTATGCGCACCCGGTCGAGGACAGTTTTCACGCCAGCCTGCACCGCACCGTGGTCGACACGCTGCGCGACGGCGGCCATGTCGTGGATGATTGTGATCTCTATGCCGAGGATTTTTCGCCGGTACTGACCCGCGAGGAACGGCTCGATTATCACGATCTCGAAGCCAACCAGAAGAATGTGAAGCCCTATGTGGACCGCCTGCTCGCCGCCGACGCGCTCGTGGTCGTCCATCCGGTCTGGATCTATGGGTTCCCGGCCATCCTCAAGGGTTTTTTCGATCGCGTGCTCATCCCGGGTGTGATGTTCGATCATGTCGATGGTCGGGTGAAAATGAAGCTGCACAACATCACCAAACTCACCGGGGTCGTGACCTATGGCGGCACGCGGCTGCGGGCGTTTCTCGCCGGCGACCCGCCTCGCAAGAACATCAAACGGGTGCTGCGGGCGATGGTTCATCCGGCGGCCGAATGTTCCTACCTGGCCCATTATGCGGTGGACCTGTCGGGTTTTCAGGCGCGCGAGCGTTTCATCGCCAAGGTGCAGCGCGAGATGGAATTCTTCTAGCCGGCGGTGACCGGCGCAGAGGGTTTACGCGAACAGGTCATCCAGCGCGCGATAGTCCGGCGGGGCGGTGTCGATGGCCTTGCCGCGGCGCAGGACGATCCGGTCCGACTGGGGCCGGCTGAGCAATTCCGAGAAACCGCGTCCGCGATACAGGACGAGGTCCGCCGGGGTGCCGGGTGTGATGATTCCGCTGTTGGAAAGCCCCATCACCGAGGCGGGTGTGACGGTCGCCGCCCGGGACCAGTCTGTATAGGGGCGATCCAGATGCGCAATGCGCACCGCCTGGGTGAACACCTCATGCATGTCCAGGTCGCCGAAGCCATAGAACGGATCGCGGGTGTTGTCCGAGGCGACGGACACCGGCACGCCGCGGGCCCGCAGCTCGTGCAGCAGGGTGACGCCACGGTTGCGCGGCGTGCGGACGGGGCCGCGGTCCTGCAGATACATGTTGCACATCGGCAGGCTGACGATCGACATCGCCGTCTCCGCGATGACGCCGAGGGTCTCGTTCACATAGGACTCGTCCTGTACCGACAATGAGCAGCAATGGCCGCAATTTATCCCGCCTTGAAAATCGCGCCGCCGTGCCGCCTCCGCGATGGTGCGCAGCGTGGTTGCGTTGGGATCGAGGGTTTCGTCGACATGGAAATCGAGGTCGAGGCCGCGTTCCGTGGCCAGTTCGAAGACGAAGTCGATCAGTTCCTCCGCATCCTCTTCCACCGCCGTGACGGCACCAAAGATGCCGCCATGTTCGGCAACAACGTCGGCAATTTCCCGCATCGCATCGCGATCCCTGAAGAAGCGCAGATGGATCAGGCTGACGGCCTGTAGTTCCAGCCGGTCGGCCCAGGCGTCGCGAATCTCGGCAAAGACGGGCCAGCTCAGATCCGGCTGGGGCGGGATGCTGTCGATATGGGTGCGGATGGCCCGCGTGCCATGGGCATAAGCCGCCTGCAGGCTGAATTCCATCCGCCGCCTGACGTCTTCGGCATTCCAGCTTTGGTTGCGGTCCGACTGCACCGCCGTGCGGGCGCCCGCATGGGTGCCGTCGGGATTCTGGGCGCGCGGCCAGCTATGGCCCTTGTCGATATGGGTGTGCAGGTCCACATGGCCCGACCAGACCTGACCGCCGTCGAGATCGAGCGCCGGAACTTGGGAGGGTGCGGTTCCCGCCGCCTCGACCGCCGTGATGACCCCATCGGAAATATACAGATCAACGGCGAAGAGGTCGTCGTCACATGCCGACGCGCCTTCTGGAATGGCGCCAAGCAGGCACGCAGACACTTGTGCGTTGGTGAGCCAGTAGTCACGGGCGTCGGGTGTTTTGGCGAAGGTGTTCATGCTGCGGCCTCTGCGACAGGGTAAGCGTTCGTGATTTCGGTTTCGCCATGTTCGGCCAACAGCGCGCGCAACTTATTGCGCATCATCATGCCGGGACGATCAGACGGCATATGGGCTTCCGTTTTCGCTGTGAGGTCGAGCGGCACGTCGTAATCCGTCGTCTCAAGGATGTATCTGTCTTCGTCCGTGACCTGGCGGTCGAAGGCATTGATGTCGGCAGCCGGGACGTCTGCCTCGGTGTCACTGCGGACCGCGAACTGGACCACCATCGAGGACTTGTCGTCGATGGGGGTGGCGCAGGTGACGATCACGTGAACCAGCCCGTTGGGGTAATCGATATGGAGCTGGCGGGCGAACGGGATGAACCATGTGGTGGTGAACCTCCGAACGGTCCGGTCGCCGTCGGTGCCCAATGTTTTCTTTGATATCTCGGGATTGGCGACCTCGAGCGCGCTGCGCATGATCAGGCCGCCCGGGGTCTCCTCAAGTTCGATTTCGCCGGGATCGGGTTCCTCCTGCATGCCGAAGCTGTTGCGGTGGGTAAAGGCCACATGGGCGTTGTCGAAGCTGTTTTCCATCAAGCGCAGGCCGGCGCAGTTCCAGACTTCATAGAATTGCGGGATCAGGCGGAAGGCCGGGTCCTCCGCTTCCTCGATTTCCGGGATGTCACCAAGCGGCTCGGCGTCCAGACACACCCAGACATAGCCGTAGCGTATGGCGGCCATGTGAGTCTGGATCGCGAAATGGGTGCCGCACTCGGACTTCCTTTGCTGGGGGACGTCGACGCAGGTGCCGGTCCTGTCATAGGTCCAGCCGTGATACCCGCACACGATGTTGCCGTCTTCGACCCAGCCGCGGCTCAGCTTGGCGGATCTGTGACAGCAGCGATCGATTGCGACGGCGGGTGTGTCGTCAGGTCCCATCCAGATGACGATATCCTCGCCCAGCAGGGTGAACGGCTTCGGGCCGTCCGACAGATTCTCGGTCGGCATAATCGGGTACCAGAAGCGGCGGAGAATATTTTGCTGGGTCACGAGCATGGTCGGGGCTCCCGGGATGGAACGGGCGTTGGTTTCTCAGGGAATGATTGCAACTACCGTGCCGGTCGCCGGCCCCGTGATTCCGGGCGGGAGAACCCGGCGCGGGCGCCGAGGCGATGAATTATTGGGCAGTTTGCCCCGGCATGGGCATGGGTGGCGCGGTCGGTGCCGGAGACGCGCGCGCGGGAGCCGCATTTTCGATGGCATGTATCGTGCATCGTTCAGGCGACCGGAACGACAGCAGCGGAGCAGTCATGACGTCTCTCGGAAGCGCCCCGAACAACCAGTGGCGGGTCTCGCAAGACGCCGCCGACCTCGTGCGACCCCCACTGGCGGCGCGTCGGCTGGCATTCGACGCCGAACCACAGAGTCTCGCAATTGATCTCGCGCGAACGGCCCTCATCGTGGTCGATATGCAGAATGATTTCTGTCACCCCGACGGGTGGCTCGCCCATATCGGGGTCGACGTGGAACCGGCACGAAAGCCAATCGCACCGCTGCAGGAAATCGTGCCGGCGCTGCGCGATGCGGACGTTCCCGTCATCTGGCTCAACTGGGGCAATCGGCCCGATCGGCTCAATCTCAGCCCGTCCCTGATTCATGTTTACAAGCCAAGCGGCGAGGGTGTTGGCCTGGGCGACCCGCTGCCCGGCAAGGGTGCGCAGGTGCTGGAGAAGGATTCCTGGGCCGCCGCCGTGGTGGATGAGCTGGCGATTGATCCGGCGGATATTCTGGTCGACAAGTTCCGCATGAGCGGTTTCTGGGACACGCCGCTCGACAGCATTCTGCGCAATCTGCGGGTTCAGACCCTCCTGTTCGCCGGGGTCAACGCCGATCAATGCGTGATGTGCACCCTGCAGGATGCCAATTTCCTCGGCTATGACTGTGTGATGGTGGCGGACTGTACGGCCACGACCTCGCCGGAGTTCTGCATGGCGGCCACGGTCTATAACGTGAAGCAGATCTTTGGTTTCGTGGCGGACTCCCGGTCCATCCTGGCCGGTCTGGAGGAGTTGTCATGAGCCTCATCGTCAGACGAAGCGGCGACTATAAGGCGTTTCGGATCAGCCCTGATGATACCAACTACATGATCTGTATTGCCGATCCGGTCGCCGATTGGCATGCCGGCGTTGGGTTCACCGCGATCGTCGAGGTCTATCGTGTCGGCGGCAGGACCCCGCCCAACTCCCATGCCATCGCCCATGAGATGTTCTATGTGCTCGCGGGTGAGGGCATGGCCTATTGTGACGGCGTGCCGGTCGCGCTCGCGGCGGGAGATTCCATCGTCGTCCCGCCCGGAGCCGAGCATGTGGTCGAGAATACCGGGGCGGGCAAGCTCTATACGTTGACGGTCATGGTCCCCGATGAGGAATTTGCCGAGTTGATCCATCGCGGGGAACCCGTGGCGCTCGACGCCGAGGACCTGGCGATCCTGCGGCGGGTGCCGGCCTGACCGGCGCGATCAGGCCGCGCCGGACGGGCCCCGCTGTTTGATGTTCGAGAGGGGATAGCGGTCGATCTCCTGCAGCAGTTCGACGAAGCCGTTCGCGGCGTTCTCGACGAGCTGTCTGCCGCGATCCGCATCGGCATCAAGCGCGTTGCCGACGGCGCCGGAAGGGTGGATGTCCTGGGCCTGCCAGCCGAACCCGATTCCCCCCTCGGGCCGGAGATGTTTGTATTCCGCCTCCATCGCAACGGAAGAGGGCACGAAGTTCTCGGCCTTCTCCATGCGCACGAGATCGGGGCGCAGATGGCGCATGATAGCGGTCTCCAGCGCGCCCCCATGGATGCCGTGTTTGATCTCCGGGTCGGGGAAAAGCCCCTCGGGGGCGAGCAAATTGTAGCTGCTCACGGTGACAACGAACATGTTCAGGCGCACCCGCAGGTCCCGCGCGACGATATCCATGATCTGCGGCTGGCCGCCATGTGAGTTGAACAGGACCAGTTTTCGAAGGTCCGCGCGCGCGACCGATTCCCCGATCTCGGTCCACAAACGGGTCAGGGTCTCGGCGCTGAGGGTCAGAGTGCCGGGGAAGGCCAGATGCTCGTTGCTCTTGCCGACCGGCATTGTGGGCAGGACCGTCACCGCGAGATCGTCGGGCATGAGTTCGAGCGTTCGTGCGACGACCCCCTCGTTGATGCAGGTGTCCACATAGACCGGCAGATGGGGTCCGTGCTGCTCGATGGCGGCGACCGGCAGGACGGCAATTGTCCGCGCGTCGAGTTGCGCGAAGTCCTCGGTCGACATGTCCTGCCAATAGGGAGTCGGTCTCATGACTTTGCTCGGTCCTGGTTGGGGTGGGTCTGTTCGTGTGCCTGGTCAATCATGTTTCAAGTTTCATGCCACGCCCCGCGCCGGGAAAGCCGTTGCCCGGCCGCGCCCGCCTGCCTCATTGACGGGCATTCTGGTCCCGCTGTGAGCAAGGGTTGGGCATTGTGGGGCGAGTTGGCGGCCCTTCGAAAGGGACGAAACGCCCGGCATGCTTGGGGTGAATGCCCGATCAATCGAGTGGCACAGTTTCTGCTACGTCAGGAAGTACCACCGTTCGTTCGACGGTTCGGTCCGTCCTTGCAAGGGTCGAACCATTGTCGATTTTTACGAGCGTCCTCCTGTGGTTTTGGGGGCGCCTGGTGAGAGCCGAGTGCGTGCTCACCGGGCGCCCCGTTTTTCCGAAGCCGCGTGACCAATTGGTGGATGCGATCCGCAAGGAGTGAGAGAGCGATGATGGCTGACAGTCTGGGGGCGTTTCGACCCGATGCGATGGTCCGGGTTTCTGGCGCGGAGCAGGGCCCTCTCCAGGGTGTTACATTCGCCGCCAAGGATCTGTTCGATGTGGCGGGCATCGAGACGGGTGCCGGGAATCCCGACTTTTTACGTGGTATGTCCGCGGCCCCGGCGCATGCGCCCGCCGTTCAGTCGCTCCTTGATGCGGGTGCCCTCCTTGTCGGCAAGACGATCACCGACGAGCTGGCGTTCGGCCTGGCCGGCGAGAATTTCCACTATGGGACCCCGCGCAACAGCGCCGTTCCGGACCGGATCCCCGGGGGTTCCTCGAGCGGATCGGTTTCCGTGGTCGCAGGAGGGGTCTGCGAGACGGCGCTCGGCACGGATACGGGCGGCTCGGTGCGGGTCCCCGCGAGTCATTGTGGCGTATTCGGCATCCGCACGACCCATGGCCGGGTGCCGATTGATGGGGTCGTCCCACTCGCCGAAAGTTTCGACACGGTTGGCTGGTTTGCACGCGATCCGGATATGTTGCGACGGGTCGGGGAGGTTCTGCTGCCGGACTTCGAGGCCAAGCCCATGCCCCGGCGGCTCTTGATCGTCAACGACGCCCTGGCGGAGCTGGAGCCGGTTGCGGTCGGCCCCTTCGCGGCTGCGCTGGACCTTCTGGCACATCGTTTTGAGGATGTGGACCATGTGACGCTGACATCTGACGGACTGGCAGAGTGGCGTGCGGCGTTTCGGAATATCCAGGGCTATGAGGCGTGGCAGAACCACGGCGCCTGGATCGAAGACGTGAACCCGCGTTTCGGTCCCGGCGTCGACGAACGCTTTGCCGCAGTCGCCAAAATTTCTCATGACGAATTTGAGACCGCGAAGACGCGGCGCGCTGAAATTCGGTCGCAGGTCCGCGGGCTGCTCGATGCAAGGACGGTTTTATGTGTGCCCAGTGCCGCGGGCGCCGCGCCGCTCACGGGGACCAACCCGGCCGCGCTCGAGGGTTTCCGCAACCGGACTCTGAACATTTGCTGCATCGCCGGGCTCAGCGGCCTGCCCCAGGTCAGCCTGCCCGTGGCAACCGTGGAGAATTGCCCGCTTGGCCTCTCGCTCATCGCCATGGCGGATCAGGACGAGGCGTTGCTGCAGGCGGCTGTCGAGCTCGGCTGAGGGCACGCAGTACGGGCGCAGGTTATTCGGCTGCCGTCTCGAGCACGCGGCGCTCTTCCGGCGGGCCACCCAGCCATTCCGTCAGCATCTGGCGCATGAGAATGCCGGGGCGGTCGAGATACATATGCGCCTCGGCATGCAGGTCCAGCGGATAGTCAGGCCCGCCGGATTCCAGTATCAGCTTGTCTTCTGCGGCGACGCGCATGTCGAATGCCGCGATGCTTTGCGCCGAGGCATCGGCTTCGGTGTCGTTGCGATAGACGAACTGGCAGCGATGCGTGTGCTGGTCATCGATCGGTGTGGTGAAGCCGATGATCTGGTGGATCAATCCCGTCGGGTATTTGATGCAGATCGTGAAGACCGCGGGCAGCCGCCATGTGATCGTCATGTCGCGTGTCGTATGGGTATCGGCAATGTTCAGATTCTTCTGTTGGTCTGCGCGGTTGGCGACCGGAATCAGGGATTTGATGCCGACACCGTCCTCGACGTCGAAGAATTCGAGCTCCGGTGCCACCGGATTATCGTCCTCGCCGAATGTGGCCCGGTGGACGAAGCTGATATGGGAGACATCGAGCGCGTTTTCGCCGATGCGTAATGCGTTCGCGCTCCATGTCTGATCATACTCGAACACCTGCCGGAAATCGGGATCTTCGGCGTAGGGGAGGTCGGGGATATCGCGCACGGGCTCTTCGAGGCAGACCCAGACATAGCCGTAGCGTTCCCGGCAGTGATACCCCTTGGCCGCGTTGCGCGCGGGCGGCGTCAGATCCGGGGTCTGGGGCACGAGAACACAACCGCCGCCGCCGTCGAACCGCCAGCCGTGATAGCCGCAGCGCAGCGTGCCATCGACGACAAGGCTATCGACAGACAACTTCACCGAGCGATGGGGGCATTTGTCTTCGAGGGCCGCCGGCGTGCCGTCATCGGATTGCCAGAGAACGATATCCTCGCCCAGCAGGGTAAATGCCTTGGGGCCGTCATCGAGTTCGTCGAGCCGCAGGGTCGGATACCAGAAGCGGCGAAAGATCGGTTCCTGAGTGATAAGCATACTGACCTCCGTGTCTGACAGAGAAAATGCAAGACGGGTGCCAGATCGATAAGCCGGCGACGGCAGTTAACCTATTGAAATAAAGACAAAAAAATATGCACAAATCTTGCGCAAGCTGGATACTGAGCGTGTTCGGTGCAACTCAGCGTCAAATAATGTGCACGCCCCCTTCCGGGCGGACCTAGCCGCCCAGCAGTTCTGCAAGCGTCAGCGCGATCACATTTGTCGCCTTGCTGAGATCGGACAGGGCGATTCGTTCATCGGCGCGATGGCCGTTGGCCTCGAGAACCGACCGGGGGCCGGCGCCATACATCGCCGTGGGGATGCCGGCCTCGGCATAAACGCGCGCGTCGGTGTAAAGCGGCACACCGGCGGGCGTGACGGGCTCCCCCATGACGTCGCTGGCGTGGCGGCAGAGTATTTCGACAAGGGCCTCGCTGCCGGGCACTGGCGCGAAGGGGCGCGCCAGCAGGATCTGATCTGTCTGTACCGAGATACCCTCCAGGCCGGCCGCCGCGGCCTCGATCACCGCGCGGGTTTCCGTCTCGACGTCCTCGGGGACTTCCTCGGGAATGATGCGACGGTCGATCCGGAACTTCACCTGGTCGGGCACGACATTGGTGTTGATGCCGCCCTCGATCAGCCCGACCACGAGTGTCGGATGGCCGATGCCGGGCGTGTCCGAGGAGCGTGTTGCCAGGTCGGCACGATGTGCATAGAGGGCCTGGAGAATGGCGGTGCTCGCCTCGAGCGCGTCATGGCCCGTCTCGGGGCGCCCGGCATGCGCCGACAGGCCGCGCACCGTGACCTCGAGATGCAGACAGCCATTATGGGCCACGATCACATTGTAGGAGAGCGCGGCGGAGAGAACGAAGTCCGGTTTGGTCAACCCCTGTTCGAGCAGCCAGCCTGGCCCGGTCATACCGCCGGTCTCTTCGTCATAGGTGAAGTGCAGCTCGACGGTGCCGTTCAGGCCGAGCCCGGAACGCTGAAGCGCGCGCAGTGCATAGGTGTAGGTCGCGTAGTCGGATTTGGAGACCGCGGCCCCGCGTCCGAACATCCAGCCATCGACGATCTCCGCGCCATAGGGATCATGGGTCCAGCCGTCACCGGGGGGTACGACATCCCCGTGGGCATTGAGCGCGATCGTCGGTCCGCCGGCCCCGAAATGGTGCCGCACAATCAGATTGGTCGCGCTGACCATGCCATGTTGCGCCGCCACGTCTGCGGGTACCTCAAACTTCTCGACGGAAAAACCCATCTCCTCGAGCAGGCGCGCGGACAGCTCCGCATGGGGTGCGCAGTCGCCGGGTGGATTGTCGGATGGCTGGCGCACCAGCGCCTGGAGGAAGGCGATCTCTTCGTCGAAGTGATCGTCGATGTAGGCGGCGATGCGCGCGTTCGGGTCCTGGGTCATCAGACGGCACCGGTTTCGGCGGGTGCCGGCGAGGCGCCGACCAATGTTCCGATATGCTTATCGAGATTGCGCGGCGCGGGCTGGGCCATCTGCTGGTTGACGGGTTCGCCCCAACCCGGCGCGCCGGTGATTTCACCGTCACGCATCACGGTCTTTCCGCGCACGAGGGTCGCCACCGGCCAGCCGACGACCTCCTTGCCTTCGAAGGCGGAGACCTTGCCGCGCGAATGCAATTTGTCTGCCGCCAGCGTCTCCCGGCGTTCGAGGTCGACGAGGACCAGGTCGGCATCCGCGCCGGGGCTGATGCTGCCTTTCTGTCCTTCCAGGCCCCAGGCCCGCGCCGGGTTGGCCGAGCTGACCCTCACATACTCGTTCAGGGTCAGGCGGCCTTCATGCACGGCCGTCAGCATCAGCGGCAAGCATGTCTCGACCCCGGGGAAACCGCAGGCCACGTCCCAGATACGGTTGCCGGCCTTTTCTGCGGGCGTGTGCGGCGCGTGGTCTGTGGAAATCATGTCGATCGTGCCGTCCAGCAACGCCGACCAGAGCGGTTCCTGATGGTAGGGCTCGCGGATCGGCGGGTTCATGCGCAGCTTCTCGCCGCCGGGTTTGTCCATGTCGTCCACGGACAGGTAGAGATATTGCGGCAGGGTCTCGACCGTCACGTCGACGCCGCGCGCCTTGTAGAAACGGATATAGGGCAATGAGAGCGACGTGCTCTCATGGACGATATGAATCCGGGCACCGGTCCACTCGGCCAGCACACAGCTCTTGGACAGGGCTTCCAGCGCACAAATGTCTGCGCGCGCCGCGAGATGATAATGCGGCGCCTCCAGCCCTGCGGCTTTCAGGCGGTCCTCACGCCAGAACAGGATCGGCGAGTTTTCGGCGTGGATGGAACAGCGTTTGCCCAGCCGGGACAGGATTTCAAATCCCTCGAGCACGGCGCCGTCGGACGGGCAGGGCAGATTGCCTGTGGTGTTGCCCAGGAACAGTTTGAACCCGATGGCGCCGGCTTCGGCGAGGGGCTCGAGCTGGTCCAGATTATGTTCCCCGAGGACACCGTAGATGCCGAAATCGCAATGGGACTTGGCGCGCGCCAGCGACAGCTTGAGCTCGTAATGCTCAACCGTGTCCACCGGCGGGTCGGTGTTGGGCATTTCAAATACCGTCGTCACGCCGCCCATGACGGCGGCCGTCGATCCGGTCTCCCAGTCTTCTTTCTCCTCCATGCCCGGTTCACGAAAATGGACATGAACGTCGATGACGCCGGGCAGGATGTGCAAGCCCGCTGCATCCATGGTTTCAGTCGCCGGCGGCATGTCGCCGGCCGGTCCGACGGCGGTGATCTTTCCTTCGCGGATCGCTACGCAGGCCGGGAACGTGTTGACCTCAGTCACGACGGTGCCGTTTTCGATCACGAGGTCTGCAGAAATGGTCATGGGGTGTCCTCGGCCGTGCCGGCCAGAATGGATTGGCTCGTCGCGCGGAAGCCGTAGAGCTTGTCGACGAGGAAATGGACGGCCTCGGTACAGGCGGCCGGGGAGGGGGTCGTGACGGCGTCCTCGACGAGGATCGCGTCATAGCCGCGGAAGGCGGCCTCGGTCAGCGTCGCGAACACGCAACGATCGATATTGATGCCCGTGAAGATCAGGGTATGAACCCCGAGGTTGCGCAGCACGCCGTCGAAATCATTGTCCGTGAAACCGCCATAGCGCGACTTGTCGACGACGATGTCCGCAGGGTCGGTGTCCAGCGCGCTATAGGTTTCCGCCCCCCAGCTGCCGCGTTCCAGGGCGTTGCCCCGGCCGTTCGGGGCGGGGTCTGTATAACCGCGACCGCCGAGCGCGTGATTGCCGACATAGGCGAGGGACGGCGGCAGGTTCAGCCCATCGGCCCGGACGCCCCAGTTCAGCCAGATGACGGGCATCTCGTTGTCGCGTGCGAAGCCGGAAAGCCGGTTGATCGCGGGCACGGGTGCGCGCAGGGGAAGCGGGTCGATGCCCTTGCCGGCAAACCAGCCATCTTCGTGGATGAAGTCGTTCTGCATGTCGACGACGATCAGCACCGTGCGCGCCAGGTCGACGATGACCGGGCGTGGTTGTGCGGCGAAGCGATGGGGGCGCGGCGGGATGGCCGGGCGGACGAGGCTGACGGCATCGTCGCCCACGGTCCAGGCATGGCGGCCGCCGAATCCGGTCTGCATGGTCAGATGACCCAGCCGCCATCAACCGCGAGATCCTGGCCGGTGATCTGGCGGGACCGTTCGCCGGCGAAGAACAGCACGGCGTTGGCCACGTCTTCGTCGGTGGAGACGCGGCGCAGCGCATAATCTTCGGCGTGCTTGGCGCGCGCCGCGTCCAGGGTGATTCCCAGCCGTTCGGCCATCTCGGTGCAGACGGACTGGAAGCGGGGGCCGTCGACCATGCCCGGAGCGACGCAGTTGACGTTGATATTGTCGGGGCCGACCTCAAGCGCGAAGCTCTTGGTCAGGCCGCGTAGTCCCCATTTGGACGAGCTGTAGCTCAGGCGCCCGGCCCGCCCGCGCATCCCGAAGGTGCCGCCGACATTCACAATCTTGCCGCCTCCCTGTGCCACCATGCCCGGCAGGACGGCACGCATGGTCAGGAAGCATCCCTTGAGGTTGAGCTCGATGATCTGATCGAACTCTTCCGGCGTGGTCTCAACGCCCGACTTGCCCAGCGGCCCGGTGCCGCCGGCGACATTGACCAGAATGTCGATCTGACCGAAGGCGGCGATGCCCTCGGCGACCGATGCCGCCACGTCTTCCGGGCTGGTGACGTCGCAGCGGCTGACGAGGGCCTGTGCGCCGCATTCCTTGACCTCGTCGGCTACCGCCTCGATGGGCGGGAGATCGCGCCCGGCCAGCACGAGATTCGCCCCTTCGCGGGCGAGCGCCATGGAGATCGCGCGGCCCATGCCCTTGGCGGGGCCGGTGACGAGTGCCGTTTTGCCTTGAAGTTCCATGTCGTCCTCCTGGTCCGGGTTCGTCGTTTGCCAGGGGCGCGGCTAGCGGGTGGCGATAACCGCGACGGGACCCCCACCGTCGGGGCCTTGATGTTCGGCACCGCCGGACACGAACACGTCCGTGCGCCCGACTGCTGCGGCGACCATGCCGCCGACGACGGCGCGGGCATGCCGGGTGGCGTTGATGTCGCTGTCGTCGATCATGATGTGGCGGTTGCCGCGGATCTCACCGGTGGTCGACGGTTCGGCCTTGCAGAGCACGGCGTCGAGCCGCGCACGCGCGGTATCCTCCAGTTGCGGCGGTGAGTCGAGCCCGGCACCGGCCAGGGCACGCCACAGGGCGGGTGAGTCGATCGCGTCCTGCATAACGTCATGGGCGATGACCTTGTCGCCTGCCCATTGGGTGGAGTTGCCGAGCACGATGATCTCGCAGTTGAGTAGTTCGATCCCGGCGGACGCGCTGGCGCGGCCGGAAAACAACGACCGGTCGGTGCCGATCGCGGATTCAGGTATCTGGTCTTCGGTCAACTCGCCGAGCGCCAGAGCTGCGCCGAGGGCAGAGGCGCCGCGCGAGTATCCCATTGAGGCGTAGGTGTCTTCGGTGATGACGTCAGCCCCGCGCCCTTGGGCGTCGGCGATGCGCTCCGATGTCAGCAACGGGCATTTGACCTGAACGAAATGGACGTCATCGATGGTCTCGATCCCGGCGGCTTTCATCGCCCGCTCGACCGCACTTGCCGTCTCGTGGACCATGACCATGCGGCCCTGTTCCTCGGGCAGGAAATCGCGTGTGAACGCGGCGCCGACGGCCAGCGTGGGCAAGCCGGTGGCCGGATGTCCGTCAGCGTGCTCGCGAATACCGACGATCAACAGGTGCGGCGACAGGCCGCCCTCGGTGCCGCCCGACATCACCATGGCGACGCGCTCGGCGACCTCGTCGCGGCTGCAGCCGAGCCGTTCGGCGAACATGTATTTCAGCATGTCGACCGAGTAGGCGCGGGTGAAATCGTTGACGCAGCCATTGCCCTCGGTCTTGCCGAAGATGGCGACGACTTCCTCAGGGGCGATAGCACCGCTATCGAACAGGGCTTCGAGCGATGCCACATCGCCGGGATCGCGCGTGGGCACGCGAAGTACAAGGGTTTCTCGGATCATTTCGGTTTCACCTGATTTATGCGCCTGGCGCTGGTTTGTGTTTTCGTCGTGGCGTGATGCCGCGCGCCACAGCGCGGAAACCGAAGTGTCCGCCTTGCGCATCAGACAATGCAAGTGGCGGGCCAGTGTCGTGATCCCCCGAAACACAGAGGGACGAGGGGTTTTCAGGTGTCGGCAAGAAAATTCTGTTGGTCAGTGGGGAGGCCGCCTGCACAAATAACAGGCAGTCTGCGGCCTGTCCTGGGCGGGGGCGATCGCTTAAGCTTTGGCACGCATTTCGTTCGATTCAACCCGGCGGCCCGGCCCCATGAAACCCGCTTCATTCGATTATGTGACCTCCGAGAGCTGGGATGCCGCCGCGGCTTTGCTTGCCGAACATGGTGACGATGCGGTGATCCTCGCCGGCGGCCAGAGCCTGGTTCCGGTGATGAATTTCCGGTTGGCGCAGCCCGCAGTGCTGATCGATGTGAACACGATTCCCGACGGTGCCTATCTGCGCATCGAAGGCGATTGCCTGCGCATTGGCGCGCTCACTCGCCATGTGCGTTTCGAGGCGCCGGGGATCGACGGGCCGCTCGGTCGGCTCCTGCCGCGCATCGCGCGTCACATCGCCCATCTGCCAATCCGCATGCGCGGGACCTTCGGCGGCTCGCTGGCCCATGCCGATCCGGCGTCCGAATGGTGCACCTTCGCGCGCACCTTCGATGCGGTGATGATCGCACGGGACGCGACAGGGGAGCGCCGGATCGCGGCGGCAGATTTCTTTCACGCCGCGCTGACAACGGACCTCGCCGCCGGAGAGGTGCTGCGCGAGATCGAGTTGCCGGCCCTCGGGCCGGACTGGCGCTGCGGTTTCGTGGAATTCAATCGCCGCGCGGGAGATTTTGCCATCGTGCAGTCGGCGGTCGGAATCGAACTGCGCGAGGGCCGTATTCATGCCGCGCGCATCGGCGTCGGCGGGGCCACGGAAGTACCCCACCGCAGCACCGCGGCGGAAGCCATCCTGCTCGGGCAGGCGCCGACGGCCGAACTCTTCACCGAAGCGGCCGATGCGGCCGCCGCCGCCATGGAGGATCTACTCATGGACCAGCAGGCGACGGCGGATATGCGCCGCGACCTGGTGCGGGTCATGGTGTCGCGCGCCCTCGAGGATGCGGCGGGATGAAGGTGGCATAGATGGCAACGACCCGAATTCAGCTCAACGTCAACGGCACCGATCACGCCATCGAGGTCGAACCGCGTCATTCGCTAGTCGATTCCCTGCGCGAGGGATGCGGCCTCACGGGCAGCCATGTCGGCTGCGAGCATGGTGTGTGTGGCGCCTGCACCATACTCGTCGACGATCAACCGGTGCGCGGCTGCCTGATGTTCGCCGTGCAGGCCGACGGCAAGAATATCCGGACCGTTGAAGGGTTGGACGACAACGGTGCGTTCAACGCGTTGCAGGCGGCGTTTCATGCACAGCACGCGTTGCAGTGCGGTTTTTGCACACCGGGGATGCTGATGCTGGCGACCTGGATTATCGAACGGGGCACGCCCGTCAGCGATGACGAGTTGCGCGAGATCATGGCGTCGAATCTTTGCCGCTGTACCGGCTACCGCAATATCTTGCGTGCGGTGCGCACGGTTCTCGACGACGTGGTAAATGTCAAGGCCCAGTCAGCAAAAGATGCGACATGAAGGTCATCGGCAAGAGTGTCCCGAGACTTGAAGATCGTGCGCTGCTGACCGGGGTGGGCTGTTTCGCCGGCGATCAGAATTTCGACGGTCAATTGCACATGCGCGTGGTGCGCGCGGCGGTCGCCCATGGCCGGATCCTGTCCATCGACACCGAAGCTGCGGCGGCGGCACCCGGTGTGTTTGCTGTGTGGGTGGGCGCAGATGTCGCCGATGTGCCACCGATCAATCTTCGCCCTGGCAGCGCCATGCAGGACCTGGAGAAATGCCGGCAGCATGTGCTGTCCCAGGAGATTGTCCGTTATGTCGGCGAGCCGGTGGCGGTGGTCTTCGCCGATGATCCCTACCGTGCCGAGGACGCCGCCGAGCTGATCTGGGCGGACATCGAGGAACTGCCGCCGGTCATCGGGTTGATGGACCCGCCGGGTGAATTTTCGCCGGGTGTGAGCACCGAACCGGCCGTCTTCGAGAAAAGTTATGGCGATATTGATGCGGCTTTCGCGGCGGCGGCGCATGTCATCGAGTGTGAACTCTCTGTTGGCCGCCATGCCGGGGTGCCGCTGGAGACACGCGGGGCGCTTGCGACTTGGAACGAGGCCGAGGGCCGGCTCGAATTCCATGGAGCGGCGAAAATACCGCACACCAACCGCATCGCTCTGGCCGATTTGCTCGGGCTCGAACTCGACCAGTTGCATCTGTTCGAAGGCCATGTCGGGGGCGGGTTCGGCGTGCGAGGCGAAATCTATCCCGACGAGGTCTTGGTAAATCTTGCGGCCCTGCGCTTTCGGCGGCCGGTGAAATGGATCGAGGATCGGATGGAACATCTGATTGCGGCCAATCACTCGCGTGAGCAGACCCATCGGATACGCGCCGCGACAGACAAAGACGGCCTGATTCTCGGCATCGATGACGAGTTCTGGTTCAATCAGGGTGCTTACGGGCGCACGCACGGGGCGACGGTACCGGTCGTCTCGGCGACCATGCTGCCGGGCCCCTACAAGATTCCGGCCTATCGCACGACCGGCCATATACGGCTCACCAATGTCACACCTGCCGGGACCTATCGGGGGCCGGGTCGCTACGAAACCACCTTCGTCCGCGAGCAGCTGATCGACAAGATCGCCGCCCAATTGGACATCGAGCCGTTGGCGGTGCGCCGGACCAACCTGATCGAGCCCGAGGAGATGCCCTACGCGCGGCCCTTCGAAGTCGGCGGCAAACCCATCTTCTACGATAGCGGCGACTATCCGGGGTCACTTGACCGCTTCCTTGACCATGTCGGCTACGACGCTTTGCAAAAGGACATGACGGCACGTCGCGCGGCCGGGGAATTGGCAGGGGCGGCCGTGATCTGCTTCGTCGAGCTTGGCGGAGACGGCCCTTTCGATGATGTGCGGGTCGAAATGGCCGCCGACGGGTTGGTTGAAGTCATCACCGGTGTCGCATCTGTTGGCCAGGGGATCGAGACCGTGATCGCCCAGGTCTGCGCGGAGACCCTTGGCATTGATTATGCGGAAATCACGGTGGCTCATGGTCAGACTGATCGCATCGCCCGAGGTCAGGGTGCGCGCGCATCCCGGGTAACGGTGATGACCGGGAACGCAACCCACAAGGCGGCGTCCGGGCTGCGAACCAAGCTTCTTGAGAAGGCGGCCGAGCTCCTGCAATTCCCGGTCGATACTCTCGAAATCTCAAACGGTGTCATCGGGATCGTCCATGGCGCGCATGAGGGTCCTTCGTTGACGGTTGGGGAGGCGGCAACGGAGATACTGCGCGGGCAGGACGCGACCTGCGTCGCGGTTGAGGAAACCTTCGAGAACGACCGCGCGACATATTCCTTCGGCGCCCAGCTTGCGGCCGTTGTCGTCGACCCGCTCACGGCCGGTGTCACAATCGAACGGTTCGCCGTTGCCTACGATATCGGCCGCGCCGTGAACCCCATGCTGGTCGAGGGGCAGCTCGTCGGCGGCGCGGTGCAGGGGATTGGTGGCGCACTGTTTGAGGAATTTCTCTACGACGAGAATGGCCAGCCTTTGTCGGTCACATTCGCCGACTATCTGATGCCGACGGCGGCAGAAGTGCCCGATGTCGAGTGTCTCGTTCTGGAAGATGCGCCAAGCACGACCAATCCGCTGGCGCTCAAAAGCGGTGGCGACCCGGGCATCACCGGGGCGGGGGCGGCGATTGCGGCGGCGATCGGTGAGGCCATCGGGCAGCCGGGCGCGGTCACCCGCCTGCCGGTCACGCCGATGCGCCTGCGCGAGATTCTGCGAATACGCGAGACCGCTAGCTCGCCCTGAGGGACTCCCGGGGTGCCAGCCGGTCGACCAGGACATCCAGCAATTCCGGAAGCGCCAGCGGCGTGGCGTTGACGCCGCCGCGGGCATAGACCGCGTTGGCCTGCTTCGCATCCGTTCCGAGCCGAACTGCCAGGCGCGCGGCGGCGTCGCGGCATTGGTCCAGCGTCGGCAGGCATTCGATGCGCAGCGCCGGGGGGAGATGGTCGTTGGCCCCGATCAGCGGCATCCAGGCCCCATCAATCTTGCGTCGCGACACGACCTTGTTATGTGCCCGCGCATCGCCGGCGATGACGAAGCTGCGATGGGTCAGGCCGGGCGCCACCCAGGAAATGATGTCGCTGTACTGGTTGCCGATGCGCGCCACAACCTGCGCCAGTATCTCGGCCATGGCGTTGTGCATCAGGACATAGTGCCGGCGTTCTTCATCGCCCCATTTCCAGCGATTTGCCGAGACCTGGACCGCCGTCGAGTCCGCGCGCCAGGGCGAGACGGCATTGCCGCGATTCTCGAACAGGCCCGGGTCGTCATAGGCGACGGCCGGGGAAGCCTTGCCGTTGAAGCTGGCGATATGCTCATAGGGCACGACCGCCATCGGCTCGGAGATCACCATGCGGTGAATCACGGTCCCGGCGGCATTGACGAGTGGCGAGAGATTCAGCACCTCCGGCGAAAACCGGTCATCGAGCCGCGCCTGCAGTTCCTGGGGAAGGTAGGTCCGCGCGGTGGGCTCGAAGCCGCTGTCGAGCAGCCGCTGGTTGATCGCCTGATGCTCGCTCGAGAAGGGATAGGGCTTGGTCTTGGTGCAGGGCATGAACAGCAGCACGCGGCGTTCGGCGTCGGGAAGGTCCGGCACATAGTCTGTTGTCACGAAATCGATCCATTCCGCGATGCGCGGATGGGCGAGGGATTCGGAATTGTCTTGGGGGCTGTAGAGACACAGGCTCGGGTCAACTTCGAACGGGCTTTCGATTTTTCGCGCTGAATCACGGATGCGTTCGTCGCGATTTTCGACCGGTATCTTCATGTTCGTTTTCCGAGTTTCGGGGGTTGGGGTGGGGCGCCGGCCGGGCCCTGGACCATCAGCCAGACATCGCCGCGACATATCTTGAGCGGCACGGGTGGGAGCTGCTCTCCCTTGCAGGGCCCGAAGACACAATTCCCGGCCAGGTCGAACAACGCGCCATGGTTGGCGCAGCGAAAATAATGCCCGTCCTCGGTGAGGTAGGCATCGCGCGTCCAGGGCAGGGGCACCCCCATATGCGGGCACGCGTCCTCGAAGCCACTGACGGCGTCGCCGTCCCGATACACAATCACCTTACGGCTGGTTTTGCCGAGATCGGCCACATAGCCCCGCGCCGTCCGGTCGGGGATCTCCGCGAGCTTCCCCAGCCGGATCGACCCCGCGGACCGCTTCGTTTTGCGCGACGAGGCGATCCCTAGGCGGCCTGTCGGATCCATGCCGGCAGGAGGTCCGACACGGGTTCGTAGAGCCGGCCCTTGCGCATGGTGGTGACCGGTGTGAAACGCCGCGTGCCCCTGAAATTGACGCCGGCGCCGTCGGCAAAGGTATAGCGGCCCGACGTCATTTTCAGGATGGAGATATCGGCGGTGCGGCCCGGCTGCAGGCTGCCCATGCTGTCCGATTTGCCCATCATCGCGGACGCATTTGAGGTGACCATGGCGACGACTTGCGCCAGGGGAATACCGATGGCCATCATTTCGGCCATGCAATGAACCAGGCTGAAGGTCGGAGAGAACGGCACGCTGTCATCCACCTCGGCGGGTTCCTCCTCGGGCCGGAACTGACCGTTCACGTTGTAGGCGGATTCCGCGCGCGCGTTGTAGCCATGCAGGTCGGCGCCGAGCGTATCGGGGATGATTCCCGCCTCCATCACCGCCACGGCGTTCTCGTAGCTGAAATGTGAGCCGCGCCCGACATCCAACTTTATGCCGCGGTTGACGGCCTCGAGCAGGACCGGGTGAACCTTGCCCCTCGAGACAAATCCCCCGTCATGGCGGGTAAACGGATGGGCCAGGATGTCGCCTTCGCCGAGCAGGGGAACGATCTCCTTGACGAGTTTCTTGACGTCGACGGCCTTGCCGTTCTTCTCGGGCCATAGTGTTCCAAGATGGATGTAGAGCGGCAGGCCGGTCGCTTTCGATGCCTTCTTGGCCTTCTTCAGGGATTTCATGCCCCAGCGTGAATAGCCCCCCGGTTCGGCGTGGATCTTGAGGCCGCAGATCAGGTCCGGGTTCTCGGCATAGCTTTGTTCGATTGCCCCAACATCGATCCCCACCGGTCCGTAGAGATCGACATATTTGTGCCCGTAGAGGCCGCCGGCGAGATAAGACGACAGGAAACAGCGCACGTCGGTCCGCGCGGGCTCAGCGATGAATTTCTTGAAGCCGCCGACCGTCAACGGGCTCGGTCCGCCCTGATCGCAAACCGATGTGACACCGGAATAGACACCCACCGCATCGGGGTTGAGGCCAAATTCGCCGCTGACATGTTCGAAGATATGTCCGTGCGTGTCGATCAGGCCGGGCAGGACGAGATGGCCCTTGGCATCGACGATTTTCTTGCCCTGTTTGGCGGACAGGTTCTTGTCGATGGCGACGATCTTTCCGCGATTGACCGCGATATCGGCGATGCCGTCATGGCCGGTGGCGGGGTCTAGGACGCGACCGCCCTTGATAATGGTTTCAAACATTGTCGGGCTCCTGAGTATGTCGGTTCGTTGCCGCGTCGTGTTGCGACAGAAAGTCATCGATAATTTCGAAGAAGGCTGCGGGCTGCTCGGCGGGGATGATGTGACCCGCACCCGGCATCTCGACCAGTTTGGCGCCCGGGATATGGACGGCCACTTCGCGTACGGCATCCGGCGGTGTCAGGGCGTCTTCGCCGCCCGATATCACGAGGGTGGGGATGTCGAGCGCTTCGAGGTCTGCGCAGTAGTTGAAGTCCTTCAACGCCGCCATGGCCGAGATAAGCGGCTCTTGCGGCTGGGCGGCACGGGCGTCGACGAAAGCTTCGATATAGTCGGGATTGGCGGCGCGAAATCCCTCGGAGAAGATGGATTTGGCGGCGATTTCCGCCCCGGCACGCGCCCCGGTATTGCGCATGTTCTCAAGCCGGTCGGACATGTTCGCAACGGTCTCGGGATCTTCCTTGCAGGTGGTGCTGACAAGTACGAGGGCCTTGATCAGATGCGGGGCTCGGATAGCAAGGGCCTGGGCGACCATGCCGCCCTGCGAAAGGCCCACCACGCATCCGGGCAGGGCGGAAATGGATTCGAGTGCACCAGCCCAGTCATCGGCGAACTGCGCCATGGTGTAAGGGCCACCGGGTTTGGCCGAATGGCCGTGTCCGCGGCTGTCCCCGGCAATTGTCCGGAAGTTTCCCGCATAGCGTTCGATTGCCGGCAACCACATCCGGTGGTCCCAGCCCAGGCCGTGAATGAATGTCAGCGGCGGCCCGTCGCCGGCCTCGGCCATATGCATCTCGATGCCGTTGGTCTGGACCATCCGGGCGAGCCGTTCTTGGGGTTGCTCAAGCGTGCTCGCCATTTGGGTTCCGAATGCTGCGATTGTGGCCTACCGAAAGACACGCGAACCAACGCGCTCCTGTACATCAGTCTGAGCAAACTTCGTGCCATCGCCGAACGCCGGAACCCCGGGGTTTCATGGCGATTGGAAAGGAGGGGGTGATGCCTGATTGAGCAGTGAATGCTCATGAAGTCCGCAAGCGCAGAAGCCAAATGCAGTTCGCGATTGCGGTCTCGCATCGCGAGGTGCTGACGGGCGGCCGCCAGTCACAGAAAGTCTGGTCAGAAATAGAACTGAACCTGGGAGCTAGGCAGAGTGCCCACGCCGTAAGTGAGCTGTAAGTGAGACGTCACTGGATCGTGGCGAACAATGGTGCTTCGTAAAAGCAGAAATAGACTCATAACCTATTGAAATAACAGACAATAAGCGTCCTGTTGGTTCATGTTTGTACACCGTGATACAACTTCAAATTGCGCTCATAACGGTCATGTCGCAGGTTCGAGTCCTGCCGGGCCCCACCATTCTTTCCTGCGCGATTCCGCGTCTCCGGAGTTCGTTTCCTTGGAATTCTTGCCTGCTGACATCGACGCGACGGCCGCCGTCGCGCTCATCGCCGCGACATTCATCGGCAATATCATCTCTGCTGCCACGGGGATCGGCGGCGGGATCATCCTGCTGGCGGTAATGGCGAACCTGATGCCCGCCGCGGCGATCATCCCCATTCACGGGGTGGTGCAGCTGGGGGGAAACATCTTCCGCGGTAGCATCCAGCGCGCCCATATCGATTGGCTGACCTTCGTCTGGTTCGCCCTGGGCAGCGTCGTCGGTGTTGCGATCGGTGGCAGTCTCGTCGTCACCCTGCCGTCCGACATCCTGCGCGGGGGCCTGGGGTTGTTTATCATTTATACGGTCTGGGGACCGAAGCTGAAATTCGTCAGCGAGGGAAACGTGATTGCGGTTGTGATGGGTGCGGCGTCGAGCGTCCTGACCATGTTCTTCGGCGCGACGGGCCCGTTCGCGATGGCCCTCCTGTCGCAGCGCGGCTACACGCCCCAGGGGCTTATCGGTAGCCATTCGGCCTGCATGGCCGCCCAGCACGCGCTCAAGATCGTCGCCTTCGGATTCCTGGGTTTCGCCTTCGCCGACTGGCTGGGGCTTGTTGCCATGCTGTTGCTGGCCTCGCTGGCGGGCAGCCTGATCGGGAGTTACGCGCTGCGGCGCATACCGGCCGGCACGTTTGCGAAGGTGCTGAAAGGGGTTCTGACCGTGCTGGCGGCGAACCTACTGGCCGTGGCTTTCGGGCTCTACAGCATCACCTGATAGGCGCGGATTTTGCGACATCCATACCCCCGCCGTCACAAGTCATTGATTCCCCGGTCACGGGTGGGCCATTGGTCGATGTCCCTTATCGGGTGTAGGGTTCAGCCCGGTCAATTAACGGCCAGAAAGAGGGGTAAACATGAGTTTACAAGAAAAGCTTGCGGAGATTAGTGCCGCCGGCGCGAAGCGTATGCCTGAGGAAGTGCGCGCAACGATGGGCAAAGCGACCCAGGAATTGCGCGAGTCCGGCATCATGGACCGCACCATCAAGGTGGGCGACACATTGCCGCCTTTCAGTCTCACAAACGCCAACGGCGACATGGTGAATTCCGCCGACCTGCTGTCCAAGGGAGCTGTCGTCCTGACGGTGTTCCGCGGCCACTGGTGACCGTATTGCAATGCAGAGCTGTATGCTATGCGCGACATTGTAGACGGACTTGACGAAGCCGGCGCCACGTTGGTCGCCATCACCCCTCAGCTCGTCGAGCACAACAAGGCCATGACCGAAAAGCACGGCCTGAATTTCGAAATGCTTTCCGACCCGGGTAACTCCTACCTCGCGGAACTGGGCCTCAAGTTTGAGATCCCGGCCGAGGTCAAGGCGATCTACCAGGGTTTCGGGCTCGATATTCCGGGCACGAACGGCGACGACAGCTGGACGCTGCCGATGCCGGGTCGGATCGTTGTCGACAGCAGCGGCGTTGTCCGCGCGACCGACATCGACCCGAACTACGCCTCCCGGCCGGAGCCGGAGAAGACGCTGGCGGACGTGCAGGCTCTGTAGCCGACCCGCAGCGTTCTATCGAACGTTCAAGACCCCATCCGCGGTTTGCCCGCGGGTGGGGTTTTGTCGTTCTGGGGCGATATCGGGTGATCAGCGCGTGATCGCCGCCTTGGGCAGCAGGGCGTGGCAGTGGAGATAGACGAGTTCGCCCGAGCCCAGTGCGCGTTCCAGGCGGACCCAATATTCGGCTTCGCCCATCATGGTGTTGACGAAGTCGCGGGTGAGTTCCTCGCGCTTGAGACCGTCGATGAACTGCGCCCAGCCGGCGAGGATCATCTGGCGATAGCGGGCTGAGGCATCGTCAAAGGTCCTGATCTGCAGGCCCACCCCTTCGATGACCTGGCGACAGGCATCCATCGTCCAGAGATGGGGGGGCTCCGTTTCCTTGGCGAGCCAGGCGGTGACGGGATCGGCCACGCTGGATTGTTCGGTCGCGAGCACGAAGTCGGTCAGGATCAGGGAGCCGCCGGTCTTCAGACTTTTATGGGCCGTCTCGAGAATGGCCTGCTTGTCCTGGATCCGAAACAGACGTTCGCGCAGCAATACGGCGTGGAACTTGTTTTCAGGTAGCAGGAGCGTGGCGGGATCATAGGCGGTGATCGGCGCACGTTTTCCGAGCCCGCGGCGGACCGAAAGTTTCTGCGCCCGGCTGACCAGCTCCCGGTCGGGATCAGATGCCGTCACCCAGAGACCGAGCTTGCCCACCATGAGCCGCACGCCGCCGCCGAGCCCGGCCGACAGGTCGAGAGCCGACTTCGAGGCGTTCAACGCGGCGGCTTGCAGGAGCGAGCTGGTGTACTCAGCCCCGCCCGGCTCGATCATTTCGTCATCTTCATCGGAGATCGCCCAGAGACGACGGCAGAAGGCGACGCGTTGGTCCGTCCAGCGCAGTCCGGCGTCTTCGCTTTCGGGGCTGTCGCGGGTGATCGCTTCGGAATCGTCTTCGATGCCGTGTTCGGCCAAGGCTGCGCTGTCATCGGATTTGGGCGCGCGGGCGCGGCGCCACCACCGCCGGAAGCGTTCGAGGAACGGTATATAACCGTCATCGGGCTCTGCGTCGCTGTGTTGCGCGCGTACCATTTGGACGCCTCGGTCCTTAATCTCGTTTAAAAAACAGGGAGTTACTGAGTATCTATTCTAGCAGCCAAGCGGTTAAGTTCCGGTAAACCGTGCTGGGGGCCCATTCCCTGAGATCTGGCATGGGCGGCGTAATTCCGGCGGTCGCGCGGTTTTGCTAGGATAGAATCCGCATGTAAAGGAGCACGTCGTGTCCGCCGTTCAGAGTTATGTTCATGGTGCGTCGAAGGTGCCGCTTATAGGCGACACGATTGGTGCGCATTTCGATGCCGCGGCCGCGCGCTGGGCCGACCGGGATGCGTTGGTTGTGCGCCATCAGGGCATCGCATGGTCCTGGGCCGAGCTGCGGGCGCGGGTCGATGATTTCGCCGCCGGGCTGATCGAATTGGGGCTGGCACCGGGCTCGCGCATCGGCATCTGGTCCCCCAACAATGCCGAATGGGTTATCACCCAGTTCGCCACTGCCAAGGCGGGGCTGATCCTGGTCAACATCAACCCGGCCTATCGGCTGGCCGAGCTCGAATTCGCCCTCAATAAGGTGGAATGCGCCGCCCTGATCACCGCCGCCCGGTTCAAGACCAGCGACTATGTGGGGATGATCCGCGACCTGGCGCCGGAGGTTGATGACGCCACGCCGGGCGCGCTCACTTCCGCAAGGCTGCCTCACCTGAAGACGGTCATCCAGATCGGCGAAGACAACGTGCCCGGCATGTATGGCTTTGCCGATGTGATGGCGACGGGTGCGGCTGCGGGCCACGACAAGGTAACCGCGCTGGCGCCGACGCTGCAATTCGACGACCCGATCAACATCCAGTTCACCTCGGGCACGACGGGCTCGCCCAAGGGCGCGACGCTCACCCACCACAACATCCTCAACAATGGCTATTTCATCGGCCAGGCGATGGCGCTGACGGAGGCCGACCGGATTTGCATCCCGGTGCCGCTGTATCACTGCTTCGGCATGGTGCTCGGCAACCTCGCCTGCATGACCCATGGGGCGGCGATGGTCTATCCGTCCGACGCGTTCGATCCGCTGGCGACCCTCGAATGTGTGGCGGCGGAGCGCTGCACGGGCCTGTATGGCGTGCCGGCCATGTTCATCGCCCAGCTCAAGCATGCGCAATTCGCCGACTTCGACCTGTCGAGTCTGCGCACCGGCATCATGGCGGGCTCGCCCTGCCCGGTGGAGGTAATGAAGCAGGTCATCGAGAAAATGCACATGGACCAGGTCACCATCGCCTACGGCATGACCGAGACCAGCCCGGTGTCGACCCAGACATCGGTCGACGACCCGCTGGACCGGCGGGTGGGGACGGTGGGGCGCATCCACCCCCATGTGGAGGTGAAGATCATCGACGACGAAGGCCGCATCGTCGCCCCGGGGGAGACCGGCGAGCTGTGTACGCGGGGCTACTCGGTGATGCGCGGCTACTGGAACGATGCGGAGAAGACGGCGGAATCCATCGATGCGGCGGGCTGGATGCACACCGGCGATCTCGCGACCATGGACGCAGAGGGCTATTTCAACATCGTCGGCCGGATGAAGGACATGGTCATCCGCGGCGGGGAGAATCTCTACCCTCGGGAGATCGAGGAGTTTCTGTATCGCCATCCGAAAGTGTCGGACGTGCAGATCGTCGGCCTGCCCGACGAGAAGTACGGCGAGGAGCTCTGTGCGTGGGTGAAGCTGGCGGAGGGCACGGACGCCACCGACGATGAGATCAGGGACTTCTGCAAGGGACAGATCGCTCACCACAAGATCCCGCGCTACATCAAGTTCGTCGACGATTTCCCGATGACCGTGACCGGCAAGATCCAGAAGTTTGAAATTCGTGCCGCGATGATCAAGGAACTGGGACTGGACGAGCCGAAGACGGCCTAGGTGTTTGGGGTGGATTTTTATGTCTTACAAATATGCGCTCTCGCGATGCAAAGTCAGAGATAAGGAATCGCTGAAAAAATTTCGACAACTACGCAGCGATTGGATCGATTGGCTGCATGGGCCAATTCGAGACGAAATCACGTACATGATGTTGGACGATGCATTGTATCGAACGCTCAACGAAGCGATCGGTCTTTCGATCAAGGAGCCTAGGAAGTCGGCCGAATTCAATGGCCTCGTGAGCCAACTTATTGATCGCGGCTACGTTCATATCCAACTGATGTCTATCAGAAAACTTGTGAGCCGTCGGAAATCAGATATTTCACTACACACTCTTCTCACTGACATCCGCAGAAACCGAAAACTCATAACCAGAGAGAATTATGTTTGTTACGACGGTTTGCCATATGACTATGAGCCTCTCCGCCTGAAGGATTTAGAGAAGAGGCTAGAAGCATCAGGCGGGAAGGCAGTCACTTGGTCGTCACCGACAACTGGTCCGCGGGCGTATGGTTCTTCTGAACGTCATCACAATAGCTTTGACAGACTTTCTGGAGTTGGGCCGGAGCTAAGGTGCCGGGATGACCAACTTCTGAACCATATATTCAGTGATCTATTTGACGCGTTGAAGGATTGCGAAGAAATCGAACGAGCTGCGAGTGAAAATATTGCCCACATTCCCTCTCGTAAAATCGATAGCAGAGACCTGATCACACTTGGGAACATAGAAAAAGCGCAGCGGACCGTATGCTGGGTTGCGCACCTGATTGACGGACCTTTGCTGTGCGAAAGTTCTTCGTCGATAGTTCCGATACCGCAGTATGGATTTTTGCAAGGTTTGGACAAGGCGTGGGCGACCCCTAGCAGACTCCCACACCTCTACAGATTTTGGGAATCTCATACTCAAGAGGTGGAAAAGTGGACGGATGGTGATTGGCCCTGACCAGCGATTGCGGTCTTACTGCACCGGTTTGTTCGGATGGGCCACGTCGGGCTGAATATAGGGTGCCTTCATTTCGTAGATGTCATGGGTCCGGCAGTAGCGCGGGCCGCCGAGACGCCCGACGGGGTGAAGGGTGTGGGGGTTGACGTATTTGTCGTCCAGCATCAGGTCTTCACGCACATGCCAGCGTAGCACCCGGCCGATGACCAGGTCGGTGACCCACTCATCGCCGAACTTCAGGACCTGCTCGAACGTGCATTCCATGGCCACGGGGCAATCCTTGATGCGCGGGGCATCCACCAGGTCTGAAGGCACGGTCTCCAGGCCGATTTCCGAGAATTCGTCCTGGTCGGCCTCATAATTGGCCGAGCTGGCGTTCATCGCCTCCGCGAAGTCGTCGGTCACGGTGTGGACCACGAAGCCCTTGGTCGCCTGGATGTTGGCCGAGGTGTGTTTCGGGGCGTGGGTCTTTTCACTGACGGCCATCGAGACCAGCGGCGGGTAGTGGGAGACGATGGAGAAGAAGGAGAAGGGTGCCAGGTTGGGCACGCCGTTCTCGTCCATGGAGCTGACCCAGGCGATGGGGCGCGGCACGATGGAGCCGATCAGCAGGCGGTAGCATTGCTGATGGTCGATCTCGTCCGAGTTGAAAATCCTGTAGTCCATGACCTGTCTCCGCATGTGTCCCGTTTTCATAACGCGTTCGGCCTCGCGTGAGTAGGGCGGGTTTGAAACCCGCCCCTACGATATAGAGCGCCCCCGCTGTAGGGGCGGGTCTGTGACCCGCCCGCCTTTGCCTGAACGATATCTTTGGTGTAAGCCCGGCGCCCATGTCCGATACACCGCCAAATCTATCGACGGGGGACCTGTCTCTCAACACCCGCACCTCGCTGCCCGACGGCTATGCGTTCCTGCTCGCGGCGTATCCGCGCCCGGTCTGGGCGGAGCATCCCAACAACGGCCAGTGGTGCCAGTTCTGGCTGCAGCGCCATCAGATGTTCCGGGACTACTCCGCCGCCCTGACCGATGCCTGCGAACAGCTGTCCGACGGCAAGATCGAGGCGGCCGCGTTCCACGAATGGTTCGTGCCCCGGGTGAATTTCTATTTCGGCGAGATCGACAGCCACCACAAGGTCGAGGAGTATCACTACTTCCCCGCCCTGGCGCAGGCCGATGCCAAGATGGGCTGCGGCATTGAATTGCTGGAGGGTGATCACCGGGTGGTGCATGACAGGTTGATCGCGGCGCACGAGACGATTGTCGCGCTGGATGCGGCGATCCGCGAGACGCCGGGCGATATCGCTTCTGCCGCGCCTGCCGCGCGCGACGGGATCGCCGCGTTGGGAGATGCGCTCGGCCATCACCTGAACGATGAGGAAGACATCATCGTACCGCTGATCCTCGACCGCACCGAGCCCGTGCTCGGGATCGGGTAGGGGCTGTCTGATCGATGCGGGCGGGTTTGAAACCCGCCCCTACGGGCCTGCACGGAATAATTCATGTAGGGGCGGGTCTGTCACCCGTCCGCCTGAGACGCGCGTTATTCCAGCCGGTTGAGGCCGTCGAAGGCGGCCGTCTTGTAGCACTCGGCCAGGGTCGGATAGTTGAACACCGTATCGACGAAATAGTCGAGCGTGCCGCTGTGAGCCATCACGGCCTGACCGATATGGATGAGTTCGGATGCGCCTTCGCCGAGGATGCTGACCCCGAGGATCTCGCGGGTCTCGACGTGGAACAGGATCTTCAGCATGCCGGTGGAATCGCCGATGATCTGGCCGCGGGAGATTTCCTTATAGAACGCCTTGCCCACCTCGTAGGGGACCCCGGCGGTGGTGAGCTCTTCCTCATTGGCCCCGACCACCGAGATTTCCGGGATCGTGTAGATGCCGTAGGGAAAGAGCTGGGCGACGCCGGACACCGACGCGTCAAACGCATGGCAGGCGGCGAGGCGGCCCTGTTCCATGGATGTTGACGCGAGGCTCGGGAAGCCGATCACGTCGCCGGCCGCGTAGATGTTCGGAACGCTGGTCCGGTAGTGGCGGTCGACCGTCAGGCGGCCGCGCGCGTCGGCCTCGAGGCCGGCGGCGTCGAGATTGAGTTCGCGGGTCGCGCCAGTGCGCCCGACGCTGTAGAGCGCCTTGTGGGCCACGATATTCTTGCCGCTTTCGAGCACCACGCGCACATGGGTCCCACGCTTGCCGTCGGCCGTGGTGATCGATTCCACGCCTTCGCCCAGGCGCAGTGTCACGCGGTTCTGGCGCATCAGATAGGCCAGCGCGTCGGTGATCTCGCCGTCGACGAAATCCAGCAGGCGCGCGCGCTTGTCGATCAGGGTCACGCGCACGCCCAGTGTGGCGAAGATGGTCGCATATTCCAGGCCGATGACCCCGGCGCCGATCACCACCAGGGTGCGGGGCAGTTCTTCCAGTTTGAGAATATCGTCGCTGGTGAACACGGACTGCCCGTCGAAGGGGATGTCGGGGGATTTTGTGGTCTCGGTGCCCACCGCGATGACGATCCTGTCGGCCGTGACCGCGCGCTGGCCACGCCCGTCGAAATAGTCGAGGCGGACCGTATTGGCGTCGGCGAAGGTGGCCGTCGCCTCGATCACGACGACGCCGTTGCGGCGCAGCTGGTGGTGGGTGACGTCGATCTCGTTGCGGATCACATGGTCGGCGCGAAACAGGAGATCCGACATGGCGATGTCGTGCTTCACCACATAGGACGCGCCATAGACGTTGCGCTCGCGATAGCCCGACAGATGCATCGCGGCTTCGCGCAGGGTCTTGGAAGGAATGGTGCCGGTGTTGATGCACACCCCGCCGACGACGGCGCGGCGTTCGATGATGGCCGCGCGCTTGCCGAGCTTGGCGGCCTGGATGGCGGCGCGCTGGCCGGCCGGTCCCGATCCCATGACGATCAGGTCGAAATCATGGCCCTCGCCGGTCGTCGATTGGCCGAAAGTCTCTGGTGTCGGTTGATCAAGCATGTTCGGTCCCCGTGCCAAACGGCGCAGATGCGCCAAGCAGGGGATCAGAATTGCCTGTTTTGGTTAAGAAACCCTTGGTTCTCGGGCGACGCCGCCGAACCCCGGGCTATCGCGGAGGGTTCTCGGGCCGCAGATAGACCAGCCAATAGACCAGGGCGACGAATATGCTGCCACCGACGATGTTCCCGAGTGTGACGGGTAGCAGATTGGCGAAGATGGCCCCCACGGACACCCCGTCGGCGCCGAGCATCCAGCCGAGCGGCAGGAAATACATGTTGGCGACCGAATGCTCGAAGCCCAAGGCCACGAAGGCGGAGATCGGGAAGATGATCGCCAGGATCTTGCCGGTGACCCGGTGTGCGCTCATGGACAGCCAGATTGCGAGGCAGACGAGCGCATTGCACAGGATGGCGCGGACAAACGCTTCGAGCCAGGGCGTCGCGACTTTGGCTTCGGCGATGGCCGTGGCGGTGTTCGCGACGGCGCCGTCGCTGAGACCGAGCGTGCCCGACCAGACGATCATGACCGCCGTCGCCGCCGCGCCCACGAAATTCGCGATATAGACGATCACCCAGTTCCGCAGGAGCTACCCGGTCGTGACCTTCCGGTCTGCCCAGGCCATGACGATCAAATTGTTGCCGGTAAACAACTCGGCGCCGGCGATGACCACCAGGATCAGGCCGAGGGAAAACACCAGGCCCCCGATCAGGCGGGTCGGGCCGAAACCCAGCGTGCTGCCGGTGATGGACAGGGTAAAGAACATCGCACCGAACGCGATGAAGGCACCTGCAAGAACGCCGAGAACCACGAGCTGCAGGAGCGGCAGGTTGGCCTTGCGGACGCCGATATTCTCGACCAGATGCGCGATCTCGGTCGGCGCGTAGGGATCGCGACCGTTGCTGGGTGGGTTCTCTGGTGGGGTACTCATCATGTGGCAAGTCTAGCGTGCCGCCATGATTCCCATGTGACATCGATCAAAGGATGGCGTTGTGGTGGAGACGATGTCAGTCGAGTGCATTCGCCGCGCGCAGCCCGGCGATCATCGACGAGCCCATCATGAAGCCGTAGCTTTTCCGGGAGTCTTCGGCGATCGCGCGCATTTCGTTTTGATTTCGCAGCCGCGCGTCGGGGTCTTTCTCGGCGATGAATTTTGTGTTCCGGATGGTCTGCTGGCGGACATCCTCAAGTGCCACATGGCGCCGCTGGCGGGTGTAGCGTTCGAGCAGGGCTTCGTCGCCTTCTCCGCGCCAGATCTGGCCCATCTTGTCGGCGAAGTTCACCGCGTCATGGACGCCGGAATTCATGCCCATGCCGCCCATGGGTGAGTTGATGTGCGCGGCATCGCCGCCGATGATGATGCGGCCTTTGCGGAAGTCCGCGGCGACCCGCTGGTGAATCGCCCAGATGTTTCGGTGCAGCTCGACCACGGCGCCGGATTTTCCGAAGAAGGCCGCCATGCGGGCCTCGGCCACGTCATCGCGCACGGCCACCTCATCGGGTTCGCCGTCGCGCGCCGAGAAAGTCACGCGCCAGTATTCGGGCAGATGCAGGATCACGCACCATTCGTCGGGATCGGAAATGTAGGAGACCCCGGCGATGTCGGGCATCGCCTCGCTCACGTCGAACGTCGTGCCGTATTGCACGACCTTCTCGTCATAGGTGAAGCCGTCGAAGCCGACCCCGAGGGCGCGGCGGATATTGGATCGGGACCCATCGGCGCCGAAGACATAGCGGCCGGTGAAGTTTGCTTCGCCGTCGGGTGTCATCGCGCGCACGCTCACGCTGTCGCCATCCTGGTCTGCGCCCAGCACCTCGTGAGAGAACCGAATTTCGACGTTCGGATGGTCGGCGAGCGTGGCGTAGAGCGCCCGGTTCAGCTCCATCTGCTCGCACTGCACGCGATAGGGATACTTCGTCTCGTCCTTGAGTGCCGACAGGTCGAACTCGGCGACAACGCCCGTGTGCCGATCGCGAAACTGCCAGACCGGGGTGACCCGGCCATCGTTGAGTACCGCGTCAATCATGCCGAGTTCGTCGAGATATTCCAGCGTCGGCGGGTGGAAGGTCGTGGCGCGGCGATGATCCTGCGGGGCCTCCTGCTGTTCGAGCAGGAGGACGGGGATATCCTGTTTGGCAAGCGACAGCGCCGCGATCAGCCCTGTCGGGCCGCCGCCGGCGACGATGATCCGGTCTGAGGAGTTCGAGGGCATGCACACGCACCGCGTTTGAATTTCCGAGTGACTCATTTCTACGGCATTGCCGGCGTGCGGAAAAGCCGGACCGGTGGTGCTTGACCCAATTGTTTCACAAAGCCAAACTCATCTTCATGAACATGAATGATGGCGTGAAGACCGCGGTTCGTACCGTAAACCTTTTCGAGGCGTTCTCGCGTCGCAAGGGACCCATGACCCTGACTCAGATCGCCGAGGCCCTGTCCGCCCCGATCAGCAGCTGTCACGGGCTGGTGCGGACCCTCAGTGCCAAGGGATATCTCTATACCTCGGAGCGCAACCGGGCGATCTATCCGACCAAGCGTCTGCTGGAGATCGCCACGACCATCGCCGCCCATGACCCGGTTCTGGAAACGATTGTTCCGGTGCTGGAGGCGCTGCGCGATGAGACAGATGAGACCATTCTGCTGGGCCGCCGCCAGGGCGAAACGATACTCTATCTCGACGTGATCGAGGGCGGCCAGACGTTGCGCTATTCCGCCGGTGCGGGAGACATCAAGCCGATGCATTCGAGCGCCATCGGCAAGGCCTTTCTCGGTCGCCTGAACGACAAGGAGCGCGCCGCATTGGTGGCGCGTCTGCCGCTCGATCTGCGCACCGCGAACACGATCACCGAGCGGGCGACCCTCGAGGCCGATCTCGCCGAGGGGGTCGCCAAGGGTTACTTCGTCACCCGCGGCGAGAATGTCGTCGATGTGATGGGATTGGCCACCACCGCCGACGTGTATGGCGAGACCATGGGGATCGCGATCGCGGGTCCCCTGGTGCGCATGGAAGCCGGCGAGCCGGAGCTTGCCGCACAATTGTTGGCTGCGAAGGCCACGCTTGAAGCGCTGGGGAGCGGTGCATGAGCGATACGGTCTTGCGGCCCGATGCTGGCACACCCGACTGGGCCGACGCGCTCTACGACGTGCTGGTTGCGCAGAATATTCGTCAGGTCGCCTATGTGCCCGACGCCGGCCATTCCCGACTGATCGCGCGTTGCGAGGCAAATCCGGACATGTGCGCGACCGTGCTGACGACCGAAGAGGACGGGGTGGCGTTGCTGGCGGGTGCGTGGCTGGGCGGCGATCGCGGGGTCTTGCTGATGCAGTCGAGCGGCGTGGGCAACTGCGTGAACATGCTCACCCTGATCGAGAATTGCCGGCTGCCGCTGGTGGCGGTGATCACGATGCGCGGTGAGTGGGGCGAGTTCAATCCCTGGCAGGCCCAGATGGGGCAGGCGACCCCAGAGGTGCTGACCCGGATGGGCGTGCAGGCCCACCGGGTCGATGAACCCGAGGACGCCGCACCGGTTCTCGACGCGGCGATCCGGCAGTCCTTCGACGGGATGCTCGCCTCGGCGGTGCTGCTGTCCCAGCGGCTGATCGGCCGCAAGGCCTTCACGGCGGCGGGCTGACATGACGGATCTCCAAACACGCCTCGACCGGCGCGAAGCCGTCGCCCGGCTGCTGCAGGATCGCGGTGAGCTGCTGGTGGTCTCCGGCCTCGGCTCGGCGACCTATGACTGCGCGGCCGCCGGTGACGATCCGCGGAACTTCTATCTGTGGGGCGCCATGGGCGGCACGGCCGCGCTGGCGCTCGGCCTGGCGCAGGCCCAGCCCGACCGACCGGTCGCCGCGATTACCGGCGACGGGGATATGCTGATGGGGCTCGGCAGCCTGGCGACGATTGGGGCCGCCGCGCCGGCGAACCTGTCGGTGATCGTGCTCGACAACGAGGTCTATGGTGAGACCGGCGCCCAGCCGACGGCGACGGCGCGCGGGGTGAGCCTCGTGGAGGTGGCCTGCGGTTGCGGCATCGATGCGCTCGAGGATATTCGGGATATGAATGCGCTGGGCACCCTGGCGGCGCGTATGCAGCGCTTTGAGGGGCCTTTGTTTGCGAATGTCAAGATCGAGGCCGGCGAGCATCCGCGCGTCCTGCCGGCGCGGGACGGCGCCTATTTGCGCTCGCGATTCCGCGAAGCTGTTTTGGGCACCGGTCCGTAAAACCGACACGCATATGATTGCGTCATCTGGGAGGAAGTAATGGCTGAAAAGATTGGAATTCTGGGGCTGGGCCTGATCGGCAGCCTTGCGGCCGAGATCCTGATGCCCGAGGGCTATGAATGTGCGGCCGTCCGCCGCCCGAGCACCGAGAGCTTCCCCGACACCGGCGGCAAGCTGTTCGACACCGCACGCGAGCTCGCCGCATGGGCTGATGTGGTGATCTCGGCGCTGCCGAGCACCGCGGCGTCCCGCACGGCCCTGGAGGGCCCTGACGGCCTGCTTGCGGGCGCCCATGAGGGGCTCACGATCATCGAGATGAACACCTTCCCGGTGGGCGAGAAGGAACGCATCCGCGACCAGGTCCGCCACACAACGGCAAAGATCATCGATTGTCCCGTCAGCGGCACCCAGCCGATCATCCGGGCGGGCAAGGGCGTCATCATGATGAGTGGCGACGAGGCGCTGTGCGAATCCGTCAAACCGATGCTCGAGAAGATCTGCCCCAAGACGTTTTTTGTTGGTGAGTACGGCACGGGCATCAAGCTCAAGCTGATGATCAACTTCATGGTCGGCGCGAACACGGTCGCACTCGCCGAAGGCATGCTGTTCGGCGCCCAGATGGGCCTCGATCCCGAATTGATGATCGATATCGTCGGGCCCAGCGCGGCCGGCTCGACCGTCTTCGGGATGCGCGCGGGCATCATCAAGGACCGGGCCTGGCAGCCCTGTGCGGGCCCCAGCAAGCTGTTGTGGAAGGACCTCGACATCGTCGAGGAGCAGGCCGATGCGCTGGGCCTGTCAGCCCCGCTGCTGCGGATCTGCAACGACTATTACAAGAAGATTGAGAAGGCCGGGCGGCTCGAGGACGAGTGCGCGGTCGTCTATGAGATCCTCGAGAGCGAAATCAACGCCTGAGCCGGGCGACGATCGCGTCGAACAGCGCGCCGGGATCCTGGTCCAGGAAATCCTCGCCGGCGGCCTCGAGCACCTCGTCGATGCGCCGGGAAATGAGCCCCTGGGCCTGATAACGCGCGCGCGCGCGGCGTGCGGTGGCGACATCCTTATGGCCGGCCCGCCAGGCGGCGTGGGTGGTGATCGCTTCATCGAGTGCTGTGAACCCCACCGGGTCGTCGCGCGACGCCATGATGACGGGCGGCGTCCAGCCGTCGGCACTCTGATGTTCGGCCACCTGTTGGATCTCGGCGGCCATCAGCTCGGCGCCGGGCAGGTCGGCCTTGTTCACCACATAGATGTCGGCCATCTCTAGAATTCCGGCCTTCATGGCCTGGATGGCGTCGCCCGAGTGGGGCACCAGGATGAGCACGACCGTGTCGACCAGCGTCCGGATCGTGTACTCGGCTTGCCCGACCCCGACCGTCTCGAGGATGATTTCTCCGAATCCGTGCCCTTCCATGGCGTTGAGCAAATCCGCGGTGTTGTCGGCCAGGCCGTCATGGGCGCGGCGGCTCGGGATCGAGCGGATGAATATATCCGGGTCGTCGGCGATGGCATCCATGCGGATCCGGTCGCCAAGGATCGAGCCCTGGGAAACCGGGCTGGACGGGTCGACCGCCAGCACCGCGACCTTGCGATCAGCGCGTTTGCGAAGTTTGGCGAGCCGGGCAATCAGCGAGCTTTTGCCCGCCCCCGGTGCACCCGTGATGCCAATACGCGGCAGGTTCTCAGTCGGCAGACTGCTCTGCTGCGCCAGGGTCTCGGCGACATCGGCGTTGGCGATGCGGGTCAGGGCGCGGCTGAGATTTCGCCGCGGATTGCGTGACTCTCCGCTCATTTGGCCGCGGCGGCCGGCGGGGCGCCCAGAATTTCGTCGGTATGTTCACCCAATTGCGGCGGCAGGCCGTATCGGGGCGGGTGGTCGGCCATCTTGATCGGGTTGCCGACCACGCGCAGCGCGCCGTCGGGCGTGGGAATCACCGCGATCATCTCGCGGGAAGCCGCCATGTCGCCGTCGAGCGCGCGGTCGAGGGTCTCGACGCCCGAGACCACGAGGCCTTCGTTGCCGAGTTTCTCAACCCAGTGTGCCGTGGTTTCCGATTTGAGGAGATCGCCGACGGCTCTGATTGCGGTGTCTCGGTTCTCTGAGCGCGCATTCATGGTCGCGAATTTCGGATCGTCAGCAAGTTCGGGCCGGCCAACGGTTGCACAGAATGTTTTCCAGAACTTATCAGTCGAGATGAACAGCATCAGGTAGCCGTCGCTGGTCTCGAACACCTGGGCCGGGACCATATAGGGATGCGCGCTCTGCGACGTTCGCTGGGGAACGATCCCGTGGTTGAGGTAGCCCGAGGCCAGATAGTTGAGCTGTGAGAGCATGGTGTCGAACAGGGATACGTCAACCTGACCGCCCTTGCCCTCGATGATCTTCGCCAGCAGGCCGATTGCGCCCATCATGCCGGTCGAATTGTCGACGGCGGAATAGCCCGCCTTTGTCGGCGGCGAGCCCGGGTCGCCGGTCAGCGCCATTACGCCGGTGAGTGCCTGGACGATGTAGTCGTAGGCGGGCTTGTCGGCATAGGGCCCATCCAGTCCGAACCCGGTCAGGGCGAGGCAGACGAGTTTCGAATTCTGCGTCTTTAGGTCGTCATAGGTCAGGCCGAAGCGCCGGATGGTGGCCGGTCGCAGATTGGTGATCAGGCCCTGGGCACCGGCGGCGAGTTTACCAAGCTGCGCTTTGCCGGCCGGTGTGTTCAGGTCGAGGACGATCGAGCGCTTGTTGCGGTTCAGGCTTGCAAAATAGTCGTTATAGGGCCCGGTGAACTGCTTGGTGATGTTGCGCGCCATGTCGCCACCCGGCGGCTCGACCTTGATCACGTCGGCGCCCAGATCGCCCAGAATCATGCTGCAGAACGGGCCTGCGAGGACATGTGCGACCTCGATGATTCGCACGCCGGCGAGGGGCCCCCCGGTCAAGCGCCGAGATCCGCTTCGATGGCCGCCACGACGGCATCGACCGTCATCTCGGCGGTGAAGATGCCGCGCGCGCCGGCGCTGCGCAGTTCGTCATGGTCCTCGCTGGGGATCGTGCCGCCGACGAACAGGTGAATGTCGCCGGCGTCGAGTTCCGCCAGGCAACGCACGGTCTCCTCGACGAGTTCCTTATGGCTGCCCGAGAGGATCGACAGACCAACCGCGTCCACATCCTCATCCACGGCGACCCGCGCGATATAGTCAGGGCTCCGGCGCAGACCGGTATAGATGACATCGGCGCCCGCATCGCGCAGCGCCAGGGCGATGATCTTCGCGCCGACATCGTGCCCGTCGAGGCCCGGCTTCGCGATCAGAATGCGTTTTCCGTTCAGGCTCATAACCGTTGATCCTAAAGCCGTACCGGCTCTTCAAATTCGCCCCATTGCGTCTTCAGGGTCGCCACCATCTCCCCGACGGTCGCGTAGGCGTGGCAGCAATCGATCAGATACGGCATGAGGTTCTCGTCATCCTTGGCCGCGGCGGCCTCCAGGGCGGAGAGGGACGACGCGACCGCGTCATTGTCGCGGCTGTCGCGGATCTTCTCGAACTTCTCGATGACCCGCGCTGATGCTTGCGGGTCGAGTTTAAACAATTCGGCAACGCCGTCTTTCTGGTCCTCGCGACGGAAGTAATTCTGCCCGACGATGACAGTCTCGCCGCTGTCCACCTTGCGTTTCCGCTCGGCCGCGCGGCGGGCAATTTTGAGTTGCAACCAGCCGTCTTCAACAGCCTTGGTGACGCCGCCATAGGCCTCGATCTCATCGATGACCTTCATGACTTCTTCTTCCATCCGATCGGTCAGCCATTCGACATAGTAGCTGCCGCCGAGCGGGTCGACCGTACGGGCGATCCCGGATTCATGGGCGACGATCTGCTGCGTGCGGACCGCGATCTCGGCCGAGTGTTCGGTCGGGATCTGATAGGCTTCGTCGAATGCCGCCGTGAAGATCGACTGGGCGCCGCCCATGACGGCGGCCATGTTCTCGGTGCCGACGCGAACGACGTTGTTGTCGGGTTGTGCGCCGACGAGGGACGAGCCACCGCAGACCACGCCGAAGCGGAACATGAGGGCCTTGGGATCCTTCACGCCGTAGCGTTCGGTGAGGAGCTTGGCCCAAAGCCGCCGGCCCGCACGGAACTTGCAGACTTCCTCGAAGAAATCCATGTGCACATAGAAGAAGAAGCTGAGCCGGCGGGCGAATTTCTCGACATCGCCACCCCGGCGGATCAACTCGTCGATATAGGCGAGGCCGTTGGCCAGCGTGTAGCCCATCTCCTCGACCGCCGTGCAGCCCGCGTCGCGCACATGGGCCCCGGCGATGCTGATCGCATTGAAGCGCGGGGTCTGGTCGTAGGAGAACAGAATCGTGTCAGCGATCAGCCGCATCGACGGGCGCACCGGGAAGATCCAGGTGCCACGCGCCACATACTCCTTGAGGATGTCGTTCTGGATCGTGCCGGTGAGCTTTTCGCGCGGCACGCCCTGCTTGTCTGCGACGGCGCAATACATGGCGTAGATGATCGAGGCTGTGCCGTTGATCGTGAAGGAGGTGGAGATGCCGGCCAGATCGATCCCGTCGAACAGGATCTCAGCTTCGGCGAGGTTCGACAGGGACACGCCGACCTTGCCGACCTCGGTCTTGGCGATCGAATCGGTTGGGTCGTAGCCGCATTGGGTGGGCAGGTCGAGTGCGACCGAAAGGCCGGTCTGCCCCTGATCGAGCAGGAAGCGGTAGCGCTCGTTGGATTCTTCGGCCGTGCCGAAGCCCGAATACTGACGGATGGTCCACATCCGGCCCCGGAAGCCATCGGGGAAGATGCCGCGGGTGAATGGATACTCGCCAGGCATTTCCGGTTCGCGGTCCGCCACCATGTCCGCAGTCACGACCTGAGGCACCTCGATGCCCGATGGGGTCGCGGTCGTGGGCTTTGTTGGTGGTTCGCGCGGCGGCGCGACATCGTCTTTTGCCGCGATGGATTTGTCGGTCATCGGGTCAGTCCTTCTTGGCGGGAAGCACTTTTTCAGCGGCCTCCCAGTGATCGTCGTGGACCCAGGTCTGAACGAACATGCCCGTCTCAATCTCCTGCATTTCCGCGCGGCTGTCCCCGCGGCGGTGCGCGTCGCTGACGGCCTTGAAGGCGCGCATCGATTGCGGTTTCTGCTTGCGGATCGGTGCGAGAAAGGCCTCGATCGTGTCGTCGAAATCCTCATCCTCTGCGCCCACGGCATCGTACAGGCCGATCTGCAGTGCCGTCTCGGGGTCGAGCATCTCGCCGGTGCTCATCAAGCGCAATCCGCGCGCACGCCCGACCAGGTCGAGCAGGTCCGGGCCGCCGCCCCAGGCGGTGGCAAGCGCCAGGCGGCCCTGGACGAAGCCGATCCGGGCATGGGCTGCCGCGACGCGAAAGTCGCAGGACACCGCCAGCTCAGCCCCACCGCCAAACGCGTTGCCGTTCAGGCCGGCGATGACGGGAACCGGGAAGTCCCGGATTGCGTTGAAGGCGGTTTTGGCGTCGCGGGCCATGGTCTCGGCCTCATCCGCAGTCCGGAGCGTGGCCAGCTCACGCAGGTCGCCGCCCGCGGCAAAGGTCTTCTCGCCTGCGCCACGCAGCACGGCGGCCACGAGTGTCTCGTCCTTGGCTGCGGCGCGAAAAATCTCGCCGATCGCGTCGATGATCGAAAGCGCCAGCGCGTTGTGTTTCTCCACCCGGTCGATGGTCACATACAGGACGCGGTCGCGGGTGTCGCTCAGGATTTGTACGTCACTCATACCAATACTTTCGTCGCGGGACACACTGGTGGCGGCGAGGGACATTAGTCCTCGTCCATCTCCGCCGTGCGATAGATGTAGTTGCCGTCCATATAGGTAATGAAGAAGTCGTGGAACGACATGGGTTCGTATTTCGGCGCCTCACCCGGCTGGATGCAGGACGGGAACGGATCGGCCACGGTCTCGTCATTGCAGTTGTAGAAGAAGGTCAGCGCGTAGCGGTCCTTCAATGGCGGCACAACGCGGTGCGGCGTGGCGATGAAGCGGCCGTTGGTCCAGCGGTTGAAGAACTCGCCGGTGTTGACGACGATGGCGCCGCGCAGGGGCTCGATCTCCATCCATTTTCCCGACGGGGCCATGACCTGCAGGCCGGCCACATCCATCAGCGGCAGATAGGTCATCGAGCTGTGGTCCGAATGAGGGGACAGCGAGAATTGTCCTTCTTCGGCCTCGACCGGCGGATACCAGGCGCAGCGGTTGTAATATTCGGGGTGCGAGAATTTCTCGTCGAAATAATCCGGCGCCAAGTCCAGTGCGCGGGCATAGGCCGGCAGCATTCGTGTCGCGAGCACCGCCATGGTCTCCTGATATTCCAACAGCACCTTGCGGAACTCGGGCAGTTCTTCGGGCCACTGATTGAGATTGCGGTGACGGGTGTTGGCCTTGACCTTCGGGTCGTCGGCCGTCCGCTCGCGCATGAACGCCCAGGCCTCGTTGAGGTCCTTCTTCTCGTTCTTTGCGATCTTCGACCAGCGCAGGATGAGGGACTTGTTCGGGATGAAGCCCTGATGATGGAAGTCGACCCGGTATTTCATCTTGGTCTCGTCGGACAGCGCGAACAGATCGGCGATCAACTCGAAGCTGCGATCGATCAGCGCCTGATCGACCCCGTGGTTGACGATGCAGTAGAAGCCGAGACTTTCCTGGATTGCGCGCAGGTCTGTTGCGAACTGGGCCACGGCATCCGGCTCGCCGGCCAGATATCCGCTGATGTCGATGACCGGGATTCGTTCCTCGGCGATGCACGCCGCGACATGCGGGGAGATTTGGTGTTCCTGTTCTGCGGCAACGGACATTCGGGCCTCCGTGATGCTTATGTTCGCAAGCCCTGCACCGCTTAAGCGGTGCAGGGCTCGCCTAACATGTTTTTCAGCCGGACTATTGGGCGGCGTCGGCGGAATCCTCGTCGTCCGGCACCAGATCGGCAAGGTTCGGCATGACCTCCTTGGCGAACAACGACATGTTGTCGAGCCAAGCCTGGAAGGGTTCGTACACATACTGAACCTGCAGAACCGTCCCGAAGCCGCCCGTGTCGTCATAGAGCTTGCGGAGCTTCCGGGTGACCGTGTCGGGGCTGCCGACGATCCAGATGTTGTCGCAGATATATTCTGCGGTCAGATCCTCATCCTTGATGTCCTCATTCTCCTTGTAGAGATCGACGACGCCGAGGGATTTGAGGACGTTGTACATATAGTCGTTGTAGGCCCTGGCCATGCCGCCGTTCAGCGCATGTTCGCGCGCTTCCGCGTCGGTCTTGCCGACGTAGATTTCGCGTGCAACCCGCCAATCCTTGCGGCTCGGCGTGCGGCCGGTTTCCTTCGCGCCCTGCAGGACCGCGTCCCAATGGGTGTTGAGGTTGGCGGCCGGCAGATAGTTGACGCTCATCGGCATCCAGCCCTCACGACCCGCCGTCACCAGCGATTCCGAATATTTGTGGAGCCCGGCCACCGCGATCGGCGGATGGGGGTTCTGATAGGGACGGATGTGATGATAGAGCGGGATGTCCGGCATCGGTTCCGGCACCTTGAACTGCCAGAATTTGCCGTTGTGCTCGAACGGGTCTTCCTCGGTCCACAGGCGGGTGATGGCGTCGATCGCCTCGCGCATGCGCTCGCGATGCTCGCCTTCCTGATAGTTGATATCGAAGAAGTGGAAGTCTGTCGGCGCGCCACCGGCGCCGATGCCGAAGTTCAGGCGGCCCTTCGACAGATGGTCGAGATAGGCGATCCGCAGGGCCACGAGCCGCGGGTCGTGCATCGGCAGCAAAACAACGCCGGTACCCACCCTGATCTGCTCGGTCTGGGCGAAGACGGTCGCGGCGAACAGGTCCGTTGCGGGGATGGGCTCCCACGGGATCGTATAATGCTCGCCCATCCAGCCTTCGCTGTATCCCAGCTTGTCGGCGTGGATATAGGTCTCGATGTCGCGGTGATAGTTGCCGTTCACGTCTCCGCCGGGCGGGCGAAGCGGCATGCTGAACATTCCGTATTTCATAGTGTCTGTCTCCCTAGGACCCGGGCCGTGGGCGGCGTGGCGCCGCTCTCATTAATGGCTGTGTCCATTCTACGCGTAGGGCGTTGGCGAGAGTCAATCACGTTCCATTATTCGAATAGTAATTCGTGTACGTGAAAAGTTGTCGGCGCACCTGTTTGACCCTATCGTCGCGCAGGACTTGGGGGAGACGACCATGCTGATTGGCAAAAAGGGCGAGGCGAAAACCGCCATCGAAACGGCGGATGCGAGCTCGATCACGGTGCGCGGGAAGGATCTGTGCGACGAGATCATGGGGCATAGCTCGATTGCGGAGTTTTTCTATTTTCACTTAACAGGGCGACAGCCCAATGCCGATCAGGCGTTCTTCATGGACGTTTTGGTGGTGGCGCTGGCCGAGCATGGCCTGACGCCGAGCGTCCAGGCCGCCCGGATGACCCTGGCGGCGGCGCCGGAGGCACTCCAGGGGGCGGTCGCTGCGGGCCTGCTCGGCGTCGGCTCCGTCATCCTGGGCAGCGCGGATATTTGCGGTGAGATGCTCGATGATGCCGCGACGCGGATCGAGGGCGGTGAGACCCCGGAGGCTGCCGCGCTGGCGATTGCGCGCGAACACAAGGATGCGGGCAAGTTCATCTCCGGCTTCGGGCATCCGATTCACCACCCGGTCGATCCCCGTGCGGTCCGCATCCTCAAACTGGCCGACGAGCGCGGCGTCTCCGGGCGTCATGTGGGCGCGTTGCGCGCATTTCCCGATGCGGTGGCCGAAGTCTGGGGCAAGCCGCTTGCCATGAACCTCCAGGGGCCGATGGCGGCGGTGCTGCTCGACCTCGGTTTCCCCAAGGCGGCGATCCGCGGCATTCCCATTCTGGCGCGTACGGTCGGCCTGCTCGGGCATCTGAACGAGGAAATGGAGCGCCCGATCGGGTTCCTGCTGGCCCATCATGGCGAAGAGGCCATCACCTATGACGGGGACTAGAGTTTATGGCGTCGCCAGAGCTCTTTGACCCTGAAGCTGAAACCAGGGGTCTTGTGGACCAGAAGCGCCTGGACGAACCGGTTTATCGTAAGCAGATCGCCTATCTGTTCGAGCGGTCGGAATTCTATCGCGACAAGCTCGAGGAAGCGGGCTTCAAGACGCCGGACTCAGTCGGCGGCCTGGATGATCTGCGGCATCTGCCGTTCACGGTGAAAGACGAGTTGCGGGTAAGCCAGGCCGAGCATCTGCCCCTGGGCAAGCAGCTCGCCGCACCGCTCGAGGATGTGGTCCGCATCTATTCGACCAGCGGCACGTCGGGCACGCCGCTGTATATTCCCGTGACCCAGGGCGACCTCAATCGCTGGATCCACACGTCCAACCGAAGCTATTTCGCCGCCGGTATCCGGCCCCACCACCGGGTTGTCACCACGTATAATTCAGGGCCGTTCGCGGCCGGTGCGGTACATGAATCCATGGTCGCCCTGGGTGTGCGCATGGTGCCGGTGGGCAGCGGCAATACCGAGCGGCTCCTGACCGCGTTGGAACGCTTTCAGGTGCAGGCCATGCCCGGGACGCCGTCCTATTTTCTGTATATCGCCGAGGCCGCGCGCGCGCGCGGGATCGACCCCCGCGCCTGCGGGCTCGAAACCCTCGTGGCCGGCGGCGAGCCCGGCGGGGGAGAACCGGAAGTTCGGGCGCAGATCGAGGAGGCCTTCGACGCCAAGGTGCATGAGGTGCTGGGGCTCGGCGAGCTGTCGATCTCCATGTTCGGCGAAGGGCCGGAGCAGGACGGCATGAACTTCCTCGCCCGTGACTACATCCATATGGAGCTGATCGACCCGGAGACGGAGGAGTCGTTGCCGTTCGAAGATGGGGTCCAGGGCGAGCCGATCTACACCCATTTGCAGCAGGAGGCCGCGCCGCTGCTGCGCTTTCGCTCGCGCGACCAGGTCAAGGTCAGTATGGGGCCGGTCGCGAGCGGGCGCACGGGCCCGCGTATTCGCTGCATCGGGCGGACAGACGACATGCTCATCGTGCGTGGGGTGAATGTCTTCCCCAGCGCCCTGCGCGAAGTGGTCAACACGTTCCGCCCGGATGTGAGCGGCATCATGCTGGTGCGCCCCAACAAGACCGGCGTGCAGCAGTTGCCGCCGCTCCCGGTGCATATCGAGGCGGCGGAAGGAAGCGCGCCCGGTGCGGGCCTCGCGGCGGCCATCGAGAAGGCGATTCGCGACCGTCTGGTCGTCACGACGAAGGTCGAGATCGTGCCGTTCGGCAGCCTGCCGCGCACCGACTACAAGACCAAGCTGGTGGATTACTCCGACGCAGAGTCCTGATTGCTGATCAGGCGATGTCGGGGTTCAGCGTGTAGTCGGCGATGACCTGGCCGCTAGCCAGGACATGGCCTTCCATTGCGGCCAGCGCATCGGCGCCACCGAAGACGCCGGTGAGCCCCAGCGTCTCGACATCGAGCGCGTACACCGTGAACACATATTCGTGCATGATCTCGTCGTTCCAGGGCGGGGCCGGCCCGTCATAGCCGCCATAGTCGCCGGCCATGTCCGGGTTCGACGCCATGAACATCCCGAAGTCATTCGCGCCGCGAACCCCGTGCGCCGCCGGGCCGGTGGCCTTGCCCTGGGGCACGACGGCATCGGATTCAGCACCCTTCGGCAGGCTGGTCGTGGCCGCCGGGATATCCACCAGGACCCAATGCATGAAGTCCATCCGCGCGAGGTCTGCGGGGATCGTCCGGCCTTCCTGGTTCGCGTCGTCGAACACGGTCGGGACACTGCGGTCATGCATGATGATGGCATAGGATTTGGTGCCGTCGGGGCCGTCGCTCCAGCTTAGCGCCGGGCTGATGTTCGCGCCGAAGGTGAAGGGTTCGCTATCGGTGCGGACGCCGAAGGCGAATTCCTCGGGTATCCGTTGGCCGGCGGCAATGCCGTCGATGCTGAGGTTGAGATCCGTCATGTGTCCTCCCCATGAATCTGGTCATGTTCGCCATGAAGCTTAGCATGCGCGGATTGGCTGAAAAGCCCGGCTTGTGGTCGCAATGGGGGGCGATTGCGCCCGTTAGAAATTCGCCGACAGGCTGATTGCGCCGAAGTGGTCGGCCCGGCGTTGTCCCTTGAATTCCCGGGTCCGGAATATCTGGGTCACGGCCAGCCGCACGCCCTTGTAGATAAAGGCAACGCCAACCTGTGCGTCGCCGACGATCCGTTCCTTGTCGACGCTGTGGCTGCTGGAGAAGGTGTTGCCGTCGAGGAATATGTCGTGGGCGACGCCACGAGCCTGAATGCCGGCAAACGCATACCAGGCGAGATCCGATCGCTCTTTGACCGCTGCGAGGCCGCTCAAGGACGGGCGGATCAGCGGCGGGCCGTAGTCGACATCGAGATTTTGTCCAATCCGGAGGATTGCGCCGGCGCTGGCGAAGGTCATCACATTGCCGACGCTGCCGCCGATATGGGGAATGGCGCCGACCTCCAGGCCAAACAGGTTCCAGGCATCCGGCCGCCAGCGGCGCTCGCCGACCAGCATCACACCCGGTTCATTGTCGAGTTGATGGCCCCAGCCGTTGGAGCGACCGACATTGATCAGATCATGGACGCCGTTCTGCACTTGTCGGCCCAACGCCCAGGGCCCGACAATTCCGAGATTGAGTTCCACCGTGTCGAGTGTGTCGGTCGCCGAGGATGCCGGGTCGCGATTGGTCTCGGCATGAACGGATATGGCACCATACAGCCAGCCGGCATAGGGACGGTCGTCTGTCACCAGATTTGAGGTGACGGTGTCCTCGGGTGTGAAAATACTCTGCCCGAACGCGGCGCCGACCCGGCCCTGCTTGAGGCTTGCGAAGGGGTAGATCCTGTCCAGCACATCCTTGACCCAGGCGGGATCATTGTCGCGCGCGCCGGAGACCCAGGACAGACGAAATCCGTTGGTGTAGTGCCGGTCTGTGTTGGCGATCCGGTCATTTTCCCACTGGACGCTGTAGGTGTCTTTCGGCTCTTGGGCCGCCGCAGCGGTGAACGCGAGCGGCCAGGCGCAAAGCCCCAGAAGGATCGCGGGGGTGCGCATCAGTCCTGCAGACGCGAGATGGCAAAGGGGTTGAACCGGGTCTTCCGGTCATAGTGATCGATGCCCTCGGACCGTTTCAGCCAGCCGATCACGGCATAGGTGAAGGGTGTTGCCAGCACCTCGTAGGCGATCTTGGCGGCGGCCTGCAGCGCGATCGTGCCGACCAGCACAGACGTGGGCAGAACGCCCCAGAACGCGACGATGACGAAGACGATGGAATCGAGCCCCTGGCCGATCACCGTCGATCCGATGGTGCGCAGCCACAGCATGCGCCCCTCGGTGATGACCTTCAGACGAGCCAGAATATAGGAATTGGCGAATTCACCGACCAGATAGGCCAGGAACGAAGCGGCGAGGATACGCGGCGTCGCGCCCAGGATCGTGTCGTAGGCCTCCTGGCCGTCCCAGAAACCGGCTGCCGGCAGAATCCCGACCAGGGCGAATGTCAGAACCGCGAACAGATTGGCCCCGAACCCAACCCAAACAACCAGGCGGGCCTTGGCGAAACCGTAAACTTCCGTCAGAACATCGCCGATGATGTAGCTGATCGGGAAAATCACGATGGCGCCGGTGAGGACATACCCGTTTACGTCGATCAGCTTGACGGCCGTGATGTTCGACACCATCAAACAGGTGACGAACAGGACGGTGATAATGAGGAAACGTGTGGTCAAGCCGGGCATGTTTGAAGCGCTAACTATGGGTGGTCGGGTTTCGATGAGGCTAATGGCAGCCCAATATACACGGTGTCAATCAGCGGATGCGCGCGCGGCGGGCCTGCGATGAAGACGTCCGACTTCGATTTCGAACTTCCCGCCGAGCGGATCGCGCAACGCCCCGCCGAACCGCGTGATTCTGCGCGCCTGCTCGACCTGCGCGATGGCATCTCCGACCGCATCGTGCGGGAACTGCCGGACCTGCTCAATCCGGAGAGCCTGCTCATTGTGAACGACACGCGGGTTATTCCGGCGCAACTCGAGGGCTGCCGGGGTGAGGGGCGGATGTCGGTCACCTTGCACAAGCGGCTGACGGATACCGAGTGGCTGGCCTTCGCGCGCCCGGCGAAACGCCTGCGGCCGGGAGATCGTATTGATTTCGCCGAGGGGTTCTCCGCGGAGGTGATCGCCCGCGGTGAGGGGGGCGAAGCGCATTTGCGTTTTGATATGGCGGCCGACGCTTTTCGCGACGCCTTGATGCGCTACGGGCGGACCCCCTTGCCGCCCTATATCAAGCGCGGTGACGGCCCGGACGGCCAGGATGCCCATGACTATCAGACCATGTTCGCGGCCCGTGAGGGCGCGGTGGCGGCACCTACTGCGGGCCTGCATTTCACGCCCGAGCTCATGGCGGGGCTCACGGCGGCAGACATGGAGATCGCGACGGTGACCTTGCATGTGGGTGCGGGGACCTTCCTGCCGGTGACGGTTGAGGATGTGCAGGACCACAAGATGCATGCCGAGTATGGCGAGGTCGACGCGGCGACGGCCGCGCGGATCAACGCGGCGCGTGCGGCGGGGCGGCCGGTCGTGTCGATCGGGACAACGGCGTTGCGTGTTCTGGAATCCGCCGTCGATGCGGAGGGGCATGTTGCGGCCTTTCGGGGCGACACGCGGCTCTTTTGCGTCCCCGGATATGAATTTCGCGCTGTCGATCAGTTGTTCACGAACTTCCATCTCCCCCGCTCGACCCTGTTCATGTTGGTCTGCGCCTTCGCCGGGACCGACCATATGCGCACCGCCTATGCGCATGCGATCACAGAGCAGTACCGGTTCTTCTCCTATGGCGATGCCACGCTTTTGAAGCGCGCCTGACATCAGGGGCGGTTGTGGTCTATGAGATGATCGCATTGCAGACGGGCGTGAAGGGCTGAGCCAGATGAGCGACGACATGCTTCGAGACTTATCCGCTGCCGTTGTACGCGACCGGATCCGGGAGAAGGCGCGCGAATTGGGGTTCGATGCGGTCGGGTTCGCGCCGGTCCATCTGGCGCCGGAAATCCGTGATCATCTCGCACAATTCATCGATGAGGGCCGACACGGTGACATGGAGTGGTTGCCGGCCAAGGCCGAGCGCCGTCATGAGCCAGCGGCTTTGTGGCCGGAGGCACGGTCCGTGATCGCGCTCGGAATGGCCTACACACCCGATGCCGAAGCGTTTGCCAGTCTCGATCGCGAAGGGGTCGGCCACCTGTCGGTCTACGCGCGCGGTCGCGACTATCACGACGTGGTCAAGAAACGGCTCAAGGCGCTGGCGCGGTGGATCTGCGAGGCGTTTCCCGAAGACGTGAAGGTGTTCGTCGACACAGCCCCGGTGATGGAGAAGCCCGTGGCCCAGGCCGCTGGCCTCGGGTGGCAGGGCAAGCACACCAATCTGGTGTCGCGTGACCACGGCTCGTGGCTGTTCCTGGGGGAGGTCTTCACCACCCTCGATCTGCCCGACGATACGCAAGAGACAGACCATTGCGGGTCGTGCCGCCAATGCCTCGACGCGTGCCCGACGAACGCGCTGCCGGCGCCCTATCAGATCGACGCGCGCCGCTGCATTTCCTACCTGACGATCGAGCATAAGGGCCCCATCGATCGCGAGCTGCGCCCGCTGATCGGCAATCGAATCTATGGCTGCGACGATTGCCTCGCCGCCTGTCCCTGGAACAAATTCGCCGCTGCGGCTCCGGTGACCGAGCTGCGCGCGCGCGATGACCTTGCAGCGCCGCGGCTCACCGATTTGGCGCGGCTCGACGATGGGGAATTCCGAACGTTCTTCTCGAGGACCGCAATCAAACGGGTGGGCCGGGACCGGTTCGTTCGCAACGTGCTGATCGCGCTGGGCAACATGGGCGGCGAGGGCGCCGCCGAGGCCGCCGGTGAACGGCTGGCGGATGAAAACCCGCTGGTGCGCGGTGCGGCCGTCTGGGCCTTGTCGCGTCTTTTGCCTGCAGGAGAGTTCGCGGACATGCGTACACAGCACATGCCCCGGGAGACCGACAGCCATGTGTTGGACGAGTGGATCGCGGAGGAGACTCCCGGCTGAGGGCCGCGTTAGTCTGGTCGGTGCAAGATTTGATGGGAGGGGAATGGGATGAGCGTATCTGTATCGGACCTGGTGCACGAGTTCGTGGCGCTGCATGACAATGAAGTGGATTGGCAGGACGGTGAGGGCGCGAACGAAATTTTAGCGCTGCCGCCGGGCGTTCAGGTGAAGATCTTCAACTATGACGCGGCGATGGGCCGGGTTGATATGAAGGTCAAGTTCCCACCGGGTTATGTGGAACCCGAACACAGCCACAAAAGCTGGCACTCGATCGTGGTGCTGGCCGGGCGAATGTGTGTGGCGGGGAAAGATTTGCGAACAGGCGACTATGTGTTTGGCGGCAACATGCCTCACGGGCCCTATGAATATCCCGATGGTTGCGAGGTCTTCATCGTCTTCATGGGCGAAGGAACCCAGCATGAATGGGACGAGGAGAAGCATCTCGCCCATGAAAACAGCTGGGAAGCGGAGACCGATGACGGCAAGGCCGGCGTCGCCCGGCAGGCGGCAGCCCGTGCGGACGGCAAGGTGAGCGCGGACTGACCCATGGCGACATATTTCTTCTATTGCCGGGACATACCGGACAGCAGGGGCGCCCGACAGGCAATCGTCGAGGAACATTGGGCCTTCATGGACACCTATGCCGACCGGATGGTCGCGCGCGGCCCGACCCTGGCCGACGACGGTGAAACTCCAACCGGCAGTATGCATATGGTTGAGCTTGCTGATGCCGAGGCGGCCCGTGTGTTCGCCTATGAAGAACCCTATGCAAAGGCCGGTGTTTTTGACGAGATTATCGTCCGTCGCTGGCGCAATGCGCTTGGGCGAACGATGTGGGATTTCGAAGGGGATTCTGAGAACAATCAGCGGTTCCTTGTGATCGGGCACGGGCGCCCGGACACGACCGAGGAACGCGACAGCCTTCTCGAGGCCCATCGTGAATATTTCATCGACGGCGGGTATTTGCCGCGATTTATCGAGCGGGGCCCGCTTTACAACGATGATGAAACCCAGTGGGTCGGGAGCGCCATGCTGGTCGAATTTCCCGAACGTGGCGCGGTCGAGGAAATGCTTGCAGATGAGCCCTACTGCAAGGCGGGTCTCTATGCGAACCTGGACATTCACCGCTGGCGTTTCGGCGGGCGCCACTAATTCGGCGATACGCGCTTCCACGGGGTATTTGACGAAGCGTTGCGTCACGCGCGTGGGCGGCTTACATAGACGCCCGTCTGCCATCCAAACCTTTTGAGAGTGCGCCGTGAACACCCCGCAATATGTCTATGTCATGAAGGGCCTGACCAAGGTCTTCCCCGGCGGCCGCAAGATTGTCGAAGATGTCTGGTTGAGCTTCATGCCCGGCGCCAAGATCGGTGTCCTGGGACTGAACGGCTCCGGCAAATCGACCCTGCTCAAGATCATGGCCGGGCTCGACCAGGAGTTTCAGGGCGAGGCCTGGGCCGCCGATGGATTGAGAATCGGATATCTGCAGCAGGAACCCGATCTCGATGCCAGCAAGGACGTGATGGGCAATGTCATGGAGGGCGTCGCGGAGACCAAGGCGCTGCTGGATCGCTTCAACGAAGTGAGCATGCGCTTCGGCGAAGATATTACGCCCGAGGAAATGGACGCGCTGATCGCCGAACAGGCCGAGCTGCAGAACGAAATCGATGCAAGCGACGCGTGGGAGCTCGACCGCCAGATCGAGATCGCCATGGACGCATTGCGGTGTCCGCCGGGCGAGGCCGATGTGTCAAAGCTTTCGGGCGGTGAGCGGCGCCGTGTGGCGCTTTGCCGCCTGTTGCTGTCCCGGCCCGACATGCTGCTGCTCGATGAGCCGACCAACCATCTCGATGCGGAATCCGTTGCCTGGCTCGAGCGCTTTCTTGAGGATTATTCCGGGACCGTCGTCGCGGTGACCCATGACCGCTACTTCCTCGATAACGTCGCCGGCTGGATCCTCGAACTGGACCGCGGTAAGGGACTTCCCTTCGAAGGCAATTACAGCGGCTGGCTTGAGGCGAAAGGCAAACGCCTGGCACAGGAAGAGCGTGAAGAATCTTCGCGCCAGCGCACGATCAAACAGGAGCTCGAATGGGTGCGTCAGAGCCCTCGGGCACGTCAGGCCAAGAGCAAGGCACGCGTTGATGCCTATGAGAAGCTCGTCGCCGACAGCCAGGACAAGGCCCCAGAGGGTCAGCAGATCACGATCCCACCGGGCCCGCGCCTGGGTGACCTGGTGATCGAAGCCGAACACATCCGCAAGGGTTTCGGCAATCAGCTGCTGATCGATGATCTGAGTTTCAAGATGCCGCCGGGGGCGATCGTCGGTGTGATCGGACCGAACGGCGCGGGCAAAACGACTTTCTGTCGCATGGTGACGTCGCAGGAAACGCCCGATTCGGGAGACTTCCGGATCGGCGACACCGTGGTGATGGGGTATGTGGACCAGAGCCGTGACGCACTGTCAGAAGAAAAGACGGTGTGGGAGGAGATCTCCGACGGCATCGATGTGATCGAGCTTGGCAAGCGCAACGTACAGAGCCGCGCCTATGTTGCCGGGTTCAACTTCAAGGGTTCAGACCAGCAGAAGCCCGTCGGGCAACTGTCCGGTGGCGAGCGCAACCGCGTTCATTTGGCCAAGGTTCTGAAGTCGGGCTCCAATTTCCTGATGCTGGATGAGCCGACCAATGATCTGGATGTCGATACGCTGCGCGCCCTAGAGGAAGCGTTGCTCGAATTTCCCGGCTGCGCGGTCGTCGTCAGCCATGACCGCTGGTTCCTCGATCGCATTGCGACGCACATCCTGGCATTCGAGGGTAACAGCGAAGTGGTCTGGTTCGAGGGCAACTACGAGGCCTATACCGAGGATCTCAAGCGCCGCAGAGGCGCGGATGCAGACCAGCCGCACCGGATCAAGTACAAGCCACTTCAGCGCTGATTGTTGGGATCGCTGGACGGCGAGAACAGCGTCTAGCTGTCCCGCATTTTGCGCAGTTGCATGAGCAGTGCTGACAGATTACGACCACCGTTGCGGATGACGGAGTTGAACTCGTCGCGCTGGGTGTTCGCCATGCTGATGCCTTCGAGCTTCACATCGACGATCTTGATGACATCGCCCTGGCTGGCAACCCGCCACTCAATGCGTACAGGCGTGGTGGGGCTGGTGAAGAAAAGGCTTGAGACCAAGGCCACCTTTTCCGGGCCATTGGTCGGCTCATCTGATGCATTGCGGACTTCGAACGCCTGCCCGGAATAGAGCGAGAACCGATCGGCCCAGGTGCTGACGATGACGTCCTCGAAGAGGACCAAATACTCCTCACGCTCGTGCTCGGACGCGCCGCGCCAGTACCGGCCCAGCGCGAAGCGGGCAATCCCGTCCACCGCAAACCCTTCGCGGAACAGGTTCCGGAACTGAGTGCGGCGTTCTGCATCGCTGATTTTTGGATCGGTCAGGGTCGAGATAGCCCGATCCGACAGAGTTTTGATAAATGCGACGGATGCTTCCAGATGCCCATCTGCACGCGCCGCAGGCGCGATGAAGAGTAATGCTAGAACAATGACGAACGCCGGGGTGAAGCGCGCGATCACCTGATCCGCCCCTACTGGCCCGACGCAGTTTCTTTGGCGCCCGAACCCTCGTCCAGATCTAGCCCCAGTGTCGGTGCGGGCTGGACAGGAACCGACCCGCCATTTCGGACCTGGTCTGCGCGCTGTTGCCGGTAGAGGCTGCGCACTGCGGCGTAGTAATCGAGTGAGTTCCGCTGCAAATCGCGAACCTGGTCGATATTGTTGGAGCGCCGCACAATGGCATTGCCGGTCGCACGTCCGATTGTCACCGGTGTATCGGTGAGTATGCCGACCGGATCCATGATGAAATCGCCAATCGTGCCGAACGTGTCACGTACGGACGACGGGCCGATCAGCGGCAGCATCACATACGGACCCTGTTCGAAGCCCCACACGGCGAGTGTTTGGCCGGCGTCTTCGAAGACGGGCGCCTTGTCGGGCATCGTGTTGCCGAGAAGGAATGTTGGCAGCGCGGTGAAGAAGCGCGTCGCGGCCAAATTTGCCCGCTCCATGTCGCCCTGCAGAAGGGAATGCAGGAAGCTCAGGGGCATGAAGAGGTTGGTGATGAAGTTCTCGACCGGCGGCTTCAGCTCATCGGGAAACAGGTCCCGGTACGTAACCGCTGTCGGCTGAAGGACCAACTGATCGACCATGACGTTGGCCGAGAAGACCAAGCGGTTCGCAGGCTCGAACGGATCGTTCGCCTCTTCGAACTCTGCCATGGCTTCTTTGTCATCGCTTGGCGGAATGGCGCAAGCCGTCAGCGCGCCCATCAGCAGCGCAGTGAGCAAAAAGCGAGAAGGTTTAAGGCCGGTGATTGTTTTCAACATTATCTCTCGTCCACATCGCAAGTCCGGCTCCCTTACCCAGGAAAACAGCCAATCGCGTGACCTGCACACAAAACCACCGCCACATCATGCCCCGATGCCCTTGCAGGAACCTTAACGCGCCGCCCCCACGGCACGCCTCAGTCTGGTCGTGTGATCAATTTGCTACCACAGCCCTTGGAGCAGCGCCACACGCCAAGCAAGCGTTCTGGATGGTGCCGGAAGAATTGTTGCAAAATAGATACACATGATGAATACGAATCGGGCACAACCTTGCGATTTCACTAGAAAGCATAAAGATATAAATATATGTTTATGTCAATGGCCGATCGAATCGAGTGTATCGGCACCGATTCGCATCCCGTCGTGACGGGGTATTGGTTTAACCGGAATTCGAAAGATTGCCAGCACCGCCATGGACCATGTCCTTGCACTTCTGCGTGCGGCCGGGGAGCCGAACCGCCTTCGTATCCTGGCGCTGTGCGCCCAAGGTGATCTGACCGTGAGTGAACTGACGCGGATATTGGGGGAGAGTCAGCCCAGCGTCTCGCGCCACTTGAAGCTCCTTTGCAACGCCGGACTGCTCGAACGTCTTCAGGAAGGCAGTTGGGCGTTCTTTCATCTGGCGTCCGGGACACCGACAGCCGATATATTGCGATCGCTGATAGATCAAATCGACGATGCGACCGGGCTTATCGCGCAGGATCGTCGGCGCCTGGGAGAAATCAAGGATGCTCGGGCAAAGTTGGCCGAGGCCTATTTTCGCGAAGCCGCGGGTTCGTGGGACCAAATTCGCGCGTTGCACGTCGATGAGGGCGTGGTCGAGAACGCGATCCAGGAGTTACTGGCGGGTGAATCGCTTGACTCCCTTTTGGATATTGGGACCGGTACCGGTCGCATGTTGCAGGTCTTGAGTGATCGGGTCCGTGTGGCACTGGGGGTGGACCAGTCCCGTGACATGCTTGCCGTCGCGCGGATCAATCTTTCGGCACCGCACTACCGCAATTGCAATGTCCGCCAAGCCGACATGTACCAGCTGCCGTTCGATGACCAGTCGTTCGATCTCGTGATTCTGCACATGGTGCTGCATTTTGCCGATGAGCCCGGCGATGCAATCCGGGAGGCGGCGCGGGTTCTCAAGCCGGGTGGCGCTTTCGTGGTGGTGGATTTCGCGCCTCACACGATGGAGGAACTGCGCGATCACCACGCCCATCGGCGGCTTGGCTTCCGAGAAGAGGAGGTCGACCGCTGGGCGGCCGACCATGGTTTGCAAACAATCGATATACGCAATCTGCCAGGTGACTCCCTCGACGTCACAATCTGGAAAACCCGACGGCCCGCCGATGTGCAATCGATTGGCACGCCGATCCGTCCGCGCGCCAGCGCCTAGGAATATTCATGACATCCGACACAGACAATCCTGAACAGGCGGCCACAGACCGCGCGTTTTCCGTCAGTTTCGAGTTCTTCCCGCCGAAGACGCCGGAGATGGAGGTGTCGTTGTGGGACACGGTGTGTGATCTCGCGCCGATCAACCCGTCCTTCGTCTCGGTGACCTATGGCGCGGGCGGTTCGACACGTGAGCGAACCCACGCAACCGTATCCCGTATCGTTAAGGAAGCAGGGCTGACCGCGGCGGCGCATTTGACGTGCGTGGGCGCCACACGCGCCGAGATTGAGAGCGTCGCGCGGGACTACTGGGCCGCAGGTGTCCGGCATATCGTCGCGCTACGCGGTGATCCCCCGGAAGGGGAAACGGGCTACACCCCGCATCCCGATGGATATGCTTATGCCGCCGATCTGGTGGCGGGTCTGCAATCGGTCGCGCCGTTCGAGCTGTCGGTGGCCGCCTATCCCGAAACCCACCCCGAGGCGCCCAGCGCCGATTTCGATATCGACAATCTCAAGCGCAAGGCCGATGCCGGCGCGGCCCGCGCCATCACCCAGTTCTTCTTCGACAACGGCGCGTTTCTGCGCTTTCGCGACCAGGTTGCGGCAGCGGGGATCGATATCCCCCTGATCCCGGGAATCATGCCGGTCGGCAACTTCAAGAGCATGACCCGTTTCGCCACGATGTGTGGGGCGGGCGTACCCGATTGGCTGGCCGAGGCCTTTGACGGGTTGGATGACGACCCGGCGGGCCGGGTCGAGGTCGGCACGCGCGTCGCGAGCGCGCAATGCCTCGAGCTTCGTGGCGAAGGGGTCGATGACTTCCACTTCTACACATTGAACCGCGCGGACATGACCCATGCGATTTGCCGCAATCTGGGTGCGACTGGTTCGGAGACGAAGGCGACATGATCCAGGTTCGAAGCAAGAAACCGCTCGCAGACGAATTGGCCGAACGTATCGTCGTTCTGGACGGGGCGATGGGGACGGAAATCCAGTCGTTGAAGCTCGTTTCAGCGGATTTTCACGGCAAGCATTTTGAGGGCCTCGGCAATGATCTGACGGGGAATAACGACATCCTCAACCTGACCGCACCCGATGCCATCCGAGATATCCATCTAAGCTATCTGGCCGCCGGTGCCGACATCGTGACGACCAATACGTTCAATGCGACGACGATCTCCCAGGCCGATTACGCCATGGAAGAATATGTGGTCGAGATCAATGCCGAGGGCGCACGGCTCGCCCTTGAGGCATGTGATCAGGTGATGGCACGTGAAGCCGGACGCACCTGCTGGGTGGCCGGCGCGATCGGACCGACGAACAAGACCACCTCCATCTCGCCCGATGTGAATGATCCCGGGTATCGCGCAATCGATTTCGACACGCTCAAGGACTCCTACAAGCAGGCGGCGCGCGCATTGCTGGTGGGCGGCGTCGATCTGTTTATTATCGAGACGATCTTCGACACGTTGAACGCCAAGGCCTGCATTTTCGGGCTCGAGGAATTGTTCGAGGAAACCCAAGAGCGTCGGCCGATATTGATCTCGGGCACGATCACGGATCTGTCGGGCCGGACGCTGACCGGGCAGACGCCCGAGGCCTTCTGGAATTCGGTCCGGCATGCCCGCCCGCTGACCGTCGGCCTGAACTGCTCCATGGGCGCCGAAGGCATGCGGCCCTATCTCGTTGAATTGTCGCGCGTCGCGGATACCTTCATCTGCGCCTATCCCAACGCCGGGTTGCCGAATGAATTCGGCGAGTATGACGAAGAGGCAGAGCAGACGGCTGGCTTTGTTCGTGAGTGGGCCCAGCACGGACTGCTGAATATCGTTGGCGGTTGCTGCGGCACAACGCCGGCGCATATCGCGGCCATCAGTAAGGCCGTTGACGGGCAACCGCCGCGTCCCGTGCCCGAACGCCCGGCGGCGATGCGCCTGTCGGGCCTCGAGCCCTTTACCGTTTCGACAGCCCCCAGCGAAGAGGATGCGGTATGAGCTCGATCGGCAGCCAGTTCGTCAATATCGGCGAACGCACGAATGTCACCGGTTCCGCGCGGTTTCGCGAGCTGATCACGGCCGGTGATTACGACACGGCGTTGGAGGTTGCCCGCCAGCAGGTCGAGAACGGCGCCCAGATCATCGATGTGAACATGGATGAGGGGATGCTCGCCTCCGAGGCGGCGATGGTGCGTTTCCTCAACCTGATCGCCGCCGAACCCGACATCTCGCGGGTTCCCGTGATGATCGATTCCTCGAAATGGTCGGTGATCGAGGCCGGGCTCAAATGCGTGCAGGGCAAGGCGATCGTGAACTCGATCAGCCTCAAGGAAGGCGAGGCGCCTTTTGTGGAACAGGCGCGCAAGATCCGCCGCTACGGTGCGGCGACCGTCGTCATGGCGTTCGATGAGGACGGCCAGGCCGACACCGCCGACCGCAAGTTCGACATCTGCGCCCGGTCCTACAGGTTGCTGACCGAAGAGGTCAGGCTGCCGGCCGAGGACATCATCTTCGACCCGAATATCTTCGCCGTGGCGACGGGCATCGAAGAGCATAACGAGTATGCGATTGCGTTCATCGAGGCAACGAAACGCATCCGCGCCGAGCTGCCCCATGCCCATGTGTCGGGGGGTGTCTCGAACCTGTCCTTCTCGTTTCGCGGCAACAACGCGGTGCGCGAGGCGATGCACGCAGCGTTCCTGTATCACGCCATCCGCGCGGGCATGGACATGGGCATCGTCAATGCCGGCCAGATCATGGTCTATGACGATATCCCGGCCGATCTGCTGGAGCGGATCGAGGATGTGCTGTTCAATCGGCGCCCGGACTCGACCGATCGGTTGCTCGACGTCGCGGACGAGCATCGCGATAGCGGTTCGGCGGCGGCCGAGAAAAACCTCGAATGGCGCGAGGGTAGCGTCAACGAGCGGATCGAATATGCGCTGGTGCACGGCATCGCCGATTTCGTGGTCGAGGACGCCGAGGAGGCGCGCCTGGCCGTCGAACGACCGCTGCATGTGATCGAAGGGCCGCTGATGGACGGCATGAATGTCGTCGGGGACCTGTTCGGCGCGGGCAAGATGTTCCTGCCCCAGGTGGTGAAGAGTGCGCGCGTGATGAAGCAGGCCGTCGCCCATCTCACGCCCTTCATGGAAGAAGAACGCGAAGCGGCAGGTGGCGCGGTCGAGGCCAACGGCAAGATCCTGCTCGCGACCGTCAAGGGCGACGTCCACGATATCGGCAAGAACATTGTCGGCGTGGTCCTTCAGTGCAACAGCTACGACGTGGTGGATCTCGGCGTGATGGTGCCGGCGGAGAAGATCCTGGCCACGGCGCGTGAGGAAAATGTCGACATCATCGGGGTGTCGGGTCTGATCACGCCAAGTCTTGACGAAATGGTCAGCCTGGCCCGTGAGATGAAACGCCAGGATTTCGAACTGCCCCTGCTGATCGGCGGGGCGACCACCAGCCGGCTGCACACGGCGGTGAAGATCGCCCCCGGCTATGACCACCCGGTGATCCACGTGAATGATGCCTCGAAGGCGGTCGGCGTGATGAGCAATTTGTTGTCGAAGACGGCGCGCGACGGGTTCGTCGAGGGAATCAGGGCCGAATATGCGACGGCTCGGGAAAAGCATGCGGGCAGTGGCCGGGAATCCAAGCGCCAGACCATCGATGGTGCGCGCGCCAACAAAGCGCCGATCGACTGGGCCGACTATCAGGCGCCGGTCCCGTCCTTCCTCGGCACGCGTGTGTTCGAGACCTATGATCTGGCCGAGTTGCGGGAGTGCATCGACTGGACGCCGTTCTTCCGGACCTGGGAGCTGTCGGGCAAGTTCCCCGACATCCTGCAGGACGACATCGTCGGGGAGGCCGCGCGCGATCTGTATGACGATGCGCAGGAAATGCTCGACCGGATGGTGACCGAGCAATGGTTGAAGCCGCGCGCCGTCGTCGGGTTCTGGCCGGCCAATGCGGACGGCGACGACATCACGCTGTATCGCGATGCGGCGCGTACTGACGAGCTTGCCCAGATACACACGCTGCGCCAGCAGATGATGCGCGGCAACAATGCGCGACCGAACTTCGCGCTGTCCGATTTCGTCGCGCCGGCCGACACCGGGGTGGGCGATTATTTCGGCGGCTTCGTCGTGACGGCGGGTGCGGAGATCGACGGGATTGCATCGCGCTACGAGAAGGACAATGACGACTATAATTCGATCCTCGCCAAGGCGCTGGCGGACCGGCTGGCCGAGGCCTTCGCCGAACGCATGCATCAGCTGGTCCGGACCGAGCTTTGGGGCTATGCGCCCGACGAAGCTTTGTCGAATGCGGAGCTGATTTCCGAGGAGTATCAGGGCATCCGCCCGGCGCCCGGGTATCCGGCCTGTCCCGATCACACGGAGAAGGGCACCCTGTTCGAAATTCTGGATGCCGAGGCCGCGACCGGCGTGTCCCTGACCGAGAGCTTTGCCATGTGGCCGCCGTCATCGGTCGCTGGCTTCTATATTTCCCATCCCGAGGCGCGTTTCTTCGGGGTCGGGCGGATCGAGCGCGACCAGGTCGAGGATTATGCCCGGCGCAAGGGCATGGACATCGAGACGGCGGAGCGCTGGCTGGGGCCGAACCTCAACTACAATCCCGACAATCATGCGAACCGGGACGCGGCGGCCTAGGCCGCAAGAAGACTATTCGCCGATGATTGTCCGCCGGGTCTCCGTCTCCGCGATCACCCGTCCGCGGCGGATCACGTAACGCCGGTCGGGTTTCTCGACGATGGCTTCCAGCGGTGTTTGCGCATCGAGGATCACCAGATCACCGGCACAGCCGGGTGCGGTTCCGTAGTCGGTCAGCCCGAGGACCTTCGCCGCGCTGTCCGTCGTCATGGTGAACAGCGCCTGGATTTCGTCGGGCTGGCTCATATGGGCGGCATGGGCCAGCAGGAAGGCGAGTTCCAGCGGGTCGTCGCGGCCGAACGGGTAGAACATGTCGCGCAGATTGTCCTGGCCGAATGCCACGTTGACCCCGCGGGAGAGCAATTCCTTCACACGGGTAACCCCGCGTCGCTTGGGATGTGAATCCTCGCGGCCCTGGAGCATCAGGTTGGTCGCCGGGTTGGTGATCATGTGGATGTCCGCCTCGGCGACCATGTCCATGACCCGCTCGGCATAGTCGTCGGGATAGGCGGCGAGCGCGCAGGTGTGGCCGGCGATGACGCGCCCCTGCCAACCATGGGCGATCGTGGCTTCACACAGCATCTCCAGCGTGCGCGCTTCCGGGTCGTCGGTCTCGTCGATATGCATGTCGACGGCGCAGTCATGCTCGCGCGCGATGTCGAACGCGATCTCGATATGCGCACGGCTCTCGTCGGGTCCGGCCTCGTTGAAGGGCATCCCGCCGATCTGGCTAGCGCCCTGGTTCATCGCCTCGCGCAGGAGGGCTTCGCAGCCCGGGTTGCCGACGATCCCCTTCTGGGGAAAGGCGACGATGTGAAGCTCGATCAGGTTGGCGAACTGTTCCCGCACGTCCAGCAGCGCCTCGAACGCGGTCAGGCCGCAGCCGGTATCGATGTCGATATGGGTGCGCATGCGGGTGACGCCGTTGGAGATGGCCGCCCGAATAATGTGTCCGGCGCGCGCGACGATGTCTTCGCGCAAATAGCTCTCCTTGCGGGCGCCGAGTATCTCGATCGCCTCATCGAGCGAACCGCTGACATTCACAGGGATGCTGTCGGCGAGCATTACCTTAT